>Ga0214923_10000015_pt1 | contig 218513 bp, 220 predicted proteins | sample LL1510_MetaG_FD_177993 | JGI IMG/M metagenome (GOLD analysis project Ga0214923, IMG submission 177993) | Freshwater microbial communities from Lake Lanier, Atlanta, Georgia, United States - LL-1510 | ecosystem: Environmental > Aquatic > Freshwater > Lake | place: USA: Georgia | collected... | reverse complement strand
AAAAGGAAGAGTATCAAGAATTGCAGGAGCATACGCTACTTATGATAAAAAAGTTTGGAGTTGGACTAAAACTGTTCAAATTTGTCAAGATAAAAATACACCCCAATGCAAAAATCTTAGCATAAAAAATATTAAAGTACCTTCAGGTTGGAAAGCCAGTTCAGACGGTTTGTCTATAACAAGAAATGAAGTTGATCCAATTTATAGTTTTAAAAGAATAAGAAATTTTGAATCTTCTGAATTATATCGTTTTGTTATTTCTGGTATAGGTGAGAAAGCTAATATTTTAGTAAAATCGTCGATTGTAAATGAAATAAAGATAGTAAGAGGGGAGAGTTTTAAAAATTCAACTACTGAATCGATTAAACCTTCTATTGATTTTAGAGGTGATGGAAGTTATTCTTTTGAATTTGAGATTCCTAACGATGCATTAAGTTTTTATTTTCAAAATAAAGATTTGATAAGTTATAAAGATGTTAAAGGTGCTCCTGCCATTGGATGGAAAATTAATGCAAGAGGTGATGGTTTCGATAGAGACATCCCAATTTCTGATCCTCTTTTGAATTTTAATGTTAAAGGTGACGCTAAATCCCAACAAAATTTTGATTTACAATTAGTTGGATTTGGTGACGATTTTTTTACTTTAATAAATTCAATTAGAAGCGGTTCTTTAGCTCTTTGTGAACAAACTAAACCTTGCACTTACAATACAAAAAGAGTTGTTAGTTGTAGTACACTTAAAAACTTTCAAAGAGCTTGTCTTGTAAGTTTTGTTGTTACTCCGACAATTAAAAAAATCTCTTTAGATCCTTCTATTGCTCTAAGAATTAAAGTAAAGAATGGAAAATTACCTATTGGATGGATTAACCTTAATGACACTTTTTATTATGAAAGAAAGTAATAAATAGATTTCAAACATAGGGGGAGGGTTTGGCTTTGCCAAACCCTCCCCCTTTACTTTAATAATTTTTTAGTTCAATATAGATATTTAGTATAAATTGGTAAATTATTGCCAGAAAGAAGTTTAAGATGCCCTTTAAAAAACTTAACAATAAAGGTATAGCAGTAGTTCCTCTTGCTATTGCTTTACTTGTTTTAGCGGTAGCAGGTTATTTCGCGTATCAAAAGTATAGTGTTTCAGAAAATCAAACAGCCATGAAAGACCATACTTCCCTAGCTGCAAATAACGAAGAGACAGATGTACTTCAAGCCACCTCAAATTTTAAACCTCTTAATCCAAATCTTAACGATGCGTTAATTAAAGAAATTGGTGGTTCAGATTCATACGCAAATTGGAGCAAGCAGAAAACTGCTGCAATTATCGGAATGGGTAGACAATATAATGATAATTTTGAAGATAATGACTCAACAACAATCTATAAAGAATTAAAAGGTTGTTATTTCTTTACAAGAGGTGCTCAAGCTTACAAAGGTAATTACTATGGTAAGGGCTATACAGCTTATACTAATGTAACTTTATATGCAGGATACTGGGGAGGCAATAAAAATAATAGTTTAGTAGCTATTATTCCTAATTCAAATGTTACTGACTTAGTTATTAGAGAGGGTGCAGGGGTAACAAGTATAGTTAACGACTGTGGAAGCAATATGCTCTTATTTAGAGGTCCAGTTTCTTTATCTGAGAATTCTATAAATAACTTTCTTGGAACTAAAGTTAATTACGGTACTGCAGTAGTAGATATTGTCTCTAAGGGTAAGCAGGGTGCTAATGAAGTTTTTGAAGTAACGGTTACTGGAGCTGGAAGAGGTGCTGGGCAAATTATGGATATAATAAAAAATAACGGAGTTGTAAGACTTGATGGTCCTAATTTTCAACAAGCTAAATATACAATCCTAAAGCCACAATTAAAATCTCAAATAGGTTCGTTTTCTTTTGAGGTTATTGCTCTTCCAAACACTTTAACCTTTTATGTTAATTCAGGAGCTAGTTATAACAATTACGTTGATGCTAAACCAGGAAAAATTCCTGCTGGTTGGAAAATTAATAATAAAATGGATGGTTTAGATAGAATTAGTCGATAAGTTTTAATTAATTCTATTTAGATTGTAAAAGACGGGTTTGGCTTTTGCCAAACCCGTCTCTATTTCTTTTACTTTTCTTGCTACAATAAATAAAATATCCTGACTATGACTGAAATAATCAAAGTAGAAAATTTAATAAAAAGATACAAAAATTCAAATACTAATGCAGTAGATGATATTACTTTTTCTGTAGGTGAGGGGGAGTTTTTTTCTATGCTTGGTCCAAACGGTGCTGGAAAAACTACTACTTTATCAATATTAAATTCTACATTAAATCATACCTCAGGAAGTGTTTTAATTGATAATCATGATATATATGCTGAATCCACTAAGGTAAGAGAAAAAATAGGAGTTATTTTTCAATCTCCCTCCTTGGATGTTAATTTAACTGCGGAAGAAAATATTAGATTTCATTCTGTCCTTTATGGTTATATTCCTTTTTCAATTAATTTCAAATCTTTACCAAATAGATACCAAAGAAGAGTTAAGGAACTATCCAACTTAATGGGACTTGAAAAAGATTTATCTAAACCAATTAGTGCTTTTAGTGGTGGTATGAAAAGAAAATTAGAGATTATTATAGGACTTATTCATAATCCTAAAATTCTTTTTTTAGATGAGCCAACTATAGGTCTCGATCCTCTAACTAGAAAAAATCTTTGGGATTATTTACTCGAAATTAAGAAAAAAGGCGAGACAACAATTTTTTTAACTACACATTATATTGAAGAAGCTGAAGAATCTGATCATGTAATGATTATAAATAAAGGAAAAATTGTTTCTTTTGGAACCCCAACCGAGTTAAAAAGTGATTTAATAGAAGAATATGTAGTTATTTCATCATTAAATAACGAGTTTTTAAGACAAGAACTTATAAATATGAATGTTAGATTTGAAGGAGACGGACCTTTTAAGGTATATATTCAAGAAAATAAATTACAAAATTTATTCCAGAAAATAAAAACTAAACTTTCCTTGATTAATGTTCATAATCCAACTTTAGAACAAGTATATTTAAAAATCATTGGAGATGCTAAACATGAAGGCAATTAGTGCAGTTTTAATTATAGCTTATAGAGATATTTTAAAGTTAATTAGAGATAGAAGGAGATTTTTGGGAGGATTAATATTTCCAGTGGTTTCAATTGCTATTTTAGGATCAGCACTAGATTCTAACCTCTCAAAATCTGTTGGCTTTAATTTTTTATTTTTTGTTTATTTTGGTGTTTTAGCTCAAAATATGTTTTCTTCAACAGCTTCAGGAATTGCCTGGTTAATCGAGGATAGACAGAATGATTTTGCACAGAGTTTTTTTGTTGCTCCCATTTCTAGATATACAATTATTCTTGGAAAGATCTTAGGAGAGAGTTTAGTTTCATTTACTCAAATAATTGGTTTGTTTATCATTGGGTACTTTGTTGGAGTTCCTCTAGATGTATTTAAATTGCTCTTATTAATTCCAATTTTATTTTTAATATGTATTTTTGGGGGTTCATTTGGTGTTTTAATAATGGCTAATTTTATGGATAAAAGAAGTATAGATCAAGTTTTTCCCTTCTTTATTTTTCCTCAGTTCTTTTTATCTGGAGTATTTACTCCCATGATAGATTTACCCTCATACTTAATGGTACTTTCTAGAATTACTCCAATGTTTTATGCAGTAGATTTAGTAAGAGGTATTTATTATTCCGGAACAGTAGAGTACTCAAGAATTGTTGTAAATCATCCTATTTATAATTTACTTATAATTGGTATTATGTTTTCAGTTTTCTTGGTTGTTGGTACGTACATTTTTGTAAAATCTGAGAAAGAAAAATAAATTGTTAAGAATATTTAAATCGGCATTAATTGAATATATAGAAGCATTTTTTACTTCAATTTTAGTATTAATTGCAATTTATGTTTTTATAGCTTTCCCTGTAACTGTTCAGGGGATTTCCATGGAGCCAAATTTACATACTGGGGATAGGTTGTTGGTTGAAACTCTTACACCTAGAATCAATGGTTTCGAACGTGGCGATATAGTTGTTCTATCTGCCCACGAACAAGGTGTTTCTGGAATGCTTACAGAACTCTTAGTTAAAAGAGTGGTGGGACTTCCTGGTGAAAGAGTTAAGGTTTTTAACTGCAAGGTATACATCTACAAAAATTCTCAAATATATGAATTAAAAGAAGAAATTTACCTTCCTTCTGGCTCATGTACTTTAGGTGGTAGGAAGATTGAAGATGGAAGACCCTATACAATTCCTGAAGGAGAGTATATGGTTTTAGGCGATAATAGGGAAAATTCTAGTGATTCTAGAAATATAGGATTTGTCAAAAAAGATAATATTCAAGGAAAAGTAGTGCTTTTATTTTTTCCTACTGATAAGATAAGATTATATTAAACTTAATAACTTTTTATTAGAAAACAACATGTTGACATAAGCCTTTTTTGGTTGTAAACTGACGTTATTCGAATAAAAATTTAAATAGAAATACAAATTGATGAGAAAAAATTTATCCAAATCTTCCAATAGGTTCCCATTACCAAATTTAGCAAGCTCACAAATTGAATCATATGAGTCCTTATTAAAAGAAGGAATCAATGAGGTTATAAAAGAGCTTGGTGTTATCCAAGACGAAAGTGAAAGAGCTTGGCAATTAGAGTTTTCAGAACCTAACATTTTGAAACCTAATTTGTCAGTAGAAGAAGCAATAGAAAAGGGTAAATCTTACGATGCGCCTTTATTTATTAAAGCTACTTTAAAAGATCCTATTAGAAGATTAGAAAATGTTCAAAATATCTACATTGGAGATATTCCAATGATGACTGATAAAGCAACATTTATTATAAATGGTAACGAAAAAATTGTTCAACACTTACTTGTTAGAGCTGAGGGTGTTTACTTCTCAGCAGAAGAGTCAAAAATTGGAAATCAAATTTTAGGTGGTGCTGAAATAAGAACAAAGAATGGTTCATGGGTATCTTTTGAAACCTCAAGAAATGGTGTTATTTCTGTTAAAATTGACAAGAAGAGAAAATTCCCTGCAACTATTTTATTAAAAGCATTTGGTATAGAATCCGATGAAGAAATTAGAAACTTATTCAAAGAAGTTGATAATAATCCTGAAGTTTCCTACATTGAAACAACTCTTTTAAAAGATGTAACCAGATCTAAAGAAGAAGCGGCTATTGAAATTTACAAAAAAATGAAACCAGGTGAACCTGCAATATTAGAGGATTCAATGAATTATTTGAATTCTCAGTTTTTTAATCCAAATAGATACTCATTAGGAAAAGTTGGAAGATTTAAAATCAATCAAAAATTTGATTTAGATACTCCAAATGATGAGTCTCATAGATTATTAACTAAAGAAGATTTAGTAAATATCATTGCACATTTAATTAAAATTAATAATGGTTTAGCTGAAGGTGATGATATTGATCACCTTGGTAACAGAAGACTAAAATCAGTTGGTGAAATGCTTCAAATCGAAGTTAGAAGTGGTTTCTTAAATTTAAGAAAGAATGTATTAGATAAAATTTCTCTTCAACCAAGAGATTCATTTCCTGAACCAAAGGTATTTATCTCAAATGAAGTTTCTTCAAAAATTACTTCTTTCTTTAATACAGGAAAAACATCTATTCAACAAGACCAATACAATCCTTTGACTAGACTTGATATTTTAAGAAGGACAAGCTCTGGATTAACTAAAGAAAGAGCTTCAATTGAGGTTAGAGACATGCACTATTCTCAATATGGAAAAATTTGTGCTGTTAGAACCCCAGAAGGTCCTAACATTGGACTTGTTACCTTCTTAGCTATTTACGCAAGAATTAATGAATATGGTTTTATTGAAACTCCTTATTACTTACTAGAAAAATATGGTGATAAGGTAAGAGTTACTGATGAAATTGTTTATCTTGCAGCATATGATGAAGATAACCACTATATTGTTGGACACGGTGTTGAAGTTGATGCAAAAGGATACATTGTTGAGAAGCAAGTTCCTTTAAGAAAAAAAGGTGAATTTATTTTAGGCGATAGATCACAAGCTGATTATATCGATGTTGATTCCGCTCAGGTTTTAGGTATCTCTGCAGGACTAATTCCTTTTGTTCAATCAGACGATATTGCTAGAGCTCTTGTTGCATCCTCACAAATGTCACAGGCTGTTCCATTAATTAGACCTGAAAATCCTATTGTTGCCACTGGTATCGAATCAGAAATTGCAAGAAATACTGGATGGGTAGTTTATGCTGAGCATGACGGTGTAGTAGAAATTGCTGATGCAAACAAGGTAGTTGTTAAATACTCTGGTGAAAAAGAACCAAGAACTCATAAAGTTTCTAAATTTAAAAAATCAAATCAGGATACAACTTACAACCAAACAGTAAGAGTTAATAATGGACAAAAAGTTAAAAAAGGTGACATTCTTATCGAGGGACCTTCAATTGTAAATGGTGAAATTTCAATCGGAACCAACGTAAGAAGTGCTTATATGGTTTGGAACGGTTATGAATTTGAAGACGGAATCGTTATTTCAGATAGACTTGTTAAAGAAGATATTTTGACATCTATTCATATCGAAATTCATAAATGCGAAGTTCTTGAAACTAAACTTGGTCCTGAAGAAATAACCAGAGATATTCCTAGTGTTTCTGAAGATTCGCTCAAACATTTAGATAAAAACGGAATCGTTGCAGTAGGTTCTAAAGTAGGACCTGGAGATATTTTAATTGGTAAAGTAGCTCCAAAAGGTGAAGGAGATCTTTCTGCTGAAGAAAGATTATTAAGAGCAATATTTAATGAAAAAGCTAAAGAAGTAAGAAATACATCTTTATTTATGGAAAATGGTGAAAGAGGAACAGTTATTGATGTAAAGAGATTAAACAGAAAAGATAATAAATTAGATAATGGAGTAATTGAAAGAATTGAAGTTTATATTGCAAGAAGAAAGAAAGTTGAAATTGGAGATAAGTTAGCAGGAAGGCACGGAAACAAAGGTGTTATTTCAGCAATTGTTCCAGCAGTAGATATGCCTCACACTGAGGACGGTCATCCTATCGATATAGTATTCTCTGCTGACTCTGTTTTGAAGAGAATGAATATTGGACAAACTTATGAAGTTCCATTAGGATTAGCTGGAAGAATTTTAAATAAAAAATACAATATTCCTGTATTAACTCAAATTGATGATTCAATTATCGAGAAAGAGCTTCTTGAAGCAGGTCTTCCAAAGAATGGAAAAGTAAGGCTAATAGATGGAAGAACTGGAGAATACTTCCAACAATCAATTACTATGGGTGAGGGTTACATTGTAAAACTTCACCACATGGCTGAAGAGAAGATTCACGCAAGATCTACAGGACCTTATAACTTAGTAACTCAACAACCACAACATGGTAAACAAAACATGGGAGGTCAAAGATTGGGAGAAATGGAAGTATGGGCAATTGAATCTTATGGTGCCGCAAATCTATTACAAGAAATGTTGACAATTAAATCTGACGACATGATTGGTAGAAATAACGCTTATACAGCATTAATTGAAGGTAGAGAAATTCCTGAACCAACTGTACCTGAATCATTTAAATTATTAGTTAGAGAATTTAACGGTTTGGGTCTTGGTATTGAAGCTTTAGAAGCTGTTAGAGAAGCTCCAGAGGAGATTCAAGCTCCTGAGAGTACTGAAAAAGAAACATATGCATTAGATTCTGACAATCATGAATCTGAAACAGATGCCTTATCTGAAGTTGATGAAAATGAAAATTTCGAAAATGAGGAGGAAATTTAAGTCATGAAAAATATACAAAATCTAAAAAAATTTGAAGCTCTTAAAATATTTATTGCATCTGCACAAGATATATTAGGATGGTCATATGGAGAAGTTACTAAACCTGAGACAATTAACTATAGAACATTTAAGCCTGAAAGATTTGGTTTGTTTGATGAGAGAATCTTCGGACCTTACAAAGATTACGAATGTTCATGTGGTAAATATAAGAGAGTAAGATATAAAGGAGTTATCTGCGATAAATGTGGAGTTGAAGTTACCTCTTCAAAAGTTAGAAGAGAAAGAATGGGACACATTTCTCTTGCTACTCCTGTAGCTCATGTATGGTTTTTCAAATCAAATCCCTCAAAATTAGCAACATTACTTGATATATCTCCAAGAAGTTTAGAAGCTGTTATCTATTTTTCATCATACATTGTTACTGATGTTGATTTGACTAAAAAAGCCAAAGCAATTTCAGCAATTGAAAAGGATTTAGTAATTGAAAAAGAATTATTAAATAAGGAGTTAGAAAACAAAATTGTAGATTACGAAGCTTCAAAAGGAGAAGAAATTAGAGCTAAAAAAGGAATTTCAGAAGACGAAGCTCTTGCAAAAATTAAACAACAAGTTCAAAAAATTAGAAATACTTTCTCAGAAAAAATAGAAGAGATAGAAGCTGAATATAAACTATATGTTAAAAAAGTTGAAAGTATAGATTTACACACAATTATTGCAGACAATGAATATTCACCTTTATCTAAATATTTAGACATGTTCTGTAAATTAGGTATTGGTGCTGAATCAATCAAAGAAATTTTAGAATCAATTGATTTAAACGAATTATCTTTAGAACTTAAAAGAGAATTAGAAGGTGCTAAAGAAGTTAAAGCCGCTAAATTATTAAAAAGATTAAGAGTTATTGAAGGATTTAGAAGATCAAACATTAATCCAGATAGAATGGTAATGACTGTTCTTCCAGTAATACCTTGCGATCTAAGACCTATTGTTCCTATTGAAGGTGGAAAGATCATGTCTAACGACTTAAACGACTTATATAGAAGAGTAATTAATAGAAACAATAGATTAAAAAGATTGTTAGATCTTGGTGCTCCTGAGATTATTTTAAGAAACGAAAAAAGAATGCTTCAAGAAGCAGTAGATGCTTTATTTGACTCATCAAAACAAAGATTATCTGCAAAAGGTACAAAATCTTCTTATGCAAATAAAAAACAACTTAAATCAATCGCTGACTTACTAAAAGGTAAGAGTGGAAGATTTAGACAAAACTTATTAGGTAAAAGAGTTGACTACTCAGGTAGATCAGTTATTGTTAATGGTCCTGAACTAGATATTACTGAATGCGGAATTCCTAGAGAAATGGCACTTGAGTTATTTAAACCAATGGTTATTAGAGAAATAATTTCTAGAGGACATGCTCAAAATCCAAAGAGTGCTAAATTCTTTATGGAAGCAAGAAGTGGTGTGGTTTACGATATTTTAGAAGATGTTGTTAAAGGTCATCCAGTTCTATTAAACAGAGCTCCTACACTTTGGAGACTTGGGTTCCAAGCATTTTATCCAAAATTAATTGATGGAAACGCTATTAGATTGCACTTATGTGTAACTACAGGTTACAATGCTGACTTTGACGGTGACCAAATGGCGGTTCACGTTCCAATTTCAGCTCCAGCAATTGATGAGGCTAAGAGATTAATGATTTCTACAAAGAATTTATTAAAGCCTTCCGACGGTACTCCTTATTCATCTCCAACTAAAGAAATTATTTGGGGAATTTATTGGATCACAAAAATGGACGACTCAAAACCAGCTTCTGAAAAGGTATATTCAAATTTTGATGAAGTTATCTACTTGTACGAATCAACCAAATCTTTTGGATTTAATGACAAGATCAAGGTTAGACATGAAGGTAATATCATTGAGACAAACGTAGGAAGAATTTTATTCAATAGAATATTACCTACTACCGAATTTAAGAATTACACATTTTCTAAGAAACAAATAAATGAATCAATTTTAGAGGCATTTAGAAACTTAGATAATGAGGAAGTTGCTAAATTCATCGATAGATTGAAGAATCTTGGATTAAAATACGGAACTATTTCAGGTCAGTCAGCTTCAGCTTCTGATTTGGATATCCCAAATAATTTTGATGAGATTATCGAAGAAGGTAAAAATAAGGTTGAGGAGTTAAATAAAGCTTTAAGAAGAGGTTTGGCAACACAAACAGATGTTAAGAATAAAGCTAGAGAAATTTGGGGTGAAGTAAGACTTAAGATTAAAAAAGAATTATGGGATTCATTAGGATCTAATAATTCAGTTAAACAAGTTATTGAATCCGGAGCATCAAAAGCAACCGAAGACTCAATTGTTCAAATTGCAGGTATTAAAGGTCAGATTAATGACGCTACTGGTAAGACAGTTGATTTTCCAATTCTTGGAAACTATAAAAATGGATTATCTGGATTTGAGTACTTTATCTCATCAAAGGCTGCTAGAAAGACTTTGACAGATAAGGCATTAAAAACTGCTGAGGCTGGTTACTTATCTAGAAAATTAGTTGACGTATCTCAAGATGTATTAGTAAGAGAAGAAGATTGTGAAACAGAAGAAGGTCTAGTTGTTACAGTTAAATCTTCTGGTTACCAATTAGACTTTACAAAGAGATTCGATGGAAGATTCTTAGCAAAAGACGTAAAAGTTGGAAATAAGGTAGTTGCTAAAAAAGACGAGATGTTAACATCAGCAGTTCTTTCTGAAATTGTTAAAGCTGAAGTTGAAGCAGTTCAAGTTAGATCACCTTTATACTGTAAGACTTTAAGAGGCGTATGCCAAAAATGCTATGGTAAAGATCTAATGACAAACTCCCTAATTTCAATTGGTTCTCCAGTTGGAGTTGCAGCAGGACAAGTTGTTGGTGAACCTGGAACCCAAATGACAATGAGAACATTCTGGGGAGGAGGACTTGCAGGAGCCTCAGATATTACAGTAGGTTTACAAAGAATTGTTGAAATTCTTGAAGCAAGAGATCCTAAATATATGACTATAATGTCAGAAGTTGATGGAAAAGTTAGAATAGTACAAACAGGAGACGATAGAAAAGTTATTGTTCAAGCTACAAGTAAAGACGAAGATGACTGTGAATACGTTGTTGATGTTAAAAAGAGTATTATTGTTAAAGATGGTGACGTTGTATCTAAAGGCGATGCATTAACTGATGGGCATAAACATCTTACTGAATTGCAAAGATTAGTTGGTGTTGATGGTGTAAAGAAATACATTGTTGAAAGCGTATTAAAAGTATATTCAGGACAAGGTATCGCTTTAAATGATATATATGTTGAAGTTATCGTCAAACAAATGTTTAACCACGTAAGAATTGAAGATTCCGGAGATACTATGTTCATGGTTGGTGAAATTGTTTCAAGAGCATCTTTTGATGAAGAAAACGAAAAGATAATAGCTTCTGGAGGTACACCTGCGATTGCAAACGTAATCTTATTAGGAATCAAGAAAGCCGCTATTTCTTCAGATAGCTTCTTGTCTGCTGCGTCATTCGAACAAACATCTCAAGTATTGACCGATGCCGCTGCTTCTGGTAAAGTTGACTCGCTTGTTGGCTTAAAGGAAAATATAATCTTAGGTAGATTAATTCCAGTAGGTGAACACGTAAAAAGGATATAAATATGCCAACATTTAACCAATTGTTAAAAACAAAAAGAACTAAAAAGAAATTTAAATCAAAGACTCCGGCTCTTGCTGAAATCTTTAACTCGAGAAAAAAAGTTAGTAAGGATTTAAACTCTCCTTTCAAAAGAGGTGTTTGTTTACAAGTTAAAACTCAAACTCCTAAAAAACCTAACTCAGCTTTGAGAAAAGTTGCAAGAGTAAGGCTATCTAACGGTAGGGAGTTGACTGCTTATATTCCTGGAGAAGGACATAACTTACAAGAACACTCAGTTGTCATGGTTAAGGGTGGAAAAGTTAAGGATTTACCTGGAATTAAATATACTATTGTAAGAGGAACATTTGACCTACAAGGTGTAAAAAATAGAAAAACATCAAGATCAATTTATGGTACTAAAAAGGAAGTAGCTAAGAAATAATATGAGATCAAAACAATCTAAAAAAAGACAAGTTGAGCCGGACATTATATTAAAATCAAAAACTATTACAAAATTAGTTAACATTGTAATGTTACATGGTAAGAAATCAATTGCTGAAAATATCGTTTATTCATCATTGGATAAAATTAATGAAGATAGGAAAGAATCTTTAAGAATATTTGAACAAGCAGTTAAAAATGTAATGCCTAAACAAGAGGTTAGGTCTAGAAGAATTGGAGGAGCTACTTATCAAGTACCTTATCCAGTTAGACACGATAGAGGTGAAGCATTAGCTCTTAAATGGATCGTTGAAGTTGCTAGAAAAAAACAAGGTAAAGCAATGGATGAGTTCTTAAAAGATGAAATAATGAACGCATATAATAATATGGGTGATGCAATTAGAAAAAGAGATGACGTTCATAAGATGGCAGAATCAAACAAAGCATTCTCTCACTTTAGATTATAATAAATATATAGTAATAAATTAACTAAAATAAACATATGAGTGAAAATATAAACTATCCTTTAGATAAAATTAGAAACATTGGTATTATTGCCCATGTTGACGCTGGTAAAACTACAACCACTGAAAGAATACTTTTTTATACAGGTAAATCTCACAAAATTGGAGAAGTTCATGAGGGAGCAGCTCAAATGGACTGGATGGAACAGGAAAGAGAAAGAGGTATTACAATCACCTCAGCTGCTACTACTTGTTTTTGGAACAACAATAGAATTAATATTATCGATACACCAGGACACGTTGACTTTACTGCAGAGGTTGAAAGATCCCTGAGAGTTCTAGATGGGGGTGTTGTATTGTTCGATGGATCTCAAGGAGTTGAACCTCAATCAGAGACTGTATGGAAACAGGCAGAAAAATACGGAGTTCCTCTTTTAGCTTTTGTTAACAAACTAGATAAAGTTGGTGGGGATTTTTATTTCACTTTAAAAACTATAAACGAAAGATTAACCAAGAATGCCGTAGTTGTTCAATTACCGTTAGGATTTGAAGATGGTTTTGAGGGAATTATAGACTTAATGGAAATGAAAGCTTACAAATTTGAAGGTAAGAATGGAATGAATATCCTTGAAGTCGAAATTCCGGAAGACATGAAAGATAAAGTAAACGATTTTAGAAGTAAACTTGTTGAAAAAATTGCTGAAAATGATGAAGTACTAATGGATAAATTTTTAAATGACGAAACTATTTCATCTGAAGAGCTTAAAAAATCTTTAAGAAACTTAACTATCAAAACTATACTTTATCCAGTATTTTGCGGATCATCTTTGAAAAATGTAGGTGTCCAAAAATTACTTGATGGAGTAATAGATTACCTACCTTCTCCTAAGGATAAGCCTTTAATCAAGGCAACAAAAGCAAATTCTGATGAAATTATTGAATTAGAACCAGATGAAAAAGGTGACTTTGCTGCATTAGCATTTAAAATTCAAACAGATCCTTATGTTGGTAGAATCACATATTTTAGAGTATATTCGGGTAAACTAACTTCTGGATCATATATTCTAAATCCTAATACAGGTAAGAAAGAAAGAATTTCTAGACTTCTTCTAATGCATGCAAATCATAGAGAAGAAATCAAAGAAGTTAAAGCCGGTGAGATTGCTGTTGCTGTAGGATTATCTGAAACATTTACAGGACATACAATGTGTACTGAAAATAACCCTATTACACTTGAATCTATTAGTTTTGCAGAACCAGTTATTGGTATGGTTATTGAGCCAAAAACCAAGAACGATAGAGATAGGCTTGGGGAATCGCTAAAGAAATATGCTGAAGAAGATCCAACCTTTAAAATTGAGTCAAATCATGAGACTGGTGAAACAGTAATTTATGGAATGGGTGAATTACACCTGGACATTATAGTTGATAGATTAAGAAGAGAATTCAAAGTTGAAGTTAATACTGGTAAACCTCAAGTTGCTTATAGAGAAACTATTAAAGGTACAGCCGATCAAGAGAATAAATATATTAGACAAACAGGAGGTAGGGGTCAATACGGACATGTGTTTATTAAAGTTAGACCACTAGAGCAAGGAGCGGGGTTGGTATTTGTAGATAAGATTGTTGGTGGGGCAATTCCTAAAGAATTCGTTCCTGCTGTAGAAAAAGGTTTTAAAGAAGCATGTGAGGCAGGGACAGTTGCTGGGTACCCGGTTGTAGACGTTGAGTGTACGTTATACGACGGATCTTTTCACGATGTTGACTCTTCTGAAATTGCCTTTAGATTAGCAACCATTGGTGCGTTCAGGGATGCTCAAAGAAAAGCTACACCTATCCTTTTAGAACCAATTATGAAGGTTGAAGTAAGAGTTCCTGAAGAATTTATGGGAGACATTATTGGAGATTTGTCTTCAAGAAGAGGAAGAATCGAAGGTACAGAGCAAGTTGGGTTGAGTAGGGTTGTTACAGCAAAAGTGCCTTTAGCATCAATGTTCGGATACGTAACAATTGCCAGAGGAATGACTCAGGGAAGAGCAATACCTACTATGGAATTCTCACATTACGAAGAGGTTCCAGGAAATATTGAAAAAGAAATTGCAGGTTTAAAAGAGAAAAATAGGAATTAGATAAAATACTATCTTTAAAATCTGTAAAATTTGTTATAATAACAAAGTTTAATAAGTATTAATTTAGGAGAATAACTCCAAAAAGAAAGGTTTATATGGCAGAGTTTAATAGAACAAAACCACACGTAAACATTGGTACAATCGGTCACGTTGACCACGGTAAAACAACATTAACAGCAGCAATCACAACAGTGCTTGCTAAGAAAGGTCAGGCAGAAGCTAGAGCATACGATCAAATCGATAATTCTCCAGAAGAAAAAGCTAGAGGAATTACCATTAGCATTACTCACGTTGAGTACGAAACTGCTAAAAGGCACTATGCTCACGTAGACTGTCCTGGACACAAAGACTATATTAAAAATATGATTACAGGTGCTGCACAAATGGACGGTGCAATCTTAGTTGTTGCTGCTACAGACGGAGCGATGCCTCAAACTAAAGAACACATTCTACTTGCAAGACAAGTTAACGTTCCTTCTATAGTTGTATTTATGAATAAATGCGACATGGTTGCCGATGCTGAGCTTTTAGACTTAGTTGAAATGGAAATTAGAGAATTACTAACTAAATATGGATTCCCAGGAGATACAACACCTATAATTAGAGGTTCTGCTCTGAAGGCTCTTGAAGGAGATGCTAAATATGAAGATGCAATCGTTGAACTTATGAATGCAGTTGACTCTTTCATCCCAGATCCGGTAAGAGAATTAGACAAACCATTCTTAATGCCAGTTGAGGACGTATTTTCAATTGCTGGAAGAGGTACAGTTGTTACTGGAAGAATCGAAAGAGGAAAAATTACTGTAGGTGAGGAAATTGAAATCTCAGGAATTAAAGATACGCAAAAAACAGTTGTAACTGGAGTTGAGATGTTTAAAAAACAACTTAAAGAAGGTATGGCTGGAGATAACGTTGGTTTATTATTAAGAGGAACAAAAAGAGAAGACATCGAAAGAGGTCAAGTTCTATGTAAACCAGGTTCAATTAAAACTGCTAGCTCATTTGATGCAGAGGTTTATATTCTTTCTAAAGAAGAAGGTGGAAGACACAAACAATTCTTCACAGGTTATAAACCACAGTTTTATTTAAGAACTACTGACGTAACTGGTGAAATTACTTTACCATCAGGTGTTGACATGGTTATGCCAGGTGATAACGTTAAATTTACTGTTAAATTAATTACACCTGTAGCTTTGGAAGAGGGTTTAAGATTTGCTATTAGAGAAGGTGGTCAAACAGTAGGAGCTGGAGTAGTAACAAAAGTAATTGCGTAGTAATCGATAGAGGAGTTTTGCTTGCAAAACTCCTCTAATAAAATATGAAAAAAGAATCTAGAGTAAGAATTAAATTAAAATCATACGACAGCAGAATTATTGATATTTCTGCGGAGAAAATTATTGATACTGCTGTTAGAACTGGTGCTAAAGTTGTTGGTCCCGTTCCTCTACCTACTAAAATTGAAAGATTTACTGTTGTTAGAGGTCCTTTTATTGACAAAAGATCAAGGGAACAATTTGAATTAAGAACTCATAAAAGAGTTATTGATATACTAAATCCTACCCCCTCAACTATCGAAAATCTGTCTCACCTATCTTTACCCGCTGGTGTTGGTATTTCTATAAAGATGTAAAGTATCCTTGAAATATTGATATTATTTGGTAAAATTGCTCGAAATGTGCTTTTAAAGCATTGAAAGAAAAAATATGTTAAAAATTGAAGCTTTAAAATTAAATATGTCTCAGGTTTTCTTAGATAATGGTAAGGTTGTTCCTGTAACTATACTTAAATCTGAAAACGATCTTACACCTGAATTGCTTAATCAAACAATTAAAATTGTAGGAACTTCTAAAGGTAAAGGATTTACTGGAGTTATGAAGAAGTGGAATTTTGCAGGTCAGCAAGCAACTAGAGGTCAATCAGATAGACCAAGAGCTGCTGGTGCTATTGGAGGTCAAACACCTGGAAGAGTATTTTTAGGAAAGAAGATGGCTGGAAGACATGGTAATAAAAGAATTACTTTAAAGAATATTTCTGTTTTAAATGTAGATATTGATAATAAATTGTTAACTGTTTCTGGTCCAATTCCGGGAGCAAGAAATTCTGTTGTTGAGTTACATTTTGAAGGATTAGGAAATTAATATGAAGAAAATGATTTTAGATATTTTAAATAAAGATGGTTCTAAATTAGAAGAATTAAATGTTTCAGCTAATATTTTTGGTAGAGAATTAAATTCTGATCTAGTTGCTCAATATGTTAGGGTTTATTCAACAAATCAAAGAGTTGGTAATGCTCATACTAAAACTAGAGGTGAGGTTTCAGGTGCTGGAAAGAAACCATGGAAGCAAAAAGGTACAGGTAGGGCTAGAGTTGGTTCTATTAGATCTCCTCTTTGGGTTAAAGGTGGTATCACTCACGGACCAAGAACTAAAACATTCAGATTAGAATTACCTAAGAAAATGAGAGTTGGCGCATTATTAAATGTTCTTTCATCCAGATTTAATTCTGACAATATTAAAGTTATTGACTCTTTTGATTTATCAGATTTGAAAACTAAGAATTTTGAAGCTTTGATTAAGAATTTAAATTTAGATGGAAAAAAAGTTTTAGTTATTATAGAAAATAAAAATGAAAATATTATAAAATCTGCTAGAAATTTAGATAGGGTATCTGTTAAAATGCTATCTAACCTAAATGCTTATGATGTTTTAAACAACTCAAATCTTTTATTTGATAAAGGTTCTGTAAACGCTTTAGAAAGAAAATATGAAATTAAGTAACGAAATTAAAAAATTAATATTAACTGAGAAATCTGCAAATCTAAGAGGTTCAAATATTTACACCTTTAAAGTAGATGACTCATTAAATAAGAATTCTATTGCTAACCTTATTGAAAAATTATTCGGTGTTAATGTTCTTAGAGTGAGAACAGCAATTATGCCAAGTAAGAGAAAAAGAATTGTTTCTAAGAATCCAAAAAGATTCCCTCAAGAAATTAGAGTTGGTAGATTCAAAAAAGCTTATGTTGAAATAAAAGAAGGTCAATCTATAGATTTGAACGTGGAGGAAAATAAATAATTATGTTAAAAAATTATAAACCTACTACAGCAGGGACAAGAAATAAAAAATCAGTGGTTTTCGAAGTTACTAATAAAAGACCTGAAAGATCTTTAATCAAACCTTTAAATGGTCCGGCTGGTAGATCTAACGGTAGAATTTCAGTAAGACACAAATCTAGAGGTGCTAAGAAATTTTATAGAATTATTGATTTTAAGAGAAACAAATTCGATATACCTGGGAAAGTTACCGCAATTGAATATGATCCTAATAGAGGTTCTTTAATTGCTTTAGTTGTTTACAAAGATGGTGAGAAGAGATATATTATTGCTCCTGAAAACATAACAGTTGGTTCAATAGTTTTATCAGGTGAAAAAATTGAATTTACTCCAGGTAACGCAACCAGAATTGCCAATATTCCTGTAGGAACTCAAATTCATAACATTGAATTGAATCCAAATCAAGGTGGTTCAATGGTAAGAGGTGCTGGTAACTTTGCTATATTAATGGCTAAAGAAGGAAACTTTGCCCAAATTAAACTTCCATCAGGTGAATACAAAAAAGTCTCAATTGAATGTATGGCTACAGTTGGGGTTGTATCAAATGGTGAGTTAAGAAATAGAAGACTAGGAAAAGCGGGTATAAATAGACATAAAGGTATAAGACCAAGTGTTAGAGGTGTTGCTATGTCAAATCCATCAGATCACCCGCACGCAGGTTCCTATAGAGACAATGGTATTGGTATGCCATCACCTAAGTCACCTTGGGGTTGGAAAACTAGAGGTGTTAAGACCAGAACTAGAAGACACACTAATAAGTTTATTGTGAAAGATAGGAGAAAATAATATGGCTAGATCGTTAAAAAAAGGACCATTTACAGATGAAAAATTAATGAACAAGGTAATTAAATTAAGAGAAGCGGGTGGAAAACTTCTAATTAAGACTTGGTCTAGAAGATCTACTATAACACCTGAAATGATTGGATTTACTTTTGAGGTTCATAATGGTAAATTGTTTCTACCTGTATTTGTAACTGAATCAATGGTTGGTCACAAATTAGGTGAGTTTGCGCATACAAGAAAATTTGTTAAGCACTCAACTAAGAAAGAATAATTTATATGAAGAAAAGCATTGTATATTCAAGATTAAGCGATTCATTAACTTCTGCAAAGAAGATTAGAATCATTATGGATTTAATAAAAGATATAGATGTAAATATGGCTGAAAGAGTTTTAGAATTTCATCCTTCAAAAGGAGCTAGAATTTTATCTAAGGTTTTAAAATCAGCTATAGCAAACGCAGAAAATAATCTTAAAATATCAAGGGATTCATTGTATATTTCAGAAGTTTTTGCTAATGAAGCAAGTATGTTAAAAAGGGGTAAACCAGGATCTAGAGGTAACTCATACCCTATTCTTAAAAGAAGAAGTCATGTAGTTATTGGTTTATCTGAAAGGACTAAATAATGGGACAAAAGATTAATCCAGTAGGATTTAGAATTGGAATATCAAAAGATTGGAATTCAAAATGGTACGCCGATAAAAAAGATTATGCCAAGAATGCTATTGAAGATCATAAGATTAGAAATTTCTTAGAGAAAAAATTTGAACCAGCAGGACTTAAAGAAGTAATAATGGAAAGATCTGGTAATATTTTAAATATTACAATTAGAGTTTCAAATCCTGGTGTAGTAATTGGTAAAGGCGGTACCGGTGTTGAGAGTGCTGAGAAGGAAATTAAAAAAATGACTAAATCAACTGTAAAAATTACAGCTGAAGAAGTTAAAAATCCTGAACTACATGCTAAAATTGTCGCTAACAACATTGTTAGACAGCTTAAGAAAAGAGTAAAGCCAAACAGAGCAGCAGCCATGGCAATGAATGCTGCAATGGAAAAAGGAGCTAAAGGAATTAGAATTAGGATTTCAGGGTTGTTAGGTGGGGGTTCAAGTATTGCTAGATCTGAAGTTTTTAGATTAGGATCAATTCCGGCTCAAAGATTAAGAGCTGATATAGATTATGCACAAGTTGATGCTCACATGTTATTTGGAGCAATTGGAATAAAAGTTTGGATTTACAAAGGTGATTTGGAGATTTAATTATGTTAATGCCAAAAAAGGTAAAATTTAGAAAACATCAAAGAGGTAATAACAAGGGTCTTGCTACAAGAGGTTCGGATATATCTTTTGGTGAATTCGCTTTAAAAAGTGTAACTAGAGGATTAATTACATCAAGACAAATTGAAGCTGCTAGAAAAGCAATTTCAAATAAAACTAAAAGAGGTGGTAAAGTTTGGGTTAGAATCTTCCCAGACAAACCAATTCACAAGAAACCTGCAGAAACAAGAATGGGATCAGGTAAATCTCCTGTAGATCACTTCTCTGCTGTTATCAGACCAGGAAAAATTTTGTTTGAAATTGGAGGTGTTGATGAAGCTACAGCAAGAGACGCATTTAGAAGAGCTGATGCAAAGCTACCTCTTAAGACCAAATTTGTGAAAGATGAGTTATAATATGATGTCTAAAGAATTAAGAAACCTTAATATATCTGACTTAGAGAAATTGATTACAGACAAAAAATCTGAAATTTTAGAAACTTCTAAAAAGGTAGCTAAGGGTTCTGAAAAAAATGTTAAAAAAATTAATAATCTAAAAAAAGAGTTAGCAAGAATGTTAACAATCTTAAATGAACTAAAGATTATTGGAGATCTAAAAAATGAGTAAAAAAACTTTAACAGGAACAGTAGTTTCTACAAAAATGAATAAGACAGTCTCAGTAGCTGTAGAGTATTTAAAATCTCATCCTTTATACAGCAAGAAGATGAAACAAACAAAGAAATTTTTAGCTCATAATGAGAAAGAAGTTTCCGAAGGAGATACAGTGATAATTACTGAATCAAAACCTTATTCTAAAAAAGTAAAGTTTGAAGTTACAGAGGTATTAAAAGGATAAAGAAATATGTTACAAATAGGGACAGTTTTAGCAGTTGCAGATAATTCAGGAGCAAAGAAACTAAAGTTAATTGGTATTCCTGGAAACTCAAGAAGAAGATTTGCTTCTATTGGCGATGTTATAACAGTTGCCATCTCAGGAGCAGATGCTGGATCCTCAGTTAAAGATCACACTGTATCAAAAGCTGTAATTGTTAGAACAAAAAAAGAAATAAGAAGAAAAGACGGTTCTCATATAAGATTCGATGATAATGCGGCTGTTTTAATTGCTAAAGATAAGAATATGATTGGATCAAGAGTTTTTGGACCTGTAGCAAGAGAGTTAAGAGATAATGGATTTTTGAAAATTGTTTCTTTAGCTAAGGAGGTTTGGTAACAATCTATGAAAATTAAATTAAAAGATAAAGTAAAAATCATATCTGGTAAAGATAAAGGTAAAGTTGGTGAAGTTCTAAGAGTATTCCCTACTTTAGGCAAGATTGTTGTTCAGGGAGTAAATATTGTTAAAAGACATGTTAAACCAGGTGTAGTAAACAAAGAGGGCGGTATTGTAACTTTTGAAAAACCAATTGATGTATCAAATGCAATGTACTTTGATGAAAAAGAAAAAAAAGCATCAAGAGTTGGTTATACAGTAGTTGATGGAAAGAAATATAGAGTTGTTAAAAGAACAAAGGAAGTTTTGAATAAATAAAATTATGAATCAATTGAAACAATTATATACAACTGAAATAAAAGGAAAGTTAATTAAAGAATTATCTTTAGATAATATTATGCAAATTCCTGTATTAGATAAGATTGTAATCAATTCTGGTATAGGTAAGTTTAGAGATAATAAAGACGCAGTTGATTCTTTTTTCTCTGAAATCACATCAATTTCTGGTCAAAAACCTACTTTTAGAAAATCAAGAGTTAGTGAAGCTGGTTTTAAAGTAAGAAAAAATGATACTGTTGGAATAACAGTAACATTGAGAGGTGAAAGAATGTGGAGTTTCCTGCAAAAATTGATTAATATTTCACTTCCTAGAGTAAGAGACTTCAAAGGTGTAAGTAATTCATCATTTGATAAATTAGGAAATTATTCATTAGGTGTAAAAGAGCATATTATCTTCCCTGAAGTAGATGCTAATAAAACTAAGGGTATAAGATCTATGCAAATTACTTTAGTATTTAAAAATTCAAAAAAGGAGAATAGTAAAAAGTTTTTAACATTACTTGGAATGCCTTTTTCTAAGTAAATTTATGGTAAAATAACAAAACACAAATATGGCTAAAAAGGGTAAACTAGAAAGAGCAAAAAAAGCATTAAAATATGCAATTAGAGAAAGAAAGAGATGTCAGATTTGTGGTAATCCTAGGGGTTACTTTGGAAGATTTGGAATTTGTAGAAAATGTTTTAGAGAGTTAGCTCATAAAGGTGAACTTCCTGGAGTAATGAAAGCAAGTTGGTAATAATATGGATACAATAGCAAACTTATTAAGTACAATAAAAAATGCATCTATGGTTAGAAAGGAAAGTATTGAACTTCCTTTCTCTAAGATGAATGAGAGTATTTTAAATATTCTAAAAGAAAAAGGTTTTATTAACAACGTAAAAGTTTTTAAACATAAAGACAGTGTAATTAAAGGATTACACGTAGATTTAAAGTATTCTGAAACAGAAAAACCTTTTATATCAGAAATTAAAAGAGTTTCTAAACCTGGAAGAAGAATCTATCTTGGTTCTAAAGAATTAGAAATTGTAAGAAATGGTTTTGGTATTGGAATTGTATCAACTTCAAGAGGACTAATGACTACTGACGAGGCAAAGAAGAAGAAGCTTGGAGGAGAAGTAATTTGCGAAATTTACTAAAAATATATGTCTAGAATTGGAAAAAAAATAATTAATATACCTACTAACGTTACAGTTAACTTTGATGGTAACAAAATTAAAGTTACTGGTCCTTTAGGAACATTAGAAAGAGATTTAAGACCTGAAATTTCATATATTCATGAAAATGGTGTTCTTACTTTTTTTGTGAAGGAAGAGACAAAGGATTCAAATGCTTACTTTGGTTTAACTAGAGCTTTAGTTAATAATATGGTTGATGGAGTTAGCAAAGGATTTGAAAAAAAACTTGAATTAGAAGGTGTTGGTTACAGAGTTAAATTAAATGGTAATGATTTAAACTTTACATTAGGTTTTTCTCACCCAGTTGATATAAAAGCTCCTGCAGGAATTAAGTTTGAGGTTGATGGAAATACCAAATTTGTTGTTAAGGGTGTAGATAAAGAATTAGTAGGTCAAGTTGCATCAAATATAAGAAAATTAAGAAAACCAGAACCTTATAAAGGTAAAGGTATTAGATATGCTGGAGAAGTAGTAAGAAGAAAAGCTGGTAAATCTGCAGCAAAAGGTAAATAAATATGTCTAAATTATTTTTGAATGAAAATTTTAAAAGAAGAAAATTAAAAATTAGAGAAAAGTTATCAGGTAGTTCAGTTAGACCAAGATTAACTGTTTTCAGATCCAATAAATTCATCTATGGTCAGTTAATAGACGATACTAAAGGAAAAACTATCGTTTCAATTTCTTCTAAATTAATATCTGGGGATAAGAATAAAGTAGATGCTTCCTTTGAGGCAGGTAAAGAGTTAGCTAAAAAGGCTGTTGAAAAGGGAATTACCTCAGCAGTTTTTGATAGAAATGGATATATTTATCATGGAAGAATTCAGAAATTTGCTGAAGGTTCTAGAGATGGAGGTCTAAAATTTTAATTATGGATGTAAAGAATAAAGATATTTTTGAAAAAGTAATAGAAATGAAAAGAGTAGTTAAAAAAATTACTGGAGGTAATAAATTAACTTTCACAACTCTTGCTTTAGTAGGTGATAAAAAAGGTAAAGTTGGTATTGCACTAGGAAAAGGCTTAAATGTTCAACAAGCAACTCAAAAGGCATTTTCACAAGCTAAAAAGAATATGGTTCAAGTTAAGATTGTTAACGAAACTATCCCTCATGAAGTAGATGCTAAATATAAATCTTCTAAAATTTTAATGAAACCTGCTAAACCTGGAACTGGGGTTGTTGCTGGAGGTTCTATTAGAGATTTAGTTGAACTTGCAGGAATTAACAATATTTCTGTTAAATTGTTAGGTTCAAGCAATAAAGTTACAAATATTTATTGTGCACTTAAAGCACTTGGGAAATTAAAATAATTATATGGATTTATTTAACTTATACAAATTATTAGGAAATAGTAAAAAAAGAAAAAGAGTTGGAAGAGGTTCCGGATCTGGAAAAGGTTTCCATACAACTGGTAAAGGAACTAAAGGTCAGAAAGCTAGAACTGGAAGAAGTCTTCCTTATGGATTTGAAGGAGGTCAAGTACCTCTTTACAAAAAGCTTCCTCAAGTTGTTGGTTTTAAGAATCCTAGAAAAAAGGAAATTTTTACAGTTTCTTTATCTTATTTTAATAAATTTGACAACGGGCAAACAATTACTCCTGAAATGTTATATAGATCTAAATATAAAGCCACTCCTAGAAATGGTGTTAAGATTTTAGCAAGTGGTGAATTAGAAAAGAAATTAACTTTCTCAAAGTTCATTATTTCTGAAGCTGCCAAGCAAAAAATTGAAAAAGCTGGTGGTAAAATAGAGTAATATGAACTCTATTTTAAGAAATCCAGAAATTAGAAATAAAATTTTATTTACTCTTTTTATTATTTTAATTTTTAGAATTTTGTCACACATTCCTGTTCCAGGTATTAATATTGCTTCTGTTAAAGCCTTTGTAAGCTCAAACCAACTTTTAGGTATGTTTGATATTTTCAGCGGAGGTGGGTTAAAGAATTTCTCTATAGTTACTTTAGGTCTTGCTCCATATATCAATGCTTCAATTATTGTCCAATTATTTACAGCCCTTGTTCCATCTTTAGAAGAGTTATCGAAAGAAGGAGAAACTGGTAGGGAAAAATTAAATGAATATACAAAATATTTAACTTTACCAATTGCAATTGTTCAATCTTTAGGAATATATGCCCTTTTTAAATCTCAAGGAATTCTTCCTGATCTTTCAAGAATAGATTTAACAATTTTAATTCTTAGCATGATGGCAGGAACCTATATATTACTTTGGGTTTCAGATTTGTTAACTGAGAAAGGTTTAGGTAACGGAGTTTCTTTACTTATTTTTGTAGGAATAATTTCTGCAATTCCAAATTCATCTGTACAATTCTTTGGTTTACTTAATTCAGAAAATTTAATTAATGCTATTTTTTTAGTAATAGCTCTTTTGGCTGTTATAGCATCTGTTGTATATGTAAATGAAGGTGTTAAAAATATTCCATTAGAATACGGCAGGAGAATGACAGCAGGTGGTTCTAGAGTTACCTCATCACTTCCATTAAAAGTTAATCAGGTAGGTGTTATTCCGGTAATCTTTGCAGTTTCGATTGTTTTACTTCCCTCTTTACTTGTCGCTCCGCTAGCTTCCTCCGATAAACCATATTTAAAAGATTTAAGTAATTTCTTATTTGAAAATTTTCAATCAAATTCATTTTTGTATAATTTTGTTACTTTTATTCTGGTAGTTGCTTTTACATATTTTTATACATCAATTCAATTTAACCCTGAAAAAATTTCTGATGATATAAAGAAGAGAGGGGGTTTTATTCCTGGAGTAAGGCCAGGATTGAATACAACTTCTTATTTAAAAAATGTAATTAATAAAATAACTCTTGGTGGGGGTTTATTTTTAGGATTTATTGCAATAATGCCCTATTTAATCCATTTATTTATTGGATTTAGCTCTTTTGCAATAGGTGGAACTTCTCTTTTAATAGTTGTTAGTGTTGTTCTTGAAACTATTAGAAAATTAGATTCTCTAGTAGTCAGTAAAAAGTATCAAAGTTTTCTAGAATAGGAGTTTAAATGTTTGATAAAGCAAAACAATTAATGCAATTACAAAAATTGCAATCTGAAATTAAAAAGAAATTAGAATCCCTTACCTCTTATGAAGAAAAAGGTAGTCATTCAGTAGTAGTTACTGGAGATAAAAAGATTCAAAAAATAGTAATTAATGGCGTTGAAGATAAAATTTTAAGAGATTTAATAAATAATGCCATGAAAAAGATGGATACTAAGATTGAAAAAGAAATGAAGGATAAGGAAGAGGAGTTAAAAAAACTCTATGGATTCTAAGCCTAAGATTCTTTTGTTAGGACCTCCCGGTGCGGGAAAAACTGTTATTGCCAATAAAATTACTGAGTTATACAATATTCCTTTCGTAAAAGTTGGGGCAATCTTACGGGATTTAAATCCTCAAAATAAAAATTATTCAGTCATTATGGATTCTATGAATAAAGGAGAGTTAGCACCTAATGAACTAGTAGCAGAAGTTGTAAAAGAGGAAGTAATTAAATATAATGATGGGTTTGTTCTTGACGGTTGGGGAAGGCAGATTTCTGACCTTGACCTATATCAACCTAACTTTGATTATGTAATTTATTTAGATTGTCCAAAAGAAATATGCAAAGATAGAATTTTAAACAGGGTTGTTTGTAGAATTGATAATTCCATTTATAGTTTTTCTGAAACTGTTTGCTCTCTTTGTGGTGGAAATCTAGAAAAAAGAAATGATGACACTGAAGAAACTTTTAATAATAGATGGGGAGTTTACGAAAATAAGACTAAAGAAGTTATTGAATACTTTAAAAATAAAGGAATCCTTATTAAAGTTGATGCTTCAATGAGTATTCCAGAAATTGTTACTCAAATTAAGGACTCTATATGATTACATATAAAACTAATGATCAGATAGAGATTATGACAATTGGTGGAAAGATATCTTCTAATGCACTTCAAATAGCTTTAGAAATGGCTAAGGAAGGTGTTTCTCTTAGAGAAATAGATCAAGAAGTTGAAAAATTCATTTTAAAAAATAAGGCAAAACCTAGTTTTAAAACAGTTTCAGGTTACCACTATTCTACTTGTATAAACATAAATGATGGTCTAGTTCATGGAATTCCTAATAATTATCGTTTAAAAACAGGTGACTTAGTAAAAATTGATTTAGGAGTTTTGTATGATGGTTTCCATACAGATACCTCAGCAACTAAGGAAATAAATACTAATTTTGAAGAAAAGTTTTTAGAGGCAGGTAGGGTGTGTATTGAGGAAGCTGTAAAAAAATGCCAAATTGGAAACAAATTAGGGGATATTTCCTATGCCATGCAGCATGCAGTAGAATCAAGAGGCTATACTGTATCTAGAAGTCTAGTTGGTCACGGAATTGGAACTAGTTTGCACGAAGATCCTTTAGTTCCTCCTTACGGCAAGCCAGGAACTGGGATAACTCTAAAAGAAGGTATGGTCTTAGCAATTGAAATTATCTATCAGAAAGGGAGTTATCATATTAAAACATTGGAAGATGGGTGGACAATTTCAACCAAAGATGGTTCTTTAGGAGGTCTTTGGGAGCATACTGTAGCAATAACTAGGAAGGGACCCTTGGTTTTAACAAAGTAATTCTTGAAATATATTTAATATTTTGTTAAAATACCCACTATCAAGACTTTAAAGATGGATACAAAGACAACAATTGACAAAGATGGAATTATAATAGAATCGATAATGGGTGGTTTATTTAGGATTGAATTTGAAGATGGTAAGACAGCTATTGCCTCTGTCTCATCAAATATTCGAAGAGGTAGGATTAAGTTGTTTCCAGGAGATAAAGTAAAAGTAGAGTTTTCTCCTTACGATGAAACAAGGGGAAGAATTGTTTATAAATATAAATAGGATAAAAAAATGAAAGTAAGAGCTTCAGTTAAAAAAATTTGTAAAGACTGTAAAATAGTTAGAAGAAGAGGTGTAGTTTATGTTATTTGTAAAAGAAATCCAAAGCATAAACAAAAACAAGGATAATTATGGCAAGAATCTCTGGAATTGATATTCCAAACAACAAAAGAATAGAATACTCATTAACATATGTTAAAGGTATAGGTTTGGTTTTATCACAAAAGATTTTAAATACATTAAATATAGATTTTAATAAAAGAGCAAAAGATTTGACAGATTCTGAAGTTGCTAGTATAAATTCAAAGATTCAGGAAATGCAAATTCCAGTTGAAGGAGAGTTAAAGAGAATAATTTCTCAAAATATAAGAAGGTTAATTGAAATAAAGTCTTATAGAGGTTCAAGACATCAAAAAGGTCTCCCAGCAAGAGGTCAGAAAACTAGAGCTAACGCAAGAACAAGAAAAGGGAAGAAAAAAACAGTTGGCGGTACAAAAAAGAAATTAGCTAAGAAATAAATATGGCAATAAGTAAAGTAAAAAATAAAACAAAAGCAAAAAAAGAAAATAAAGTAATACCAGCAATTGGTAATGTGTACGTGTTTTCAGGAATGAATAACACTATAGTTTCTATTTGTGATGAAAAAGGTAATTCCTTATTTAATGGAAGTTCTGGAATGTATGGTTTTAAAGGATCAAGAAAATCAACTCCTTACGCTGCAACTAAAATTGCCGAAGAAATAGGTACTAAAGCATTTAATTCAGGATTAAGAGAAGTTAATATTTTTGTAAAAGGTATTGGTAATGGAAGAATTTCAGCTATAAAAGCTTTAAAAGTAGCTGGATTAAAAGTACTTTCTATTACTGATAGAACCCCATTACCTCATAACGGATGTAGACCAAGTAAAAGGAGAAGAATGTAATTATGGCAAGAACAACTGGACCAAAATGTAGATTATGCAGAAGAGAAGGTACAAAATTGTATCTTAAAGGTAGTAGATGTGAAACTGAAAAATGTGCATTTAACAGAAAAGCTACTAAGCCTGGACAACACTCTTCTAAAAGGGGTGCTACAACTCAGTACGGAATTCAATTAAGAGAAAAACAAAAATTAAAGAGAATATACTCAATTTTAGAAAAACAATTCGGATCTTATGTTTCTAAAGCTATGAATTCAAAGGGTATAGCATCTGAGAACTTGATGCAATTACTAGAATCCAGATTAGACAACATGGTTTATAGATGTGGTTTTGCTGTATCAAGATCTCAAGCTAGACAATTATTAAGAAGAGGTTTGTTTACATTAAATGGAAAGATTGTAAATATTCCTTCAGCTCTAGTAAAACCAGGAGATGTAATTAAACCAATTTCTTTCGATAAAATTCAATTAAGACAGGGTTATACTATTCCTTCATGGCTAGAAGCTAATGTAAAGGAAAAGTATGTTAAAATTGACAGGCTTCCATCAGGAGATGATGTGAAAGAACCTGTTAACCCACAGTTAATAGTTGAATTCTATTCAAGATAAGGAGAAAAATATGGTTAACCAATATAAATTAGATTTTAATAAAATTTCTGAAACTAAAAATTCAGGTGTATTTAGTTTTGAACCATTACCAGCAGGTTTTGGACACACATTAGGATCCTCTTTAAGAAGAGTTCTTTTAACTTCTCTTAGAGGAGCTGCTGTAACTTCATTTACTGTTCCAGGCATCGCTCATCAATTTACAACAATTGATGGGGTTAAAGAGGATGTAATTGAGATAACTTTAAACCTTAAAGAATTAAGATTTAAAGCACACTCAAAAGGTACTTTTGTAGCTAAAATTTCTAAAAAAGGTGCTGGAGTTGTTACTGCCGGTGATATAGATGTTACTTCAGAAGTAGAAGTTATAAATAAGGAAGCTGTAATTGCTACTGTTTCAGATAAATCAAAAACTTTTGAAATGGAATTAACTGTCGAAACTGGTATTGGATACTCCCCTGTTGAAAAAAGAGAAGCATCAAAAGTTGGTTCTGTTTTAATTGATGCAATTTTTTCTCCTGTAGTAAGTGCTTCATATACTGTAGAAGAAACTAGAGTTGGTAGAGAATCAGGTCTTGATAAGTTGATTATTGATGTAACAACAGATGGTTCTATTAAACCTTCTGATGCAGTTAAAGATTCAGCAGCTATTTTGAGAGATTTCTATAATCAGTTTGCTTCAGTAAAAGAATCTGATGAAGGAATAAATGAATTATTCGCTCAATCAGTAGCTTCTGAAATTAAATCTGATAATTCTTCAGTAGAAGATTTACCTCTACCTACAAGAACAATTAATGCATTAAAGAAACATGGAATTTTCACTCTTCAAGATTTAAGAAATAAGTCTGATGAAGAAATTTCTGATATTAAGAACTTAGGTGAAAAATCTATTGAAGAAATTAAAAAGTTATTAGGAAGAATGTAATGAGACATAGAGTTGGTGGAAAGAAATTAAATAGAGATAAAGATCATAGAGAAGCTCTATTAAAGAACTTAGCTTCATCTTTAATAATTTCAGGTAAAATCGAAACTTCTGTTGTTAAAGCTAAGTTTTTAAGACCTTTTATTGAGAAATTAATTACTAAAGCTAAAAATGATACTTTTAATTCGTTACAACTTGTTAGAACAAGATTAGGTAATGAGGAAGCTATAAAGAAGTTATTTAAAGAGATTGCACCAGCAATGAAAGAAAGAAACGGTGGATATACAAGGATTAAGAAATTAGGAAAAATAAGAAAAGGAGATTCTTCTGAAGTTGCAATGATGGAATTTGTGACTGAAAAGAAAGAGGCATAATATATGAAAACTAAAGTTTTAAATCCTAAAAATGTAGAAGTTAAATGGCATTTAATTGATGCTAACGATCAAGTTTTAGGTAGAGTTGCTTCAAAAGTAGCAAAGATTCTTATTGGAAAGAATAAAGTTGAATATACACCAAATCATTCTTTAGCAGATAAGGTTGTAATAATTAACTCTTCCAAAATTAAAGTAACTGGTAATAAGGCATTATCCAAGGTTTATTATAGACACTCCAACTATCCAGGAGGATTAAAAGCTGAAACATTTGAAAAAAGAATTGTTAGAAGACCTAACGATGTTATTAGAGATGCTGTAAAGGGAATGCTTCCTATAAACAGATTAAGAGACGTAAGAATTAGTAATCTATATGTTTATGAAGGTGACTCTCACCCTCATCAAGGTCAAATCAAATTATAATTATGGCAAAAAACGAAAATAAAAATTTAATAATTACCAGTGGAAGAAGAAAAACTGCTACTGCTTCAGTTTTTATGACATCTGAAAAAGGAACTATCTCTGTAAACGAAAAACCAATTGAGAATTATTTTCCATCTGAAAAAGAAAATCTAATTTGGAGAAAGCCTTTCTTTTTATTAGGTATAGCAAATCCTGAAGCTAAATACAACTTATCTATTAAAGTTAAGGGTTCATCTAAATCTTCACAGTTAGGTGCAGTAACTCTTGCAATTTCTAAAGCTCTATCAAAATTAAACGAAGAGTTTTCTGTTCTTCTTAAAAAGAACGGTATGCTAACTAGGGATCCTAGAATGGTTGAAAGAAAGAAACCAAATCTTAGAAAGGCAAGAAAAGCTTCACAATTTTCAAAAAGATAATTTTATTTACAACGAAAAAAGCGGAAATACTTATGTATTTCCGCTTTTTGTTTACACAGTTTTGTTTTTCTATTTTAAAAAGAAAATTGTATTAATTATAACTATAATTAAATTGAAAGTGATTCCTTAAATAGTCTTTGAATATCCATTAAATTCTTTTGTAATTCATCAATTTTTCTTTCTAATTCTTTATTTGTTTTTTTCATAAAATTTACATTAAATTCTAAAGAAATTCTTTCAAGAACACTTAAAGCTGGGTTAATTTTACCTTTTTCATAAGCACTAATAGTTTTTCCACTTAAACCTATTTTTCTACCAAACCTTTCCTGGGACATGTTAAGTTTTAATCTTAGAATTTTAATTTGATTTCCTATTTCCATTTGAGGTAGAGATTAACATAAAAATTTTTCAATTCAATATTTAAAATTCTATTAGTAAAAAATTAAAAGAAAGGAGGTGAAAAATGAAAAATGTCAAAAATAAGTTTAAAAGATTTTTATCTTTTATTTTGGCAGGAATATTTATCAGTGGTGTTGCCTATGCTGCAATTAGTAACAAGATTTTTATGAAAGGAGCGTTATTTACGACTGCAAACGTGGAGATTAAATTCTTAAGGGATTTATCAAAAACATCTAAAGTGGATAATTTGGCCACAGAACTTACAGGTGTTTCTTTTGATAATATCTATAATTATTGGACAACAGATTACTTGGTAAAACTAACAAATACTTCTGGAAGTAATGTAAATGTAAGTTCCTATTCTAATTACATTACTGCGGACGACCCTGCAAGTTTGAGATACTCTTTATTTGTTGAACTAATAAAGTGGAATGACTTAAACTCTAATGGAGTAGTTGATGAAGGAGAAATGCAAGAATCTTTAGGTAAAAAAAGTTTTGTTAAGTGGAAAACAGAAGGCTTTAACTTAGGAACTTTTGAAACTGATAAGATATACTCTTACATTTTAAGATTTTCTGCTGAAAATTTAACAGATAGTAAGATTGGTCAATCAGGAAAATTTGATTTTGAATTTGGAATCATGCAATAATATGAGTTCCTGCCCAAAATGATAAAATATACCTATGCAAGAAAGAATTGAAAAGTTAGATTCTCTAAAGAGAAATATTAATTTCGAGAATAAAAAAAATAGAATTTTAGAGATTCAAAAAATAATGGAAGGGGAAGACATATGGGGGGACTGGGAATACAGTCAGAAATTAAATAAAGAATTAGAAAGTTTAAAGAGAGAGGTCGAGGAGATAGATAATTTAGATTTATTTCTTATCTGTGAGGATTTTGAAAGTTTTGATAATTTAATAAAAGGTGTCGAATTAAAAACCTTTTTAGGCAATGAATATGATAAATTAGGATGCATTTTAACAATCCATTCTGGTCAGGGGGGCACTGAATCGATGGATTTTGTAACAATGCTTCTTAGAATGTATACAATGTATCTTGATTCTAAAAAATACAAATACTTTATTATTAATGAAAGTTTTGGTGAAGAGATTGGTTATAAAGAAGTATCATTAGAAATTGATCATGAATACGCATTTGGATTCTTTAAAAACGAATCTGGTGTTCATAGACTGGTAAGGAATAGCCCTTTTAATTCTGATAATCTTAGGCAAACATCTTTTGCTTTAGTAGAAGTTATACCAAAAATTGATAATACTGTAACTGTAGAGATAAAAGACTCTGAAATTGAGGAAGAATTTCATAGATCTGGTGGAAGTGGGGGTCAAAACGTAAATAAAGTTTCTACAGCTGTAAGATTAAGACATATTCCCACAGGAATAGTAGTAGAAAATCAAACAGAAAGGTATCAGGGTAAAAATAGAGAAAAAGCTATGGAAGTTTTGAAAGCTAAATTATACGCTTTAGAGGTCGAGAAAATAGAGAAAGCAAGAAAAGAAATTAAAGGAGAGTATAAAGTTCCGGGATGGGGAAATCAAATTAGAAATTATGTTTTGAATCCTTATAAATTAGTAAAAGATTTGAGAACAGGTGTTGAAAGATTCGATGCTGAAAATGTACTAAATGGAGATTTAGAAGAGTTTATTCAAAAAGAGATCCAAATTTAAAAATTTAATTGCAAGTAATAAGATCACACTTCCTAAAATGTAGATTAATGTAAACTTCAAATCTTTAAAAATTTGTTTATCGATGTTTTTATGCTTAATTTTTTCGGTACTACTTTTAATTTCTTTATCCAAACCCTTTGCTTTAATATAATTTTTTAATATTTGATTTTGTGCCTCAATTTTTTTTATTTTCATAGCAAATTTACTTTATTATATTATAATATTTTAAATTATGAACAAAAAATATATTCTTATTTTTTCATTATTAGTAATATTTATAATTCTTGGAATTTATTTTACTTTATTTTATAAAAAAAATTCTCAAGAAGTAAAAAATAGCAGCGATAACAAAATCGAAAGCGGCATTTTTTCTAAAGATAATCAAAAAATCTTTACAAATGTTTTAACAGGTGAGGAAATAACTGCTTTAGAGGAACCTGAGTTTATAAAAAATAGACCTCTAGCTGTCATGGTTAATAACGCAGTTCCAGCTAGGCCACAGGTTGGGCTTACGGAAGCTGATATTATTTATGAAATTATCGCTGAGGGGGGGATTACTAGATTTTTAGCAATTTATTATTCAAATTTACCGGAAAAAGTAGGTCCTATTAGATCGACTAGGGAATATTATTTGATGATAGTAAAAGAGTTAGGCGATGCGATGCTTATGCATATTGGATTTTCTCCCCAAGCTAGGGAAAAGATAGATACTTGGAAAATAAGAAGTTTAGGTCTAGGAGGAGGTCCTTTTTATAGAGATAATTTTGGGGATCCAAGTATAGCTACTGAGCATACAGCTTTTGCCAATGGAAAGGATTTGTTTAAGAAGGGTTTAGATTTAGGTTGGTCTGGTAAACGACCAATAGAATCTTGGAAATTTAAATCATCAAGATCCAAAAATGAAAATTTAAAAAAAGCAGATTATATTGAGGTGAACTTTTGGTACAAAGGAGAGTATTCTGGTATTTTCAAATACAACTCTTCTGCTAATAATTATACAAGATATTCAGGATTTGATGAAAACGATAGCCCAAGTTTACTTAAAGATAGGGTAAGTAATAAGACAATTGAAGTATCAAATGTAATTGTTATGTTTGCTAATGAGGTACCGATTCCAAATGATGATAAGAATAGATTAGATTATGAATTAATAGGTCAAGGTAAGGCTTATATCTTTAAAGATGGCATTTTAGAGAAGGCTACCTGGAAAAAAGAAGATTTAGAAAAAAGAACAAAATTCTATCTTGTAAATGGTGATGAAGTAGAGTTTAATAGAGGCAAAACATGGGTAAGTATAGTTCCCTCAAGAAATATTGATCAGGTAATAATAAAATAATATGTTAAAAGAATTATTAATTTCAGAAGTTAGAGTAAATTTATTAAAGTTTTTGGTTAAAAACTTTGAAAATGAATTTCATGTAAGAGCTCTGGTGAGAGAATTAGGGGTTGAAATTAACGCGGTTAGAAGAGAGTTAGAGAAATTAACTAATCTGAATATTCTTATCAAAAATCCTTGGGGTAATAAAATTTTTTACAAAATTAATTCTAATAATCCTTATTTTTACGATTTGGTGAACTTTATATATAGAGAAGATGGTCTTTCAAGTAAGATTTTAAAAAATATAACTACTTTAGGGGATATTAAGTATGTAGCCTTATCAAAAGAATTTTGCATGGGAAGAAAATCTTCTGGGATTGATTTAGATCTTCTGGTTATCGGCAATCCCCATCAAACAGCATTGGATAATTTAATTTCTAATTATGAAAAAGAAGATAGAGAAGTTAATTATTCAGTTATTTCTGAGGAAGATTTTTTATCTAGAAAAAGAAAAGCTGATTCTTTTGTGTTAAGATTCATTATTCAACCAAAAATTATGATTTTTGGAGATGAGTTAGAATTTTCGAGATTAAATTAATATGTTTAAGAAGGACAGTAATAAATTAATTTTAATAACAATTATTTCAACTCTTGCTATATTAATATCCCTACCTAGAATAGATTTGAAATTTAATTCCAATTATTTAAAGATAGATTCTTATATTGGTGGTTATAAATTTAATATTCCTTTTACAAACAAAATTGCAGATTTTTCTGAATTAAAAAAAGGATTAGATATTAAAGGAGGTGTAAGATTGGTTATTAAATTAGACACCGCAAATTTAAAAGAGAATGAAAAAGAATCAGCGGTATCCTCTGTTAAAGATATTATTACTAGAAGAGTTAATTATTTTGGGGTATCAGAAACTAATATTTTAAGTTCTAAAGTGGGTAATGAACACAGAATAGTAGTAGAGATTCCTGGTCAAGAGGATCTAGAAAAAGCAACCAAAACAATTGGTTCTACAGCTCAGTTGAAATTTAAATATCTAGATAAATCGATAAAATGGCCGATTACAGATGCTTCAAAGATTGATAAAACTAAAGAAATATTTATTGATAGTGGTGTTTCAGGAAAGGATTTAGTTTCTTCTGACGTATCTTTTGATCCTAAGACAAATAATCCTATTATTCAATTAAAATTCACAACCGATGGTAGAGAGAGGTTCTCTAAATTGTTAAAAGATAATATCGAAAGGCCAATTGGAATCTTTTTAGATGATGAAATACTACAAACTCCAGTTGTTTCTAAAGAACTAGCTAATTCGACAGTTTTCGATCCAACAATTACTGGTGTTTCCTTGGAGGAAGCAAAAACAGTTTCTTCTTTGCTTAGAGCTGGGGCTTTGCCGGTGTCTATTGAGATAATTTCTCAAAATTTAATTGGCCCTACTTTAGGTGTAGATTCAATACAAACTAGTATGATTGCAGGTTTGATAGGTTTATTCATTATTTCCATATTTTTATTACTTAATTATAGGAAACTTGGATTAATTGCTAATATTTCTCTTGTCATGTATGTATCTATTACACTTGCAATTTTTAAATTAACTTATGTATTATTTCCTTCTCCAATTGTTCTTACTCTCCCTGGAATTGCTGGATTTATCTTTTCAATTGGTGTTGCCTGCGATGCTTGTATTTTAATATTTGAAAGAATTAAAGAAGAGATAAGATGGGGAAGACCTGCTCAAATTGCAATTATAAATGGTTATGATAGGGCTTGGTCAAGCATTAAAGATTCAAATTTAACAACGCTTTTAACAGCAATTATATTAATGCATTTTGGAACAGGTTTTATTAAAGGTTTTGCTTTAACTCTAAGTATTGGTATTTTTGTATCATTATTAACTTGTGTTTACTTTTCAAGAATTATGGTAAATGTTTTTATTAAAGATATAAAGATAGACTAAGTTATGTTGAAAGTTCTAAGTTATTCAAAATTTTTAATCGGTGCTTCTTTAGCTATAATCACAGCTGGTTTGGTGATTATTTTTACTTATGGATTTAAACTATCAATTGAATATACAGGAGGAAGTGTTATTGATATTTCAAAAAATGAGTTAAATCACGAAGAGGTAGTTTCTTCTTTAGGTAAGTTTTTTGATGAAGATAGAATTGAACATAAATCTATAGAAGTAGGCAAAGATTACATTTCCATAAAATTTAATGAAGCTGATTCAAATAAAATCTTAGAAGTTAAACAAAAAATATCTACAAAATTTCCAAATTATAAGATAATTAATGTTGAGACAATAGGTTCTACCTTTGGGATGGAATTTTTTAAAAATTCTGTGTTAGCCATTGTTCTCTCTTTACTTGGCATACTTGCAATTGTTACTTTTAGTTTCTGGAATATCCCTGATAAATATTTTTCATATCATTTCGGTATTGGAGCGATTGTAGCAATGCTTCACGACGTCTTGATAGTTGTTTCTACATTTAGTTTATTGGGTTACTACTATAATGTTGAGATAGACGGATTGTTCTTAACAGCTGTTTTAACTGTTATTGGATTTTCTATTAATGACACTATTGTGGTATATGACAGAATAAGAGAAAATTTAATTAAATTCAATAAAGAGATGTCATTTGAAGATATTTGTAATCATTCAATTTTTGAAACATTAAATAGATCTTTAGTTACGTCTTTTGTTGTTATTTTTATTATGTTCTCTTTATTTTTATTAGGAGGAGAGTCTATCAAATACTTTGCTCTTGCTCTAGTTGTAGGAATTAGTGCTGGAACATACTCATCAATCTTTATTGCAACTCCATTTGTTCTATTTTTAAATAAAAAATTTAACAGAAATAATTCAAAAAATTAATCAATGTTTGAGTGGGATGTAAAATCTAAATCAAACAATTTGGAATCTCTTAAAGAAAATATACTTTCAAATAGAAATATTAATAATTATGAAGAATTCATAAATCCAAAAGATCCGGTAAGATTTATAAATGATTTTTCAAATGAATTTATAGAGAATGTTAAAAAATCTAAAGACATGGTTTTAGAAACTATAAATTTAGGTCTTCCAATAGTTATACATGGGGATTATGATGCTGATGGGGTAATCTCTACTTATATAATTTATTCAACTATCAAAAATACTCTAAATTACGAAGATGTTTTTTACTTAATCCCTGATAGATTTGAGGATGGGTATGGTTTATCTGATAAAACAGTTCAGAAAATTTTGGCTTTAGTTAAATTCCAAAATTTTCTATTAATTACTGTTGACTGTGGGATAACATCTGTTTCACAAGTTGATTACTTAAAAAAATTAGGAAATAAAGTTATTATTACTGATCACCATCATCAAGGTGAGGTATTACCAAATTCAGATTCTTTAATATGGTCCGATAAAGTAGTTGGTTCTACTTTGAGCTGGATACTTTCTCTCTCATTGGGAAATAAGGATCCAAGGTTACTAACACTAATTGCTACTGCAACTATCACCGATGTATTTCCTTTAAGAGATTTTAATAGATCAATAGTAAAAAAGGGAATTGAAGTTTTCAAAAATAACCCTTTTTACCCATTCAAAAAACTTATTTTAAATCAAGGTTTGGAATTAAATGATGTTGAAGTTTATCATTTAGGTTTTGTTATAGGGCCTAGGTTAAATTCATCAGGAAGGATTGGAGATGCAGACCTTTCAGTTTCTTTACTTAATTCTACCCAAGAACATCAAATTGATCGGATTCTAACTGAAATCAATTTAATTAATCAAAGAAGACAAAAATATACTGAAGACAGTTTAAAAAGATTTTCTTTTAACAAGAAAAATTTACCTAGAGTAATTATTTTAAATGATGATGAATTTCATGAAGGAATTGTAGGCTTAATTGCTTCAAGAATTGTTCAAACATATCACCGACCTGCGTTAGTAATTACCAATAATGAAGATTTTTATAAAGGAAGTGCTAGATCAATTAAAGGAATAAACATAATTGAGATTATTAAAAAATATTCTCATTTACTTAAAGGCTGTGGCGGGCATGAACTTGCTGCAGGGTTTTCCTTAGCAAAAGAAAATTTCGATGAATTTAAAAACGAACTAGAAATTTACTTTGATAAAAATTTTGAGGATGCTAATTTTATAAAGAAAATAAAGGTTGAATCTGAGATTGAATCTAACCTAATAGATTTCAATCTACTCGATTTAATAAATTCCTTTGCTCCTTTTGGTCCAGAAAACGAAGAACCTGTATTTTTAGTAAGGAATTTTAGAGTTATAGAGATTAAAAGAATAGGTAAAGATAAAAACCATCTATCCTTAAAATTAGGTCAAAAAAGTTTAATTTTTAAAGCCCTATATTTTAATATTCCTGAAGAGGCAATTTCAATCTATTTGAGTCAGGAAATTGATCTAGTTTTTAAATTAAAAAAGAATTTTTTTAATAACCAAGTAAACATTGATCTTCATATACTAGATATGAAAAATTCAGTTTAAAATAATATTATGACGATAAAAAAAACTTCTTTTTTTAATCAATTATTGATAAATCTAATTATATTAATTTCTTATTTGCTTAATATTTTAGACTTTAAAATTAAAAATATTTTTATACTTCTAAATATTCTTGTAATTTCTTTTATTTTAATGGTTTATGTTAAACCAGTTTTAGACGAGAGATTTGAAATAAGTAAGAAAAGTGATACGCCTGTGTTAAGTATAGTAGACACCCTTCCAGCTAAAATTGAAACCTTACCAATAAATACAATCCCAGAAAAAAAAATAGCTTATACTCCTCTGTATACAATTGCAGCAAAAAGTTTTTTAATTTATGACTTAAAAAATAATCAAGAAATTGAAAGTTTAAATAAGATTGAAACATTCCCCCCTGCTTCGTTAGTTAAAATGCTTTCAATTATGTATTTTATTGATAAAATTGAATTAGAAAGAAAATATGACGTTTTCCCTGAGTGCAATTCTGTAGAAGGTCAAAAAGTTGGATATAAAAAAGGCGAAAAAGTTTCAGGAAAAGATTTAATAAATTCATCCTTAGTATTTTCAGCAGGCGACTCAATTTGTAACTTATATAAAATTACAAATTCTAATTTAGATGATTTTAACCTGTTTGCAAGAAATTTGGGTATGAATAACTCAAATTTTACCAATTTTATTGGATTAGATTATCCAGGAAATTACACTACAGTTGAAGATTTACTGGTTATGGCCAAAAAATTTATTTTAAATGATTTATTTAATGAGATAGTTGTTCAAAAATCTTATAAAATGGATAATGGGAAGGTGGTTTATAATACCAATAAAATGCTTTTTGAAAATAAATTTACTGTAGGTATTAAAACAGGAACTACTTTTGGAGCTAAGGAAAACTTAATTTATAGATATAAAAATGAAGAAGAGGATAGGGATATTTTGATAATAATTCTAAATTCAAATCAAAGATATCAAGATATTAAGAATATTTTAAATTCAATTAATTAGTTATAGTATTTAGGATCTACAGCGGGGGTATATAAGATAATTTTCCCTCTTTGACCTGCGGAAGTATCGAAGTTTCCTTTAAATATGTATATTGGTTGAATTAAATTATTCTTTCCAAAACCATCTTGATAATCGTCAAAATAAGCTACTTCAAAACTTTCTATCGATATATTTTCAATTTTAGTATATTTATTTACTGTAGTTCCGTGAGGTGAGTCGTTAAAAACTATGCCTCTAACTACAAAATCTTTATTATTAATTACTCTATTCACTGCATCATTTAAAGGTGTTAGATCAAATTCTTCGCCTTCAAAAGCTTCAGTGATTTCATTTTTATAGAGATTAAATCTTGGAAATCTATAATTTTTCTTAGATTGTGCAATTTCTGGTCTAAGACTTCCAACATACACATAGTTGCTTGGTATTTCATAATTATTTCCAACTATTTTATTTCCGTTTAATGGTAAATATATTTTTACAAATGCCAGTTCTGCACCTAAAATTTGAGATTCAATAAGATTGTTTCCTTCAAATCTTAAAAATGTAGATTCCATTTGAGATTTTTGAATTTCTTCAGTTGTATAATTTTTTGAATCTGTTAGGAGTTTTTTAGCAAAATTGGTAGGAAATTCAGAATTTACAAATTCTCCTGAGGTTAAATAACTTTTAAGAGTTGCTAGACTTCCTATTTTTTGCTCCATTTTTTTGTTTTTACTATTAATTATCAATTGAATTTTATCTTGAGGTACTTCCCAAATATATTTGTTATCACTTTCTCCTGTTGAGATGAGGTTTAAATCGGTGTACCCTAAATTAAAGGCCACTCCTTTTGCAGTTATTAAGTAGTCAATATCCTCTGGAAGATTTTTTTTATAGGTATAAATCTTGGTTTTTTTCTTGGCTAGTTTTTCCCAATCAGCTTCTGCGCTTCTTCTGTATATAATTTTTGAATTCGAAATATCTATACCATTTTCTCCAATTGGATACTCTTTTACCGCAGAAAAAACAATTGGATTAAATTTAAACTTTATAGGATTTTCTACTGGTTCTGGTGGGAATATTTCTCTATATAAGGAAGGTACTATTTCGGAAAAAGTATAAAATAGTAAAATACCACTAAAGAATATATAGATAGTTTTTTTAATAATTTTAGCTGCGTTAATCAGTCTCATATGTAAATATTAACATCTTAATATGTTAAAATTCAACAAATGACTGTAGATAAAATAAGAACAAGAATAGCCCCTAGCCCAACTGGAGAGTTTCATATTGGAACACTAAGAACTGTTCTATACAATTACGCTTGGGCCAAGAAAAACAACGGAAATTTTATTATAAGAATTGAAGATACCGATAGATCTAGATTTGTTGAAGGGGCTATGAATAGGTTACTTGAAGCTATAGATGACTACGGAATTAATTGGGATGAAGGACCTACTAAAGGCGGTGAATATGGTCCGTACATTCAATCTGAAAGATTAAATATTTACAGAGAATATATAGATATCCTCATTAAATCCCAAAAAGCATACTACTGTTTTTGTACCGATGATAGATTAGCAAAACTAAGGGAGGATTATGCTAAGGAAAACAAAAATTTTAAATACGACAGATATTGCTTAAATTTATCTCAAAACGACATAGACGAAAGGGTAAAAAATGGTGAGAAATTTGTAGTAAGGATGAGAATTCCCGATGATAGTGTAATTTCGTATGATGATTTAATCCTAGGAAAAATTGAAATTCCTTCAAAAGATATTGATGATCAAATTTTAATGAAGTCTGACGGATTTCCAACATATCATTTTGCTGTTGTAATAGATGATTATTTGATGAAAATAACACATGTTTTAAGAGGTGCTGAATGGATTTATTCAACTCCTAAACATATTTTGTTATATCAATTTTTGGGATTTGAATCACCAAAGTTTGGTCATTTACCTAATCTTAAATTTTTAGGTTCTAATAAAAAAATGTCAAAAAGGGAAGGAAATACTTCTGCTGTAAGTTATTTACAAAAAGGATATTTGCCTGAAGCAGTTATAAACTACTTGATGTTTCTTGGTTGGAATCCAGGTACTGAAAAAGAGATTTACACTTTAGAAGAATTTATAAGTGACTTTACAATTGAAAAAATACATACATCAGATTTAGTAACATTCGATATTGAAAAGCTCAATTGGTTTAATTCTGTTTATTTAAAAAATATAGAAAATGAAGTATTTCTTGATAGATTAAAAAACTGGCAATTGAAATTTAATACACCTTGTTTAATAGATGAAATTGAAAATAAATATTCTTTTAAAGATGTACTTAAGATATGTCAGTTAACAAAAGAGAGATTAAATGTGTTGACTGATTTTGATACTTTAGTAGACTATTATTTAAACAGTCCTAAATTAGAGTTAGTAACAATTGGAAAATATTCTTCAAAACCAAAAGAAATTTTAAATTTTTTTCTTTCAGAAATTGAAAACATTCAAGATTTCTCGTTTGAAAATTTAGATAAAATATTACATGCAGCTATAAAAGAAAATAATTACTCTATGAAAGAATATTTTATGACCTTAAGAATTTGTATTACTGGTGAAACAATAACCCCTCCAATTATCGAAATTATTTCTATTATTGGTAGAGAAGAAACATTAAAAAGACTTAAATCATCTTTAGAATTATTTAACTAATCAATTTTAAATAGAATTTAAATACTTGTAAAAATAAAAAAAGTGTTAAACTTTATTTATGAAAAATAAAACACCAACAAAACAAGAATTAAACCCAAATAAAAATTTAGCTCTACAATCTGCAATCGCTCAAATAGAAAAAAATTTTGGTAAGGGCTCGATCATGAAATTAGGTGAAGGAACAGCGCAGAAAGATGTTGAAGTAATACCTACTGGTTCTCTTGCATTAGATTTAGCTTTGGGTATTGGAGGACTTCCAAAAGGAAGAATTATTGAAATATATGGACCAGAATCTTCAGGTAAGACAACCTTAGTTCAACATATAATTGCTGAAGCCCAAAAAATGGGAGGAACTGCAGCATTAATAGATGCTGAACATGCATTTGATCCTGTATATGCTGAAAAAACAGGTGTAGATATAACCAATCTTTTAGTTTCTCAGCCTGACACTGGGGAACAAGCTTTAGAAATTGCTGAAACACTTATAAGATCCAATGCTATAGATGTGATTGCGATTGACTCAGTTGCTGCTTTAACTCCAAGAGCTGAAATTGAAGGAGAGATGGGGGACAGTTTTGTAGCTCTTCAAGCAAGATTGATGTCGCAGGCACTAAGAAAAATAACTGGTGCGATTAGCAAATCTAACTGCACTGTTATATTCACAAATCAACTAAGAATGAAAGTAGGTGTAATGTTTGGAAATCCAGAAACAACTCCTGGAGGTAATGCTCTTAAATTTTATGCTTCTGTAAGAATGGAAATTAGAAAATCTGAAACATTAAAGGATGGGGATGACGTTAGAGGCATAAGAGCTAAAGTTAAAGTTGTTAAAAATAAAGTAGCCCCACCTTTTAGAACTGCGGAGTTTGATATTATGTTTAGTCAGGGAATATCTAAAGAAGGTAATATTTTAGATATTGCAGTAGATATGAATGTAGTCAAGAAAAGCGGTGCTTGGTATGAGTATAACAACTCCAAGATTGGTCAAGGTAGGGACAACGCAAAAGAATTTTTAATTCAAAATCCAAAACTATCTGTAGAGATAGAAGATAAAATTAAGAAGTTAGTTCTTTCTGGTAAAGAAGCCGTACCTCTAGAAATAGCCGTTGAAGATCAAGATGATGAATCCATCTCAGAATCTGAGGAATAGCTTTTACTTCAAAAAAATTCTTAAATTTTGTTCATTAAATATAAGAAGTTATACAGAAATTTCAACAAAATTAGAAAAATTTGATAGATTAGAGTTGGAATTAAAAAGGGAGATAATTGAATATTTTTTAAAAATTAAGGTTGTTTTAAATGATGATGATTTCGTAAAATATTATTTAGAAAATTTATCTGATTCACAAGGATATACATATAATCAATTATTTTTAAAATTATCAAAAAAAGTATCAAATTTAAATAACCTTTCTCAAGATCTTAAATCCTTTTTTTCAAAAACAGAGGATGATCAAATCCAAAAATTTATTAATAAAAATTATAGAAAATTATCCAGAATTGATGATGCTAGGAAAAGAATACAGTACCTTACCAACAGAGGTTTTAAATTTGAGTTGGTTAAAAAACATCTCAAGATAAATGACCTATAGTATTAAAGAAGATTGACTATTTACCCTTCTCAAACTAAAATAGTAACGTGTTAAAAAGTATTTTATCGAAGTTTAAGAAAGGGTTACTATAATTTTTTATGGTAAATAATCACTATGGAAATAGCACTTATAATTACAATTTTAGTTTTGGTTTCTTTAATTGTATTATTCAAATTTAAACCAAATTTATTTAATAAGTTTCAATCTTCTACTGAAGAAATAAAGTCAAATAGTGTAGAGAAAACAGAAGTTTACTTAGAAGCTAAAGCAAAGGCGATGGAGATTGTGATCGATGCTAAAAACGAAGCTTTAAAAATTAAAACTGAAGCTGAAGATTTTGTCAGAGAAAAGAAATCTGAGATTACAAATCTTGAAGCAAAAATTAATGCTAGAGAATCAGTTCTTTCCTCTAAGGAAAGGGATATTGAGAATAAAGCACAGGAAATATCTACTTTAAAAGAAAATCTTGTAGTTTCACAAAAAAATTATGAAGAGTTAATTCATCAAGAACAACAAAAACTTGAAAAAGTTGCCAAATTAACTGTGGATGAAGCAAAAAAAAGATTGCTTGAAAACCTAGACAAAGAGCTTAAAGAAGACTACGGAAAAAAAATTAGAGTCATGGAAGAAGAGTTGAAATCAAAATCAGAAGAAAAAGCTAAAGAGATACTTGTAGATGCTATGAGACAGGGTGCAACAGATTATGTTGTTGAGTACACTTCCTCTAAAGTAAGACTTCCTGATGATGAAATCAAAGGAAGAATTATTGGTAAGGAAGGAAGAAATATTAAGACATTTGAAGAATTAACTGGTGTTGAGGTGGATTTAGATTCTTCTCCAGGGGACTTAATAATTACATGTTTTGATCCAGTAAGAAGAGAGGTAGCTAAAATTTCTATGGAAAAGTTAATTGCTGATGGAAGAATTCAACCAGCAAAAATTGAAGAGATTATTGAAAAAACAAAATCAGAAGTAGACCAACTGATTTTTAAAGAAGGAACAGAACTTTGCCATAAATTATCAATGTTTAATATTCCTAAAGAAGTAGTTCAAACATTAGGAAGATTTAGGTATAGATTTTCATATGGTCAAAATATGATTGAGCATGTTATGGAAGTTGTAAAAATTGGTGCATCTATTGCATCAGAGCTAAAAGCTGATGTTGAATTAGTTAAAATGGGATGTTTATTTCATGATATCGGAAAAGTTATTGAAAAAGAGGGTTCCCACGTCGATATTGGAGTTGAATACTTAAAAAAATTAAAGATAAACGAAAAGATCATTAATTGTGTCGCAGAGCATCATGAAGATAGGCCTTTTTCTTCAATTGAATCGGCTATAGTTGCTCTTGCTGACCATGTAAGTGGAGCAAGACCTGGATCAAGGAAAGAAGATTTTGAATCTTACTTAAAGAGAATGAGGAATTTGGAAGAGGCTGCAAAATCGTTTGATGGTGTGGATCACGTTTATGCTTTATCTGCTGGAAGAGAAGTTAGAGTTTATGTAAAGCCAAATCAAGTAGATGATTTCTCAACTTCTTTCTTAGCTAGGGAAATTGCTAAAAAAATAGAATTAGAGCAAACATATCCTGGGGTAGTAAAAGTGATGGTAATTAGAGAAACTAGAGAAAGTGCAGTAGCAAAATAATAAATTATTAGTTTTTAATTGGGGGTTATTGGATTTCCAATAACCCCCCAATTTAATTTGTTACTGCTATAATCAATATATGCCCTTAATAAGTGACAATATTTTAATAATTTTTTTAATAATTGCTTTATTTTATTTATTTTTTAAACTTCTTCATTCAATTTTAAAATCTTTATCAATTGTATTGATAATAATAATTTTAGTTGTATTATTTAAATCAATGAGAGAACCTGTTGAGGTACTAGGAAAATATAGAGTTTATAATTTAAAAATAGAAAGTATTAAATGAAAATTTTATTTATTGGTGATATTGTTTCAACCCCTGGTTTAGAAATAGTTAAAAAGTTTCTTCCTGAAATTAAAAAAGATTATCAAGTTGATTTTGTTGTTGCAAATGCTGAAAATTCTGAAGGCGGAAGAGGAGTTTCTTTTGAAACTCTAAATCAATTAATTTCCTCTGGGGTAGATTTTTTTACAAGTGGAGATCATGTTTTTTGGCAAAAAAATTCCGAAAATTTATTAGATAAATTCCCAATTATAAGACCTGCAAACTATCCAATTAATACACCTGGACATGGATATAAGCTTGTAGATACAAACAGCGGTAAAAGGATTTTAATAATCAATATTATGGGAAGAACTTTTTTAAATGAAAAGCTAGATGATCCTTTTAGAAAAGTTGATGAAATTCTTGAAATTACTTCTACTCAAAAAGTTGATTTTAAAGTTGTTGATTTTCATGCTGAAGCAACATCTGAAAAATTAGCTATGGGTTTCTATTTAGATGGGAGAGTTGATGCTGTTGTTGGAACTCATACTCATATACCAACATGTGATCATATGATTCTTCCAAATGGTACATTCTATGTATCTGATTTAGGAATGTGCGGTAATATAGATTCTGTTCTTGGTGTAAAAAAAGAAATTATAATAGAACTTTTCTTAACAGCTAGAAATCAAAAGTTTTTTTGGGAAGAGAATGGAAGAAAAGCTTTTAGAAGTGTTTTAATTGATACATTAGATAAAAATATAAAAAGACTTGATTATGAAGAATAATTTTTTTGAAAGGAGGTGTAAAAAATGAACAAGCAAGATGTTGTAAACGCAATTGCTACTGCCACCGGATTAACCAAAGTTGATTCAGCAAAAGCTCTAGATGCTTTATTAGATACTATTACTTCAGCTCTTCAAAAAGGTGACAAAGTTACCTTGACTGGATTTGGTACTTTCGAAGCTAGAGCAACAGTCGCTAGAGAAGGAAGAAATCCTCAAACAGGTGCTAAATTAGTAATACCTGCAGGAAGAAGACCTGCTTTCTCAGCTGGTAAGACCTTTAAAGATGCAGTTAAATCTGGAAAATAAATAGTTCAGGTTTTGCACCTAAAAAATGGCGGGAAACAAATGTTTCCCGCCATTTATGTATGTAAATTAATTTTATTTTTTATGAATAAAGAAAACAAATTCAGCACCTTTATTTTCTCCAGCGCTTTTAGCAGTTATTTTTCCACCCATTCCTTCTATATATTGTTTAGTAATATAAAGGCCCAAACCTGTTCCTCCTGATTCAGCTATTGTTTCGTATGAATTTTCCAACTTTCCAAATTTTTTAAATAACTTATCCATATTATCTTTAGAGATTCCTTTACCTGTGTCTGAAACTGATATTTTAATAAATCTATCATTTTCAGCTGTAGATACCTTTATAGATCCTTTAGTGGTAAATTTAATAGAATTTCCAATTAAATTATATAAAACATCTTTTAATCTCTTTTTATCTGCTAAAACAAGTTTTATGTCCTTAGAATGCTCGAATTGAAGTTTATTATTTGTTTCTTTAGCTCTTACTTCAAATTCAAGAACTGTTTCTTTGATAAATTCATCAATATCAAATATTTCAAATTTGTAATCAATTTTTCCTTGTTCAATTCTGGAAACTGAAAGCATATCATTAATTAAATTAATCATTCTCACAGTAGAGTTTAAAGCCTTAGTAACGTAATCTTTTTGAGTATCATTTAATTTACCCTTTTTTTCTTCATTTAAAAGATACAAATAGCTATTTATAAGAACCATAGGTGTTCTTAATTCGTGAGAAGTAATTGTAATAAAATCATCTTTAGAGATTTCAGAAATTCTCTCTTGTGTAATATCTGCAAGAGTAATTATGTATTCAGGTTCATCATCCCCATCATTGATAATTGTTGATCTTAAATTAAAATAAAAATCTTTACCATCTATTACTTGCTTTAAAGAATTTAAGGATACGCTAGAAACTGATAGAAAGTCTTTTAAGGGAATAAGCTTGTTCTTTTTATCAACAAGATTTAAAACAGTTTCAATTTTTTTTCCAATTAGAGTTTTATTTTTTCCAAATAATATCTCACTTTTTTTATTAGCTAAAGTTACTCTAAATTTATCATCGCAAACAATTACAGACTCCGAGACATTGTAAAGTAGTTCCTGGGATTTTTTGTGCAATTTATATAATTGCTTATTTTTTAAATAAAGTTCTTTTTCTAAGTTTATTTTTTGAACTGTCATAAATTTTTGAGTAGATTTTGATAATATAATTTTTTTCTACTTTTGTATAGTATTGAATTTTTTTATAACCTCTTCACAAACCTCAACCGAAGCTTCTCCAAATATCTCTTCATAAGCACTAATCAATTTTTTAAGCGCCTCATTGGGAGATCCTTTAATTGAAATTTTTTTATTATCAAAATTAATTACTTTAGTACTTAAAGCCCTTTCAATAGCTATTTTTTCTCCAACAATATTAGATTGTTCGTGAATAATTTCTTTGATTAAATCGATTTGTTTCATTTCAAACTCCTTGGATTTAATCTAATTACTCCATTAAAAATAAACAAAATAGATAGGAAGAAAATTAAATCAGAAAGAGAACCGTTTTGTTGAAAAACATCGTTTATTTCAAATAAATTATCAGCAAGATATTGAAGAATTAATCCTAATAGTATTAAATAAAGTGCTGATTTAAATTTACCCCCAATTTTTTTACCAGAAAGAATTAAGATTGAGATGACCAATGTTGATAGAATTATTGATCCAAATATGAAAAGTAAATTAAAATCGAAACTTTCTAAGGACTTTACAAATTCTTCGTTCCTAATTAAAGATACAAAAAAAATATTTATAATAAAGACAATAAGTGGGATTAAGAAAATCTTTAAATTTGAGATCAGATTTTTAAAAGTGTTTAATGATTTAGCTATGAATAAAATTCCAACCAAGTAAAGTGGATCTATAAGTACAAAAACATAATCATAAAAACTTTCATATAAGGGATTGATAGAGCTATAAAGATAGATAAACTGACCAATTGACCAACACATTAGTGCTAGAGAGATAAATAAATTACTTAAACCAAGGTAAGATTTAGTAAATTCCCATTCATATGACCTCAACAAACTAAAAAAACTTGCAGTTAGTGCTAATAATCCAAGAAGTATGCCGAAGATAAAACCATTTAAGTCCTTTATTTCATTTTGAGTATAAATTTGAAAACATGCCCAATAAAGAATAGTTAAAATGGGCAGAATTAAAAATTTTGATTCAAGAAAGTGTTCTAGATATTGGTAGATAGCTTTAGGCATAAATGTTATCTACAGGATATTTCATTCCTCTCTTAAAGTGAAGTAAATCTTTATTGTTTGGTTTAAAAACACTATCTAGATATTCAATTATTTTTGAAGTATTAAACTCTTTGCAGGAATATAAATCTATGGTCACAAAACCTCTTTTTGCAAAAGTATGAATAGTAATATGGGATTCTTGAATAAAAACAGCACCAGTGAAACCTCCAGGATCTTTTCCACCTAAAACTAAATTTCCATCAGATTTAATAATAAATGGTTCTGTAATTTTGTGCATTTCTGCTAAATTAACTAGATTATTCAAAACGTCGTAGCAAATCTCCATATTATTAAGAGAACTAAGAGGACAACCGTAGGCATCGTAAATTAAGTGTTCCCCAAAGAAACTTGTTTTGTTTTCCATTACGTCTATTTAATAGTAAAAATAATTAAATGTAAATAGTTATTATTCAAATAACTGTAGAAAAAAAAATAATTTTTAGTTAAGATAAATTAATGAAAGATCTTGCCTATCTTAAAGAGAAAAAAAAATTCAAACATCACTTTTTACCCTGCCCTGTGACAAAAAAGAGAGCTACTCTATTGCATCACAATTTCTTTATGTTTTATTCTGCCATTTTTTTATTTTTTTTATTATTAATTAACGCATCAAAAACTCTTGCTCCTGGAGTTTTAGGTTATGCCTCAGATATTAAAGTTTCAGAATTACTTAAGAAGACAAATGAATACAGATTAAAAAATGGAAAAAAAGAATTAGTTCTTAACGAAAAATTATCGAAAGCAGCAATAGAGAAAGCTAAATTTATGTTTAGTAAAAATTTTTGGGCACATACTTCTCCAGATGGTACAGAGCCTTGGTATTTTGTTTTGAATCAAGGCTATGATTATTCTTATGCAGGTGAAAATTTAGCAAGAAATTTTAATTCTTCATCAGAGGTTGTAAATGCTTGGATTAATTCTCCATCTCATAGAGAAAACTTAGTTTCTGATAATTATGATGAGATTGGATTTGGAGTTATAAATGGCGTTCTTGATGGTTATGAAACAACACTAGTTGTTCAATTTTTTGGAAGGCCTAGAAATGTTTCTTCCATGTCTACTTTAGACGATCAAAATAAATATATACTTTCTTTGAATGAAAAAAATACAGAAGGTAAGATTTTGTCAAATAAAGAATCTAATATGGTCTATGATATTTCAGCAATTTTTAAATATTTGGCCTTTAGTATAATTGGATTTGTTACAGCTCTTTTCTTTTTCGATGTTTATTATTCTAGAAAACATAGTATTGATAAATTTACAGGTCACACAACTGCTCATTTAATGATGTTATTTGCTGTTATACTTAGTTTGGTAGTAATCCTGAAGAATGGTCAAATTATATGAAATATAAAAATATTCATTACTTAGAGTATGGATTTATATTCTTATATATTGTTGGATTTATCATTGCCTATAGGTACTTTACTGGTAGTTATGAAAGTAAGTTAATTTTTTCTATTTCATTACCTTTATTTTACTTAATATGGTCTGTTCTTCATCATTATTTTGAAGGAAGGTTAAATTTACCTATTTTTATGGAATATTTGTCAATTAGCCTTTTTATCTTTATAATACTATTTACTGCCTCCAATATCTAATGAAAATAGTAGTAGTAATCCCTACTTATAATGAGAGGGACAACATTAAAATTTTAATAAATGCCCTTTTTACAAAGTTTGAACTATTTCCTGACTATAACTTTGATATTTTAGTAGTAGACGGTAATTCCAACGATGGTACGGGAATGGCTGTAAAAGAACTTCAAAATTCATATAAAAATCTATTCTTATTAGAAGAAACATCAAAAAGTGGTTTAGGTAGTGCTTATTTAAAAGGATTTAACTATTCGATTAACGAACTTAAAGCTGATTATGTAGTTGAAATGGATGCTGATTTGCAACATTCTCCAGAAGATTTTACAAAGTTAATTGATGAGATTAAACATGGGTATGATGTAATAATTGGTTCTAGATATGTAAAGGGAGGAAGTGTTCCTTCCGAATGGGCATTTTATAGAAAACTTATTTCCTACTTTGGGAGTTTATTTGCAAGAATTGTTCTTAGAATTCCAAAAGTTAAGGATTTTACATCGGGATTTAAAGTAACAAAAGTAAAAGGAGTTCTTGATAGGGTTGATTTTTCGAAAATTAAATCAAAAGGTTTCGCTTATAAAATGGATTTTATAATCATCTTTTCCGACATGCAAGTAAAATTTAAGGAAGTTCCCATACATTTTGGATTGAGAGATAGAGGTAATACTAAAATGGAGAAAAGTAATTTTAAGGAATCATTCAATTTAGTGATTACTTATTTTAAAGAGAAAAATAAAAATTTTCTAAAATTTGTCATTGTAGGTTTTGGTGGATTATTTACAGATTTAATTTTATTTAATCTTTCAAATATTTTTGTTAGGTCTGCTACAGCTAGTCTTATATCTGGTTCAGTTGCAATGTTATTTACTTTTAGTCTGAATAATTTTTGGTCTTTTAGAGATAGAGAAAAAATATCTTTGAAAATGATTATCCCAACCTTTCTTTTTTATATAGCCAGTTCTTATGTACCAATTCTCTTAAGAAGTTATTTAATTCATGAGTTAGAAGTAAGATATGGTGAAGGTTTTTTGATAAGTAATTTGGGAATGTTAATTGGTATTTCTTTTGGGATAATTTGGAATTTCACAGTATATAGTAAAATTATTTGGAAGAAAAAAAATGTCTAAAAGAAAGTTTGATTTTTCAATTGTAATACCTTGTTATAACGAAGAAGAAAGAATTCTTTCTACTTTGAATAAGATAGTATCATTTATGAATTCCTACAATCCTTCATACGAAATTATTATTGTTGACGATGGGTCAAGAGACGGTACCGTTAAATTGATAAATAATTATATTTCAACTAGAGATAATATATTTTTAATAGAGAATCCACATAAAGGAAAGGGCTTTGCAGTAAGAACTGGTGTTTTAATGAGTGAGGGTAAATATGTTTTGATGACTGATGCAGATCTTGCAACTCCAATAGAAGAACTAAAGAGATTGTTAGTATGGATAGAGGGAAATAAATACGATATTGTGATTGCATCTAGAGAAGGGTTGGGATCAAAAAGAAATGATGAGCCTTTTGTTAGACATCTAATGGGAAGGGTTTTTAATCTCTTAATAAGATTGATTGTTTTAATAAATTTTAAAGATACTCAGTGTGGATTCAAGTTATTTAAAGGTGAAGAAGCAAGACTTGTATTTAGCAGACTTATTTTATTCGGTGATGATGCAAAAATTGTAAAATATCCTAAGGTGACTGCATTTGATGTTGAAGTTTTAGTGGTTGCTAAAAGATTAGGGTTAAAGGTAAAAGAAATGCCTGTCAGCTGGACTTATGTTCCTACCAAAAGAGTTTCTGCCATTAGAGACTCTGTATTAATGCTTGGAGAAATTATTAAAATAAGAGCAAACGATTTGCTTGGAAAGTATAAAAAAAATTAGAAAGGAATTATATGAAGATTTGCGTAATTGGTACAGGTTATGTTGGTCTTGTGGGATCAGCTGTTTTTTCTGATTGGGGGCATCAAGTTATTGGAGTAGATAATAATCCTCAAAAACTTGAAATGATACAAAGAGGTGAAATGCCTATATACGAACCAGGACTTAAAGAATTGGTTTTAAAAAATATCTCAAATGGAAATTTAAAATTTACTAATTCAATAAAAGATGGAATACAAGAAGCTGAAATAATTTTTATCTGTGTTGGAACTCCGATGGATTTAGATGGTAGGGCTGACTTAAAATATATCTATGAAGTTGCTGATGAGATTTCTAAACACTTAAATGAACCAAAAATTATATCTATTAAAAGCACTGTACCTGTTGGAACAAATAGAAAAGTTAGAGAGTACATAAAGAGTAAAACCAATATTGATTTTTTTTCTGTTTCAGTTCCTGAGTTTTTAAGAGAAGGTTCCTCAATTGAGGATATGAACAAGACTGACCGAACTGTTATAGGTTCAAACAGTTCTGAGGCAATTGAAAAGGTAGCATCTTTATTTTCTCACTTAAATTCACCAATTGTAAAATGTGATTTAGAAAGCGCTGAGTTAATTAAATATGCGGCAAATTCATTTTTAGCAACAAAAATTTCTTTTATTAATGAAATTTCTCAGATATGTGATTTAACTGGTGCAAATGTCTCAAGAGTTGCAGAGGGTATGGGTTTGGATTCAAGAATTGGACCTAAATTCCTAAATGCTTCAATAGGGTACGGTGGAAGTTGCTTTCCAAAAGATGTTCAAGCATTATTTAGTACCTCTAGCGATTTAGGTTACTCATTTCAAATTTTAGATAGTGTTATGAAAGCAAATAAAAATCAAAAGTATACTTTTATTCAGAAAATTAAAAAAGTATATGGAGAAAATCTAAGTGGTAAAAGAATTGCCGTTTGGGGACTGGCTTTTAAAAATGATACAGATGATGTAAGGGAATCGGTAGCTATTGAAGTGGTAAGAATTTTAAGAGGTATGGGTGCAAGTATTAATGCCTACGATCCGGCAGCACTTGAGACTGGAAAGCAAGTTTTAGGTGAATCTAGTATTGTTTATTCTTCTTCAAAAGAAGAATGCCTAGAAAATGCTGATTTCCTAGTTATTCTTACTGAGTGGAAAGAATTTATTGTTAGCGATTTAAGTTTGTTTAGTAAGTTAAACGATAAAACTATATTTGATGGAAGAAACCTACTTGATAAAAATACTCTATCAGATTCAGGAATCAAGTATTTCTGTATTGGAAAATAATGAAAAAAATTTTGTATTTCATTCCAACATTTTCTGTTATAAGTGAAACCTTTATTTTAAGGGAAGTTCAAACATTAATAGAATTTGGAAATCTTGATATCAAAATTCTATCTTTGAAAGAAGGCTCAGCAATTGTTTCTGAAAACGTTAAAAAAAGAGTTTTTTACTTTAGGTTATCTTTAATTTATTGCATATCTTCAATACCCTACATTATTTTAAATATAAAAAATATTTTATTAGCTGCTAAAATTTTAATTCTTGATAAGGATAGTTTCTTGATTAGTAATATTAAGACTTTTATAAAATCAATTTTTTATTCTAGATATATTAAGGATATGGATATCGAACATATTCATTCTCATTTTGTATCTGAACCTTCTAGTTTAATGATGTTTGTTGCTGAGATTTTAAAAGTTCCTTTTAGCATCTCTGGTCATGCAACTGATGTGTTTAGAGACCATGATATGGTAAAAGAGAAGTCTAGAAGAGCAAAGTTTGTTGCTTTGTGTAATTCTCATGCCTATATTGAATTCATGAAGTTATCGGGAGGAAAAGGTAGGGAAAATATTGTTCTTTTATACCATGGAATTGACTATTTAAAATTCAAATTTAGGGATAGGGAGTTTTCTAAAGATAGTGTTATTGAAGTTTTAACTGATGCAAGATTTGTTGAAAAAAAAGGTTTGAATATTTTAGCCCAAGCTATAGTCGACTTAAATCAAGTGTTTAATATAAATCTAACAATAATTGGTTTAGCACAAAACGAAGAACAGGAAAGATATAGAGATTCAATTAAAGATATTTTTAATAAATCTAACCTAAATGAGAAACTATTTATACCAAATAATGGAAAAGGTGTTCAATTAGAAGAAGTTTTGGGGATTTACTCAAAGTCAGATGTGTTTATATATGCAGGAATTGATGCAGGTAAGGGAGATGTTGATGGAGTTCCTAACGCTCTATTACAAGCCGCATTTTCTGGCATGCCTGTTATTACTACCCTATCCGGAAGTATAATGGATTTGTTTGATGAAAAAAATTCTTATATTATTGAGCAAAAAGATGTTCATGATATTGTAATTAAATTTCAGGATATGCTTAATGATAGGGAGAGAAAAGCAAGATCTGAAAAATTGTTTAAACAAGCAACTAAAGAATTTTCTCTATTTCTAAATGTTAAAGAGCTAGAGGAGATGTTACTAAAATGAAAAAAATTGCCATTATTACTAAAAATACAACTTTTAATAAATATTATGGTGGTCTTGAGATACATACAAAATTATTAATAGATAGGCTTTCTGAGTCGGGTTTTGAGATACATGTTTTTTCTCCAATCAGAGAACTTAAGAATGATAGTATTTCAGATGGAAATAAAAAATATTTTTTTATTGGTGCTGATTATAAAACAGGACCAATATCTTATTTTATAAAAAAACATTGGTATTTAGGATTACTTGATTTTTTTAATCTAAAGAATAGTCAATTTAACTATGATTTAGTGATTTCCATTTCTTCAGCAGGATACCCAATTATAGAAAATAAATCGAATTATTCTTTTAAAATATTAACGATTTCTCACGGAAGCGCTTTATCTGAGTTTGGTTCAATATTTAATGAATCCGGAATTACTTTTAGTTTATTAAAGAATTTACCTTATGTTATCTATAATTTATATTGGAAGCAAAAATCTTTTATTAATAATTCAGATTTTGTTGTTACTGTATCTAATTACGTAAGAAATTCCTTAATACAAGAAACAGGTATTGATGAGCAAAAGATTTTTGTGATTCATAACGGAGCAAAGGTAGAAAATTTTAATAAGGATTTTAATGAATCTCCAGAATTAAAATTAATTTTTGCTGGAAGGGTTGAGAAATCTAAAGGAATTTTTATTTTATTAGAGAGTATAAAAGATTTAGAAGTAAAATTAGTTGTCTGTGGTATAGGTTCTGCTTTAGAAGAGGCAAAAAGAAAAGTAAGGGATTTAAGAATTGAGCAAAAGGTAATTTTTAAAGGAAAGTTAGATTCTCTAGATCTGTCGAAAGAGTATAAAAACGCCGATGTGCTTATAGCCCCAAGCCTTAGAATCGAAGGGTTTCCCATGTCTATTATTGAAGGAATGTCTTACTTTTTACCTGTAATAGCTAGCAATATTGGAGGAAATAGCGATGCAGTTTTTGAAGGAAGAAACGGTTTTTTGGTTGATGTATCTGATCCTAAAGAATTAAAAGAAAGAATTAGATTTTTTATCACTTATCCGGAAAAAAGAAAAGAATTTGGAATAAATTCTAGAAATCTTGCAGAACAAAAATTTAATTTAGATATAATGGTAGAGGAGTACTTAAAAAAAATTAATGAATTTGCAAATTAAGGTTATTAAACAATTATGAGAATACTTAGAATTTTTTATGATTGGCCAGGAAAATGGGATGGTTTGGCTCCTGCTGGTTATGAGATTACAAGAGAGCAGGTTAAACTAGGTCATAAAATTACTGTAATGTGTGGTTTTTGGGGAAAAAACCCTCCGGAGAAGATTGAAAATGTTAATATTATTTCTGTTTTTAGAGAACCTGCGCATGGATTGCTTTTTTTTACTTCATCTGTAATTTTATTTTTTAAATATTTTTTATGGAGAAATAAGTACAAAGTAGATGTAATTCACTCTCATGGTCACTTTGCGATTTGGATTTACTTTTATAGAAAGTTAATCAAAAATATTCCTTTGTTAAAAAATTTCGAATTTGAACCAGTATTTGTTGTCCATTTTCATAATACATTTAAAGGTAGATGGGAAAGTTTAAAAGCAGAAAAAAAACCAATTAATAAGATTTCAGAAAAATTTTTTTATCCATTAGGAGTATTAAGTGACAGATGGGCATTAGAGGTTTGTGATAAAGCAATTTTTGTAAGTCAAAACTTATTCGATGAAGCTGTAAAGTATTATCAAGCTCCTATAGAGAAATGTTCTGTAGTTGAAAGTGGTGTAAATATTGAATTATTTAAAAAAGTTTCTCAGATTGAAAGACAAAAAACTAGAAATGAGTTGGGTTTTGATGAATTTGATAAGGTCATAATTAATTATGGAAAAATGGTTGCGAGAAAAAACATTGTAGCTTTGGTTAATGCAGTAGCATTGCTTCCAATTCATTACAAATTAGTACTAATTGGAGATGGACCTAACGATTATAAAACAGAAATAATTAATGCAATTGCGAACGGTAAATTAATCAGAAGAGTAAGGCAGTTTGGTTATGCTGATTATAGAGATATTGCTGTTCCTCTCCAAGCTGCCGATATATTTGTTTTGCCTTCCGACTTTGAAGGTTTGCCAAAAGCAATTTTGGAAGCATTAGCAACAGAAATTCCTGTAGTTTATTCAGGGTTTGAATTTAAAGAACCAATTTTGGGGTCACTAAAATTAGTAGAAAAAACTCCTCAGGCTATTGCTGAAGCTATAGTTAAAATGACTCAAAACCCTGTCTCAACTGATATAGAGAAATTTAGAATCATGTACTCTTGGAAATCAAAAGCATCCGCAATTCAAAAAATATACGAGGAAGTATTAGAAAGTAGAAGATGACTTTTAATTTTAAATCAAAATTAATAGTATTCTTCATTTTTTACTTTTTATTTAGAATTTTAATCTTTAATATTAACTCAGCTGAATGGGGCGATAGTTATAGAATCTTAAGAGCAACAAATTTTTTAGAAAAAGGATCTTATCCAAAGGATGAAAAAAGACCTCCATTATTTTCAGCTTTTTTAACTTTAATACCTAATACGCTTGATCCTGTTTTTGGAGCCCGTCTTTTGATGACTTTTGTGAGCATAGTTACTGTTTACGCTTTTTATTTGGTTATTTTAAATTCAAATTTAAATTTTAGTGAAAATCAAAAATTTTTATCCCTTATTTTATTTGCATTTAATCCACTTTTCGTTTACTGGAGTATGAGGGTTTATGCAGATACATTTTTTTTAATGATATGTTTATTTTCATTTGTTTTATATTTTCAAATTCTAAAAGAAAATTCTATATTTAAATTATTGCTGCTTTCATTCTTGGCTTTTTTTGGAATAATGACCCGTTTTGAAGGATATATCCTTGTATCTGCAATTTTTTTGGGTTTTATATACGAATTTATTTTTAAAAGAAAAATCAAAACTTTATTAAATTTACTTATTTTTTTAATATTAGGGTTTGCTCTATTTTTTACTGCAATAAATACTCCTTGGACTTTCTTCAAAAATCCGATTAGCTCTTCTTATGTAGATGAGGCAGGAAGAAGAACAGTTGGTTTGTATGATATTTTAGGATATTTTTTACATGTATTTTTTGTTCTTGGTAACTTATTTACATGTTACTTTATCTTTTATAGTAAAAATTCATTATTAAAGTTTGTTAAAGAAAACTTTATTCTTTTTGTTTTTTTAGGTATTGAGCTGGTTTTGGCATTTATATGGCCTGCGGCAGTTCCTAGACTTCTTGTTCAAATAGTTCCAATCCTAATTTTGCTTTTAGTTAATGGATATGAATTTTTTAAAGTTGAGAAAAAATCTTCGTATTTTTATTTTTTCCCTTTAGCAATTTTAGTTTATATTTTTGGACAATTTTTGATCAAAAGTCAATTTTTATTAACAAACTATTTTTTTATGGCTTTTATCATTTTATTTTCTTTAATTCAGTTTTTTTTGATTTACAAGAAAAAATATAAGTTTTTTGAATATTCCTTAATACTTGGAACTATTGTTTGGATGGGATTTTTTATTTATCTTCATAAAGATATTTACAAGGTTTTAAACAATGGTGTTCAGTATTTTAGTAAAGAGTATAAAAATGATGGAATAATTGTAACTAATGACGTTTCTGCTCTCACTAAATTTTATTTTGCAGATAATTTAAAATACTTAAGAGAAGTAGATTTCGGTATTGATATTGAAAAGTATCTTAGAGATAGAAATGCTAGGTATATTATAGTAACCAATGAACATAACCCAAATATGGAGTTCACAGCTTCAAAATACCCATATCTTGAGACAATTTATGAACAAAGAGAAGAAGTTAATGGTAAAAAGTTTTTTATTGTAATTTCTAAGGTAAATCTCAAATAATGGTAAAATATTATAATGTTATTAAGTATAGTTATACCAGTTTTTAATGAAAAAAATACTTTACTTCAAATTATTCAAAAAATAGATGAATTACCTAAAACTTTAACTAGAGAATTAATTCTTGTAGATGATGGTTCTACAGATGGTTCACGAGATTTACTTAAAGAATTAGAAAAAAGAAAAGATGTAATGGTCATCTATAAAGATAAAAATACTGGAAAGGGTGATAGTTTAAAAATTGGATTTAAAAATTCACAGGGTGACTTTGTTATTGTTCAGGATGCAGATTTAGAATACGATCCAAAAGATTATCTAAAATTACTAGAAGTTATTCAAAGTCAAAAAAACACAGTTGTTTATGGTTCTAGATTTGCTGGTAATTTTAAAGATATGTCGACACTTCATTATTACGGAAATAAATTTTTAACTATCGTAACTAATATTTTATTTGGAGTGGCACTTACCGATATGGAAACATGTTATAAACTTTTTCCAGGGGATTTTATTAGGAAACTAAATTTGAAAGCAAATAGGTTTGACTTTGAGCCAGAAATAACAGCTAAAATAATTAAAAATAATTATAAAATAATTGAAGTGCCAATTAATTACTATGGAAGAACTCATTTTGAAGGAAAGAAGATTACATGGAAAGATGGTTTTAATGCTATTTGGTCTTTAATCAAATTTAGATTGTATGATTAAAAATTTTTTTAAAAAAATAATTTCTGATAAATATTTATTGATATTAGGAATATATTCGATTATAGTTTTTGCTTCAATGACAAAAATTAATTTATTTAGATACGAAAACTTTGATATGGGTAAGTTTGATTTGGGAAATATGACACAAATGACCTGGTATACCCTACGAGGAGAGTTTATGTATTTAACTGATTACTTTGGGTCCAATGTTCCAAGGTGGAGTATGAGTCATGTTGATCCTATATTAATAATCTTTGTTCCTCTTTTCTTTCTATTTCCTCATCCATTGACCTTGGTTTTTGCTCAGAATCTTTTAATTATCTTAGGAAGTTATTTTTTGTATCAAATATCGTTTTTAAAATTAAAGAATAGGAATTTTTCACTTTTTGTTTCGTTAGCTTATTTAACCTATCCAGCATTAGGTTTTTTACTTTCTTGGACAGGATATCACGGTGTTAGTCCTGCTATCTTCTTTTTTCTATGGTTTAGTTACTTAATTTTAAAATTTGACGATGAGCAGAAAGAATTGAGCATAAAGGATTACTTAAAATTAATTCTTTTACTAGTTATTACTTTATTCGGAAAAGAGCAAATTTCTTTGTATTTTGTTCTTTTTGGATTATATATATATTTTACAACTTCCTATAAAAAATTTGCTTCTTTTTTGACTATCTTTAGCTTTTTATGGTTTGTAATTTGTTTTTTTGTAATAATTCCAAATAATGCTCACTATAGAGTTGAATCTTTTGAAAAATTCGCAGATGAATTAGGTATAAGTAAGGAAGAAATTCCAAATTTGTATAGCTCAAACTACTTCCTTGCTAGGTATTCTGAATTTGGAGATTCGTATGGTGAGATCATTAAAAACATGGTTTTAAATCCAGTTAAAACAGCAGCAATCTTTTTATCCGGCGATAAAATAGATAATCTATATCTTACTTTTGGACCAGTAATGTATTTACCAATTTTAATGCCTATATTTTTGTTAATTTCTTTTCCAGATTTTTTGATTAATTATTCAACAACCCAAGGGGGTATTGGAACTTCAGAGATATATAATCACAGGATTTCAATGATAATACCAGTATTGTTTATCAGTATTATTTTAGGAGTTTCTTTTTTGAGAAGATTTTTGTCTTATTATTTTGATCAAAAATATACAAATAAGTTTATTACTGCAGTAGGATTAGCTTTATTTTTAAATTGTTTTTATTTTTCTTATTATGTTGGGGAGAAAAATCCTATTTTTTCTTGGATAATTTCTGCTGTAGAGAAAAGAGTTTTGGCTAAGACAGATTCTTCGGTTCTTAAAAAAGAAATGAAAGTAGGGGATATTGTTAGAGTTGATCCTTTGGAAAATAACGATAGAGAGTGTGTCAGAAAGATATTAGATAGAATTCCTCCAAAGGTATCAATCTCAGGCCCTGATTTTATGGGAAGTCACTTGGCACAAAGAGAAACATATGCAATTTTTCCAGCAGGTAAGAATACCTCTGATTATTTAATTGTAGATATTTTTTCTCAAAAATTACTTAAAATACTTGAATTAAACGTTGAATTAAATAGGGACTTTGTTCAGGATACCTTAAATAATAAAAACTATGATTTAGAATTTATTTGCGCAAATCTACTAGTCTTTAAAAAGCACGATGGTGAGAAAATTATCTCCAATCCTTTAGACGAAATGCCTTTTCAAGTATATAAAAAGTATAATGAAAAAGTAAACTACAAAGTATTTAATGATCTTACTTTAGTGGATTTTAATTTCAATCCTAAAATGAAGATCAATAATCTCTCAGAGATAAACTATGTTTTCACCAAAAAGGGAAATAAATCTCTTTTAGGTTTTGTTTCTTTTACTACTCTTGTAAATAAAGATACTGGGAATATTTTTCAATTTGCAAATTACCCTTCATTTGCTTATTCAAGTTTGAATTCTTGGGAGGAAGGTAAATATTACTCAGAAAAAGTATCCTTTCTAATACCTTCTTACATCGAAAAAGGTAATTACTATTTATTTGTAGGTATAGATAACAAAATTAATTCTAGAAGTGTTTATCTTGGTGAGATTAATTTAGAATGAAATCAATTAAATTTTTACAACTTGTAAGTTTTGTTTCAAGAATTACTGCTATGTTAGTAGGAATTTTTCAATCTCTACTAATTGTTAATATTTTAACAACTAAAGAATTCGGTTTGATTGGTCTTGTAGCTTCTATAGCAGGTGTGGTTGGAATTGCTCAGCATCTTGGATTAGCTTCTTCATCAACAAAAGAGATTTCTAGTGCAAAAAACGATACTGAAATTTTTCATATAGCAGTAACATCTATTTCAATAAGGTATTTAATTTCTCTTCCAATTTCTATAATCTTAGTTTTTTTTGCACCATTCATTGCTGATTACTACAAAAATGATGATTTAATCTCTCCGTTAAGAATTTTTGGATTAGTGCTCCTTGTTCAAGCTCTTCAAAGTATTTTTAATTCAATCATTGCTGGAAAACAGGAATTTAAGAAACTTTTTTCATATCAAGTTTATATCTCTTTTATTTCGCTATTTATATTTATACCTTTAGTGTATTTTCAAGGTGTGATGGGGTACTTCTACGCTCTATTGATTTTTAATATCATTCAAACCTTAATTTTAGGACTTATTTCTATTGGTTCTTTAAGATTTGAGTTTTCTTTGCCTTCAAAGGTAGAGTATAAAAAAATGTTTTTTGATCTTTTAAAACTATCTCTAGCTATTTATTTAGTTAAAGTAATCTTTACTGCCTGGCAAGAATTGCCTGTTTTAATTTTAGGTCAATCTTATTCTTTAGAAATTATAGGTATTTTTGCTTTTGCTTTTAACTTTGCATCAAAATTAATGGCTGTATCTGATTCAATAACTGATGTAAATCTACCAATATTTTCAAAAAAAGTTTTAGATGGAGCAAAGGAATTCTTTGAAGAATTTAACCAAAACTTTAATTTTATTTATTCTATTATTTTTTTAATTGGAACAGTAATTGTTTACTGGTCAAAAGAAATTCTTAAGATATCTGATTACTTAATTTACTTTTTTATTAAAATTTTAGGTTTAAATCTTACTAAGAATATTTATGATAAGTACGAACCTTCTATCTATTTATTTTTCCCTTTAATTTTGTCTATTATCTTTTATTCATACTTAAACATCTTTAAATCTTCTATTTATGTACCCCTTGCAAGAATTAGAAAAATGATTAATTCATATCTTTTAATGATATTTGTTTCATTTGGACTTTTCTTTCTTTCGTTAAAAGTTTTAGATTTTACTCAAGACGGTCTTTTATTAATGTCTTGGTCTTTGGCTATTGGATCTTTTTCAGCTTTTGTTTATATATTTTTTGATATTCTTTTAAATTTTAAAAACCAAGTTATTTCTTCATCAAATATTTCATTAAGCTTACTATCTGTAGTTCTTTGTAGTTTTACATTTTTTGACTTATCTATTTATACTAAAGTTGCATATTTTGTATTCTTTTCTTTGGTAATAACTTTTGTCTATAAAATTAATATACTAAATATTTTGCTAAGGAAATTTAAAAAATGAATTATCTTAAACTAAGTCTTAAAATTTTAGTATCATTTGGATTAATTTCTTATTTGATATTTACCTTTGATTTTAGTAAATCCTGGGAAGTTATTTTAAAATCAAATACTTACTATTTCTTAATATCTTTTGTATTTATTATTTTAAACTACGTTTTTTCAGCAATTAGGTGGAAATTTTTGGTTCTTTCAGATCAAAAATTAACTTTATGGTTTTATATCAAATTATATTTTATAGGTTCTTTTTTCAATAATTTCCTCCCTACTTCTATAGGTGGGGATGCGTATAAGATTCTCTTACTGGGTGAAAAGATTGATTCCAAAACCGATGCATTTACAGCAACTTTTTTAGAAAGATTTCTAGGAATGATTGCTTTATTAGTGTTTAGTTTATATGGTTTATTTTCATATAATAACGTTGACCTTTCTACTTTCATATTAGGGTTTTTTTTTGTGATAGCTGGTTTCTTTGGTTTTTTAATATTTTATCCAAAATTTAGAATCAACCATACGTTATTCAATAAGATTTTTTCTATCATAGATAAGATTCATGATTCTTTTATGAGATATAAAAATTTTCCCCAAGTAATTCTCTTTTCATTAATATCTTCCTTTATAGTTCAATTTTTTTCAATTATGTCACAATATGTTTTGTTTTTAGCTATTGGTTTTAACGTGCCTTTGGATTATGCTTTTTTTGCGTTCCCAATAATATTTTTATCTGGATATGCTATTCCTTCATTAAACGGTATCGGATCTCAAGATTTTTTATATCAAAAGTTCTTTAATAATATAGGTATAGTCTCAGAGACTGTTCTTGCTGCTTCTGTTTTATATCATTTAGCTAGATTTTTAGTTAGTTTAATTGGTGGGATTTTTTATATAATAGAAAAGAAATGATTAAATTTTTTAATAAGCCAATATACTTTTTTCTAACTATTTTTTTATTAAGTTTCTTAATTAGGGTTCCCTTTCTTGGAACAGAGTCAATTAATCCTGACGCTGTTAATTGGCATTATAGGTGTCAGCAGTTTGCAAATGGTTTAAAATATTTTCAATTTGAAAAAACTTATCCTCACTATCATCCTGGAGTAACCTTATGTTATCTGATGAGTGTTCCAACCGAAATCTATAAGCAAATCACCAACCAAGTTTACAATAAAGATACTTTTGTAAATTTCAACATTCTAAATTCCTATTCGGTGACTATTTTTAATTGTATTTTAATAGCCTTATTAGGTTTAGTAATTGGAGGCAGAAATGGTCTTATTTTTTCAATTTTGTTAAATATTGAACCATTTTTTTATGGAAATTCCAGAATTATTCATTTGGATACTATAGTTACACTACTTTTATTTTTAGGAGTAATTCTTTTAACTAAATTTTTTGATGAAAATAAAGAAAAGTATTTATATTTTTCATCGTTAGCGTTTTCATTGGCCTTTTTAACTAAAAGTGTTTCTATTGTTTTTATAATACTCTCCTTATTTGCCATCCTGCTATTTGTTAAAAAAGGAAGATTAAAGTTTTTTTCACAATTTATGGTTTCCTCAATTTTATTTATTTTTATCTTCTTTCCTGCTATGTGGGTTTCTCCGGTAGAGACTTTTACACGAATATTTAAAGAGGCCGACAGGGTTGGTGTTCGAACTGGTCATAATCAGTATTTTTTAGGAGAATTTTATGATGAAGATTCTAATCCTGGGTTTTGGTTTTACCCTGCAATTTCTGTAGTTAAATTTTCCCCGATTTTTAATATGTCCGTTCTATTAATTGTTTATGGTTTGTTAGTTTCTATAGAGATTCATTTAAGAACACATAAGTTAAATTTAAATTCGTTTGTTAGTTATATTGAAAAAAATAGAAGTATGTTTTTACTTCTTTTGTTTTATGGAGTTTATACTATTTTAATTTTTTATTCCTCAAAAAAGGTAGATAGGTATGTTCTGGTTTTAGTTCCAGTAGTAATTTATTTAATTTCACTTAAATCGAGCGCTATTTTAAATCGAGGTTTGTTGGTTTTTGGTTTTGTTAATTTAGTATCAATTTTGTCATTTTTTCCAAATTTGTTTTTTTACTATTCCCCTATCTTACTTAAATATGAGAATGTAAATCGTATAATAGGTCAGAAAACCTTTGGAGGGGGCATTTTTGAAATGAAAAATTATTTGATAACCAAGTTTGGTGAGAAAAATTTGGGATTTTATGATGTTAAACCGATGGAAACTGTTTATCCTAATTCAAAAGTTTTCGACATAAGAGAAACTTCTTTTAATAAAGTAGATATTGTAATTTTATCTATTAATGAAAAAATGCCTGAAAAATATCAAGATAAATTCTATAAAAGTGAAAGTATATATTCCTATGATATCCCTTTGTACGATATCTACTTAAAGAAATAACATGTTAAAAAAAATATTATCTCTTTTAATTAAACAAAAAATATTACTCATTTTATTTATATTTTCTTTTTTGATTAGGTTTGTCTTTATATTCGAAGATATGCCTTTTATAACCCATCCTGATGAACCGACTATAGTTAATTCCACCCTAAATTTAAAATATGACTTAAATCCTAAACATTTTGATTGGCCAACATTTTATTACTATATTAATTACCTTTTCTTTTCGGTGCTATTTTTATTGGAAAGATTTTTAAATAGAATTGGTTATCCAAATCCAGAAGTTGTAGCAATTGAAAATTTTTACTTACTAAGTAGGATTGTAACTTGCGTTTTTGGCTCTTTAAGTGTGGTATTTATGTATAAATTAGTTTTTAATATTACAAGAAGAAATGAAGTTTCTCTTTTAGCATCCATAATCCTTTCGATTCTTCCTTTTCATATTACTAGAAGTGCGCAGAGTTTGACTGATGTACCAATGGCTTTCTTTTTTATCTGTTCTTTGTATTATTTATCAAAAAATTTAGAAAATTTTTCTTGGAGAAATATTTATTTAGCCTCTCTATTTGTTGGATTTGCAACGTCAACAAAATATAACGGATATATGGCTTCTTTATCAGTAATGTTATTTGTATTTTTGATAAAAAGATTTTCTTTCAAAGATACTTTAAATTATTTGTATTCAATCTCATTTGCTTCATTAGGGTTTTTAATTGGAACTCCTTATTCTTTATTAGATTTCAAAACATTTATAAGAGATGATGGTCCAAAAGGAGCTTTATGGCAGTTTAAAAATGTTGGTTCTTTAGGTTTTACATCTCAAGTAGAGGCTTTTTTTACTAACATTACCTCTGCAATTCTTCCTGATGTAGCTTTTCTGCCTTGGGTAGCGGCTTTAATCTTTATCTTTTTTTATTTTTTTAAAAAGGATTACCTTCCAAAAAATAATTATTCTAAATTTATACTTATTTTAATTATCCAGTTCTTTTTTATTCTTTGGTCAGTTTCTGGGGTAAAGATTCAAAGATCTCATTATTTTATAGGGTTATATGCGTTGATTCCGGTTTTTTCAAGCATTATTTTATCTAAAAATTCAAAATTGATGTATGGAGTTTTGCTAACTACTTCTATTATTTCTACTTACTTACTTGTTTATAATATGATGAATAATTCAAGAGTTGAATTTTATGACAGAGTAGTATTTACTAATGAAAAGAAAAACTATAATATTTTATATAGTGACTCTGAACTTAAAGAGGTCTTAAGAAAATTAGATATAAAATCTGATGAGTTTGACCCTAATAAGATGGATTTTAATTCTAAATATTACTCTCATATAATTTCTTCAAAAGATTTATGTCCAGGCACCTCTAATTGTTCCTATAAACTAGTTGAAAAAATTCTTAATAAAGAGAAAGGTAATGATTTATTAATTTATGAAATTATTAAGTAAAAAAAGAAATATTTTAATTAATAAATTTATTAATATTAAAGGATTTTTTTTATTCCTGATTATATTTTATCTTTTAATTAGAATCCCTTATTTAGGATTTTCAAATTTTAATACCGATTCATTTAAATGGAAACAAAGGATTTATGATTTTGGTAGTGGAGTATTTAATCTTGATTTTGAAAAAACTAATCAAAAATATCATCCAGGTGTAACTTTGCTTTGGATAGGTACCTTTGCAGTTAAAGCCCATACATTATTGTATGAGTATGTTTTTCAAACTCCTCTGAACGATAATTCGGCTGATTTGATTTTTTCATTAAATTACTTTCAAATATTATTTATAGTTATTTTTTCAGCCTTATTACTTGGTATATTTTATAAATTTTTAACTCAAATTTATGATCCGGTAAAATCATTCTTTATTTGCCTTATTTTTTCAATTGAGCCATTCTTTTTAGGTCTTACCACTACCCTTCATCTCGACGGACTCTTGTCTTTGTTTGTTTTGAATACTTTAATTACTTTTTATCTATTTTTAAATACCCATTTAAAGAAATACTTATATTATTCTGCAGTGTTTTTTGGTTTCGCACTGCTTACTAAAACAACAGCTTTGCTTTTTGCCCCTATAATATTTGTTTCTTACTTTTATTTTAGGAAATTAAAGATAGTTTCAAATTATAAAAACGTAATTAAAGAGTTAGGATTATTTTTAGCTCTAGTTGTAAGTACCTATATTGTTATCTGGCCAGCAATGTGGGTTTCTCCGATTGAAACTATTACTTATGTTTTTAAAGGTGTTGTTGTTGGGACCGATGATCATTCACAGCTATACTTTGGTAATTTAGTGAATGATCCCGGTCCTTTATACTACCTATTGGTATTTTTTATAAAAACACCAATTTATATATTTCCAACAATGCTTTTAGCACTGTATAGGCAATTAAATACCACATATAGGAAGTATACTTTTGAAACCTTTAGTTTGATTACTTCACTTCTATACCTAATAGAGATATCTATCCCTTCAAAAAAGTTAGATAGATACATACTTCCCTTAACAGTTTTGTTATCAATTTTTGTTATTAATTATCTTTATAATATTTTTAAAGAAAGAATTATTTATCTATTTTTATTTAATGTCTTTTATATTTTGTACTTAAATTTTGATTACTTTTCTTATTACAACCCCCTAATAGGCGGTTTAAATAAAAATTCCTTTGTAATTGAACCTAAGTGGGCCTTTGGTCAAAAAGAATTAACAATTTTCTTTAGAAATGAAATCAAAAAGAATAATCTAGAATTATTTCCAAAGAATGAGGCAGATGTAAATCGTGTAAGGGAAAAGAACAACAGACTTATTGTTGCTATGCCTGAAAAGTACTATACTCAGTTAAATCCTTATTTAAGATACATAGATTCTTTTGCTGTTATTAATGAGTTAAAATCAGATGCTAAAAGAGCTTCATACTTTATCTTCCCAGTCTGGGAAGATAATTCCATAGAATTTGTAGATAGATATTCCCTTGAATACTGTGACACAATTAAAGTCAGGGGAGAGTCGGTATACATAGTATATAAAAAGATTAAAAAAGATGATAAATAAAATTAGAAATGTAATAAATGAAAACAAAACTTTGTTCTCAGACATGTTTTTGGTAACTTCTGCAACAGTTATTTCCTCTTTTTTATCTTATTATTTAAATTTCTATGTGCAATCTAAGTTTGTAGATGTTACTGACTTCGCTAATTTTAGTCTTTTTATCACATTTATTAGTTTAATCTCTCTTTTACCAAATACCTTAAGTACCTCGATTATTATGACTGTAACAGAACTTAAATCTCAGAATAAGTTTGAAGAATTATACGACCTTCTAAAAAAACTCTTTGCTATCTTTGTTTTAATCTCAGCAGTTATCTTTTTAACTGCTTATAAGTTCGAGAGTAATTTAAATTCAATATTTAATGTTGATATTCCTAATTTCTTTTTTTATGCTGGGATATACTTATTTATTTTAATTTTAACAGTACCAATTTCTGCATTTATTTATGGAATTATGAAATTTAAAACTTATAGTTCTATACTTATTGGTGTTGTCGCTACAAAAATTATTGGATTTGGTTATTTTTACTCTCACGGGTTTGGGTTCAATTCAATCTTTTATGCTTTCATTCTATCTAGCTTATTTGCAATAGTTTTTGGATTTATTTCTTTAAATTCAGACCTTGAAAAACCCAAAATTAAGATTTCATCAAGAAAATTAATTAATAAAGTTTTTTTGTTTTCTTTACCCCTTTTACTTATATCTTTTGGCAGAGACATGGTAACTTATATAGATTTTTTGGTAGTAAAATCCAAACTTTCAGATGTCATTTCAGGAAATTATTCTTTGTTAATTAATATTGGTAAGATATTTTTATTTGGTTCCCTGATTGTTTTAGGAGTTATGCTTCCTCAGATTGCAGATTCATATAACAAAAAAGAAAATTATTTTAATAAATTTAAGATATATTTATATCTAGAATTATTAATAGTACTTTGCGGAATTCTCTTTTTTGGTCTTTTTCCAAGATATGTGATAGATTTCTTAATATTTTTTAGTAATTTGATTGGCTTAAATGCTTCTTCATTTGCATCTTACTACAACATTGTTGACTATTTGCCTTATTATTCATTTTTTATATCTCTTGTGGTTTTAATAAATCTTTTTACAATTTTTCTAATCGCTGTTCAGAAATTTTATATTTTTATTGTATATATACTTACTATTATTGGGCAGTTTTTAGGGATATATTTTTATGGCTCAGATATTTTAAATGTTATATTTTGTAATATAATATCTGCAAGTTGTTTACTAATTTTCTTAATTTATGCAACTTTCAAACAATATGAAAATTTCAATCATAATTCCAGCATATAAACAAGAAAAAACTATATTGAAAGATATCGAAAATATCTCAAATGTAATGTCTCACACCAGATGGGATTACGAAATCATTTGTGTGGTAGATGGTTTTTTGGATAAAACATTTGAAAACGCTAGTAAAACAGTGGATAAAAAGATAAAAGTTGTTGGATACGAAGTTAATAAAGGTAAGGGTTATGCTGTTAGATATGGTATGGCAAGATCTGAGGGGGAATATGTAGCTTTCATTGATGCAGGAATGGACATAAACCCCAATGGAATTTCTTTACTTTTAGAACATATGATTTGGTATGATGCAGATGTTATAGTTGGAAGTAAGAGGCATTCTGCTAGTAAAGTAGTTTATCCATTTGTTAGAAAAATATATTCATTCTTTTATCAAATGCTTGTTAGAATTCTCTTTGGGTTAAAAATAAAAGATACTCAAGTTGGTTTAAAGATATTTAAGAGAAAAGTTCTTCAAAAGGTTTTACCTAGATTGATTGTAAAAAGATATGCTTTTGATATCGAAATTTTAGCCGTTTCAAGATACTTGGGTTTTGATAAAATTTATGACGCTCCCGTTGAAATTAACTTTGATTTTACTAATACAAATTTTAATCCTGCTAAATTAATTTTTAATAAAAATATTTGGTTAATGTTGATTGACACTATTGCAGTTTTTTATAGAATGAGATTTATGAATTTTTATGACGATAACTCAAAGAGACTTTGGGTTTATGATAAAGATTTAGAGATGAGGATTAATACAGGGGAGTTGGGCAACAATGAGGTTTAGTATTGTTATACCTGCAAGGGTTTTTACAGAGCCTCTTAAAAATACATTAAAAAGAATAGAAGAACTTGAATATCAAGATTATGAGACTATAGTTGTTCTTGACTACGAAGATCACCTAAACAGAGAAAATTATCCAAAGGTTAAATTTATTATTTCTGGTGTAAACACACCTGGAAATAAAAGAAACATTGGTATTAAAGAATCTTCAGGAGATTTTATAGCTTTTTTAGATGATGATGCATATCCAGATAATAATTGGTTAATAAATGCCTCAAGAATATTTATAGAGAACCCTCAGTTAATTGCAGTTTGTGGCCCTTCTATTACCCCACTAGAATCTGACTTTCTTCAACTAATATCCGGTTCCATTTTTGAATCTTTTTTAACTTCAGGGCCTACAAATTTTAGACACCAGATTGCTGAAGAAAGATATGTCGATGACTATCCTTCAGTTAACTTAATTGTGAGAAAATTCTGTTTAGACGAGATTGGGGGATTTGATGAAAAATTTTGGCCTGGAGAGGACACAAAATTGTGTAGAGATTTAATTCTTAAATTTAAACAGAAGATTTTTTATAGCCCAAAATTAATTGTCCATCATTTTAGAAGAAGTGTTTATCACCCTCATTTAATTCAAGTATCTAGATATGCTTTTCACAGAGGACTTTTTGTTAAATTATTTCCAGAAAATTCTCTTAAATTGAGTTATTTTATTCCCTCAATTTTTGTTGCAAATTTAATTTTAAGTTTTTTTTATTTATTAACTTTTAATAGTATGCTTCTTCCTTCAATAGTTTTGCTTAATTTATATTTATTTTTTCTAATTTATGAGGGATATAAAATTTATAAGAAAAAAGGAAGTGTAGCGTATGTACTTTTAACTTTAGTGGGTATTTTTTTAACAAATTTTATTTACGGAGTCTACTTTTTGATAGGGTTGTTTTCAAAACCCAAAACCATGCTTAGAGAGTTGGATTTGATAAATGGAAGATATCTTAAAGGTTAAATCTATTTATATTATTTTAAATACACCGGTAACCCCCTTTAGTATGAGTGGTGGTGATAAAATTTTTATTAAAATATCTGAATTATTAGTTAAAAATTTTAATTTTGATGTAACTTTTGTTGGGTGCCCTGATGGTATAAATTTAGTTAAAAATTCTACTTCAGTAAATTTTAATTATATTTTAATAAACAATATTACAGGTGAAAATAAAAACATTTTACTAACTTATTTCTTAAGATTACTATTTTTATATAGAGTTTTGTTTGTTAGGTTAAATCCTAATTCAGTAGTAATTTCAGCATCAGATTTTATTACTGATACATTTCCTTTATTTTTGTTAAAAATTAAGTACTCAAAAAAAGCAAAATTTTTTACCTCCATGTTTTTAAAAAAAAGTTTAGGTGATAGCCTTAATTTTAAAGATATTCTCTATTTTATCTCTCAGCAATTAACTTTAAGGATTTCAAAATTACTAAAATTTAAAATACTAACCAATTTAATTGATCTTAAATATGTGTGTAGTTTTGGTATTGATAAATCAAAAGTAATTATTCTACCGGGAGGGATAGACAATATTTTTATAGAAGGAAATAAAAAAATTTATGATGCTTGTTTTGTTGGAAGAATATCCCATCAAAAAGGTATAGATACTTTACTAGATATATGGGAAGTGGTTTCTAAAAATCAGCCATCTTTAAAACTTGCATTGGTAACTTCTGGAAATTCATCAGAATTAGAAAATCTAAGAAAAGAAATAAAAGAAAGAAACTTAAGTAACAACATTATTTCTCTTGGATTTTTGGATAACAAAGAAAAATATAGAGTCATTTCGAATTCAAAAATGCTTCTCTTTCCTTCAAGATTCGAAAGCTTTGGGATAGTGGTAGCTGAATCTTTAAATTTCGGAATTCCAGTTATTGCATTTGATTTAGAGGCCTTAAAGTTAAATTTTGATGAAGGTATTCTTTTTTCAAAAAATAAGGAAGAATTTATAAAGAATATATTTACTATTCTTGAGTACCCAAGTATAGCTGAAAAAATAGGAAATTCTGGTAAATCTTTTGTTAAGAAATATTCTTGGGAAAAAATTGTCAAAAATTTTGTTGATAATTTAGTATAATAAAATTATGAAAGATTTTAAAGTTGTAGTGGGTTACCCACCATTTATAACAAATAAAGGAGTTCCTTTACTATCTCAAAATAGGCAATTTCAATTTTTTAATGCAAAAACTTATATTTATCCAATGGTTCCAGCCTATAGTGCTTCCATGGCAAAATCGAAAGGTTATGATGTTTATTGGATGGATGGGATTGCTGACGAAAAAACATTTGAAGAGTGGTTAAGTGAATTAAAAGATATCAATCCTAAAGTTATTATGATAGAAACTAAGGCTCCTGTTGTCAGATATCACTGGAAAGTTATTGAAATACTAAAAAATGAATTACCTGAAATGAAAACAGTACTTGTTGGAGATCATGTAACTTTTAATCCAAAAGAAACCATAGAAAATTCTCAGGTAGATTTTATTATCACTGGAGGGGATTACGATTTTATGTTGACTGACCTACTGGACACACTTACTCAAGGAAAAAAATTAGTAGGTGGAATTTGGGGTAGATATCCTTCCAATTTAAATCTCTCTGAGCTAATAAGAGTTGAAAATTCATCACTAAATGAGGATAAATATTTTGTTTCAGGACCCTTAATTCAGAATCATAAACTTGATGATTTGCCATTTGTTGATAGAGATTTAACTAAATGGAAAAATTACGCTTATTTTAATGGAAATTTTAAATATACTCCCGCTACATATATGTACTCTGGAAAAGATTGTTGGTGGAATAGATGTACATTTTGTGTTTGGGATCACACTATCAATCCTATGGGAACTTATAGAAGATTTTCTCCTGAAAGATTATTTGCTGAAATAAAACATTTAGTTGATAACTATGGGGTAAAAGAAATATTTGATGATGCAGGTACTCTCTTTGTGGGTCCGCCTCTTAAAAAATTTTGCCAAATGATGATTGATTCTGGTTATAACAAAAAAGTAGTTTTAGGTTGTAACATGAGACTTAATGCTCTAACTCAGGAATACTACGATTTGATGAAACAAGCTAATTTTAGATTCATTTTATACGGAATGGAGTCTGGAAATCAATTCACATTAGATAAATTAGATAAAGGTCTTAAGGTTGAAGAAATTGAAAGTGGAGTAAGAATGGCAAAAAAAGCTGGTTTGGAACCACATTTAACAATCATGCTTGGGTATCCGTGGGAATCAGAGGAGATGGCACAAAATACTATTGATGTAGCCAAAAATTTGTTTAAAAAAGGATACGTAGATACCATGCAAGCAACTATTGTTATTCCTTATCCAGGAACACCTCTATACAAAGAGTGTATAGAAAAGGATTGGTTACTAGTTGATGCATTGGATTATGAAGCATTTGATATGAGGGCTCCTGTGATGAAAATACCTTTTTCTAGAGAAAGGCTTTTGGAATTAACTCAAGAGCTTTACTCAGCATTTTTTAGTTTTAATTATGTGTTTAGAAAAATTACTTCGATAAGATCTATTGATGATATGAAGTTTATATTTTTCTCAGCATGGAAACTATTAGGACACTTATTAGATTTTGATAAAGATCAAACAAAAGTATCTTTTTGGTCTATAAAGTTTTGGAAGACAGCATTTTCTAAATTATTAAAGAATAATGCTAATTTAGAAAATGCTTAATTCAAAAGATTTCTCAGATTATCATTATTCGAAATCAGTTAGAAATCCTAATTATGGTCCATCAACTTTAGTTTCATTTAATAAAGTTTTAGAAATGATTCCATCAAAAGGAAAAGTTCTTGATATAGGTTGTTTTAGCGGTTATTTGCTTGAAAAAATTAAAGAAAAAAATCCCCATATAGATGTATTCGGTGTAGATGCTTCCAAGGAATCTGTTAGATATTATGTAGAAAAAGGTTTAAATGTAATTGAAGTTGATGCTGAGGGTAAACTACCGTTTGAGGATAGTTTTTTTAATACAGTTATTGGTATGGAAATTATAGAACATATTGTTGATACAGATAGTTTTCTAATAGAGATTAAAAGAATCCTGAAAAAAGACGGTTACTTGATTTTAACAACTCCAAATGTTTTATCTTTATCAAGAAGATTAATGGCTCTATTTGGAGTTAACCCTTTTTTTGAAGCAAGTTTTAGCTACCCATCGAGTATTATAGCCGGCCATGTGAGATTTTTTTCACATATACTTTTGAAAGGATTCTTGGAGTTTCATCATTTTAAGGTTTTGGAATGCAAATCAGATGTGATAAATTTCTCAAATAATCAGAAGTTGTTTTCAGTTTTTTTGGCAGATTTATTTCCTAAACTAGGAAGAGGGGTACTTATAAAAGGACAAAACATCAAATAATGAAATATCTAAGAATATTTTTTATAACTTTTTTAATCTACTTTTTTAGTTGGTTTGCATCATTCAAGTTTGGAATAAACTCCCTTCCTTTGCAATCTGAAGATGTAATTCCTTCAGTTTTTACTTCAATTGTGATGTTTCAAGAGAAAACTTTATATTTAAATAGTTATTATGGAATGATGGTTGGTAAGTACCCACAACCAGATGATTCAGCTTTAACTCCTTTTTATTTAAGAAAGGTAGGGGAGAATTATATATCTGCTTTTCCAATAATGAGCTCAATCATTTCTTTTCCAGTATTTATTCTTTACCTTCCCTTTGTAAAAGTTTTATCTTGGAATGATGTATTTTATTTAAGTCATCTGTCTGGTTCTTTTATTATGGCATCGTCTTTAGTTCTTTTGTATTATTTTTTTAATTCGGTTCTTAAATCTTCTAATAAAATTACAAATTTACTTTGTTTAGTTTATGGTTTTGGTACTATAAATCTTCCTTTAATTTCCCAAGCTTTATGGCAACATGGTACTGTTCAATTTTTTGCGATTCTCTCCTTAATTTTTTATTATAAAGAGAGATACTTTTTAACTTTTTTGTTTTTAGGATTTGCTATTCTTTCAAGACCTACTGCTGGAATACTGCTTTTAGTTATCGCGTTATTTGTTTTATATACTAAAAAAATAAATTGGCTTGTAATTAGAAATGCTTTACTTGGTCTAAGTTTTCCTCTGTTATTTTTTATTTTTTATAATTTTACTTATTATCAAGATATTTCTAATCAAGGATATTCGTCTCAACTATCCAACTCTTGGTTAGGGAATTTTCCCGAGAGTTTTCTTGGGATGTGGGTTTCCCCCTCTAAAGGTATTTTAATTTACTCGCCAATACTATTATTTACCTTAATTGGAGTATATTATGGTTATAAGAAAAATAATTTAGTTAAAATTTCTTTTTGGATAATTCTTATTCACTCATTAGTTTTATCTAAATGGAAACATTGGTATGGTGGTTTTGGCTTTGGGTACCGTATGGTAAGTGATGTTTTACCATTTTTTATAATTCCTATTTGGTATTTTTTAGAGAATTATTACGAGAAAATAAAGACAAAATTTATTGCAGTTTTGGTAATATCTATTATTATTCAAGTTTCTGGATTAGCATTTTTTGATAGTATTTGGCACAACGCTTACGATACTGGCTTTAAAAATACGTCCTGGTTATGGTCAATAAAAGATAGCGAAGCTGCATTTAATATTAGAAGGTTGATGGTAAAAGCAGGTATGCTTGATAAGGCCTGTGAGAAGTGTGAGGGAAACTAAGGTATAATTAAAAGAACTTTATGAACGAAAAGTACAACATCATCTGTTTTTCTAATCAACTTTGGGATTATCCAAATTGGACAAATAAAAGACACGTTATGACAAGGTTAGGGAAACTTGGTCACAAAATAGTTTTTGTAGATCCTCCAATTAATTTTGGAAGAGTTTTACTAAGACAATTTCAAAGAGGAAATTGGGATCTAACAAGACTTTTAACAGGGTGCAAAAAAGAAGGAAATGTGTTGGTCTATACACCTATAAAATTTTACATTTTTGATAAATTTTTTTCATTTTTGTTCTCTGAAAAAATAAATTCTTTAGCTAATTCTTTTTTCAGTAAAAAAAACAAGAAACTTCTTTGGATTTACAATGTTGAGATTGATAATTTAGATTTGTTTTTAAAAAGTGTAAAGCATGATTTTTTAATTTATGATTGTGTAGATTACTATGCAGGATTTCCAAGATATTCCTCCAAAGAAGAAAAAGAAAGAATTTTAGAAATTGAAAAAAATTTAGCAGAGAAATCGGATTTAGTTTTTGCTACTGCTCCTGGATTAGTTGATAGACTAAAGAAAATTAATCTAAAAACTTTTTACACACCAAATGTAGGTGATTATGAAATGTTTCATGGAATTAAAGAAAAATACAAAAATGAAACCCCTAAAGAATTAAAAAATATAAAAAAACCAATCGTAGGTTACATTGGTGCTTTGGATACCTACAAATTTGATTATGAACTTTTAAAAAAATCAGCGCTTTCTTATCCAGAATATAGTTTTGTGGTTATAGGTGACGTTGCACTAAAAGATAGAGAAGGAACTCTTAAAGAATTAGGTTTTGAAAATATAAGTAATATTCATTTTTTGGGTTCAATTCCATTTGTTAAAACTCCAAAATATATGGCGCACTTTGATTGTGAGTTAATACCTTATGTTTATAATGATTATACAATTGGTGGCTGTTTTCCTGTTAAGTTTTTTAATACTCTATCTGCGGGAGTTCCATCTGTAGTTACAAATCTACCTGTTTTTACAATGTATAAAAATGTTACCTATATTTCCAAGACTTATGACGATTTTGTAAAGAATATAGGTTTAGCAATAGAAGAAAACTCACCTAAGAAAGAACAAGAAAGAACTAATGTTGCTAAAGAAAATACTTGGGATTCAAAAGTATCTAATATTTTAAGTATTATTAATTCAAATTTAAACAAATGAAGGTCCTAATAACTCTAAATTCCTCAAATTTTGGCGGTATAGAAAGAACAGTTTTAGACTTGGTTAAAGGACTATACAAAAATAATGAAATGTATGTTGTATGTCCAAATGGAGATTATTTTGATGAATATAAGAAATTTGCTAGAGCTTATGCATATAAAAAAGTAACAAAAGTTGATTTTAAATATATTTTATACCTATCAAAAATTTTAAAAAAAGAAAAAATAGATGTTCTTCACTCAAACGATCCTAGAATAACTTTTAATTCTTTAATAGCAGGAAAAATTGCTGGAACTAAGGTTTTAATTTCCCATACACACACTCCTATTTCTGAGTGGCAAATTTCTAATTTTGCAAAAAAAATTAATATTTTTTTAAATACTTTTATTGTTAATTTATTTTCTGATTATGAAATTTGTCTCAATGAAGTAATAAGAAAACAAAAGGAAGCTGAAGGAATTATTCCTCAGAAACTTTTTGTTATTGGAAATTGTCTTGATGAAGATTTTAAAGAAGAGGTGGTTAAATTAAAATCAGTTGAAATTAAACCAAAAAAGAATTTTCAATTTTTATGTGTAAGCAGATTTAGTATTGAAAAAAATCAAGAGGTTTTAGTTGAGGCCTTCTATGAGTTATCCAAGTTGTATAAGGATGTAAGGTTAACTTTAGTAGGTAAAGGTACTATGCAAATTCACATTAAAGAATTAGTTTCACAATATAAAATTGAGGAAAAAGTAGAATTTATAAACGAAGTAGACGATACTGAGAAAGTTTTATTAATGCATAATGCTGATTGTTTTGTATTTCCTACTTTAGCTGAAGGATTTGGATTGGTGATGATTGAAGCTATGACTTTATGTAAATATGTAATTACATCCAACCTAGAGGTTCTTAGGGAAGTATCAAATAATCAATTAATTTATTTTCAACCAAATAATAAACTAGATTTGCTCAAGAAAATGTTAGAAGTCTACGAAGAAAAAACTCCTTCTAATTTTGAAGAGAATAAATCTTTTGTATTTAAAAAGTATTCTTTTGAAAATTATATAAAAAGTTATGAGAAAATTTACTCATCTAAACTATGAAAATACTTCTTTGGACTAGATCAGATTGTTTTACTGCTAAGGGTGGTGATATGGTGCAGGTTGAGAATACCCTTTTAGAACTTAAAAAAATTAAAGTTGACGTTACAGTCTCTGATAAAGCCGATGTTGATCTATCTAAATACGATATTGTACATTTGTTTCAGTTAGATTGGACACCTGAGACATACTTACATGCTAAAAGGGTTAAAAAAGCAGGTAAAAAATTAATACTTTCTCCAATACACCACAATATTGATGAGGTAAAAAAATTTGATAATGAATACGCATTTGGATTAAGAAGAGTATCAAAAATTTTATTTACTGACCAATTTCATAGAGATACATTTAAAAATATTTATCGAGCTTTAGTCGATAAAAATAAGGTTTTACCAACATTGTTTTCAATTTTTGTTGGTCTAAAAAAGATGAATAAAAAAGCAATTGAATTATCAGACTATGTATTAACTCAAACAGAACTTGAGGCAAATGACTTAGAAAAACTGTATCGCACAAAATTTAAATGGGAAGTAATTCCAAACGGAGTTAGTGATGAGTTTTTAAATCCTAAAGAACTTAAAAATTTATTTGAATATGAAGACTACATTGTTAGTGTAGGTAGAATTGAACCAAGAAAAAATAATTTAAACCTTATTGCTGCTGTGAAGGAGTTAAGAAAAGAGTCTGGAGAGGACATACAACTTGTATTTGTTGGTAAGAAATCTAATAAACATAAAGAATATACAGATCTTTTTGATTTAGAACTTAAGAATTACCCGTGGATTAGATTTGTAAATTACTTAAACTATTCTCAGATGCCTTCAGTTTATAAATTTGCTAAAGTTTGTGCTTCGACTTCTTGGTTTGAAACTACAGGATTAACTTTATTAGAGGCTTTATTTATGAATACAAACGCTGTTTCAACGTCACCAAGGGCAAAGGAGATCCTTGGGGATTTATGTAGTTATTGTGAACCAAATGATATAAAATCTATCAAGAATGCTCTAAAAATAGAACTAGCAAGAAAAAGACCTCGGTTACCTTCTCAATTTAAAAAAGAGTTTACTTGGGAAAATACAGCTAAAAAAACTTTAGAGATTTATAAGAAGGTTTTAAATGATTGAATTATTTTTAGCAATTATAATTTTTATACTTTGTTTTTTACTTATTAGGTATAGATACTATCTTTCTATTACCTTTGGGTTAGTCTTATCAGTTTTATTACACAAAGAATTATTCTCAATTTATATTTGGGATTTGCTTCCAATAAGGTTATTCATGGGTGCATTTTTATTAAGTTCAGTAGTAGAATTTATAAGATTCAATAGATTATCTCTTAAATTTACTTCTTACCTTAGAGATCCTTTTATTTTTATCAATATTTTGCTGATAATTTCAAAACTAGTTTCAACAATAAATTCTTTATCACTTTCATCTAGTATTAATCTTAATTTATTTTTTATATGTGTTTCAATCTTTTTGATTTCAATCTATTTAAAATTAAAAGATTTTGAAATATTTAATTTACTTAAAAATTACACTTTGATTTCAGTAATTATGTCTCTTATCACTTTTGTTCAGCTTTACTTCTATTTTCAATACTCATTTTTATTTGGAGCAGTGTTAAATGTTGCAGGTAGGTCGGTGGACGTTCCTGATTTTGCCTTCAATGCAGCTTATTTTACAGAATTATTAAAGATAATTGTTATGACCAGAGTAGGAAGTCTTTTTTGGGATGTAAACCATTTCGGAGGATTTATTGCCTCTACCTTAATTTTATCTTTTGCATTTTTGTTAAATTCAAAGGATAGAAGAGGTTTTTTTATAAATATTTTTTCATTTATAACTTTAGGTCTAGTTTTGTTTCTAACAAATTCTAGAAGTGCGTGGATTTTATCCTTTGTATCTTTTTTAGTTTTCTTTACTTGCTTGATTTATAGAAAAATTGGTAGGAAAGGAATACTTTACTCTTTAGTAGCGATTTCTCTTATTACAATTTTTCTTACATTTCAATATCAAGATAGAAATTCTTGGTTTAGAGAGAAAGTTAAAGCATATTTTCATTACAGATTAGACTCATTTGATTCGCATTTTCTATTGCTTAGAGGAACTGTAAACGTATTTGATAGATATCAATTAATAGGTGGTGGAGTTGGTAGTTTTTTTGAACACTTTAAATCTACAGAAACTGCTGACGAGTTTCTTAAAAGAGATCCTGCTGGACTATCTGTTAAAGTTCCTGCTCATACAATTTGGGGGGAAACTATTGCAGAAACGGGTCTCTTTGGTTTGTTGAGTTTTATTCTATTAGTAGTTTTACTTATTAGTTCCTCTATTTATGGAGTATTTCATAGCGAAAAAGAGGATTTTATATATTCCAGTGCTACTTTGGGTTTAATTCTTGGGTGGTTAGTGGCAGGAATATTTTATTCGTATAATTCTGAGTTTTTTTATATTTGCTTAATTTTTCCATTTTTCTATTTGTATAAGAAACTTAATTTAAATTTACGAAAGTTGTACGAATATTTTAATAGGAAATATTCATATGCAGTTTTTTTAATTTTTTTAATTTCATTTAGTCTTATTTTTTATAATCTTGGTAACAACAAATTCATTCCATTTGATGAAGCTATCTACGCAAAAGTTGCTAAAAATGTTTATGAAACTAAGGAATATTTAAGTTTAACTTGGGTTCCAGGAATTAATTGGTTTGAAAAACCTCCTTTCTACTTTGTTATAACCTCAATATTTTATTCAATATTTGGAATTAATGAGTTTTCTGCACGTCTTTTAACCGCTATTTCCTCTATTATTTTATTATTAGTTACTTATAAATTTTCTAAACTAGTATTTTCCAGCACTAAGGCCGCTTTATTTTCAGTTATTGCTTTAGTAACAAATGTTTCTTATTTATATTACTCAAGAATGGCTATGCTTGATGTCATATTTTCATTATTTATGGTTTCAAGTTGTTATTTATTTATAAAATATCAAAAGTATAAAAATAATAATGATTTATATTTATCTGGGGCTATGATAGGTGCTGCAGTTATGACAAAAAATGTTTTAGGATTAATGCCATTAGGTTTCTTTGGAATTTTTTATTTAACAAAAATTATTAAAGATAATGAAAGTATAAAAAATATTTTTCAAGAAGCTTCAAAGATAGTTCTTACTTTACTTTTAATATCTCTTCCTTGGCACATTTATATGTATATAAACCATGGTATGGAGTTTGTTAATTCTTATTTTGGTTATCACCTTTTTCAAAGATTTGGAAGTGTGATTGAAGAAAAGGGTGGTCCTTGGTATTTTTATTTATTAGTAATACAGAATTCAATGAGAGTATGGTATGGAATTTTCATTTTAGGTTTTATTTATTTGATATATAAGATGTATAAAGAAAAATTTGACAGTTATTCAAGTTTTTTAATTTACTCATCGATATTAATTTTGTTTTTATTTTCTTACTCTTCATCTAAGTTAAGGTGGTACATTATTCCTATATACCCTTTCTTGAGTATAATTGCAGGTTACTTTATTTCTCAAGTTCTAATCTACATTACCAAAATAACTAAAAAGGAATTTATGCCTTTCTTTCTTTCATTTTTTATATTGAATGGTTCTTTATATTACCTTTACCTAGTAAGAAATATGGTATATACCTCAGACCTTACTGGAAGAATGGTGGAAATGGTTGAGTTAAATAATACTCAAAAATTAAACAAAGCTGAAATAATCTACATTGATAAGGTAGATTTACCTCTAATATTATTTTATTCCGAAAAGAATTTTGAACAGGTTTTATATTCTTCATTAAGGAAAAATATGATAAATGCTAAAAATGATATGAGAAATGTAACCTTTATTACCAGTCAAAGCAGATTTTTAGATATCCAAAGATTGATACCTGAGGTAAGTATAATTGGTGAAAATAAAGATTTTGTGCTTGGTTCTTTAAAACTTGATTAATTCTCTTTTTTAGAATTAAAGTAAATATAAGTAAAGGTTGTAGTTGTAGTTATAAAAGAAACAACTAGATCTGCCAATGCAAGTCCTAAAATTCCAAATGAATTGATAAAAATATAGGAAAGAATTACAAATAAGATCAACTTTGTAAGAGTAAATGCAAATAAAGTGTATGATTTTTCTTCAATAAAAAAATAATTATCCAGAAATTTATGAATAGAGGCTAAGGCACCTGAGAAAATTAAGATACTAAAAATAGATATTGAGTCATTAAATTTATCTCCAAATATTATAGAAATAATTTTTGGAGCTACAGTAGTTCCAATGGTAGCAATAATTAATAGAAAAAAACCTAAAATTAACGATTCTTTGAGATTATAAGAAAGAGAATCTCTTTTTCTTTTTGCATTAGAAGTAAGAATCACAGTGTAAATAGAATAAGAGATTACAGAAAAGACATTCGAAAGCTTAGAAGCAAAAGAGTAATTTCCTAGATCACTAAGATTTTTAAATATAAATGTTAGAAAATTTGATATGGTTCCCCAACTCTCGTTGATTTGTTGAGAAGTTCCAGAAAGGAAAAAATTTTTCAAAAAATGACTGATTTTTAAATTAAATTTAAAATTTTTAAACGTATCAATTTTTTCTATTAGAAATATACTAGATCCGGCCATTGAAAGAGCAAATATTGCAAAAAAGCTGTCTAAATCTAGCTTGATAAAATTTAATAGAATTAATCCGCCAATAATACCCTTTATTAAAGCCGGGAAAAAATTTAGTAGAGAAGCTTTCAAAAATTTCTCCTCTTTTTGATATAAAGCAAAAAGAAGATAATTTATACCGTAAAAAAATAGCCCTAAAATAAAGAGTGGGATTATTATATTAAGGTTTATATTAATTAATGTGTTTTTAAAATTATAGTAAAAATTAATAGCGCTATAGATTGAAATACAACCTATAATTGAACTAATAATAAAACTTAATATTTTAAAATTAATTAGCTCATTTAAGTAGCTCTTGTTCTTACTTAAAAAATTACTTACATATTCCGAATTTGACCCAAAATCTATAAATTTAGAAAACCAAACTAAGAAGATTGTTAGTAAACTGTATAAACCAAATTCAGTCAAATTGAGTGATTTTGCTGCAGCACTAAATAAAATTAAACCTAGGCCTAAATTTATAAAATTTGAAAATCCAACAATTGATAAATTTTTATATGAACTTTTCATTGGTTAATTATATCTTACTTGATAAAATCAAGATATGAATAAAATGCTAAGTATAGGAATAGATTGTAGGATGGCTAAAGAATCTGGTATTGGAAGGTACATCACTAATTTAGTAAGAAATCTATCGATAATAGACGCTCATAACAATTACACTTTATATGTTTACGAAGAAAATTACTTTCAAGAATTAAATTTACCTAAAAATTTTTCTCTTAAGTTGGCTAATTTTAGATGGCATAGTTTTTCTGAACAATTTCAATTTAATTCATTGCTAAAAAAGGGAATGCATGATTTAGTTCATTTTCCACAAACTAATTACCCAATTTTTTATAATAGAAAATTTATTGTGACTATCCATGATATTACTATGGTAAAGATGGCTACTGGAAGGGCATCAACTTTATTTTATCCTTTTTATTTTATTAAACTTTTATTTTTTAAGCTAATATTGAACAGAGCTCTTCATAAATCTTCTTCCATCATAACTGTATCTGAATTTGTTAAAAAAGAAATCATAAATAACTATCAAATTCCAGGAGATAAAATTAAAGTTATTTATAACGGTATTGACTCAAATTTATCTTATCAACCTAAAGATTTAGTTTATTTTCAGGAAAAATACAACATTAAAAAGCCGTTTATATTTTATGTTGGAAATGCTTACCCGCATAAAAATTTAGAGAGACTGATTTATGCTTTTACATCATTTAATACAGAAAATAAATTCAATTTAGTTTTAGCTGGTAAAAGTGATTTTTTTTATGAAAGGCTCAAAAAGGAATTTGAAAAATTAGATAATGTTAAATTTATTGGTGTTGTAGACGATATCGAACTTTCAAAATTATATTCAAGTTGTGTCTTTTTTGTTTACCCCAGCCTAAGTGAGGGATTTGGAATACAAATAGTCGAGGGTTTGGGTTTAGGAACAAAGGTGTGTTGTTCGAATAATACAGTTTTTCCAGAAATTGCCGAAAATTTAGCATTTTATTTTGATCCATTAAGTATAGAAGATATGTCTAAAACATTTAATCGTGTTATTGAATCTCCTAAAAAAATTCAGCCAGAAGAAGTACAAAAACTTCAAAGTAAATTTAATTGGAAATTTTCTGCCCAAATGCACTTTCAACTATATGAAAAAGCTTAAATTGGCTATTGTTCATGATGATTTTATTCAAAATGGTGGGGCTGAGTATTTAATATTTGAATTTGTAAAAGAATTGTTAAAAAAAGAAATGTATGAAATAACAATTTTTTCTTCAATCATCTCTAAGGAGTGGGAAAAAAAGTTTATAGAGGTGGGTGTTGTATTAAAACCCTCCTTTTTATCTTCAATCCCATTCTCCGATAAAATATCTAAATTTTATTTTTTAACTAATTTATTTTATTTAGCCTTTGAGAGTTTCGATTTTTCTGATTACAGAGTTGTTTTTTCATCTTCAACAAGGTTTGGTCACTCGATAATAACAAGTCCCAATACTTTTCATATATCTTATCTTAATTCACCATCAAAAATGTTATGGGAGATTCAAAAATATTACATTGGTAAAAAAATGTTATATCAACTAGTTAAAAATTTTTTACCAAATAAAAGAATTCTAGATTATATTACACAGCAAAGGGCAGATACTGTTATTTCTAATTCTTATAATATTTCAAGGAAAGTTAAAAAATTATATAATCGTGACTCATTAGTAATTTATCCATTTGTAAAAACAGAAAATTATATAAATAATTTTGAAAAAAAAGATTACTACTTATTAATATCAAGATTAATACCGTGGAAGAGAATTGACTATGTAATAAATGTCTTCAATTCTCTTCCAGATAGAAAACTTATTATAGTAGGTAAGGGGGATAGTAAGTATATTAATAAACTTAAATCTCTTTCGAAATCTAATATAGAATTTATTGGTTACATATCTAAAGAAGAAAAAATTAAAAAAATAATAGAAGCTAAAGGATTAATCGTTCCTCAAGATGAAGACTTCGGATTAATTATCCCCGAAGCATTGTCTTTGGGGACCCCAGTTATTTATTTTAACAAGGGCGGAGCCAAAGAAATACTTTCCTCAGGGTATGGGCAGGCTTTTGAAAATCAAACAGCAGATTCTCTATCGAGGGCTATATTAAAGTTTGAAACAAATAAGTTTGATTCTACTAAACTTATTGAATTAGGAAACCAATTTTCGGTTAGTAACTTTACAAATCAAATAACTAAATTGATTGAAACTAAAATGTAGTAAAATTAAGAATAAATATGTATTTTTTCTTCAAAAGATTCTTAGATATTATAGGTTCTTTAATTGGAATTATAATCTTTTCACCTTTAATGCTTATAACAGCTGCATATATTTACGCAGTCTCCCCAGGACCTGTTTTGGCAACAACCAAACCTAGGGTTGGGAAAAATGGTAAATATTTTAATTTACTGAAATTTAGGTCTATGATTCCAAATGCTCAGGAGTGGTTAGAAAGTCAACCTGAACTTTTTAAAAAATATAAAGATAATAATTTTAAACTTGATCCAGATCCAAGATTGATAAAGGGTGGTAAGGCTATACGAAAATACTCATTAGATGAGCTGCCTCAATTTTTTAATATTTTAGTAGGAGACATGTCTATTGTAGGTCCAAGAGCATACTTTGATTTTGAATTAGATGAACAGTTAAGAAATCACCCACAAACTAAAGAAGATATTGAGTTAATGAAAGAATCAAAACCTGGATTAACAGGTACTTGGCAGGTAAGTGGTAGGTCTGGAATTGGTTTTGTTGAAAGGATTAAAATGGATGCTGACTATTCCAAAAAGAAATCTATATTGTATGATTTAAATATAATACTAAAAACACCGTATGTAGTTATCTTTGGAAAAGGAGCATATTAGTAGTTATGGATAATAAATTTTCAAATTGGAAACCAACAATGCCTGGTTTACCTTCTTTTAAAAGTAATTCGTTTAGTTCTTTAAAATTTGGAGGAAATGTATCAAAAGAAAACATTCAGCAAAAAAATGGTCAGGTAAATATGCCAAATGCTGGTAGTAATAATTTAGATTCAAATAGCAAGATGAAAACAATGATAGTAAAAGTTTTATCAATCTTTTTGGGGGTAGTTCTTTCCCTAACTTTAGTAATTTATTTTGTTGTAGTCAGGCCAGTTTTATCGATGACTCAATCTGTATCTGTTATACAGGATGATTTAAATTTGGTCACTAAAAATTTAGTAAATGATAGAGACTTAGTAGCGTATGACGAAAGTTTAAAAAAACTTGAATTAGATTTAAATAATTTAAGAAATGAAAGAGATAAAAATATTGGCCATTTAAAAAATTTTCCATACGTTAAGGATTTCTATCCTGATATTGATCACTTTATCAATACAGGTTTAAAGCTTGTTGAAGGTGGTAAAGAGATTAGACCAATTGTAGAACCGTTTGCAAACGCATTAGGAATGAAGATTTCTAAAGATCAGGAAGTAAATAAGATTGGTTTTGCAGATGCTGTAGCTCAATGGATTACTATTATGCCTAAAGTTGCAGAGAAACTTGATCCAGTAATTTTAAAACTAGAGGAAGCTGGAAAAGAATTAAATAAAATTGATGCTAAGAAATATAATATTAATATTTTAGGGTTATATAAAAGAGATTATTCCGGACCAATATTGTTAGCACAAAAAACTCTTATCGAGTCAAGAAATTATGGTCCAGATATGAAGGAGGCATTGTTAATTTTCCCAGGAGTTCTTGGTGTTGGGACCGGTGAGAAAAGATATATGATTATAATGCAAAACGATGCTGAAATAAGAGCAACAGGTGGTTTCTGGACTAACTTTGCTACCTTCAAAGTCCAGAATGCTCTATTAACATCTGACTTTACATCAAAAGATATGTATTCTATAGATATTACTCTTGATGCAATTGATAAAATTTACACATTTCCAACAGCACCTGAGGCTTATAAAAGTTTCTTAAAAGTTGAAAGGTTATATGCTAGAGATGCAAATATTTCTCCTGACTTCCCAACTGCTATTGATAAATTTAGTCTCTACTATAATCTTGCTTCTAGAGTAACTCCTGCTGAATATAAACCAATAGATGGTTACATTGCAATTAATACAGAAGTTGTTAAAGAATTTATGGAAATTACTGGAGCTGTAAACGTAAACGGAGTGACATTTAGTAAGGATAATGTTGTTTTGGAGTTAGAAAAGATTGCATCTCTAAATCTTGCACAACAAGCTGGAAGAAAAAAAGTTCTTGGAGACTTAATGGAGTCGATGCTTAAAAATGTATTTGAATCCGAGAGTTTCTTATGGTCACAACTTATTGAAAAAGGTGTTGACTTGATGAATAGAAAACAGATTCTTGTATATCTAAACGATAAAAATGCCCAAAATTTGATTGAAAAATATCAATATGGTGGAAGAATCGTTAACCCAGTTCCTGGAGATTACTCTTTCTTTGTTTCTACAAATTTAGGAGGTGATAAGACTAACCTTTTTGTAACAAGAGAAATTTCCCATACTTTGTCTAAGGAAAATAACAGATGGGTTAGAACAACAAAAGTAAAATATGCTTACCCAAGACCAACTGCAGAATTTAATGACTTTGTTAAGAGATACCAAGATTGGTTTAGATTTTATGTTCCTGAAGGTTCTGAGTTAATTTCTCTAACTGGAAATGAATTACAAACAGTTTATCAAGATAAAGAAAGAGGAAAAATTTATTTTGGCGGGTTCCTAACATTATCCCCTGAAGAAACAAAAGAGATTGAAATTAAGTATTATTTACCTGATAGTTTAATTAAGAACGGCAAGTATAACTTATATATTCAAAAGCAATCTGGACAAGGCCCTGAGAAGTATGATTTTACTATCAACGGAAATAAACAAGAGTTTGATGTAAAGGGTAAGAAGAACTCTTTCATGATGCTTGATACTGACTATACTTTAGATGTTAATCTTGAGTAATGAGTAAGCAAACCCAAACCTACGAGGGTTTAGTTTTAAAGAATATTAATTTCAAGGACTCTGATAAAATTTACACAATTTTTATCAGAGTCCTTGGAAAAGTTTCAGCCAAAGCTAGAGGGATAAGAAAGTTTTCTTCTAAAAGATTATCGTCTTTAGATTCATTAAATTTAGTAAAAGTAGGTCTTGTAGGAGATCATGAGCTAAAAACAATAACCGAAGTTATCTTAATTGACTCTTTTAAAAATGTTAAACAGGATTTTAATAAGTTAAAGACTGCTATTTATTTGATTGAAATTGTTTCCAATTATTTAAATGAATCTAGTGAATACGTAGAATTATTTGATTTATTGATTAAATGTTTAAAAAGACTGGAGGAAACTTCTTATTCTGATAGCAGAATTGAGAACTTCTTTGAGTATCAATTTTTAAAAATGAGTGGATATGAACTTAATTTCTACGATTGCGTTTTTTGTAAAAAAACAATTTTAGAATCTATTAAATTTAATTTTAATTTTGAAAAGGGTGGGATTGTTTGCGAAAATTGTTCCTCATCTTTTAACTTTTTTTCAAACACCCAAAAAAATGCACTCTTTTTATTAAATAATTTAAAAATTCAATCAGAGATGGATTTTGTAGAGGTTGATAAAATTCTAAAATCCTATATAAACTCTATACTCCCCGAAACCCCTAAATCTAATAGATTTTTTAATAGGTAGTTAAAAAAACCCTTATTTTTGATAAAATAAGACTATGGCAGCAAAAAACTTAGATTTTTCAAAGATTGTTTCTCTCGCTAAAAGAAGAGGTTTTATTTTTCCAGGTTCTGAGATTTATGGTGGTCTTGCTAATACCTACGATTTTGGTCCTTTGGGTGTAGAAATGTTAAATAGTATTTTAGATTCATGGTGGAAGACTTTTGTTAAATCTAGAGATGATATGTTTGGACTTGATACCTCTATTCTTATGAATCCTAAGGTTTGGGAATCTAGTGGTCACACTCAAAATTTTACTGATGTTTTAATTGATTGTAGAAATTGCCAATTAAGAACTAGAGCCGATCACTTAATTGAAGATCATTTTTCTAAAAAGGGTGAAAAAATGAGTGTAGAGGGTAAAACAACCGAAGAATTAGACAGAATTATTATTGGTGAGAAAATTGTTTGTCCAAAATGCGGAAATCATTCATTCACTCCTGTTAGAAAATTTAATTTGTTATTTGAAACAAATGTTGGTATTGTGACCTCCTCACAAAATAAAGTTTATTTAAGAGGAGAGATTGCTCAAGGAATGTTTGTTAACTTTAAAAATGTCATGGATACAATGAGGCCAAAACTCCCCTTTGGAATTGCTCAAAAGGGAAAAGCTTTTAGAAATGAAATTACACTTGGTAATTTTGTTTTTAGAACTTTGGAATTCAATTTAGCTGAATTTGAATATTTTTTTAATCCTAATAAAACCGATATTAATGAATTATTTGAAAATTGGAAAAAAGAAATGGAAGATTTTGTAGTAGGTTTAGGTGTTGATAGATCTAGATTAAGATGGAGAGTTCATGAAGAAGATGAAAGAAGTCACTATTCTTCAAGAACTGAAGATTTAGAATACGAATTTCCTTTTGGATTTAAAGAAATCTGTGGTTTAGCATATAGAACCGACTTTGATTTAAAAAATCATATGGAGCACTCTGGAACTGATTTAACTTACTTTGATCCAGAAACAAATGAAAAATTTATTCCTCATGTCATTGAGCCAACTTTTGGTATCAATAGATTATTTTTAACTTGTTTAACAGATTCTTATGAAGAAGATCTAGATGAAAATAGAACAATTCTTAAATTAGAAAAAACAATTTCACCTTATCAATTAGCAATTTTTCCATTAGTTAAAAATAAACCTGAAATTGTTTCTAAAGCCATGGAAATATATCAATCTCTTAGAAAAAACTACGCAGTTGCTTTTGATTCTAGGGGAAATATTGGAAAAAGATACTTATCTCAAGATGAAATTGGAACACCTAATTGCATAACAATTGATTATCAAACATTAGAAGATGACACCGTAACAATTAGAAATAGGGATACAAAAAACCAAACAAGAATTAAAATCTCAGAAATAATTAATTATTTAAATTAAAAATATAATCTTAAAAAAGGGGAGTCGCAAATTGCGACTCCCCTTTTTATTTACATACACAAATAAAATATTTTCCTTTTTTTGGTGAAATACCAAAAAGAAATACTTGACTAAATTCTTTAAATGGTGAAAAATGGTATAGAGAGGTGAAAAATGGTGAATATGAAAATGTTTCTTGGAGAATACCAACCAAATTTAACAGATGGATCAAGGTTGGCCTTGCCAAAGAAATTAAGGGAACAGATTTTAGGAGATGAGATTGTATTGTCTAGAGGATTTGAAAAATGTATTTTTGTGTACGACAAAGCTGATTGGATGCTTGAAACACAAAAACAAGTTGATAATCCTATCACTGATTCCAAAACAAGGGATCTAAAAAGATATATGTTTGCTTCAGCTAGTGATTGCAAACTTGATTCTCAAGGAAGATTGGTTGTTCCAAACAACTTACTTTCATATGCAGAATTGGGTAAGAACATTACAGTCATAGGTGCTGGAGATCATATTGAAATTTGGAATACTGAAGAATGGAATAAGTACTTTGACAAATTGTCAAATAGTTTAACTGCCTAACAAACTATGATGTATCACGAGCCAGTAATGGTAAACGAAGTTATTCAAAATTTAAAAGCAGTTAAAAATAAAACAATAGTTGATTGTACTTTAGGTGATGGAGGTCATACTATTCAAATTTTGAAGGAAGGTTTTAAAGTAATTGGAGTTGATTATAATAATGAATCAATTCAAAGAACTTTATTGAGACTTGAGAATTTAAACTTACTGGAATCTTTTGAGGTAAGGCAAGGAAATTTTAAAGATCTTGATACTTTAATTACTGAAAAAGTTGATGGTTTTCTACTTGATTTAGGTTATTCCTCATTTCATTTAGAAGGATATCAAAAAGGAATTTCCTTTCAAAAAGATGAAGAATTAGATATGAGAATTGATGCATCTTTAGGTATAAAAGCTAAAGATTTAATTAATGCTCTAAGTTCATCTCAACTTGAATATATTTTTAAAACCTTTGGGGAGGAGGTTTATGCTAGAAAAATAGCCGAAGCAATAGTTTCTAAACGTGCTGTGAAGGAAATTAATTCAACTGGTGATTTGGTTGAAATAATCAGTAGAGTAATTCCTTCACGACATGTTTCAAAGATTAACCCTGCAACTAAGGTTTTCCAATCTTTGAGAATTGTAGTGAATGGAGAGCTAGATAATTTAAAAACTGCTTTACCAAAGGCTGAAAGTCTAACACTGCCTGGTGGTCGAATTATGGTAATTACCTTTCATTCATTGGAAGAAAAAATTGTCAGAGAATTCGCCAGAGATTTTCAGCCTTCTCTATTTCTACTTGGAGGAACGTTCCAAACTCCAAGTTCAGAAGAAGTATTAAGGAACCCAAGATCAAGGAGCGCAAAATTATATGTATTTGAAAAGAGAATCTAAAAAGTTTTATTTTAAAATTTTAATTGCAACTTATGTTTTAGTAGCTATATTAAACACTTATAGCAATTTTGTATTTACCTTAAATTCAGAAAAATTTAAAACCTTAGAAGAAAAAATAGCTTTATTAAACGATGAGGTTACTGATTTAAATTTTCAGGTTTCAAAATTTTCTTCATTAGCTGAAATTGAATCTAAAGCAACAAAACTTGGATTTGTCAAAATAATAGATAGTAAAATAGTTGAAACTGAAAAACTTGCCCTTAAAAATGATTAATGAGAGAAGTACCTGTCGTTAAAAATGCCAATTACATTTTAGTTTTTTTTGTTCTACTTTTTTTAATTCTTATAACAAGATTGTTTTATTTACAAGTTATTAATTTTAATTTTTACAAGAAGCAGGCTGCTAACCAGCAAATATCAGAAAAAAGAATAAATTATTCAAGAGGAAATATAATTTCGAGCGATAATATGGTTTTAGCAACTAATAATATTACTTATAATTTGATAATTAATCCAAAAATAATTAAGAATAAAGAAATTTACCTCAAATTATTTACTGATACAATAAAATTTGAAAATGATGAGGAAAAAAATAAATTTATCGATAAATACAATCAATTAGTTAATACTGACACTTATTATCAAATAGTTAAGAAAAATCTATCTTCTACCGAAAAATCTTTAATTGAGAAAGAAAACTATCAAGGGATTAGTTTTGAGAAAGAAATTAAAAGATATTACCCAGAAGGACATCTAGCATCTAATGTGTTAGGTTTTGTAGCTAAATCAGAAACAAATGATTACCAAGGTTACTATGGTATAGAAGGAAAGAATGACAGTTTACTTAAGGGTAGGGAGGGTAGGTTAGTTTATGAAAAGGGTGCAGATGGAGAAACTATTTTATTTGGTAATTACGATAAAGCTGAATCTATTGACGGTGATCATATAGTTCTTACTTTAAATAGAAGTGTTCAGCATATTATTGAGAAAAAATTAAAAGAAGGGATAGGGAAATATGGTGCAAAGTCAGGCCAAATTATTGTCATGAATCCTAAAAATGGAGAAATTTTAGGTATGGCTAACTTTCCAAATTTTAATCCCTATGATCCGTTTAATGAAAAACTAGATACCGATGAGAATTTCAAATCTGAAGTTAAAAATAAATCTATATCCGATAATTTTGAACCGGGTAGCGTAATAAAACCTATGACAATAGCTTCTGCATTAGATCTTGGATTAATAAACAGAGATTCAGTTTTTTATGATGGAGGAAAAGCTATATACTCTGGTGAAGAAATAGATAACTGGGATAAGAAACATCTAGGAGAGCTTTCGTTAATGCAGATTCTTCAAAAATCTAATAATATTGCTACCGCTCAAGTTGGTATGAAACTTGGAGAAAAGAATTTAAAGGAATACCTAAAAAAATTTGGTTTTGGTCAAAGAACTGGAATAGATTTAGAAGGAGAAGAGATGGGTTATATAAAAGATGGGTTTTGGGCCGATCTTGATATTGCTTCTGCTTCTTTTGGTCAGGGATTTACTGCTACTCCTTTACAAATACTTTCGTCATTTAATATTTTTGCAAATAATGGTGACTATATTAAGCCAAAAATTATAAAAAAAATTATCAAACCTAATAGAGAAGAGATAGAATTTCCAACTTTGCTAGAGAGAAATGTTATTTCAAAGAGTACTAATGATTACATGGAAAAAATTTTAGTTGAGTCTACTTCATTAAATGAGGGAAAATTTTTTGCTTTAAAAAACTATAAAATAAGTGGTAAAACAGGTACTGCACAGATTGCTAAAAACGGAAAATATGTTGAAAATCTTACTAATGCTACTTTTGTAGGTTACTTAACTAATTCAAAGAAGTTTTCTATGATTGTTAGAATTGAGGAACCGTCCAGCAGCACTTATGCTGCTGAAACAGCACTTCCTTTATGGATGGAAACTGCAGAAGAGTTGGCTAATTTTCTAAATATTCCCTCAGATATGTAATCTATTTTAGATAGATTTATTTAGTAAAAAATTTTAATTAAAGTTGTATAAACTCCTTATGTCAAGAAGAATAGGATTCTTTTACGAAAATAAAGCAATCAAATTTTTAAAATCAAATGGACACGAAATTATTTACAAGAATTTTTATACTCCTTATGGGGAGATTGATATAATCACTTATTTTATGGGTAAGATAAGATTTATCGAAGTAAAGTACTTGTCCAAAATTTATAAAATTTTACCTGTAGAGAAGATAAATTTATCAAAGTTAAGAAAAATTTATTTTTCAATTGCTTACTTACAGAAGTTTTCCAAATTTAATAACTATCAAGTAGATGCAGTGAGTTTATATTTTAAAAACAAAATACTTATTGCTGAGTATCTAGAGGATTTACGTCTGTAAATAAATAGTCGTTTATATCAGAATGTAATTTTTTAAATCCAGCATCCTTAGCAATAAAAACCCATGCTCCTCCGTAAGGACTTGCATCGGTTGGGTGGTAAATGTATCTATCATCTAAAACTAAACTTTGAATTTGATAATCTTTTATATTTTTATAAAATGAAAAGACATAGTAAGCATCTTCTAAAGAAACATTTGTTTCCATATTTTTTATTACCTCATTGTAAAATTCATCTATTTTAAAAGGGAAAAATTTTGAATCCTCTTTTTCTACAGAATTAACTATACCCTTTAATATTTGATGTTGTCTTTTTGCTCTTTTTAAATCAGACCCTTCTCCATTATCTCCTTTTCTTGACCTAGCAAAAGTTAGAACTCTTTCACCATTCATGATTTCTTTGCCTTTAGAGAAAGATACTGTAGTGGTTCTTGTATCATAGATATCTGGAAAAGAATTATCAGTAAAACTAGTTTCTACTTCCACTGGAATTCCGCTAAATTGATTTATGAGCCATCTTATCCCATCAAAATCAACAGCTATATACTTATCAATCTTTTGACCTGAAATTTTTGACATAGCATCAAATAATGAATCCATTCCTTGAGTAACTAAAATACCGTTTATTTTAGAGTTATTTTGCCAAATGTCTCTTGGAAAAGAGGTTAGTAAGACTTTATTCTTTTTGGGATTTATAGTGAACAATATAAGAATGTCGGTATTATATCCTGTTTGACCTTTTGATCTTCTTTCTTTACCGATATCTTTTCCAATTAATAGTATGTTCACAGCATCTTTATCTGCAAAAGTTGATTTAGAGGACATTTCCTCTTCTCTATTTCCTCCTGAAACTTTGCTTATTGTTTCGGTAAATAGTTTTGTCGGTTCTTTTTTTGATCCGTCCGGATTATCAAAAAAAATTATATAAGTAATTAGTGCTCCAAGAAAAGAAAAAAGAACTATAGAAAGAATTAAATATTTTTTATCCATATTTATATATTTTATCAAACTTAAATTTTTATTGAAATTTTTATTAATTGAGTTAGTATTAAGTTATGAAGAAAATTTTAATTATTGAAGATGATACAAATTTATTAAGTAACTACAAAACAGAATTAGAACTTAGAAAATTTAATGTAGTAAGCGTTACAGATGGTGGAAAAGGATACTCAACAGTAGAGAAAGAAATGCCTGATTTGATTCTATTAGATATAATGCTTCCAAACAAAAATGGTATTGATATTTTAGAAGAAGTTAGAAACAACGATAAGTTTAAAAATCTGCCTGTAATTATGTTAACTAACTATGGTGATGAAGATAATATCAGAAGAAGTTTAGAGTTGGGTGCTCTGGATTATCTAAAAAAGTACAACGTAACTCCATCCGACGTTGGGCAGAGAATTGAACAAATATTAAAATCTGCCAATGAAAAATAAAGAATTAGCCCAAAAGATTATTGATAAATATATAAATATCCTTGGTTTGGTTCCTGTAATTGTTTTTGCAAAACAAGTTCCTACAATTAAACTTAATAGCAGGGGTTCTGTTACAAGAATAGAGAGTGATTTTCAAACATTGACAGAATTTATAAACTTAATGGAGAAATTTACAGGAAAATTTGTCAAAAAGAATGTTGTCAAGAAGTTTTTAGCCGACTACGACACCTCTAAAGATCTAAAATGATAGAAGTTAACTTGCCCCAAAATTTAAGAATTCAAATTACATTTCTTGAGATTGCCTTATTTTTAATCATTTTAATACTTTTATTAGTTCTTTATATTCAAAATCAAAAGAATAAACGTACTATTTCCTCTAGAATAAAGAATTTTTTAGATGAGATACCATTTGAAAATAATCCTCAATTTCTAGCAGATAAAATCATAGGTTCTATCTGCAAAAAGTTTAGCTTTACTTCCTGCTCTTATATTTTAATAAACTTAAACGAACCAATAATTAAGAACGTGCTTTCAGAACCAGTTCCCGATTTATATCTTGAAGATATTCGAAATAAATTTTTACTCTCTCTTCTAGAATGTGGAGTAGAAAGAAAGATTGAAACTAAAAAATTTAATATTTTAAATGAAGGTACAGTTGATAATAAACAAAAGAAAGTTTTGGTTGATTTTATTCATGTCCCTATTTTAATAAATGATGTTTTGATAGGTATGTTTTGTTTTTCCTCCAAAAATTATATAAATATCTCCGATTTAGATTTATTAGAGATTTTTGAAGGTATTGCCGGTAAATATGATGGTTTATCTAAATATGAAGAGGAGTTAAAGGAGGATAAAAATACTTTTGAAGATTTAATCAATTCTATGAATTCACCAGTTTGTATGATTGGGAAAAATTTTGAACTAATTTATTTAAATCCCTCATTTCAGGATTTATTTAAACTCGGGTCTGAGAAAGACTTTAATATTTTGGATTTTGTAGCAAACGTTCCTGATAGTTTGGATATTGAGAAATCTCTGCAAGACGTTTTTCTTAATGGAAATGTAAAAAATTATAAGCATATTAATATTCATGGGCATATTTATGATATTGATATTTTTCCAGTCACCAGAAACGGAAAAATTGAAGGGGGTTCGATATTGTTTCAAGAATCTTCAACTGAATATAAAAATGAACAGATAAAGCAGGAATTTCAATCAATGTTAGTTCATGAATTAAGGGCCCCCTTAACAGTTATAAAGTCTTCTTCTGATTTAATAATCAATAGATTTAAAGAATTAAAAGAAGAAAAAATTAAAGAAATGTTAAAAGGTGTGATTGCTAGTGCTGAAGGACTCCTTGGTTTAGTTGGTGATTTACTTGATACTTCAAAGATTGAGATGAATAAAATTCAACTTTTAAGAGAGGTTGTAACCTTAAATAATTTTATTGATGAGAAAGTTAGTTTTTTTGAATCTCATATTAATGATAAAGGCTTAAAGTTAGAAAAAGACTTTGACAAGAACATTCAGGAAGTTTCTATTGATAAGAATAAATTTATTTCTGTCATAAATAATTTTATGTCTAATGCGATTAAGTATACTAAAGATGGTAGTATAAAAGTTTCTACTAAACTTATTGATGGTAAGATAAATATTGATTTTGCCGATACAGGGCAAGGAATTCCAGATGAAACAAAATCTAAATTATTTAATAAATTCGTTCAATTAGAGAATTCAATTAAAAATAAGACTAAAGGTACTGGATTAGGTTTGGTAGTGGCAAAAGGTGTGATTGAAGCTCACGCCGGAAATATAGTCATTTTAGATAATACTCCAAAAGGAACAATTTTTAGAATTACCATTCCAGTTGTGTAAAACTAAAAATTGTTATTTAATAGATATATGAATAAAACTGCTCGAAATATTCTTTGGTTTAAAGAGATAAATAAAAATGATATTTTACTTGTAGGGGGGAAGGGTGCAAATTTAGGTGAAATGTATAATTCAGGAATTCCTGTTCCTGATGGATTCGTAGTAACCTCAACAGCTTATTTTGATTTTATTAATAAAACTTCTTTAGCTCATAAGATTAGAACAGAACTAGCAGGTCTTAATGTTTCTAATTCTAAGGAATTGTTTGAGGTTTCTAAAAGAATTCAACATGCTTTTATGAGTGCGTCTTTACCTGATACTCTGGTAAAAGAAATTAGAGATTCTTATCATTATCTTTGTGGGGAATACGATAAAAAAGTTGCAGTTAGATCATCAGCCACGGCTGAAGATCTCCCAGACGCTTCCTTTGCAGGTCAGCAAGAAACTTATTTAAATATAGTAGGTTACAAAAGTGTAGTTGATCATGTTTTAAAATGTTTTGCTTCTCTTTTTGAGCCAAGAGCAATTTTTTATAGAACAGAAAAAGGTTTTTCACACTTAAAGGTAGGAATTGCAGTTCCAATTCAATTAATGGTTCAGTCTGAGGTATCGGGTATTATGTTTACAGTTAATCCTTTAACTAACAATACAGATGAAATAGCTATTGAAGCAGGATTTGGTCTTGGGCAGCCTATTGTTAGTGGTGAAATTACTCCAGATCAATACTTGATTCATAAATCTGATTTAAAGATTTTAAATAAAAAAATTGTGACTCAAAAAACCATGCTAACCGAAAAGGGTGATGTTGAAGTCTCAAATGTTTTTTCCAAACATCAAAAATTAGATGATGCCTTTATCAAAAAATTAGCCGAGCTCGGAAGAGATATTGAAAAGCATTACGGCAAACCACAAGATATTGAATGGAGTTTTGAAAAAAATAATTTGTACATCGTTCAATCCAGACCAGTTACTACAATTGGTAAAAACCAATCATACAAGCCTTTAGGTGAGATTAAAATTTCTTCTAAAGTTTTATTAAAAGGAATTGCTGCTTCACCTGGTCTTGCAAAAGGAAGAGTAAGAGTTTTAAAGTCTGCTAAAGAAATAGATAAAATTGAGGATGGTGAGATTTTAGTAACTGAAATGACAAATCCTGATTTTGTTCCTGCTATGAAAAAAGCCGCGGCTATAGTTACAGAAAAAGGTGGGAGAACTTCACATGCAGCTATAGTATCTAGAGAACTTGGAATTCCTGCGATTGTTGGCTGTGAAATGGTGCTAAATATTTTAAAACCTGGAGAAGAAATTACAGTAGATGGTTCTAATGGGTTTATTTATGAAGGAAATGTTATTTCTTCTGTATCTGAAAATAAGAGAAAAGAACCTATCCATCATTTAAAAACTGCTACTCATATTTATGTAAATCTTGGAGAACCGGAACTTGCTTCTAGAATGGCATCTAAAGAGGTAGATGGTGTAGGACTTTTAAGAGCTGAGTTTATGATTGCAGAAATGGGAACCCATCCTAGAAAATATATTGAAGATGGGGAGTCAGAAAAATTTGTTAATAAACTTGCCGAAGGAATGCTTATGTTTGCTGAGAGTTTTTCACCAAGACCGGTTATTTATAGAGCAACAGATTTTAAAGCAAATGAGTATAAAAATTTAAGAGGTGGTGAAAAATTTGAGCAAGATGAGCCTAACCCAATGATTGGATTTAGAGGCGCTTCAAGGTATGTAGAAAATCCAGAAGTTTTTAAATTAGAATTAGAGGCTTTAAAAATTGTTAGAAACAAAAAAGGTTTTAAAAATATTCACTTAATGATTCCTTTTTTGAGGACAGTAGAAGAATTACAAAAAATTAAACATATTTTAGCTGAGTCTGGTTTGAGAAGAAGTGGTACCTTTAAGTTATGGATTATGGTAGAGGTTCCTTCTACAATGCTGCTTCTTGAAGATTTTATTAAAGAAGGTATAGATGGTGTTTCAATAGGATCAAATGATTTGACCATGTTGATACTTGGGGTTGATAGAGATAATTACAAAGTTGCCAACGTCTATGATGAAAGAAATGATGCTGTTATGCTTGCCTTGGAGAAAATTGTGAGAACATGTGCAGAAAACGAGATAACATGTTCGATTTGTGGTCAGGCTCCATCTGAGTATCCTGAAATGGTTGAGAAATTAGTTTCTTGGGGAGTAACTTCAGTTTCTGTAAATCCGGATGTTATTGATCAAACTAGAGAGATAGTGTTTAATGCTGAAAAAAAAGTCTTGATTAATACTAGAAAATATTCCAGCATAGAAGAGAAAAGAGAAAAACTTTCTTTTAGTATTAATAAATCATCTGAAAAAATTTCAGATCATGAATCAGAAAAAATAAAAACAATTAAAATAAAGAGGAAGAAATAATTAATGCCTAGAATTTTAGATATATCAGCACATAAAATAGTCAACTCTCGTGGAAACTATACTATTCAAACTAAAGTAACTTTGGACAACGGTATAGAAGCAACAGCTGTTGTACCTGAAGGAGCTTCTAAAGGTAAAAATGAAGCAATGAGTTTTCCAGTTAATAAAGCTCTTGAAATGGTAAATTCTGCTATTAAAGATTTACTAATAGATGAAGAAATTGATAATCAAGAAAAAATAGATAATTTAATGCTAAATATGGACGGTACATCTACCAAAAGAAATTTAGGAGGTAATTCAATGCTTTCAGTTTCGTTAGCGTGTGCTAGGGCGGCTTCTATTACAAAAGGAATACCTCTTTACTTTTATATTTCACAAATTTACGACGATTCTAAAAATTTTCATAAAATGATAGTTGAAGATAATAATTTTCCTACACCCATTTTTAATATTTTAAATGGAGGTGTTCATGCTGCAAATAATCTATCTTTTCAAGAATTTATGATTATTCCTTCAAAAAAATTTAACTTTGAAGAAGCTTACGATATGGGTGTAACCATTTACCAAGATTTGAAAGCAATTTTGAAAAAAGAAAATATGTCAACTGCAGTAGGAGACGAAGGAGGTTTTGCTCCTGAAGGATTAAATGTTTTAAAAGCTTTTGAATTATTAAAGACAGCTAGTCAAAAAAATTATAAAGTTGGAAAAGAAATATATTTTGGTTCTGATGTTGCTTCTGGATCTTTTTTCCACGATGGTCATTACTACATTAATGAATCAAATTTAAAATTAGATGGGGCCAAATTGAAAGCTTTTTATACTGCTTTAGTAGAAAAATATCCAATAATATATTTAGAGGATCCTTTTGAGGAAGGTGATATAAAAAACTGGCAGAGAATTGCCGATTTTCAAGAAAAATTATTAGTGTGTGGTGATGATTTAGTAGTAACAAATGAAAAGTATTTAGATTCTGCAATAAGAATGGATTTAATTAATTCAGTCATTGTTAAACCAAATCAAATCGGTACCCTTACAGAAACATTAAACTTTATTAGACTTGCCAAAAGAAATAAACTTATGACAATTATTTCTCATAGAAGTGGTGATGTAGCTGAAGATAGTTTTATTTCTGATTTAGCAGTAGGTGTAGGAAGTGAATTTATCAAATCTGGAGCACCTGCAAGAGGCGAAAGAGTTGCAAAATATAACCGAATTTTGGACATTTTTTACGAAATAAGAAGCATGTAAATGTATTTAAAAAAGCATAAGCGGGCTGTGCTGCTAGCACAATCCCGCTTAGATATTAATCCCTATCACCATCTCTCCTTTTCTTATTAGCATTGTTGCCGATGTGCCATTTGTTACACTGGCACCTATAAACAACCAAAACCATACCTTTTTCCCTATGATAGTAGGGATCTTTAACCATTGCTATCATGGCTTTGTAGGCCATAAATCTATTAGGGTACGATGTTTTCCCTGTTAAAGGGCAAAGAGGTAAGCTCATAACAATCCTCCCATGATTATCTGGATGCTAATTATACCATATTATAGGTTATTTAATAGAATATGCTATATAATCAACCCCTAAAGGAGTTTCTATTTTAACTACTTCTTCTGGAGTAAGGTTCTCAAAAAATTTTCTAAAACCACGTATTGAATTGCCATGGCAAGAGATTGCGACATTTATTTTCTTTTCTTTCATCACAGGTAATAACTCTTTAATAAATTTTTCAACTCTTAAAACTACTTCTTCCAAATTTTCACCATTACTTGCTTTTTTGAAATATGATCTTCTATATTCATTACAAAGCTCCTCATTTTCTAAAAAAAGTTCTAATTTTGAGGTTCCTTGCAAATCACCATATGATCTTTCTCTTAATCTTTCATCTTGATGAATTTCTAAATTCTTAGCATTTTCATTTAATGAAATTGCGTATTTCATTGTTTCGATTGCTCTAATTTGAGTGGAGGAGTAAAGGGAATCTATCTTTTTATCTTTTAAAAGCAAAGCTAATTGCATAGCCTGGTCTTTCCCTTTTTGTGTAAGTTTTGCATCTCTCCATCCAGAAAATAACATTTGTTCATTATCTTCAGATTGACCATGCCTAAAAATGTAAAGAATAGGATAATTTCCATCTTCATTTTTAGGCATGGTAGTTACTTCTTTATAGTTTAACTTTTCTATAGCGATATCAACTTTTTCTTTTCCATATTTATTATAAAAAGGTGTTAAATCCATAAATTTATTTTAGCATTAAATAATTATCTATACTTCCTTATTACGCCAGTAACTTTTCCTTGAATTATTAGATTATCTTCTGTTGTGTAAATTGGATCCATATTAGGATTTGCAGGTTGCAACCTTATTCTTCCATCTTTTTCTCTTATATATGTTTTTAATGTGGCAAAACCATTGTCTAAAAGAGCAACTACTATATCCCCATTTTCTGCAGTATCTTGTTTTTGAATAACTACGTAATCACCATTAAAGATTCCTTCGTCAATCATCGAGTCTCCTTTTACTTGTAAAACAAAACATCTTTTTACACTTGAAACCATATCTGGGGAAACAGTTACAGTTTCGTATGCATTTTCAATTGCGTCTATTGGTTTTCCTGCTGCAATAAACCCAACTAGAGGCAGTTCTATTCCTGCCATTGCTGATTCAAAACTTTCTGAAACCAGTTCAAGTCCTCTTACTGAGCCTTCGTATTTTCTTAATACGCCCTTTCTAACAAGTGCGTTAATGTGCTCGTGAACTGTGGCTAGTGAGGATAGCCCCATTGCTGTTGCTATTTCTTGGAGAGTTGGTGACGAATTATTTTTTTGAATATACTGTGAAATAAAATCTACTATTTCTTTTTGTCTTTTATATAAAGTAACTGGTGACATATTTTTCCTTTCTAAAAATTTTTACTTTTACGATAATTTACGTATTTTTTTCGTTACTTTTAATATACCGAATATTTACCAAAGATGTCAATAGACTTTAGATGTTAAAATAGAATTATGTTTATTTTAGAATCAAATTTTAATCCTACTGGCGATCAACCCGTTGCAATTGAAAAATTAACAGCATATATTGTTGAGGGTGGGAAATATCAAACGCTTCTTGGCGTAACTGGTTCTGGTAAAACTTTCACTATGGCAAATTTAATTAAAAATCTTAGTAGACCAACTTTAATTATTTCTCATAATAAAACCTTAGCTGCTCAGCTATTTCAAGAGTTTAGAGATTTTTTTCCCAAAAATGCTGTTGAATACTTTGTTTCTTATTATGACTATTATCAACCTGAAAGTTATTTACCTCAGACAGATACATATATAGAAAAAGATTCTCAAATAAATGATGAAATAGATAAATTAAGACTATCTGCTACCACCTCCTTAATGACCAGAAAAGACGTGATAGTTGTATCTTCAGTTTCATGTATTTATTCTCTCGGATCTCCAGCCGAGTATTCAAAATGTTCGGTAGAAATAAAAAAGGGTATGAAATTAAGATTGCAGGATTTGTTAGTTAGACTATCTCAAACTCAATATCAAAGAAATGATCTTGATTTTAAAAGAGGTACTTTTAGATTAAAAGGTGATGTTTTAGATATTTTTCCAGCTTACTCTGACATTCCAGTTAGAATAGAAATTTTTGATGAAAAAGTAGAAAAGATATATTATTTTGATCATTTAAATGGTTTAGCATTAAAAAATAATCTAGGTGAGTATTTAATCGATTTTATAGAAATTTATCCTGCTAAACATTATATCGCTCCAGAAAGTACAAGAGAATCTTCCATGGCACAAATTAGAAAAGATTTAGAAAGTAGATTAAGAGTTTTAAGAAACGCTGGAAAAAATTTGGAGGCATATAGACTAGAGCAAAGAACAAATTATGATTTAGAAATGATTGCAGAAATAGGGTACTGTAAGGGTGTTGAGAATTATTCAAGATATTTTGATGGAAGAAAAGAAGGAGATGCCCCTTATTCTTTGCTGGATTACTTTCCAGATGGTTACTTACTAATTATAGATGAATCACATATTACTCTTCCACAAGTAAGAGGAATGTACAATGGAGATAGGGCTAGAAAACAAACACTTGTAGACTATGGTTTTAGACTTCCATCTGCTCTAGATAATAGACCTCTTAATTTTCATGAATTTTTAGAAAGAACTGGACATACCTTATTCGTATCTGCTACTCCCTCTGTTGATGAATTAAGTTTTAGTGAAGGTAAAGTAGCTGAACAAATTATTAGGCCAACAGGAATTGTCGACCCAAAAATTGAAATACTTCCAACACAGAATCAAATAAATGATTTAATTGAAAAAATAAATATAAGAGTTGAAAAAGGAGAGAGAGTTTTGGTAACTACTATGACTAAAAGAATGGCAGAAGAATTATCTAATTATTTAATAGAGAAAAAAATTAAAGCTGCTTATTTGCACTCAGATATTGATACTTTAGAAAGAACAAATATTTTGGATGATTTAAGAAGAGGAAATTACGATGTTTTGATTGGAATTAATTTACTTAGAGAAGGTCTAGATCTACCTGAGGTCACTTTAGTTGCAATTTTAGACGCAGATAAGGAGGGCTTTTTAAGATCTAGATCGTCCTTAATTCAAACAATGGGAAGAGCAGCAAGACACGTACACGGTGAAGTAGTTATGTATGCCGATCAAATTACTAAAAGTATGAAGGAAGCAATTGATGAGGTTGAAAGAAGAAGAGAGATTCAGGAAGAATATAATATAAAAAATAATATAACTCCTCAAAAAATAATTAAACCGATAAGGCCTAAACTAATTGATGAAATTTTAGAAGATAAAGAGAAGAAGTCAGGAAAGAAATCAAAATTAGTAAATTACGAATCCCTTCCTCCTAAAGATTTAGAAAAAGAGTTAAGAAAACTCTCAGAGGAAATGAGATATGAAGCAGAAATTTTAAATTTCGAAAAAGCAGCACAGCTAAGAGATGAGGTAAAAAAAATAAAAAAAATTTTAAATATTTAATTCTTATATTTCAATTAATTTTAAAATAATTTAAGATAAATTTATGCTCAAAATTTTTACTAGTCTTACCAGATTAGAAAAAGTGCTTCTAATTTCTACATTTGGATTTCTAGCTTATTATACATATTGGTTCATATACTATGGGTTATTTTTGTAACTACTTGAATTTCTCTCTTTTTTCTATAAAATAATCATATCTTCCTGCCGCACCATTTATGGATAAAAGGAAGTTAAGTTTACTTTTAAAAAGGAATATTAGAAAAATTGAATCTCAGGATGTCTATGATTATCTTGATAAATTCGTTTTAAATAAATCAGAATTAGATTTATCGAGCAAGTTAAGGATTAATAATCTTGAAAGGTCCCTTCTAGATATTAAAGATGTAAAGAAATTTCTAAACCATCTTTCTAAAATTACTGGTTTTTGTGTTTTCATTATTTCAAAAAATCACCTATTTTACTCAGGTAATGACTCTAATTCTGATTTTACAACCTTTAATAAATTGAGTTTGTTTAAACATTCCTTAAAAGACATCGAAAATAATAAATTAATCAAATTAATTAACCAAAAAAATAATCAACATGACTACAATGTTCATGTAATGCCTAATTTAGATAAATTTCAGGTTGAAGATTCTTTACTTGTTTCTGTAAGACTTCCAAATAACAGTTTAAATTTAGGGGTGTTAGGTACTATGGATTCGGATTTGGAAACTACCGTAAACATCCTAAATTATCTATACAATTCCCAAACTTTTAACGAAAGAATCTCAAGAATATTCTACTAATAATAGTATAATTAAAAAATGGATAAAATAGTTGTTAAGAATGCCAAGCATCACAATTTAAAGAATGTAAGCTTGGAGATTCCAAAATATAAAATGGTCGTTTTTACAGGAGTTTCCGGTTCTGGAAAATCCTCCATGGCAATGGATACCATTTTTGCTGAAGGTCAAAGAAGATATGTAGAAAGTTTATCGGCTTATGCAAGGCAATTTTTAGGGGTAATGGAAAAACCTGATGTAGAAAGTATAGATGGGTTATCTCCCTCAATAGCAATAGATCAAAAAACTACTTCAAGAAATCCAAGATCTACAGTTGGGACAATAACTGAAATTTACGATTTTTTGAGATTACTTTATGCTAGGGTTGGTCAGCCACATTGTCCAAACTGCGGGTCTTTAATCTCTAGACTTTCAATAGATCAAATATTTGGAAATGTAGTTAAAAATCTATCAATTCACCCTAGTTTTTCTTCAGCTAAGGGGGTGAGATTTATGATTTTATCTCCAATTATTAAAGAGAAAAAAGGTGAGTATCAATCACTTTTTGAGAATTTAAGAAAACAAGGAATTGTAAGAGCAAGAGTGGATGGGAAAATAAGAGATTTGAATGAGGAAATCTCATTATTAAAAAATAATAAACATACTATTGAAGGAGTAATTTATAGAGGAACTTATTCTGAGAAAACACAAAACTTATCTGAATCGCAAAAAGAATTCGAATCTAATTTAATTCAAAATATTGAGTCTGCTTTAAAAATGGCTAACGGTAATGCTATTTTGACAATAATAGAAGATGACTCCTACGAATTTCCAGAAAATCCAGCAGAGATGAAAGATTTTCTTTATTCAGAAAATTTTGCTTGTCCAAAATGTTTAATTTCACTTCCAGATATTGAGCCAAGATCTTTTTCATTCAATAGTCCTTTTGGTGCGTGTAAGAAATGTGATGGCCTTGGGATAGAGCAGATTGTAGATGAAGATGCTGTGTTGAATAAAAATCTTTCAATAGCTGAGGGTGGGATTATGCCTTGGGGAAGGTTTTTTGAATATGATTCTTGGATTATGAAAGTTTTGGAAGCGGTATGCCAAGAAAATTCAATATCGATGAGAAAACCACTATCTGAACTAACTTCTAATGAAATTTCAATTATTTTAAACGGATATCCTGAAGACAGAAAATTTAGAATTAAATATAAAAATCAAGAAGGAAAAACATCAGAATATGATGCAACTTATGAAGGAGTTCTTAACTATTTACTAAGAAAATATAGAGAGACAAAATCAGATAATCAAAAAGAAGAGATTGAAAAATATTTAATAAATGTTTCTTGTTCCGTTTGTCATGGTTCTAGGCTTAATAACGAAGCTTTGTCTGTGGTAATTAATCAAAGAAATATTTCAGAAGTATGTGCTTTTCCAATTGATGAATTTCAAAATTGGTCACTTGGCTTAAATCAAATTTTTAATGAAAGAGAGAAGAAAATTTCTGACCCTATCTTAAAAGAAATTACCTTTAGAGTTAAGTTTTTAATCGATGTAGGTTTAGCTTATCTATCTTTAGATAGATCAAGTGCGCAGTTATCAGGCGGAGAAGCTCAGAGAATAAGATTGGCATCCCAGATAGGTTCTGGTTTATCGGGAGTGTTGTATGTGTTAGATGAGCCTTCAATTGGTTTACATCCTAGAGATCAATCAAAACTTATAAAAACTCTTCATCATTTAAGAGATTTAGGAAATACTCTAATTGTAGTTGAGCACGATAATGAAACAATGCTTGAATCAGATTATATTGTGGATTTTGGACCAGGTGCTGGTGAGTTTGGTGGAAAAGTAATTGCCCAGGGAACTCCAGAAGAAATTATGAAAGATCCAAATTCAATTACTGGAAAGTATCTTTCAGGAAAACTAAAAGTTGGACATAAAGGTTTTAAGGTACCTGAAGAGGAGAAACAGGGAAGAAAGAAGTGGGAAGGGGAATACTTACTATTAAAAAATGCCACAGGAAGAAATTTAAGAGGGGTGGATTTAACAGTTCCTTTAGGAAAGTTAATTTCAGTAACTGGAGTTTCTGGATCTGGAAAATCAACATTAGTAATGGATACATTTTTAAAAGAGTTAAGGCAGTTTTTTGGATTAAAGAACGATGAAAAGCCTGAACCTAACGATGGTTTATTTGGTTGTGAGCATTTAGATAAAGTTATTTCTATCGATCAAAACCCTATTGGAAGAACTCCAAAATCTAACCCTGCAACATATACTAAAGTTTTTGATGAAATTAGAGATTTGTTTGCACAAACTGAGGATTCGAAAATAAGAGGTTATCAACCAGGTAGGTTTTCATTTAATGTTAAGGGTGGAAGATGTGAGGCTTGTTTTGGGGAGGGTCAGGTAAAAATAGAAATGCAATTTATGCCTGATGTGTATGTAAATTGTGAAGTTTGTAACGGTAAAAGATATAACAGAGAAGCGTTAGAGATTGTTTATAAGGGTAAAAATATTGCTGATGTACTCTCCATGAATGTAGATGAAGCAGCTAGCTTTTTTAAGAATATTCCTGGGATTTACAAAAAACTTTCAACTTTACAAGAGGTTGGTTTAGGTTATATAAAGCTTGGACAAAGCGCACCTACACTTTCTGGAGGGGAGGCTCAAAGAGTAAAATTAGCTACAGAATTATCTAAAAGATCGACTGGAAGAACCCTTTATATTTTAGATGAGCCTACTACAGGACTTCACTTTGCTGATTTAGAAAATTTAATTTCAGTTTTAAAAAGACTAGTAGCTACAGGAAATACTGTTCTTGTTATAGAACATAACCTAGATATTGTTTTAAATTCAGATTTTATTGTCGACCTCGGCCCCGAAGGCGGAAAAAATGGCGGTCAAAAAGTTTTCGAAGGTTCTTTGACTGAGTTACTAAAACATAAATCGTCACATACAGCAGAAGCCCTAAGAAGATTATATAAATTGTAATAAGTAACGAGTAAGAAAAGGGGTTTAAAACTTCAATTTTAGTTTTATTTCCTCCAAAATCCTCATAAAATATTTCTTCACCCTTTTTGACAAAAATAGTTTTATTTTGAAGAGGTAAAACTTTTTCATTTGCAATATTAAATAAAGTTGAATTTCCTTTATTAGTTATTTTTATTGGCTCTATTTCCTGAAGTAGGCTGATGAAATTAAAACTAAAGACTTTTTCTGCTAAATAATCCTTATTGTAATTTACTGAATTTGAATCTTCTGGAAAATCAAATTCTAAGTATCTTTTATTTGAATCGTTTTTATAAAATCCAGCAGCTAAAGGGTATTTTGAATTAATTCCTTTTGTTACTAAAACAATATGATTTAAATCCAATTTTGAGAAATAGTCAATTCCAGAAGTATTTCCCCAGGTTGGATCTATTTGAACCCAACCAAAGTTAGGATCATAAAATTCTGGCCATGCATGAAGTCTGTCACCTTCGTTTATTGAGATATTAATTGGGTTTTTTTCAGGATCCTTTGAATAGGCGTAACCATTTATTTCTCTTGCAGGAATTCCCATGCTTCTGGCTAAAGCTATGAAAGTATCTGTAAATTCCATACATCCCATTTTAGATTCTCTTTTTAATGTTTTTAGTGCCCCATATCTTTCGATATTATTCTTTTTTAAAATTTCAAAATCATACTTATAGTTTTCAATTAAAAATTTATATATTTTTTGAGCATTTAAACTGACGTTTTTATCTTTATCCAAGATTTTTTGTGCAGTATTTTTAACTTCTAAGGAATTTACTTCCCAAAAAATATCCTCCTTCGTATAGTTATTTAATAGTTCATTTGGTATGTCCTTGAAGTTGCCTCCTTTTTCTGGATCAATTTGTACTCCGTATGTTCTAACTGATCCTTTTAAAGAAACTTCAAGATTAGAACCTGGATTTAATCTGTATTTGGCCATGTAATTCCCATCTTCATCCTCATATATTTCTATTGGTTTGGGTGATAATGAGTCGATTCTTACTTCTTGTCTTTTTGAAATATCAGGAACAAGAGTAATTTCTCTTGTTTGAAACCAACTAGAGTTATTTGATAAATCATATTTGATATTGAAATTAATTAATTGATATTCACCAAAAGTAGCTGATATTGCTTTATCTAAAATATTCTCCCCTTCAAAATTAAAATTATAATTTCCATCTTTTATTTCTTTGTTATTAGGAGTAGGTGAAATGTATATAATATTTCCAGAATTCTCAGGAATGTTTAAATTTATTTTTAGAGTTCTGATATTATTTTTGGGAATTTTTGGTAAATTAATGTTTAGGATATTTCCATTTCTCTGAATTAAATCCCTACTTTTGTAATAAAGGGTAAATTTATTTGCTTGATTTTTTCCTATTTTTACACCTCTTAAACTGACTGTTATTTTTTTGGAATCATTTTCTTCTTGTTCTTTAAATTCTAGTTTTCCATTTGAATCTCTCGCTTCTAAGTCAAAATAATTATATTCTTCTAAATTTTGAGTAAAAGAAGTAATTGCTAAATCGTTTTGTAAATTGACAACGCTAAAGTTTTTCTCAACTTCAAAAAAACCTTGATCTTTGTATTTGTAGTTAATTGTTAAATCTATTAAAAATTCTTCATTTATTGCGTAAGTATTGAATAATAAAAGAGAAAATAAAAATGTGGTAATAATAGTTAAAAATTTCTTCAGCATACCCTAAAATGATACAATTTTATTATGAATTCTTCAAATATTCAGGACATTATTGAGACAAAATTAAAGTCTTTACCAATATATCCTGGAGTATACAAATTTCTTAACTCAAGTGGCGAAGTCATCTATGTTGGGAAAGCTAAAAATTTAAAAAATAGAGTTAAATCTTATTTTAGAGTAAGTTTGGGAAAAGATACTAAGACTCAAGCCTTAGTTGAAAATATTGCTGATTTGGAATTCATAGAGGTTTCAACAGAATTAGAAGCTCTAATTTTGGAAGAGAAATTGGTAAAAAAATTTCAACCAAAATACAATATATTACTTAAAGATGACAAATCATTTCTTTACATTGTCTTAAGGGATAGTGAAATTACCCTAGAGAAAAAAGAACTTAATTTCCCCCAAGTTATATCGGCCAGAAAGACTGATTTAAAACCAACTGATATATATTTTGGTCCTTATCCTAGGGCAGAGGTTGCTAAATATGTTCTTCGAACTTTAAGAAAAATCATTCCTTTTAGAGATTGCACTAAATCAAAATTTATTAGTTATAAAAGAATGGGAAAACCATGTTTATATGGTCATTTGGGTTTGTGTCAAGCTCCTTGTACTGGAAATGTAACTGTTAAAGAATATAAATCAGATATTTTAAAAATAAAAAAATTTTTAGATGGTAATTTTAAAAAAATTATTTTGGATATTCACAAAGAAATGTTAGAAGAATCTAAAAATGAAAATTTTGAAAGAGCTGCAAAATTAAGAGATATTATTAAAAAATTTGAATACTTAACAATCAATTCTAAAAAAATAGATTTAATTGCAGAAAATCCTCTATTAGCTGAAGATTTAGTTAATGAATCTCTAGATAATTTAGTTAAAAATATCCCAATTTTAAGAGATTACCCAGAAAGAATTGAGTGTTACGATATTTCAAATTTATCAGGTACCGAGGCAACTGCGTCTATGACAGTTGCATTAAATGGAAAACTTAGCAATTCAGAATACAGAAGATTTAAAATAAAATTTAAAAAAACTCCAGATGATTTTGAAATGATGAGGGAAACATTAAGAAGAAGATTTAAAAGATCCCTATTGGAAGATAGTTGGAAACTTCCTAATTTAATAATTCTTGATGGAGGAAAAGGACAATTATCTGCAGGTAATTCAGTGATGGAAGAGTTGAAAATAGATGTTCCTATGATTTCAATTGCAAAAAAAGAAGAAACTTTAATTTACATACAAAGAGGGGAGTTTTACGAAGTAAAACTCCCTAAAACAGACGAAGGGTTAAAACTAGTACAGAGATTAAGGGATGAAGCTCATAGATTTGCAAAAAAATATCACCATCAACTTAGATTAAAAAAGTTGTTATCATAGATATATGAAAAGAATTTTAAGATATTTATTTTTTACAATAATTTCCTTTTATTTTACTCAACTTATTTATTTACCATTTTCTCTAAATGAAGCAATGAGTATTTTTTATTTGTTAGCGATTTTCTTTGTAGTAACTTTATTATCGAGAACTTTCTTCAAAGCAATAAAATTACCTCATACAGGAATTGGTTTTTTGTTTTTAAATGTAATAGTTCATAGTTTAAGTATTTATCTTGGTCAAATGTTTTTGAATAAATATAAGATTTTGACCCTAAATTTCCCAAAATATAACCTTTTTGATATAATAGAAACACCAATGGTGTATACTAATATGTATACTTCAATAGTATTATTTTCAACTATTTACTGCCTTATATTTGGATTTTTATACTTTATAAGTTGGTCAAAGGAAAAAAATGGACATTAATACTTTAAAAATTGTAGAAATAGTTTTATCAATTATTCTAATTTTATTAATTTTGATACAGACTAAATCAAATAACTTTTCATCAACTCTATCAAGTAGGTTTTCTTTTCAAAGAACCAAAAGAGGTTTAGAAAATTTTGTTTTTTACTTAACTATCTTTTTATCCGTTATTTTTTCTTTAAATACAATACTTTTAGTATTGTATAGCAAGTAATGTCATCGATAAAAGTTACTGGAAATAAACCCCTACAAGGTGAAGTTGATATTTCAGGTTCTGTTAATTCCGCTTTAAAACTAGTCATTTCTTCTTTATACACAACTGAAGAAGTTTATCTTTCTAATATACCTAATGTTACTTTTTTACAATCAGAATTAAATATAATTCAGGAATTAGGTGGTTCCTATGAATGGTTGTCTAAAAATTTTTTAAAAATCAATAATTCAAAATTATCTAGTTCAAAAATACCTTTAATCCTTGGAAAAGATCTGATGACCTCATTTTTATTTGCAGGTCCGTTGTTGTACCGATTTGGAGAAGCTCAAATTCCAATTCCTAGCTCAGGTATAGATTCTGTGATGAGATTTGTTTCAACTTGGTTAATGTTAAATATAGAAATAAATTACGACAAAGAATTTATTTATTTAAGATCTGATAATGCAAAGCCTGGAAGAATTGAACTCGAAAGACCATCTCAAATGGATACAACAAATGCCATTCTATCCTCAATTTTTTTAAACGGTGAGACTACAATTATTAATTCTTCAGAAGATTACGAAGTCGAGGATTTAATAAATTTTTTAAATTCCATTGGAGCAGAAATTAAAAAGGAAAACAAAAAAGTTTTAAATATTGAAGGTAAAGATCATTTTAGATCATCAAACTATTCCTGTGCTTCCGAGGTATCTGAAGCAGTATTTTTTTCTGTTTTATCGTTAGTTACCAAAGGAAATATTCTAATCAAAAATTTAGATAAGAAAAATATTAGTGTTTTTATATCACTTTTAAACAAGATCGGTGCGAGTTTTGAATTGACTGGTGATGATACTTTAAGGGTATGGAGAAGGGACGAATCTTTCTCTGCATTTGATTTTGATACTAATCTTTATGCTTCTAATTTGAATAATTATCTTCCTTACTTAATTTTTTTAGCATTAAAATGTGATGGTACCAGTAAATTCATGAGTGAATCGTACAAAGATAAGTTTGATTTTATATTTATGTTAAATAAGTTTAATTCTAAAATAAAAATGTACGATACTGGAAAGGATTATGAGTCCGTTGAAATTTATGTCAATGGAGTTACAGAACTAAAATTGGAATCTTTTAATATTGATTCTTATGTAAATTCTCCGCTAGTTTTATTATCAGCACTTACTGTATCCAATACAGTTGAAATTGCTAATTACGAAAAAATGGAATATTTGTACGAAAATTTAATTCAAAAAGTTGTAGAATTAGGGGGGCAAATTAAATATGATTGATAACTTATTAATACTTTTTTTTAGCTTAACAGTTTCTGCTATTTTGTACCCAGTTTATATTGGATTTCTTTATAAATACCAAATTGGTGAGGAAATAAGAGAAGATGGCCCTAAGTCTCATTTGTCAAAAAGAGGTACTCCAACTATGGGAGGTTTGATTATTTTAGTTGTAGTTTCTTTTGTAACTATTTTATTTAATTTTAATAGGGATCAAACAATATTTCCTTTATTTGTTATTTCTTTAGCTGGTTTATTTGGAATAATAGAGGATCTTACAAAAATTTCTCAAAAAATGAGTTATGAATTATTTAAATTCTATCCAAGTAATAATATTATTATTAAATTTTTTAAAAATATTTTAAATTTTATTTTTGGAAAACCTGCATACCTTTTTATTGAATTCTGGAGAATTCTTGGTTCTAGAACTGAGACAGGCTTGCAGTCTTATCAAAAATTTTTAATCCAAGCAGGAATCGCGACGTTTGTTTCCTATTGGACATATTTTAAATTAGGGTGGAGTTATATTTGGTTTCCATTTGTAGGAGAAGTAGAGATTGGAATTTTATACCCTCTGGTAATTTTTGCTCTATTTTTCTTAGTTTTAAATTCTGTAGCAATAACTGATGGTCTAGATGGCCTAGTCGGTGGATTATCTCTTATTTCACTAACATCATTTTGGGTAATTTGTTCAATTTTAGAATTTAATTCATTAGCTACGTTTTGTGCAACAGTAATAGGTACGTTATTGGTATTTTTGTATTTTAATGTCTTTCCGGCCAGAGTTTTTATGGGAAACGTAGGAAGTCACATTTTAGGTGCAATTTTGGCATTAATACCAATACTTCTACACAGAGAAGTTTTGATTTTTATTATTTATTTGGTGTTTTTAGTAGATGGGCTATCTTCTCCTTTACAATCAACATTTTATAAATTAACCAAAAAAAGAATTTTTTTAATGGCTCCCATTCACCATCATTTTGAGATGCTTGGATGGCCTGAAACAAAAGTTACTTTGAGGTTTTGGATTTTTGGAATAATTTGTGGTTTATTAGGAATTTTAGTTGCTATATTATAATAGTAACTAATGTCTAATTTTTTTGCATCTTTTAAGGAAATTCAATCAAATCTACTTTTTAAATTAGTTATACTTTTAATAATAATCAGTATTTACTTTATGTTTAGTTCTACGGTTATTCTATCAATTGATTTATATAAAAATCCTTATAGATTTGGAGTGATGCATTTTATTTGGCTGGCTATTGGATTTTGTTTTTTAAATTTTTTTTATAAAGTCGAGTTAAATTTTCTTAAGAGATATTCATTCATTTTGTATTTAGTTTCTTTTATCTTTTTATTTTTACTTTTTTTATCCAAATTATATCCTTGTGAATCATCTTTACCGTTTGCTCCTTGTAATAAGGGTGCTATAAGATGGTTTGTTCTAAATCCAAAACCACTTCCTGAAATTCCTTTTATAGGACAGATCACTTTTCAACCATCTGAATTAGCAAAACTATCTTTAGTTATTTTTGTTTCGTATATATTTTCATCTTCCAAATTTAATATAGACGAGAAAATTTTCAGGTCTGCGTTATTTTCATTGCCTATTATTCTTTTAGTCTTTTTTCAGCCAAATAAATCAACTTCGTTAATTTTGTTTTTTATTTTTTTTAGTATTTTTTTTGCAAATGGTGAAAAGTTTAAAAAATTGCTTTATTTTATTATTCCATTTTTACTTCTTTTTGTTTTTTTCATGATAAGTAATAGTTATTCATATTCAAGACTCTCCACCTTTTTAAATACAAATGAAAATGAAAGCGAAAACTATCATCAAAATCAGGCTTTGATTTCTGTAGGTTCGGGTGGTTTTTCTGGTGTAGGTGTTGGTAAGTCAAGACAGAAGTTCTCTTTTTTGCCTGAAATACCCTCTGATTCAATTTTTGCTTTAATCAGTGAGGAAGTAGGATTTATAGGTAGTAGTTTGATAATAGTTATTTATTTCTCCATAATTTATCAGGGTTTTAAGATTTCTATTCACCAAAGAGATAGGTTTTTGCAATTTTTAGGCATTGGTATTTCTTCTTGGATCGGAATTCAAACTTTAATTAATTTTTTGTCCATGGTTGGTCTAATCCCACTTACTGGTGTTCCTCTACCTATTCTTTCCTATGGAGGTTCCTCTACTATTTTTGTTATGATTGGTTTGGGTATACTTTTAAATTTAAGCAAAAATGTTTATGAGAAAAAATAAAAATAAAATTACAATAGCATTTTGTGGAGGACATCATACTTCCTCATTACCTGTAATTGATGAGTTACTAAAATTAGATGAATTTGAATTAATTTTTATAGGTAGAAAAAGAGCTTTTTCAGATGATAAAAACGATTCTCTAGAATATATTGACCTAACAGAAAGAAAATTAAAATTTTACGATTTAAAAACTTCTAAATTCTACAAAAGTAATTTGTTTTCTTTGTTTAAAATAGTTCTTGGTTTTTTTCATGCTATTTACATATTAATTAAAGAAAGAGTAGGTTTAGTTGTCTCTTTTGGAGGTTACATCGCGGTACCAGTAGTTTTAGCCGCTTTTATTTTAAGAAAAAAGATAATTACCCATGAGCAAACAGTTGTAGTTGGGTTGGGGAACAAATTTATATCCTATTTTGCAGATAGAGTACTTTTAACCTGGCCTTCATCTTTAAAGTATTTTGATAAGAAAAAATCTATAGTTATTGGTTTACCTTTAAGAAAATCTTTTTTTGATTTATCTCGAAATTTGTTTCTAATTAAAAATAATCTACCAACAATTTATATAACATGCGGTAAGACTGGCTCACATATTATAAATGAATTTGTTTATCAAAATTTAGATTTCTTACTTAATTACTTTAATATAATACATCAGTCTGGGGATTACTCAGTAACAGGTGACTATCAAAGACTCTCTAATAGATATCTAGAGATTAAAGATACAGTTAATGGTAGGTATTATCTAGAAAAATTTATGAATGAAGACCAGGTTAATAGTGCTTTTAAAACTTGTGATTTCCTAATATCAAGATCTGGGGCACATACTGTATATGAGATACTTCACTTCAATAAAAAAGCCATCATGATTCCTATTCCTTGGGTTTCTCAAAACGAACAGTATTTAAATGCAAAATTAGTTTTTGATGCGGGATTAGGTTTAATTTTAGAGGAATCAGCCTTAAATTTAGATAACTTTAAAATTTACGCAAAAAAAATTCTTTCTAAAGATTACACATTAACAGATAAATCAATTAAAGAGATTATTAATTTAAAATCAACAGATAAATTTATCAATGAAATCAAAGACATTATTTTCTAAAAAATACCTTTTAATTATAGTTTTAGTAGTTATTTTAATAATTTATTTGATAAGTAGGTTTAGCATTAACTTTATAGATTTTGAAGGAGATTTAGTCTATTTAGATTTAACAACCTCTAGAATTTCAGGTCTCTTATTTCTTAAAAATAATAATTTACTTTTTTCTAATAAAGAAAATTTTATAACAGAATTAAGAAATCAAAATCCAGAAATTAAAGAGATAAATGTTTATCCAAAAAATTTTTCCCATCTTTCAATAAAAATAAAGAATAATGATATTTGTTGTGTATTGATAGACTCAAATACTAATAAGTTTTTAATTTCTTCTAACGGGAAAGTATATAAACAGTTATCTAGAGACCAAAACTATCCAAATGAAATATCTCTAAATCAAAGTATTTCACTTAATTCTAATTTTTCTATTGAATCCCTTAAAAAAATAGTTGAAATTGAGAACATTTTGATTGACAGAAAACTGGATGTTTTAGAAATTATGATTGAAAATGATAAAATAGAATTTAAATTGAAGGACAATCAATATGTGGTTATTGATTCAACTACAAATACAAAAAATTTTATGGATAAACTTTTTACAATGCTCGACTACCTAAAACAAAAAAATTTAAGTTTTAAAAAAATGGATTTTAGATTTGGCAATGTTGTGGTTGAGTAATATTTTATTTATGAAAAAAGTTTGTTACTATATTTAATATCTTATGGCAAAAGAAAAAACTATCTCTGTAATTGATATTGGTTCCTCAAAAATTAGTAGTGCTACAGCAACAATAAGCGAAAATAGAATTAATGTAATTGGTGTGTCCGGAGCATCTGAATCTAAAGGCGTGAATAAAGGAACAATTATCAACATTGATGAGGCAGTCAAAGCGATTGATAGAAGTGTTCAAAAAACCGATAAAATGTCAGGACAATCAATTGAGGCAGTTTATTTAACAATTAATGGTTCCCATATTGAATCACAAACTTCAAAAGGCCAAGCAGCTATTTTAAACGATAATAATGAGATATCTAGAACTGACGTTGAAAGAACTCTGGAGACCGCCAGAGCTGTTAGTTTGCCAAGTAATAGAGAAATCATACATGTCATTCCTAAAGATTTTAGAGTAGATGGTAACGATGGTATTCATGATCCAGTTGGGATGTATGGGAATAGATTAGAAGTAGATACAACTATTGTTCATGTATCATCTATGGTATCCAAAAATTTAAGAAAATGTCTATCTACTCTTTCATTAAACGTAACCGAACTTGTATATTCCGGTATCGCAAGTGGTGAAAGTGTCCTTACAGACTCTGAAAAAGAGATGGGTGTAGCTTTGGTTGATATAGGTGCAACAACGACTTCTTTAGTTGTTTATAATGATAGAGGGGCAACTTACTGTACTACTATTGCAATCGGTGGGAAACATATCACAAATGACATTGCTATTCATTTGAGATGTCAAACAGAAACAGCAGAAAAAATTAAGATTAGACTTTCTTCTGAAAGAAACGTTCCTACAACAACATTTGATAATTCTAGATTTAACGAAACATTAAATCCCGTAGAGTTTGGTTTAGATATGGACCATATTTCGAAAAGAAGTTTATTTAAAATTATTGATGACAGGGTTGAGGAGATTTTAAATTTAATTTTAATTGAATTGAAAAAAAATAATTTGATTAATACTATTCCAGCAGGTGTTGTAATCACAGGAGGCGGTGCTAAAACTGCTGGTATGGAAAGAATGGGTAAGGCTATTTTGAAATTACCAGTCAAAATTGGTTATCCAAAAGGCGTAGATGGAATGGTAGAAGAAATATCTGATCCTGAGTTTGCAGCTACTGTTGGCTTACTAATTTACGCAAGCAAAAAATTTAATACAACTAGTGACTTGTCATCTTACAAATTTAATGATAATTTTAAATCCATAATTAGTAAATTAAAAAATCTTCTGCCCTAAGATTATTTATGGCAAAACTAAGACCTGAAGTGGACAGCAAAGCAAAAATAAAGGTGATTGGTGTAGGTGGTGGTGGATGTAATGTACTAGACACCATGATTGACTCAGAAAAAATAGTTGGTGTAGATTTTGTAGCTATAAATACAGACGAACAAGCCTTAAACAGAAATAAAGCCTTAGTTAAAATTACAATTGGTAGAAATCCAGAGGGAACTCCCAACGGTATTAAGCATGGCTTAGGTGCCGGTGCTAAACCTGAAGTTGGTCAGAAGGCTGCATTAGAATCTATAGATCAAATTAGAGAGCATCTTAAAGGTGCTGATATGGTTTTTATTAGTGCAGGAATGGGAGGTGGAACTGGTACTGGAGCTGCACCTGTTGTTGCAAAGATTGCAAAAGAAGAAGGCGCACTTACAATTGGAGTTGTAACTAAACCATTTGAGTTTGAAGGTAGAAGAAGATCCGAGAATGCAGAAATTGGTATTGATAACATGAGAAAAGAAGTAGATGCCTTAATTGTAATTCCAAACGAAAAATTAATAGACTATGCTAAAAACGATCTAACAATGGAGGAAGCACTATTAGTTTCTGATTCTGTGCTACTTCAAGGAGTTCAAGGAATTTCAGATTTAATAGTTCTTGAAGGTGATATTAATGTAGACTTTGCAGATGTTGAAACTATTATGAAAAATGCTGGTACTGCTCTTATGGGTATTGGTATAGGTACTGGAGATAATAAAGCAGAGATGGCTGCAAAGAATGCTATTGAATCCCCCTTACTTGAAGTAAAAATTGATGGCGCCAAAGGAGTTCTACTCTATATTGTTGGTGGTCCTGATCTTAAAATGAGTGATGTTAATAAAGCTGCAAAGATTATTAAAGAAGTTGCGGCAGATGATGTAAATATTATTTTTGGTTATTCAAAACTTGAAGAAATGAAAGACCAGATGAGAGTTACTGTTATTGCGACTGGATTTGAAGCTAATAAATACGATTATCCAACTAAACATAGAATAGATGAGTATAAAGCTAAACCTTACGATTCAGGATATGATTCTGAGCCCCCAATTAGAAGACCCTCAACTTCTTCTTACGTTCAAGAGAGTGATTTAAATGTAATTACTGGGGGAAATTCAAATAGAAATAATTTTAATACAGATAGACAATCCCCATTAAATGAATTTTTAGGGGTAAAACAAAACGATGAAGTTTCATTTAACCCTACTCAATTTGAAGAAGAAGACGATGATTACGAGCAAAAACCAATTAATACAGAGGATGAAGAAGATCCATATTTGATTCCTCCATTTCTTAGAAAAAGAAAATAATTAATTGATTAAATTTTTTCTTCATATTCTTGAAAAAATAAATTAGCACTAAAGAATAAAAAATCAATACTTGAAAGAGAAGTTTTTTCTAGTTAACTTAGTTTAAGTAAAAAATTATAAGGGTTTCATTTTTGTTTTATCTTATGCAGTGTGAGATAAATCAGAATTGAAAAAGTTAAATATGGCTCTAGATAGCTATAACCTCTCTGATGTTGGAAACAATTCAACATCAACAGTTCCCAGAGTATTTAACGTTACCAAAAGAAACGGAGAAGTAGTAGATTACGATATCAAAAAAATCGTAAATGCTATTAATAAGTGTTTTTTAGGTACTAAAGAAGGCGGTGAGGTTGATGCAATGAAAGTTGCATTAAAAGTAGATAAAGAACTGAATTTTTTAGTTTCTAAATCAGAAGAGTCCTCAGTATCGGTTGAACTTATTCAAGACTTGGTTGAGAAACATTTGATGTTAGAAGATTATATTGTTTCTGCAAAATCATACATATTGTTTAGAAATGAGAGAACCAAAGCTAGAGAAGTAACTGAAGGATTGATTGTAAGACCTGAAGTTAAAGAGTTATTTGAGAAATCTAGAAAGTATTTTAGAAACCCACTGGCTGAATTTGTTTATTTTAGATCCTATTCAAAATGGATTGATGAAAAGGGGAGAAGAGAAACATGGATCGAAACTGTTCAAAGATTCATGTTGTACATGAAAGAAGAACTTGGAAACAAGCTTACAGAAAAAGAGTATTTTGAAATCGAGGAATCAATCCTAAATCAAGAGGTAATTCCTTCAATGAGATTATTATGGAGTGCAGGACCTGCTGCTAAAAAAACACATGTTGCTGCATATAATTGTTCCTATATTGCTATCACAGATCTTAAAGATTTCTCAGAAATAATGTATGTTGCCATGTGCGGAACTGGTGTTGGGTTTTCTGTAGAAAATAAATTTATCTCAAAATTACCTGAAATAAAAAAACAAACTGGTAATGTTCTTTCAACTCATATTGTTGAAGATTCTAAAGAAGGTTGGGCAGATGCATTTTATCTAGCCATCTCAGCATGGTTTGAGGGAAATGATATTGCATTCGATTATTCAAGAATAAGAGCAAAAGGTGCAAGGCTTAACACAATGGGAGGTAGGGCTTCTGGACCTGCTCCATTAATCGACTTAATGAATTTCACTAAAGAAATAATCTTAAAAAGACAAGGAAGTAAGCTAGATTCTTTAGAAGTTCACGATATTGCATGTAAAGTTGGTGAAATAGTTATCATGGGGGGTGTAAGAAGGTCTGCTATGATTTCTCTTTCTGATCTTGGAGATGAAACTATGAGACACTCTAAAGACGGTCAGTTTTGGAATACAGCGCCTCAAAGAATTATGGCTAATAATTCCGCAGTTTATGAAGTAAGGCCTTCTTCTCAAGACTTCTTACAAGAATGGTCTGCTCTAGCAAATTCTGGCACTGGTGAAAGAGGGATATTTAATAGAGGGAACTTAACTAATCAGTTACCTGCAAGAAGAGTTGCCGCGTTTGATGAAGGAAATCCTTCAGACTGGGGTACAAATCCTTGCGGTGAAATTACTTTAAGATCTAAGCAGTTTTGTAATTTAACTTCTATTGTTATTAGAGAAGAGGATAGTGTAGATTCAATGCTTAGAAAAATAAGACTTGCTGCTATTCTTGGAACCTTTCAAGCTACTCTAACAAACTTTCCATATCTCTCGAAAGAATGGAGGAAGAATTGTGTAAAAGAAGCACTTCTTGGAGTTTCTTTGACTGGTTATTTTGATAATGCTTTATCGAGAAAAGAGGAAAATCTTAGAAAAATGAGGGATCTTTCAGTTGAAGTTAATAAAGAGTACGCTCAAAGATTTGGTATTAATCAGTCCACTTGTGTAACTTGCATAAAACCTTCAGGAAATTCTTCTCAGCTTCTTGATACTGCCTCTGGAATGCATCCAAGATACTCACCTTACTATATTAGAAGAGTAAGAGTTTCATCTACTGACCCGATATATAAGATGATGAAGAATCAAGGAATTCCTTGCAAGCCAGAAGTTGGTCAACATGAAGAAACTGCTACTACATACGTTCTTGAATTTCCAATTAAAGCTCCAGAAAATGCTATCTTTAAAGATGATGTTTCCGCGCTTGAGCTTTTAGAGGAATGGAAGAAACTTAAATTGAATTTTACCGAGCATAATCCTTCTGTAACTATTTATGTTGGAAATGATGAATGGATAAAAGTTGCAAATTGGGTTTACGAAAATTGGGAAATTGTTGGGGGGCTATCCTTCCTTCCAAGATCTGATTTTGTGTATCAATTAGCTCCATACGAAGAGATTTCAAAGGAACAATACGAAGAGATGTCTTCAAAAATTAAAGAGATAGACTTTAGCGAAATTGTTATCTACGAAGCTGAAGATTTAACTCAAGGTTCTAAAGAACTTGCATGTATGGCAGGAAATTGTGAAATCTAAATAGTTTCAAAATTTAGGTTAGAAGGAGGATTTGGTTTACCAAATCCTCCTTCTTTTAAAAAAGAGTTTATAATATTCAAATTATATGATTCTGGATTTTTTAAAGAATATCAATTTTAGATTATTTATCCCTGTATTATTTATTTATATTACAAGTTTAGTAACCCTACATTCTACAATTCCAAATTTATTCGAAAATCACCTTATATATGCATTAATTGGTATTACAATATTTTTAATTTTATCCAAGATTGATACCAATTTTTTTGTTAAAAATTCATATTTTTTTTATTTTTTTGTTATTTTTCTTTTGGTATTAGTGTATATTATTGGTCATAATGCCTTAGGTGCCTCCCGATGGTTAAAACTTGGGGAATACTCCATTCAACCTTCGGAATTTGCTAAGGTATCATTAATTTTATTATTAACTAAGGTTTGGCTAGAAGAGAAATTTTGGAATTTTAAGTTTTTTAAATTAGAAAATAAGTTTTTGAAAACTATTTTTTTATTTATTCCTTTAATTTTTTTTGTATTGGTTCAGCCTGACTTAGGAACTTCTATAATTATTTTTTTAATTTATCTTACTATTTTGCTAGCTAGTCCTTTTGAAAAAAAATATATTTTGTATTTTTTCATTATTGTATCCATGTTTTCTTCTTATTTATGGAATTTTTTACACGAATACCAAAGAGAAAGAGTAATTATTTTTTTAAATCCTGAGATAGATAGGTTTGGTGCCGGTTACAATTCTATTCAAGCAACTATTGCTGTTGGGTCTGGGGGCCTTTATGGAAAAGGATATTCCAAAGGTACCCAGACCCAACTAAATTTTTTACCTATTTTTTGGACCGATTTTTTAGTTGCTACATATGCTGAAGAATGGGGATTTATTGGCATAGTCTTTCTTTTTGGCGTATATAGTGTTTTTCTTAGAGAGGTTAAAAATATATCTTTAAAATCTAAGGTTCCTGAACATAAGTATATATCGATGGGGATACTAGTTTACTTTGGTTTCCAATTTATTATAAATGTTGGTATGAACTTAGGTGTTTTGCCTGTTACGGGTATTCCTGTTCCTTTTTTTTCTTATGGAGGTACTTCCTTAATTTCATCCTTTTTTCTTTTAGGAATTATAAATAAAATATCTATAGAAAAAGTTTAAATTTGTTAAAATAAATATATGTTTATAGTTAGTACCTACTCAAATTATCTAACTGTTTCTTTTAGAGAGGGAGATAATTTAATTGAAAAATCAATTCCACTGGAGTTAAGTATTCTTGAAAATTCTAATATCAAGATTGTAGATGAATTCAAAAAAATTTTATATAACGTTTTATACGATATCAAGGGCATGTCTTATAAAAATATTCCAGTTGTTTTCATTCTAGATCCAATGAAAGCAGATTTTAGATTTTATAAAAAATCTAAAGATATGTCAGAAGAAGAATCATTAAATAGTTTATTTGATGAGATTGGTAAAAATAAAGATTCTGTTTATTACTCAATTCAGAAAAAATCCCCATTATTTTCTCAATTTGTGGCCATTAATAAAAATGATATTGATATTTTAGAGCAAGTATCTAACGAATTAGGGCTAAAGGTAAGGGGAATATTTTCCTATCTTTCACTATTAACAAAGTATGTAAACCATCCAGGTAATCTAATTATGGTTACTTCTTATTTAGGAAATATTGTTCTCACATTATCGGAACAAAATTCTATTTTTTTTAATAATTCCTATGGATCATTTAGAGATATCTCAAATATTAAAAGATTAGTAGAAAATCTAAAACTATTTAAAAATAACGGTAAAAATAGCGAAATTGTCTCTTTTAATTTTGAAAATCCTGAAATTACTAATAAATTAAACATACAAGAAGTTGTATTTAACAACGATTATGGTTATGTTAACCCTATCCATGCATTAGCCGATGTAACTTTAGAGATTTTTGAAAATGAAATTTATAATCTTAACTTCAATTTAAAGAATATAGTAAGTATTGAGCCAGAGAGTACCCAAACAGGTATCCCAATTTTAAAATATGCTTTTATAATGATTTTTTCATTATTAGTTGGAGGGGGTGGCTATTATTTAAGTTTTGTAAATCCATCTTTGGTAACAAATGTTTTAGGTACTAACTCTGATAAAAACTTACCTAATCAAGAGGTTACTACCGAACCTTCTTCGTCTTCCTCTGTAGTTCCAGGAAGTCAATCCACCTTTCCTCGACTTGCAGTTCCAGTCGAGTCTTCTCCAAAGGCAGATTTGATTACTGGAGAAAATGTTGACTTAACAGCTCCTTCCAATACCCTTTCTCTTCCAAAAGACAAAATAAAAGTTCAGGTTCTTAATTCTACAGGAATCACTGGTAAAGCTAGAAGTAAAGCAGAGCTTATGAAGAGTTTAGGTTATAAAAATGTAGAGGTAGGGGATATAAAACCAGTTATTGAAGGGACTTTAATGAAAGTTGACTCTAAATATATCTCTTACAAAGATGCATTTATGAAAGAACTAATCACTTTTGAAAACCTAAGAATTGAACAAAACACTGATTCTAGTCCAAAATTTGACCTTATTATAGTCCTTGGTAAATAAATTTTCTTGTAAATTATATTAAAATATAGTATTATTCAGGAGTTAATTATGAAAACAGCAATTATTAGCCTAGATGGCAGACAATTTAAAGTTACTGAAGGGCAAATATTCAAAGTGAATTCTATTGAAAACTTTGATAATTTGAAAGTTTTATCCTTATTAGATGGTGAATCTGTCGAATTTGGTGCTCCATTCTTAGATAATGTAACTGTTTCTATTACTAAACTAGAAGATAGACTTGATGATAAGGTTAGAGTTTCTAGATTTAGATCAAAATCAAGGCATAGAAGAACTAAAGGTTTTAGACAGCCAATTTCTATTGTAAAAGTTGAATCAATTTCAAAGGAGAATAAATAAATGGCACATAAGAAGGCGGGAAGTACAAAGGCTAAGCAGGGTGGAAATGTAGCAGGAAAAAGACTTGGTGTTAAAGTTTTTGGTGGGGATTTTGTAAAAGCAGGTGGAATAATTGTAAGACAAAGAGGAATGGTATTTGATGCTGGTAAAAATACATTGGTTGGTAGAGATCATACTATTTTCTCAACAATTGATGGGATTGTTAAATTTGTTTACAACACTAAATCTAAAAAAAGAATAGATGTTGATTCTGCAAATTAATTATCCTAAAAAGAGAGAAAAATTTTCCCAATAATATTATTTGTTTTAATTGGCCCATAATTTCTTGAATCAATACTTTCTTTAGAATTATCTCCTAAGATATAAATCTCATCTTTTTTTAATTCAATTTCTTTACCTTCATGTTCAAATCTTTCTCCTGGTAAGTAAGCGATTCTTTTAATTACTTCTTCTTTTTGGTGATTTAGTACTAGGATATCTCCTTTTTTGATGCTAAACATTTTAAAAAGATATTTATCGACTATTATTAGGGTATTATTCTTTAAAGTAGGGCTCATTGAATTTCCACTTATGTAACTTACTCTAAAATTAACAAGTACAAAAAAAATTAAAAAAAAGGATAGAAATTTAAAAGTCTGGTTTAAAATTTTTGACATATTAAAATATTATAATAAATGAAATTACTAAATTTAAGCGATAATTTTAAAAAAATTGCCTCAAATACAATATATCAATTAATATCTAAAGTTATTACTATGACGATAACTTTTGGATTAAGTATTTATATCTCACATAAATACGGAAGTGAGGGATTTGGTTTTTTTAGTTTGCTTCAATCTCTTCCAGCACTTTTTTACATAATTGCTGATTTTGGTTTAAATGCTATCTCTGCCAGAGAGATATCAAAAAATGTAAAAAAAATTGAAGACATTTTTTCAAATATTCTTTTTTTAAGATTAATTATAAGTATTCTAGGAGTAATATTGTGTTTATCTTTATCTTATTACTTATATACTGATGAACGTATTAGATTCGGTCTTGCTTTAGGTAGTTTGGTCATAGTCTCTCAATCACTTATAATGACTACAAATTTGATTTATCAGATTAAACTAAAGTATGATATTTCCTCACTAACAAATGTAGTTGGTTATTTATTTATTTTGGTATCTAGTATTTATTTAATTGAATTCAGTCAAGACTTAAGCATTGTCAACTTTACTTATATTATTGGGGGATTAATAACCTTAATTTTAAATTTGTATATTATTTATACAAGATTTATTAAACTTAGTTTTAATTTTGAAAGAAAATATTTAAAATTTTTAATGATTGAATCTTGGCCTTTGGGATTGATGTTTTTGTTTTCACAAATAAATTTTAGATCCGATTCTATTTTATTAAGTACTTTAAAACTTCCAGATGGTTTTGGTACAAATTTACAAGCTGTAGGAGTCTATTCATTTCCTTATAAAATTTTTGAGGTTGTTTTAGTAATACCTTCTTTTATGATGAACTCAGTCTACCCAATACTATTAGAAAAATATAAGGAAGGGGAGCAGGTTTATAGAAAATTTTTTAATAGAACTTTACTTTCTTTTCTAGGAGTAGGTATATTTATTACTTTACTCTCTTATTTAGGAATTTATTTTTTAGAAAGATTTAAAATTTTAGAAATATATTTTAATGGTGAATTTTCATCATCTGTTTCAATTCTTTCAATTCTCTTTATGGGATTATTTATTTTCTTCTTATCTCAACCTCTATCCTGGATATTCGTAATAAAAGAGCAGCAAAAATTTTTACCAATCTTTTACTTTGTGGCTGCTTTATTTAATTTTAGTTTAAATTATACTTTAATTCCTTTTTACGGTTTTTATGCAAGTAGTTTTCTAACTTGGATTTCGGAATTTCTTATTTTAATTATGTTATATCTAACTGCAAGGTTAAAGAGATGGATTTAACATTTATTTTTATATTTTTAAATTTTGTGTTTTTTACTTTAAGTCAGTTAGTCTCAATATCTAAAGATTCTGGATTAAACATTTATTTTTTTGATATTTTTTTGGTTTTTACTAACATTTTTTTATTTGTTAAGTTGGTAAAAAGGGGGAAATTTATTTTAAATTTCCCCCTTTTAGTTTTTAGCTTATTTTTCATTTTCTCTTTGGTTTTTACTTTTTTTCAGATATATTTTTTTTCTTTTATAGAGCAAATTAAAATACAAAGCTATCTCTTTAGATTTTCTGGTTATTTCTTTTTTGGTTACTTGATGTTTTTGAGTTTGAGGTACGAATTGCTTTCGTTAGAAAAATTAAAAGTTGTTTTAATAAATAATTTCTATCTTTTAACTTTTTTAAATATTATTCAAATGATTTTTTTTAACGATTTAACAAATCTCGCTCAGTTTGGGTGGGATCCTCATATAGGTCGATTAACAGGAACTTTTCTAGATCCAAATTTTATGGCTTTTTATCTTTGCTTATATTTCCTATTAAATAATTTTGTTTTAAAAAATAAATATATTGAATATATTTCAATTTTTTCAATCTTTTTAACTCTGTCCCGGAATGGAATCTTAACTTTTTTAATAGTTTATTTACTAATTAACTACAAAAATTTATTTAAATTGGCCGCAATTCTTTTTGTGTCTCTTTTAATTATTTTTATAAATCCTAGAATTATTGAGAGATTTATTCAATTTTCAGATAGTAACGATTCTTCTTATTTAAGAATTATTTCCTGGACCGAGGCTTTAGATTTGTTTTCATTTAATAACTATTCTGGAATTGGGTTTAACAATTACCGTAATTCCTTAGAGCTATACAGAATTTCTGACTTATCAAATTTATCTAGAAATTCTTCTAATTCTACAGATTCCTCTTTTCTTTTAGTATTTGTTACTTTAGGAGGGGTTGGATTTATATTAATAGTTCTATTGTTTATTGGTTTCGTACTTCCTGGGAAATTTGTCTATTTTAATTTTCTAATTGTATTATCACTTATGTTTAATTCATTATTCATAAATAGTTTATTTTATCCACAAATTTCTATATTAATATTTGTTTCTTTGTTTTTAGGAATATACTTAAAAAATACTGATTAACCTTTTTTGTAAGTGACGTTATAGATAGTTTTTTCTTCGTTTCCTGCCTTGTCTTTAAGACTTATTTCTATTTTTACATTGCCTTCTTCAACTCCAAGAAGGTATTCAAACTTGTTTTCACTTACAATAAAGACTTTTTTACCATTAATTAAAATATCACAAGGTTCGTTTGTTTCTCCAATTATTCTAATATTTTTATTTAAATTCTTTACCTCTTCACCCTGTTTAAGATTGATGGTTTTTATCTCAGGTTTTTTATCGTCATATTCTATCTCAAATGCTTTAGAGGTTTCTGAAGAGACTCCTTTTGAATCGGTAGCTTTTAGAGTAATTTTATTTATACCTTTTAGAATTCTAATTTCATCGAATTTAAAACGTCCGTTTTCTTCGGAATTTTTCTTTTCCATAGAATTATCGTTTAAGAATAACTCAACTTCTACATTACTTGATGTAGATCCCTCTATAGTTATTTTTTCCTGATTTGTTTTGGATTTAAAATTGAGTAGGGTAGGAGTTAGAACAACATTTGCTACAGGTTTGTCGGTGTTAATTTGAAAAATTCTAGAAGTTAAAAAAGCTACAAATGGACCTAGATAGAATAAACAAACATAAAAAATTAGACTCACAGCGGCTAGTTTAATTAGGCTTTGGATAAATTTTTCTTTACTACTCATATTAATTATTATACTAAAATTAAATTTAAACTTAAATGGAGCTGATCATTATTGTAATATCTACAATTTTAAAACAGTACCCTCATAAATTAATCCGGCTCGTCCATCTGCAAAGGTAAAAGTTTTTCCAGGGTTATTTTCTATTATTTTTTTATACATAAATCCAGATCCATAGTTTTTTTCCGCAATATCCCAAAGAGTGTCTCCTTTTTGAATAGTATAAAATTTATCTTCTTGTATTTTATTTTCTTCAGTTTTTCTTACAGTGCTGGTAGAAGAAATATTTTTTTCTATTTCTAAATTTTTAATATTTTCTTTGATTAAATCTGTTCTATTTTTGAGGGCAAAGGCCAAAACTATAAAAGATATTGTTATTAGAACAAGAAGAATTTTATTGATATTCATTTTAATGGCGGAACCGGCGGGACTCGAACCCGTGACCTCTTCCGTGACAGGGAAGCGCTCTAACCAACTGAGCTACGGCTCCAACTTTTACCAAAGTATTTTAACAAGAAAAATGTGTATTTTCAATTGAATTGAAGAAAAAGGGGAGATTGGCACGAAGCGTGTTTACACGCTTCGTGCCTACAAAAACAAAAGAACAAACACTACATCCCTCTCCTAGACCAGATGTACTTAACAATTAGGTAGTTAATTGATACCAAGATTGTCCAAGTTGCAAAGACATTGATACCAAAGTCAAAACTTGGCATGATAACAAACCAAATACCTATATTGTTTAGACCAAAAGAAAGTCCAGAGAGGTCTGCATCCATCAAAACCCCTACAACATAGATTGAGGCTGCAATAATTGCAACTAAATCTCTATAGGGACTTTCGAATGCTAGTGCTCCAACTAAAACCCAGTAGAAATACCTAATGTCCATTTTTCACCTCACTCTGATTTTTGTATATATAGCTCGTAAACTAAAAATGCTGCAAAAATTGCAAACAAATAACCAACTGATCCAATTTTAGTATCTAACGACAAAGCCTCTGCTAGAAGAATTGCGCTAGAAATTACAATTGAACTAATTGACCCCATATACATCACGGTTAAAGTGTCCCTGTTGAGGCCAAATTCCTGTCTCCTTTTCTTCAATTGGTTCTTAACAAATTGAAGATGTAAAAAAGGAATACCAAGTGATACTAGAAAAAAAAGTATAGCCACTGTGACCTCCTCAAAATAATACCTCTTTCCCAGAGTCATTATAGCTTAATTTTAAAATTTAATTTGAAAAAGGATATATAAAAAGAAGTCCCCAGCCCCACTATAGTGGAACCGGGGAACATAGTGAACTAGTCGCCTGCAACTTCTCTGCGGATGTGGTTCTGGGGCCAGCTCTCCAAACGCACCAAATAGGTTGGCTCAGGAGCACGGCGGACGGCTTTCGGTCCTGGTTGGGACAACATTGTCACTTTGGCTTGGGCTACTTGGAGCTCGCGTGCGCGTGCTCGTCTTTCACCCTCGGCAATCCCATCCTGGAAACGTGCAGTCCAGACCCGGTCTGTCTCTCGTGAGGCCAGCCTGTGGCCTAACACGAAGGACACGAAGGCGACGGTTGCGACGATGTACAACATGATCACTCCTACACAACATGGGGTTAAGTCTCGCCACAATAGCGAATACCTGTCCTGTTGTCTTATATTATTAACTAAAAATTGGAAATTTTGTCAAACTATAGGTTAATATTTATACTGATTATAACGAGAAAGCCCTCCGTGTTCGCTTCACGGAGGGTTTCAAAAATGCGTTCTAGTTGTCCGGGTCCCAGACGTATTTTACAACGTCTATTGGCCCTACGGATTCGGTTATAACACCGTACCCGTCAACATAGACCAATCTCACAATTGGGTGACCGTCCCAGGTGAGCTGCGCAGGGTTTTTGAACATCTGGTCGACCTGGATCGGATCGACCATATCCTGATTGCGATGTGTCCCCGAAATCTCGAAAGTGATTTTTACGTCACCACTTCGAACTAAACGAATACCGTTGCCCTGCTGCTCGATTCCGTTTATCCGAAATTTGTCGTCAAGCCCTGAGGTCAAGACTACAATGCAGCTTGTTTTGCAATTCACATCTTTGAGTGACTGCATTTGCTCGATTCCACTTGTACCATGTAATTGTTGCGTCTTGTTGGCTTCAGTAGTTAACTGAAATACCCCAAATGCAATAAGCAACAATGAAAAGGTCATGCTAACGGCGAAGGCGGTGCGCAAAAGACGTGCCCACATAATTTTCACCTCATGTTTTCAATAAAAATACACAGTAGGGTAGCGAATCCCCGTACTGATACATAAATTATACAGTATTTAATCAACTTTGTCAAAACTATGGGTTATAATATCGAAAAATTTAAAAAGTGGGTATATACAGAAATCCCCATCCCACAATAGCGGGATGGGGATGGGAGTTATGAGGTTTACCAGGGGTACTTAAACCACCCCTCCATCATAACTTTTGCAACCACCAGGATGGCAATGGTAGCCCAGACAATGGCTACGCAGACAATGGCTAAGCAAATGATCATGATACTCTTCAAACAAGGGTTAGGTATTACCAAAATCACCATACTGGTGAATACCTGTCTTGTTTTCTTTTATTATTATATCTCTTTTGAATTATTTGTTAATTATATAGGTTAGTTGAAATGATTGATTTAGTAAGTTTAACCCCTCAAGTGCAATGCACAAGAGGGGTTGTTGTATTTATTTTTTGGGGATGCTCATTCCAATCACCCATCCAATAAATAAACATATACACGGGACAACAATAGTATAGAACCAGTTTTCCATATTTATCTCCTTTTCAACAGCAAACTGGTATGCTAAGGTAGCATAATTTTTCTGTTGAATTTTAATATTATATCTCTTTTTAATTATTTGTCAATTATATAGGTTAGTTTCAATAATTTATCTTAATTATTTATTTTGTGCTAAATTTAAGATATGAAAAATCATCAATTTTCTAATAGAGAAATTATTCAAATCTTAAAAGAAGTGGTGGCAGCCATGGAAGTTAAAGGAGACTCTTTTTTTAAAATTAGAGCTTATCATACTGCTATTCTTTCAATTGAAAATCTTACTCAATCTGTTTATGAACTATGGGAAAACAAAAGACTTGGTGAAATTCCAGGAGTTGGTCAGGCATTAATAGACCATTTGACAGATTTATTTACTAAAGGAGAGGTCAAAGAATTTCAAAAGAAAAGAGATGGTCTTCCTGAGGGAATGTTTGAATTAATTGGACTCAGAAAAGTTGGAGCAAAAACTGCTTACAAACTAGCAACTAATTTTGATTTAAAAAGTAGAGAAACAGCTCTTGATGAGGTTAAAAAGTTGGCTGAAACTCACAAGATACAAGAACTTCCAGGATTTGGTGCCAAATCAGAGGCAGATATTTTAGATGCCATTGAAAATTTAAAGATGAATAAATCTGAAAAGAAAAGAACTCTTTTAGCAAACGCTGAAAAGGTGGTGGAAAGAGTGAGGAGCTATATGATGGAAAACAAGAATACAGAATATTGTGAGGCTATGGGATCATTTAGAAGAAGAGCTCCAACAATTGGGGATTTAGATTTTGCAGTAGCTTCAGAAAATATTGATGAGACTATTAGTCATTTTTTAAAATTTCCTGAAATAAGAGAAGTTCTAAGTCAGGGAGAAAAAAAAGCTTCAGTTGTTTTAAATAACGATCTGCAAGTTGATTTAAGAGTTATTCAAAAAAAGGAGTTAGGTTCTATGCTTCAATATTTTACTGGTAATATGCAGCACAACGTAATTTTAAGACAGTATGCTCTTCAAAATGGTATGTCTCTTTCTGAATACGGAATTAAATATCAGGAAAAATTAGAAGAATTTGCTCGTGAAGAAGATTTTTATAAAAGATTAGGTTTGCAATATATTGTTCCAGAATTAAGGCATGGAAAAAACGAAATAGAACTTGCCAAAAAAGCAGAACTTCCAAAACTAGTCAAACTTGAAGATATTAAAGGTGATTTACATACTCATACAATTTTTTCTGATGGCGAGAATTCATTAGAAGAGATGGTAAGTAAGGCTAGAGAAAAAGGATATGAGTATATTGGAATTTCTGACCATGCACCAAGTGTTCAGTCTAGAGGTGAAAAAGAAGTTAGACATTTGTTAGAAAAAAGAAGAGAAGAAATTGAAAATTTGAATAAACACTTTAAGGATATCAAAATTCTTTTTGGTATGGAGGTAAATATCTTGGCGGATTATTCTCTTGGGCTTCCAGATGAAATGCTTGAACTTCTTGATTATTCTATTGCTTCAATCCATACTTCTTTTGAAATGGATAGAGATAAAATGACTGAAAGAATTTTGACAGCTTTAGCAAATCCAAATATTTCAATTTGGGGACATCCTTCTGGAAGGCTAATTAACGAAAGAGAGGGTATCGATGTAAATTGGACCAAGATATTTGAATTTGCATCTAAAAACAAAAAAATAATTGAAATTAATTCACAACCTCAGAGACTGGATTTGGCTGATGATTTGGTTTATGAAGCTATTAAAGCTGGAGTAGAAGTTATTATCAATACTGACTCACATAATGTCAGTTCTTTAGATTTAATGAAGTACGGTATTGATGTGGCTAGAAGAGGTTTTTGCGAGAAACATCATATTATAAATACCCTTCATCTTGAAAAGTTAACCGAAAAAATATAGAATAAAGTTAAGTATTTATTTATTTAAAAGGAGTTTTATGAGTACTTTTACAATCGTACTTATTGTTCTTGGTGTTATTGCTCTTATAGTAATTAGTATCTACAATACTTTAGCCTCTGCAAAAGTTGCAATCTCTGAAGCTCACTCAGGTATTGAAGTCCAGATGAAGAGAAGGGCAGATTTAGTTCCAAATTTGATTGAAACAGTTAAAGGTTACACCAAACACGAAAGTGAGGTATTCACAAAAGTTTCTGAAGCAAGACAAAGAATGCTTTCAGCAAATGGTGTTAAAGAAGAAGCAACAGCAAACAATATGCTTGCCGAGTCTTTAAAGTCTGTGTTTGCTATTGCTGAAAGTTACCCTGATCTAAAAGCTTCTACTAACTTTAGTTCTTTACAAACAGAACTATCTGATATTGAAGCAAAAATTTCTTATGCAAGGCAGTTTTATAACAATAATGTCAAAACATATAATTCAAAAATAGTTACTTTTCCAACAAATGTTTTGGCCTCTTCTTTTGGTTTTAAAGAAGAACTATTTTTTGATGCCGAAGAAGGTGTGGAAAAACCAGTACAAGTTAAATTTTAACTATAGAAGGAGAAATTAGATGAGAAACTTTTTTACTGAAATAGAAAATAACAAATCAAAAACAATACTTATCATTATGGCCTTTTTTGGTTTAATGGTAGTTGTTTCCTATGTTGTTTCTTTATACATGGGAAGAGGAAGTTTTTTGGGTATTCTTGGAATGGGACTAATTTTTTCAGGAGTTTCTTCCTTTATAAGTTACTATTACTCAGATAAATTAATTCTTACAATGTCTGGTGCAAAAGAAGTAATTAGAAAAGAAAATCCTGAAATCTATAATTTGGTAGAAAATTTATGTATTGGTGCTGGGCTTCCTACCCCAAAAATTTATATCATTGAGGACACCGCTTTAAATGCTTTCGCAACTGGAAGGGATCCTCAAAATGGTGTTGTCTGTCTAACTACCGGTATAATTTCTACTTTAGATAAAAGAGAATTAGAAGGCGTAATAGCTCATGAGCTAGGTCACATTGGTAATTACGATATCAGACTTGCTTCTATTGTTTCGGTTCTTGTAGGCTCAATTGTTTTTATTACAGACTGGGTAAGTCATGGTTTGTTTTGGTCAAGTGAAGAAAAAGAAATGAGTCCTTTGACTCTTGCTATCTTAATTTTGACTATCATTGCAGCACCAATTGTGGCAACTTTGATTCAACTCTCTATTTCAAGAAATAGAGAATATTTAGCAGATGCCACAGCAGCTTCAATGACTAGATACCCAGAAGGGTTGGCTAGAGCTTTAGAGAAAATCTCTGGCGATAAAGAAATTTTGGAAGCAGCAAATTCTGCAACAGCTCATTTGTATATTTCAAACCCACTTAGAAATTCTGGAAATTTTATTGCAGGTTTGTTTTCTACACACCCTCCAATTGAGGAAAGAATAAAAAGATTGAGGCAAATGTAATGTTTACAGTAAATGATATTGAAAAATTAAGTGAATTAGTTAAGATTTCAGTTTCTGAAGAAGAAAAATCAAAACTTGCAGGAATGTTATCTCAAACTGCGGAGTATATGGACATGTTAAATGAACTAGACACTTCCCAGGTTGAACCTACCTATCAAGTAACTGGTTTATTAAATGTTTATCAAACTGACGATTTAAATAAAACATTAAATAGGTCAGATGTGCTTAAAAATTCTAAGATATCCAAAGATGGTATGATACAAACTTCTGCAGTACTTGAAAGAGAATAATGAAAGAATTAAATAGGTTAACAATTAAAGAGTCACTAGAAGGATTAAAAAATAAAGATTTTACTTCTGAAGATTTAACTAAATCTTGCATCAAAAGAATTGAGGAGGTAGAAGACAAAGTAAAAGCATTTGTTACTACCACTTTTGATTTGGCTTTAGAACAAGCAAAAAGAGCAGATGAAATAATTGCAGAAAAAGGGGATGCCGCTTTTGAAGAGTTTCCACTTCTTGGCATACCTTACGCATTGAAAGATAATTTTTCTTCTAAAGGAGTTAAAACTACTGCATCTTCAAAAATGCTTGAAAATTATATCCCTCCTTTTGAATCAACAGTTAGTCAAAAATTATTTGATGCTGGAGCGGTACTCCTTGGTAAGACAAACATGGATGCTTTTGCTCACGGCTCTTCTACTGAAACTTCTGATTTTAAGAAAACAACTAATCCTTGGGATACAAAAAGAGTTCCAGGAGGTTCTTCTGGAGGTTCAGCTAGTGCGGTTTCTGCAAATATGTGCATTTTCTCAATTGGTTCAGAAACCGCTGGTTCTATTAGAGGTCCAGCCTCTTGGTGCGGAGTGACAGGTTTTAAACCTTCATATGGAAGGGTTTCAAGGTATGGAGTAGTTGCTATGGCATCTTCTACAGATCAACCAGGTCCAATTTGTAAATCTATGTGGGACGCTTCTTTTGTTTTAAAGATAATCGCTGGAAAAGATATAAATGATGCTACATCAGTAGATAAAGATGTTCCAGATTATGCAAAAACAAATTATTCGAATTTAACAGTTGGTATTCCAAAATCATATTTTGATATTGAAATGGACGAAGAAGTAAAAAAACTTACTTATGAATTTATAGAGAAATTAAAAGAACTTGGTTTTAAAACTAAAGAAATAGATTTAATTTCTCCAAAATATTCAATCGGGGTTTATACAATTATTCAAAGAAGTGAGGTTTCTTCTAACTTAGCAAGACTTGATGGTATTAGATATGGTCTTGATAGAAACAATTTTGGTTTTGAAGCCAAAAAGAGAATGATTTTGGGAGCTCATGTACTCTCTAGCGGTTTTCACGATAAATATTATACAAAAGCACAAAAAGTAAGAACTCTTATTATTAACGATTTTGAAAATGCTTTCAAAGATGTAGATTTGATTGTTGCTCCAACAATGCCTATAACTGCCTTAGAATTTGGTGAAGGTGATAAAAATCCATTGTTTGGAGAAATGATGGATATCTTACACGAAGGAAGTGCCGTTTCTGGGTTGTGTGCTATCTCATTACCAATTGGATTCAGTAACGGACTTCCAGTTGGTGGTCAGTTAATTGGTGCAAAATTTGATGAAGAGAAGCTAGCTTTTGCAGGAATAAAATATCAAGAAGCAACTGATTTTCATAAAAATTTTCCAAAGGAGATACTATGACTCTAAATAAGCTTTTTATTGGAATATTTAAATTAATTATTAATATTTTTAAGTTTATTTTCAAATTAATATTTGGCGGAAAAATAAAAGATTCTGAAAAACAAAAACATTTAAAACTTCATGAAGATGAATGGAAAAAAATTAGTGAAGATGCAAAATCGACTTCACCTGCTGTTTTAAAAAATACTCTTATTAGAGCAGATAAATCTTTAGATAATGTTTTAAAAGAACTAACTTCAGGTACAACAATGGGAGAGAGATTAATTTCTGGAAAAAATTTATTTAATGAAACAACTTATCAAGAAGTTTGGGCCGCTCATAAAATAAGAAATAGTATGGTTCATGAAACTGGTTTTGAACCGCCAGTTTATGTACTTACTAAATCGATAAATCAATTAAGAAAAGGTGTTAAAGAATTGGGAGTAAAAGCATGAATAATTACCATTTAGTATTAGGATTAGAAATTCATTTTCATTTAAAAACAAAGAAAAAAGTATTTTGTGGATGTGATGCTAATTTTTATGGAAAAGAACCAAACACTCACGTTTGCCCTTCTTGTCTTGGGCTTCCTGGAGCATTGCCTGTTGCAAATTTTGAAGCTATCAATAAAACACAGATTTTAGGTTTGGCATTAAATTCTGAATTAAATAAATTTTCACGATTCGATAGAAAACATTATTTTTACCCTGATCTTCCAAAAGGTTATCAAATTTCTCAAAATGAATTTCCTTTATGTGTTGGTGGGTTTGTATTATTAGATTCGGGAAAGAAATGTGAATTAGATAGAATTCATTTAGAGGAAGATGCGGCCAAATCATTCCACTCTGGAAGCGGCACACTTATTGATTACAATAAATCGGGTGCCGCATTGGTTGAAATAGTAACAAAACCTGTTTTTGAAACTCCATCTGAAGCTGTTGAGTTTGCTAAAAAGATTCAAGATATTGTAAGAACTCTAGGAATTGCTGATGTAGACATGGAAAAAGGTCAATTAAGACTTGAAGCTAATATTTCCATGAGAACTACAAAAATGAAAGAAAAAGGGGTTTACCCAAACTATAAGGTTGAAGTTAAAAATATCAATTCATTTAGATTTTTGGAAAAAGCAATTACCTATGAAATACAAAGACAAACAGAAGCTCTTCAAAATGGAGAAGAATTAAAACAAGAAAATAGAGGTTTTAATGAAGTTAAAGGAATTACAGTATTACAAAGAAAGAAAGAGGAAGCAAAAGATTATAGATATTTTCCAGATCCCGATTTGCCACCAATGACTTTTACTGAAGAATATATTGTGGATTTAAAAAATTCCTTACCAGAATTGCCTGTAGAGAAATATGAAAAATTAAAATCACAATTTGGATTAAATGAAAATCAAGCAAGATTTTTAACAACTGGGGACGGTTTAGATTTGTATTCTAGATTTGTAGAATTGTCTAGTTCCTTAGACTCAAATAAAGTTGCAAATTTATTAATTAACAAGCCTGAATTTAGAGAATTATCAAATAGCGATTTTATTCAAAAAGTAAATGAATCAGAAACTTCAAATATTTCTGAAGAAAAAATTGTTGAGATTGTTGAGATTGTATTATCTAGAGAAACAGAGGCTGTCGAAAAATTAAAATCTGGAAAAGATTCTGTTTTGATGTTTTTGGTTGGTCAGGTAATGAAGGAACTCAGGGCAAAAGTAGATACTGATAAAATTATAAATATTATTAAATTAAAAATATGAAATATGACGTACTAATAATTGGTGCAGGTATTTCTGGATTAACTTTAGCTGAACGTTATTCAAATTTATTAAATCAAAAAGTTCTTGTAATTGATAAAAGAGATCATATTGGTGGAAATTGTTATGATTATGTCAATGATATAGGTATTTTAGTTCCTAAATACGGTCCTCATTTTTTTCATACAAATAATGAAAAAGTTTGGGATTACGTTTCTCAATTTACTGAGTGGCATCCTTATGAACATAAAGTATTGGGTTTTATAAATAATAAATTAGTTCCAATACCGGTAAATATCATAACAGTAAATACTTTACTTAATTTAAATCTTCAAAATGAAGAAGACATGAATAAGTTTCTCTCGAACGAAACAGAAAAATTTGAAATTATCGAAAATTCCGAGCATTCTGCCTTAAGTAGAGTTGGAAAAAGGCTCTATGAGTTGATTTTTAAAAATTATACTTTTAAGCAGTGGGATCAGTACCCTGAAAATTTGGATGCATCAGTTTTAAATAGAATCCCAGTGAGAAATAATTTTGATGATAGATATTTTACAGATAAATATCAAGCAATGCCCAAAAATGGTTATACAAAATTATTTGAAAAAATGATTAACCATCCCAAAATAGAATTGAGATTAAATACAGATTATTTTAATATTAAAGAAGATATTTGTTATTCTAAAATGTTTTTTACAGGACCTATAGATAGGTTCTTTGAATACGTTTACGGTGAAAAATTACAGTATAGATCTTTAAAATTTAAACACGAGAATATAGAAAAAAGTTACTATCAGGCCGCAGCGCAGATAAATTATCCAAATGAGCATGAATATACTAGAATTACTGAACCAAAACATTGTTATGGAGTTAGAAATAAAAAAACAACTATAATTAAAGAGTTTCCTACTTGGGAAGGGGAAGGGTATTATCCTGTTCCAAATGAGAGAAATTTAAAAATATATAATAAATACCAAGAATTGGCAAGACAAGCAGAAAAAGATAATAAATATTTTATAGGTAGGCTTGCAACATATAAATATATAAATATGGATGAGGCTTTTATGCATGCACTAAATTTATTTGAAAAATTAGAAGTAAATGAAGTTAGAAATTAATTATTCAAATTTTAAAAGATACTTAAAAACACTATCTTTAAATAAAAAAGCAGAAATGTTAATTTGCATTCCAACATTTAATTCATTTAGCGTTACTAAGTCAACAATTGAAAGTTATTTAAAGCAAAAAAATGTAAAATTTGATTTACTGATTACTGGTCCTTCTGGAGATATTGAGGAACTTGCGAAATTCTTTCCAGAGATAAATTTTTGTATAACTTATGATAATTATGGGTCTAGCGGTAATCAACTGTTAAATTTATTTATCTGTAAATTTTATAAGTATAAATTTTTTTCTCTTACCGACAACGACGCAGTATTGTTAGATGAGTTTGGATTAGATAAAATGTTGAATTTAATGAAAAAGAGAAAATTGGTGTGGGTTTATCCAATATTAAATAATATTAAATTAGATGAAGTTCGTGAGTATTCCCCACCTGTGTTTCACTGTTGTCTTTTTTCCTCAGAGATTTATAAAAATAATGATTATTTTTTTAATCCAAATTATTTTTTACTTTTTGATGATGTTTCTTTTGGACAAAGAATAGACTTCTGTTTTTTCAGAAAACATCGTTACGCTAATGTTAGGTACTACCACCCTATTAAACTTCATGTTATGAGTTTTGATTTAAAGTATTCTTTTTTTTGTACAAGAAGTATTTTAATTTATTTATTTAGAGAAAAATTCCCTTTAAATTTTAAAATTACATTTAAATATTTGAGACCAGCAATTTCAATTCTAGTTATATTTTTTTTAAAATATAGATTTGATTATATTAAAATTTTTTATGAAAGTTTGATTCAAGTAATAAAAGATGATTATAATTTAGATGTTGTACAAAATTTAAAAAATAAAATAAATTATATAGAATTGTCTAAAGAAGAAAGTATTTCAATTGAGAAGACAGGCAAAATTAAATTAATAGAAAATCCTTATGAAACTATTTTTCCTCCAAAAATGTTCAAATTTATGGATGCTGATAATAATTTTAAATATTTTAAAAGAATTAATTAGTATATTTTTGGTAGAATAATTCCATGGAATTTAAATTCGACCCTGAAAATCCCAAGTACGAGTATATTACTGATATTTCTCATTATCAAAATGTAATCAAGGAATTGGAAGGAGTAAATGTTCTTTCTGTAGACACCGAGACAACTGGGTTCGATCCTCATACTTGTAAAATGTTACTTTTTCAAATTTCAACTCCTGATAAAAGCTACGTGATTGATGCAAGGGCTTTAAATGTTGGAGAGCTTACTGAAATAAAAGAAATTTTAGAGGATCCAAAAAAGATTAAATTGTTACAAAATGCAAAGTTTGATTACAAATTTATTAAAAAACATACTGGAATAGAAATGTATAATATTTACGATACTTTGTTAGCAGAGGGTGTTCTAACCGCTGGTTTATCTGGCGGAAGAGCATCTCTTAAAGAGTTGAGTAAAAATTATCTTGGTTTAGACATGGATAAAAATATTAGAAAAAGTTTTGTTGGACTTAAGGATATAAATTTTTCAGAGGATCAATTAAAGTATGCTGCAATAGACACTTTTGTTTTATTTCCAATTTTTGAATCACAAATTACTAAATTAAAAGCAAATTCTGTTGTAGATACCGCCAAAACAGAATTTGCAGTAACAAAAGTTGTTGGGGAAATGGAACTTAAAGGAGTTTATATTAATAAAGGTAAATGGAAAGATATTATTAATAATTTAGGTAAAAGAAGGGATGAGTTGACTGAAGAATTTTATAGCAAGATTTCTGGATACTATGAATATAATGCAATTGATTTATTTGGTAATACAGCTCCTCCAATAAATATTAATTCTCAGCCCCAACTATTAGAATTATTTAATAAAAAGGTGGGGCTGAATTTGCCTTCTACAGGAGACCCAATTTTAGAAACTGTAAATCATCCTTTAGTAAATCTTTTAAGAGAATATAGAAAGTATGAAAAATTAATTTCAGCTTTTGGAGATTCTCTATTAGATAAAATTAATCCCGTAACTCACAGAATTCATCCAGAATTTAATCAAATGGGGGCTGCAACAGGAAGATTTTCATGTAATAACCCAAATTTACAACAAATTCCAAGAAATCAACCTGAAGCTCCTTTTAGGGAATGCTTTAATCCGGCTGAAGGTTACAAATTTGTAATTTCTGATTACTCTTCAATGGAGATGAGGATTTTGGCAGATCTTTCTGGAGATGAGAAATTTATCAATGCTATCAAAAATGGTTATGACCTTCATTCATACACAGCTGCGTTAATGTTTGGTCTTGAATACTCGGATGATTTTAAAAAGAAACATGGAGACTTAAGACAAGCAGCTAAAGCAATTAATTTTGGACTTATGTACGGAATGGGTCCAGGTAGACTTGCAGCCCAGATTAATGTCACTCCAGAAATGGGTAAGGAATATATGGAAAAATATTTTGCATCATACCCAAGTGTGAGAACATTTTTGAAAAGAGTAGCAGATGAGGCGGTTAGGAAAGGATACTCTACTACACCAGGTGGAAGAAAAAGATGGTATAAAATGCCAGATAAAAACGATCCTGACTATAAAAAATTGATTGGATCAATTGAAAGGCAGGCTAAAAACCACCCAATTCAAGGAACAAACGCTGATGCGATGAAATTTGCATTAGTATCTTTGTATGAAAGAATAAAAAGGGATAAAATCGATGCTTCTATTTTACTTACTGTTCACGACGAAATAGTAACTGAATGTGCAAATGATCATGCAGATACATTTAAAGATATTCTTTCAGAGGAGATGGTTAAGGCAGCTGAAGTGTTTGTTAAAAAGGTTCCTATAGCTTCAGATCCTTTTGTTGGGGACGTATGGGAGCACTAAAATGAAAAATTTTGTAATTAGGTTTCATAATAGATTCCCTCCTGCAAGTTTGATTTTAAAATTTCATGGACTTCAAAACCATAACAAAATATTAGATATTGGGTGTGGCAATAATTCAGTTCTAAAATCTTTTAAAAAAAATTACAAATATGGCATTGATGCTTTTCAAGAATATATTAATCAGTCAAGAGATAAAAAAATTCATAATGACTATCAATTAGCAGACATAAATAAAATAAATCTATCAGAAATTATTCGAAATTTCGACGCTGTAATAGTATTCGATGTTTTGGAGCATTTAGCTACTGAACAGGCAATAAATTTAATTGAAACCTTAGAATCTGCAGATAATATTAAATTTATTGCCTTTAGAACACCAAGCATTTATTTAGATCAAGACAACTATGATAACAACGATTTTCAAATTCATAAATCTCATATTCCTTCTGACTTCTTTTCTAAAAAAGGATATATGGTTTACGGAGTAGATGGCCCGGCATTTTTAAATATTGAAGGAAACTTGCCTAGGAGAGAGCAAAGTTTTTTTAAATCAATTTTATCTTTAATTTTAAGACCCTTTTTTCTTTCTTTTCCGGATTCTTCGATGAATTACTTAGCTATTAAAACAAGAGGGTAGTAAGTAAATTTAGCAAGTATCTTGCAAAGGTGCTAGAAAATGATAATATAAAAATATATGGTTGTATGTCACAAATGCGGACAAAGAAGAGCCGTAATTTCCACAAATAAAATTGTAGATGGTAAGCAAATTTATATCGCTTTATGCGAAAAATGTTACAAAGAATCTCAAGAAAATTCTGTATCTACTTCAGCTTTAGATAAATTTGGTAGAGATCTAACAGATTTAGCTAGAGAGGGTAAATTAGACCCAGTAATTGGAAGGCAAACAGAAGTTGAAAGAGTAATTCACATTTTATCTAGAAGAACTAAAAATAATCCTGTTTTGATAGGAGAGCCGGGAGTTGGTAAAACAGCAGTTGTAGAGGGTCTAGCTCAAAGAATTATTTCTGGTCAGGTTCCTGAGATTTTAAGAAATAAAAGAGTTTTCTCATTGGACATGGCCTCCATTTTAGCCGGAACAGCTCATAGAGGTCAGTTTGAAGCTAGACTTAAAGATATTATTAAAGAAGTTTCTAAAGCCGAAGGTCAGATAATTTTATTCATGGATGAGGTTCATACTCTTATTGGTGCTGGTGCTGCAGAAGGCGCAATAGATGCTGCCAATATGCTAAAGCCATCATTAGCTAGAGGAGAGCTTCAGATGATTGGTGCTACAACTCTTGATGAATATAAAAAGCACATAGAAAAAGATGCTGCTTTAGAGAGAAGGTTTCAACCAGTGATAGTAAAAGAACCTTCCATCGACGATGCCATTTTGATTTTAAAAGGTCTAAGAGAAAATTATGAAGTTCATCATCAGGTTAAAATAACCAATGAGGCAATTGAAGCCTCAGTTCACATGTCGAAAAGATATATCAACGATAGATTCCTTCCAGACAAAGCAATAGACTTAATGGATGAAGCTTCAGCTCAGGTTAGAATATCTTCTATTAAAGAACCTTCAAACTTAAAAGAAGTTGAGCAAAATATTCTAGATGTCAAAGAAAAATTAAGAAGCGATGAATTAAGCTATTCTGAAAAATCCAAACTAGAAGAAGAGCTTGATAATTTAAAAACAGTTAGAGAAGAATTAGTTGAGTTATGGACCAGAACAAAAATTGAAGAAACACCTGTTGTTACTAAAAAAGATGTAGTAAAAGTTGTTTCTTTGATGACTGGAATTCCTCTTGAAGAGTTAAGTCTTGAAGAAAAAGAAAAATTATCAAAATTGGAAGAAAGACTTGGAAAAAGAGTTATCGGTCAAAAACAAGCTCTGAAGGTATTAGCTTCTGCCATAAGAAGGTCTAGAGCTGGACTAAAAGATCCAAAGAGACCAATTGGTACCTTCCTTTTCTTAGGTTCGACTGGAGTTGGAAAAACAGAGGTTGCAAAATCTTTAGCAGAACTTTTATATGGTAACGAAGATATGCTTGTTAGGTTAGATATGACTGAATATATGGAAAAGCATACTGTCTCAAGACTATTTGGTGCGCCTCCAGGATACATTGGTTACGATAATGGAGGTCAATTAACTGACGTTGTAAGAAGAAAACCATTTTCTATTATTCTTCTAGATGAAGTTGAAAAAGCTCATGGAGATGTTTTTAATGCTCTTCTTCAAATTATGGACGATGGAAGACTAACCGATGGTAAGGGAAGAACAGTTGATTTTAAAAATACAATTATTATTATGACTTCAAACTTAGGTTCAAACGTCCTAAAAAGAGCCGAAATTGGATTAACTTCTTCCAAAAAAGATAAAACAAAGGAAGAAATTACTCTACAAAATGAACAAAAATTAGATAAAGTTTTGAAAGACTACTTTAAACCTGAATTTTTGAATAGAATTGATGAGGTAGTAGTATTCTCTAATTTAAATAAAGAAGATATTTCAGAAATTGTAAAGATTCAAATAGAAAAAACAATAAATATGCTTAAAGATCAAGGAATTAGGCTAAATATTACAGATAAAGCCCTTGATTACTTGGTAGAAAACGGATATTCAGAGGAATATGGTGCAAGACCATTAAAAAGACTTATTCAAAAAGAAATAGAAAACAAGCTTTCAGAGATGATTATTGGAGATGAAATTGAAAAAGGTAATGAGGTTGAAATAGGAGTTTTGAATGGCAAACTTAATTTTTCAGTTAAAGTACCTGAAAAAGCAGAAATTTTAAGCTAATATTTCTTGTCATTTAGCAAAAATCTGTTATTATTTAAAAATATGTCAAACGTAGTTGATGTTAAAAATAAAGAAATCATTCCTTTTAAATCTGGAGATACTGTAAAAGTTCACTACAAGATTATAGAAGGTGGAAAATCAAGAGTACAGCCGTATGAAGGAATTTGCATTTCTTTTAGAGGAGAAGGAGTTTCTAAGACTTTCACTGTTAGAAGAATTGGGGCTGACAACATAGGTGTTGAAAGAATTTTCCCATTATATTCACCAAATATCGAAAAAATTGAAGTTATTTCTTACGGAAAAGTAAGAAGAGCAAAATTATTCTATCTAAGAAATAGAGTAGGTAAAGCAGCAACTAGAGTTAAAACAAGATCTCCTAAAGCTAAAGCAACTGCTTAATTTTATTTTCCTTTGCTATTATTAATACATGATTTTAAAGTTTCCTTGTGAAAGTAAGGTTATTTCTTTGGATTTCGGAATAGACTCTTCAACAGATTCCTCTTTGGCAGGCTTTTATACTCTTTTTGATAATAAACATCCTGGTGTAGATTTTGATTTACCAGAAGGTACAGATATTTTTGCAGCCTTTGAAGGTATTGTTGTTAGGGTTGAAAATCACATAGGGATGGGGAATACAATTGGAATTAGAAATGGAAATATTCTGTCTTTATATGCACATTTGTCTGAATTTAAAGTGGGTTTAGGGCAAGTTGTTTATGAAGGTGATTTAATTGCAAAATCTGGTAATACTGGCAAAGCTACTACATCCCCACATCTACATTTTGAATTAAGGGACTTGAGATTTAAAGTTTTAAAGGATATGGTAATTAAACCTGAGTTTGAGACTAAAATTTCAAACTATCAAGCAAATTTTTCATATAAAGTGAACAATTCAAATACTCCAAAAAATTTAAATTTTATTTCAAAAATGTATTTTGGTACAGAAAATTTTGCAGATAAAATAAAAACCTTAAACAAATTGCATATTAAAAACGATGAAATTCTTAATCAAGACCAAGAAATATTGATTCCAAATTATAGCTAAAATTTGATTAAAATGCCAAAAAGGTGTAAAATTATAAGTACCCAACTCTGGGTATGGCCAAGAAAGAGAGAATAATATGGCCAGCAAGAAAAAGGCTCCGATTATCTTAGCTGCGGATATCGCCGACACTTTTTCGTCGAGATGGTACCAGGCAGCGAAGCGGCAAGAATTGCCGCGAGCTTACCTCGTTGGATGGGCCCGCGTAAAAGCCATTGCTTTGCTCGTTTTGGAATCGGGTGGCGACTTGCAAGAGGTGAAAAGGCGAGTATTTGAACTCGCCTCGGAGCCTCTCCCAAATCACGCTGGCAAGCGGCCGCGCTTGCCAGCGTGCAACCCACTGGTACCCAAAACCCCCAAACGCGGTGGCTCTACGTAAGGAGGTTTCCTTTTTTTCTTCGACGGGTGCTGCACATTGTGCAGCACCCAGTCATCCTAATTTAATTTTAAATATTTAGCTTTCTAATTTTTAATTTGAATAGTTAGTTTAAGAAAAAATCTATTTGGTGAGGGCGGTGAGATTCGAACTCACGACAAACGGCTTAAAAGGCCGCTACTCTACCGCTGAGCTACACCCCCAATTATGGTGACCCTACGGGGAATCGAACCCCGATTGACGGAATGAAAATCCGTTGTCCTGGCCGTTAGACGATAGGGCCATAACATTTGTAATTTTAACAAAAAAATTAATAATTACCAATAATTTTATCGCTCTGTTAAAATAGAATTTAATGGACTTTTTATATACAATTATCCTTTCAATTACAGCATTTTTCTTAAGTCTAGTGCCAACAAGGGAATTTAGAGAGGGTCTTATTTCTCAACCAGTTAGCTTTTATCCAATGAAATCAGTATCTCAAACCGACAAAACTGTCTCAAGATTGATTTATAGAAGTTTATTTAAATATAATATTTATGGTGAGCTTGAAAATGATCTAGTTTCTAATTATGAGATTTCCTCAGATGGTTTGGTTTATAAAATTAAGATAAAGGATAATCAGTATTTTATTGATGGAAAAAAAATTACTGCTGACGATGTCTTTTATTCTAGTATTAATTCTCCATCCCTACAAGGAATTGTTATAGATAGGGTAGATGATTTAACAGTAAGTTACACTCTTCAAAATAAATACGCACCTTTTCTATCTCTACTTACAGAAGGAGTTATTCAAAATGGTGCCTTAGAGAAAGGTAATGATCTAATGCCGGTTTCTTCAGGAGATTTTAGAGTCATCAAAGTTAAAAGGAGTGGTCCTATTATCAAGGAAGTGGTTTTATATTCAACCAAATATAATATTCAAAAATTAGTTTTTAGATTTTATGTCTCTGAAGAGGAATTACAAACAGCTGCAAAACTGGAAGAAATTGATGCTTTTATAAGTTATGATTCTTTAGAAATTCCTAATTTTGAAAAATATAAATTTCCTATACTTTCAAATACATATGGACTTTTTTTCAATTCAAATAATGAAAAAATAATATCTAAGGATTTAAGACAAAAAATTGCCAAATCTATTAATGTAGAAGAATTAAGTCTTGAGTACGGTGTTCCAGCCGAAGGGGTAATTTCTAAAGATATTTATACAAATTACAAGATTAATTTTAATAAATATGACAAAAAATTATCTGAGGATTTAAAAGAGCAAAGATTTGTAATTAAGGTTCCAAATTACAAAAATAATAAAAAAGTTGTGGAAAATATTAGAGCAAATATTGAGGATAAACTTAATATAGATTATGACATTGAGCTTTTAGAGCCTGATAAATTTATTAATGACGTTATTAGGACTAAAGATTTTGAGGTAATTTTTTTTGGAATAGAGACTTCCAGAGATCCAGACAGGTATTTAAATTGGCATTCTTCCGGTAAAGCGCCTGGTTATAATTTTACAAATTTTACTAACGCTGTAGCTGACAAAGCACTTGAAGATGGAAGAAATGAAACAGAATTTAGCAAAAGAAAAGTTCACTATGATAAGTTTCAAGAAGTTTTTGATGAAAATTTACCTGCTATTTTTCTGTATCATCCATTTATGAATTATTATGTTTCAAAGAGGGTAACTGGGATCACAGAAAAGACCACTTTTGATTTGACTGATAGGTTTAATGATTACCAGAATTGGTTAATAAATTAGCATTTATTGGTATAATATAGCCAAATGGTGGTCTTAGTTCAGCGGTAGAACGCCTCCCTGTGGAGGAGGATGTCATGGGTTCGATCCCCATAGATCACCCCAAAATATTCTTAATTTTTCTTATTGATTTTAATTAACTTTTTAGATAACTTTTAATAGTACCTAACTCACTAGAGAGGTGTGAAATGAGTTCAAACAAAAACGAAACTCAGTTAGAGCCGCAAGTAGTGTACATGAATGATATTCATGGAAATCACTACAAGCTCGAGGTAACCGAAGGAAATATCATCTTTGGAGCCACTTTTTTGGTATTTCAGAAGATTGATAATTCTTGGGTAAGCTTAGGGGAGCGTGTATCTAATAGCGGAATCAAGAAAGGTCGTCAATTGTGGGGTTTGATTGAGGTAGATTCCTATTACATCTATATGTTAATTTAGATGTGGTTGGAAGGTCCGCAACGAGCTGGTACCAGCTCGTTGCGAAACTTTTTAATATTTTTGATAAAATAATTTCTATGAGTTTAACCAAAAAACAGAAAAACTTTATAAATAACAATCTTGAACAAATTTCCATCAAGGATATTTCAAAAATTTTAAAATGTTCTGAAAAGGAAATTTTAGAATATTTAAAAAAAGACAAAACTGAAATTACCAAGAAAAACACTCCAAATAAAAGTATTTTTATAGAAAATAAGTTTGTATATAAAACACTTAAAGATGTTTTTGAAGAAAATATAGGTTTTTTTGTGATTATTGCAGTTTTTATTTTTGTATTGTATTGGCCATCTTTGAACAGTATTTTATTAAGTGATGAAATAACAACTTTTAATACTAATATAGCTGGTAAAAGTTTTAATTTTTTTAGTACTTTTTATAACACTGTATTTATTCATGTGGTAAATTTTTATCTTTTTGGTTTAAGTGGTGCTGGGTTTAGAATTGTCACAATTATTCTACATCTTTTAAATATTTTTTTATTTTTCTATATCTTTAGAAATTTCTTTTCAGAAAAGGTATTAAAAATCGCAATTTTACTTTTATCAGCACATTCTTTAATATCTGAGAGTATCATATGGGTTTCAGCTAACCCTTATGTATATATGGCAACTTTATATCTAATTTCATGTGCTTTTTCTTTGAAATTTAAAGAAGAAAATAAATACATTTATTTGATTGGTTCTTTTATTCCAATTTTTATGCTCGCTTTATCTGGGGGACATTCTAATTTTGCTCCGTTATTTTTGATTTTCTTTAATCTTTTTATTTTGAAAAATCCCGTAAAGAAGGAGTTACTATTTACATTTTGGTTGCTTCTCTTAATTCCAGTTTATGGAATGTTAAATAAATCAACAGTTGAGCAAAGAGTAGCATCTCTTACAACAGGTCCGTATTTAGAGAAATTTACACAAACACTTCCATTTACTATTGCAAAATCTTTAGAATTAGTGATTGTTCCTTATAATTTAGCTTTATTTCATGAAGAAACCCTTACACCAGAGTATTACTTTTTTGCAAGAATTGTCACAATTATCTTTATTGCATCTTTTATTGTTTTATTTTTCAAAAATAAATTTTATTTTGGAGTATTAAGTCTGGCTTTTATATATAACATTTATATGTTTTCACCAATTCAGATCTCCTGGTTCGTGGCTGAAAGATATATGTACTTTACTATTTTTATTTATTGTCTACTTATTGGAATTGTTATTGACTATATTTATGATTATAAAAATAAATTTTTAGCTTACTCACTGATTACCATTTTCTTTTTTCTTTTAATTGTTAGAACTGTAACAAGATTTGAAGATTGGAAATCTAATGTTAATTTGTGGATGGCAAATGTGAAGATCTCTCCTGATAGTCATAGGGTTAGAAATAATTTGGCGGATAGTTTGACTAAAGAAAAAAGATTTGCTGAGGCTGAGGAACATTTTCTTTATTCTATTAAAATTAATCCTAATTTTGCTGAAGCTTATATGAATTTAGGTAATTCTTACCTTCAACAAGGGAAAACAAAGCTTGCTGAGGAGGCATATTTAAAATCTCTCGAATTAAATACAGGTTTAGTTGATTCTTACTTAAATCTTGGTATTATATATGCAAATAGTAAAGAGTTTAGTAAGGCCTATTCAGCCATTGATAAAGTTATTTTGATGGCCCCAAGTTTTGAACAAGCCAAAAATCTAAAGAAAGAAATAGAAAAATATGAAAATTCTCTCAAAAAGAACTAAAATAGTAGCTACAATTGGTCCGTCCAGTGAATCACCTGAAATGATGGAAAAATTAATGGGTCTTGGTGTAAATGTATTCAGATTTAACATGAAGCATGGTGACGTTGAATGGCATAAAAAATTTATTAAACAAGCAAGAGAAGTAGCCTTAAAGATTAACCACGAATTGGGAATTTTAATTGATTTACAAGGTCCAGAGATTAGAATTAAAACTTTTAATCAAAAGGTTTTAAATATTAAAAAAAGCGATCTTATTAAATTTGTTTCAAATATAGAAATGCTTAACGATAATGAAAATATTATCTATACTTCATCAAAAAATATTGTAACCTCCTTAGAAAAGGGCGATAGGATTGTTATAGACGATGGTGCCCTTTTTTTGACTGTTCAAGACAAAAATAGTGACTCAGTAACTTTGATATCTGAATCAGATAGTCCTTTGAAAAACAATAAATCTATGAATTTAATTGGAAAGGATATTGATTTACCATCTTTGACTGATGAAGATAAGTTAAGACTTTCGGTTGCTGAAGAACATAAAGTTGATTTTATAGCTCTTTCATTTGTTAGAGAGAATAAAGACTTAGACACTCTTAAGGAAGAAATGAAATCAAGAAATATTGAAGCTAAAATTGTTTCTAAAATTGAAAGTCAAAAAGGAATTAATAATATTGATGAGATTATTGATAATTCTTACGCAATCATGGTGGCAAGAGGTGACTTGGGAATCGAAACTCCTATTGAAGGTGTGACATATATTCAAAAAATATTAATTAAAAAATGCAGAATGAAATCTAAACCAGTGATAGTTGCTACTCAAATGCTTGAATCCATGATTAATTCCAAATTTCCTACTAGAGCAGAAGCTGCTGATGTATCTAATGCGGTTTTTGATTATACTGATGCTGTTATGCTTTCTGGAGAGACTGCTTACGGCGCTAATCCGGCTGAAGTAGTTGAAGTTATGGCAAAAATTTGTTCATTTAATGAAAATGTTAGAAGTGAGGCTTCAATAATCCATGTCACCAGAGATAATACATACTATATTGCTGAGGCTGGTTTTAACATCTCTAAAGATCATAATATTAATAAGATTATTGCGTTAACCGAAACAGGTTATACAGTGAGAGTTCTTTCAGCATTAAGACCAAAAGCAGATATTATTGCAGTTTCTGATGTATTAGATACTGTTAACCTGTTATCACTATCTGGAGGAGTTAAATCTTTCAAAACTAAATATGCAATTTCAGATCTTAGCTCTTATGAAAAGATTATAGAAGAATTAAAGAATGCTAATCTAGTTGAGTCAGGTGAGACTGTTGTTGCAATCCACGGTCAAAAGTTTGGTATGGCTGGAGGAACAAATTCATTAATTATTTTAACAATTTAATTGAAAGGACAGATTAAATGAGTAAAGATTCAAACAAATTAATAGGTATTATTGGAGTTTTAGTATTTATTGTAGTGATTATGGCCTATTATATAGGTTATTTTACAGGTAGATTAGAGCTAGGTGCTCCATTTATTCCTGCCGGAACAAAAGCTACAAACCCAGCAACTCCTCAAAAAGAAGAAGAATTTAAACAAGTTGAAGAAGTTGCTTACTTTGATTTAAAAGGAGATGAAATTGCCAAAGGAAAACTAGATTCAGATATTGTTTTGGTTGAGTACACAGACTTACAATGTCCTTTTTGTGCAAAATTCCATCCTAATGTAGATTCTGTACTAGAGAAAAATAAAGATGTGAAATTAGTGACCAAACATTTCCCTCTTTCGTTTCATCAATTCGCAAAAGATTACGCAGTTATGTTTGAGTGTATTGCCAAAAATAGTAATACAGAGCAAGCTTACAGTTTTGTTTCCAACTTATTTAAAGTAAATATGGATAAAAGAGGGGTTGTTACTTTAGAAGATGGTTTAAATGAATTTAAGAAATTGGGTCAAACTGATGACTCTTTTAAAGCTTGTAAGGATGACTCAAAAATTACACAAAAAATTCAGAATAACTTTGATGAAGGTGTAAAATTAGGAATAAATGGAACACCAGCTATGTATATCTTAAATACTTCGAGCAAGAAAGCTGTAAGATTAAATGGCTTAGTTGATGAATCTGTTATTCAATCTGAGATTGAAAAAATAAAGAAGTAATAGATGAATTATTTAGGAGAAGTATTTGAACGGTAAATTAATTATTATTTCAACGCCTATCGGTAATATGGAAGACATTTCAGCAAGGGCCTTAAAGGCCCTTGCTGACGTTGATTATATTCTTTCAGAAGATACTAGAGAAACTCAAAAATTACTTAATTATTTTAATATTCAAAAAACTCAAATATCTTATAGAGACCAAAATCACTCAAGAGTCTATAATCAAATTTTAGAATTACTTAAATCAGGATTAAATATAGCCTTGGTATCAGATAGAGGTACTCCGTTAATTTCTGACCCTGGTTATAAACTTGTAAGAGATTTAATAGATGAAGGTATTGAAATAGATTCAATTCCAGGTCCTTCTAGCATAATAGATTCTTTAGTAAAGTCCGGGTTGCCAACAGACAAATTTGTTTTTTTGGGATTTTTACCTAAAAAAGATACTCAAATTATTAAGATTTTGGAGGAATATGGAAAGTTAGACGCAACTTTAATAATATTTGAAAGTCCCTATAGGTTAGAAAAATTATTAGAACTAGCTGCTAAAACTCTTGGAATGAGAGATGCAGCAGTTTGTAAAGAATTAACAAAATTACATGAACAAATTTATAGATTCAATCTCTCTGATTATAAATCCCAAAAAATTGATTTAAGAGGTGAGTTTGTAGTATTATTTTCTAAGAGATTAAAATCTCAGGAAGGTGATACCTCTTTAAAAAATTATGAATGATGAAATCCTAGTCTCTGAAAATTTAAAAGCAAGAGAATTTCAATCAAAAGTTGAAGCAGAAAAAGAAAAGCTCTCTTCAAATTACTCCAAGATAGAGAAAGATAGTCAAGAACTTTTGGCAACAATAAGAGATCAAGGTTTGTCTTACACAGATATGATGGATACATTGAGATCTGTCCAAGAACAATACGATTCTTTAGATATTGAATATTTCTCTGAAAAAATGAATGAATTTAATTACTTAATGAAAAATCCTTTTTTTGCTCGAATAGATCTTAAACAACATGGTAAAGATACAGTAGAAAACTTTTATATTTCTAAATTTGGTTTTTTTGAAAATGGAAAGCCAATTTTAATTGACTGGAGAACCAAGTTAGCCTCTATTTACTATAAAAACAGATATCCAAGAAAAAACATTAGTTATGAAGTAAACGGTAAAGTGTTCACTTTTGATATGAGTCTAAAAAGGACTTTTGAATTTGATGAAGGTATGATTATCAAATATTTTAATAACGATATTGGTGTATCAGAAACAGAGATAGTAGTTGATAAAATCAAAAATAGAACCGGTGGTGTTTTGGAAGATATAGTCGAAACGATTCAGGAATCTCAACTTGAAATAATCGAAGCGGATCCTAGAAGTGTTTGTATAGTACAAGGATGTGTTGGTTCAGGTAAATCTACCGTTGCTATTCACAAACTCTCACATATATTTTTTAATTTTCCTGACTTAATAAAACCTCAAAACTCTATACTTATTTCCAAGAGTAGAGTCTTGGTAGATTACTTATCTTCTTTATTTCCTAGATTGGGAATTTTCGATTTGAAGTATAAAACTGTTAGAGATTTGATGTTTAAATTACTAACAGAAAATGCTTCTAAAGTTAAATTTAATTTAGATTTAAATCAAGATATCTCAGAAATACATTTGGAATTTTTTGAGCAATTAAATTCAAATATTCTTAAAGTAAAAGAAAAAGCCTTTGCAGAAATTTCTGAAATTGTCGAATCTAGATCTACCTCTGACACGTCTTCTTATAAATTTAACTCAGCATATTCTATAAAAAAACAAATTTATGAAATTGTACAAGATTTAGACGATGCTATTAAGTATTTAAAAGATGATATTAGAGAGTTAAAAGGAAATGATTTTGAAAGAGAAAAGAAAAAAGTTTCTTTAATTAGAATTCAAAATCTTAAAAAAGAGATTAAATCTGTGGAAACATCTATTTTGAATAACTCATTCAAAGAATTGATCAAAAATTATATGATCCCAAATGTATTAGGTTACAAAGATACCTTAATTTTTTTATATATCTTCATTGAACTTTATGGAATTAGGGAAAGCGATATGTTTGAGTATGCCGTAGTGGATGAAGCACAAGATTTGTGTATTCTAGAGATGGCAGTAATTTCTAGATTTGTAAGAAATAATAGATTTTGTATTATTGGAGACTTAAACCAAAATATTCATAATAATCCTTTATCCTCTTGGGAAGAGATTTTTCCTATTTTTAAAGGTACAAAAATTAATACATTTCAACTTGATACAAATTACAGATCTACAAAAAATATTATTGAGTACTCCAATAAAATTCTCTTACCTCATACTAAAACTTACTTACCAAAATCTATCGATAAAATTGGTCCAGAAGTAGTTGAAATAAGTACTTCAGATTTAGATAGGTTAGAGAAATTTACTGAACTTTTAAAAAATGATTACGACAATTTATCCAAGAGTGTTGGTGTAATTTTCTATAATTACTCTCAAAAAGATGAATATATTAGAAGAATAAAGGAAATATGTCAGGATGTAGAAAAAATTTCAATTTTAAATGAGCAAAATAAGACAGTTTACGCCCCAAGAGTAATTTATGTTACTGATTTTAGTCATTGCAAAGGTTTGGAATTTAACAAGGTTTATCTCTTTGGTTTTGATGGTAAAGATGTAGATTTTGAAACTGCAAAGAAGTTCTTTGTTGGTTGTACTAGAGCAATGAATGAGCTTATTATTTTTAAATAAAAACAACTATTTTAAATAATTAGTAATTAATTTTGATAGAACTATTTGGTTCTAGAGATTCTGAGGAGAGTAAATCTGGATTTATTTCTTTAGAATTAATTTCTAGCTTGGAAACTTTTCTACCGTAAATAGAGTCAATTTTAAACCCTTCTCTTAAAATTCTTGTTTCTATATTTTGATTGAAATAACTGTCTAATAATTGAGTAATTGATTTTTTATTATTAAATTTTAATTTAGAAATTTTACCGTTATCAATAACTTGATACTCATATTCATTAATTTTTTCAGGTTCTTTTATATTCTTTGGTTGGATGATTTTCTGATAGTCTAGACCTGATTTAAAGATCCCAAATATTACTAGATAGAAAATTAAAACAACAATAATTTTAAAAATATCTTTATATTTTTCTTCTTTTAATAGATTTTTTATTTTTTGCATTGTTATTATATGTTAAAATATCTTTATGAAATTAAGAAACTTAATTTTTATTATTATAGCAGTAATTGTTACTTCTTTTATTATTTACAAACAATTTCAAACTCCCTCAGTGAAGGTTAAAAAAATAGATGTTAAAGCAGGTGAGGTAGTTAAGTCGGTAAGTGCTAGTGGTTTCATAAAATCAAATTTAGAAACTGAAATTGCATTCCCGATTTCAGGAAGAGTTAATAAGGTTTATTTTAACGAAGGAGATACAGTAGCTCAAGGAGCACTAATTGCTAAATTAAATAATGATGATTTGTACTTCACTGCAGAGTCCGCTAGAAAAGATAAAGATGCTACTCAAAGAACAAGGGACATATATAAGGAAAACTACCAGTTCTCTACCAAAGAAGTAGGAGGTCAGGCTGAATACGATTTAAATATTAGAAAATTAACAGATCAGTTAAGGTCTGCTGATAACTCTTATAAAGCCACTCTTTCAAATTTAAATAAGTCATACTTATATTCTCCTCTTACAGGAACAATAGTCTATTCTGATTTAAAAGAAGGAAAGATTGGAGGATCAGCTACTACAGTTAAGATTGCTGATTTATCAAAATTAGAATTTCAAGCAGATTTAGATCAGGAAGATTTTAAATTTGTTAAAGCCGGTCAAACTGCTGAAATTGTGTTAGATGCTTATCCTGAATCTAAGTTTTTGGGTAAACTTGTTTTTATTCCCTCTTATGTTGATGAGGAATCTGCAACTAAAACCTTTAAATTAAAAATTGCTTTAGATTCTCAAAACAACAATGTTGTTAAAGGCATGACTGGAGACGTTAATATTATTACAAACAAGATTCAGGCAAAAAGATACCTTCCTTTTGATGCTGTTTTTTCTGAGGAAGATAAAAGATATGTTTGGTCTGTAAATGAAGATGGAAAACTTTCCAAACTTCCTGTAGAAATTGGGCTAGAAGGGGATACCTTTACAGAAATAAAATCAAATCTTCCTGAGTTTGTTGTCATACCAGACTCATCAGTTAAAACTGTTAAGGAAGGTTACTTTGTAACTTATTAGTAATGAAATCTCCAATTCTCTCAATAAAAAATGTTTTTAAAACTTATACTGTAGGTGATCAGAAAATAAATGCTTTAAATGGTGTTTCAATAGATATTTTTCAAGGTGATTTTGTTGCTATAGTTGGTAAATCAGGAAGTGGTAAATCTACTTTAATGCATATTATTGGGTTACTAGATACACCATCCTCTGGTGATGTTGTAATAAATGGAACTAATGTATCCAAGATGGATGAGGCCTCGTTAGCTAAAATTAGAAACAAGGAAATAGGTTTTGTGTTTCAATCTTTTAATTTATTATCAAGAGCCACTGCTTTAGAAAATGTTTTACTTCCTTTGCAATACTCTTCTGTTCCAAAAGAAAATTGGGAAAATTTAGCTCTAAAAATGCTTAAAATGGTTGATTTACAAGAGAGAATCCAAAATAGATCTAACGAATTATCTGGAGGTCAAAAACAACGAGTGGCTATAGCTAGGGCACTCGTTACTGACCCTGCAATTATCTTAGCCGATGAGCCAACTGGAAATTTAGATTCTAAGACAGGTGCTGAGATTGTAAAGAAATTTATAGAATTAAATAATTCCGGAAGAACAATTGTATTGGTTACTCACGATTCAGATTTAGCAAAAATTGCCAAAAAAATATTTGTATTAAGTGATGGAGAAATAATTAAAGAAGAAAAATGATTATAGAACTTGTTAGAACATCTTTTAGATCTTTAATGTCTAATAAAACTAGAACATTTCTTACAATGTTAGGAATTATAATTGGTGTTTTTGCTGTTGTTTCCTTAATTTCAATTGGTCAGGGAATTCAAAACTACGTTACCGGGCAGTTTGGTAAATTAGGCTCCGATTTAATTTTTGTTACTCCGGGTAAATTGAATTTAAGAGGGGATCCGGGTGCTAATTTTTTAGCAAATAAATTAGATGAAAAACATTTGAAATTGTTAGAAAATTACGCAACTGATTATGTAAAAAATATTACCCCTATTATGGAGATTGGAAAAACAATTTCTTTTAAGAACAAAACTTATTATACAGAAGTTCAAGCAACAAATGAGGTTGGAAATATTACTTATAGAATTGAACTCGATAAAGGAAGGTATTTTTCAAGATCTGAGGTAAATGCTGGAAATAAAGTTGTGATTATGGGATCTACATCTTCAAAAGAGCTTTTTCCTAATCAAGATCCTGTTGGTAAGAATATTAAAATTGATGATAAAACTTTTATTGTAATTGGAGTAGCTAAAGAAAAGGGAAGTCAGCTTGATAGAAGAGTGTTTATTCCTTATACAACTGCTAAACATCAATTTAATGTTAAGAACTTCTCTGCTTTAGTAATGATTTCTAAATCTTCTGATAATGTTGAATCGGCAATGAAACGAGTAGAAATTGCAATGCTTAGAGATTTAGATGCAGATCAATTTACAGTGATATCACAAAAAGATTTGCTATCTTCTTTTCAAAATATTCTTGGAACTATAACTATTGGTATTGGGGCTATTGCTGCAATTTCTTTATTAGTGGGTGGTATTGGAATAATGAATATCATGTTAGTCACAGTTACAGAAAGAACTCAAGAGATAGGTTTAAGAAAAGCTGTTGGTGCAACCCCAAATAATATTGCAACTCAATTTTTAGTTGAAGCTACTTCCCTATCTGTTTTAGGTGGTTTGATTGGTATGGGGTTGGGGATTCTTCTTTCGTTTATTGTTAGGACTTACTTTAGCTTTGATGCAGAAGTTCCACTATGGTCTATTTTACTCGCTTTTGGATTCTCATTCCTTGTTGGGGTAATATTTGGTACTTATCCAGCAATCAAAGCGGCTAAAAAAGATCCTATAGAAGCCTTGAGATACGAATAGAGTATAATTGCAGTATCTTTTGCCCCCATAGCTCAGTGGACAGAGCACTTCGCTTCGGACGAAGGTGTCGGGAGTTCGAATCTCTCTGGGGGTACCATGATTAAAAAAATAAGTTCTTTACATCAAAATATTTATATTTACTTTTGTATTACTACTTTTAATAATTTCTGGTTTATAACATCATCTTGGGTAAACTATTGGTTAAAATATATGTCTATTTCTGAAGTAGGAGTAATAGATGCGATTGCATTTTCAATTGGAATTTTAATCGAAATTCCAAGCGGTTTAATATCTGATAGGTTAGGAAGAAAGTATAGTTTGATACTTGCGAGTTTTTTTCAGTTTTTAGGCTCTTTTTTAATTACAATTTCTTTTAATAAATTTGAGATTGCAGCTGGATTTATAATATTTCAAATTGGTACCGCACTTTTTAGCGGAACTATAGAAGCATTTGGTTATGAGGAGGCTAGTAAAAATAACTTAGATTATCAGAATTTATTATTAAAATCTCAATATTTTGCAAGTTTCGGAAATTTATTTTCTCTTGTAGTTGGGGGATATTTTTATTTATTAAATAAAAATATCCCCAACTTTTTATGGTCCATGAATTATCTAATCTCATTACTATTTTCCATTTTAATTACAATAGATTCACAACCTTCTTTATTTGATGATTTATCAAATTCTGCAAGTCTTAAAATTAGAGATTACCTTCATAATTTTAATTTTAAAACTACTTTTTACCTTATAATTTTATCGAGTATAGTTTTTTCTTTTGATTACGGTTTTTTAAAACTAACTATAATGGAGAATTTCTCAACAATTGAAAATAATTATTATTTTCTATTTATTGCAATAAGTTTAGCTTTAATTGTTAATCATTTTCTTATTGAAAAAACAAAAAATTATGAAAAAATAATATTTTTTATCTACATAATTCTAACTTTTTTACTTATTACAAATACTTTTTATAAGTACAGTTTAATTACTTTATTTTTTTTCTTAACTTTTTTAACTATCTATATATACCAGGTTTCACTTAATTATATAAATACTCGAATTAGAGACTCAGTAAGGGCTAGTTTTATATCGATGTTTAATTTTGCATATAAAATACCTTATGTATTTATTGCTTTATTTTTAGGTTTTAGTTTGGAAAGCACTGATATTTCTCTAACATTAACTTATTTAGGTGTATTTATGGTAGTTGTAGGTCTTTTAAGTAATATTTTGTTAAAATTGGTATATAATAAAACTTTAGAAATGGGGGCGTAGCTCAGTGGCAGAGTAGCTGGCTCTTAACCAGTTTGTCGTGAGTTCGAATCTCACCGCCCTCACCAAAAAAGTGTTTGACATCTCGGTTGATAATAATCATAATAAATATATATATGAAAAATTATTTTATTGCCCTCATAGCTCTTTTCTTGGTATTTTTTTCTTATGATTCTCTAGCTCAAAGACTTACACCTATTCCTATGAGAATACCTGTATTTGAATCCGCTCCTGCTTATGAACAACCAAATTTAAACATTCAAAATATTTCTAGACCCGGAACTATAAGCGCTACAGTTAAGGGTGCGTTAAATCTTAAACCAGAAGATAAAAATGTTAAATTTAGAATAGTAGTTTATAAACTTGTGAACGGAAGATGGGTAAATATTGATAATTTTTCTACTTCTATAAAACCTGATGGTTCTTATCTTACTGTTATCAGAGGCGAGGGAAGTTACAGATTTGTTCCAACTGTTCCTTTTGACCCAAAATTTAAATATACCTTTTCTCCTTTAAATCATACAGTGAGAATTCAGAAAGATGCTAAGAATAATGTCTTTATTAGAAACTTCAGTTACAAAAAAACTAATAGAAAATAATAAATATTTATTCTTTTTTTTACCTTTAATCTTCTTCCCGATTGGATTTGAGTATTTTGAAATACCTAAATACTATTTTTTAGCTTTTTTTTCATTTTTTTATCTTTTGTCCTTGCATTTTAAAGATGTTAAGTTAGTTTCGGTAAATTCAATTTCATTAATATTCTATCTCCTGATTACCACTCTTTCTTCAGTTCAAATTTATTTTAAAGAAAGTTTTTTTGGTTTTGATTTTTTAAGATACAATTCTTTGTTTTTTTTATATTTATTATTGGTATTTTATTTCTTTTATCAACAGAAAAAATTACCTAAAAATTTTATAAATAACATTGAAGGGTACTTTTTAACTGGGATATTTATTTGCGCAGTATTAGGAATTATTCAATTTCTAGTTCACCCTTTAAAATTTATTTCAGATTCTTGGTACTTTGATGGAAGGATTGTTTCCACCATGGGTCATCCTAATTTTCTTGCATCAATTATGGTAATTGGTTTGATAATTTCAGATAGGTTAAAACTAATTTGGGTAAGATTAACTTTGATATTATGTCTTATTTTAACCTTTTCAAAGACTTCAATTCTTATTTATTTTTCCTATTTATACTTTTTATATATAAAAAATATGTATCAAGTTAATAGAAAGATTTCGCTAACAATTGGTATTTTATCGATAATTCTTTTAGCTTTTGTTGGGGCAGGTTTATTTTCTAATTCTTACAAAGAATTAATTGATAATAAACCTGAAATGTATCAATTTCAAAGATTTTTTGTATTCTTAAATCCCCAAGAACTTTCTTTAGATTTAAGATTTAAAATTTGGAATGAGGCTATATCTGCAATTTCTGATTCACCATATTTTGGTTTTGGAAAAGGTCAAATAATAAGAATAATAAATATGCCTGAATTTGGAGAATTGTTCTTATCTTCTACTCATAATTTATATCTCGACGTTGCTATAGAATCTGGTTTAATAGGTTTAAGTGCCTTTCTAATATTTATAATTTCCTCTTTAATAAATTCTTATAATTTTGATAGGAATCTTTTTTTGATTCAAGCTTTTATTACAATTCATGGATTTTTTGACATCACCCATGTTTCTTTATGGTTTGTATTTATTTTTATTGCTGGTATATCTTTAAATAAATATAATAAAAATTATTTAAAACAACTTTGAATGAGTATTCCTTGTGGATCCTCATTACCTTTGTAGATATCTAAATTTGAGATTAAACATAAGTTATAAATATTGAAACAAATTATAAAAATTGTTATTAAAATAAAAAATATAAATTTGCTTTTATTAAATATTTCTTTTAAAACATAAGAAACAAGTAATATGTACAAAAAATTAAACGGGAAGATGTATCTACTTGCAAATATAATAAATCCAGAAAGATCAAATAAAATAGATAAAGATAAACACGCTGTCAGGAGTACCAAAATTACATTTAGTAGCAAATCACGTGTTCTAATTTTGATTATTACCCATAAAAAAGGTACTAAGTAAAAAAAGTACATAAATTTTTTAAATAGAGAAGTGAATAACCCATCTAGTCTATAGTAATGAAGTCCAAAATTATAATAAATCGTTAAAACTTCAACTAATCTTAAAATATTTTCTTTTATGTTGTTAATACTAAACCTATCAAAGTTGAGATTTAAAATGGAATTATCGGTTGAATTTGTAAATCCTTGATTTCCAGAGATCGATACTAAAACTATAAAACCAAGTAATGATGGAAAAATTAAAGATTTTAAGAGACTTTCAGTTACCTTTTTATCAACTAAAAGTAAGAAAACCCCAGTTGCAAAAACAAAAATAAAGGATGTGTAATGAGAAATTAAAGAAAGAAAGATTATTAAACCCCATACAATATAATTAACTTTTTTTCTTTCAAGATAGTCCTTAAGGTAAAAAAACTGTATTACTAAAAGTAGTTGTGTTAGGGCATAGGTTCTGAGTTCTACTGAGTAATAAATTTGTATTGGAATAAATGTTAACATAATTCCACTAATAAGATAAATTAGGTTTTGCTCCTTTAAATACCTATAAAGAAAAATATTTAAAGTAACTATAGAAAAGATTAAGCTAGAAATTCTTAAATTTTCATTTGTAAATAAAAAAGAAAAAATCTTAATAAAATAGTAGTAAAGAGGGAGGTTTGTAGAGGTTTCATTGTAGAGAGGGTTTACAAGAGGGTTGATTTGGGTTGTTCTAATAGTTATATATTCGTCATTCCAAAGAGGTCTATAAAAATCCGGCAATCTTAATAAAATAAAGATAAAATTTATAATTAAGATTGAAATAATATTAATTTTTTGAATAAAATTATCTTTTAGCATTAAGTTTATTTTCTAAATTTAGAATCTCTTGATTCCAATGGTTTTTACCGTAGTCGTTTTGTAGATTGAAATAAAACTCTGAGTAATTTTCAAAATAAAGTTTCTTTGCTTCATCTAAAATTTTTTTGGCATCTTCTTTATAATTTAATTCTTCGAATATTTTAGCTTTAATAATTAAAAACCAAGACTTTAGAAAAATTATATCTGAGTGATAAGAGTCTATTAAATAAGTTACTCTAATTAGGATATCCTTTTTACTATTATCAGAAAAATAATTAGAGATTAGCATTATAATTTCTAGATAATTAATTATGATGATTATTTTTTTATTGATATTAAAACTTGAATCATTTTTAGTTAATTTTATTTCTTCTTCTGCAATATCCAAAGCGCTAAATAAAAAGTTTCTTTTTCTGACTGGATCGGTGTCAAAAGATGCAAATTTAAGATTTGATTGTCTATTTTGGTCAATGTAATTATAAAAACTCTCAGTATTTTGTATTTTTAGTTCTGATTGTTTCATAACTTCAATTAGATCAAGTCCTGAACTTTTTTTTTCAAAAGAAGAAACACTTCCCATTAATTCATGAATTTTTTTAGATATTTCCTCTAAAATTGAATAATTAATCATATATTTATTATACTTAATTTTAAATTTTAGTCATATTTTAAGTTTATAAACAAAAGTAGTATAATTTAGTGTTTTAGTGGGCAGGTGGCGGAATTGGTATACGCGCAACGTTGAGGTCGTTGTGGGGTCATTCCTGTGCAGGTTCGAGTCCTGTTCTGCCCACCAAGTAGGCTCGATTTTGGTATACTTAAATCGTGTTAAAAATAAATAGTTTATTAAAATCTATTCTTGCAAATGATTATTCTAAAATAGTTTTGCTAACACTTTTAATCTCTTTTATATTATTCCCTGTAAGTGATTCAATTAACTTTTATCAGAATGATGACTGGATATACTACAAAGCTATTTCACAGTTTTTGATCGGCAATTATGAGGTACCTAGGTATATAGAAGCTCTTTTTTACACTCAGGGTTTTTTAGGTACAGTTTATGCTGCCTTTTTTGGGCTAGAAAAATTACCTGTTTTAACTTTTATTTTTTCCATGATGACGTTTTTTATCTTTCAAATAATAGTAAGAATGTTTTATATAAAAAGTTTTATTGAAAGTACTATTTTTTCTCTCTTTTTATTTGTCTCGCCCTTATTTATATATTCATCTCTGGGCTTTATGTCGGATATCTATTTTTTATTCTTTTTGATAATTGGTGTATTCTTTTACGAGATATTTAATCGTACCGGAAAATGGTATTTTTTCTTTTTATTTAATTTATTCATGATAATTGGTTTTTTTACTAGGCAGCTTTCTATTGTTTCGGGTATTGCATTTGCCTTAATACTTTTTATTCAAAAAAAGTATAAATTGGCAATTTTTCAAATGTTATCAAATATTACATTGCTTTTATCCTATTTTTATTTGATTCCCAAAACATCAACTATGGAAAGGGAAGGGGAGTTATATTATTTTAATCTTTTAAATTTTGATCATACTTTTTCAATTACTTATGCCGGCTTAGTATATTCAATTGCTTTTATTGCCCCCTTAACTATTTTATTAGTAAGTAAGGTTTTAAATATCTATGCAGCTAATTTAAAATTTAAGATCTTATTTTTGCTTTCTATAATTTTGGTATTCTTTTCTTTTAATTTTTTATTTAATCCTGAAATAACTTCAAATAAAAACATGTATTATTTTAAGAATACTTTAGATAGAAATGGTTTTTTCTTTGGAAGCTTACTTGGAAATAAATATCACTTTTTTTATTCTGATCAGATTTATTTCTATTTTGAGCTTATTTCAAAAATTACATTATCTGTTTTTATTACCGGAGTATTATTTCTTTTAAGAAATTCTCTTAATTTTTATTCTCTTTTTTCAATTATTTATTTAGGTTTTATGGTTGTTCTCCCGGGAGGGGTATATGATAGGTACTACTTAGTTATGATTCCTATCACAATTTTGTTTATACTAAATCTATCAACTAATTTTAATAAGATAACTAAACTTGTTTCGGTTATTTCTTTATTTGTTATAGCAATTTATACATATAATTTTGCAATGGATTTTGTATTAGTCCATAACTATATATGGAAATCTGCAAGAAACATTGTAAATATTAGAAATGTTAATCCAAAAACAATCTCTGCTGGTAATGCTTGGAATAGAACATACCAGAATGAGAAATTGGATTATAGATATATATTTTCTTTTGAACCTCGAGAAGTGAATCCTAAAATTAAATGTTGTTATGAAATCTACTTTAAGTATGAGGTAAACTACCCTCTTAATTTTTTTGAAAAACCAGTAGTTTATTTTTATAGAAAAATCAATTAAAATATTTTTGTTCTTTTACATAGAGAGGTATTGTAATGGAAAATGGCATCTCAGGTAACGGTTTGTTATTTAGGTTTGAAGGTCGCTATATTGGAGCAGACCTACTACCTAGGGAGATTTTAGGCCCTACCCCATACGATCAAGTTAGGTTCTGGACTAGTTACTTACGAATTGGTGAGTTATTTGTTTACAATGGGCACTGGTATCAGGTTAAGGTAAATCGTTTAATCAATGTCTCAGATTCTGTTCAAAGATACGTCTTTTTTGCAGTTCCTGAGAGGTATCAAATTAGAGAGGAGTAAGTGTAGCGGGCGAGCTGTATGGCTCGCCCGCTTCTCGTTTTAATTTTCTTTATCCAATTAACTTTTTATTTTGTTATAATATCCTAGTATTTTTGCGGGAATAGCTCAGTGGTAGAGCGCCTCCTTGCCAAGGAGGAGGCCGCGGGTTCGACCCCCGTTTCCCGCTCCAAAAATACTTTAAATGGGGCGGTAGCCAAGGTGGTCACGGCACCGGTCTGAAAAACCGGCGATGTGGGTTCAACTCCCACCCTCCCCACCATTTTAAATTTTATGGCATAATTTATTCAGTAAAAATTTGAGGAATAAATTATGCCAGAATTAACATTCAACGAGTATCAATCAAAAGCTAAAGAAACAGCGCTTTACCCAAATGTTGGAAAAAATCCATACTATCCTGCTCTTGGACTTTCTGGAGAAGCTGGTGAAATAGCTAATAAAATTAAAAAAATTATGAGAGATAAAAATGATGTGATTACAGATGAAGATAGAGATGATATTAAAAAAGAATTAGGTGATGTTTTATGGTATGTAGCAGCAGTTGCAGATGAATTTGGTTTGAAAATGGGTGAAATTGCTGAGAAGAATTATGAAAAACTAAAGAAAAGACTTGAAGAAGGTAAGATTCAAGGAAATGGTGATAACAGATAAATTATGGTAAAATAACTTTACTTTGGGGGCTCATAGCTCAGCTGGTTAGAGCATTCGGCTTACATCCGAAAGGTCCTAGGTTCGAGTCCTAGTGGGCCCACCATTTTTAAATTTGACATTTCATTAAATTAATATAAAATATCCTAACCTATAGCAATATAGAGAGCAATCTTTTGAAATGAGGGAGGTCTTAGATGAAGATTGGGGTATGTGTTGTCTGTGAGCAGGAGAAGGCGGTGAACAAATCCCGTCTCGACGGGAAGTTGTACTGTCTTTCCTGTAAGGGGCAGAAAAACTACCATGAAAAAAAGGGGTGGGTAAAGTGTCATTCTTGCGGTAAGTTCAAGGATGCTGCAAAAGTCACGCCCCCAACATGCTACAGTTGTGTCGATCAGATAATAGGGATTTGTGAAAAGTGTGGTCAGGAAAAGAAACGAGTATATGGCTATAAAGACCTAAATATTCGTGTCTGTCCTGGTTGTCGTACACAATTGCGCAGGGAAGATATCTCCCTGCACGAATGGTGCATCTATTGCCCTGATGTTAACGGAAGAAGGCCGGTCGCAGTGCGTGACGAAGATGGGCTGGCAGTTTGCCATGAACATTGGCGTCATCATCGATCGCTGCACCCAAATCCCAAAAAAGCCTAGGGATAGCTGAGGGATATAAGTTTCCGCGGCGCGCAAGCGCCGCGGGAATCCGCTTTATTTTTTTATTTTAATTGTTCTAAAAATTCTTCAGCTTTTTTAATTTTGTCTTTATATTTTGAAATATCATTTGCTTTTATTAACATTCCAATTCTCGAGTTACTAGCAATTTTTGATTTATTTTTGTATAGAAATCTCCAAAATAGTCCATCCCAAATTTCGCACCATTCCTCTGACTTAGAATAATCACTCATTTTCAAAATATAGTTTGATGAAGAAACATAAGGTTTTGTTGTAATCAGCCCACCATCTGCAAATTGACTCATGCCATAAACGTTTGGCACCATGACCCAATCGTATGCATCTATGTAGTGCTCCATAAACCATTTATAAATTTCGTTTGGATCGATTTCGCAAAGACACATAAAATTACCTAAAATCATTAGTCTTTCAATATGATGATTGTATCCATATTTGATTACTTTTTTAATTGCATCATCAACAGGTTTTATACCAGTTGAGCCGTCATAAAATGATTTGGGAATTTTTCTGTGGTGATGAAAATAATTTGAATTTCTTTCCTTTACTCCCTCTCTTTCATAAACAATCATCATAAATTCTCTCCATCCAATAATTTGTCTGATAAAGCCCTCTAGGGATGCGAAATGAACTTTATTTTCTTCAGCAAAATTTAATGTTTCTTTAACAACTTCGCCTGGAGTAATAAGACCTACGTTGATGGATGAAGAAAGTAAGCTATGAAAATTAAAATCGTACTTTTGTGAAATAGCATCTTCAAAGGGTCCAAAATCGTTTAATCTTTCTTTTAAAAACTCTCGCAAAGATTTTTTGGCTTCTTCGTGGCTAGTTGGGTAGATAAAATTTTCTGTCTGCCCAATATTATCTGAAAAATATTTTTCTACATATTTTTTGGCTTCTAAAACATAATCGTTTTGGCCGAAAAATTTAGGTAAGGGCACTTCTAAATTTTTCGGCAATTTTTCCCTATTTTCTGTATCAAAAGTCCATTTATCGTGAAGAGGTTTGTCATTTGATTTTAGTAAAATTTTAAGTCTTTTTCTTTGTTCGATATAAAACGGGGTCATGAAATATTTGTGCTGTTCAAAATAATCCTTATAAACCTCTGGTGGAGTGAGAAACCCGGGATTATCTACAAATTTTAACTCAATTTGATGCTTCTTAGAAAATTGCTTTAATCTTTTCTCAATTAAAAAATCTTTTGGTTCATAAACAAAAACTTCTTCAATTCCTTTAAGATGCGTAAAAACCTTTTCTAAATTTTTCTCACTATATTCAATATATTTTGTTTTAAAATTTTTTAATTCATGATCAAAATAATTTTTCATGGAGGCCCTGTGAAGAATTAGCTTATTTTTATGAAAATTATGAATATATTTTTTTTCTCCAAAATACAGCGAATCTTCAATTAATATTAAATTCTCAGTATTTTTTGAGATAGGAACATTTTTATAAAGTTGATTTGGAAAAATTATTCCAATTGATTTACTCATTTTTATTTAATTTATAATAATAAATCATTGAGGCAGTAATAAGAGTAAAGGCAATTAATGACATCATTGGAATACTTAAAAATCCAAAGTAAGAGACATATTTAGTTGTACAAGAAATCCCCGCTTCACAAAACCCAACTGCCTCTGGCAAAATTTTGTTATATAAAAGTACATGATAAAAAGCAATTATCCAACCAATAGTTGTAAGTGGTAAAACATAGTAAAAGACTTTCTTATCTTTAATTATTAGTGCCACGCCAATAATAAATACTAAAGGATACATGCAAATTCTTTGAAACCAGCAGAGTTTACAAGGGGCTAGTTTTAAAACGTCAGAGAAGAAGAGAGATCCTAAGAGGGCAAATATTGATACAATCCAAGAAAAATATAAAAGAAGTTCGCTGCTTTCTTTATTAAGTTTCAAATTAGATAACTTTTTCATATGCTCCTGGTGAAGTAAAAGCTTCGTACATGATGTTTTCTTGCGGAAAATGTGCGTTAATTAGAAAATTAACTGATTCGTCAATCATATCTGGATGTCCACAAAGATAGATTTGTGAATTACTAATATTTTTAAAATCTAGGTTTTTTAAATAATCAGTAATTCTTCCTATTTTAAAATCATTGGCTGAGGTTTCTGGTTTTGAAATATAAACTTGACTTTCAAAACTTGGACATTTTTCTTTTAATTTTTGGTGAAGTGATTTATAAAATTCTAAATTTGTTTCATCTCTAAATCCATGAACTAGATGAATTTTTGTTTCACAGCTGTTATCCATCAAAAACTCTATCATCGGAATAAAAGGACTTATACCAGTGCCGGTTGCAAAAAAATACAATTCTTTAGCAACCGGCACTAATACTTTAAAATGTCCGTTTGGTCCTAAAAAATTTACCTTTTCCCCAATTTGAATATTTCTAAAAAAATTTGCTCCAATGCCTTCATGACCGCAAGAAATCAAAAATTCGTATTCTTCGTAATTTTTATAATCAGAGGCAATTGAATATGCTCTAAACATACCTTCAGCAACTCTAAAAGTAACAAATTGGCCAGGTCTAAAAGTCTTTGAAGCTGGTTCTGTCATTGAGATGGTTACTTTTAATAAATTTGGCTTTTTACCATTTGAAGTCTTGATAAATTCTTTTGATTTGATGGTTGCGGTTGTAAAGTATGGGTTTGCCATATACCAATTTTACTTAATTTTTAGAATATTTATAGATATTACATTTATAAAAAAATTTATTTTAAAATATAAAGAATATTTCTATTGTCAAATTCTTTAATTTTAATTGTATTAGATTTTATAAATTGAGAAAGTATATCATTATTAAGTTTTGGACAGCCCTTGTAGAGATCTGAGGTAAATTGATCTTTATTAACTATTATGAATTTAATCCTTCTTGATTTTAATTCCTTTGAGATATCATCAAAATTTTTATTTGTTGATGCAAAATAAAAATTTGATCTAACTATTAGATAGTCCCAATCTTTGAAAAAAGAGTAGGTTACAAAACTTGGATGCTCTGAGGCATCCAATATGAGTTCTCCATTTGTAATATCTTTTAATAATTTATCATTTTTAGCTGCTTCAACAAAATTATATTTATTTCTATTCGAATAAAATATGTCTATTACGAATAATAACTGAGAAAGTACTACTATTATGCTAATTACATAGAAAAATATAGGCTTTTTAAAATTTGATAAAGCATTTACTATTCTATGTGCGTAGATTGGGAACAAAGTTAAGACGTACCAAAAAATAGACCCTGCAAAAATCAAATAAAAAATTGTTGATAAGAATGTTATCAGATATAAACCTATCAAATAAATATCTGTTTCTTTAAATTTTACGTAAATTGGAATGAGAAGAGATAGTAATAAACCAAAATAGATAAAGATTCCTGGATTTGCAATAGGCTGTGAGGAAATTGATTTTACCGAATTTAAATCAAAAATATAATAAAATGGTTGGAAAAAGACAAGATAAGAATTTGTTCCATAAATAAAATTACTATAATCATTTCTAAATCTTTCTTCAGAACAATTTATTAAAATATCTTCATTTCTTTCAAGACTCATGCTAAATAAATTTTGAGAATTTTTAAATTTTACTAAATTTTCTATCTGTGGAATTGTGCCTCCATAAGTAACATACCAAAATGTAATGGGAATTATAAATATCGATAGTTCTAAGAAAATTAATTTAATTTTATTAACTATTCTTTTCTCTTTAATGAAAATTATGTATATATCAAATATTAGGGTTGTTAATGCAATCGAAATGGTCGAGGATTTAATAATACAAGAAACTCCTAAAAATAAAGGTATTAGTAAAAATTTATAGGAATTATTAAAATTTTTTACTCTTTCATAAATTATAGTAAATGAAAGAATGGTTAAAATATAAGGAATTAGATCAATTTTAAATTCAATAAACCCAAAAGCAAGAAATGTTGGGGAAAGTATTACAAATAGAGAGGAAATATATAACTGAATTTTGTTTTTATTTATTATTTTTAAAAAATTATATGTAAGAAAAGCTGCAAAAACAAACAGTATTCCTTGAAATAAATTTAGACCTAAATTACCAAAAAATTTTATAATTAATGAATAGATTAATTCCCCAAAATATACTTTAATTGGGTACTCAGTGGAATTTATGTATCCTTTATCAGACAAAGCTGTAATGTACCTGTGAGTGTAATAAAAACCATCCCATGAAGAATTTCTAGAATTATATAGAGAAATTATTAAATAAGAAATAATTAAAATTGATATTAAAAAATATTTCATTCTAATTGTTTGTTTTAATAAATCAAACCTTTTAAGGAAGAAGTAAATTAAAGAGAATACCAAAATTATAACTACTGCTGTGCCTAAATAAGGTATTAGATAATGCCTGCTGATATAAAAAAACCCAATCATGAATACTAATATCATTTCCATATTCTAATTTTAAACCAATAAATAGTTTAAAAATTCTTTTTTTGGTATAATATCACGTGTTGTTGGGAGCTCGTCTAACGGCAGGACTCTGGGTTTTGGTCCCAGTTATCGGGGTTCGAATCCCTGGCTCCCAGCCAATATTTGTTGCAATTCTATTTTCTTATTCTAAGATTACTATATGGATGAAATGAAACTGCTTATTCAAAAAGCCAGAAATGAAAGAGAAACTGGAAGTCCCAAAAAAGCACTAGAAATGTTTCTAGAGATAGATCAAAATATGCTTTCCCAAACACAGATTTATGATTTTTTAGGTGAATTAGCTCTTACCTACTTTCACCTAAATGATTATAAAAATGCTAAAAGTATCTTTCAACAAGCACTATCTAAATCAGAACAAGAGAGTAATTTGTCTTATCAAGCCTTATTTTTAAGACATTTATCCAAAAAAGAATTTGAGAATGATAAATTAAAATTGATTGAAAATTCTATTAAAGCTAGGGAGTTGGCAGATAAATCAAATAGAAAAGATTTGGTGTGGTTTGATCAGGCTGTAATTTCTTCTTTGCTTCTTGCAAATTCTCCTAAAGAAGAACTTCTAAAATGGTTTCATATTGAATCCAATGATTTGTTAGAAGCTAGTAGAACAAACAAAGATGACTTAGCATTGTGGGTTTGGGTAACTGGTATGTTAATTGAAAAGTTTCAATTTGACCAAGATAAATCAAATTTAAATTTAGCACTAATTATTTCAGAGAAATTTAATCTTGAAAGAAGAAAAACACAGATTTTAGATTTACTTAAAATTTAAATTCTTAAATTTAAGATAATAAAATTTACAACTTGAATATATTTATTTATTATGTAATATTTTAAATGTAATGGATGAAGTAAATGTTCTGAACAATCAAGAATCTTTCTTAAATTTCTTTAAAAGTTATATTTTGATGTTAGATAAAGAGTTTGATTACTTTGATAACAAATCTGTAGCCCAAAAAAAAGAGTATTTTCTTAAATTAAAAAATCTTGTAATGTTTTTATCTTACTTAAGAGGTGACGATGGGGTTTTTGCTTTTATACCTAGATCAGAAAATATTGATTACTATTACAGAATTGAGAATATTTATCTTAAAAGACTTCAAGATTTAGAAAGAATAATTTCCTAATTATTTTTCTTTTGTTTATAGATACAAAAGAAAATTATTCCTACAATTAAAAGTACTATTCCGTATCCTATTTTTTCAAAACTATCAATTTCTGAATTAATATTTTCTATTGCATTTAAAGAGCTAAATCCCAGATATAGATAAATTATATTTCTAACTAAAGTTCCAAGAAATGTGGAAAATATATAAGTTCTAAGATTAGTTTTAATTAATCCGCAGACTACAGATACTGGTGCAGTTGGAATAATTGGTATCGCTCTTAAGAAAAATAAAACTAAATCATCCCTGCTTCCACTATTTAATTTATTAGATATTTTTTCTACATCTTCTTTAGAAATTCCAATAAACTTTCCAAATTTTTCAATCACCACATTTTCAGCTCTATTTGAAATAAGATAAATGACATATGCTCCTATTGTTTTCCAAATGAACCAGTAAGAGCTAGTAACAAAAGATACAAATAAGAAAAATTTGCAGCCGCTGCCAGAGATCCTGCTAAAGTCATTACAATAGGTGAGGGTATTGGAGCTATTATTTCTTCAAGTAACGCTCCAATAAAAGTAAAAACTGGAAGTGGCAGGGTGCTGGAAATTTCCTTTAAATACTGAATTAATAAATTAATAATTTCTGACATTGCATTATTTTATCATTTGAAATGTTTAAGAATCTAACTTAAAAACTATTTGAGATAATTTCAGGAACCTTTTTATCTAAAATTGAAGGCAATAAATTTTGAAAATCTAGATTTTCCTTGTGGTAATTATAAATTGCTAATGCTGCTTTTATTTTTAACTCGTCTGTTACTTTATTGATTTGATTTTTTAATAGACCTTTAAATACTCCTGGATATGCTAGAGCATTATTGATTTGATTTGGAAAGTCACTTCTACCGGTTGCAACAATAGAAGCTCCAGCCTTGTATGCAATTTCTGGCATTATTTCTGGTACTGGATTTGATAGTGCAAAAACTATCGGGCTCTTATTCATACTTTGAATATTTTCTAAGGTAACAGAGTTTGGAGCTGAAACACCAATGAAAACATCTGAGTTTTTAACTCCTTCGTTAAAAGAACATTTTGCATTTTGGTTTGTCATTTTTGCTATTTCTAATTTGTAAATATTTAAATTATCTCTATCGGTTGAAATCAAACCATTAGAATCGAAAACTTTTATCTCTGATATTGAAACAAGATTTTTTTCTTTTGCTGAAAGTAGAAGTTTTGTAATAGCAGTACCGGCAGCTCCTGCACCTGAAATTGAAATTTTAAGATCTTTTTTATTTGTTAAAGTTACTCCACCTAAAAGGGCTGCAAGAACAACAATTGCGGTTCCGTGTTGGTCGTCGTGAATAACTGGAATATCTAGCTCTTCTGACAATCTTTTTTCTATTTCAAAACAATTTGGTGCAGAAATATCCTCTAAATTAATTGCTGCAAAATTTAGAGAAATACTTTTAACAATTTGAATAAATTTTTCGGGATCTTTCTCATTTATGCAGATTGGGTAGGAATTGATGTTGGCAAATTCGTTGAAGATGGCGGCTTTGCCTTCCATAACAGGCAAAGCCGCTTTAGGTCCTATATCACCAAAACCCAAAACTGCTGTACCATTTGAAATAACTGCAACTGTTTTTCCAGCAATAGTGTATTTTGATAAATTTTTTTCATCTTCTTTTATTTTTAAACAAACTTCTCCAACTCCAGGAGTATAGACTTGAGATAAAATTTCTTTCGAATTAATTTTAAAGATTGATTTTGTTTCTAATTTGCCTTTTGAATTTTCATGAAGTTCTAATGTACTCATTTATATAATTATTTTAACAAATTATTGCTAAAAGAGATTTTTCTATTTATTATTAATTTATGCCAACTGTAGAGCTGCCTTCTACTCAAACCGAAAAACCAAAAAATAATTGGTGGGAAGATTTAAGAACTTTTGCAAGAGTTGTTGCAGAAGTTTCTTCTGAAGCTTATAGCAATCTTTTAACTAGACTAGCAGAAGCAGAAGTTTCTTTCGGACAAAAACCTGCCGAAGAACAAGCTCAAAAAGAAAATGTAACTCAACCTAAAAAATCTGAAATTAAAAGAGTATATGATGTAGCAAGTGGAAGAGGTTCTCTTACATTTAGATCATCAGCCAGGAGTAGGGAAAAAGCTGACCCAAATGCACGACAAAGAAAAAGAGTTACAGAATATACAGAAGAATCAGATAAATTAAAAGAAACTCTTTTTTATCAAAGAGGTGCTCAAACAGGTTCTGAGGTTAGAAAAAGAGAGACAGTTTATAGAGGTAAAGAGGATAGAGAAAAAGCAGGAACAATTATTACTAGAGAAAAAAATAGAGTAGTAAAAAAATATGAAGATGGAACAGAAAGGGTTGTAACTAGGGAAGATGGAAAATTATTTTCTGAGACTTTTAGAATTGATGAAGATGGTAAAAAAGTTTCTGAGGGAAGAAGACAAGTCTATCCTAAACCAGTTGAAACTAAAGATACAGAAGCTCCTCAAGAAAAAGTTAAAACTGTTGAAGAAGAACTATCAGAAATTAGATCAAAAGCTCAGGAAGTTTATGGTTCTCTTTGGGAAAAAGGGTCTGAGAATAAGGTTAAAAAGGTTCTTGAATCCCAGGAATTCAAAAATGCTGAAGCTGAGCTTCTAGCTCAAATTTATGAAATAGTTCCAAGATTAGTTAATATTGAACAATTTAGAAGATCTGGAATGTCAGAATTAGAAATTTCACAGATTGTAACAAGATACGCCAAGGGTATTCAATTTGGAATGATGATGAGTGCTGCTCCAGAAATTGATGCAAAATTAGGTCCGTTTGTTGATTTAATGAGGCTACAACTTGCAAAATATAATCAGTTTGCATTTACATCTGGAATTTTAAGTACAGAGCCTTCTTTTGCAGATATAAAATCAACCAGTACTAAAAAACAAGAAGCTGTTGAAAGTACACAAGATATTGTTTCAAGAATTACAAATTTTCATGAAGTTATTTCTAACTACCCAGAAATTAGAGGTTTATTTGATAGATTTTCAGATTTGGTTGATTTAAGAGGTTTTGCTCAGTCTGAGGTTGAGGCAGTTATTCACTCAGATAATGAAGAAGAGAAGACTCTAGAGTATTTTAATAATAAATTACAAGAAATACTAAATTTTAATTTTCCAGGTATCGAAACTAATCTTAATTTTTATAAAAGAATTAAAGATTCTATTATCACAGGATTTGAGCTTAATTTCAGAGAAGATTTTTTTACCAGAAATGGTCTTGATGCTGATTTACCAAAAAATATTTTCCTAGATGAAAATGCAGTTAATTTATTTAATATTTTTTTGACAAGTGTCGATTTAAGAAAATTACTTGATGAAAATTTTACTACCAAAGAAATTGATTCTCTAATTAAATTGAGTAAGATAAATTCTGAAGCTAGAAGTTCTTTTGTTATTAATTATGGTTTAGATAATATCGATTTAAGTTCCGCATTTATTTCTGATGCTATTAAAAAATTTATTACTTCATTAGGTCTTCCTGAAAATGATTGGATAAGAAATATAGGTGACGGAAATTTTGGTCCTGAATTTTTGAAATATTTTAATTCTTTAACAAAAGAGAATCTTGATGAATTTAAAAATAAATTAGCAGTTGAAAGAGGTGAAAAAATTCCTGAACCTATTAAACCTACTACTCAAACTTCTGTAAAGGAGAGGGAATTTACACCTCAAGTTGAATTAACTAATCAAGTAAGAATTCAAATTAATAATCTTTCAAGAGAGTTAAGAACTCATATCTATAATCAAGGTCAGGTTGAGCAATTATCTAACTATTTAATTTCTCTTTTACCTAAAGAGGATTTGCAAAGTTTTATAAGCGGTGGAGAGACAAGCATTGAGAATTTAATGTTAATGGTTAAAATGCAATTGGCCGAACTAACTCCTGAAAAAATTAAAGAAATTGTCGGAGATCCTTCTGTGTTTGATAGATTAAAAAGAGTAGGTAGTGGAATTAGAAGAAATTTTGGAAAATTAGCAACTGCTGCAACCATTGCTGCAATACTTTATGGTTCAAGTGCTAGTGAAGGTGTAAGAAGTATTGCTCGTTCAGGATATGATTCTTCTGCTAAGGTGGCAAGGGAAATTGATGATGAATACGGTATTACCTCAGGTACCGAAAGACTATTTGCAGATGTTGAAACTACAATTTCTGGAATTGATTTTTCTAGCGTAAATAGTGAGCAAATAAAAGCTTATGGCTATTCAATTTACTCCTCATTTGTAAAAAATTTAGGTTCTGTAAATGATTATACTGCTATGAAAGAAGATATAACAGATAAAATTAGTGAGTTACTTAATAATAAGGAACTTTCAACTATAAATTCAAAGGAAGTTACTCAAGAAATTATTACTCGTGTGCAAAGTTTGGTAGCTAATTATTCAAATATTAATGTTTTAGAAGCAACTTCGTTTGCTGGAATTTTTGAAGGGCTAAAAACTAAACCTGAGGTTCCTATTAATCCTGATTATGTAAAGCCTGAAGTAGAGATCCTTAAGTCTAGTAAATTTCTTGGTGTTGATATTGTCGACAGTGAAAATTTAGGAGACCGTATTTACAATATTGAAATTAATAAAGGAAGTAAAATTGTTCCAACTGAAACTACTTTTAATTTTTTATCTAATGAATATAAAGTAAATTCAATTAAAGAAGTGCAAAATGGTAATTTGCTTCCTTTTGAAAATTTAACAAAAATTGCAAAATTATTATCAATATACGATAAAAGAAATAGTTTTTTTATAGTAGGTAATTCGGAGAGCGGGTACTCTATTGTTTCGGCAACAAATCTTTCAAAAGGTAGGGAAATTAATGAAGCAAAAAGTAGGGAAAGAAATGAATTATTTGATTTAAATTTATACACCTCTGCTTCATATAATATAAAAAATATTGATATGGCAGAAAATACAAATGCTTATATGTCGGAAGTCGATAAGATGAGATACAATACGACATTAAGAGGGCAAAATGAAGAAGAAATTGGTGGGAGGACGGGAAAAGAATACGCTCCCAAAATTCATACAATAGATTTAACACAAGGAGTTTATAATCAATCTGCTGAAGGACAGAGATCTGTTAGAGAGATAATTGAAGATTCAATAGGTGATACTGGTGGAACTATTTCGTATCTTGATCAGAGTTGGTGGGGTGTTTGCTCAATAACAGCTTCTACAACAGTTGTTGGTGATTTGTTAGATTTACCTTTAGATACTTATGACTTAGGAAGTTATATCTCTGCTTTTTATAATGATAACCTTCCTTATGCGAGAACTTTTGGAGAAGGAGACATTTTAGTACTTCTTCCTAAAGAAAAAAGAGATGAATTTTATTCTTTATATCAAGAGAGTATAGCTAATATTGAGAGAATAAAAAATTCATCGCTATCAAATGAAGAAAAAAAAGCTTCTATAAATAATGAAAAAGCTAAAATTGACTCATATGTTCTTGAGAATCTTGGTAAGAATAGTATAGCGTACTTACAAGATATTATTAGAAGTCAATTTAAAGAGGAAATTAATGCTCTGACATCTCTTGGTTTAGAGGTTAATAATTTAACACAAGATTCTAAGGATCTTATATTATCCAAAAACAAAAATATTACTCGAGACAGTCTTGAAAATTTAATTGGTAAAAGAACTACAAAAGAAAATCCTCTACCCGAAATTTTATTAGAAAATATAGATGATATTTCAAAATTACTATTTGATGTAATTAAAAACGGCACTTCAGAAGACTCGAGAATATTGATAGATTTTTATGAAGGCACTTTGACCAATGATGAGTGGTCTACGCATCGTGTTTCAATCATAGGATATGATGAAGAAAAAATGGAAATTTATTTTAAAGATACAAATGGAAATTTATTAAGACCTTCATATGAAAGATCGAGTGGGAAAGATGGTTATCTTCCAACAGTTTCTGCAGTAGGAAATGATGGAATATACAAAATTTCTTTTAATACAAATGAATATTCTAAAGAAGAAGTAGCCCAGACCTTAAGATCTATTTATAACATTGTGCAGGTTAGTAGGATTAAATGAAAGAATTAAATCTCAACCAATATAACTATCAAGAACTTATCAGACCAAGTTGGGCACCTCCATCATGGGTTTTTGGTCCGGTATGGAGTTTTTTATACCTAATAATTTTTACAACTTTTAGTTTTGTCTTTTATCAAACATTAGCTGGTAAATATCAATTTAGAGTAGCATTTCCTTTTATCTTAAATTTGATTTTTAATTTTAGTTTTACTTACATTCAGTTTGGTCTTAAAAATAATTTTTTAGCTTCAATTGACATTATTTTAGTTTTACTAACTATTATTTGGATGTTTATAGAAATTTGGTCTTTAAACAGGTATATTGTTTACTTAAATATTCCATATTTATTATGGGTAAGCTTTGCAACAGTATTACAACTAACCATAACTAATGTAAATAGGTAAGAAATATTATATAATCTAATTATGAGTACTAATTTAAAAATATTTTTAATAACTTTGGCCGTTTTAGTAGTTTCTGGTGGTTTTATCTTTTTCCAAAAGGGAAAAATAAGTGTTATAGAAGATAATCTAAATCCTGTTCAAAAAAGTAATCAGGTTGTTTGTGAGAATTTTGATAAGGTTTCAATGCTATTTGAGAACGATTTAACAACTGTTAAGGAAAAGGGTATAGATACTTATGACGATAAAACAATGGTTAAAACTAATGATAATTCTCCTTTGTTTAGATTAAAACCAATAAAATTAAGCTTAGCTGAGTTAAACGAGGATCAGATGTCCAAAGTTTTAAATTATTTCCAAAGAAATATAGAACCAAATCTTTTTAAATTAGGTTTAAAAAAAGAATTCACTTATTCTAGTTTAAATTCCGTTGTTTATCAATTTAATCAAAATGGAAGTAAGTATGTAATTTCCCTTCCAACTAATGCAGAGAGTCCTGTTATGGACGATGTTCTAAGAGTTAGTTGTACTTCTATATCTGATGAAGAGATGGGGTTATATTCCCTAATTAAGGATAATTATAAAGAAGATGAAACTATAGATATTTGGGATAACATTGATAATGTTTTAAGGGTAAATATAGCCAGTAAAGATACTTTTGGTGGTAGTTCTGATGTTTATGACATAAGAAGTAAGCCAGAAAAAATCTATTCTGGTCAAGAAGCTGTTTTATGTTCTATATTAAAAGAGAGAAATATAGGAAAAGGGTTCGTGTGTTTAGATTTAACTCAGCAAAAATATATTACTAACGAATAATTTACTCTTTTTTAGTAATATCTAAATCAATATATAAGTCACCAACAAGCAATTTAATCTGAAGATTTGAAAAATGTTCTCTAAATCTTTCTAGATTAAGTTTAAAATTTGCCTTTCAAATACAGGAAATAGTCTAGCGTTTCCTTCATTTTTCAAAACTCTGGAGATATCTTCAATGTAATGGACAAATTTATTGCTATTCTTATCTAAATAATAACCAGCTGCCCAGCTATCTACAATCAAATCAATAGAATTTTCTCTGAAAGGTAAATCTGGAGTCAAAGCTGCAATTGTATTACCTGTTTTATTTGCTTCTTCTATCCTTACATCTCTAATTCTTGATGAGTAGACTTGTTCTTGGGGAGTGTTTTCAGAAAAATTATCATAATATATTGCTGAAGGAAGGGTTCCTTTCCAATCAGAGACTGTTGTTACATAATCTTCCGGTTTTATAGCTAATGTAGGGTCTAAAGAGACACAAAGGATATCAGGTCTTAATTCTTTTATTGCTCTTGCAAAAGCTTGATTTGTTCCAGAACCTACCTCAAGAATAACTGAATTTGGTTCTAATTTTAAAATATCATACTCATTAAGCCTTAAAGTTTCCAAAATTTTGCTAAAACTCCTATCTGTTATTCTAAACATATTTTCTTTGCTTTTATTTGCCTCATTCATGAATCTAATTATACCTGCTTTGTTATAATTACTTTATGTTTAATTTCTTTAATATACTGCCAATAGACTATTCTAATTTTGGGGTAGTTTTCCTTGTTGGAATTATTGCGGGAATCTCAACCTGCGGGGGCTTGCTTTCTTCTTTTGTTTTGGGCATTTCAGGAGCTAATTTTCAAAACTTAGAAAATAAACCCTTTATACAAAAAATTAAACCCCATTTATTGTTTAATTTAGGCAGAGTTGTATTTTTTACATTTTTTGGATTTTTATCTGGTCTTCTTGGTCAATTTTTAATCATCAACAATTTTTTATTAGGTCTTTTTGTTCTTTTAACTTCTTTATATCTTTTAATATTGGGAATTAAATTACTTAAAATATCTAAAATTGTTAATAGCCTTGATTTAGGATTTAGTTCCTTAAAAATTCTTTTTCCAAAAATTATACATTTTAAAGAAAAGAGTATCTCTTCTAAGATTGGAATATTTTTATTAGGTGGGCTAACATTTTTTCTTCCATGCGGTTTTACACAAGCAATTCAGATTTATACTATTACGCTAGCAGATCCATTTTATTCAGGATTAACTATGTTTATTTTTTCAATTGGAACTATGCCGGGACTATTATCTTTAGGGGCAGCAACAACTTTTGTTCAAGGAAAGTACAAAGAATTATTAACTAAGATTATTGGAGTAGTAATCGTATTTTTCTCTTTGTTAAACATTATTAATTCTTTTAATCTTTTAGGTATAAATCCTTATACAATTATTAATAATTCTCAAAATTTTCAAATTAATGCTGCTGGTTTTCAAGAAGTAAAGATGGTCCAAAACCACAAAGGTTACGAACCAAATTTACTTATTGTAAAAAAAAATATACCTGTAAAATTAATTATTGATTCAAAAAATAATACAACTTGTGCGTCTTATATTGTGATTGAAAAATTTAATATTAGAAAATTTTTGGAATTAGGAATTAATACTCTTGAGTTTACTCCAACTGAGGCAGGTGATTTTCAATTTTCTTGTGGGATGGGTATGCACCCTGGAATAGTAAGAGTAATTGAATAAATTACTTAAAGTTTTACATCTCCTTGTAAAACTAAGGGCTCATTAAAATATAAATCATTTTCAATAATTAATGAATTACAATTAATAAGAGAGGGGATAAAAATAAATCTTTTGTAAAAATTTTCTACTAATTTATAGTTATTATTCTTTAGATCAATTAATATTTGTTTTTTTGGGTGCAACAAAAAATCTTCATCTAATTCTACTAAATCAGATAATAAATAAAGAAGATTTGAAGTATTTTTTACAGGAATAAACCTATTATACTTCACCAACAAGGTTTTAGCATCGTCAAAAAGTGTTATGGCAGAACCCATTGCAGATTCAAGTTGAATTATTTTTTCACTATTTTCATCTGAGGGATTGATGTTTTTCTGATTGATTATAATTGGAAGATCTAGGATTCCGTTATTTTTATCAAGAATTTCTAATAATTTTTCTATTTTAATCCAGATTGAATTGGTATTAAAAAACTGATATTTATGATAGTTTTGAAAATCTTCTTCGTCTTTTTTCAAAACTTGAGAGGATTCACGCAAGATTAACTTGCCATCTTTTAGTGCTAAGTGCCCACCCTTTTTATCATTTTCAGTTCTTTGAGCAACCTCCATGACAAAAGAAGAGTTCATTTCAAAAATTGTATTAATTATCGAAGGAGTTAAACAAGCTCCTAAATTGTCTACATTACTAATAAACACATATTCATAACCCTGATTTTTAAATTCATTTAACATGCCTGATTCTAGCAGTGATGGATAAACATCTGCATGTCCTGGAGGTGCCCATTCTAATGTTTCGTCATCTTTATATTGCGCAGGAATATAATTTGGATTCTGATTATTTTCATCAATTCTCTTGATTTTAGGACTTTTATTTTCATTAAAAGAGTTAGGAAGTTTGTCGTTAGAGAAATTTAATTTTTTTAAATTTTCTTCGGTCTCAAGACTTGTACTGAAAGAATTCATAAATAACAACGGAACATTAGTCTTGTTCTTTTCATTAAATTTTCTAATTTGATTAACAGTGATTTCGAGAAAATTTAAGTTATTTTTAACTTTTAGTTGGGATTTAGGACCCTTTAGACCCATTGAAGTTCCTAGACCTCCGTTGAGTTTGATGACTACAACTTTTTTTGATCTCTCATAAGTTAGATTTTTATCAAATTCTTTTTCAATTAGTTCTTTGTCTGGTTTAGATAGAGGTTCTATTTCATTTGATTCGTAGACAAAAGATTCCCCATTAATCATTTTATTAAAATTTTTTTCAAAAATTTTGATAGCTAAGTTTGAAACACCTTTAGCAAGCATTTTATTTTTAAATTCTTCAAACATAACATTGATTATAACAGTATGCTAAATTTGTATTATGAAAAAATATTTTTATTATATTATTTCTATTATTCTTTTTGTTACAATTTTTCTTTATTTTAATAATTTAAAGTCATCTTTTATTAAAGAGAATAATTCTCAAATGATGTCTCAGTTAATTAAACCTCAGTATGAAATAAAATCTTTAAATATTAATTATTTTGAAAATATTAAAGGTTATTTTGTTGAACCAAAGAATCCTGGCAATTACCCAGGAATAATTATGATTCATGAGTGGTGGGGTCTTAATGATCATATTAAAAATTCTGCTGAGACTCTTTCTGCACAAGGTTACAGAGTTTTGGCAGTCGATCTATTTGGAACAGTAGCATCTACCCCTGAAGAAGCTATGAAACAAACTAAGTCTTTAAATCAAGAAAAAGCAATTTTAAATATGAAGGCAGCTAAGAGGTTTTTAAATGAGAAAGGTTCTATTAAAATAGGTTCTCTTGGTTGGTGTTTTGGTGGGGCCCAATCTTTGCAGATTTCTGTAAATGAGAAAATTGACGCTAGCGTTATTTATTATGGAAATTTAATAGAGGATAAAAATAAACTTAAAAATTTGAAATCTCCAGTATTAGGAATTTTTGGATCAAAAGATGCTCAAATTTCTGTAGAGAATGTAAATAATTTTCAAAAAAATTTAAATGAGATAAAAATTCCAAATGAGATAAAAATCTATGAGGGTGTTGGGCATGCATTTGCCAATCCAACAGGTCAAAATTTTGCCCCTGAGGAATCTAAAGATGCTTGGATAAAAACCTTAGAATTCCTTAATAAAAACTTAAAATAGAGTATAATCTATTGTTATCAATAACCATAGGAGAATGTTATGCTTACTAACTGGACTGGAAATGTTCCACAGGTTGTCAGGCAAAAAATGAACCAGATTTGGCTTAATTTAGGTCAACATTTGGGTCTACTGACTTATGTTGGATCAAGTTGCCCAATTTGTTTGGAATTTCTATGGATTGGTGAAAGGCATTTGAACTGCGGAATACTTGATCCAAAATTCACCTGCATTATTTGTTCAAGAGACGAAAGGTTTGGTAATCACACTCAGTGTAAGCAGGATATTGTGCAGCTTCGCAGGGATGTGATTGAGTTATTTAGGAACTAAAGTAAGTGAGGGAGATGGGGTTTGCAGCTATGTGCCTTTAGCTGCAAACCCAATCACTAATTTTTCTTTTAATTCTTTCTTTAATTTTTTAATTTCAAATTCTCTTTTTAATGCTTCGGATTTTGATTTATATTCTTCAAAATAAGCAAGATAAACAGGTCTTTTTTTCTTAGTATACTTTGCACCTTTATTTGAATTATTATGCTCATTTAGTCTTTTATCTAGGTTATTAGTGTAACCACAGTACAAAGATTTATCATTACACCTTAGTAAATAAACAAAAAATTTCATCAACTTGATGATATACGATAAATTGATTAAAATAAAATTAATGGATTATCAAATTAGTCAGCAAAGAAAAAAAATCGTACATTTTTTAATTGTTTTATCAATTTTGCCTTTTTTATTATTTTTTATTTTAGATTCTGAACTAAGTACCGGTTTAGAAAAAGCGGCTAGTTTAAGTGGTTTTGTTGGTGGGGTATTTTTAATTTGGCAATTTATTTTAGGTATTAGAGGTTTTGTAAAAAATATTACTGCAGACTACGATTGGGCAATTAAAATACATACTTTTCTTGGAATTGGTGGGGGAGTCGCAGTTATTGCCCATCCTGTATTGATGAGTTCTTTAAATAACGTAAATTTTTTTGCATTTCTTTTTTTAGATTTTAGTAATACCTATAATTCTTATTTAAGTTACGGAAAAATTTCTTTTATTCTTTTTTTAATCATTTGGTTAACAAGTGCAGTATTTAGAAAAGCACTAACATATAGAAATTGGCTCTATATTCATTACTTAAGTTATCCAATGTTATTTTTTATGTTAATTCACCCTTTTCAAATAGGAACTTTGCTTAATTCAAATATCTTTGTTTTATACTATTGGTATTTTTTAGTGTTAGTTTCTATCCTATCTATCTTGGTGAAGGTTAGAGATATTTTAAATTTTAGTTTCCAAAAATATCAAGTTGAAAATATTGATCATCTTCCTGGAGATATTTACATATTAACTTATAAAGTAAATGGGAATTTTCCTAAATTAGTTCCTGGACAGTATTTTTATATTAAGAATAGATTTTTTAGCGAAGCTCATCCTTTTTCAGTTTTAGATTACGATGAGGATAAAAAGTTAATTTCTTTTGGAATTAAATCTCTAGGAAAGTATACAGAGGAATTAAAAAAAACTAAAATAAATGATTCTCACTTTATAGATGGTCCTTTTGGAGAATTTACTGTGGAAGGTCAAAATGAAGATCCTAAAGTAATCTTAGCCGGGGGTATTGGAATAACACCATTTTACAGATTAGTTAAAGATTTTGGAAATGAAGATACCTATCTTCTTTATTCAAATTTCAAACTTGACTACGCACTCTTTAGGGAAAAGTTTAAAAACATTTTAAGTAAAAATTATTTTGATTTTATTTCAAATGAAAAAATAGACGGAAAAAATATTGTTTGTGATGTAATTTCTACTCCTAAAATTAAAGAACTTGTTAAAAACTACGAAAAGAATACAATTAATTTTTTTATTTGCGGTAGTCCTGGTTTTACAAATGCAATGATAGCCTGCTTATATGAGTTGGGCATATCTAAATCTAAAATTTTTATCGAAGAATTTGAATATTAAATTTTTTTAAATTTATAAAAATTTTCTCGACATTCACTTAAATTTTTATATGTATACCCACTTGGAAGACTAATTAATTGATTGTAAAAAGTATCGATATAATATTTTTTACTCGAATAACTGCTTTTATTCTTAATAAACAATTCTAAATCTTTTAGAATACTGCTTGAAATTGAATTTCTTACATACAGATAATTTCTATTTTCTGTTGATAAAAGCTCTCTATTGTTTAAATATGAGTCATAATTAGCCTTCCATGTTGAGTAATTTTCTTTTAATTCTTTATAATTTTTTTCAAGTTCGTCTTCATTTTTAGTTGTAAAAATTTCATCTTTCTTTGAAAAAAAGTTATCTAAAGAAGATAGTTTTAGAAAATCATCATCAAGAGTTTTTAAAGGATCATTAATATTTATATTTGATTTAATTTCAGTGAAGTGTAAAGGCTCAAAATTTGGTTTGTACAAACCCAAATAAAATTTTTTAAAAAAAGAGTCATTTGAGAAGTCAAGTTCCTTTACAATTGCTGATTCATATTTTGCAATAAATGTCTCAATATCTTTAACTACAAACGAGATTAATGAGTTCCTAGCACTTTTATATCTGTAGTATATTTCTCTATCTTTAAATAAATAAGAATTAAATATTTGTGAAAACTTTTTCTCAAATAAAACATTCCAATGGTCGCTATTTTCTTTGATTTTATTTAAATAATCCTTTACAAAATTAATATCTTTCAAAGAAATTTTATTTGTGTCAGTGTTAAAGAAATTATTTATATGAACGAGTTTGATTAGTTCCTCATCCAAATCCTTAAATCTTAGTAAATATTTTTTATCATTTCTACTTACATAAAATATAAATATAATGACTAAAGATAAGACAATGATTGAAAATATAAATAAGAGATTTATCATTTTTAAAATTTTAACACGTATTTATGCAAGATTTTTGGACTTTAGCTGGGCCTTGATTTCTTCAATCAATGCTTCTTTGTGTGCTGAGACAAATCTAATTGCTCCGGCCATTTCATGTCCACCACCGTCAACATTTGCTTGAGGAAATTTAGCTTGTAAATTATCTATAATTTCTTGAACTGGAAGAATAGGTCTTGATGCCCTAACAATAAACATATCTTCTATCATTCCAATAGTTAATGAAGGTAAATTCTCGTTTTCTTTCGCTGCAAATTCATGGATTCTTGAAAGTACTGCGCCAGGAGCTGGGTAAGTAAATCTCATTGTGTATTTTTCAAGGTCAATAGTAGAGAAGTTTACTCCATTAATTTCTGTAGTTCTTAAATATGGAAGAGCGCATCTTAATTGATTTTCAAATCCTTCAGATACTTCCGCATTTAGAATTAAAACAAAATCATAATTGTTAAATAATTCTTCAATAACACCTTTTCCTGCATCATGTTTTAATTGGTAAGAAATATAATCAATAGCAGTTCCTATTTTACCCAAATATTCTCTGGTCTTTCCTGTATTTGCAATATAATCTTCTGTTTCCTGAACGTCACATCTATCAGAAATTCCAGCAACAGCTGGCATTTCTGGTAAATCAAAAGTTTCAGATACCATTCTTGCAATTTCATAGCATAATTGTCCTGCTGAAGTTTTTGAATCTAAACCGTGTTTGTAAGGATTTAAATGACCTACTAAATACTTATCTACAGAAGTTACACCATTTTCGTCAATTTCTACTGGATTGTGGTGGTCAATAACAATTGATTCATATCCTAATGTTTTTAAAATATTTAAACCAAGAGCATCTTCTGGAGTAGAACCATTGTCTGCAACTATAAGAAGTGGTTTCATCTCAGAATTATCTTCTTCAACAAATCTTTTTGATAAAACTAGGTCTCTTAAAACATCTCCTGATGAATAAAAAGGAGCTTTGGAAGGTGATCTAAAAAGTAAGAACTTTGGATCAATTCCTTGAGATTTCATGAATGAAAGACATCCTAATTCAATTGAAAGACCTGAAATAAATCCATCTGAGTCGTTGTGGTGCCTAATCATGATTGGTTGTCCTTTTAGGATAGCCATTCTAATTCTGGTAGCGATATTTACCATTGTGTCTTTCATTTTTTCGTATCTTGCTGAGTTAATAGAGAATGTTTGTCTAACAGGTTTTGACCTTTCAAACATAATAGTATCAAAATCCATTGTTGATTTTCTAATTGTTTTAATTTCAATTTGGGTTCTTCCTTTGTGCTCATTTACCTGTCCCTCTAGGTAAACTACGTCTCCAACATTGTATTCTGAGTCTTTAATTACAGCTTCTATAGCCCCAAGTCCATTAGTTACAATGAAAACAACTGGTCCTGGTTTAGCTTTTCGAATGATTTTTACGTCACCTTTGAAGTAATCTCTGTTTGTAAGTGTATTAAGTCCTTTATTATCCATAAGAAATATATTCTATCATAAAAAACTCAATTTTATCGTTGTAAAAGAGTATAATAAATTTATGAAAGACTGGTACCAAAAACTTCTTACTTTGATTCTTTTAGGTGGATCAATATTTGCTTGGACTACAATTTATAATGATTTTGTAAGATTTCATGCAATTTATGGAACATTTTTTAAAATCTTTGATTGCTCCGTTCCAAACCCAGTTCTTACCCCTTGTTTCTATGGTGGTTTTGGTTTTTTATTAGCATCATATTGGTCTATTAAAAGTCAAATGAATAATTTGTATTACCTTTTAATTGGATGTGTAATTTTTGCTTGGTCAAATTTTTTCTATGAAGTTTATAAATTTTATTTCGTTCAGGCTTTAGTAAAAGTAAGTTGTTCTGGAATTCCAACAAATAGTGTTTTTACAACACCATGTTTTTATGGTGCAATGATTTTTGCACTATCATTTATTACTATTGTCTACTATCGTAAAAATGTTTAAGATAATAATATGTTAAAAAATAGACCTGAGATAATATTTGCTCCAGATGGAAAAACAGCTGGTCTTTCAGTACCCAAAACTGCTCTCGAAATTGAAATTATTAAAAATAACCTTGAGATTGCAAATGAGTGTTCAACTGGAAATTCAAAATATTTTCTTGACTTACTCTTTGATTTTCATTCAGTTTCATCATCTACTGTGTCGAGTGAAGCTTCTTTGCGTTTGAGAGATGAGATTGGAATTAGACGTTCTAAAGATTCAAGATATTTAACACCTAGAAGTGCTGATTTATATTTAAGTATTTTAAGTCAACTTTCTGGTTTTAAATACGAATCAAGATTTAAAGTTGTTGAGATAGCGCTAGCAGACTTAAATTCTGATGGTTTTATAGAAAAATTATATATTTCTGATGATTCCTTTCAAGAAAAACTTTACAAGTTTAGATCTGCTTTATTACCATTAATTAGAAATTTAGAAGAATTGGATAAGAAAAAGAAAAAAAGAACTACAGAGACCGATTCTGGTCAGACCCCAAAAGAAGAAAAAGTTCCTCCAAAACAAAATACATCCAAACCTGGAATGGACGAGCTTGAAACTCCACAAGAAGGCGAGCCCGTACCTGCAATATGGACTATTTCACCTGCTTATGGAGGTTATTTTAAAGAGAATACATTTGACACTTTTGATTTTGCTTCTAATTCTTGGACTAATTACTACGAAGTAACTAAAGAGTATTATCCTGTAGAAGGTACCAATCCTTCTATTGAAATTATTACAAATGTTTCTGCAAAAATTCCCTCATATGAAGAAGTTTCCCTTCCTATACCTTCTAATTGTTTTATTAGTAATGTTGTTGGCTTTGAAGACGCTTTTATTGATTTATTTGAAGATATTTACGGAAATTTTTCCGTTATTAATCAAACTGCACAAGATGGTGTGGTAACATTTATTTTTCAAAAAAAACAGAATACCCCAGAGGAATGGGATACGGCTGTTCCACTTCAAATACCTGAAATAACTCTGATTGGTTCAACAAAAGAAGAATTTGAGAGAATTAAAGGAACTTATAAAACTGATATTGAAAAAGCATACGCTTTGTCAAGATACGTTATTTCGCATCTTCAATATTCAAATGATAGTTCATTTAATGAGATTTATGCGAACGACCCAAATGGTTATTTCTTATCAATAGACTTTCATCGAAAAGCAGACTGTGACGTTGCAAATACATACTATGCAATCTTATGCAAAATGATGGGTATTAGAATCAGACATGTTGTGGGTCATATGGTAAATAATAAGGAAAAAGATAAGGATGGAATTGAAATCTCAAAAATTACATCTGGCACAGGACATGCTTGGTCTGAAGTTTATGACAATGAAAAAAAAATCTGGGTTAGAATAGACGCCACTCCTGCAGGAGGAGATGAAAATTTGCAGGATAAAAGAGATGGAGAGGATAATACTGGAGGATTGGATGGTGATTTTGGTAGAGAAGGGACTAGTCCCAGTGAAGAATACCTTAGAGATTTACAAGAGGCTACACGAGTTATTGAGACTGAGAAGTTTAAAAGCATGAATTATGGAAACAAAGTATCTACAGAACATTCTAATAATTATGAATTAGATGAAATGAGAAGATTGGAATTATATCAATTGCCAAATGGTGAGAGAATTTTAGATGTTCTTTCCAGTATCTGGGACTTAATTGTTCAATCTTCAAAAAAATATTCTTTAGAAAAAAAGGGTAATTTTTCTTTAGAACAAGGAGGTGAAGAAATTGATGACATTGTTAAACACTACTTAGAATTAAGATCTGGTGTAAATGATCCCTCGACTAGATCTAAAGATATGCTAATAGAAGAACCTGAATTAATTTTTAGAGATATCGATGTGTACTTTGGGTTAGATAAGTCAGGTTCTATGAGCCTTACTTTTTCTGGAGAAACTAGACGAAAAATTCAAAGAGATTCTATTTATCTAATTCTTTGTTCACTTGCAAACTTTCAACAAAATATAGAGAGAAACGGATATCCTGCAAAAGTTGTTACAAGTGTTTCTTCTTTTTTAGATTCCAGTAATGTAGCTATAGATAAACAGTTAAGTTCGACTTTTGATGAAAAGCAAAAGTCTATTTTTTGGAGAAGCTCGATGTTCAATGCTGGTAATAATTATGATGCAGTATTAGTAAATAAAATAGGTGAGATGGTTTTAGAGGACATTGCAAGAAATAAAGATAAAAATAAAATACGACTTGTTTTGTACACTACTGACGGAGAACCATATAAAGAAGATATTCCTAAAATGACTCATTTAATTGATGAAATGTCCAAAAATAATGTTACTGTTATAGGGATTGGTATTTCCGAAGATGCAATAACAGTTCCAGATCTTTTTGATAGGCCTGGATCTAAAGGTATTATTATTAAAGATTTAGATACCATGCCTGTTGTTATAGCGTCTGAAATTGTAAAAGAAATTATTTTAAAAATGAAAAATTTAGATGAGGAATCTAGATTGGAGATTTTAAAAACACTTGAAAAAAGATTGGCAAGTTTTTCAAAATCAAGTTAATATTAAATATGATGGATACCCAAATTACCCCAGAGAAAAAACAACCGAATAAAGAAGAGGTTGTTAGAAGATATTTAAAATCAACTTTATCTAAATTAAGTGATATTGATACTTCTAATGTTCAATTTGATGATTATTTTGATTCAAAATTTCTTGGAAATAACGTTACAGAATTATACACTTTATTAAAAATTAGAAGTAGAACTGTTAAAAAAAATGAAATAGTAGATCCTCAGTTCGATTTAGTATTAAAATTACTGCTAGAAAACGAAGAAGTAGTTGAAGGATTAGTCAAAGTATTAGGTAGAGGTGTTTCTGAGAGTGATATTCAAAAAGAATACTTATTTACTGAATACGAGGAAGAAAACTCTAGACTCTTACGATTACAAACTGTTTTAAGTATTCTTGATTTTATTTCAAACACAACAAAAGTTCCAGAAGGATTAAAACTTAGAGATATGATGTCAGCCTCTCAAGAAGACTTAAATAAAATATTGGAATCTCTTCCTGCTTCTACAAAAAATCTTCCACCTGAATCGATTAACTTGATAGATACAACTTACAGACCCTACATTAAAAAACAAATTTATAAAACAAAGTTCGTATTAGATTATTTTATTCCTTACTTTGATCTAAACCTACCTGTAGATGTTGAAAGTAATAATCTTTATAGTGAACTTGCTTCATACAACCAGTATCAAGAAATTTTAAAGTATAAAAAGCAATTATCTGAAGGTTATGTTTGGACTGATTCCAGATTAAAGATTTTTGAACAAATTGTTGATACCCTAACTAACACCAGTAGTTTTCCAATCTTGTTAGGTGAGTCTGGAACTGGTAAAACTAAACTTGTTGAAGCTGCTGCCAAAAGACTTACTGGTGAGGAACCGGTAGTTATTCCTTGCGGACAACTTTCTTCTTCACAGAGAATTTTTTCTGGAGTAACTCACTTGGTACAAGAAGGTGAGTCTGCAATAAGTTATATGGAATATGGAAAACTTGTTCAGGCTTATACTGGTTTTGATACTTCTCTTCAAGACGATCCTAGTAAAAATGTTGGAAGAATTGGTTTTTTTGATGAATTTTTGCTTGGTAACATTAAAGATATGTACGCCAAATTAAAAGTCATGTTTGAAAAAAAAGAGGGTGATACTTTGGAAGGTAGAAAAATACTTCCTGGTGCGGGAATGATTTTTGCATCAAACGAACCTGGTTTAAGGTACCTTTCTAGAAAAAAACCTGACTTAGCAATTCAAAGACATCTTACAGACATTCATGTTGATTATTTTCCTTTAGATGAGTTATACAAATTTATGGTTGCTTGTTTGATTAACGAAGCAGATGTTTTAAAAATTCCTCTAGAAGTTGCTTCTCCTCATTATGAATCTAATATTATTATTAATGTAGATGTTTATTATGAAACAGAAGTGCTATCTCAATCTTTTCTTTCACATGGGTATTTATATAGAATGGCAATGGCTTTTAGATCTGTACAAGATTCTTTTAATCAATATAATTCTCTGTCATATATTCCCGGTACTTTAAGATTTACAATGCATAATGATGTTTTAATTTTACAACCAGCTGAATCTTCTGGTGAGCCTCTTAAAATAGAAAAAGAAGTAATAACTCCAAAATTTATTCAATTTTTGCTAGAAGGATATAAATCAGATATTGATGTTGATTTCATATCTTATATTAATTCTAGATTAGAAGAATATCTTTCTGGTATTGAGTTAGAGTCAGATAGAATTGCTATATATAAAATTTTTGATTACTATAATCTTTTAGAAATTTCTAAACCAACTAAAGAAACTGTAGCTACTCCTCAAGATATTGGAAGAATGTTTCCAGGTGTCCCAAGAAAAATTTTAGAAAGAAATCCAAGAGTTGAAACTTTTTCCAAAGAAACTTTTAAATATTATGAGACAGAAGATGGTGAAGTTTTAAAATGTACCCTTGAACCCATACTTTTCCCTTCTGTTGCATTAATTCCTTACGATGAATTATTTGTTTTGGTAGAACCTTCGGCAGATTTAGATCAAGCTGGAGATAGAGAAAGGTTAAAATATGTGGGAAAGACTGATCTTGGTTATTTGTTTCAAAGACCCGATGAATCTCTTAGAATTATAAATACCGATGAGGTCAAATTATTTTTTGATGAGAATGATATATCTGTTGTTCGTCATTTTGGAATAGACCATCTTATTAAAACATATCATCTTTTAATGCAAATAAATATTGGTTATAGTGGTTCTAATAAATTATTTCCAACGATCGATGAATTAATTAGTTTTTTAAGAGATAAAAGTTTTCCAACTGATCATAATAATTTGTTTATTTTAAATAATAACCCTTCAAATGTATCTACAAGAGATATGAGTGTTTATAGCTATAGGTCAGCAGGAAATCATGTTTCTAATTTTAATTTATTTCTAGAACATGAGTCGCCAGAAGATTATAAATTTTTAGGAAAGATTTAAAAATAATTATGTCAGAAGTATCAAAAGTTTCACAAATTTCTCAAGAAAAAGTTGTACAAAGGTACCTAGAAAAATTAGATAAAAGTTTAGAAGGTACCAAATTTGACCCTTCTATAGGTATTTTTTATGATACTGAAAACGATTATTCCTATTGTTTAGCTCAAATTTATGAAAGATTAAAAGAAAGATCTCAAGCAACTAAAGCCGGACGTGATACAGAAGAAATTGATGCGCACCTCAAGTACCTCTTAGATAATAAAGAAATAAAAGCCATCTTTACTCATCTTTTAGTTAGAGGGCGAGATGATTTGGTTAATGTTAGAAGATCTGAACAATTTAATCAAAAAAGAAGATTCGATAAAGAAACTGAAACTTTAGATGAAGAAATTGACGAATTAAGAAGGCAGATTGCTATAAATGACTCTCCAAATGAAACAGCAAGTAAAAGCTTACAATTTTCTTTAATCAGAGCTTTGAGAAGAAGATCATCTGTTGAACTGTCACATTCCGTAATTCATTCTTATGCACTTTCTTTTGTATTTGCACCTAAGACATCTGGTCCTGAGCTAGATCAATTTTTAGAAGAAAATAAAATTACTTGTGATGTTTTAGCATTACAGAACTATGAAAGGATTAGGGATTATAGAAGACAGTTATTAGAAGGTTACGTTTGGACTGATTCAAGAAAGGAATTACTTGAGGATATTGTGGATGTTATTTTAAAAGATGGAAAGTACCCAATTTTAATTGGTGAGTCTGGTACTGGTAAAAGTTCTTTAGCAAATGCAGCAGCGTTAAAATTTACAGGTTACCTTCCTTTAACTGTTGCTTGTAATGATAATTTAAATCCTACTAATTTGGGAATTGGTACAACAGAGATTGGGGAAAAAGGAAGTTACCAAAAATATGGTCCAGTTATGCAAGCGTTAAGTGGTAAAGAGACTTCAAATCAGAATGAACCAACAATGACTGGAAGATGGGTAAGATTCGAAGAGTTTTTTTTAGCCGATGATAAGATTTATGCTTTTTTGAAAGATTTGTTTTCTAAAAAAGCTGGGGATACCTATGAACGAGAAGTCATCCAAAAACTATTTGGTTTTATTTTTACTACAAATCCAGATGGTCAAAGATATCAAAATAGAAGAGTACCAGATGCAGCCTTTATGAGGGAATGTAGGAATATTGAAGTAGACTACCTTCCTATGACTGAAAGTAATCCTGAACTTTTTCAATTTATGTTAGCTTGTTTAATGGATGATATGGGAGTAATTAAAGTTCCAAAGGAGGAGTTAACTCCACATTTTACGATTTCAGAAATTCCATATGGAAACTCTTCTCTAGATTTTTATATGCAAGATGTTCGAACTATTGATACATCACATGGATTTTTATATAGAATGTCCTTCGCTATTAGAGCTGTTCAGGATGCTTTTAATAATTATGATAAGCCTGAATCTGCCAGAGTAAGTACAGAAGGTATCAAATATCAAATTAAGGATACTGTGATTACTCCTGAAGATATTAAAAATATGCTTTCTTCCTACACAGACGGGTCTTTAAGAGAGGCGATGCATGTAGAGTTTAGAAAATTTCTTTCTAATATTAAAAATAAAGAGGATTTAGAAGTTATCACAAAAATATTTCAAATTTATATTCCTGAAATGCTATCGGTAGATTCTTTTTTTAGACTACAACCTTCTACAAATATTTGCACACCTTTGGAAATTGGATATTTATTGCCTAACGTACAAAGGCCTTACATTAAAAAGGAAGTTGAAGAAAACGATATGGAAACCTATTCAAGTGAAAGTTTTGAATTTTCATCTGGAAAATTGAAGTTATCGCCAGGAGATATTGTATTTATGAAGAAGCCTTCCGGCGAATTTGTTCCTTCTACTTTTTTTGGTTCGAAAAATAAATCATATATCTTTAAGGATACAACTACTGGCTATATTTACAGTGTAACTTCTGACGAAATAAACCAGCAAGAAGAAAATATTAGAATTTTAAGAGAAAGTGGGTTGGAAACTGAAAAAGTTTTTTATGACTATGAAAGATCAAAAGAAATATTTGAACAAATAATTGAACAAAAAAAACAAAATGTAACTAGTTGGGAAACCATAGATGCTCCTCAAAAGGAAGATTTTATAACTTTAGAAAAATTTGTAAATTTACTTACTGAAGGTCTTAAAAATACAGATAGTAGGCTCTTTCCTTTAATTGATTATATTGCAGTTCTTTATAATGACGATAAATTTAAAATCTCAGTCAACTCCGAACTTGTTCCTATTAGAGAATTTAACAGTCAAAATTTTTCTATACATTTGATATTTAAAGCAAAAAAAATTTCCATGGATAGAAAAACTCACAATAATAATTTAGTTACTATTAAAACTTTGCTTTTGGATGAACTTTCAAAAGAAGTAGAACTTAGATCGGTTGATTTTAATGCTGAGTATACATTTAATAAATATTGGAATAATACTAAAAAAGTAGGGGTAGATTATTATTACGTATTGCCTTTTGAAGATATTTTTGAAAGTGGTAACAATTATAGAAAGAAAATTTACTTTTTAAGTGATTTACCCGATAAAATTGAAATTTCTATGCCGTATGGCAAGACTTTAGGTTTTAGTTCTATTTAATTTAATTTAATTGAAATGTTTGATGGGGTGGTGCTGGCGCACCACCCCGATATTTATCCCTGTCAGCCTAAAATTCTTCTCACATCATCTTTATTTAGCTTGCCGTCAGCATGTCTAGGACACATTGTGACCCATTCATGCCGAAAAACGTTGCCGATATGCCGGAGATGCTGTGTTTCTACCTCGCATCTTTTACCACTCTCGTTGATAAAACGGCACCTGCACTTGTCTCTTGCGAGCAGTCGGTCGACATCCTGCATTACAAGTGGGCGGTAAAAGTCCCGAACTTTCTTGAAAACTTTTCTAAGTTGCTCAAAAGCAACATAGAAAATCAAAGACCAGATCACTATCCACAACAACAATTCCAGCATGTTTACTATGACCATGTCAGAATCTCCTTACACTCAATTGAGAATTACTTTTTAATTATATCAAAAGTCTGTATTTTATAGATTATTTTTTTTTAAGATGGAGAGTTTATATAAACTAAGAAAGGCCGAATCTTTCGAGTCGGCCTTTCAGGTGTTCCTATGAAAAGTTTCAAAGGAACAAAATATTTATACCAATTTTAAAAATAATGTCAACAACTTATTTTTAGTAAATTTTAGTTATAGTTAATTTGTGAAATATTTTTATCTTTTTTTAATTTTATTAATCGTTTCGATTGGAACTTATTTTGTAGTTTTTAAAGAAAAATATCAAATTATTAAAAGTGAACTTGTAAACACATCGACTGAAAGAAACTTAATTATTAAGGATAGGAAGTATGTTTCTCCAATAAGTATTGATTACCTTCGTTCTTTAAATATAGAATCTGAGAAAATTTAGGTAATTAGACTTGTATCAGAAAATCCATCATACAAAAGCTTTTTAGTTTCCTATTACTCTGAAGGAGATAAGATTTTTGCCCAGCTTACTGTTCCCAAATCTCCAAAACCAGAAAAGGGCTTTCCGGTAATAATTTTTAATCACGGATATATTCCTCCAAAATCATATAATACTTTCTATAACTATTCTGCTTATGTGGATTATCTTGCTAGAGAAGATTTTATTGTTTTAAAAATTGATATGAGAGGTCATGGTAATTCTGAAGGGGTTGCTTCTGGGACTTATTTTTCTTCCACTTATTTAAAAGATGTTTTGGCTGCTAAAAGTGCCATTCAAAAGTTTGAAGAAGCAGATCCAGAAAAAATTGGTTTGTGGGGGCACTCTATGTCTGGGAATTTAGTTTTAAGAACTTTGCTTGTTGATAATTCTTTTAAAGCAGGTGTTATTTGGGCTGGAGCTGTTTATAGTTATGAAGATTTTTATAATTATAGAATTAACGACACGTCTTATAGTGGAGTTATGCAAACTCAACCTACTAGTGTGATAAATCAAAATAGAGAAAATTCTCCTGAAATAACTAAAATTAGAAGTAGAGAAGATAAGCATGATTTTGAGAATGATTTTTGGAAAAGTATATCTTTGACAAAAAATATAAATTATTTAAACTCCCCGATTCAATTACATCATTCGGTAGATGATAGTGTAGTAAATGTTGGTTACTCAAGAGATTTAGTTAAAGTTTTGAATGAATATAACAAAAAATATGAATATCACGAATACACTGGAGGAGGGCATAATATTACTGGCGTTTACTTTAACGAAGCGATACAAAAACTGCCCAATTTTTTAAAGACAACCTTAAATAACCTATAATATTGAATTGTAGAATTAATTTGGTAAAATGTATGTGGATTTAAGTGAGGAGATTAATATATGTTGATTATCATTGCCCACAACCCCTATGCGGTTGAGGGGGACAAGCCGATCGCTTTTGCCTCTGTCCACGATTTTTCGAGGGATCAGGATCTAATCCAAGGGGTTGGAAGTTTCGCCAGCGAGGCAAGGTTTCTTGGCTCGCAGAATAACTTCCAAATGGAAGTCCAGGGGGAGGATATGTGGCTCTGCATCCCGGATTATACAGAGTTTCTAATCAAGAAAAAGTATGGGTTCGATTTCAACTGCAACGATCTCACGTTGGTGTGGGTCCCGGATGGGGCCACATATCATCAGGTTTTGTTGCGGAATGGCAATGAAGAGATCCTTTACTTCGATGGCAACGGAAAACTCCAGTTGGCCAAAAAGGTCGATTGGGCGGATGTTGTTTAGGGACTAAAAAAGTGGCGCGGTTGGGTAAAACCAATCCGCGCCACTTTGCGTTTGCTAAGAAAAATTACTCTCTTGCTTTAGCTTCTGAAACAATGATTGTTCTTCCGTCTAATTCAGTGTTGTTTAATTTTTCCATAGCTTCTTTAGCTTCAGCATCGTTTTCCATTTCAACAAATCCGAAACCTCTTGATCTTTTAGTTTCTTTGTCGAATACTACGTTAGCTGAAAGAACTTTACCGAATTTAGCAAATGTAGATTCAAGTAAGTCGTTTCTAGTATTCCATGATAAGCCACCTACGAATAATTTCATATTTTAAGAACTCCTTTCTGTACAATAATCTTATAACATATTTTTTAAGATTTCACTCAATTTTGTTCTATTAACAATAGATTAAATTTTCATGTAAAATAAATTTATGACTGCTTTTACAGAAATTGCCATTATTCTTGCTGTTACATTTGGTATTTCCATTATTATGAGAATTCTCAAACAACCCCTTATTATTGGATATATCTTTTCAGGAATTATTGCAGGACCATACGTTTTAAATGTTATCCATTCCCAAGAAATCATGGAACTTTTATCAAAAATTGGAATTACAGCCCTGCTTTTTATTGTAGGATTAGGTTTATCCCCAAAAGTTCTAAAAGAGACAGGATTAGCAGCTGGAGCTACAGGATTTGGTCAGATTTTCTTTACAACTTTAATAACTTACTTTTCTGCAACCGCTTTAGGTTTTAATTCTCTTGAATCCTTCTACATTGCTTTATCTTTTGGCTTTTCTTCTACCATTATAATATTGAAACTTTTATCAGATAAAGGTGATACCCACAAATTATATGGAAGAGTTGCCGTTGGATTTTTATTGGTGGAAGATTTAGTTGCAACCATTGCTTTAGTTATCATTTCTGGAATTTCAAATATTGGGAATGGATCCATTATTGATATTATTTCTAAATTAGGAGTTCTTTTGGGTACAGGTTTTGTACTTTTAATAATATTATTTCTATTTTCAACCCATGTACTATCGAGATTAAATAATTTTGTTTCAAAATCACAGGAATTTTTATTTATATTTTCATTAGCTTGGGGATTAACTATTGCCATGATTTATCAAAAACTCGGTTTATCAATTGAAATTGGTGCTCTAGTGGCTGGTGTTACACTTTCTATGACGCCATATTCATATGAAATATCGGCAAGATTAAAACCATTAAGAGATTTTTTCATTTTAATGTTTTTTATACTACTTGGTTCTCACATGGCATTTGGAAATATAAATCAGTTATTACTTCCGGCCCTAATTTTATCAACCATTATTTTGTTCGGTAAACCTCTTGCCATTTTTGTAATCATGAATTTGCTTGGATTTACGAGAAAAAACGCATTTTTATCAGGACTTGTTGCTGCACAGATTTCTGAGTTTTCTTTAATTTTAGTAACTTTAGGAAATTCAATTGGCCATGTTTCAAATCAAGCTCTATCTTTAGTAACACTTGTTGGAATATTTACTATTTCTGGCTCTACATATTTGGTTATGTTTAATGAAGCTATATTTAAAAAACTTAATAAATTAGTTAGTTTTTTTGAATTAAGAAAATTCTCTAAAGAAGTTAAGCATAAGGAAAAAGGAATCAAGGGAATTATTTTTGGCTACGATAGAGCGGGTCCTGAATATGGAAAACTCTTTAAAGAGCAAAAAATTAAGTTTATGGTTGTTGATTTTAATCCAGAAATAATAAGTAAAGTAGAGAAAGAAGGTATTATTTGTGAGTATGGTGATGTCTCTGATGTGGAGTTTTTAGAGGAATTTCCTGTAGAGTCTTTGCAAATTTCTATTTCAACCATACCAGATTTTGAAACTAATGCTCTTCTTACAACACTTCTTAGAAAGAGAAATAAAGATATGGTGATTGTTACTCATGCTCAAAATAAAAAAGAAGCAGTTAAGCTCTATTCTCTTGGTGCAAGTAATGTTGTTTTATCTGATTATATTGGTGCCAGACATACTGGAGCTGTGATTACTAAATTAGGTCTAGATGATTCTAGTTATAACAGATATAAAGAAAAGCATATTAAAGAATTAATCTAATAACTAAGTTGAGTCTTAGTATCTTTTTTGTTATTATAAACTCATGGAAATTTTACATTTTTTTACTGATTTTATTGTGCATGTTGATGATAAGTTACTTGAGGTTATAAGCTTTTTTGGAAATTGGACTTATTTTATTTTATTTTTTATTATCTTTGCTGAGACAGGTCTAATAATTTTTCCATTTTTACCAGGAGATTCTCTTCTTTTTGCTATTGGTGCCTTTTCTGCGCTTGGTTACTGTAATATTACTGTTGTTTTAGTTTCTTTATTTATTGCTGCAGTAATAGGGGATAGTGTAAATTACTGGATTGGTAGAAAATTTGGTCAAAAAATTGTTGATAACCCTAAAATTCCAATTAATCAAGAGCATATAGATCAAACACAAGCATTTTATGAAAAAAATGGCGGAAAGACAATTATTATTGCTAGATTTATACCTATTATTAGAACTTTTGCACCTTTTGTTGCTGGAGTTTCGCATATGAGATATAAAGACTTCATGCTTTTTAATGTTGTTGGTGGCTTTGTATGGGTTTTTGGTTTTACCCTACTAGGATTCTTTTTTGGAAATTTAGAAGAAGTTAAGAAAAATATGGAATTTGCAGTTCTTGCTGTAATTTGTCTATCTCTTCTACCTGTTCTTTTCGAATTTGTTCATGTCAAATTCAAAAAGCATAAAGAAGTAAAATACAGTGAAAAGAATTAAAAACTTAATTAGAGATAACCTGTTAATTTTTATATCGATTTTTATTTCACTTGTCTTCCATTTTAATTTTTTTTTCAATAATGCTTACATTATAGATAATAATTCACAATCAACCGCTGACTATCCTTCAATTTTTTTTCTTAAATCTATTTTGGAACAAGGAATCTTTCCTTTTTATACCGATAAATTATTTAGCGGCTATCCTATTTATTTAAATTCTCAATTTTCTTACCTCAATCCTTTAAGAATTATTTTTTCTTATCTGTTACCATTCGATAAGGTTTTCCCTTTTGAATATTTTATTTTTTCTACAATTGGTATTATTGGTTATTTTTTATTTCTAAGGGAGAAAAAAATTTCAGATTCTGCAATTTTTTTCTCCCATGTAATCTTTTTTTATAGCCCTCAGTTTTTATCACGATTTTTCGATCAATCCTTTCTATACATATCATTTTTAATCCCATTATTTTTATACTTTACAGAAAATATTTTTGAAGAAATAAGTCAAAAAAAGAAAAAAATTGCACTTCTTTTATCTTCCTTAGTTCTTATTTTAGGATTTTTATATGGTAGTTTTTCAGGCATTTTTTTACTTATTACCACTCAAATTATCTATATAAGTTGTATTAGAAAATATTTAAATTATAGTAACCTCTTTAAAATACTTTCACTACTATTTTTAATAGTATTTTCTTTTTCTTTCTATAGTCTTTTACCATCGCTAACTAATATCCAGGAATCTAACTTAAAAATATGGAATATTGTATTTAGTAAGTTTACACTTTCTTCATTTGGAATAATTGAACTATACTTAAAAACATATCAAGGATTATGTGCTCTAATAATTTGTTGTTTGGGGTTTTTTTATCTCAAAAAGATTGAATTTAAGAAATATTTTGCTGTTGTCTTTTTTGCTTATCTCTTTCTAGTAATATTTAAATATGAATTTTTAAGTATAACTTTTGGTGTTATTTTATCTTTTTCGTTATCTCTTTTATTTTGTTCAATTGTTGATAATTTAATTCATGGGTATGAGAGAAATTCTTTTTTCGAAATGTTAAAAAATTTATTACTGATAGTTTCAATTTTTTTAGTTATCTTATTTTTGTTTGTAACTAGTATAAATTTTAATAAATCCCTAATGTTAAATAGTTTAAATAACTTTTTAAACTTAAATATAGTTCCAAATATTTGGATTTCATTTTTGACAACGGTTTCATTAATTATTCTCATTTCTATCTATAAAATCACTCATAGAAAATATTTACTTATTTTTCTTCCTATAATTTCAGTGCTTGAAATAGTTACTTTTTCTAATTTTATTTATACAAATAATTTAGCTTTTAAAAGTCTCATAGATAAAGATGTTGCTAGAATTACAAATTTCTATTCCGGAAAAAGAGTTGCTTTTGATAATAATATTATTAAAAATGAGGGTTTGTATTATAAAAGTTGGGGAGTGTACGGAGATACGTTCTATACTCCAAAAGAATACTCTGAATATTTAAACAAACAGGGATTAAATTCAAAAGGTTTTCAAGAAAAGAATTATTTCCTTCTGGATGAGTTAAAAGTATATAGAGTAATTGATGAGAATTATAATATACATGGGGTTTCAGATGGTCAGATTTTTTCTACAGATTATGAAACAATTTCTCTAAATGATAATCATAAAATCTTTAAAATTGAAATTGATTCAGATCAAACAATAAATTCCTTTATAAAATTTAACAAAAATATTGAAGTTTTAGTAAATAATCAAAAAATTGAATTCCCTAAAATTAGAGGAATTTTTTACGAGATTGATTTAAATAAAGGAAATAATACGATAGAATTTATCTACCAGCCAAGGGAATTATACTTAGGAGCAGTATTTGGAATAATTCTTTCTTTAATCTCTATAATAATTTTGAAAAAATCAGAAATTTAAATTAAGGGGTTAATCTCTTTACGTCCCTTGTTAAAAAAGTTGCTTCTTTTACAGAAGGAAGATTTAGCATTTGCATAATAATTCTTCCAGGACCAATTCCAGCACCTCCATGTGGGGGGCATCCGTATTTAAAGAAACTAATATAATCTTCAAATTCAGTTACATCTAAACCTTTTTCTTTAATCTGCTCTTTTAGTATTTCCGCTCTGTGTTCCCTTTGGGCTCCTGAGGTTATTTCCACACCCTTATACAAGAGGTCAAAAGCTTTGCAGTATTTTGGATTATCTTCATGTTTTTTTGAATAGAACGGTCTTTCAGAATAGAAGTAATCCATAATAAAGACAAAGTCACAGCCAAATTCTTCTTTTGCATATTTTGCAATTTCTCTTTCTTCTTCAGGTGAAAGGTCACCTTCTTTATCGGATGTAACTCCTCTAGATTTGAGAATTTTTTTGGCATCTTCAAACTTAATTCTAGGAAATGGAGAAGATGGAACGTCAATATTTAATTCTAAATCGTTATTAACTTGTGAAATTCCAGAAACAAGAAGTTTTTCTTCCATATCCATTATATCGTGATGAGAATCGACGTATGACATTTCAAAATCCCACATAGTAAACTCTGTAAGATGTCTAGTTGTAAATGATGGTTCGGCTCTAAACATAGGGTTTGAGATAAAAACTTTATCAAACCCGGCAGACATTGCCATTTGTTTATAAAATTGTGGAGATTGAGCAAGATATGCCTTTCTATCAAAATATTTAACTTCAAAAACCTCCGTACCGCCTTCTGTAGCAGCACCAACAAGTGATGGGGTATAGATTTGAATAAAATTATTTTCTCTATAAACTTTTCTAAATCCTTCTTCTAATGAAGTCCATGTTTTGAATATTTTTAATTTTTCAGGATCTCGTAAATCAAGCCACCTGTAATCAAATCTTTTAGAAACTTCAGTTTCGTCGATAATTTTATCTTGATTTACAGGAATAGGTAATTCTGCTTCAGATTCTGAGAGTACTTCGATATCTTCTACCAAAACTTCGAAACCATTTAGGGCTTGTCTTTCTTCCTTAAGAAGACCTGTTATTTTAATTACAGATTCGTTTGTAAGATTACTTGTTAGTTCGAAAGCAGATACATTTGACTTTAAAACAACATTTTGGAGATATCCTGTATGGTCTCTTAAAAGTATAAATTTTATACCACCCTGGTTTCTTACTGTATTAACAAAACCACAAACAGTTATATTTTGACCGATAAAATTTGGTAAATCTTTAATTAACTTCCTTGAAATCATGTCTTTATTATGCCATATTTTAAGTAGAAATTAATATGTCATTAATTAAAAGTCATCATCCAGTAAAACACATAAAAAGCTTTAAATACGCTTTTGAAGGGATTTTACACGCTCTAATTCATGAAGCAAATTTTAGACTACAGATATTAATTACTGCTATTGCTGTGGGTTTAGGGTTTTATTTTCAAATCTCAACTTCAGAATGGAGCGTAATAATAATTAGTTTCTCATCTCTTTTATCCGCTGAGGTATTAAATACTTCAATTGAGAATTTTATTAATTTTATGATTCCAAAAAAATCTAATGTAGTTAAGGTTGTCAAAGATCTTTCAGCTGGTTTTGTTCTGATTAATGCTATTGCTTGTTTAGCTATATTGGTAATTATTTTTGGGAAATATATAATAAATTTATGAAGTTAAAAGTAGGTGATTTGGCTCCAAATTTTATTTTAAAAAACCAAAATAATGAAGATATAAAACTTTCTAATTTTTTGGGAAGTACTGTTTTAGTTTACTTTTATCCTGCAGATTTCACTCCTCATTGTACTTCACAAGCATGCAATTTAAGAAATAATTTTGAGAAATTAACTAAACATGAAATTAAAATATTAGGTGTAAGTACCGATACCTCAGAAAAGCATGCTCAATTTATTAAGGAATATGATTTGCCTTTTGACTTACTTTCAGATTTAGATGGAAAAATATCAGAATTATATGATTCTTTAAATGAACCAAAATTTTTAGGGTTTAAATTTGGGAAAATTTCTAAAAGAAATTCATTTTTAATTGGTAAAGACGGAAAAATTTTAAAAATTATGGAGGATGTAGATCCACAAACACACGCTTACGAAATTATTCACTTTTGTGAAAAGTAAACTAAAATATCATTGTCTAGATTCATATTACTAAAAGAGAGGTATTTGTATGAAGAAGGTAATACTCATGGTTGTGGGAACAATTTGTGTAGTTATGAATGTTGGATTGTTAATTTGGGTGATTTGGGGAAACTTATTTCCAAATTTAACAAACCTTATTCCTATCGAGCAAGTTAGTGGGGGAGGAATCTGTAAATCATCGATTCTAGTTAAAAACCTGGGGACAGAGGATCAGGTTGTGCTTAAAGACATCATTTACGAGAAGGATAAATATTTAGGAACATACGTGTCACCTAATACTGTTTGTTCTAAAATATTTTATTCAAACATACTTGGTGGATACGGGCCCCCAACAGTAACCCCAACAATCTTATCTGGAGATGGGGAAGGTCAGTGAGGGAGTATAATAGAGCGCGACTGAAAAATTTATCAGTCGCGCTCTAAAACGCAAAATTATTCATTTTTGGTGAGTAATCTTATTGTCTTTAAAGTATTTATTCCTAAATAAACAAGTTGATTTGTTAGAAAATTATTTTTATCTGCATAAAATTTACGGTAAAAAATTTTCATTGCTTCAATACCGGATTTAATCTGCAAATCTTTTGTCTTGTTTGAAACTTTTACTTTGGTTGCGGTTACTTTTTTTGTCCCTTTTGAAGATCCTTTATGATGCACTATTTTTGTTCCAGGAAAATATAAAATTCCTTTACCAAGTTGATTTTTAATTTTGAAACACAGATCAATATCTTCTCCATTTAAAAAATAATCCTCACTCCAACCTCCAACTTGTTCGAAAACATCTCTTTTTATTAACATAAAGGCACCTAAACATGCATCTATTTCGTGGGGTTTATTAAAATCTTCAAATAAAATATGATACCTACCAAAAATTTCTGGAAAATAATTACCTAAAAACTTTTCTAAATTTGTAAAATAGCAAAATGAATTCCAGATTGTAGGAAAGGCTCTATGGCAATCGATATCTCTTTTTCCATTTGGGAGTAAAATATCACAAGTGACTAAACCTACATTTTCTTGAGATTTAAAAAAAGTGTATGTATCGTAAATTGTAGATTCATCTAAAATAATATCTGGATTTAAAAACAAGACATATTTGGATTCTTTTGAAGATGATCTAAAAGCAAGGTTATTTCCTTTTGCAAATCCTAAATTTTCATTATTATTTACTATTTTTACAAAATCAAATTTTTTAACTTCATCTAAGACTCCGTCTGTAGAGGAATTATCTATAACTAAAACCTCTATTTTTTTTCCAGTTTGATCCTCAAAAAAATTTACAGACTTTCTTAAGGAAGTTAACATTTTGATTGTGATATCTTTAGCGTTGTAAGTAAGGACAATAATTGAAATTTCCATCAATTTGATTTTATCATTTAATTAAAAAGAGATAAAATTAATTTTTCCATGCAAAATCAAAAACATAAATTAACCAATTATTTGAAATTTCTTTGTTAGTAAATGAATCTATAGATTTTCCAGTATTTTGTGGAAATCTGGTCCACCAGTACTTATAGTACCCAATTTGGCTACATCCCCATGCCGAACAGGAAACTTCTTTATATACACCTTTAATATTAGGAAAATACATGTATTCATCACAGTTCGACAAAACTTTTTGTGAAGGGTCGTATTGATAATCCTTTGTAGATGCGGAAGTAAAATGAGTATTACCGCAACCAGCTTGACCTTTTACATCTTTATCAACTAATGAAAAAGAATTCCATCCATGAGTTTTTTCTGGTTTCCAGCTTCCATAAACTTCTTTCATTACACTCTCTGCACGATGGCCAAAATTATGAATAGCTTCATTAGATGATCTCTCGTAATTAAATCCCATTATAGGCAAAATTTTATTACATGTAGAGCCTGTAGTTGGTCCTGAATTTACATAAAATGCATTTGGACCGGCAACATTTGACTCATAAAAACCAAAATAAGGACCGCCCCACATCCAAAGTTCGTCAATTTCTCCATTATTAAGCAAAGTGCAGGCATCTGTTAGTTTTAATATTTCTAAATAGTTTGCAGTATCAGGATTGTGACAATCTGAACTTTTATTTTGACTTGTCATACACTTTAGATAAGATGTTGAATCGTATTTAAATCCATCTTGTTTTATAGGAAAAGTGTCTATGCTGGTTCTTTTAGCAATTGAATAAGTTACACGACCGCCTGTTACATCTTTAAAAAAATTCATTACATTTTGAGTTAAGGTATCTGGATTATTCCAATTAAAATTATTAACGGTTGTTTTTCCATTAATAACTGGATTAAAAATTACTAAATAAATTTTTTTGTTTAGCTTTGTGGTGGAATAATTTGGAGTAGAGGGAGGAGTTGTGACAGGAGCAGGTGTAGTTGCTCTTGGTGGTGAAGTAACAACTTTGATAGGAAAAGGATTTGCGTTCACTTTAGGTGCTGTTAATTTTACTTCTTCAGCAGGGATTTCTATTGGTGTCAAAATTTTGTTTGATTCCTGAGAAGTATTATTTATTGTTATTTCTTCAGTTTGAATTGAGTCATCGGTTGGTATTACTTCAACTGGGGTTTCTTCAATTGGGGCTTCATCGATAGGATTTTGTTCGAGGTCATTATTTTCTGTATTATTCCAATTTTTTAAATTATCCAGATTAAAATTTTTTAGAAAACTAGGAAGTAATTTATTAAAATTAGCAAAATCTTCTGATTGATAAAATTTATAACCAAAATAAGCGCCAGCTCCTATAAAGGAGAAAAAAAGAATTAGAAAAATTATAAAAATGAGGGACAATCCATTATTATTTTTCACTTAATTAACTTTAGATTAAAAAAATATAATTGTAAATAAAAAAGAATTGATATAATAAAAATATGACTTATACATTACCAAACCTTTCATACTCGTACGAAGCATTAGAACCTCATATTGATACCAAAACAATGGAGATTCACCATTCAAAACATCATAATACTTATGTAACAAAGTTAAATGTTGGATTAGAGAAGTATCCTGAATTAATAGGTCTTGATATCTTTACACTAATTTCAAAATTTAATGAATTACCGGAAGAAGTTAGAACAGTTGTTAAAAACCACGGAGGCGGGCATTTAAATCACACTATATTTTGGGAAATTATGACTCCTACATATTCTGAACCATCTGAAAATCTAAAAAATTTAATTGCTCAGGATTTTGGGAGTTTTGACAATTTTATTTCAAAATTCAAAGAAATGTCCACAAATCTTTTTGGTTCTGGTTGGACATGGGTTTCAATCACTAAAAATAGAAAATTGGAAATTAAAAATTATCCAAATCAAGAAAACCCATTAATGTATGGTGAAATACCAGTTATGGGAATTGATGTTTGGGAGCATGCTTATTATCTTAAAAACCAGAATAGAAGAAATGAATATATTGAATCTTGGTTTAAAGTTATAAATTGGAAAGAAATCGAAAATACTATTTCAAACAATAAATGAAATTTCTAATAAAATTTTTTAGTATTTTCTTATTATTTCTATTTTTAATACCCTTAAATTTAAAAGTTAGTGCTCTAGAAAAAGAGAGAATTAAAAGCTTTAACGTTTTCTATAATATTAATAAAAACGGAACAATAGATATAACTGAAGAAATCACTATTGTTGCTAATCAGGAAATTTTTAAACATGGAATTTATAGAGATTTTTTTATACAAAATTTGCCAGGAAATAAAAGTAGACAATCTTACATAATTAAATCAGCTAACATAAATAATCAAAAAACTAAATTTTCAATGGAAGACCTTTTTGAAGGAGTAAGGTTTTACTTTGGAGATCCGGAGGTTATTTTAGATCCAGGAGATTATACCTTCAAAATAAATTACCAAGCAAAAAATTCTGAAAGCTACTTTACAGATCATGAAGAAATTTTTTGGAATATCAATGGAGAATGGAATGTTGAAATAGATAATATAAGCGGAATATTTGTTCTTCCGGAAGGGATAAGTGAAAAAGATTTAAAGATTAATGGATTCATAGGTTCTTTTGGGTCTAAGAATCCTTTTACAGAATATAAATTAGAAGGAAACAAGATTTACTTTAAATCTTTAAAACCTTTAAATAAATATGAAAATATATCTATTGCAATTTGGTTCCAATCCGGAACATTTTCAGGTAACAGTGATTTTTCTAATCTTGAAAGTAAGGTTTATTATGGATTATTACTTTTTTTAAATTTACTGACTTTATTTATTTCAATATTTATATTTAAAAACAATGGAGTTGATCAAAAGATATTGAATGCTCCAGTTACATATGATATTCCTAAAGACGTTTCTCCCTCTGAGTTTAGATATATCTTATTAAATAAAGTTGACTATAAAAGTTTGAGTGCTGAAATAATTAATTTAGCAATTAAAAAATTTGTAAAAATTGAAAAGACTGAAGATTTTAAATTTGTCAAAATGGGTAAGCCTGTTTTCACCAACAAAATTGAAGAATTAGTTTTTAATAACTTATTTCCTGCAGACAATATAGAAGTAACAACTAATGAAATAAAAGACCAAGATAGATTTGGTAAAACTCTATCTAAAATTAGCTCTGCCTTAGTATTTAAAGATAATAAATTTCAATTACCAAAGATGTTTATCTTCTTTTTGTATACGATAATTATTTTTGTATTTTCTCTTATTTTGAGGTCAAATAATTTTGATGAAATTTCAAGTACTTTTCTTTATTCATTTTTAGCTCTTATTTTATTCTCTTTTTTCTACAAGTTTATTATCAGAAAAATTAAATTGACACCAAGTTTTTTCTCATATTTTTCTTTTGTCTTTTCTTTAGGAATAATCATATCTTATTTTTACTTTGTAGTACCTGGAAGTGTTCATAAATATTTCCTATTAACATCAATAATTCCTTTTATTATTTATGAATTTATCAATTCTTTTGATAATTTTTCAGAAAGAGAAGTAGAAATTATGACTATTGTAATGGGATTTAAAAAATTTGCAGAAACACAAAAGAACTATCTACTAAGTGTTGAAAATGAAATCCCTCTTACTTTTAATATGTATGAAAAATATCTTCCTTATGCTTTAGCTATAAATATTGAAACTCTGTGGAGTAAAAAATTTAGTTCTGTTTTGGAATCCAATTCTAAATTAGTTAGTGACAATTATTATATAAATAATTATTCCGCTATTGAAAATTCATTAAATAGAAATATATCTTCTTATAATTACAGAAATTATGCTTCACAAAATAGTTCTAGATCAGGTGGGTTTTCTTCGAGTAGTTCTTCTGGAGGTGGTGGAGGTAGTAGAGGAGGCGGTGGATGGTAGATAGTAAAATTAAACTCATAGCATTCGATCTTGAAGGAGTTTTATTTGATTGGAGGGGCGGATTAAACTCTATTTCAGAATTAACTGGAATTGATTCTATCTTAATTAGAAAATATATCCTAGATAATCTTGTAAATTTAGAAAGTGGGAAAATAGATTCGGTTACTTTTTGGAAAAATTTTTGTTTAAATTTTAGGATAGAAGCAAATCCTAAAGAACTTTTTAAAAATTGGATTTTAAGCCAAGAAAAGATAATAAATAACTGGAGAACAGTTAAAGAGCTAAAAATAAAAGGCTATAAAATTGCACTTTGTTCAAATTCTTGGTCTGGTTTAATAAAAATTTTTTCAGATAACTATCCGGAATTTTCAATTTTTGATTTTGTGTTTGACTCATCTAAAATTGGTTTTGTAAAACCAGAGAAGGAATATTTCAAATATGTTGAAGATGTTACAGGATTTAAAGGAGAAGAAATAATGTTAATTGATGATTCAGAAAATAATAGAAAAGGTGCTAAAAATTACGGATGGCAAACTAGAGACGAATTAATGAGATAAAAATCTCTCTACATCTATCGCAGACATAGCGCCAGTTCCTGCAGCAGTTATTGCTTGTCTATATCTTGGATCAGCAGAATCACCACAAACAAAAATTCCTGGAACTGAGGTGTTTGTTTGATTATTAAGATTAATGTATCCAAGAGAATCTTTCTCTACTAAATCACCAAGAAAATCTGTATTTGGTTTCCATCCTATAGCAATAAAAATACCATCTACCTTCAATTCAAAATCTGAGTTATCTGTTGAATTTGTAACAATAACTTTTTCAACAAATTTATCTCCAACAATTTCTTTGACTTGAGAGTTGAAATAAAAACTAACTTTTGGATTTTTTGTAGTTTTATCAATCATAATTGCGGAGGCTTTCATTTGATCTTTAGTTCCTCTTACCAATACATGAACTTGATTTGCATACTTAGATAAATAATTTGCTTCTTCCATAGCAGAGTCTCCGCCGCCAACAACAACTACTTCTTTTTGTTTGAAAAATGCACCATCACAAACAGCGCAATAAGAAACACCTCTTGCAGATAATTTTTCTTCACCAGGTGCGTTTAATTTTTTAGGAGAAGATCCTACAGCTATAATTATTGATTTACTTGAATATTCTTGACCACCTTCGGTTTTAATTTTAAAACCATTTTCATAATTTCCACTGACTTCTAGAACATTTTCATCCAAAAATTCTGTTCCAAATTTTTCTGATTGCTTTCTCATTTTTTCAACCAACTCTGGGCCCATAATACCTTCAGGAAATCCTGGGAAATTCTCAACTTCAGTAGTCCACATTAATTGTCCCCCTGCAGGAAATCCAGCTATATTTAAAGTTTTAAGAAAAGATCTTGAAGTATAAATAGAAGCAGTAAGTCCAGAAACCCCACCTCCAATAATTATTACATCATACAAATTCATAAAAATATATTAACATAAATAAAGAATTAATTTTAAAAAATTTATGAAAATTATAGATAGAATAAGCAGCACTATTGATAGCGTAGGAAAAAAATTAGATGAAATATATCCAAAATTATTTGATGCATTGGAAAGTCCTGATAGAAAAGAATCAATGAGAGATTTAAGAATTAGATTAGTGGGAAATTTTTTTATTAATGTTGGTTTAAGAGAAAAACAAAAATATAGTACTACAGAAGAAAGCCAAGAAAATCTTCAAGAAATTGTGACAGGATTTTTTAATATGAGAAATCAAGAAGTACTACGTGCAATTGGAGAAAATAAAAAATTGAATGAACAAGAACTCGTACAGATTGGATTAGCTATTGCTAAAGAATTTATGTTTATCTTAATTAATTCAAATAATGAAAATAAAAATACATTTAAAATGGTAATTGATGAAGCAATTAAAATGTATAATCTTCCACCTAGTGAAACAAATAAATTAAAAACTTTTGTTATTGAATACATGATTCATAGAGAAAAAGTAGATAAAATGTATCAATGTTTTGTTGATATTAATAATATTTACTCTTTTATATTTAAGGGATCCATATTGAATAGTAAAGATTGTAAAATTGAAAAAGGTAAATGGGGACTAGAAGTATTTATAAAACCTGGAGTTGACATAGGTATTTTAAATGATAAAACAGGCGGAGTGAATGCTTTTTTTCACGAATTTATTGGATTATTCCCAATAATTCATGAAAGACCTGGAGGAATTACTAGCGTAATATTTGTAAGAGAAAATAATACAAATGATGCAACCCTTCAGCACGAAAGACACCATTCTATGTTTAATTTTGATAACAAAAAGATATTAGCAAAGGAATCTAGTTATCAAGAACAAGATACAAGAGAAATAATTGCAAGTGAGTTTAGACAGTTTTATATCCAAAGTGTGGGATTCGATATTAAAGATGAGTTTCTTGCAAGAGTGTATTCATTACCATTTGCACAAGATACTAGTTTTGATTTTATATTATCAAATTACGATTTTATGTCTAAAAAAGAAAATTCCAAATTTATAAATGAATTTTATAAAAAATATAAAGCAAGCTTTACTTCTCAAGAAGAATTTGAGTTATATATTTCAGAAATTACTAACAGTATTCTTGAAGAAATGAGATCAAATTGCCAGTTTTTTCAAGAATTAATACAAAAAACACATTTTTCAAGTTTTTTAGTTACTTATTTTTCGAAAATTCCTATTACAGAATGGCAAAAATCTTGGGAAGAACTAGGCACTAAAAGTGCCTAAAATACAACGTTTAATGGTATTTTCTCTTCTTTAAATTTGCTTTTTCTTCGGGTTTTAGGTATAATATTATCATCATGAAAATGAGATTTAAGACGTTAGCATTTATTGCTTCCGCTTTTACCTTCTTTTATTTACTGCCAATTAGCGCCCTATCGAAAGAAGAAAAAAAACTAAATATTGTTCTTAATGTACCTTATTATCACCAGATTAAAGATCTTAATAAGTTTGGTACAGAATATGCTGGAAACAGTGCTTGTGGGCCTACTGCTTTAGCAATTATGCTAAAAAATGAAGGAATGAATCTTGATCCTAATGATGTTTTATCTGTTGTTTCAAATGATGTTTATATTTCTAAAGTAGGTTTTTATAGAATCGAAAAGGGACCAGAATATTTTAATAAAGAGGCTCAAATGATTGAATTTTCTCATAAAAATATTTACGAAGCTTTAAATAAAGGAAAACCTGTTTTCTTAAATATCTTTAATTATGAAGGTTACTATGGCCATGCTGTGGTAATTGTTGGTATGAAAGGTTTTGATGGTAAAAAAGCCGATTCATTAATTATTCACGATGTGTGGACCGGACCATATAAAGAATTTAAATTTAACTCAAATAATACCTTGATGGAACCTGGTAAAGGTTTTATTAATACTATCAATACAAATAATTTGTTTTATATAAAATAAATTAATAAATCCAGATATATTTTAATCTTATTTCATTTGCTCAAATGTATTATCATTTATTTATGAGCATAGACAGTGAAGCATATTTTCCAGGTATAAGAGAAAACGAGTCAAGATTTTCAACTATTGGTGAAATAAGGGACAGGTATATCTCTAAATGGTTACTTAAACTACTAAAAAAAGAAGATGAAAGTAAAAAACACTCAAAAGAACATGTAAGAACTTTTAATCAAAATGTAGCTGAAGAGATAAGGTTATTTAGCTATGATGTTGATAAAAAAGATCCAAATAATCCTGTTCTAAAAAAAATTGTCAAAGCTAAAGCTTTAGAGCTTCTTAGAGCAAGTATTGAGCAAGGATTTGATTCTCAACAAACTATTACTACAATTGGTAGAGAATTACAAACTAGGGTTACTCCTTTTGAGCCTACGGATAAAGAAGATTTAAATAAATTTTTAAATAGGTATTACGAGTACAGAGAAAGAGTACTTAAAATTTATAGAACTTTTTTATATAGCAAGGAGCTAATAAGATCTTTTATAACAGGTAGAAGTAAAACTCAAGGGGATGTCACATTAGGACCTTTTGGCATAGAAGTATCTGCCCCTACAGAAGTTTATCAAAAAATTACAAAAAATGTTTTTCCAGATGCTTTAGGTACACATATTGGTCTTTCTTTTTCAAATATTAATCGAAATATATTAGATTTTAAAAATTCTTCTGGAATACTAAATGTTATTTTTGTAGATTCAGCTAGAACCCCAGAAGAAATGGATGAAACGAGACAACACGAAAGATCGCATGCTTTTTTTGATTTGGCTTTTCAAGGTAGAAATAGAAAATTTACCCAAACAATTAATGAAAGAATTGGAAATACAAGCGCTTATTTCGATCAAATTAAGGATGGTACATTGAGGCAGGAAAGTAAGGAAGATATTTTAAAAAATTATAATTATTTTATTTCACAGTATATATCTTTTTATAACCATAGTTATTGCACAGAAACATTTGCATTTGTTTTCGGTCCTTTAAGAAGAGTAAACCCTGCGAAATCAAATCCGCAAGTGCAATACGAACCAATAACTTGGCACAAACCAATTTCCACAACTCTTTTGCCAAAAGAAAATAATGTCTTAAGTCTATTAAATCCGCACAGACAAGAATCAGTAAATTCTCGTGGATACTATTTACCTTCCACAGATATTGTAGGTGTATTTGATTCTGATTTATATAATTATTTGAAAACGACTAAAGTTGATGTTACTTTGCGCGAATATACAAATAATAATATTGTTGGACTAATGGGGGTAACGCAAGAAGAATTAGATGAAGAATACAAAAATGCAATAGAAAAAAGAATGCTTTTGATTAGAAAATTAAAATTAAAAATAAATTTATTTTTTATGTATTATCCTGAGCAAAGAGGAACCATGATTTATTACCTGATAGATAATCTAGATTTTGATGAGTGGCCACAAATGATGGATGATTATATAGAAAATATTTCACGAAGTAACCCAGCAGATCTTCAAAGGTGGCAAAAATTAAAAAATATGTTCGATACTGCAAACTCGATAATAATTAATTTATGATAGAAATAAGTGAATTATATCCAACTAAAAAAAGGGAAGGAGATACAAGAGATGCAACAATTAGTCAATTAAGAGACAGGTTTATTTCAAGATGGGTTCTAAAACGTCTATCGAGAGAGAAAGAAAGTAAGTAAGACACATTCTAGCGAAGATATCTCACAATTTAATGAAAATTTATCTGAAGAGATTAGACTATTTAGTTATGATTTTGATAAATCAGATCCAGAAAGCCCTGTTTTCTTAAGAAGATTGTTAAAGCAAAAAGATTGGAATTAATAAGATTAAGCATTGAGCAAGGATTTGATTCTCAAGAAACAATTTCATCAATTGGTACACAACTTCAAGAAGAGGTAATTCCGCTTGAAAATAATGCTAGGCAAGATGTCAATTTATTTTTAGATAAATACTACGATTACAGAGAAAAAATTCTTAATACTTACAGAACTTTTTATATAGAAAGGAATTAATTAGATCTTTTATATTAGGTAACACAAATAAACAAGAGGATGTAAATTTAGGGACTTTTGACTAAAAAAGTTATAGGTAAGATTAATGAATTATTTGTTGGAGATGGTGAAATATCACAGGAGGATCTTGATGAAATTCTTGAAGAT
>Ga0214923_10000014_pt1 | contig 232868 bp, 216 predicted proteins | sample LL1510_MetaG_FD_177993 | JGI IMG/M metagenome (GOLD analysis project Ga0214923, IMG submission 177993) | Freshwater microbial communities from Lake Lanier, Atlanta, Georgia, United States - LL-1510 | ecosystem: Environmental > Aquatic > Freshwater > Lake | place: USA: Georgia | collected... | reverse complement strand
TATAGTCCTGGTGCAAGGAAGAGGTCGATCCAAAGTCGATCAAAGTAAGGGCCTATAGCTCAGCTTGGTTAGAGCGCTTCCCTGATAAGGAAGAGGTCGATGGTTCAAGTCCATCTAGGCCCACGCAAGTTCAAGAAAGGATTGCGATGAAAAAGTTTTTATTAGCTGTACTCGCACTGGTCGGTTTCGTTGGTTACAAGCAAGCAAAAGCCAATAAAGCCGAACAGGACTTGTGGACACAAGCTACTTCTGAGTAGTTTAGAGTTCTGGATTTATCCAGGGGACTTAGCTCAATTGGTAGAGCACCTGCTTTGCAAGCAGGGGGTTAGGGGTTCGATTCCCCTAGTCTCCACAGCGGGGCCGCACATGCGGCCCCTTTTTTGTATCGTTAGTTAAGCAACTAAGTCAAAGGTGACGAAATGTTTGAGGTTCTTCGCGAGACCCCAGCACTTACTCGCCGTTTGCTTTTCGGAAACTTCCTAAGTTCTCTTGGAAGTGGCCTGACTCTGCCACTGTTGATTGTTTACTTAAACCAAATTCGTGGCTTCTCGTTAATAACTGCTGCATTAGTAATTTCTTGGATGTCGATCTTTGGCCTGGTGGCGACTGGACCAGTTGGGTGGGCAATTGACCGTTTTGGTCCAAAACCGGTGATGATTACTGGACTAACCATCCAGACTGTGGCAACTGCCAGCTGGTCTTTCGTTCACTCACCTTCGCAGGCGTATCTAATCGCTGCACTAACCGCACTTGGGCAGTCAGGACTTTGGCCCGCACAAAATACCATCGTTGCCCGAATGGTGCCACCAGAAAAGCGCCAAAACATTTTCGGCATCTCATTCATGTTTTTGAATCTTGGACTTGGCATTGGCGGTCTAGCAAGTGCACTCATCGTTGACTTGAATGACCCAGGAAGTTTTGTCCGGTTGTACCTGATAGACGCCTGTTCGTATTTGCTCTACCTTGCCGTCATCGCATCAATTCCTAATTTCAAATTCAATTCTGAGCATGAAAGTAGTCAAGGGAGTTATCGAGACCTATTGAAGGATCGCAAACTCATTTACTATTTCTTCACAACATTACTAATGTTGACTTGCGGTTATGGGTCGATGATGGATGCGGGTATTGCTCCACTGCTTACCGTTTTTGCAGGACAATCGGCAAAGACGCTAGGACCTATCTGGGCAATCAATACTTTTGTGATCGTGATAGGTCAGCTTTACTTCATAAAACTTTTACAGGGACGTTCACGCTCTCGACTCCTGCAAGTCATTTCCTTGCTATGGGCAACATCTTGGATAGCTCTGGGAGTTGGGCTGAAGTTGCCCGGGTTATTACCGGCCGTTCTTGCTGGACTAGCAATGGCGATTTTTGCAGTTGGAGAAATGGTTTGGTCTCCAGTTGGGCCCGCTATCCCGAATGATTTAGCGCCAGAGCATCTACGGGGCCGGTACAACGCCGTGAGTTCGCTGAACTGGTCTCTTTCAGGTGCCATTGGCCCAGCAATCGGCGGGTTCATGCTGCATCGCAATTGGCCCTACCAATGGATAGCTCTACTAATTTTAGGTTGTGGAATTTCGGCTCTTATGGCTGAAAAACTGCGAAAGCAACTGACGCCGACCCAAGATGGCTTAACCTAAAATATATTTTTTGTGCACAGGTATTAACTAAAAAAACCCCGTATTTACAAGGAATTTTGTCAAACTTTCGGTTAACTCGCACAAGTTATCACCAAGCAATAACTGGTAAACAAGGCATTTTCCCCATTTTATCCACAGAGTTATCAACAGGGGTCATTGTCAGTGTCAGGGCAGCAATCTAAAGTCGGGCTATCGCGTAAAGAGAATTTGAAGGTGCACATGAGCGTGGCAGAAATCCCAAGGGGATATCCAGCAGATCAACTTTTAACTCCGCCCCAAGATTTAGTTGCAGAACAATCTGTTTTGGGCGCGATGCTTCTGAGCAAGGACGCGATTGCTGACGTAATCGAACACCTTCACGAAAATGATTTTTACAAGCCAGCTCACTCCACAATCTTTGCGGCGATTCTAGATATCTATGGCCGAGGTGAGCCAGCTGACGCAATCACAGTTTCAAACTACTTAACTAAAGCTGGCACATTAAGCAACATCGGCGGTGTAAGTTACCTGCACACCCTTGTCTCTGGTGTACCAACCGCAGCTAATGCTGGTTACTACGCCCGCATCGTAACTGAACGCGCAGTACTACGCCGCCTTGTTGAAGTAGGTGCCCGCATCACTCAGATGGGTTACTCAGCCGATGGTGAAATTGATGCCTTAGTTGATCGTGCGCAATCCGAAGTCTTTGATGTAACTAAGCAACGCCGGTCAGAAGATTACCAACCGCTGTCCGTCATCATCCCAAAAACACTCGAGGAAATTGAAGCTATTGAGGGTCATGGCGGCCAGCTACTGGGCGTGCCCACTGGCTTTTCAGGACTGGACAACATCACACACGGACTACATGGCGGTCAGCTGATAATTGTTGCCGCCCGACCAGGTATGGGTAAGTCCACTTTGGCACTTGACCTTGCCCGCAGTGCAAGCATCAAAAATAATATGACCTCCGCAATTTTCTCACTTGAGATGAGCCGTAATGAAATTGCGATGCGTCTACTCTCTGCCGAAGCAACAGTAAATCTAAGCGCAATGCGTGGAGGCAATCTAGTCGAGGCCGACTGGGATCGGGTGGCCAAACGCATGGGTGGTATTTCAGAAGCGCCATTATTTATTGACGACTCACCAAACATGACCATGATGGAAATTAGGGCTAAGGCTCGTCGGTTGAAACAGCGTCACGACTTACGATTAATCATCATTGACTACATCCAGCTGATGAGTTCTGGCCGCCGAGTAGAAAGTCGTCAAGTAGAAGTTAGTGAATTTTCACGCTCGCTGAAATTGCTCGCCAAAGAGCTTGATGTGCCGGTCGTTGCGCTTAGCCAGTTGAACCGAGGTCCGGAACAACGTCAAGACAAGAAGCCGATGCTCTCTGATCTGCGCGAATCTGGATCCCTGGAACAGGACGCTGATATGGTGATCTTGTTGCACCGTGAAGGGTTCTACGAGCCGGACTCGCAACGCCGAGGCGAGTCAGACTTTATTTTGGCTAAGCACCGCAACGGACCAACAGGAATTGTTACTGTAGCTTGGCAGGGTCATTACAGTCGTTTTGCCGAGATGGCAGCGTCCTCTTAGGCATGACAATCATTGATCGAGCACATCTTGCCGAGCTGTTAATTCGGGAGCGCCAAACCTACCGCACGAATAACCCAAAATCGTTGTCGTTATACGAGCAGGCGGACAACCTATTTGGTTCAGTGCCAATGACTTGGATGAATAAATGGTCAGGTGGCTTCCCACTGTACCTAGAGCGAGCACATGGTAATCGTGTTACAGACGTTGATGGCCACACCTACATCGACTTTGCGCTTGGCGATACTGGTGCGATGGCCGGGCACAGCCCACAGGCGAGCATTTCGGCAATAACTGAGCGCATTATTAATGCTGGTGGGATAACAACGATGCTTCCTACCGCAGATGCGCAGTGGGTTGGCGCCGAACTGACTAAGCGCTTCGGCTTACCACTGTGGTCGTTCACTCTAACTGCTACGGATGCAAATCGCTGGGCGATCCGCTTGGCCAGACTGGCAACCGGCAAGTCAAAGATTTTAGTTTTCTCATACTGCTATCACGGATCAGTAGATGAAACTTTTGCCGTGCCGGATGAAACTGGCAAGGCCGTTTCCCGGCCAGGCAATGTTGCCCCACCTATTCCGTTACACCACACCACTCGAGTTGTTGAGTTCAACGACTTAGCAGCCGTAGAGCGCGAGCTTGCCCATGGCGATGTCGCTGCAATTTTGACCGAGCCCGCTTTAACCAACATCGGTATCGTTCTTCCAAGGCCCGGATTTTTGCCAGGATTACGCGAACTAGCAACAAAATATCAAGCTCTATTAATGATTGATGAAACACATACATTTTCCGCTGGTCCGGGTGGCATGACCGCACGCGATAACCTCCAGCCCGACATCTTCATAATTGGAAAATCCATCGGCGCTGGCATTCCATCTGGCGCATATGGAATTACAAATGAAGTTGCTCAGGCAATTGCTGCACACGCTGAAGCTGACTTAATTGATGTTGGTGGAGTAGGTGGAACATTGGCTGGTAACGCGCTGTCACTGGCTGCGATGCGGGCAACACTCGGCGAAGTGCTCACTGATGCGGCTTTTGCTCACATGATCGAATTAGGAACTAGGTACACAAACCAGGTGCAGGAAATCTTGACCAAGTACGAGGTAGATTGGTCCATCGCACAAATAGGTGCTCGGGCTGAATATCGTTTTGTGTCACCAGCGCCAACTAGTGGCACCGATTCAGCAAATGCCAGTGACGATGCACTTGATGAATTTATGCACCTGTACATGTGTAATCGTGGCGTACTTATGACCCCATTTCATAACATGGCGTTAATGTGCCCGGCGACAACTGTTGAAGATGTAGACAAGCATCAGCAACTATTTGAATCTGCTATTCAAGAACTCACTCAAATTAGTTAACCGTCTAGAGTGGGAGTGTGAAGCTCACTACTCGCCTGTGGCTTTTTCTTGGCCTTGTCACAACCGTGATGGCTGCGGTGTCCGTTTGGGAAATTAGGGCTTATGACCAGGCTAGAACTCAGGTCAACACCTTAGTCCCAGAAGATGCCGATCTAGTACGAGTTGGAAATCAGCTTGTCGCCGTACTTACTATTTCAGCGATAATCAACTTGATCATTCTGGCTCTTGCTACATATTTTGCAAGGCGTTGGGTTGTTGTCCCGCTCCTTAGGCTGAGTCGACTTTTGCGCAAAGTCGCGAACAATGATCGCACAGTTGAGATTAAGCCGGTTAATGGAGCACCAGAAATCCGAAATATTTTTGCCGACTCTGAATCCATGCGAAAAAGTTTGGTTACCGAAATCGCCCGCGCTGATGAGCGAAACAAAGACCTGTTAGATCAGATCCAATTAACAAAGTCTGCAGAAAAATCACTTAATTCAAATGCGCCGATGGTGCGTGAAGTCAGATTTGCGTTAACTCCAAGGTTCAGGCGCAAAGACATCCACCCCCTAAATGTTGACTCCTATGTACGAGCAAATGCCGGCGTTACATCGGGCGATTGGTGGGACATTTTCTCCAATCGAGAGTCGCATTACCTAGTCCAAGTCGATGTTGAAGGGCACGACAACGCCTCAGCGATTGCTGGCCTGCAGACGAAAGCGATCTTTGCCGCAGCAATCGCAGCGGAAGTAGAACTTCATCGCATAGTTAAATCGGTCTCAGACATTTTGGTTCCTGATGACACCGATGAGTATCCGAAATTTAGTACCGCATTCGTGATTGAGATTCCCAGAGACATAGGCAAGCCTGCTAGTTGGCTTAGTGCTGGCCACCCTCCAGCAGTTTTAGCTAAGGGCGATGGCAGCAAGGTGCTCTTAAATTCAAGTGGCCCAATGTTGGCAGGATTCGGGCAAGTTTGGGACATCAGACAATTCTTTTTTGAACCAGGCATGAAACTCATTGTGGCTTCAGATGGTTTACATGAATTGCGAAATAGCGATGGAAGCGAGTTTTTTGAAGTCGATCAGATTGTTAATGCCCTAACTAAAGTGTCTACAGAATCAACTCCTCAAGAAGTTATCGAACAAATTGTTGACGACATGCAAGCCTTTGCTAATGACGTCAATTTTGAAAACTGGGAAAAGCAGGATGACATTACGATTGTGGCAATTAGTCGGGAGTCAGTATGAACGATGGAGTCAAAATAAGAAAAGTCATTGAGAGGCTGCCCGGTTATAAAGCTGGGGCCGCCGCTGTGGCCATCGCAGACCATGAGCCATTCAAGCTATCTAGCAACGAAAACCCACTAAATCCACTACCGAGCGTTGCATTGGCAATTGCTCAAGCGGGGCAAGAGGTAAATCGATATCCAGACCCAAGTGCGTCGGCATTAGTGAAACGCATAGCGAGCGAGTTCGCAGTAGCAGAATCCAGCATTGCTTTAGGCACTGGCTCGGTAGGAGTTTGCCAGCAAATTGTGCAGGCGCTCTGTGATGCTCAGGATGAGGTAATTTTTGCTTGGCGCTCATTTGAGGCTTATCCAATAATTACGGCCATAGCTGGTGCAGTGGCGGTTCGGGTTCCACTTACTGATGATGGATCGCACGATCTCAGAGGAATGCTTGATGCCATTACGGATCGAACCCGACTAATTTTTGTCTGCACCCCAAACAACCCGACAGGAAACATCGTTAAGCATGCTGACCTAGTTGAGTTCTTAGGCGAAGTGCCAAAACACATTCTCGTTGTTGTAGATGAGGCGTACATTGAATTCAATTGCGACGAGGACGCAACTGACGGAATTTTGGCATACAAGAACCATTCCAATGTAGCCGTGCTGCGCACCTTCTCTAAGGCTTACGGATTGGCAGGATTACGCGTTGGTTATGTGATTGCGCCGGAAAATGTTGCTGAGGCAGTTCGCAAGACTGCTGTTCCATTCGGAGTGTCATCAGTTGCTCAAGCAGCAGCCATTGCATCGCTAGATCACAAATCTGAATTACTGGAACGAGTTGCCGAGTTAGCGCAATTACGAACCTGGTTTGAAGCCGAGTTAGCCAAGTTAGGATTTGACCTGCCAAAGAGCCAAGCAAATTTTGTGTGGCTGGGTTTGGGCAGTCGTTCCGAAGAATTTACCCAAGCCTGCGCTTGTGTAGCCATAGCCGTGCGTTGTTTTGCAGGCGAGGGTGTGCGAATCAGTATCGGCGAACGGGAAGCGCTTGAAAAGTTACTTCCAATTTGTGCGCACTTTATCTAGTCGATTACTCGCTCAATAGTTTTTTAACTAAGGATGCGACTTGACCGCCGTCAGCGCGTCCAGAAACCTGCGGCTGGACAATTTTCATGACCGCTCCCATAGCACTAGGACCAGCCTGTCCACTTGCGGAAACTTCGGCTACCGCACTCGCGATGATTGCAGATAGCTCATCCTCAGACAGTTCCTCCGGCAAGTACTTCTTGATGACCGCAAGTTCTAAGTCTTCTTGCGCGGCCAATTCTGGTCGACTTGCATCGGTGTAGGCAACGCTGGCTTCCTTACGTTTCTTTGCCTCACGGTTTAGTACAGTGACTACTTCTTGATCACTTAATTCGCGGGCTTGCTTTCCGGAAACTTCCTCATTAGTGATAGCAGCGAGAACCATTCTGAGCGTAGAGACAGTAAGTGTTTCTTTACTGCGCATTGCGTCATTTAAATCGGCCTGCAAAGTTTCTTTCAGTGAGTTCATGATTTCTCCTAATCAGCAAAAGTCTATGGGTTTGGTTCAGTGGTCGCAGCAGGATCTGTCGGCGTAGGTGTCGGTGGTTTTGTAGGCGCAGATGTTTTCGTTGGCCGACCGGTTGGCGTTCCTGCTGGTCTATTAGTCACATTAGAACTTGGACTTGCAGAAGCACTAGGAAAATAGCTAAAGAAGTTATTAGCTGCATTACACTTTTCTAATTCGGCACCCGTCATGTTCGGACATAAACCAAACTGTCCGTAATTGTCGTAACCGCCAGCGTTAAGTCCAAAGAGCGTCTTCAATCTCCATTTGGTCTTTGGTGTACCTGCTAATGCCCCGGCCATCGCATCTCGCCAGATGGGACCTGGTAATAAGTATCCGTAAACCTGGGCGTAGTAAGTCCCATTAATCGTTACATTGCTCATCGGATATTGTTGACCACCTCTTGGGTCCCCGACCCAAACAGCAGCGGCTAAGTCTGGAGTGAAGCCAACAAACCAAACCGCAGCATGGTTATCAGTCGTTCCCGTCTTACCAGCAGCTGGGCGATCAAAGTACATCTGTGCTCCCGTTCGACCGCCAAGTGGACCATCAATAACCCCAGCAAGAATTGCAGTAACACTGTCAGCGACCTTTTCATCCAATACCTGACTACAACTTGGCGAGGGAGTATCAATTGCCTGGCCGTCACGGTCAGTAATACTAAGTATCGCGATGGGATTGCAGTGTATTCCGTGTCCAGCAAAAGTAGCCATTGCCTCAGCCATATCAAGTGTGGTTACATCAAAACAGCCCAGCGTGAAACAAGGTAGTTCTGGAATGTCTTGGCCATTGCCCAGGGTCACACCTAGCGATTTAGCGATAGCCGGTGGATCACAGATTCCCGTTTGTTCCTCCAAGCCGACGAAATAGGTATTTACAGAATAGGCAGTTGCCTGCAACATGTTAAATGTTCCAGAACTGGTGGAGTTTGCTACCGTCCAAGGTTCTCGCAAATTGCCAGTAGCACAATCACGGAAATTGTAAAAAGTCTTTCCAGATGGTGAAGGAATGTACTTGAACGGACTGATTCTTTGCTTAAGCGCTGCGGCAAGTGTAAAAGGTTTAAATGTCGAACCCGCTTGAAAACCAACGGTCCCATTGTGATTTAGGGGAGCACCATAATTAATAGTCGTCTTACCGATGCCGGAAGTGCCCCAAAGCCGATTTTGGGCCATCGCAACTATTTCGCCGGTTCCAGGTTTCATCATGGTGATTGAAGTTGCCTTTTGGCTTGGATCTTTGATCGGAATATATCGAGCTACCGATTTCTGCGCTGCTAACTGAGCCTTAGGGTCAAGGGTAGTTTTAATCGTCAGCCCGCCAACGTCAAGTAAATGAGCTCGAATTTCTGGAGTGGCACCAAAGGTCGGATCATCTCGTAAAACAGTCAAAACATAGTCGCAGAAAAATGGCGACTTTGAACTCGCACATCCATTTGGGATTATTGAGGGCTTTAGGTCAGCAGAGATGGGTCTAGCTATCGCGGTATCTGCTTCATCTTGAGTTATGTCACCAGTTCGTAACATCGCCGAGATGACTTCATTCCTGCGAAGTTCACCAGCTTTAGGAAATTGAATTGGGTCGAAACGTGATGGACTTTGTACTAGTCCAGCTAATGTGGCCGATTGAGTAAGCGTGAGTTGACTAGCGGTAGTTGAGAAATAGCGCCGAGCCGCGGCTTCAACTCCATAAGCACCACTGCCAAAGTAAGCAATGTTTAGGTAGCCTTGCAAAATCTGCTGCTTAGATAGTTTGTTTTCTAGACCAATGGCATATCGGGCTTCTCGAATTTTACGGCCAAGCGAAGGCTCAATGGCCGCCTTTTGCTCTTCCGGAGTCTGTGCGGCAGCCAATAATATCTGCTTCACATACTGTTGAGTGATCGTTGAGCCACCTTGAACTTGGGTCCCAGAGCCAGTGGAAATGAGTGCGCGAAGTGTTCCGCGGACATCAATCCCGGCATGTTGGTAAAAGCGCTGATCCTCGATGTCAATAACAGCACGCTGCATAACTGGGGCGATATTCTCAAGTGCAACCTCAATACGATCTTGCGAAAATAGGGTGGCGATTACATTACCCTGAGCGTCAGTAATGGTGTTCTGTAGCGGAAGCGGAACATCAGTTAGATCGGCCGGAAGCTGAGAAAAACCATTGGCGGAGTTCTTGGTAATTAGTCCCAAAGTTCCCACTACAGGGATAGCAGCGATACCCGCAACGATGCCCGCAAAGCCGACAAAAATCGCCATTTTCAGCAGCAAACCAAAACGAGGTTCAGAAGTTTTTGAATCCTCGGCTTTTGTCATAGTAGTTCCATGCTAAACGCAGGAATGGGCAAATGAGAACTGCCACTGCTGTTTGGAAAATTCCCGAATTGGGTATTGACAACAATGTGGCGAAAGTACGATGCTTATGTCATCGGGTCACGCACATAGTGTGCGCTACATCGACAAAGAAGTCGAGTGTGAAGGGATACTTAAGTGCAGTCTGACTGGAATGACAACTGGAACAATGAAGCCGCTTGTGTTGATACTGATCCAGACATGCTTTTTGTCCAAGGCGCCGCACAAAACCGAGTAAAAATTATTTGCGCAGGTTGTAATGTGCGCACCGAATGTCTGGCTGTTGCTCTCGACAACCAAATTGAATATGGCGTCTGGGGGGGCATGACCGAACGAGAGCGACGCGCATTATTGCGTCGCCGCAGCAATGTAACCTCATGGCGTGAATTACTTATGAGTGCCCGACAAGAGTATGGCCGCGTTGATCCTGTGGCATTTGTGCGCCAGGCATAAACAGTCACCCGTCCTACCGAGACAAAATAAAGTCTGCGTAAAGTAGACCTGTGACTAGCGTTGTTGAAAACCGGTTAGCCGAATTAGGAATTACATTACCGTCTGTTGCCAAGCCGGTTGCTTCATACATTCCGGCAAAGCGTAGCGGAAATTTAATTTTTACCTCGGGTCAGTTGCCCATGAAAGACGGCCAGTTATTGGCTACCGGAATCCTCGAGGTTGATGTTGATGTTGATGTTGCGTACGCCTGTGCTCGACAGTGTGCATTGAATGCGCTTGCAGCGATTAAAGAATTGATTGGTGATCTAGATAAAGTAACTCAGATTGTAAAGGTCACTGGATTTGTAGCGAGTCACCCTACATTTACAAATCAACCTGCGGTGATAAATGGAGCAAGTGAACTGCTTGCTGAAGTGTTTGGCGATGCTGCAGCTCATGCTCGTTCCTCTATTGGGATGGCAGTGCTACCGTTGAATGCTCCCGTTGAAGTTGAACTGATTGTTGAGGTTTCAGACTAAGTCCTCCTGCCAATTTGTGGGATTTTAGGTACAGTCAAGTTAGACCGAATCTTTATTCGGAGTAGTTGATTCGCTTTCCCAGCGAGTTGGAGTTGATAATGGACAGTAATTTGCCAGACGCACCATTATTCAATGCACTTGATGAAACCTCAGCATTGGCTCTGCGTGATTCAATGAACTCCCAGTCCTTAAAAAAGGGTGACGTACTTTTTCAAGAATCAGATTTAGGTGATCAGCTCTACTTAATTACTGAAGGCAAAATTAAGTTAAGTCACACATCAAGTGATGGCAGAGAATCGCTGTTTACCGTACTAGGCCCAGGCGATATGTTTGGCGAGCTATCAGTTTTTGATCCCGGGCCACGAACATCAACCGCTATCGCAGTCACCGATGTCCAAGTACTTGGCCTGAAGCACGATGTTCTACGACCTTGGTTAACTGAGCGCCCCGAAGTTGCCCAGTCTTTACTGCAGGCTTTGGCGAATCGCTTGCGCCGAAATAGTGAAACTATGTCAGATTTAGTTTTTGCAGATGTGCCTGGCCGCGTAGCCAAAGTGTTGTTACAGCTTAATGAGAAATTTGGTGTTGATTCAGCAACGGGGCGTGCCGTCCCACATGATTTAACGCAGGAAGAGATTGCTCAACTAGTCGGCGCATCGCGTGAGACCGTCAATAAGGCGTTGGCAGATTTTGTATCCCGAGGCTGGATTAGGCTGGAGACGCGAAGCGTTCACATCTTAGAATTAGGTCGGCTACAAGGCCGAGCAAAGTAATTACAAAGGTTGCTAGTGTGCCAAAGACAGAGCAGGTCACAAAGTTAAGCACCAATCTAGAAACCGCTAAAGAGTTAACCACTAGAGCCCGGAAGATTTTTTCAATTCTTGGGAAGATTTTCCCCGAAGCGAAATGCGAACTGGATTTCGCAACGCCACTCCAACTTCTCATTGCGACAGTGCTGTCTGCTCAGTGCACAGATAAGCGAGTCAATCAGGTAACACCTGCACTTTTCACCGCATACCCAGATGTCAAGGCACTCGCAAAGGCTAACCGTGAAGAATTAGAAGACCTAATTAGATCAACGGGGTTTTACCGGAACAAAGCGACCTCAATTTTAGGTCTGGCGAACGCACTAGAAGCAAAGTTTGACGGCAAGGTGCCAGGCACACTTGCAGAGTTAGTGACTCTGCCCGGTGTTGGGCGCAAGACAGCGAATGTTGTTTTGAGCAATGCCTTCGAAGTTCCCGGAATCACGGTGGATACGCATGTAGGCCGAATAGCAAGAAGACTCGGCTGGACAAAAAACAGCGATCCAGTAAAAGTTGAATTTGATTTGATGGAAATTTTGCCGAGTAAAGATTGGACACAACTAAATCACCGCCTCATATTTTTTGGTCGCAGGATTTGTCATGCCAAGAAACCAGCATGTGGAGCCTGTCCCGTAGCAAAATTGTGTCCATCATTTGGCGAAGGGCCGGTGGATCCAGCAGCTGCTGCCAAACTCGTAAAGACTGGTGTCGAATGAGACGCGCACTTCTTGCCGCCCTACTCCTACTCTTGACAGCTTGTAACATATCAAATCAAGCGGGAGACTCCGCTGGTACACCAATAGTTGGTCCCACCAAATCTGTATCAGCTGCATCACAAGTTCCTAATGTTGTTTTGGCTGACTTAGCCAATGGCGAGAAACTTCATTTTGCTGAACTACCAATGCCAACTGTGATAACTTTTTGGGCTTCGTGGTGCACAACTTGCCGAAAGGAATTTGAACTTTGGCGCGACCCTAGGCTCGCTTCGAAAATGGTCGGTATCAATGTTCAGGATGCGCAGGCTAGTGAATCACTTCGCCATGCCGCTTTCGAATTGATGCAAACTAACGGAACATCATTTCCAAGTTATGTCGATTCCAAGGAAGTGCTAACTGGAGAGTTAGGGATTATCGGATTACCGGTCACTATTGTTGTCGATAGTACGGGAAGAATCATAAAACGTCATGATGGTGTAATTAGCAAAAAAATGCTCTACGATTTTGTAAAGCTAAGTTAGAAAAGAGTTTTCGGTGGGACTTTCAACACTCGATTATGTACTTGTGGGCTTCATAGTTTTGGTTACCCTCGGCGGCTGGCGTCGAGGTTTGATTGTTACAGTTTTTTCAATTCTAGGTAGCATTGCAGGCGCAATCATTGGTCACTACCTTGGCACTAACTTTGCTGCTGGTTCGCAGGCTACAGCTACTCGATGGGCCATCGAAGGCCTCATCTTCATAATTGCAGTTTCATTAGGAAATTCAGTCGGCGCATTTGTCGGAAAGCGAATCAATAAGGCGCTGTCTTGGGAACCAATTCAGTTAGTTGATCATCTCTCAGGCGGAGCCCTTTCATTTGCTGGCTGGACGTTGGTAATTTGGATTGCCAGCACTTCAATTATTGCTTCACCATTGCCAAAAATCCCGACTGCACTTTCCAATTCCAAGGTTGTGGTCACTATTGATAAGTACTTGCCAGCCAATGTTCGCAATCTTGTCGATGATTGGCGACATATGAGTTCCCTGTCTCTTAATTTGCAGAAAACGGCAGACTAGCGCTGTCAGATACTGTAAAGATGTCTAAGGAAACTCTGTTCGAAAGCGACGCAACATGGGCGATGAGACTTTAGAAAACCTACTCAGCGAAAATCGAATCTTTGCGCCTTCGTCCGAATTTGCTCAGCAAGCCAATGCCAAAGCAGACCTTTATGACCAAGCACAAAATGATCGATTAGCATTTTGGGAACAGCAAGGAAGTTATTTGCAGTGGGATAAGCAGTGGTCGCAGACTCTAGATTGGTCGCAAGCACCTGTAGCAAAATGGTTCGTCAACGGCGAGCTAAATGTAGCTGTTAATTGTGTAGATAGACACGTCGCTCAAGGCAATGGAAGTCGGGTAGCAATTTATTTCGAAGGCGAGCCTGGTGACACCAGGGTAATCACCTACAAAGAGTTGCAAGATGAAGTTTGTCGCGTAGCCAATGGGCTAACTGAACTAGGTGTCCAAGACGGGGATCGGGTGGCAATCTATTTGCCGATGATTCCTGAAGCTGTATTTGCGATGTTGGCATGTGCTCGAATAGGTGCGATTCACTCCGTGGTCTTCGGTGGTTTTTCTGCTGAGGCATTACGAAGCCGCATCGAAGATGCATCTGCCAAATTGGTTATCACTGCCGATGGCGGTTTCCGCCGCGGTAATGCTTTTGCACTAAAGCCGGCTGTCGATGAAGCTGCAAGCAGTGCCCCAACTGTAGAAAAAATATTAGTTGTAAAGCGCACCGGGCAAGAGATTTCATGGAACAACACAACAGACATCTGGTGGCATGATCTCGTTGCTGGACAATCAACGACTCATAAGCCAAAATCATTTGATTCCGAACACCCCCTTTTCATTCTCTACACTTCGGGGACGACAGGTAGGCCAAAAGGAATATTGCACACAACTGGTGGCTATCTAACACAGGCAACCTACACACATCGAGCCGTTTTCGATATCAAGCCTGAAACTGACATCTATTGGTGCACCGCCGATGTTGGCTGGATTACTGGCCACTCGTATGTTGCTTATGGCCCTTTGGCAAACGGTGCTACGCAAGTCATTTACGAAGGCACGCCAGACACTCCTCACCTAGGACGATGGTGGGAGATTGTTGCGAAGTACGGCGTAACAATCTTGTATACCGCTCCAACTGCAATTAGAACTTTTATGAAGTGGGGCGAAGAAATTCCAGCAAAGTTTGACCTTTCGAGTTTGCGCTTACTCGGCAGTGTTGGTGAACCGATTAATCCAGAAGCATGGATGTGGTATCGCAAAGTTATTGGCGCCGATACCTGCCCCATCGTGGATACATGGTGGCAGACCGAAACCGGTGGGTTAATGATTAGCCCATTGCCTGGCGTTACTCCATGTAAGCCAGGATCGGCCATGCGACCACTGCCTGGAATCAGCGCAGAAATTTATGATGAGCACGGTCAATCAGTAGGCAATGGAAGTGGGGGCTATTTGGTATTGACCGAGCCGTGGCCTGGAATGTTGCGTGGCATCTGGGGTGACCATGATCGTTTTGTTGAAACCTATTGGTCGCGTTTTGCCGGCAAATACTTTGCTGGTGATGGCGCTAAGTGGGATAACGAAGGTGCAATCTGGCTATTGGGTCGAGTTGACGACGTTATGAACGTATCGGGACACCGAATTTCAACCACTGAGGTGGAATCGGCATTAGTTTCAAATCCGATGGTTGCCGAAGCTGCTGTCGTAGGTGCTAGCGATGAGATGACCGGACAAGCGATTGTTGCTTTCGTTATCTTGCGTGCGGGTGTTCAGGATGGTCCTGAGGTTGCTCAGGAATTGCGCAACCACGTAGCAAAAGAAATTGGTCCAATCGCAAAGCCGCGTCAGATTTTGGTAGTAGCCGAGCTACCAAAAACTCGATCCGGCAAAATTATGCGACGGCTACTTCGAGATGTAGCCGAAAACCGCGCCTTAGGCGATGTGACCACACTGGCTGACCCAACAGTAATGAATTTAATTGGACAAGGCCTGAGCGCGGGAGTTGACCAAGATTAGTTCGCAGCCATCGATTCGACTCGCTATCAGGTAGCGTCGTACGTGTGACTGAGGAGAATGTATTTCTAGAGCCAATCCAGCCACCAGAATCTGGTCGGATAGCGCGAGCTTTACGCGAAGAAACCACTGGTGGTCTGCTACTGATAGCCACGGCCGTAGTTGCTTTAACTCTTGCTAATTCGCCGCTAGCTGGTATCTATGAATCATTTACTAAATTCAAATTTGGCCCTGATGCACTAAACCTTCACCTTTCGGTTGCGCACTGGTCGGCTGATCTACTTTTAGCAGTTTTCTTTTTTGTCGTCGGCAATGAACTCAAGCACGAGTTTGTTAAAGGCAGCTTGGCTGATCCAAAAGAAGCCTTAGTTCCGATTGTCGCCGCCATAACCGGCATGGTATTCGCCGGTGGAATTTTTCTACTTTTCAATGCTGGCAAAGCCGGAGCGAGCGCCTGGGGAATTCCAATCTCAACCGATGTAGCTTTTGCTCTGGCGGTGCTTGCCATCGCGGGACGTGGATTACCACTAGAGCTGCGGTCCTTTCTTTTGACTGTTGCTGTCGTCAATGATCTGTGTGCAATCACGGTCATTGCTATTTTTTATGATCAGGGATTTAATGCGAAAGAGTTTGTAATAGCACTGGCATTCATCGCAATCTTTGCCCTACTGCAAAGGCGATACCTAACTGCCCTTTGGCTTAATCTTCCAATTGCACTTTTGGCATGGTACTGGATGTATCAAAGTGGTATTCACGCAACTATTGCTGGTGTGGCACTTGGCCTTGCAATGAACGTTGGGGCTAAGAGTGATGCCGGAGAATCTCCAGCTGATAAGGCCGAACATAAGTTGCGCCCAATATCAGCTGGAATCTGTGTGCCAATTTTTGCTTTTACTTCTATCGGCATTTCGCTGGCCGACAGCTCAATAACCCAGATGATTAGCGACCCATTGACATTAGGGATCATATTTGGCCTGGTAGTTGGACAACCGCTTGGTGTAACTCTAGGCGCATTTCTAACCACGAAGTTAACTCGTGGCACTTTAAATCCAACATTGACTTGGTGGGATGTTTTAGTCGTTGGAACACTGGCCGCTATTGGTTTTACCGTTGCATTGTTGGTGTCGGAAGTTTCATTTCATGCCAACACGGAACTATTAAAAACAGCCAAGTTCGGGATAGCGCTCACAAATGCTGTGGCTATTGTTGTTGCAGTGCTAGCAGTCCGAATGCGTAATAAGGGTATTAGGGCAAATAGTTCCTGAATAGAATTTTCCCGACTAGCCTAGAAACAGGAGGCCACAGTGAGTGATAACAATAAAGCGTCTTTAGGCGAAATGATTGAATCAATTGTTTCTGACTTTACGACGTTAATCCGTGGCCACATTGAGTTAGCCAAATCAGAAGTACTAGAGAGTTTCCGCAATGGTTTGCAGTCGTCGGCATTTTTCCTGATCACCTTCGGCCTTGCCAATTTCGCCGTGACTTTACTGCTAGTTGCGGCTGGCTTTGGGCTAGTCGCCGCAGGACTGCCAGCTTGGGCAGCATTTCTAATTCTGGGACTGGTTATTTTGCTCTTGGCGGTCGCTTCACTTTGGTTCGCGATCCGTCGTTTCAAGCAAATCCGGGGTCCAGTGAAAACCATTGCTTCGCTAAATGCGACAACGGAAACCATTCGTAGCCAGTTCGAAGATTAATTTTCTTGAATATTTTGCTAATCGCATCGAACAATTTCACCTAACTGCTTGCGAAAAATCGCAAACTTAGCCACGCTAGTTCTGCTTACGCAAGTAGGTAGTGTCGTGACACCCCCGTTTCGATACTGAAGACCTCCTCAACCCCCGAGGAGGTCTTCCCTTTTCACATACCTGTTTAGTCCACAGCCCCAAATTTTGCTTTCAATCCAATTAAGCCTTTGCGTATTCTCAAAAATTCGGAAAGGAATGAATTATGGATACTGTACTTTTCAGTTCAAACGAGGCACTAATTGGCGAGTTTGAGGCGATTGCCACTCTAGCTAATGCTCACGTCCAAGTTTTCAGCGAAATTTCTGGTCACAGCCCGAGGTCTGGAGTCAGAATATTTGTTGACCATGAGTTTGATGGCTTTGGTGAGAATTCTGAGTTAGTTAGTTCGTGGCTTTCAGATGAATCCGATGTTTCCTTAGTTCTTGCCGGTTCTCCATCTCAAAACACATGGCGCATCGCTGCACAAATCCGCGCAAAGAACATCGTGCTGATGCCAGAATCTCGCGAATGGTTAATTGACTATCTACAGAGTCGGCCAAGCCAACTAGCGCCCGTAATTTGCTTAGCAGGAGTAAGCGGCGGAATTGGAACCACTACATTAGCGCTATCGATTGCTCGCAATTTCGCACTGCAAGGAAAATCGGTTGTTCTAGTCGACCTGAATCTTTCAAGTGTCGGTCTAGAGATTTCTGCTGGTGCTGAAAAACTTTCCGGACTAAATTGGGCGAAACTGATTTCTGATTTCGACCAGGCCAAGGGCCGAGCCATAATTGACGCCTGCCCAGAAATTGGTGGAATTCGCATCCTGGCGAATGCTCAAATCTTTAGTTCAATTGATGATGGCTACCAGATCGACGTAATCAGTCGAATTCGAGAGCACTGCGATTTAGTGGTGATCGACTGTGGTGTTTGGCAACCAGCCATGGCCATAAATCGCGAAAATGATTTCCAGAAATTTGTTTTGTGCGCAAACACCGTGCGAAGTTGTGCGGTAGCTAAGTCCATTTTTGCTAGACCCGATTTTTTTGGTTATGAATTAATTGTTCGCGAACTGCCTGGATCGGCCCTAAGTCCAATTTCCATTGCAAAGTCACTTGACTCTCCTTTGACTTTGACTGTGCCGAATGATTCAAGAATCTGCGAACTTGCCGAGCAAGGGCATGCAGTAATTGGCAGCTCTTTAACAAAGTTCAATCGCGTAGTGAGCCAGTTTTGCCAATCCCGAATCAAGAATGATTATGTCCGCGCAGTGGCGTGAACAGGTAAATCAAATCAGAGCGAGATTAGCGCTTCAGGAAAGTTTGCTCTCTGCGCAAACCATTGCAGCAGCAGTTAGTTCCGAGCTTCCACTTTTAGGTAATGCAGAGAAACTTGAAGTTTTTGATGAACTAGTAACACACATAGATGGTCTCGGCCCACTTGATCGACTGAGTAAACAACCCGGCGTAACTGATATTTTGGTTAATGGATTTTCAGATGTTTGGTTTGACGATGGGCACGGGCTCCGAAGAGCAAACATCGCATGGAACTCCGAAAGCGAGTTACGGGATTTCGTTGGACATCTAGCGAATCAAGCGAGCCGTCGATTAGACGAAGTTCAACCGTTTCTTGATGCACACCTACCTTCAGGAATTCGATTGCATGCGGTTATACCGCCATTAAGTACAGTAGGCACTTGCTTATCGTTACGAATACCGCAGCAAATATCATTAAGCCTCACAGATTTGCAACTAGCGAACATGTTTGATGATCAAGTGCTCGGGATTTTAAGAAAAATTGTCTACTCAGGCTTGCCATTTGTCATTTCAGGCGGCACGGGTTCTGGAAAAACTACTTTGCTATCGGCCTTACTTTCGGAGGTGCCACATGATGAACGCCTCCTGATCATTGAAGACACCCATGAACTTAAAGTCGATCATCCTCATGCTGTCGGCCTACAAGCCCGGAATTCTAACTCCGAAGGTGCAGGAGAAGTGACACTTCGAACACTGGTTAGACAGGCGTTAAGAATGCGCCCCGATCGGGTAATTCTAGGCGAGGTGCGCGGCGCTGAAATTGTTGATTTAGTCACGGCACTTAACACCGGGCATACAGGAGGATGCACTACCATTCACGCTAACTCAGCCAATGATGTGCCCGCACGAGTTGCAAGTCTGGGCTTACTTGCAGGAATCCCAGTAGTTGCCATGAACAACCTATTTGCCACAGCAATCAAAGTGATTATCGAACTAGTGCAAATCAAAGACGGAACAAGAAAGGTGGCAGGCTTTCATTTGATTGAAGAGTTCGAGGGCATTACTCGTGTTACTCAAGCTGTTGATCAGCTGGGTATGCATTGTGATGAACAGACACAGATCAAATTTCATGAACTACTAGAGCAAAAATGCAGATGAAGTTAGCACTACCTCTAATCTGCGTTGTACTTGGATTGCGACTGTGGTTCGCACCGCTAAGTAAACAGCAAACTAGGCTACGGGTTCCAAAATTACTACAACATGCAACACCCCGGATTACTGATAACCAACTGATCTCAGTCTTGAGCAGCATTCGACAGCTTGTTACTGCTGGGCTACCAGTGAGCACAGCAGTGAGTTCAACTTGCGCAGTAATGCCAGCGTCACTTTTCCCAACTGTAAATAACTCCACTACAAACTCAGCACATCTGCTTAGGTCATTTTCTACCGATGTGGATAGCCTGAGTTCACCAGAACTAATTCGATTAGTGAAGATACTGGAACTAAATCAAAAGGTCGGATCTCCTATTGCCCAGTCCTTAGACTTGTTGATTGCCAATGCTCTAAGTCGCCAGGAGCGGAATAACTTAATTAGGTCCGAACTAGCGGGCGTGAAGGCAACTGTTCTAGTACTTGCATTACTGCCGCTATTGGGAATGTTTCTCGGCCTGATATTAGGAATAAATATTCCCTTTTGGATAATTTCAGAGCCGGTAGGTCGAGTCTGTCTGGTGCTATCGGCTACATTTGAACTTCTTGGAATTTTCTGGATCAGGAAATTGATTGCCAGGGCAACTAGATGATGAGCAATCGTTCAATTTGGAAGAATCTAATGTTGAGCGTGCCGCTAATCACTTTAGCTCGGTTTCCACTAAATCTCGCACTTGCAATCTCTGCCTACTTCGTTTTGGATCGCTTAGTGCCAAGACTTCGTCGCTTTGATTCTGAAAGCGTTAAGAGGCTTTCGATAGAGCAACTTTGTGACTTCGTAGAACTATATGCACTAGGTTCAGCTGCCGGGCTAACATCTATGGAATGTTTGAACTTAGTTCGCGAAGATAGTGATGCCACCTTGGCCAAGCTAGCCAATGACATCATTGCAAGGTGCAACCTAGGGGTAAGTCTTAGCGAATCACTGAACTTCGAGTGCAAAGCCCATCCCGAATTTGTTGAAATAGCAAGACTTATAGTTCGAGCAGATTTGTATGGATCACCAATTCTCGAGTCATTACAAATTGAGCTTGCATTAATGCGCAGTCGGCTTGCCGGGGCTGCATTGCAGAAAGTGAAGTCCCTTCCTATCCATTGCGTGTTTCCGTTAGGGTCGTGCTTCCTTCCAGCATTTTTTCTCTTAACAGTTGTTCCGATTGTCTTTAATTTAGCTTCGCAATTGCTACCTGCGATTTCCTAAATTGGAATCCATTAGTCCACAGCAGTCAACAATCCCCAAAATCCATTCATCCATTTGCGATTACACCTGCAGGTTTCAAAATTGCTAAACCAACACCCATTAGAAATAGGAGCAGCTATGTTGAAAAGAATCGGACGAATCGACATTACATCTGAATTAGGTATGACTACGGCCGAGTATGCAATCGGAACCGTAGCAGCGGCGAGCTTCGGGGGCATCCTGTTGAAGATTTTGACCAGCTCCGGAATCGAGCAAATTTTGGCAAAAGTGATCCAACAGGCATTCGCTTTCATCTTCAGCTTGTTTAGTTAGTGATGAAGAGCTTGCCGTCAAGGGTGAACCATCGAGCATGGTTCACCCTTGACCACGGCTTTGCTACTGCGGAATTTGCTGCAGTCTTGCCCAGTCTGATACTTGTTGCAGTCACTATTTTGCAAATTCTCAGCCTTTGCTGCACACAGATTCAGATCCAAAGTATGTCTTATCTCATTGCCAAAAATGTAGCTCGAGGAGAGCTCGTTAGTGATCTACTGGCTAAGGCAAATAATGGCGGAATGCGAGTTGAAGAATTTCGAGACGGAAAATACTTAACGGTCAGAGTGACTACCGATAGAGCGCTCGGTGTATTACCCAAGAAATTTTCGATCCACTTAGTTGCTGAAACAGTTAGCGATGTAGAGCCACACTTACAAGGTGATTCTCGGGGAACTAATGTCGATTAATGAAGATAGAGGTTCTATCACTTTAGTTTCGATTTATATCGCTATGGCCACCATTTTGATGTCCTTTCCATTGTTTTGGCTGGCTAGTGCAGCTCTAAATTTCTTGCGGGTTACCCAGGTAGCAGATGTTGTGGCACTTTCAGCTGCTCGGCAGTTAATCGCTGACGATCCAAATCCTTGTAATACTGCAACTCAGTTGGCAGAACTAAATGGCGCTACGCTTATGGATTGCACAGTGTTATCCAACAGTGTCCAAGTAAAAGTAGGCAGCGCATTACATTACGGACCTTTAGGATTTGCGTCGAAATTGATAACAGCTAGTGCTAACGCTGGCCTCTGGCGCAAGGAAGGTGAGTTGTAATAGATTGGAAGTCTAGGAGAACCAAATGTTGCTAGCGGTAAGAAGTAATGAGGACCACACAGTGGTGTCTGTTGAAGGCGAAATCGACTTGTCGAATTCGGATGACCTAGATGAGGCAATCATTCAAGCACTCAGTAATTCCACTGCTCGGATTACTGTCGATCTAACTGATGTCACATTTTTGGATTCCAGCGGCTTAGGTGTAATCGTTAAAGGCCTCAAGCGTGCCGCTGAAGCGGAGTCCACATTCGATGTCGTTGCTTCCAATGAGCGGGTCCTCAAAGTATTTAAAATCACTGGATTGGACTCAGTAATAACTATCTTTTCAACACTTGAAGACGCATCTAGTCACTAATTAGTGCGATTTTCCCGATTACCAACCTTCGGATAGAGTAAGTCCTTGTTGTAATAAGCGCCCGTAGCTCAACGGATAGAGCGTCTGACTACGGATCAGAAGGTTTGGGGTTCGAATCCCTACGGGCGCGCATGGCCACCTGTGCAAAATCCCATAACTACTCACCCTGCTGCCTAGCTGTTTACCTGGGTAGGCTTTCCACATGATTGCTCAACGCAGGCTTGGACCGTTTACAGTTTCCGCAATTGGCATGGGATGTATGCCACTATCGTTCCCGCACGATCGTGACCCAAATTTAATTAATGAACCAGAACGAGCGATTGCCGTCATCCATGCAGCTTTGGATGCAGGGATAACGTTGCTGGATACGGCAGATATTTATGCTCCCACTTGGAACACCATGGGTCACAATGAGACTCTTGTTGGCGAAGCATTGCGCAGCTGGAATGGAACACCAGATGAAAAAGCCAAGGTAGTTATTACAACTAAGGCTGGAATTACGCGTGAAGAAAACGGCACAATGTTTGGACACTCAGGCAGGAACTCTTCCAAGCACTACCTATATCGAGCGGTCGAAGCCTCGGCATCAAGAATGGGCCTTTCAAAAATTGCCCTTTGGCAACATCACCGCACTGATCCAGCGATTTCTTTTGAGGAACAGTTTGACAACGTCATGTCACTTAAAGAGCATGGATATGTTTCTGAAATCGGACTTAGCAATGTCAACGCCCAAATGCTCCGGCATGCAATTAAGGCTGGTGGAACTCCACAAGAGGGTGGCGTTATCTCGGTGCAGAATGAATACAGCCCGAACTATCGGCACTGGGCCGACGTCATCGACATTTGCACCGAATACGAAATAGCATTTCTACCATGGTCTCCACTAGGTGGTGGTGGCAATTTCAAGCGGTTAGGTTCAGGCGAGATCGGCTCATTTGCTGCCATGGCAGAGCAAAAAGGGGTCTCGGCGTATGCGCTGGCAATCGCCTGGCATCTTGCGCAATTTCCAACTTCTATTCCAATTCCAGGCGCATCAAAATCAAGTTCCATCCTTGATTCAATTGAAGGAACAAAACTGATACTTTCCGATGATGAGATCGCCGAACTCAATGGAAGTTGTCCAAAAGATACCCCATTAAATTGGGAACTTATTGATATTGCCCAGGTGGCCCAGTAATCCACTTGCGCAAACACGTAACTTTTTTCTAGAGCAGAAAGTTAAGTTTCGCATCACATTAACCAAATGAGGCCTGCCCTATGCTAATTGGTATGCACACATCTAGCATAATTTTGGTTGCAATCGTAACTTTTGTGGTTCTGGAATACGCCTTTTGGGCAGCAGTTAATTTCCTCAACGAACGCTCAAAAAATCAACCGCTTAGTCCGCAAGGCGCGGAAATTTTCAATTCGGATGAATATTCAAAGTCAATGGCCTATGACAGCGCCCGCTTCCGTCTTGAACTATTCACAAAAACGATTAGTACTGCAGTCTCGCTCTTAGCGATAACCCTTGGTTGGTTTGCCCTCCTGGATGAAAAGTTGCGCTCCCGAATTGATAGCGGACTTCTAGTCACAGTCAGTTTTGTTGGTCTGCTGATAATACTGATGGCAGTAGTTAAATTGCCCATCAATTACTACTCAACTTTCGTAATTGAAGAGGAATTCGGATTCAACAAATCAACTAAGGGTCTATTTTTTGCAGACAGCATTAAACAGCTAGTTTTGTCATTGCTTCTCGGCCTGCCATTACTTTATGCAGTGGCCTGGATTTATGATTCGTTACGAAATCAATTTTGGCTTGTGGCTTGGGGACTCTTTTCCGCTGTGTCACTCTTCATCTTTGTGTTCGGAGCGAGAATATTCCTGCCAATGTTTAACAAACTAAAACCATTACCAGACGGAGAATTGAGATCGGCCGTTGAAGAGTATTGTCAAACACAAGGATTTCCGCTGTCAAAGCTCTATGAAATGGATGCCTCGAAGCGTTCAACGAAACTCAACGCTTTCTTTTCTGGCATGGGCAAAGTGAAAATTATCGGACTCTTTGACACACTTATCGAAAAATTATCAGTCCAAGAAACTGTCGCCGTACTGGCTCACGAAGTTGGACATTACAAGCGCAAGCATGTCTACTCCATGTTTGCATTTAGTAGTGCGCAGACCTTAATCATCTTTTCACTAATGGGCTGGCTGCTGGGCAATTCAGACTTGTCCAAGGCACTTGGTGCCGAGCAACCGAGTTTTCATTTGGCGCTCCTCGCTTTTCTTTTGTTGTTCACACCGATTTCGACTGTGTCTGAACTACTCGGTAATTGGCTATCAAGGCGAAATGAATATGAAGCGGACCAGTATGCGATTGAAACATATCCAGGGTCTCGCGAATTTATGGATAGCGCTCTGAAGAAACTTGCAGTGGAGTCGTTAACTAACTTGAACCCACACCCATTATATGTTGCCGTTAATTACACCCATCCACCGATTTTGGCTAGGCTCGCTGCTCTACAAAAGCAACTATGATTCCAATCGCGAGTGTGTCGTGTCGATCAAGAAGCAGCATTCGCAAGATTGATAACGGCCTTCTTTTAATAACAGCCAGCTATGTCAGTATCTTTTTCATGGCCAGGCGAGTGACTTCGTAGCCCTCAGTTTCATAAAGTCTTAACGCCACCTTATTAAAGCCAAAGACCGACAGACTTATTGCAGTTCCAGAGTTATCTCGAACAAAACTCTCGATAGCTTTCATCGTTGCTCGGCCTAACCCCTTTCCGCGCTCAGATTCCGCAATTTCAATGTCATAAATAAACCATTCGGATTCATGATCGTTTAGCCAGACTGAACCAACAGGTTGACCTTCATTCATTACATTGAAGACATAGTTGCCGGGCAGTAAATTTCCAGCGGGCATAGTTTGCGAAATGTTTAATTGAACATTTTCTTCGGCTTCGAGCTCAGAACTTCCTGATCTAATAAGTTCTTCCCGGTATAAAACCCATATACGCTGGCGCCAAATTTCGAATTCCCGGTACGGCATTTCTATTAATGAAACCATGATTTCCTGTTCAAACTTTTTCTGAGAATTCTCAATTAACCGAGAAGTGGTCGCAGTTCAACTTTTCGATTACAAGCTAATGACCCCTGAGCTGCTATCTGCCTTGCTTCATCAAGGTCTTGCGCATTGATTAGCCAGAATCCACTCATGTATTCTTCTGAGTCTAGAAGCGGACCAGCATTTTGGATTCCGGACCCGTTTCGGTTGTCGATAACAGTTGCAGTACTGGGATCATTTATGCCACAAGCGATAATCCAATGCCCATTTTCACGTAGCTTGTCATTAAATTTATCGATGGCTGCAATCTCATCTCCAGAACCCGTGTTGCTTGCAGTGTCAATCACGGCAATAAGAAATCGCATAGCTGTCTCCTTGTGATTTATCTCTAGAAAAAACTAGTACCTAGCACATTTCGGCGCAGTCACTTCGCCGAATATTCGGTTTCCAGCAATTAATCCTTGCTGCCTATCTTCTTAACCGGAATCTGAATCTCATTTCTGCGCAGGAACCATGGTGTCCACGGTGGATCAAAGCGCGCGAATCTGGCATCGTCAACCTCTTGGAAGCCATCCGCTGCTAATTTGCCTTTGAGCACCTCTAGTTGATGTAGGTAGCGTTCTTTAGACCAACGACCAGAGAACTTTAGGACTGCAACTAACTCTTCCGGAAGTTCCCGAATATTTATCCTGGAATCATCAGGCGCAGGTGTATTACCTAGATGCATTTCACTGGGCATAACGAAACTTACTAAGTGGCTTTGTGAATTCAAATCATCAACTTCACCCTCAGTGAAACTGGCTGAAGGAGAAGGTATTTGGAGTACCGGGGCCGTCATGGCAATTTTATTTCTCGCTTCATTTTTGCCACCAATGTAATTGATTAGATAGCGAAAAGCTTCATTTGCAGCCGTTTCGAATTTTGCCGATATCTCAACTTCAGCAACCACACAGGGCTGATAACTACGCAACTCGTAGCCCTGCATGCGGTCGACTACTTTAAATTTTTGCTCTTCAGTCACATCTACAGATTATGTGGAAAATGACAAAACGGTAGAAAATCTTTGAGATTGAGGCGGTAGACCTCTGCTTTCCGAAGTCGGAAAGTCGTCGTAATCTTTCAGGAATTTGACATTTTGCTAGTGAAATACAAGTTAGATTTGAAAATTCTTAGGTTTATTTTGCAAAATCAATTGAGTAAACACTCAAAATGAGGGTGTTGTGCTCTAGATTTTTGCTATGACCATGACACCGCAATCATCAGATCGTTCAGAATCCTTGGACTTCACCGAGGAGTATCAAAAAGAAAAGGCCAATCTGCAAAAACATTTTGGCAGGCGCGAAATTTTATTCTTTACGATTTGCACGCTGGTCGGCGTCGATACCCTAGGTTCAATTGCCTTCTTTGGTCCTCAGGCATTTTCCTGGTTAGTCATTCTCGCCATAACCTTTTTCATTCCCAGTGCTCTACTGTTCGCTGAACTAGGAACTGCATTTCCAGAAGAAGGTGGGCCGTACCTATGGGCTCGATTAGCATTTGGCCGCTTAACAGCTTCGATAAATAACTTCTTTTATTGGGTAACTAATCCGGTTTGGTTCGGTGGCACCTTGACTGTTGTTGCTCTGACAGCAATCGAGACCTTCTTTTTAGGCGGAGCATCGCTTTCATCAACCTGGTTCTACCTATTAGGTTTTGCATTCATTTGGGTCGGCACCTTCGCATCAATTCTGTCATTTAAGGTCGGTAAGTGGGTCCCGATTTTGGGAGCTTTTGCACGCTTCATCCTCTTGGGCATTTTCTCGCTAACCATAATTATGTATGCGTCTAAATTTGGAATTCATGGCCCAACACTTGGCAGCTTTAAAGTCACATGGCCATGCTTTGTTGCAATAGCTGGCCTAATACTTTTCAACTATGTTGGATTCGAAAATCCAAATAGCGCTGGTGACGAGATGAAGGATTCTCAACGCGACGTTCCTTACGCTGTCTTCCGCTCCGCGATTGCCGCAATCCTGCTATACGGTATTCCAATTTTGGGAATCATTCTGGTATTGCCGGCAGATAAAGCAAGCAGTCTTGAAGGATTCATTGATGCCATTAAGGAAACTTTCACGGTATTTGGCCGCACGGTAGCCGAAGATGGCACTGTCTCCTTAGCCGGCTGGGGAACTGTTATGGGCGGATTCGCGGCAGTCTTATTGGTCTTGTGCGTGCTTTCTTCTGGCGTTGCGTGGCTCATGGGTTCAGATCGCGCCCTTGCGGTGTCAGGATATGATGGCGCTGCGCCTCGTTGGCTTGGAGTTTTCAGTGAAAAATATGGAACACCTGTTCGGGTAAATATGTTGTCTGGAATTCTTTCCAGCATCATCTTTGTGCTAGCTCGCGTAATTAGCGAAGGTAATACTGCAAAGTATTTCACTGTGGTCCTAGGCATCGCTGTTTCTACAACCCTCATGTCTTACATCGCAATATTCCCCGCACTCTGGAAATTGCGAGTTTCCCATCCAGATGTACCTCGTGTTTATCGGGCGCCATTCGCAAAATTCTTGAGCGTTTGGCTGACTTTGATCGTCTCTTTTGCAACGGTGCAGCTGTTAGCGCCAGGCTTGGGTGCTGGCTGGTTCAGTGGTGATTACCTTCCAGATGGCTGGGAAGAAGCCGAAAAATGGAAATACATGCTAACCGTTTCGATTCCGTTAGCAATCTTCGTTCTAATTGGTGTAATCTTTTGGGCGGTCGGAAAGCGCAATTTGCGCCAAAAATCCACAATTTATAGGTTTCCATTTAGTTAAATATTGGTAACTTTTTGTCAAAAGGTGCCATTTTGTCCAATATTTGGTTTCGAGCACTACCTTATCTGGGTTATGATTTTCTAGATTTGAAAGTCTCGAAGGGAAATCAAGTGAAGTTCAATTTTCGCTCCATAGCACTGGCATTAGCCATTGTTCTTGTTGGTGCGTACATTCCGGTCGTAGCATATCCGCCTGGAACACCAGTTTCAGCCACGCTAACCCCTGATTTGATTGTTGCCAAGAAGGGCAAGACCAAACTTTCTATCAATAATGCGAAGCCAAACGCTGTCACAACTATCGTTGTTGGAAAAAAATCTAGCGATGCAACTACTGAGACTGGCGCTATTACTAAAACATTGACTGGCCTAGCATCTGGAATTTATACAATCACGGTAACCACCCCTTCAAATCCAAAACTTCCGGATGAAGTGGCATCGGTGAAACTTTATGTACCAAGTGTCACAGCACCTAAGACGGGCAAAATTTCGGCGAAAACGCTTGTTAAATTGAAGTTCCTAAAACCCGGAACTGTCTTAACTCTGACACCCAAGGCTGGCAAGAAGACCAAGAAGAAAATCACGGTGAAAGTTAAGCCAAAGGCAAATATCGCCACAATAACAATTCCGGCAAAGACTTTTATCAAGGGTAAAAATAATACTTTTGTTTTGACGATTGGCAAGATTAAGACAACTTACAAGTTCACTGGAAAGTAATCTCTTTTTCTTAAAAGTTTAGCTCTTGCTATCCGCTTTTCTAGTTGGCATTTCTATTAGACTGTGTTGTAGTCGAGCGTTCCCCCGGTTACTTGCTTCATTCGTTTATTTTCGCGAATTGACTGCGTGCGACATAATCACAGCGAGGTGACTTAGTTGACTGAATTAGTTGATCCCGGTCAGCCTTTGCGGAAATTTTTAAAACCAGTCCTCATCACCTTTCTGCTTTTTACTATTGGTTCGATTGCGTATCTGACCTATTCAGGCGTTCAAGTTCAGTACCACCTCTCCCGAGTTAAGAGCCAGGTGCAGCAAGCCAACTCTGCTGGTAGTAATTTCAACGGCAAGGACGCGGCCGAACTGCTAACTAACATCAGGGTGGAAGTGGCCGATGCCCACAAATCATCAACTGGCTTGATTTGGTGGATCTTTTCGCATACTCCTTATATTGGTCGAACCCCAACTGCAATTAGAACAGTCACTGGTACCTTAAATGACACACTTTCGGCCACCAATGGGCTCGAGTCAAAACTTTCTAGTGGCGCAAACAATAGCTCGCTACGCGACTTCAAATTTCTTTTAAGTCTTAGTGACTCGTTGGTTTCCTTAAGAAAGCCGGTGGCCGATGGCGCACAAAGTCTAAGCAATTTACGGCTAAGTGGTGTGCCTAGTTTGATTGCAAGTCCGGTTAAAACTTTGACTTCGGGATATCAAGCATTAGCTCCGATAACAGCAGATGCCGAGATGTTTAGCACGGTTGCCCCTTCACTGCTTGGCCTTGATCGGCCCCGAAAGTGGATGTTGGTTTTTCAAAATGGTGCTGAGGCAAGATCGGTCGGCGGATTCCCAGGTGGCTGGGGAATTCTTACTGCAGATGCAGGCCGCTTGGCGCTCTCACCCTTGTACAAAGAAACAGTACTCATGAAAAAGCCATTAACCAACTACGCCGATTATGTATCGTCCGATCAAGCGAATCTCTACGGCAGTGATTTATCTAGATTTTCTGACCTTAATCTCTCGCCGGACTTTCCAACGAATGCTCGTCTAATGGTCGCCCTTGAAGAACTGAACTTTGGCGTTCAAGTCGATGGCGTGCTATCAATGAATGAGCAGGCGTTAGCAAATTTTATGCGAGTAACTGGTCCAGTTACTGTGAAAGGCAAGCAGATATCATCTGAAAACGCTGTGGAGTATGTAACTCGCGGCGTTTACCAAGATTTTGAGAACCCTAAGCAAAAGGATGCAGCCGTTTTTTCAATAATTGAAAAGACGTTCGCTAAATTTCAGACGGGCGCTATAAGTCCACTTAGAATTCTGCAGGCTTTCATTCCTGCCATTCATGAAAAGAATTTGCATGGGTGGGCAAAGGAAAAATCTGTCCAAGCAAAGATTTCACGAACTCCAATCGGTGGTTCATTGGATAATCTCAATAATCCAACTGCCGCCGCTGTATTCATCAACGGCGCCGGTAACAAATTAGATGCCTATGTTCAAGCCGATGTTGTTTACGATCAAGGAGTTTGTGAGGCAGAATTCCCATTCCGTGATGCTTCCATGTCGATTAGTTTGCATAACACTGCTCCAACTTCTGGGCTTCCTGCTTATGTAACTACCCGGTTTGACCTTGGAACTCTGACACCGAGAAATCCAGGCGCTACCAAGATGCTTGTTTACCTGCACGTACCTCTGGGTTCTGTTTTCGAATCAGCACAAATTGGCAGCAAGCAAGTTCTGCCAGTAGCTGAAGGCACGGACATGGGCAGGGAAGTACTCCGTTTTGATCTGGAATTACCAGCGCAGTCGACTCAGAAGTTGTTAGTGAAATATGCAGAACCGGCAACTGGCACTGAACCAGCACCTACTCTTTGGACGCAGTCAATGCCTAATCCAGTCAAGACAAAGGTCATTGCTGGTTTAGGCTGTAGGTAATGAATACCGTAGATAACTCAATAACTTTTGTCTGCACGGCAAATATGTGCCGTAGCCCTATTGCTGAATTTATATTTCGCAGGGAAGCCGCTGGCTGGCTGGCTGAGTTGGGTTTTGCGGTGGAAGTTATCTCTCGAGGCACCCATGCACTTCCTGGAGATAATCGGTGCGTAGTCGCTTCCCAAAGATTTGAAATTTCCGACCCTGGCGTTTCCGATCTTTTTAGGGGAGAAGATCCCCTAACTCAAGGTCTGGTACTCACCATGGAGCAAATGCATATGGCTCACCTTGTTAAGTCTTTTCCGAAATTGCGCACCCGAATTTACACACTTCCGCAGGCCGTAGAGATTTTAGAAAAAATTTATGACGGAGTAGTTGATGGCAGTCTGTTTGTCTCGCCCGATCCTGAGCAGCCAGTGAGCTTTTTTGCGCCCCCGTTGCCCGATGCAATAGATGCGAGATGGAACTGGCTCATGAATGAACTGGATGCTAATCGCGGACTGATAGCAAAAACAAACTCGATTCTGACTTCAGGAGACTTTGATATTGGTGATGCGCATGTTCCTGATGGCCCAACACATGAATTGTCATTAGACCTAATAGAAGAGAATGTTGTGTCGCTTTCGGCGCTACTGCAGAAGATTTTAAATTTTCGAACCGTGTCGGAATTAAGTGTTAGTTAAAGTCATTTGTTTGCCATTAGACACCTAAAGGTGCATTTATGAAGGTAAATCCTGAATGAATTAGGTTAACGAGCATTTCTCCCATAGCGTTAGTACCGCTAGATTAACTAGCCAGGTTCAGGGGTATAAATGTCAGAGTCTAATTCCAAGCCCCTAAAGCCACGCCAGCGTAAATTGCAAAAAGATCGGGCTGCTGGAAAAGCGGCAAAATCGGCAAAGTCCAAAAAAGCCGTTAGTAAATCATCATCAACAAAGACTAAGAATTCTAAGAAGCGCACGATTAACACCAAGCCCAAGCGATTTATGACAGATGAGGAATTGGCAACAAGCACTTCGCGACCCAAGAAATCAGAGACGAAAAGCAGAGCCACTGCAAAATCTAAAGGCTCAAAATTCGATTCCCGAAGTGCAAAGTCTGAGCCTCGAGCAGATCGCACTAAAACAAAATTTGAAGATAAGCCTAGGTCGAAAAGAGCCGATTTTGATGGTGAACGAAAACCTAGAGCGAAGAAGTCAGCTGCCCCAAGACCTCGGATAGAGAAACTAAAATCGGACCGTAGAGTGCCGAACAATACCAAGCAACCAACAAAACTGGTGGCAAAACGGGTGCTTCCGACCACGCAGGAAAATGAGACGTTTGAATCTGTTGGGGTACATCCTGCCCTAGTTAAGCTCCTTGCCAGAGACGGCATAACCGAGCCTTTCGCGATCCAACGAGCCACGCTACCCGACGCAATCAGTGGCATTGATGTACTCGGACGGGCTCAAACTGGATCGGGAAAGACTTTGGCTTTTGGTTTGGCGATGCTCACCAAACTCGCTGGTCGTAAGGGAAAGCCAAACCAACCATTGGGATTGGTATTAGTCCCAACTAGAGAACTCGCCATGCAGGTAACCGATGCATTGACACCGCTGGCTCACACAGTTGATTTGGATGTACGCCTCATTGCTGGCGGCATGCCTTATGCAAAACAGATTGATGCACTTCGTCGTGGAGTCCAAATTCTGGTTTCAACCCCAGGACGACTAAGTGATTTAGTTGATCAAGGTCACGCAGACTTATCCAACATTCAAATAGTTGTGCTTGATGAGGCAGATCAAATGTGTGACATGGGCTTTATGCCCCAGATGGTAGAGATTCTAGATCTAGTGCCAACTAAAGGTCAAAGACTCTTGTTCAGCGCAACATTAGATGGCGATGTAGATCGACTTGTTTCTGCATACTTAAAGAACCCTGTCCTACACGAGACTTCAGCGGTTGGTGCCAGTGTCACTACCATGGAGCACCACATTCTTGTGGTTGACCGCTCTGAAAAGGATGAAGTCCTAACCAGAATCGCTGCGCGCAACGGCAAGACGATTCTGTTTGTCCGAACACAAGCAGCTGCAGACAGAGTTGCAGGTGAGTTAGCAAACGCAGGTATTCCAGTTGGTGCATTGCACGGTGGCAAATCTCAAAATCTGAGAACGCGCACCATCAACGAATTTCGAGATGGCGTAACCGACGTTTTAGTCGCAACCGATGTGGCTGCGCGCGGTATTCATGTTGATGGAATATCGCTTGTGGTTCATGTAGATCCACCCGGCGATCCAAAAGATTACTTGCATCGCTCAGGTCGCACCGCTAGAGCTGGAGATGAAGGGAAGGTCGTTACGCTGATTGGACCTCGTCAACAACGAACAGTATTGGGCATGATGAGTCGCATTGGTGTTACTCCTGAGGTACAACGAGTCTCGGCCAATTCAAGAGAGTTAGTTGCCATTACTGGGGCGCAAGCTCCCTCTGGTAAGCCTTGGAAACTGCCAAAAAGTGCCCCTTCAGGCGGTGGTCGTCGTCAGGGCGGTGGGCAAAATCGGCGGAAATCTTCAGCTAGCGGCCCATCGAGGCGTCCCCGAAACGGTTAACTCTTTTACCCAGCCGTATGTTTACGCCTATTCTTGATGTCTGGGCGTAAGGGAGGAATCAATGAGCCAAAATGCACCACGAGGCATTGGCCGACTGTTCGGTGGCTCAACCGATTCTGATTCTGGGTCAACGCAAAATTTTGCTGAGCAACAGGAACTAATCGCAATACTCCAGAAGCAAATTTCGGATTTAGAAGCACAAATAACTCGACCGAGTTTTGTTGACATTAATGAAGATGACTTAAATAAGTATGTCGCTGAAGATGCCGCCGTAATTATTCGTGCTGCTCGTGAGCGTGCGGCAAAATTAATGGAACAAGCCTCCGAGACTTTAACAAATGCCGAGAATGATCGTGAGACATTAAAACAATCAGCTGAAGTAGAAGCCAGAAGGATTCGCGAAGCTGCAAATGTAGATGCCCGCAAACTGCGCGGCGAAGCAACGGCAACCTTAGAGGCAGCTCGCGAGCAAGCGAGTGCCGTGCTAGCCGCTGCTCAAGCTCAGGCTGATGCCACCATTTCAAGTTCAGATGGCCAGGTTGCTGCGATTATTGACGAAGCGACTGCCCAGGCAAATGCAACATTGGCCAAGGCCACTGAGATTCGAGATGCGTCAGCTTTGCAAGCACAGCTATTAAAGGAGCAAGTCGAACAAGAAACCACAGAACTTCGACAACGTACCGAAGCCGAAACTGTCGCGTTACGAGATGCGACCTTATCTGAAGTAGCCCATCTTCGACGACAAACTGAAAGCTATGTCGCAGAATTGCGCAGCAGTACCGAGCAGTGGTCAAACGAGTTGAAGGTTTCAGCCCAAGTTGAAGCTGCAGCAGTTATTGCTCGCGGGGAACAAGAGATTGCAGAATTACGCACGAGAACTGAAGCAGAGTTATCTCAATTGCGCGAGCGCACTGAGTCTTATGTGACGGAGTTGCGAACTCGTGTTGAGCGCGACACAAACGAGCTCCGAGACACAACAGTTCGTGAATCTGAAGAGTTGAGAAACCGAGTTCAGACCGAGGCCGAAACACTTTTGCAAACGGCTCAAGCCGAAGCCCAAAGGTTGGTTACCGAGGCAACGGCCTCGAGTCAATCAATGTTAGAAACGGCAAGTTCAGACAGTCGGGCTCTTGGCGAAGATGCGAATTCCCGAAGCCAAGAGATTTTGTCCCAGGCACAAGAACGAGCTCAGCAAATGATAGATGATGCTCAAAAGTCTTCGGCTGACTTAATGAGTAATGCAAACGCCTATCTGACAGATGCCCATCAAACGGTTGAGCAACTTTTGACTGAAGCAAAGTCCACCGCTCAACACTTGATGGATACTGCACGCGAGTCCGCAGCTCGTGAAGCCGCTGAACTCGTTGCCAATGCAACAAAACAGGCTCGAGCCATTCAACAGGCGGCGAATGAATATCGCGATCAGGCTCTGGCAGCCGTAAATAATCATCGAGATGTTTTGAACGAGCTATCAGAGCGGATATCTGCTTTGCGTGAACAGTGGGCACAGTCCCACATCGCGATTACCGAGCAAGTTGCCCGAGCGGGGTCACACTTTGCCCAAGCAGAAAATCGTGCGAATGAACTGAATGTCTCCTTGCAGGAGAAACGAGAAGAATTAACAAACTTAATGTCTGGAATTTCCGCTGGCATTCGCACCTTTGAAGAGCCAGAAAAGTCCTCAGACAATCAGCAATAATGGACTGATGTCTAAATCATTGAGTTCCGATTTACCCAAGTCTTTAGCGGTCGGGAGCATGGCAGGCTTGCTTGCTGGGCTATTCGGAATTGGCGGCGGCTTCATCATGTCTCCACTGTTTGTACTTTGGCTAAAACTGAATCAGAAGAAGGCAAACGCGTCATCATTGCTGGCAGTAGTGTTCATTAGCGCAGCCGCTCTTGCTGGATACATAAGCGCTGACCAGGTTTCGTGGCCTGCAGCCTTGCTAGTAACGACAGGCGCAGTGTTGGGCATGTTTTTCGGTGTTCGCATTTTCCAGCGCGTTTCAGCACAGGCCCTCACCTACCTTTTCGCTTGCCTACTGATTTTGGTCGCCGCCAGATTGTTGTGGTCTACTACACCGCACCAACTTTTCACTGGGGTAAGCGGACAGGTTGTCCTGGTTGTCATCGGAATATTGTCTGGCGCTCTAGCTGGGCTATTGGGCATCGGCGGTGGGATAGTGATAGTGCCCGCATTGATTATTTGCTCTGGAGTCTTGCCCGAGGTTGCACGAGGCTCGAGTTTGGTAGCAATCTGTGTTTCTGCGCTGATTGGCACATTTCTACACAACCGAAATAATCAAGTTGATTGGCAAATTGCAATTCCAGCAGGGATTTCAGGAATTCCCTCTGGGCTCCTTGGGGTCTATTTGAGCTTGAATATCTCTGAGCAGATTCTGATCCCGATGTTTTGCTTACTTTTAACTGCATTATCAATGCAACTCTTCTTCACTAATCGGGTCCGGTAGCCCATAAACCGTGGCAAGAGTCTACGCTTTGATTAGACCAACTAGATAGTGAGCAAGTATGAAGGTTTTTGTTCCCGCCGAAACACTAACCGGCGAAAAGCGAGTCGCCCTCGTGCCAGAGGCTGTTGCAAAATTAATCAAATTGGGACTTGAGGTCAGCATTGAAACGAATGCGGGACACTGGGCCGAAGCCGACGATTATCAGTATTCAAATGTTGGTGCAAAAGTAATTCCAACTTCTGCTGCGGCCGGCGAATTAGCCTCAGCCGATGTTGTGGCAACTGTTCGTCCCTTGGATCCTGCCCGAGTAGGCACACTTAAAGCAGATGCAATTACAGTTTCATTTCTGTCGCCAACAAACGATTTGGAGACAATCAAGGCTCTGAGTGCAGCGAAGGCCACAAGCCTGTCATTTGAACTTGTTCCGCGAATTTCACGAGCCCAGTCAATGGACGCCCTAACTTCACAAGCACTCTGCGCTGGTTATCGGTGCGTACTAATCGCGGCTGAAAAGTCATCTCGGTTTTTTCCAATGCTAATGACTGCTGCTGGTACCGTGCAGCCAACAAAAGTTCTTGTTCTCGGAGCAGGCGTCGCTGGACTTCAGGCAATGGCGACCGCTCGTCGTCTGGGTGCAGTAGTGAGCGCTTACGATGTGCGAAGCTCAAGTGCCGATGAAGTTAAATCCATGGGTGCCACTTTCATTGATCTTGGACTCGATGCACTTGAAGGTTCGGGTGGTTATGCCCGTGAAATGGCGCAAGATCGAGCAGTAGCACAGCAAGAAGCCCTAAAGCCCCACGTTGCAGCAGCAGATGTGGTTATCACAACGGCTGCAGTGCCGGGTCGTCGCGCACCATTGCTCTTGACCAGTGAGATGGTTTCGGGCATGAAAGCGGGCTCCATAATTGTGGACTTAGCGGCTGAAACTGGTGGAAATGTCGAAGGCTCTGTTGCTGGTGAAGAGGTGCTGATTGCCGCAGTGGGCGGTCACGTAAAACTTATTGGTGGCAAAGATGTGCCGAGCCAACTAGCAGTGCATAGTAGCAAGTTGTACGCGCAGAACATAGTTTCACTACTTTCACTCATTACAAAAGATGGAGAGGTAGTGCCTGATTTATCTGACGAGGTCATCGCAGGCAGTGCATTGGTCTATGCAGGTGAAGTTCGAAACCCTGTTGCGCGTGAGCAATTAGGTTTACCAGCCTTAGCTGAAACTTTGGAAGGAAACTAATCGTGGATGCTATTTCGCTACTAACAATTTTCATTCTTAGCATTTTTGTCGGGATTGAGGTTGTCTCTAAGGTCTCCGCAGTCTTGCATACTCCGCTGATGTCGGGTGCAAACGCCATCCATGGTGTTGTACTAGTTGGTGCAATTTTGGTAACTGGCCAATCGGATAAATACAGTATCGGATTCTTTCTTGGTCTTGGGGCGATAATTCTGGCCGCGATAAACATGGTTGGCGGATTTGTTGTAACAGATCGGATGCTTGAAATGTTTAAACCTAAGCCTGCAAAAAAGGATGAGGCATAACTATGACCGCTACTTTTGTAAATTTTTCAGCCTCTACAACTACAGCGCAAGCGCCTGCCTGGGTTCGACTTGTTGAGCTAGGAGCGGCAGTCCTATTCATCTTGGCGCTTAAAGGTTTGTCATCACCTAAGTCGGCCCGGTTGGGAAACCTGCTCGGCGCATTGGGCGCAGGCGTAGCAACCGTTGTGATCTTCTTTTACGGCAACGAGTACTATGGCGACGGCTTAGATAACCTCATCGACAACTTACCGTTCATTCTTGCGGCGATTGTTCTGGGTTCAATTATTGGTTGGATTGCTGCAAAGCGCGTACAAATGACACAAATGCCACAGATGGTTGCGTTATTTAACGGCGTTGGCGGTGGAGCTGCGGCTGTTGTTTCAGTAGTTGAGTTTTCTGCGCCGACTGCAAGTGAGTCAAAAGCCGCATTGGCTGCAACCGTATTCACGGTCTTAGTTGGTGCGGTTTCCTTTTCGGGCTCAATCCTGACCTTCATGAAACTCCAGGAACTAATGACTTCTCGTCCAGTAGTTTTGCCAGCCGGTCGCTACCTAACTTCACTTGCTGGACTTGGGACTGTCGGGACTGCAGTGCTATTGGTAGCAGGTCCAGCGAACAATTTGCTTTACCTGTTACTCGGTCTGTCACTTTTGATGGGAATATTGTTAGTACTGCCAGTTGGTGGAGCAGATGTGCCAATCGTGATTTCTCTTTTAAACGCTTTCACCGGATTGTCAGTAGCAGCTTCGGGCTATGTACTTGGAAACACCTTGCTGATTGTGGCTGGCACATTAGTTGGCGCATCAGGAACTTTGCTCACCCGAATGATGGCAGCAGCGATGGGTCGCCCTTTAACCAACACTTTGTTCGGTGCCTTCACAGCTAAGGCAGCAGCCACAGCTGGGGCAACCGAAGACCGTCCAGTCAAATCTGCTTCGCCAGATGATGTCGCAATCATGCTCAGTTACGCGCGAAAAGTTATCATCGTGCCTGGCTATGGACTAGCTGTTGCCCAAGCACAAAACACTATTCGTGAACTAGTCGAACTACTGAGTGCTAAAGGCATTCATGTCGACTATGCGATTCATCCAGTAGCAGGTCGCATGCCAGGACACATGAATGTACTGCTGGCCGAGGCCAATGTTCCTTATGATCAACTGAAGGAAATGGATGAAATTAATCCAGAGTTCGCCGAAGCCGATGTTGCCTTAGTTGTTGGCGCAAATGACGTCGTCAACCCAGCTGCTCGTGATGATAAGACAGCACCTATTTATGGCATGCCAATCCTAAATGTAGATCAGGCCGGTCAAGTCGTTTTCTTGAAGCGTTCAATGCGCCCCGGATTCGCTGGAATTGAAAATGAATTGTTGTTTGACCCAAAGACTTCGCTACTTTTCGGTGATGCCAAGGAGTCGTTAACTAAAGTTGTTAGTGCCGTTAAAGGTTTGTAACTAGACGATTGCCTGAAGCCGTTACGATATGGCGGTGCCGGTGGGATTTGAACCCACGGAGGGCGTTAACCCTCACACGCTTTCGAGGCGTGCTCCTTTGGCCGCTCGGACACGACACCGTCGCCTAGATTACCTGCAAATCAAAGAAAAGAATAAATCACGGTGCAACTTGTCGGGCTCTGGCAAAGAAGTCACCCAGCACTTGGGCAGATTCTTGGGCCAAAATTCCTGAAATTACCTCTGGCCGATGGGGCAGTCTACGATCTCGGACCAAATCCCAAAGTGAACCTACAGCACCAGCTTTTTCATCAAATGCGCCAAATACTAAACGTGCAATACGCGACTGGACGATCGCTCCCGCACACATAGTGCACGGTTCTAGCGTGACTACGAGCGTGCAGCCATCTAGCCGCCACGAGCCGATATTTTGCGCCGCCTGAGTCAAGGCAATAACTTCAGCGTGGCCTAAGGGGTTATGGCTTTTCTCCCGATCGTTATGCCCGCGGCCAATGACGTTTCCATCTGCAGCGATTACAACTGCTCCGATGGGAACCTCACCTAAATCTGAAGCTAAATTTGCCTGCTCCAGTGCAAAATTCATCAGCAATTCAAGGTCTTTGGCCATACCTTGATTGTGGCAGACGAATTAACCAATTGGCTAGCGAACTTGCTAGCATAGGAGCCAGGTCAAGAGCGATAACGACAAGTACCGGCTAGTTATCCGACAACCCTTGCAGACCGCGATGGGGTGCCCCGGTGGAAAGACCAGGCCACGAAAGTGGCAAGCGCGGGTCCACATGGGCCCAACTTGGGCCAGCAACCGCTGTTGCTCAAGCACGGACAACATCAAGGAGAACAGCGTGAAAATCGCAACTCGTATTACAGCAACACTGTCAGCAGTAACGCTTGTAGCAGTGCTCACATCGTGTGCATCAAAGAGCACCGGTGCAATTTCATCGGACTGCACAAAAGAAGGGCTAACCACATTCAGTGCAGGAAAGTTAACCATTGCAACTGGCAATCCGGCTTATTACCCATGGGTAATTGACGACAAGCCCGAATCCGGTGACGGGTTCGAGCCAGCAGTCGCTTATGCAGTCGCTGACAAGTTAGGTTTTGAAAAATCTGATGTCCAGTGGGTTCGCACAACATTTGATGGGGCGATTACACCAGGTGATAAGAACTTTGACTTCAACTTGCAGCAATTCTCAATTACCGATGAGCGCAAGAAGGCCGTCGATTTCTCAAGTGCTTACTACACAGCACCACAAGCAATCGTTTCTTACAAAGGAAGCCCGATTTCAGGTAAGACCGGCATCGCTGACCTAGCCAGTGCCAAGTTAGGTGCAGCAGTAGGAACCACTTCACTGCAGGCAATCAATGATGTCATCAAGCCAACAACTCAAGCGCGCGTTTTCAATGACAACGCAGCAGCAGTCACCGCACTCAAAAATAAGCAGATTGATGGAATCGTCGTTGATCTTCCTACCGCTTTCTATTTGTCAGCGGTTGAAGTTCCAGATGGCATCATTGTAGGTCAATTGCCATCAAGTGGAACAGGCGATGAATTCGGATTACTTCTTGCCAAAGGAAGCCCGATTACCAGCTGTGTTTCCCAAGCCGTAGACGCAATAAAGAAAGATGGAACTTTAGCGAAGATTACCGATACCTGGTTAGGCACCGATGCTGGTGCTCCAGTTCTGAAGTAATTGTCTAAATAAACATCATGACCAATCCCGATAGCCCGATTCGCCGAGAGCCGGATCGGGCTATCGCATGGTCACCGAGTGTCCGCGAACAAGAGCGCGCCAAGATACGCAAAGACGAGTTGCATAAGCGAATTGCAATATCAGTTAGTTCCAGTGCATTAGTTCTTGCAGTTATCGTGGCGGTTCTAATCAATTCGCCTGGCTGGGATGTGGTTAAGCAGACATTCTTTGACCTCAGGTATGGACAAACCGTAGTCGATGTAGTTGCTAAAGGTTTATTACTCAACATTGAGTTAACGGTCATAGCCTCTGTGGCAATTGGCGCACTCTCTCTGGCCCTTGCCTTGGCTAGGACCACTCGCTCTGCTTCGCTAACCCCGATTCGGTTTCTTGCTACCGCTTATGTAGATATTTTCCGAGGCGTGCCCCTGATTCTGGTTATCCTGCTTGTGGGATTCGGTGTGCCGGCACTTCGCCTTCAGGGCGTAACTTCAAATGTCTTTATTTTGGGAACAGTTGCAATTGTTCTCACTTACTCAGCATATGTAGCCGAAGTTATCCGAAGTGGGATTTTGTCGGTTCATCCGAGCCAACGCGCTGCGGCTAGGTCTTTGGGCTTAACTCACAACCAGACAATGCGTTACGTTGTGTTACCACAGGCACTTAGGCGTGTAGTCCCGCCAATCTTGAATGACTTCATTTCGTTATTGAAAGATACCGGCTTAGTGTCAATTCTCGGTGTAATCGATGCGGTGAGAGCCGCTCAGATTGAAAGTTCACGCACATTTAATTACACACCGTATGTCATTGCTGCAATTCTGTTTCTGATAATCACGATTCCGTTGACCCGGTACACAGATTATGTCTTATTAAAATCCATCGAAAAGCAGAATTCGCAAGGTGCGGCATGAATGTTTTAGAACTAATTAATCTTCGAAAGAGTTTTGATTCAGAAGTCGTCCTATCGGATGTATCACTTACGGTGCCAGAACATACCGCAACAGTCTTAATTGGCGCTTCAGGCTCAGGAAAATCTACACTGCTGAGATGTGTGAACTTGCTAGACAGCATCGATGATGGGCAAATCATTTTGGATGGCGAAGAAATTTCAGACCCGCTAGTCGATGCCGACTTGGTTAGGCGCAAGCTGGGCATGGTGTTTCAATCATTCAACTTATTTCCGCATAAAACAGTATTAGAGAACATCACACTAGCCCCAATCAAAGTTCATGGACTAGAAGCTGATAAAGCTATTGACCAGGCACTCACCTTGCTCAGACGTTTTGATTTGGCCGATAAGGCGGATCAATATCCAGATCGGTTAAGCGGAGGACAGCAGCAGCGAGTTGCAATAATCAGATCATTGGCTGTTAAGCCTCGACTGCTGTTGTTAGACGAAGTTACTTCTGCTCTTGATCCCGTATTAGTTAATGAGGTGCTATCCATCATCCGCGATTTAAAAACCGATGGCATGACAATGGTGCTGGCAACTCATGAGATGAGTTTTGCTACCCAAGTCGCCGATGAAGTGTGTTTTCTAGAAAACGGAATGATTGTTGAACGGGGTCCAGCCGAACAAGTAATTAATGCCCCTAAGGAAAATTCAACTAAAGATTTTCTGCGTCGCGTACACGAGGCTGGCCGACTCTAGTCGGTAATTTCGAATATCCGAGCATGTAGCGATGTGCGACCTTGAAGCGCTGCTCTGACCGCACGATGCAGCCCAGTCTCCAGGTAGAGTTCACCACGATAGCGCACCACTCGAGCAAAAAGGTCACCGAAGAACGTTGAATCTGTTGCGAGTAATTCGTGTAAATCAAGGGTGCTCTTGATAGTCGAAAGCTCATCCAACCGAATCTGCCGCGGTGCTAATTCGCCCCACTGTTCATTGGTTAATTCGGGCATTGGATAAGGCCGCGAATCTAGTACCGATTTGAAAATCACCCTTACAGAATAGGCAGATTTACAGGCAAAAGAGGAGATTGCACTCATTTGTGAACCTGTGCCGTGTTTCCCCTTTAGCAGAACTTCTTGCCTGACTTAGCGCGATGACCTATTTAAGTAGTACCGTAAAGAGTCACGACACTTTTAGGACTAAACAAAAACGATGAAATTTAAGAACCTTCTCCGCTCGCCTTTTCTTTGGGTTTTCCTGGCTGTAACAGCACTTCTCATTGGGAGCAATACCTTATCTGGATCTGATACCGCTAAAAAGGTTGACACTTGGAAGGTGATTGCCGACATTACCGATGGTCGAGCCAAATCAGCGGTACTCGTTGACAAAGATCAGACGGTCACACTAACGCTTACGGATGGCTCAAAAGAAGTAGCTAGTTTTATCCAAGGCCAAGGGACTGACCTAGTTGATTTACTTAAAAAGCAGGCACTACCTGGCGGTTTTAATGTTGTAGTTCCCCATGAATCATTTTGGGTCAGCCTCGCTGTCTCAATCATTCCGTTAATTTTGATTATGCTCCTGCTATTTTTCTTCATCGGACAGATGCAAGGCGGTGGCCGGGTCATGCAGTTTGCCAAATCAAAGGCAAAACTGGTTAACAAAGACATGCCGCAAACAACCTTCGCAGATGTCGCCGGTGCTGACGAAGCAGTAGAAGAACTAGTGGAGATCAAAGACTTCCTTGCCCAGCCAGCAAAATTCTTATCAGTTGGGGCAAAAATCCCGAAAGGGGTTCTCCTCTACGGACCGCCAGGAACTGGCAAAACCCTATTGGCTCGGGCGGTAGCCGGCGAAGCGGGAGTCCCATTCTTTTCTATTTCAGGTTCTGATTTTGTCGAAATGTTTGTTGGTGTTGGTGCAAGCAGAGTTCGCGATCTATTTAATCAGGCAAAAGAGAATGCACCAGCAATTATCTTCATTGACGAGATCGATGCCGTTGGACGTCAGCGTGGCGCTGGCTTAGGCGGTGGACATGACGAACGTGAGCAGACGTTAAACCAGATGCTGGTCGAGATGGACGGCTTCGATGTCAATTCAGGTGTAATTCTGATTGCAGCAACAAACCGTCCAGATATCCTTGATCCGGCACTACTTCGGCCTGGTCGGTTTGATCGCCAGATTGCTGTTGATGTTCCAGACCTATTGGGTCGACGCGATATTTTGGCGGTACATGCCAAGGGCAAACCGCTTGCACCTGAAGTTGACTTAGCTGCTGTTGCTCGTCGGACTCCTGGATTTACCGGTGCTGATTTAGCAAATGTCTTGAACGAGGCTGCACTACTAACGGCACGATTGAACGAGACCTTGATTACTGATTCCATATTGGATGAAGCCATTGATCGTGTAATTGGTGGACCACAAAAACGCACTCGAGTAATGAATGATAAAGAGCGACTTATTACCGCCTATCACGAAGGTGGACATGCTTTAGTTGCAGCGGCACTACCTAACACTGATCCCGTTCACAAAATCACGATTATGCCTCGCGGTCGAGCCCTTGGATACACGATGGTGTTACCAGAAGAAGAAAAATACTCAACTACGCGTAGCGAAATGTTAAACCAATTGGCATACATGCTAGGTGGTCGGGCAGCCGAGGAAATGATATTCCATGACCCAACAACCGGGGCAAGTAATGACATCGAGAAGGCAACCACAGTGGCCCGCAAAATGGTTACCCAATTCGGAATGACAGAGCGCCTTGGCGCAGTTCGCTACGGGAGCGAGTCATCCGAAGTCTTCATGGGTCGCGACATGGGCCATGCCCGCGATTACTCAGAAGAAGTCGCGGCTGCCATCGATGAAGAGGTTCGAACATTCATCGACATCGCACACCATGAGGCATTCGAAATTCTCCAAGAAAATCGCGAGGTACTAGATGCGCTCGTCCTCGAATTGTTGGATAAAGAGACCTTGAATCGCGAAGAGGTTGAGCGAATTTTTGCTCCATTAAAGCGGCGGCCAGAACGCCCAGCATGGACTGGTTCAGCGCGTCGGTTGCCTAGTAGTCAACCTCCAGTTTCAATGAAACCAAACCAAGATTCTGCTGGTGAAGCGTGAGTGTCGATCCAATCGAACAGCTGACTGAGCCACCAGCAATCGCACCTTTTGATGCCGCTCGGGTTGAAGCGGCTATTCGTGAATTGCTCGTGGCCATTGGCGAAAACCCCGATCGTGAAGGCTTAGCGCAAACACCTGCTCGAGTTGCCCGATCGTATGCTGAAATATTCGAAGGTCTACATTCCCGAGCTGAAGATGTGCTCACGACAACTTTTGCATTAGGACACGAGGAGCTAGTTGTTGTAAAAGATATTGCTCTTTATTCGGTTTGTGAACATCATTTGGTCCCGTTTCATGGCATGGCACATGTTGGATACATTCCAGGTGAAGATGGGCGAATCACCGGACTATCCAAAATTGCCAGATTAGTAGAGCTTTATGCGCGGCGCCCGCAGGTGCAGGAGCGACTGACTACGCAGATTGCCGATGCATTGGTCCGCATACTTAAACCGGCTGGTGTCATCGTAGTAATTCAATGCGAACACTTATGTATGTCGATGCGCGGGATTCGCAAGCCTGGCGCAATGACGCTAACTTCTGCAGTACGCGGTCAGTTAAGGGACGCAGCAACCCGCAATGAAGCGATGTCACTAATAAACGGACATTAGCATGCGTAGACATCCTGCTGGATTACCGGAAACTTTGACGGCAATTAATCGCACACTCGTAATGGGTGTCATCAATGTAACGTCAGACTCATTCAGTGATGGCGGGAAGTTTGCATCTGTAGATTCAGCAATCAAGCACGCGCACTACTTGACAGACTCAGGTGCTGATTTGGTCGATGTTGGTGGTGAATCAACTCGACCAGGTGCACAAAGAGTTTCACTTGACGAAGAGTTGTCACGAGTAATGCCGGTGGTCACAAAACTTGTTTCAGATGGAATCGTTGTCAGTGTCGACACAATGCGAGCAGAGGTTGCAAAACAAGCAATAGCTGCAGGCGTACACCTAATCAATGACGTTAGCGGTGGCTTGGCAGATTCCGGAATGTTTTCAGTAATTGCTCAATCCGAGGTGCCTTACATAATGATGCACTGGCGAGCACACTCAGCCGAGATGATGGAAAAGTCTCATTACTTCGATGTAGTAAATGATGTTACTGCCGAACTTTTGAGTCAGGTGAATAAGGCACTCAGCGCTGGCATAGCGTCTGAGCATATTGTGCTTGATCCTGGATTAGGATTCGCTAAGTTGCCCGAACAAAACTGGCCCTTGCTGTCACGAATTAACGAACTACAGGAATTAGGATATCCGATTTTGATTGGCGCATCACGCAAACGGTTTCTCGGGGAGTTGCTGGCACAGGGAGACAAACCTAGAGATGTACTCGACCGTGAGGCAGCAACCATCGCGGTAAGTGCACTAATGGCGCATGCTGATGTATGGGCCCTAAGAGTTCATGATTGCCGCACTACTAGAGACGCCGTAGCAGTCGTCGAACAGCTAAGGAGAAGTTGATGGCGGACACCATCAAAATTTCAGGAATCAGAGCCTTTGGATATCACGGAGTTTTGGCACATGAGCGCAATCAGGGTCAAGAATTCAGTGTTGACGTAGAAGTAACCACAGATTTCTCAAAAGCGGTTATTAACGATGCCCTTGGAGAAACAATAAATTACGCGCTAATTGCCGATGTTGTTTATGCAGCAATTACTGGCAGCCCAGTCAACTTAATCGAAACACTTGCAGATTTAATTGCTCAGAAAATTGTGTCAATGCCAGGAGTTCAGTCAGTCGAAGTCATTGTTCATAAACCATTTGCACCGATTGAAGTCCCATTCACTGATGTATCGGTTACTCGGAGACTTCCCTGATGAAGGTTGTGCTCTCGCTAGGGTCAAACCAAGGCGACCGAATAGCAAACTTGAGTTTTGCAATCGAACAGTTGCGCCAAAATGTGGGAGAGGTATTCGGGGTTTCATCCGTTTATGAAACAGAACCAGTTGGCGAAGTAGCACAAGATGACTTTCTCAACATGGTTGCCGTAGTAGAAACTCCACTCACTGCGCAGCAGGTGTTGGCAGAAACTCAACAGATCGAATTAGCTGCTGGTCGAGTGAGAGAACTGCGCTGGGGTCCCAGAACACTTGATATCGACATAGTAGACATCGAAAACCAGCAAGTAGATAGCGAAAACTTAACAGTGCCACACCCGCTGGCGAGCAAACGTGCCTTCGTCTTGATTCCATTACAGGAAGTTCTACCAGACTGGATCCTTGGTGGAAGCGAGCCAGTAGCGGTACTACTATCAGCCTTAGCGAATCAAAGGGTACTGAGATTCGAAGCACTAGATTTTGACTTGAGCCAGCATGAAACTTGATAGAACGCGACCTAGTTTTCTTGTCGCACTTGCTGTTTTAGCCAGTGCCTTGGGTTGGTCAATCGGACGCCTTTGGCCACATTGGTTTATGGTCCAACTTTCTGTGCCCTGGATAAATGCAGTCACAATGTGGTTTCTCGCTATCACCTTGCTTGCGTGGACTCTGATTGCTCGACCTAAGCTGCAGCGAAAAAAGATTGGCCCGCGCCTGCCGCCGATTGTCGCTGCTCGAACTGCGGCTCTTGCCATGTCAACTTCTCGGGTCGGATCCTTGGTATTCGGTTTTTATACTGGCCTGCTAATTCTCAATCTTGGTCTTACTCGAACCTCCGAGGTTGGTTATCGAATTTCGATTATCGGATTAATTTTGGTGGCAGCAGCGATTCTGGTTATTACCGCATTGTGGCTGGAGAGAATGTGTGAAGTTAATGATAAAAACGCCGACGGCCCAGATCAGGTAACAGTTTAAACATTTCGGAAAAATGCTCGCGCATCAATTCCGTTAGGCTGACGATTCATCAGTTCAGCACTTCCGCCACTGGCCAACATCAACCGCTCCACAATAGCTAAGCCAAGTCCACTTCCATGCTCATCGCTTTTCGCTCGCCAGAATCGATTGAACGCCTTGTCTAGACCTTCTTCACTTAATCCGGGTCCATCATCTATTACATGAAGTGCCGAAAAATCTTCACCAGAAACAACCTGAATGACTATCCGTGAGCCAGGCCTTGAAACATGTAGTGCGTTATCTATGTAGTTATCTACTACCTGTTCAATTACTCCAGGCAAGGCGACAATCCGAGCAGTATCTGGAACCTCAATGTCAAGCTGTACACCGGAGTCACTGGCCAATGCCTGCCATTGAGCAGAATGAGTCTTGACAACTTGGGCTAGATCAAACATTTCGAGACTCCCGGTGGACCGACTTTCCACCCGGCTGAGCATTAAGAGCCCTTCAACAATTTGCTGCAATCTACCAGTTTCAACAAGTGCAGCATCTATGCGCTCTGAAACTTCGGATGAATCGTCACTGACAAGTGATTGCGCGCGCTCCAAGCGAAGTTGCAATGCAGTAAGAGGGGTTCGCAGTTGATGAGATGCGTCGCTTGCAAAATCACGCTGTTGAGCGATAAGCAGGGAGATTCTTTCGGCCATTGAATTGAAGCTTTCCGATAGCGTTCGAATTTCAGAAGCGCCGTGATTTGTATCTGCGCGCACGCCGTAATTTCCAGCAGCAAATTCTTCTGTGACAGTTTTCAGATCGTCAAGCCGCTTAGTAATACTCGAAGCCAGCAGTAATGCCAACAAAATTGCGAGCAAGATCGTCACTCCCGCAACCGATCCCAAAATGCGTAATCGTGAGTTAACAATTTGGTCTACAGTCTGCGCTGGGAAGGTTATTCGAACAGAGCCGAATACCTCATTTCCCTTTATTACTGGAACAGAAACATAGAGCAGCTCATAATTTAAGGTGTTCGAAAATCTTCGACCAGATGCAACTGTTCCACTCAATGCTTGTGAAATCTCTGGCCGAGCGCTAAAGTCGTCACCTTTTGAGATACTTGGGTCGGTCGAAGCAATAACCAGTCCACTGCCATCTGTGACAATTACTACTGCATTACTTTGTGCTACATACTTTTGAATAGATCGCTCTAGATCAAGTTGATGCTTCCTGCTCGGCTCTTCGATAGCCTCATGGGCGTTACCAACAATGATGAAGCTATCTCGCTCAAGGCCAGTAACGAGTCGATCATTTTCAACATTGCGCAGGTACGAGGCTAGTGGCACATCGTGTACCAACAAAACACCAACACTTAGTCCAACTAAGGCTGCTAGCATTCGCCGTTTCATGATGAAGGAATCGAAATCCGAAAGCCAACACCTCGAACTGCTTCAATCCAATCTTGGTGTCCAAGTTTTTTACGAAGTGAAGCGATGTGTGCATCTACGGTTTTAGTGGTTTGATACCAGTCGGTATCCCACACATCTCGCATGATGTCATTGCGTCGGCGAACTGCACCCGGGTCAGAACACAGAAAAACTAATAGGTCAAATTCTTTTGAGGTTAAAGTAACTTCTACATTGTCAACATAAACCCGCTGGCTACGAGTATCAATTTTAAGAGCCCCGATAACTTTTTCGGTGGCTGCGGCTTCAACTTCTGGCAGACTCGTTCGGCGACTAACCGCTCGAATTCTTGCAACAAGTTCTCGAGTGCCGAATGGTTTGACTAGATAATCGTCTGCACCAAATTCAAGGGCCAAGACTCGATCTACTTCTTCACTGCGAGCACTGAGGATGATTATTGGTGTGCTACTTTCAAGTCGAATAGTTCGGCAAACTTGCTGACCGTCTATGTCTGGCAAACCGAGGTCAAGCAGAATCATGTCAGCAACACCAGATTTTGCTTCAGCAATCCCAGCCTTTCCGGTTGCTACATGTTGGACAACAAAGTTTTCGTGCTCCAAGCTGTCTTTAACACTGGATGCTACCGAAGGGTCATCTTCAATCAGCAGAATGTTCACACTGCAATTCTGTCGGTTTTTATGGAAATAAACAGTCCCCAAACCCAATTTGGATGTTTTTTGGATTTCCCGGATATGAGACCTAGCAAATGACTGGGTACGGTAGAGACATGAGCGCAAAGCTGATCTCGATTTTTACCGTTGCTGGCGTTGTGGCTGCGGGATCTTCTGCTTTTGCCATCAATTCACAGGCGCTAAAAAAGCACTCCGTTGAGCGAGTAGTCGTCACTACAGATGAGTTAAATCGCGATGCTTTACTACCAAGTTCCAAGAAAATTGCACCAGGTCTGGATTCTGGTGGCAATTCGGATACTGGACTGCCACCGGTGGAAGGTAGTCAAGGGTCGACGAATTCCGATGAATCAAATGTCAATCCCATGGATAGTTCTGCGGATACATCAGATCCAAACCCAGACAATCCAAACCCAGCAGCACCTACCGAGACTGCAGCCCCAAGCCTGCCAATCGTTCCGCCAGATTACAAACCAAGCAAAGACGATGAAGACGACGACAAATACGAGAATCATGACTCTGAAGATGAACATGATGACGAAGATGAAGATTGGGAAGACGACGACTAATTACTAGCTACTAGTTAGTTGGATCGGTTGGAAATTCTAATGACGCAAAACATTGCAGCCACTCACAAGCCACCAGTAAAGTGGCGAGTTAATGTCGCAACCCTGATAGCGGGTCTAGGCTTCGGCGCAGTACTAGGTAGTTCGCTAGTAACGGTTTTGCCAAATGTGGGAGGTGCTGGTGGCGTAGCAAATGCGATTGGTAGCACTGCTGCCATGACTGGGACCTATCTTTGCTTGATGCTAATGGTTCTTATATCGCGCATAGCCTGGCTAGAACGTGAAGCAGGGCATGATCGCATGATTCTGTGGCACCGAACAATAGCGCCGTATTCATTAGTCCTGATTGCAGTCCATGTCTTATTTACCACCATCGGATATGCGCAGTCATCAGGAAAGGGAGTTCTCTATCAGCTTTGGCTTTTGGTTACTACATACGGCTGGATGCTTCCAGCAGCTGTTGCATTTGTGTTAATGGTTGGCTTGGGATTTGCCTCGCACCGAATTGCTAGAAGGCGAATGAAATATGAGACTTGGTGGACATCTCATCTCTACTTTTACATCGCAATTGCATTGGCGTTTGGTCATCAAATCAATACGAGTTTACTTTTTATCGCGCACCCTCTGTTAAAAACCTTTTGGATTGCCCTCTACATTGCAGTGGCTGTACTGATAGCCGTGAGTAGGGTTTTCATTCCTCTCTGGCTTTCACTTCAAAGTGGGCTGAAGGTAGAGCGAGTAGTTGCAGAAAGTTCCGATGTGGCTAGTGTCTATATTTCCGGCCGCAACTTAGGCCGTTTCAACGCAAGCGGCGGACAATTTTTTCAATGGCGATTTATGACTCGGACTTGGTGGTGGCAGGCCCATCCGTATTCATTAAGTATGAAGCCAACTGCAAATCAGTTACGAATTACAGTAAAACATCTAGGCGACCAATCTTCTAGTTTGCTAATTGATTTGAAGCCTGGAACTCGAGTCATAGCCGAAGGGCCTTATGGAGTTTTCACGGCAAAGCAGCGATATACGAATGCCGTCACTGCTTTTGCCGCTGGCATCGGTGTAACTCCGATAAGGGCAATGATTGAAGATTTGCCTCATTCGGTAAACACAACCTTCATTTACCGAGTGTCCGAATTACAAAACGCCCCACTTAAAACAGAACTTGATGTGCTGGCGAAACAAAAAGGCTGGAACCTGGTTTACCTAGAAGGCAATCGGGAACAACATCCGATGACGGTCGCATACATGTCGGCATTCGCACCAGCATTGCTCGAAAGCGACATCTATGTCTGCGGTCCAAATGGATTTATGGATTCCGTTATCAAGATGGTGGTCAATGCAGGAGTACCAGAAAAGCGCATACACCACGAATCATTTGCATTCTAGGAAGGGAGGGTAGATGAAGAGATCATTTTTCGTAACGGTAGGAACCATTGCTGGCCTTACCGCAACCCTTCGTTACACGCCAAATAATCCATTACTAAACTCCGGAACTGATTTGGCGCTTGGCAAACCAATTCCACTTGATTCAGGAAGTAGCCAAACACCAGATACTCAGGTGACACCAAAAGTGCCTCGGGTAACTGCATCAAAAGCATCTACGCCGACACCAACCGCAACTAGGGTGCCAAAAACTACAGCAACACCTACATCAACTAAGCAAACTGATAAGCCAAAGCCAAAGCCAACTAAGCCAACTCCTCCCAAACCCAGTCCAGAGGTTACTAGGACGCCAACCACTACCCCTACCCCAACCATCACGACCGATCAAACCTTCACTGGGACTGGGTTTTGGGCGAGAGGATATGGCGTTGTTCAAGTAAAAATAACGGTCAAGGATGGCCAAATGACTGCCATTACTCCATTGCAGTTTCCAACTGGTGGCGATTCCTCAAGAATCTCTGGTTACTCAATCCCAAAACTGGTGCAGGCTGCCCTTACTAATCAAACATCAAGTGTCGCCACCATAAGTGGTGCCTCATTCACTTCAGATGCCTTTAGAAAGTCGCTAGCTAGTGCGATGACAAATGCTGGACTCTAGAAGCTAATGAATTCAACTTTCCAGGTCGGTTCAACCGATGACGGCTGGCAAAAAGCTATTCATCTCGAGGAAGTCTGGGGGACAGTTGTAGTCCTTGAGGCCCGCGCTGAACTGCTGCCAATTAATGCCGAAACAGTTATGCAAGAGGCCAGTGCGTTTTTACATCAGGTTGACGACTGGTTTTCTACCTATCGGGTTGACACTCCGATTAGCGCATTAAGAATGGGCTTTGCCGACTTAGTGCAGATGCCTGAAGTTGTTGCACAAGTACTTGAGCAGTGTGAGCAAATCAAGAAACTCACCGATGGCGTTTTCGACCCTTGGGCAGTGCCAGGCGGTGTAGATCCATCAGGGTATGTAAAGGGATGGGCAGCTGATGTCGCCGCTGACTTTTTAGTGGATGGCGGACTATCAAATGTTAATGTCAATGCGGCTGGAGACGTGAGCTGTCGGGGCTTTCAAGCACCCGGTGAACCTTGGCTAGTAGGTATTCAGGATCCATTTAATAAGGATGGGATCTTGGCTATGGCAGCAATATTTAACTCAGCTATCGCCACATCTGGTGAGTATGAACGCGGAAAGCACATAATTAATCCATCGACTAGAAATCGTGACTTAGCTTTAATTTCAGCCACTGTAATTGGACCTGACGGCGGACTAGCCGATGCCTTGGCAACAGCACTGCTGATTGAAGGGACTGACGGAGCCCGCTGGTTTGAGCAACTTCCTGATTGGTCTGCATTACTGATAGATACCGAGAATGCATTTACATTTGGGCCGGCATTCAAGACCGAAGAAGGTTAAGTACGCCCATCTTCTTTATTGAGATTAGTTAGATGCTCGTTGTATCGAGCTAGTTCAGCATCATTATCTCGATCAGCCGCTCGATCTTTTTGTTTCGCCACGCGAGCATCTGCACGGGACCATTGCACTGCAACAGTTAATAACAAAATAAACATTGGAATTTCACCAATCGCCCAAGCGATGCCGCCACCGTTATGTGTTTCAACTAGCGCATCTTTTATCCATGGCGGTTGCACCTGCGAGTACCACTGAACTCCGATCGGATTTCCAGATTGCATAATTGCTAAGGCAAAGAATGCGTGGACTGACAGCGAGACTAAAACCAGCAACAGTTTTGCCCAGTAAGGGAGTTTTCGTGGTGCTGGGTCAACACCGATTACGAGAAATGAAAAAAGAATTCCTGTAATCAAGAAATGCATTTCCATAGCAATGTGACCAACGTGACTGCTCATCAAGGCTGAGAAGATACTTGTGAAGTATGTTCCGTATAAACTCGCCGTGAATATAAACAGAACGAGCAGTGGATTGGTTACCAACCTCGAATATCTACTGTGTAGTAATGAGATAATCCAAAATCTGGCAGATCGGTTTTCGTCTTGAGTATTTGTTGGCAATACTCGCAGTGCCAAAGTAATTGGAGCGCTGAGCACTAGAAATATCGGCACAATCATAGCCAGAACCATGTGTTGAATCATGTGTGCGCTAAAGGCGACCATTGCATATTTCGCAATGCCAGCACAGGTAACCCAAATCAGCATTGCGATGCCAGCAAAAAAAGAAATCGTGCGAAGCGCAGGCCAGTAAATCTTTGCCACTTTTAAAGTAGCGATCCCACGAACATAAAGCGCACTAGCCACAAGTGCCAAAGTCAGTATTAGCCAGTCTGGATGCCAGCCAAAAAAGTAATTTTGAAAATTTGGCGGTGGCGGAAAATTGAAGCCGAGCAAATCCTCAGCTGCGCTATTTCCAGTTCTACCAATCCGAGTTGGCGCAGTAAATTGCAGAGCAACGCCAACTCCAACCGCCAAGCCCATCATCACAAGTTCCCAGAGCACGAAATGGCTTGCTCGACGCTTTTCGACCAGTGACTTGCGGACATTAATTGCTGTGTACGAGATGAGGCCGAAAAGGATAATTTTTGCAAGCACCAACAAGCCGTAACCTGTTGTTAGTAAATCAGAGATTGAACCCATTCTCGTTACAGCAGAAACTATGCCGCTAATCAACAAGGCAATAAGGCATATGGTCGCCAAGGTCGAAAACCGCCGGACCACTTTTACTTCACCAGCCTTGATAAATGGGTACAGAGCAGGAACTGTTCCAACCCAAATTGACATTGCAATGCCATGAGTTACCGATGCAGTTATGGCGAGGGAGTGATTTCCTAGTGAAATTGAATGGCTATTAAATAATGGATATCCAACCGATGCGAGCGATAGCGCTATTAGTGCAGCCATTGCATTTAAAGATTTTATGGCTGGTATTGCAACAGCAACAACTAGCGCCAAACTAGCGCTTATTAAAAATGATTGCGAAGGTACCAAATCCCATATGTATGTTTGGATTACACCAGGTGAAAGGGTTTGCTGAAAGTTCGTTCCTAAAACGGTACCCATGGTTGTTATCGCTGAAAAAATATATGTAATCGCCAGTGAAAGGCACAACACACAAAGGTATTTCCGCTTAGCAAGAGCAATCGGACTTAATTCGTTACCAGCCTGGTCAACCAAGAAGCCGTAAGTTATTAAAGTTCCAACAACTAGTAGCCCGACCAATACGGCAAAAAGATTTAGAAATTGATTTGTCCAGGTCATTGCTGGTCCAGCATCCAAAATTTCAGTTCGCTGGTAAGCACCGCCTGAAACCGTCAGTCCAACAACCAGCCCAGTGGCCGCGATGATTGCCAGACTTGGTCGTAGGAATCTAGTGGGCATAATTTAACTGCTTTTACGCCTTGTGGTTGCCAGAGTTCCGATAAGTAGCACAACTAGCATGATTACTCCAGCAATGATTGCAATTTCTTTAGTATGGCCTGCGGTAGTTGGGCTAGCAGAGGGACTCGCTGTCTGATTTGTATCACCGAGAGTAAATAAAAACTGATCAGCTGACACGTGTCCATCATCTGCAACTGCCCGCCAGTGCACCACTACAGTGCCACTTTGAATTCCAGCGGGCCACTTGAATTTCAACTTGTTGCCGACAAGTCGTCCCACTATTTTCTTCGAAAAGACCTCGTTCGGTTGCTCAATTCTTATGTACGAGCCAGCCACAATTGGGGGTTCGGAGAAATCTAACTCAAGCATTGCCGGCAATTTTCGGATCGTGCTATTGGGAGTCGGATTAGCCGAAAGCAACTCGGTGTGGGCTCCGGCAGCCGTGGATGACCCGAATACTAAAAGTAATCCGCTAAGCCCAATCAAGATTCTGTTGGCAAGTCTCATTGTTCCAGCGTACTGAGGATTTAACTTAGGTAAATCAAGGGAGCGGGTGACGGGAATCGAACCCGCACTTCAACCTTGGGAAGGTTACGCGCTACCACTACGCCACACCCGCTGGACCAGGCAACACGAAGAAAATGTGCCCTGTTATTCCAGCCTAGTATCCCTGACAGGTAATCTAAGGGGGTGCTGTTATCTGACAAAGACATAAGGGCTGAGATTGAGTCTGGCCGGGTAGGAATTGACCCATACGAAACTGCAATGGTGCAGCCGTCCAGCATCGATGTGCGACTTGATAGATTTTTCCGCGTTTTTGAAAACCATCGCTACCCGCACATTGATCCATCAACCGAACAGCCAGAGTTGACTCGTGAAGTGAAGACAATAGGTGACGAACCTTTCGTTCTGCATCCAGGTGAATTTGTCTTAGGAAGCACTTACGAAGTTGTAACTTTGCCAACTGACATTGCTGCTCGACTCGAAGGTAAATCAAGTTTGGGCCGATTAGGTTTACTCACGCATTCGACTGCGGGTTTTATTGATCCAGGATTCTCAGGGCATGTGACCTTAGAACTTGCAAATGTAGCGACATTGCCTATTTTGCTTTATCCAGGAATGAAGATTGGCCAGGTATGTTTCTTCCGAATGACCTCTGCGGCAGAACATCCTTACGGATCTAGTGTTTATGGTTCAAGATACCAAGGTCAGCGTGGACCGACGCCGAGTCGCTCGCATGCGAACTTTCATCGCACAATCATTTCTGAGTGACTTAGCGAGTCCCGACTTTTCGGTATTCACAGGGTTTACTTACTCACTTTTTGCAAAAGGGTTGGTTTAGCCCTGACTCACCTAGCGTAGATTAAAGGTGTTAGGGGGTCAGATGTTCAGCATCAGCATTAGATTCAGCTTAAAGGTCGCTGTAGTTATATCTGCTCTGATATTGCCTAACATTATTGGTACCAACGTGTCTGCCCAGACCTATAGCGAATCACAAATAGTGCAGTTGTCTGAGAAATTAATTTCCCAAAATGCAAATGTTTGGCAGGTTAATCCCAATCAATTGATGGTTGATCGAGTTACTTCAACTACAGATGGTCTCACGACGATTCGGTATGTCCAAGTTTTGGGCGGCGCACGCGTAGTTAACTCACTGCTTGCTGTAACCTTCGCAAGCGACGGTAAGTATCTTTCACATCGAGCAAAGTTAACAACCGTGGAAGATCTACAAATTCATAATTCGAGCAGTGGTCAGGCACAGGCCGCCGCCAAAAAATATTTTTTAGATTCTTTGCAAATGTCAGATAAAGAAGTTCTGATAACCAAAACAGATCAAGTATTACTCGACCCAGAGTTAATTGATATCAAGTTGACTTCGCCAATTCGCGCGTGGCAAGTCAACTTAGCAGTAGCAGGTGCCCCTGCTACTGCTAGTTCAGTATTTGTTCGGGATGATGGAACTGAATTGTTAGCAATTCGGCGCGTAGTACGGGCTTTTAACTCGTTTCCAATGCCCTATATCTGTGATTTACAAAAGACAAAACCGTCGGCAAGATTCTCACAATTTGTTGAATCAAAACGGATTGGTAATCTTTCCAGGAAATACATTGGTCGCACTGCCCAGTATCCGCTTTGTGAGGCACGAGATCCTGGTCGTCTTAACAGCGCTAATGCTGCGGCCATCCGAAGTATTAGCGAAACTGTGAATTTTTTTAGAAACAAAGTAGGCGTCGACATCGCCGCTGAACGCTACTTGGGCAACATCGCTCCTTATGCCAACTTTGGTAAGAATCTAAATGCGAAGTCATTTTGTAATCGAAACCCTAAGTCGAAATATTGCGTTCCTACAATTAGTGGCTACACCAATGTTTGCGCTTACGATTCATATTCACAAAATGTTGAGTGTCCCATGGAAAATGCCTTCTGGGTACCGTGGGCTTCAACTGAATGTCACTCAGGTGCTTGTAGCGGAATGTTCTTTGGCAAGGGTTTTGATAAGGCCGATGATGTTGTGGCACACGAATTGACACACGGAGTTACGGGATCTGATTCATTTTTAGCGGGACTTTGTGAAGATTGTGATGCAGCTGCGATTAGTGAGGCGCTATCAGATTTTTTCGGTGAAGCTGTAGATCAGCTCTACGTGCAACCAGGTGAAACTCCAGATCCAAATTGGAGCATGGGCGAGGACATTTCTAATGGACCATTTCGCAATGTTGCGATGACCGGCTTGACCAAACCTTGCCGGTCTTCCTTTGGCTGGGTACCGATTAAGCAGATTGACGACTTATGGGACCCGCAATGTGATCCGCATACAAATCTTGGACCAGCTGACCGATTTGCATGGTTGATTTCAAACGGGGGAACTCAAAATGGAATCACCGTCATGCCAATCGGCGTAGTGCCTCAAACTAGAAACCAAACGTATGGGCTTTGTAACAAGTCAGGAAGTAACTGCACTGCAATTGTGAATATGTCTCGATTAGCATTCCAAGTGTTGCCAAAATTGGATGGCAACACAACATATTCAGAATTCGGATCCGCCCTCTCGCAGGCTTGCAGAGATCTGACCAGGGCTCCCAAGAATCCTTTTCCGTCCAGTTACTGCACTCAAGTAACTAATGCTTTGGCCGCAACGGGTATCACTCAAATTCAAGTTCACGATTTAACTCGAATCAACACTTATTCGGGATTGCCCGAGACAATAACGGCGAGATTTGGAACAACGGGGGCAATCGCTGGTCAGTCAGTTACGCTGCGTTTGCAATATCGGGCTCTGGGTACAAGTATTTGGCAAACACTAGTGAGCACTGATACGGATGCCGATGGACAGGCGTCTTTTCAAACCACATTCCCCGGCACTGGCACTTATCGGGTGATAACTGCCGCAAGCGATTCGGTAGGCACCTTTAGTAGCGTCTGGGTAACGATGAATTAACCATCAATTAAGGTGTTGCATGGCCCAAGCATAAATTGCGATAGCTCCAGCAGCTGAAGCATTCATCGATCTAGTTGATCCATGTTGTGTGATACCTAGAATTTCTGTGCAGGCAGCTAAGCCTTCCTCGGACATACCGGGACCTTCTTGGCCAAAATAAAGAACACAGGATTTCGGTAGTTTTGCCGATTCTAAATTGCTGCACCCAGGCACATTGTCGATTCCGATTATCGGAACATTGTTTTCCAGAGACCAAGATTTAAAATCTGCCACTGTTGGATGATGGAAGAGATGCAGATATCTATCGGTCACCATAGCTCCGCGACGGTTCCAACCCTTTTTACCCACAATATGAACGCCAGCCACGTTAAAAGCATTTGAAGTTCGCACGATTGAGCCAATGTTCAAATCGTGTTGCCAATTTTCAATTGCAATGTGTAGTGGGCTGCGGAATTTATCTAAGTCGGCAACGATGGCCGCAACCGTCCAATAGCGATATTTGTCCAATACATTGCGGGTATCGCCAAATTCGAGAAGTTCTAAGTCGTATTGCTGTCCAGTCGGCCAAGGCTTCGGGTGCGGTCCGACTCCAACTACTGGGTAGAACTCGCCAGGACCTAAATTGCTGCGGTCCCCTTGTGTATCCATAACCACCGAGTCTAGTTTTTGCTTAGTACGCCACTAATTGCTGCAGTGTGTTCGGGAGTTGAACCGCAACAAGAACCTAGTGCTCTAATGCCTAGGTCAGTCATATCTTGAGCAAATGCGGCCATCTCGGCTGGGGTACCCGTGTAAATGAAATCCCCACCGATAAGTTGAGGCAGGCCAGCATTGGACTGCAACAAGATGTGGACGTTCTCTGGCTTAGACGCGACCATTTGGCTTGCGACTATGCGCATTTCGTCGGTTCCCCGACCACAATTAGCCCCAATTAGGCGCACGCCCATCTTTGCTATTTCCGATATAGCTACCGCTGGCTTTACGCCCATCATGGTGTGCAGATTGGTATCGAAACTTAGCGTGGCTGCCACCGGCATCTCTGGAGCAACCTCGTGGGCAGCTAAAACGGCTGCCTGTACTTCTGCTAAATCACTCATAGTCTCAATCAAAACTGCGTCGCACCCACCAGCCACCAAGCCTCTGATTTGCTCAGCAAAAAGCTCTTTTGCACTCTCAGGCGTCAATGTTCCCATTGGCTCCATCAAATCGCCACTAGGACCGACGTCGCCAAAGACAAAAACGTTGTCGTATTTATCGGCGACACTACGTGCCACTTCTGAGCCTGCCTTATTGAGTTCGAACACCCGATCTGCAAGATCATGCATTGCCAACCTTGGTGCACTGCCACCAAAAGTGTTAGTGGTCAGAAACTGCGCACCAGCTGCAGCATAAGAATTTAAAACGTTGGCAACTCTGTCTGGATGTTCAACATTCCAAAGTTCGGGAGCACCGCCATCAGTTAGACCAGCATTTTGCAGCGCAGTCCCCATCGCTCCATCACCAACCAAAGTGTTTCCTGAATCCAACCAGTCGTAAACATTCTTCATTCTGCACTTCCTAACTCGTTAATGAGCAGATTCAATTTCTCTTCTGAAAATTCGGCTTCAAGCTCTGCAACGATTTTCTCGGCAGTGTCACCGGCTGGACTTTCAGATTCAAGCCAAGGGCCTTGTGACCAGGCGGCCAGGTAATTTTCCGAACTAATGTCGTCTAGTCGCATAGCAACTTCGTCAATCGCTTCTTGAAACCTGGAGCTGAGCAAAGTCTTTACTGTGCTCTGCTCATCACGAGCGACAACCATCGATGGAATGGTTCGCCAGAAGGTGATTTGATATTGGGCCACGCGTTCACTCTACTTCAAGGCGGGACACTCGGCATGATGTCATTACGTGGAAAACATCAGTAACGCTGAGAAAATAGCACTGAATGAAGGCGGAGTAATCGTGAGCATTGAGACAACAACTCGACAAATGCCGTTTTGGCACCATAAACATGAAGGCGAGCAGCGCTGGCCAGTTGCCGCTGTTGTGTTATTTGTCATTTTGTTACAACTTACATTGCCAAGTTCATTAAACATCAAGTTCCCAATATTTATTTGTGGTATTGAGTTTCTGCTGCTGACATCGGTAGTAATTTTAAGTCCCCGTCGGATTAGTGAGCACCTACCAACACCTAGAACACTCGGACTCGTTCTTGCTGGCCTGATGACCATCTGTAACTTAGTTTCTACGGCACGACTAATAACATCGCTTATGGACGGCGGAGTCACAGACGCAAATAGTTTGGTGTTTTCAGGTGGTTCAATTTGGATCACTAATGTTGTGGTTTTTTCTCTCTGGTATTGGGAGTTTGATCGGGGCGGCCCGGGCGCTAGGGCGCAGGCTCGTAATCATGTTCCAGACTTTATGTTTCCTCAAATGAGCGATCCCGACTTAGCTGCGCCTCACTGGTCCTCCAAATTTTTCGATTATCTATACATGTCTTTTACTAATGCCAGCGCATTTAGCCCAACTGACGTGTTGCCACTTACCCGCTGGGCCAAGGCCTTGATGTTAATTCAATCGGTGACATCGCTAATTGTTGTCGCCCTCGTTATTGCACGCGGTGTGAACATTTTGCAGTAGAGTCAGATGGCTAGCGGAATTTGAATTTGGCTGGCCTGTGCGAAACCAGGTGTCCTTTGAATCAAGAGCTGATGGAAATTATTGCGCTCAAACATGTGCGCAAATTACTAGCAGCAAGATTAATCTCTAACTTCGGAAATGGCCTTGCACCAATTGCACTTGCTTTTGGAGTTTTGGATTTGCCTGGCGCGACTGCTAAAACTTTATCGATAGTCGTCTTCGCCCAAATGTTTCCAATGGTTGCTTTCATGTTAATCGGCGGAGTAATTGCAGATCGTTTTCCAAAGGCACTCATGGTGGGTGCTTCGGACATCGCATTGAGCCTTTTCGTGATCTGTAATGGAATTATGTTTCTGACAGGAACAGTATCTGTAACTAGTCTGGTAATCGTAGGTGTTGTTTCTGGATTTCTACACGCACTCTGGTGGCCAGCAATGTCCGCTCTACCAACGGAGATAGTTGCAGAGAATCAGTTGCAATCAATCAATTCCGTTGTTGGCATTTCGGCAAATGTTACCAATATTCTGGGCACTGTTACAGGCGGAATCATTGTCGCTGCAATCGGATCCGGCTGGGCGATTGTCCTTGATGGATTCACATTCCTAGTTGCGGGCATCCTCGTAATTCAGATGCGCTCCTTTGGTAAGCGCCGAGAGTCAAATGAATCTTCGCCAAGCGTTATTCAAGATCTGCGTGCAGGCTGGAAAGAATTTAGTAGTAGAAGTTGGGTCGTTGCAGTCGTTTTGGGCTATTCGGTCATTGCAATGCTGATGGAAAGTATTTTCACAGTCGTTGGCCCCGCACACGCAAAGGCCCACCTCGGTGGCCCGAAACCTTGGTCGTGGCTTCTGGCATCCATGACAATTGGCATGTTGGTTGCCGTAGCAGTGACGCTAAAAGTTCGACCAAAGCGTCCAATTTTTGCTGGAGTTAGCATTCAATTTCTAGTTGGCCTGTGGTGGATATCTATGGGTTATAGCGAGAATATTTTATTGCTCATGATCTGCGCATTAGGTGCTGGATTTGCGATGGACTTTTTTATGGTGCTTTGGATGACAGCTCTACAAACGCAGATACCAAAAGAGTCACTGTCACGAGTCAATTCCTATGATGCATTCGGCTCGCTAATCCTTGCACCTCTTGGAATTATCGTGGCCGGACCGCTGGTTACAAAGTTTGGCACGATTACTGTCCTTCACTTTTATACAGCAGCGTTTTTCGTTGTGCTTACTGCGATACTTTGTGTGCCTAGTGTGCGATCGCTTCCCAATAATGAACCGGTAAACCAAACCGCTGACTAAACCAATCTCTAGCCGCTTCAAGAATTTGCTGTTCGGTTAAGGCTGGAATATTTTCATCCATAAGGCCGATAATTTTTCTAGCCAAGTCTGGAGAGTGCTCCTCGGTATAGGTAAAAAAGTTAAGAGCTGCGTTTCCCTTTCCTTTGCCATGACCGATAAGCAGAATTTCTGCACAGGGCGCAAGCACATTGGCGATGTGTTCAAAATAAGCAGTGTTGTATTGACTTGTGCCATGCCCGCCATGATGTTGTGCTTCACGCACATGCAAGTGGCGCTGTGGAACTTGGATGTCAATTACTAGTGGCTTACTTCCCTTTGCGCTGTGCGTTGACCAAATTCGAGTGTGATCATGTGTCACAACCGCCACAACAATTTTGTTTTCTAAGTCCATAACCTGCCCGCCTTTAATTAGTTTCACGGTAAGCAGGCTGGGCAAGTGCGGTCAGGAAGATCGAAAAAGTTTGAGTGCTTCCCCAATTTTGGCCGAAATCGCCCGAAAGTAGGTGAATTTTTCGTTATTTACCTAGAAATGTGGCAAACCTACGCAAGCGTAGGTTACGCTAGCGTAGGTTACGACAGCGTAACCACAAGTCAGGAGCGCCGATGAATTCCTTGGGTCTGCCACCGATCATTCAAGGTGGCATGGGCGCTGCCGTTTCTTCATGGACCCTAGCTCAGACTGTTGCGAAAGAAGGTCAATTAGGCGTTGTCTCAGGTACTGCTCTGGAAACGATTGTTGCCCGACGCCTACAAAATGGTGATGAAGGTGGTTACATGCGCGAGGCACTTGCGCATTTCCCCTATCAAGATGTTGCGAAGCATATCCTCGACACTTTCTTCTTGCCCGAGGGAAGAAAGGGTAAGCCATACCGCCCTATGCGACGAATTAGCATCAAGGCGCATAAGGAGCATGATCAACTTGCTGTCGCCGCCAACTTTGTTGAAGTGTGGTTAGCGAAACAGGCAGGCAATGGAAAAGTCGGAATTAACTTTTTGGAGAAATTGCAAACAGCGACTCCAGCAGCCCTGTATGGAGCAATGCTCGCCGGCGTAGATGCAATTTTGATGGGCGCCGGAATCCCGCGAGAAATTCCGCAGCTGATGACGGACTTTGCAAATGGAAAACCCGGGCATCTTTCAATTGATTCAGAACGCCCGTCGGGAGTCGATGCACCAATTTTGGAATTTGATCCATTGGAATCTTTCGGTGAGGCGCCAGAACTTCCACGTCCAGCATTCTTAGCTATTGTTACGGCAGAAGTTCTGGCTAGTTATCTTGCTCGCAATGAAGTAACCCGCCCAGACGGATTTGTCGTTGAACACTTTATGGCTGGTGGTCACAATGCTCCGCCCCGACGCTTGCAAGATACTGAGACTGGCTACGGACCTTTGGATGAAGCAAACATCGACAAGATTCGAGAAGTTGGACTGCCATTCTGGCTTGCTGGTGGCAGAGCTACCCCTGAATCGGTGGCGGAAGCTATCAAACTTGGAGCCGAAGGTGTTCAAGTCGGCACACTTTTCGCATTGTCGAACGAGTCCGGCTTGTTACCTGAGTATCGCGAGCAAATGTTACAAGCGGCTCGTGAAGGAAAACTCAAGGTTCGTACTGACCATCGAGCCTCACCAACTGGGTTCCCATTCAAGGTAGTTGAACTGCCTGGAACAGTTGGTGAAGAAAGCGTTTATCAGGCTCGTCCTCGACTCTGCGATCTTGGTTACCTGCGCTCGAGTCACATCAATGAAGAAAATAAAGTTACCTATCGCTGTGCTGCTGAGCCAGACGAACCGTTCTTGAAAAAAGGTGGAGCCGTAGAAGAATTGTCAGAACGCATCTGCTTATGCAACGGCCTGACCGCTGCGGTCGGACTAGGACAAGAGCGTCCAGATGGCTACAAGGAAGCACCACTTTTAACATTAGGCGCTACTACTAGCGATGTTGATTCAATGTTAAAAGAGTTTCCATATGGCTGGAGTGCGGTGGATGTGGTCAACCGACTCTTATCTGGGATCAAGCTGGCTACAGGTTAATCAGCCACAGGCTTTCGACGATTTGAGATTACATCTTTAGCCGTCATCGGTATGTAGCGTTCAAAAGAAGCCCTAATTTCAGCTTCAGCCTCTTCGCGTCCAGCCCAAGTTGCTCCCTCGACTGACTTTCCTGGCTCTAAGTCTTTGTAGATTTCGAAGAAGTGTTGAATTTCTTGGCGTTCAAAAACTGGGATGTCTTCGATATCTCTTAAATGACTTTTACGAACATCATTAGCCGGGACACAAATAATTTTGTCATCGCCGCCAGCCTCATCGGTCATGCGGAACATGCCGATTGCTCGGCATCGAATTAGTACCCCAGGGAAGGTTGGCTCTTCAATCATGACCATTGCATCAAGCGGGTCGCTATCGAGTCCCAGCGTGTTTTCTATGTAACCGTAATCACGTGGATACCGGGTTGCAGTAAAGAGCATGCGATCTAGGCGTAATCTGCCAGTTTCATGATCTACTTCGTACTTATTTCGACTGCCGCCTGGGATCTCAATTAAGACATCGAATTCCATCTAAGTTACCTACTAAATGTGTGCCAAGGTATTGGCGTGCATATCCTTATTCTAGAGTGCTTTAGGTAGAACACATAAATTTAAAGTAAGGACCCATGTGCTAAATGATTAACCTGGAAATCCGCCAAGCACTGAAAGAAAATCTCTCTGACCTGTCCGCTGGAGACAAACTGGTAGTTGCCTGCAGTGGTGGCGCTGACAGCTTGGCGCTCGTTCGCGCCGCTGTGCATGTTGGTAGAGAATTAGCCATCAATGTAGGTGCAATCGTCATCGATCATCAGTTGCAATCCGGATCTGCGCTAGTTTCCTCAGGGGCGGCGGTGCTGGCTGAAGAGTTAGGTGCTGATCCCGTTGAACTAATCGCAGTAGAGGTAGTGCTAGGTCCTGGAAGTGGCGGACTTGAGGCCGCCGCGCGAGATGCACGGCGCAGTGCTTTTGAAAGTTATGCAGCCGAGAATGGTGTGAAAGCAATTTTGCTCGGCCATACCAGAGAAGATCAGGCTGAGACTGTGCTACTGGGCTTGGCCCGAGGTTCTGGCGCCCGGTCACTTTCTGGGATGCGGGCAATCGAAGGGCTATACCGACGACCATTTTTACGCCTCGCTCGCGAGTTAGTTCGTAATACAGTTTCAGATTTGGATGTACATGAGGACCCACATAACTCTGACCATACTTTCGCCAGGGTGCGAGTTCGGGAGTCAATCCTGCCCTTAATGGAAACCGAACTTGGCCCGGGAGTTGCTGCAGCCCTTGCCCGCACAGCAGACATGTTGCGCGATGACGCTGATGCATTGGATGAAATTGCTGCGAAACACGGAATGATTGATGAAGTTGAAGTTTTAGCCAAACTTCCTCGAGCGATGCGCACTCGAATCATCAGAAAGTTAGCCATGTCCGCAGGTTGCACAATGAATGACTTGACTCGGGAACACGTGCTCAATGTCGATGCACTCATTGTTCACTGGCATGGACAAGGGCCGTTGAACCTACCCGGGTTAATTAACGTGGAACGCACTCATGGCAAACTAAGGTTCTATCACGCAAACGAGGTATAGGGGAAAAAGTGAAGTCAGAAGATTTAGGCACCGATCTCACTTCCGTTGTCGTTACCAACGAACAAATTGTTGCGCGAATTGCACAGATTGCTATAGAAGTTGATAGCGATTACGCCAACACGGAAAAGCCTTTGCTACTCGTAGGTGTTCTAAAGGGAGCGGTCATGGCCATGGCTGATCTGTCCCGAGCATTGACGATTCCGGTGAACATGGATTACATGGCTGTTTCCTCTTATGGATCTGGAACTAAGTCCAGCGGGGTGGTTCGAATCATAAAGGACTTAGACATTGATTTAAGCGGTCGAGACGTGCTCATTGTTGAAGACATTTTGGACACCGGCCTGACTCTTTCGTGGCTGATTAAGAATTTGAAGTCACGCAGTCCTCGTTCCGTAGAAGTGATGACCATGTTCCGCAAGCCAGATGCCGTGAAAATTCAGGTCGATGCCAAGTACATCGGTTTTGACATCCCTAGCGATTTTGTCGTGGGTTATGGGTTGGATTACAACGAACAATATCGAAATTTGCGGGACGTTGCGGTCCTAGCGCCTCACGTTTACAGTCGCTAATTTTGCGTCATTAAATAGGCAATTTCCCCAAATTGGCGCCGATGTTTCGGCTAGTCTGGGCAGACAATTCTTTTGTAAAGGTTAGTTATGACTGCATCCCATCACGAACTGCCAACCGAGATTTCACAATCTGCTCTTGCCTTGATAGCAGATGCTGGCGCTGAAGTTGGGCAATTTAGAATCGCAAATCATCAAAATCGCATGGTGAATACTCGCGATGGTTCAGTGGAAAATGTTGCGTCTGACTCAAACACTGCACTCAGTGTTCGAGTGGTACTAAATGGCGCATGGGGATTTGCTGCTTCAACTGACCTGACCGAAGCAGCTGCTCGAGATGCGGCTGTTCGAGCATTAGAAATGGCACGCATAAGCGCTCAGGTTTCTAAAGAGCCTGTGGAATTGATCGCGGAACCAAGTCATGGAACGGTTAATTGGACCTTGCCTGTTGGCGAAGATGCAATGGCAAAGTCTGATTCAGAAATCATAGATTTACTTCAAGACTGGAATGCGCGAGTTGCTAAAGCCTCAATAGTGAATCACGTTGATGCAGGAGTCTCTATTGGCCGCGATACTACATTCTTTGCTGATCTAAACGGAAATCACATCACCCAGTCACGTGATCGTATCAGTGCAAATCTGACAGCGATTCACATCGCACCAGAGGGCTTTGAGGATATGCGAACTTGCGCTCCACCGGCTGGTCGTGGTTGGGAGTACCTGACTGGAACTGGCTGGGATTGGGATTCCGAGTTAGCACAACTACCTGACCTACTCGCACAAAAAGCCACCGCTGCATCAGTTGAGCCTGGAGCCTGGGATCTTGTGATTGACCCGACAAATCTATGGTTAACAATTCACGAATCAATTGGCCATGCCACAGAACTTGATCGGGCGCTGGGTTTTGAAGCGAACTACGCAGGAACCTCATTTGCCACACTGGAAAAGTTAGGCAATTTCAAATACGGAAGTCCAATCATGCATGTAACCGGTGATCGGCTTGCCGAACATGGACTATCAACCGTTGCCTTTGATGATGAAGGCGTGGCCGCCCAGCAGTGGGATCTAATCAAGGATGGAATTTTGGTTGGATATCAAACTGACCGCGCCACCGCAGCCCGAGTGGGCCTTACTCGGTCAAACGGCTGTGCCTTTGCCGACAGTGCGCAGCATGTACCAATTCAGCGAATGCCAAATGTTTCATTGCAGCCAGGTAATGAAGATCTCAGCACTGACGATTTAATTTCAGGTGTTGAGCGGGGCATATACATCGTTGGCGACAAGTCTTGGTCAATCGATATGCAGCGCTACAATTTCCAATTCACTGGACAGCGGTTTTTTGAAATCCGAAATGGAAAGATTGTTGGACAACTTCGCGATGTCGTCTATCAATCAAAGACTCCGGACTTCTGGGGTGCAATGGCGCGAATTGGTGGCCCAAAGACTTACTTACTCGGCGGAGCTTTGAATTGTGGAAAAGGTCAACCAGGTCAAGTAGCACCAGTTAGCCATGGCTGTCCTTCAGCATTATTTACGAATATAAATGTGCTCAATGGCCGTAAGGAGGCAGCGGCATGAGCGAACTGAAAATGTCTGCAGCAGTAGAGATTGGCTTAGAGCTTTTAGGAACTGATGGCGGAGTTGTTGTTGGCGAAGTTAGCCAAGGCGCGAATTTGCGCTGGGCAAATTCTCAGTTAACAACTAACGGCGACATTTTTGAAACCTCACTAAACATTGTGGCCTTTGTTCCGGTATCGGGGGGTATCGGTGCTGGCGTGGCAAGTGGACAAGTGCGCACTCGTGATGACATCGCAAAGTTAGTTCAGGTGGCAAGGGCAAGTGGTGTTGCAAGCGGCGCATCGGAAGATGCTGCCGAATTGGTTGCCGGGCCTGTTTCAAGTGATTTCGGTGCTGACCCTGCCGTGGCAGATTTATCAGGAATCAACCACATCGCCGCCGGACTTGGCGATGTAATGCAGGATCAGACTGCACAATTCTTTGGCTACGCAGAACATTCGCAAGACACACTTTATGTTGGAACTTCCGCGGGCACTCGCTTGCGATTTGCCCAAGCAACTAGCCGTTTTGAACTTTGTGCTAAATCACCTGAGCGTGATCGATCAGCTTGGTCCGGCCAAGGTGGGACGAGCTTATTAAGCACGAATGTGCACGAGCATGCAAAAAATGTTCTACAAGGTTTGGAGTATCAGAAAACAAAAATCGACATTGAACCTGGGCGCCATAAAGTAACTTTGTCTGCAAGTGCTGTTGCCGACCTGATGATCTATTTAATGTGGACAGCATCTGCCCGTGAAGCTGCGCAAGGGCGAAGTGTATTCAGTGCAGCAAATGGTAAAACTAGAGTTGGCGAACAGCTGACTTCAAGAGATTTCAATCTAATTTCTGACCCGAAACTATCTGGTTTAGCAACACTAGATTCCGTTGTAAGTTTGGGTGCTTCGTCAATGTCAAGCCCGTTTGATACTGGCCTGCCCATAGCGGCAACTAATTTGATTTCTGGGGGTGTCCTTACTGCATTAGCAAGCAGCAGGCACGCGGCGAGCGAAGCCGGACTTCCATTCACTGCGCTTGCGGACAATATTTATGTCTACGATGGCGCTGGACATGGTTCGTTAGCCGAGACGGCGGCGCGCATGGGGGATGGCCTTCTCATAACCTGCCTCTGGTACATCCGCGAAGTTGATCCGCAATCACTTTTACTTACTGGTCTAACTCGAGACGGTGTTTATGTTGTTCGTGAGGGCGAAATAGTTGGCGCAGCTGGCAACTTCCGATTTAATGATTCCCCAGTATCGCTACTCGACCGAATTACAGATGCTGGTGATTCACTGGATTGCTTACCCCGTGAGTGGGCCGACTGGTTTAGTCGATCGCGCGTCGCTCCGCTAGCTATTGATGGATTCAATTTATCGACAAAGTCGGATGCAATTTAAGCTCTGCAGTTACTAGATTGTCTCAGGGTTGCTCAGTTGGTTAATTGCCGCTGTTAGTGAGAGATCTGTACCAGCTAACAAAATTCGAAGCAATAACCGCGTGCCCAGCTTGGTTTGGGTGAATAGTGGTTCCTTGCCACTCCGGGTGACCGGTAACCCAGGATTCAGCACCTGCAACATATTTCGCCCCAACTGACTGAGCCGAAGTAGCTATCCAGCTGTTGATGGTTGGTAGACATGTTTCTGTTGAAGTCGAAATAACAGGAGTCGCGATGATTTCTGCTGAACCAAAGGTTTGGCGCAACTTTTCAAAAACTGCTTGGATGCGAGTTTGCAACTTAGCAGGTGTTTTCCGAGCAGCTAAGCAGTCGTTGTAGCCGCCAGAAATGACCACTATATCCGGTAAATAAGTAGCAGCACACATTGTTTGCGTGCTGAAGTTGACGAGTCCCGAGCAAGTAAGACTGTCTTTTTGCGGCATGAAGTATCCCGATTTGATTACCGCCACATTTGAGTATTGCCAGCCAAGCGAGGATGCCGCTTCTCGCGCCCAGCCATGCCCATGACCATCCAGGCCCACAGTGACCGATGCGCCCATAAAGACAACTCGCTTTGTGTCTGACACTGGCGATGCTGGACCGTAGCCATACAGATTTTTTCCACGAAGCGATACTTGAGCACGAGTGGTCAGCGGCACGGGCGAAACAGTAATGGATGAACTCTTAACCTTGCCAGTAAACCAAGTCTGCCCTCCGTCAATTGAATATTGATATCCTGTTGCGCCGAGTGAACTTCCACTTTGGAAATCGATTTTCACAAAGTTGTTTCCACGACTTATTAATGTCACAACGGGTACGGTGCTTGGCGGATTTTTTGAAACAGCTGAGCCTGGGACAGCAAAGCCCAGGAGGCTGACAAGAATGATTACCAAGATGCAGAATCTCGACCTGGTTGAGGTCATGTGAACAACCTAGACCCAATTAACCGATAGGGCAAAGCAATGGCGGAGGATAGGGGATTTGAACCCCTGAGGGCTTGCACCCAACCCGCTTTCCAAGCGAGCGCCATAGGCCACTAGGCGAATCCTCCAGCGACGAGGTTACCGCCAAACGGGGGTAAATTGCGAACTCAGATTCCGCATAGACTTTAACCAGCCCCTCATGTGGCGTTACCCTGTGAACCTCCCCAGGGCCGGAAGGCAGCAAGGATAAGCGGGCTCTTGCGGGTACATGAGGGGTCCTTTTTGTTCGCACCGTCACCGTAAGCGACTAATCTGAAGGGTATGTCCCTTGCTTTGTACCGCAAATACCGTCCGGGTTCATTTTCCCAGGTAATCGGGCAGGAGCATGTGACTGCACCACTAACGCGGGCGCTGGAAACTAATCGTATTCACCACGCTTACTTGTTTACCGGACCCCGTGGTTGTGGCAAAACGTCATCGGCACGCATCATGGCTAGATCACTAAATTGTGCCCAAGGACCAACAGCCACCCCCTGTAATCAATGCCAGTCCTGCATCGATTTGGCACCCAATGGCCCTGGCTCGATTGATGTCATTGAAATCGATGCTGCTACTTATCGTGGCATTGATGATGCAAAAGAATTACGCGAGCGGGCCATCTATGCACCGGTTAATTCAACATACAAGATTTACATAATCGACGAAGCACATCAGCTAACTCGTGACGCTTTCAACGTCCTGCTTAAGTTAGTTGAAGAACCACCACCTCACTTGAAATTTATCTTCGCAACTACCGAGCCAGACAAAATTATTCCAACACTGCGATCCCGAACTCACCACTATCCATTCCGACTAGTATCAGCAAAAGTTTTACAAGAACATCTGCAAAGTTTGTGTGAGAGCGAAGGCATAAAAGCTGATCCCGCTGCAATTGCACTGGTTGCTAGAGCCGGAGCTGGATCTGTCCGAGATTCACAGTCCGTTCTTGGTCAAGTTATTGCAGGAGCTGGAGCGGAAGGGATTACTTACGCAGAGACCGTCGCACAACTTGGCTTTACAGATGAAACCTTGCTTACCCGGGTCATCGATGCAATCGCAACAGGCAACGGCGGCGAAATGTTTGCGCTAATCGAAGAAGTTGTCTCATCTGGACATGAACCTCGTCGCTTCGCAACGGACTTACTCGAGCGACTACGGGACATGGTTGTTGTCACCCAATTGGAAGACGCAACCACTTCAGGACTATTTGATTTACCACAGGAACAGATAGAAGATATTGCCCGTCAAGGTGCGCTATTTACGCCAGCCCAACTTGTTCGGGTCGCTGACCTAGTTAGCGTTGGACTTAGTGAACTTCGAGGTGCGGCCGCGCCAAAGTTACAGCTTGAATTGCTAGCCGCTCGCCTAGTAACTGATGAGGTAACTTCAGATTTGGCTGTCCGTGTTGCTCGACTAGAGCAAGGTGGAGTTGTTCAGTCGGTAAGACCAAGTGTGGTCAAGGCTCGTGAACAACAAGTTGAGCCCGAGTTCGTGGTCGCCGCTGCTATCGACCCGGAACCAGTTGCTCCGCAAATTGTTGCCTCGCCCCCAGTTCGTCCTGCAGCAAGTACCCGCAGAGCTCCTGCACCAAGCAAGCCATCTGAGGTTAAGGCAGAGGCGGCAAAAACCATGCAGGACGCAGAAGTAACAGCTCAAGCTGATCCGCCAGCTAATGTCACTATTGAGTTGGTTGATGCAAACTGGGAGCGAATTCTGCAAGACGTAACTGCAACTCGAAAAGTTGCAGGTTTGGTTTTAATTGGAACTAAGCCGCTATCACTAACGGCAGACGGAATGCTTGCGGTCGGATTTCCAAACGATGGTGCATGCAAGAACTTCACTGGTTCGCCGACCGTCAGTTTGCTACAAACTTCAATCAAGAAATTTGTTGGCGCTACCTTGCGCATAGATGCTTTCGTTGATCAGAGTCTAAGTCAAAGAGCAAAGGCTAAAGACCCAGAAATTATTCAAGACTCTGAATCTGACTCTGATTCCTCGCCAGCAGACCCCTTAGATATTGTCGCCAGCATGCTCGGTGGCCAAGTTATTAGCGATAGCAAAAATAATTCATGAGTAGTTTGTATGAAGGAATAGTTCAAGACCTGATCGATGAGTTCGCTAAATTGCCAGGTGTTGGCCCAAAAGGCGCATCCCGAATCGCATTTCACTTACTGCACGCTGACCGAGAAGAAATTAACCGTCTCGTTTCGGTACTCAGTGAGGTTCGCGAAAAAGCCAGATTCTGTTCCATATGTTTCAATGTGGCTCAAGATGACCTATGTCGGATTTGCTCCGATGTTCGTCGCGATCAGACGGTGTTATGTGTAGTTGAAGAACCAAAAGATGTTTTAGCAATAGAGCGAACCCGAGAATTCAGGGGCCGCTACCACGTTCTTGGTGGGGCAATTAGCCCGCTTGATGGTATCGGTCCAGATGATCTTCAGATCAGTGAATTAGTTGCCCGCCTTTCCGATAATTCCATTGCCGAACTAATTCTTGCCACTAATCCCAATCTGCAGGGCGAGGCTACTGCTACTTACTTGAACCGACTCATCTCGCCACTGGGGATTAAGGTAACTCGATTGGCCAGTGGCCTGCCAGTTGGCGGCGATCTTGAGTATGCTGACGAGGCAACTCTGGGTCGAGCATTGGCAGGCAGGCGTCAGGTTAACAACTAACACTAAGTTGGGCAGCCCCATAGGGGGTGAAACTAGCACCCCGTTTTCACTTTAGACTTAATAACTATGGGTCGAATCGTTGCCAAGTTTGGCGGATCATCGGTAGCCGATGCCGCTAGCATTTTGCGCGTTGCAAAACGAATTGTTGATGCAAAGAATGCAGGCAATGAAGTTGTGGTAGTTGTCTCGGCAATGGGTGACACAACTGATGAGTTGCTAGACCTTGCTCAACAGGTCTCACCAAACCCGCCCGGTCGAGAACTCGATATGCTCCTAACCGCTGGAGAGCGAATTTCCATGGCGGTACTTGCCATGGCGATTAGCGACCTTGGCGTTGAGGCTCGTTCCTACACTGGTTCACAAGCTGGCCTTATCACAGATTCAACGCACGGCAAGGCTCGAATCATAGACGTTTCTCCTAGCCGAATTTTAGAGGCGCTTAGCCAAGGTGCAATTCCGATTGTTGCTGGATTCCAAGGTGTCTCACAAGATACCAAGGACATTACGACATTGGGACGTGGCGGCTCAGATACCACAGCTGTTGCACTGGCCGCAGCACTTAATGCCGATGTCTGCGAAATTTACACCGATGTTGATGGTATTTTTTCTGCTGATCCCCGCATTGCGCCGAAAGCTCGTCAGGTGCCCCGCATCACTTATGACGAAATGATGGAATTGGCTGCAGCTGGTGCCAAGGTGCTACATCTTCGGTGTGTTGAGTATGCAAAACGCTTTGATGTGCCACTACATGTTCGCTCGTCATTTTCTGACAAGGAAGGCACTTTTGTAATTGCTGACCTTGATGATCAATCCAAGTTAGTCAACCTGTCCAATCAAGGAGTTGTCATGGAACAACCAATTATTGCTGGCGTAGCTCACGATTTGAGTGATGCAAAAATCACGGTACTCGCAGTTCCAGATAAGCCTGGTACTGCAGCAGCTATCTTCCAGGCAGTTGCGGATGCAGGTATCAATATGGACATGATTGTACAGAACGTCAGTAGTCATGGCAGTCAAAAAACCGATGTTACTTTTACCGCACCTCGTGCTGATGTTGACAAGGCAGAAGTGGCATTGCGCCAGGTGCAAGCAGAGATTGGTTTTGAAGACATTGAAACTGACAGCAACATTGCAAAAATCTCACTAGTTGGGGCTGGTATGCGGTCACACCCGGGAGTATCTGCAACTTTTTTCAAGGCAATTGCGGATGCTGGCGTGAACGTGGAAATGATCTCAACTTCCGAAATTCGAATTTCGGTCGTGACCAGAGCAACCGATGCAGCAACAACAGTGCAGGCAGTTCATTCAGCATTTGGACTTGATGTCGACGGTGAAGCCGTCGTTTATGCGGGGACTGGTCGATAATTATGGCAAAGAAACCAACACTTGCGGTCGTTGGTGCAACTGGCGCTGTCGGCACAGTAATGCTAGACATTCTCTCCGAACGCGAAGATGTGTGGGGCGATATTCGTTTGCTAGCCTCCGCTCGATCGGCAGGCAAAGTGCTTCAGGTGCGCGGTAAAGATGTTGTTGTCCAAGAGCTGACCGAAGACGCGTTTGCTGGTGTCGATGTTGCAATGTTTGATGTTCCAGATGAGGTATCTGAAATCTGGGCACCGATTGCCGCAGCGCAAGGCGTGGTTGCCGTTGACAATAGTGGCGCTTTCCGGATGGATCCAGACATCCCATTGGTCGTTCCTGAAGTTAATGCCGCCGAAGCCAAGAATCGACCAAGAGGAATCATTAGCAATCCAAATTGCACAACACTTTCCATGATTGTTGTTGTTGGTGCTCTGCATCGTCACTTCGGGATAAAGGAATTGGTTGTTTCTTCATACCAGGCAGCCTCAGGTGCTGGACAAGCGGGAATCGATAGCCTGCAAGCACAGTTAAGCGAAGTTGCTGGTAAAAATCTCGGCTCAGAGACCGGTGATGTGCGTAAAGTGCTTACAGATACCGACCCGTTTCCAGCCCCTCTGGCCATGAATGTTGTACCTTGGGCCGGTTCTTTAAAAGAAGATGGGTACACAAGCGAGGAACTTAAGGTCAGAAATGAGTCACGCAAGATTTTGGGCATCCCTAATCTAAAGGTGCATGCCACTTGTGTTCGTGTACCAGTTGTAACCACTCATTCACTCGCAGTCCATGCTGTCTTTGAAAGACCAATGACTCCAGCAGCCGTTAGGGCCGTGCTTGACGAGGCGCAAGGAGTCCTCGTTGTAGATGATCCGGCAAACAAAGTCTTTCCGACACCAATCGACGTGGTTGGAACTGATCCCACGGTTGTTGGTCGGATTAGAGTGTCACCTGAATATCCAAATGAGTTGGACTTTTTCGTTTGTGGCGACAACTTGCGAAAGGGCGCTGCATTAAATACCGCGCAAATAGCAGAAGTGGTTGCAACTGAATTTAACTAAATTTATTTCTTGCTACTTAATGTGAGTAATGTAGCTTCCGGTCGGCACGCAAGGCGAATTGGTGTGAACGGTGAGGTTCCAACGCCAGCCGAAACGTGAAGTGGCATGTTGTTCTCGCCGAAAATAGACAAACCTTTTGCTTGCTTTGTTGGTAAGTCACAGTTCGTAACTAGGGCACCATAAAACGGAATACAAACTTGACCACCATGTGTGTGTCCGGCTAACACCAACTGTGCGTGATCAGCAGCGAAACTTTGTAACACTCGCTTGTATGGCGCATGAGTAACACCCAGTGCCAAAGAACCACTAGTAAATGGACCAGAGACCAATTCATAACGGTCTTTGTTAATGTGCGGGTCATCAGTTCCTCGAGCATGAATACTCACTTCATTTACAACGAGATTCGTTTGGCTGTTGTTTAAATCATGCCAACCGGCTCCGGTTAGCTGCTCACACAGCTCAGTCGTCGGTAGCCGCACATCTTTAATAACCGAATTTCGTTTCTTGTTGAAATAGACAAACGGACTCTTTAGGTACGGAGCGTAATAATCGTTGCTTCCAAGCACGAAGAGTCCTGGCTTAGCTAATAACTCACCAAGTGCCTCCATAACTGCTGGGACGGCAAGCTGGTGGGCTAAAAAGTCGCCAGTGACCACGACAAGGTCTGGATCTAGCGTCGCAAGTGAGGCAACCCATTGAATCTTGCGGGTCTGTGCGGGGGTTATGTGGAGGTCTGAGAGGTGTAACACTCGCAGGTCTGGGCTGTCTGGAGGCAAGACTTCGGCAGAAACATTTCTGGTGGCGAATGCTTGAGCCTCAATCAGGCTGTAGCCAAGAGTTAAACCGCCGAGTCCTGCCGCGCCGGCAATGGTCTGTGCCAAAGCATTCATAACTAAAGCATGGCATGAAGTAGGTAATTTCACTGCACCAAAATTCAGTCGTAGGCTAGAGCAATAGTAAGCATGGGTAAGGAGGTGCCAGATATGGCCACCGAAAATGACCCTGCGGAAAACCAACCCCTCGATCCCTTAACAGCTTCCAATTGGATGCTTGACGATGATGATGACATTCTGCTCGCGCCACCGCTTGAGGAATTCTTTTTGGACCTAAGAGTTGCAAAAAAACCTGCTCCAATAGCTCCGCCTCCCAAGATTGATGACATCATTACTGGTGGCTACACCGGTTGGGTGCCAATAATCCGCGCAGGCGAATCATTGGCTGAAGCAGAAAGGCGCGCTGCCGAACATCCAGCAAATCAAACAGCAGGCACATCACTGCCAGAGCCAGAAGCAGCACAGCCAGCTGTAATTCAGGCAGAAGTCGTCATAGAAGAAACCGAAGACATACAGGTCTCGGTATCAGAAATTGTTGCTGACCCTGACACGGTAACTTCACCGGCACAGGCACTAGATCAAGCGCGCAAGCGAATTGCAGCCATGCGAGCAAGTCTGCAACTTAATTTAAATCAGGTTGCAGAAAGTTTTTCTCATCCGATTTTTACACCGCAACTGGCGCAAAGCACTCCACCAGTAGTTCCAAAAGTTGTTCAGCAACCCATTGTCGATCTCGAGAATGAACCGCCCGCATCTGAAAGTGTTGCACCTAGCGAACAGCCATTTATCCAATTTGAACAAGCACGAGTTTTTACACCAACTGACACCGAGCCGCAGCCTGAAGCCTCGGTGCAAAACTCACCGCCAGATCATTCACTCGAATTAATGATTATGCGAGATGAAATTAAGGATTTGCGCGATCGGTTGGATGCCTCGCAAAAACTAATTGAAGAGCTAATGCATCGGTTAGCTAATCTGGCCGAACTGGCCTTGAAACGATAGAACTTATCGGTCCACATCTCCGGCAATAAAGGGCATGGAAGCAACAATTGGTTCTAACATGTCTATTGATTGTCCGCGCAAAACCTCTGGCAGAGCTAGAACTGTATGCAAACTAGCTGGTCGCAATTTAAGCCGGTAGGGGTATTTGTCGCCACGAGAAACTAGAAACCAGGAAGCAATGCCCAGTGGAGTCTCAATACTGTGCTCGTACTCGCCTTCAGGAACTCTTAGCACTTTTGGAATCAATACATTGACTTCATAGCCAATGTGACTCAAGCATTCACCAACACATTCACTAACGACTTCACAAGCAATTTTTACCTCATCAAGTAATTGAAGTAATCGAGCTGAAATGTCGCCCGAACTTCTGGTTGTAGATCTAAAAGTTTGCAACTTAGGGTAGAGCAAATCCGTTGCCAAATTTCGTTGATCTATTGCCAGTCCGCTGGCTCGCGCCGCTGGACCACTTACGGCACAATCAACTACCGCAGGTTGGCTAAGGACACCGACAGATTGGTATTGCCTAAGCTTAGATGCGATTCCTTCTTCAAATGATTCAGTCACAACTATCGAATCTCGAACCAAACCATCCAGTTCCATTAGCCACTTTGCAGTGGGAGCGTGAGTTATGCCACCGATCTGGGTGAGCATGGGATGCATTCGACTTCCGGTAAACAACCGAATGTGATTCACGAATCGTTCACGCATCAGCCTGATGTTTAAGGTCAATTCTTCTTCCAACCAAGGAAAGCCAGCCAGGAAGGCGGCATGGGAAGTTATTCGGCTGACTTCCAAAATCAGTGTGCGTAACCATCGGGCATGGATTGGCACATCTATTCCTAGTTCACGTTCGATTAGTTGGGCTATTCCTACTTCGCCAGAAAATGCACTCAGCCACTCATGTCGATTAGCCAGCCCCAATACTTGGCGATAATCTCGTGACTCGAATAACTTCTCCGCTCCCCGGTGCATGGATCCCAGGACTGGATCTGCAGAGATAATCCTGCCGTTGCTGTGTATGAGATCTAGCTGGCACATTCCGTGAGTAACTGGCGAATAACTAGGAAGATTTAGGACTGAGTCACTTCGAACTGCATCTGCTGGCGAAAATCCAATTCGCTGCCTAATTTCCATGTGGTTAATCGTGCCACAACAATGGTTGCCACTGACAGATAGGCTTGTCTTGTGGTCAATCCATCGGCCGGGAGCGAATCGCCCTGGACCCAAACACCTGCGCGACTTAATGTTGCGGTAATCGGAACCGGACGAGTCGGTTCCGTACTCGGTGCTGCCCTAAGACGGGTGGGACACAAGGTTGTTGCCTGCACTGCTGTCAGTGAATTGAGCAAACTCCGAGCTGAGTCACTTCTGCCTGGAGTGCCCATAAAACAAATATCGGAGGCGGTACAGGCTTGCGACTTACTACTACTCACTGTCCCCGACGATGTTCTAATCGACTTAGTAAGTGGCTTAGCTCAAACAGGTTCGGTAAGTCCGGGCACATTCGTATTGCATACCGCCGGCAGATTTGGAGACGAAGTTCTCGAACCGCTAACAGCGCAAGGTTGCTTGCCGTTAGCAATCCATCCGGTTATGACATTCACTGGAACGAGTGTTGATCTGAATCGCTTATCTGGTTGCCCATTTGCTGTGACTACTCCCGCGCAGTTGCAACCCGTAGCGCAAGCCCTCGTAGTTGAAATGGGTGGTGACCCCGTTTGGGTTCCGCGGCAAAGTCGCGGGCTGTATCACGCAGCATTAACTTTTGGTGCGAATAATCTGATGACATTGGTAAACCAGACTATTGACTTGTTGGTGAAAGCTGGAATTGAGAGTCCTTCGGAATTGGTTGCACCACTTTTTACTGCCTCGCTAGATAACGCATTACGTGCTGGCGAAAGTGCAGTTACGGGACCTGTGGTTCGTGGAGATGTAGCCACAGTCAAAGTGCACATAGATTCCTTGCGAGAAAATCAACCTGAAGTCTTACCTAGTTATCTGGCACTTGCCAGACTCACAGCTGCTCGCGCCTTAGACGCCGACCGGCTCACGGTTAATTCCGCCGAACAACTGTTGGTGGTGCTATCGGATGAGTGATCTAGCAGTCCTTGCGTCACATGAAAGCTTCAGCCAATGGCGAGCAAGCATCTTTGAAGAGCCGATAATGTTTATCCCCACGATGGGCGCACTGCACCATGGACATTTAGCTTTGATAGCAACTGCTCGTAGCTATTTGAAGTCGCACCACAATTCAAGCGGCAAGATTGTCGTATCAATCTATGTAAATCCAACTCAGTTCACCGAAATCTCAGACTTTGAGAATTATCCAAACACCCTTGATGACGACATCAGGTTATGCGACCATAATGCTGTTGATGTGTTGTTCCTTCCCCGCGAGAGTGATATATACCCCGAGGGACTAAATCAGGTTGTATCACTTGATCCAGGCACAAAAGCGCAAGGCCTTGAAAGCATTGGTAGACCTGGGCACTTTGCCGGTGTTATCACTGTACTTGATCGACTATTTAACATTGTCATGCCAAACGCCGCTTTCTTCGGCGAAAAGGATTTCCAGCAATTAGCCGTTGTTACCGATTACTTTTCCAGCAAAAGCGCGCAACTGAAAATAATTTCCGTACCTACGGTTAGGGATTCGTCAGGCATTGCACTCTCAAGCCGGAATGAGCGCCTATCAATCACAGGTCAAGGTTTAGCCAAACAAATCCCGGCAGCATTTGCACTGGCTGAACATCTGCTGAGCGAAGGACATTCAATAGCTGAAACAAGAAATGCGGTAGCTGATTATCTAGCAAACCAGCCGGGCATCTCATTTGAGTACTTCGAAATCCTGACCGATGAATTACTACAGGTTATCGAACCTGGTAGAGCACGAATGCTTCTTGCCGTATCAGTAAATAGTGTTCGACTGATAGACAACCTTCCCGTGGAGATAAGGAAAGAAAATGTTATTAGCGATTGATGTTGGAAATACAAATACCGTTCTTGGACTATTTGATGAAGAAAATTTGGTCCAATCTTGGCGGATTAACACCAACCCCCGAGAAACCGCCGATGAGATTGAATTAACTTTTCGCGGATTGTTGACGGACTACCCAGTAACCGGAATCGCATTATGTTCAACGGTGCCATCAGTACTAAGTGAGATGAGAATTATGCTCAGCCGATATTACGCAGAGGTTCCTACCGTAATTGTCGAGCCGGGCATCAAAACAGGAGTGCCGATAACGACGGACAATCCGAAAGAAGTGGGCGCAGATCGGATCGTTAATTCACTGGCCGCATTCACGTTATTTGGTGGGCCGTGCATCGTTGTAGATTTTGGTACTTCGACAAATCTGGATGTGATTTCAGAAAAAGGTGAGTTCATGGGCGGTGCTCTCGCGCCTGGCATCGAGATTTCTCTAGATGCGCTAGCGACACGAGCAGCCCAGTTGCGCAAAGTTGAATTAGCTACGCCGCGAAGCGTAATTGGTAAAAACACGGTAGAAGCATTGCAATCTGGAATGATCTTTGGCTTTGCTGGGCAGGTTGATGGCCTGGTGGATCGTATTGTTGAGGAGTTGGATTCAGAAGTAAAAGCGGTCATTGCAACTGGAGGTTTGGCGAGCATTGTAGTTGCCGAGTCTGAAACGATAACCTGTCATGAGCCCGATCTAACTTTGATTGGACTTCGTTTGATCTTCGCCAAGAATCAATAATCATCCAAGCCATGAAATGCCCAAACCCATACTGCTGGGCAACTTCACAGACTTAACCCGATAATGTAAAACCAATGTCAAACGAACCATTAGAAGAACTAGATGACCTGCCAGAGCAAATGCAGGTGCGTCGGGACAAACGTGCCAACATTTTGGCAGCTGGCCTTGAGGCATATCCGGTAACTGTCCCAGTTACTACAACTATTGGTGAAATACGTGCGAAGTACGAACATCTAGTGGCCGAAGATGTCACTGGGGATGTGGTCGGCGTAGCTGGCCGAGTCATGTTCCTGCGAAATACCGGCAAACTATGCTTTGCTCAAATTCAAGCTGGAGATGGAACAGTATTGCAAGCAATGTTGTCACTTGATCGAATAGGGGAGGAAGGGCTCGAAGCTTGGAAAGCACTGGTTGACATTGGTGATCAAGTCGCCTTCTCAGGAGAAATTATTAGCAGTAAGCGTGGTGAACTTTCAGTCCTTGCCGATACTTGGATGATGGCCGCTAAGGCACTGCGCCCGCTTCCCAACCCCCACAAACCCCTTAATGAGGAAACTCGCGTCAGACAACGGTATGCAGATTTAATTATGCGAGACACAGCCCGAACGGTAGCTCGGTTGCGACCCGCAGTAATGACAAGCTTGCGAAATAGCTTTGCATCACGGGGATTCATTGAAGTTGAGACACCAATGCTGCAGACCATGCATGGTGGTGCTGCAGCTCGCCCCTTTGTTACCGAATCAAATGCATTCGACATGGAACTATTTCTACGAATAGCACCCGAACTATTTCTAAAGCGGTGCGTAGTCGGCGGCATTGAGCGAGTTTTCGAAATCAACCGAAATTTCCGTAATGAAGGTGCAGACTCGACGCATTCGCCAGAATTTGCCATGTTGGAGTGCTATCAGGCTTATGCCGATTACAACGACATGGCACAGCTAACCCAAGAACTGATTCAAGAAGCCGCTCTGGCAGTGCACGGATCTTTGACTTTTGACTTAGTTGAAGGCGGTAGCCGCGATCTATCCGGACAGTGGGATCGAGTTTCGGTTTATCCAGCAGTGAGCGCTGCGGTTGGTCAAGAAGTTACACCGGAGACGCCAATCGAAACCCTACGAACACTGTTGAAAGATGCGGGGATATCGCCAGATCCGAAATGGATTGCTGGAAAGTGCGTTGAGGAGTTACTCGAACACTATGTCGTTGGAAAATTCACTAAGCCAACTTTTGTTATCGACTACCCGGTTGACACTTCGCCACTGGTCCGCGACCACCGCGCCACTAAAGGTGTAGTTGAAAAATGGGATTTGTACATTGCAGGATATGAAGCGGCGACTGGATATTCCGAATTAGTAGACCCAGTCATTCAACGGGAGCGCCTCGTTGCTCAATCCTCGCTAAAAGATGGCGGTGATTTAGAGGCGATGCAGTTGGATGAAGACTTCTTGCGGGCGCTTGAATATGGCATGCCACCTACGGGGGGTATTGGTGTTGGAATTGACCGACTACTGATGACCTTAACGGGCTTGAATATTCGAGAAACTATTCTCTTTCCGTTAGTAAAGCCTGAGTAACCGTGCCAGTAGTAATTCGACCAGCTCGGACCGGTGATGTTTTAACTATTCGTGGCTTGATTGACACTTATGCTCCAGATCGCAGGCTGCTATCAAAACACACTGTGACCATTTATGAGGATGTCCAAGAGTTCATTGTTGCTGAAATAGACGGGCAAGTTATCGGTTGCGGCGCATTGCACGTGATGTGGGAAGACTTAGGCGAAGTTCGCACTCTTGCAGTAAAGCCTGAAATGCAAGGTAAGGGAATAGGATCTCAGATACTTGACGCCTTACTTGGACAGGCAAAATCATTAGGCTTACGCAGATTGTTTTGCCTTACCTTTGAAACAGAGTTCTTCGGTAAGGCAGGTTTTGTTGCAATTGAAGATGCCCCTGTTGATGCCAGCGTTTACGCCGAGTTGCTGCTATCGGGCGATGAAGGTGTAGCCGAATTCCTTGATCTAGAGCGAGTAAAACCAAATACTCTTGGCAATACTCGAATGCTGCTGCAGCTTTAACTGCATTGGAGTGCAGGCTATTTGCCGACTAAAATGGGAAAGTGAAAATCCTCGTTATTGGCAGCGGAGCGAGAGAACATGCACTCGTACATTCGCTAAATAAGGATGAGGAAACTGAAGTATTTTGTGCGCCAGGAAACGCCGGCATTGCTCTTGAAGTCCTAACTTTCCCACTTGATGTGCTTGATTCAGACCAAGTCCGCGCATTGGCAACTAAGTTATCCGCAGACCTAGTGGTAATTGGTCCCGAAGCCCCACTAGTTGCAGGCATCGCGGATGAATTGCGAAAAGCAGGATTTGCAGTTTTTGGACCAGATAAAGCAGCAGCCCAACTTGAGGGAAGCAAAGCATTTGCCAAAGAAGTAATGTTTGCTGCGGGAGTACCAACTGCTCATTCATTTGTTTGTACTAATGCAGAGCAAGTTGAGGCTGCTCTAACAGAATTTGGCGCTCCGTTTGTCGTGAAGGAAGATGGCTTGGCAGCGGGCAAAGGCGTTGTAGTAACTGATGATTATGCAATTGCCCTGCTCCATGCGATGTCCTGCATCGAAGGTCGCGAATCCGGTGCCGTTGTAATTGAGGAATATCTCGCTGGACCCGAAGTAAGTTTGTTTGGCATAACCGATGGCAATACGGTACGGGCCTTGTCGCCAGCACAAGACTTCAAGCGAGCGTTAGATAATGACGAGGGCCCGAATACTGGTGGCATGGGAGCATACTCACCACTTGATTGGGCCCCAGCAGATTTAGTAGAACAAACTTTGGAAAAAGTACTTCAACCAACAATCACTGAAATGGCAAAACGCGGAATCCCATTTTCTGGACTGCTTTATGCGGGCTTAGTTCTAACGCCAAAAGGAATTAAAGTAATCGAGTTCAATGCGCGATTCGGAGATCCAGAGACTCAAGTCGTACTAGCAAGATTAAAGTCATCACTGAGCGAGTTACTATTTGCTGCAGCAACCGGAACACTGGACCAAATTGAATCACTTGAATGGTCAGATGAGTCAGCTATCACGGTTGTGCTAGCAGCACAAGGTTATCCAGACAATCCACAAACAGGAGCGGAAATTTCTGGCCTTGAAAGCGTGGCAAAGCATGATGCTGTTGTATTCCATGCGGGAACGAAATTAATTGATTCGAAAATTCAGGTCAGTGGTGGTCGGGTTCTTTGTGTTACAAGTACTGGCGAGAATTTGCAAAGTGCGCGAGAAAAGGCTTATGCAGCAGTAGCAGAAATTGACTACTTTGGCAGTCACCACCGCAGTGATATCGCATTGAAAGCGCAACAGGGAGAGATTAAAGTGCCATGACAAAACCGAAAATTCCAAATGTATTAGCCAACCGGTATGCATCTACCCAGATGGCAACTATTTGGTCTCCGACCAACAAGATAATTGCCGAACGCCAATTATGGATTGCTGTCCTTCAAGCGCAAAAATCTTTAGGCATAGAGGTTCCCAATGGTGTGATTGGGGACTACCAAAAAGTTATTTCACAAGTTGACCTTGACTCCATTGCTCTACGTGAAAAAGTTTCGCGTCACGATGTGAAAGCGCGCATTGAAGAGTTCTGTGCTCTTGCTGGTCACGAACACATTCATAAAGGAATGACCAGTCGAGACCTGACTGAAAATGTCGAGCAGTTACAAATTATGCAATCGTTAAAGTTAATAAGATTTAAGGCCGTTGCGACGCTTGCGGTTCTTACCGAGCTTTCAGTTCGATACTGCGATGTAGCGCTTACCGGCCGTAGTCATAATGTGGCTGCACAAACTACAACTTTGGGAAAACGTTTTGCATCGGCAGCCGATGAACTACTTATTGCAATTGCTCGACTGGATGAGTTGATTAAGCGCTATCCACTTCGTGGCATTAAAGGTCCGGTCGGTACGGCACAAGACATGCTTGATCTACTAGATGGCGACGTTCGCAAACTAGATGAGCTGGAAGTCAATGTTGCAAAGCACCTCGGTTTTGCAAATGTTCTGACCAGCGTTGGTCAGATTTATCCACGCTCACTGGACTATGACACCATCTCAGCGTTAGTTCAACTAGCCGCTGGCCCGAGCAGTTTGGCGCTGACCATTAGATTGATGGCTGGCCATGAGTTAGTGACAGAGGGGTTCAAGGAGGGTCAAGTAGGTTCTAGTGCGATGCCACACAAGATGAACACGCGCTCCTGCGAGCGAGTGAACGGTTTTGCGGTAATTTTGCGCGGCTATGCGAGTATGACCGGAGAGCTTGCGGGGTCGCAGTGGAATGAAGGCGATGTCTCCTGCTCAGTAGTCAGACGCGTGGCTTTGCCTGATGCATTCTTTGCCCTTGATGGTTTATTGGAAACCATGCTTACCGTCCTGCAGGAGTTTGGCGCTTTCCCGGCAGTTATTGAACGTGAACTGCAACGTTACCTGCCATTCCTAGCGACAACAAAAATTTTGATGGCTGCCGTTCGCAAAGGTGTCGGGCGCGAAACCGCGCACGAAGTAATTAAAGAACATGCAGTACAAGTAGCCCTAGAAATGCGAGGCCCTGCGGGCGGTGATGGCAACGATTTATTAGCCCGGCTAGCCCAAGATGGCCGACTAGGTCTAGATGTGTTGGAGTTGGAGTCATTACTAAATAATCCACTTGAATTCACTGGTGCTGCCCGCGAACAAATTTCTTCATTAGTTCGCAGCTCGACGATGGTCATAATTACTGATTCTGAGGCAGCAAACTATCGACCGGAGCCAATTCTGTGACCAACATCGCTCAAGATTATGAGCTACCCGCGGAGTATCAACATATTTACTCCGGAAAAGTTCGCGATCTATATGAAACTCCTGATGGCAAATTATTATTTGTCGCATCAGATCGAATTTCAGCTTTTGATTACGTACTACCAACGACCATTCCGGATAAAGGACGAATTCTGACAGCGATGTCGCTTTGGTGGTTCGATCGACTTGAAGACATCGTGCCCAATCACATAATTTCGACCAACGTGCCCTTTTCAGTCAATGGCCGGGCAACAATTTGCGAACCCCTCGAGATGTTCCCGATTGAATGTGTTGCTCGAGGTTATTTAACTGGATCTGGGCTCCTGGACTACAAAAACTCAGGGTCAATTTGCGGTGTCGGATTGCCACCCGGGCTTGTAGATGGTTCTCGACTGCCCAAGCCCATCTTTACACCTGCCACAAAAGCAGCAGTAGGAGATCATGACGAGAATGTGACTTTCGACGAAGTGATGACTGCCATCGGCCAAGAAGAGGCGCAACAGCTCCGACGGATAACAATGAACGTTTATCAATCGGCCTCCGAGATTGCCGTTAAGCGGGGCATCATTTTGGCGGATACGAAATTCGAGTTTGGGCTCGGCATGAAAGGATCAAACAAAAATCGAATCGTACTGGCCGATGAGGTGCTAACTCCGGACTCATCAAGGTTCTGGCCTGCTGATCAATGGGCGCCCGGAAACTCGCAACCGTCTTACGATAAACAGTTCGTCCGTGACTGGTTGCTATCTGCGGATTCAGGCTGGGACAAGAACTCTGGCGAAGTCCCACCAGCATTACCAGCAGATGTGGTTGAGAAAACTCGTAATCGATATGTTCAAGCCTATGAGACGCTTACTGGAAAGCGTTTTCAGTAATTCGGAATTTACTAGCCAGGCCTATTCGAGGCGGTTATTAACATTATTTAATGTTGGACGCTTTGATAAATTTCAATCGTTTGCCTAGCAATTTTGTCCCAACCAAAATCAGTTACAGCACGCAGCCGACCAGCTGTTCCCATCTGTGTTGCAAGACTGCTATCCGAAATCACTTTTATTAGAGCGCTAGCAAAATCATTCTCAAATTTTTCTATGTCAGACTCGTCATAGTGAACTAATAGACCTGTAGTTCCATCAATTACAACTTCAGGGATGCCACCGACATCGCTGGCAACAACCGGAACCTCACAAGCCATAGCCTCAAGATTGACAATTCCCAGCGGTTCATAAATAGAGGGACAAGCAAAAACCGAAGCATGTGAAAGTACTTCAATAAGTTCCGGTCGGGGTAGCTGCTCTTTTAGCCAATGTACACCCGTTCTAGTTTCTGCAAGTTTGCTTATTTGCGCCGATACTTCTGCACCAAGTTCTGGGGTATCAGGTGAAGAGGCACAAATAACTAGTGCTACCTCGTCAGGCAATTGTTCGGCTGCTCGCAGCAAGTGCATAATTCCCTTTTGTCGCGTGATGCGTCCGACAAATAGTACATATGGACGCTGGTAATCAATCCCGTACTTGGCTAATGCGGTTGAATCCGTCACTTTTTTGATTGCTTGGGTATCAATGCCGTTGTAAACCACTTTTACCTTGGCTGGATCCAGTTCGGGGTAGCAAGCCAGGATGTCCTTGCGCATTCCGTTGCTAACTGCGATGACCACATCCGCAGAGTTATAAGATGTTCGCTCGACCCAAGATGAAATCTGGTAACCGCCGCCCAGTTGCTCCGCTTTCCATGGCCGCCTTGGCTCTAGCGAGTGCGCCGTAATAATGTGCGGCCGTCCATGCAGCAGACCGCCGAGGTGTCCGGCCATATTTGCGTACCAGGTGTGGGTGTGAATCACCTGTGAATCCGCAAAATCTCCAAGCATTTCAAGGTTTATTCCTAAGGTTTGGATTGCCGGGTTGGCTTGGGTCAAATTAACCGGAAGCGAATAAGCAGTGGCACCTGGCTTTGGATCGCCGAAACAATGAACTGCTACCTCAATAAGTTTGCGTAGTTCATGAACAAGGTGCTCAACATGCACCCCAGCCCCACCGTAAATGTCTGGTGGCCATTCTCGCGTAACTATGGATATCCGCACACTGTAAGCCTAGACCTATGGATAGGCTAGGGCTGTGCGCAGACGCAATAATGTCCTCTGTATGGTTCTCGCCGGTGGCGAGGGCAAGCGCCTGATGCCACTAACAGCAGATCGAGCGAAGCCTGCAGTTCCATTTGGCGGCTCATATCGGCTAATCGATTTTGTACTCTCAAATCTGGTAAATGCCGGCTTCTTGAGAATTTGTGTACTTACACAGTACAAGTCCCATTCACTAGATCGACACATAACTACATCTTGGCAAGTGGGTGCGCTACTGGGGGACTTTGTTACATCTGTTCCAGCGCAGCAACGACTTGGACCGCGCTGGTACACAGGATCAGCCGATGCAATTTTCCAAAGTTTGAACTTGGTTTACGATTCACTTCCTGATTACATTTTGGTTTTTGGCGCGGATCACGTCTATCGCATGGATGCGTCTCAAATGCTAGAGAAACACATTGAATCAGGGGCAAGTGTGACAGTTGCCGGAATCCGGGTGCCGAAAGAATCTGCAACTGAATTTGGGGTAATTGAAACCGATGAATCTGGAACCCGAATCACAAAATTCCATGAGAAGCCGGCTAACCCACCAACTATTCCGGGCTCGCCAGAAGAGTCATATGCATCAATGGGAAACTACATTTTTAATACTGATGCTTTGATCGCTGCCCTGCAAAAGGATGCAGCAGACGACAATTCAATTCATGACATGGGAACGAACATCATTCCGATGATGACAGCAGCTGGCGAAGCTGCAGTTTATGATTTTGCGTTAAACGAAGTGCCTGGAGCAACTGCTCGCGATCGAGGGTATTGGCGAGATGTTGGAACTTTGGATGCCTATCATGAGGCGCATATGGACTTGGTTTCGGTACATCCGATTTTCAATTTGTACAATGACCACTGGCCAATTCTTACTAACATGCCGGCACTAGCGCCCGCAAAGTTTGTGCAAGGTGGAACGGCCCACGAATCCATCGTTGGAGCTGGATCTATTTTGGCTGGCGCTCACGTGCGCAACTCAGTAGTTGCAAATGCCGTACGCGTAGATGAGGGTGCATACGTCGATGGGGCAGTACTCATGCCTGGAGTTCGGGTAGGGCGTGGAGCTGTTATTCGTAACGCAATTTTGGATAAGAACATCATCGTGCCTGACGGTGCCCAAATTGGCGTTGATTTGGAATTAGATAGGTCACGATACACAGTCAGCGAAAATGGAATTGTAGTTTTGGGCAAAGGCCAGCAGGTGCTTTGAGCTAGTCAGTAAGTCTATGCCTCTCGACCGCAACAATTCTCTTCAAATCTTTGGCATCCCGGTGGAATACCGTATAAGCTCCTGGCGCGAGCGCTGGATCAAAAGCATCAGCAATTTCATGAGCCAATTCGAACTCTTCAGCAAGAGTTTGCATAACCGTGGGCATAACAGGCCGATGAGTGCACAAAACTATTGCATCGTTGACCGATGCTAAGTAGCGCACACGCTCGTGCGCATTTTCCGGATTTAACATATGCCGCTCTTCGCTAAGTGATGCTTCGAGAGCGATTGGTAAACTGCGCGCGCTGGCAAATGGGCCGACCGTATCGCGGCATCTGCGCGAGTCCGAGGAATGAATTGCATTTATTCCGAAGGCGGCCAGCACTGTGGTTAAGCCATGTGCGTGTCCTCGCCCGATAGCTGTTAGCGGGCGACTTGCATCGTTGGCTGCCAGGGCATCGTTTGATAGTTTCCACTCAGCCCGTTTCATTGCTTGCGTGTGCCGGAGTACCAACAGAGGCCTAGTTGGAATTAATTCGGCGGCCGCACGTAACACTTCTGCATCGTGCTCGTAAGAGAGTTTCTTCACCGCTTTACTTAGTGGTAGCCAAACAATTTCATCAACTTCATCGTTCGGAGTAAATGAGCCACCAACAATTGAGGCATGCCAGTAGAAAACGGCTTTCGGCGCCCCCTTAACCAGGTATTGTTGCGTGGGCAAAGGTGCACCTAGTACAACAGCTAAGCCAGTTTCTTCCCGTACTTCTCTGATTGCTGCCGAAATTAGATCCTCGCCAGGTTCTACTTTGCCTTTGGGTAGCGTCCAATCTGAGCGATGAGCCCGATGGATAAGCAAATATTCAGTTTGGGACTTACCTGGGCGACTGACTGCTGCTCCTGAAGCGATCACTGCATCATCGAACACTGCGCAGCCCAACTTTGTTTAGTATGTTTTCAATCTTGCGTGGCGCATTAACTGCGGTCGGTGTCCGACTGGCTGGATGTTTTAAAATCAGCTGCTCTTGGTAATCAGGAATTCGCTCACCCGCAGGAGATAGATTGTGTCGTTGCCAAGCACCATCAGCGCCAAGGTGCCAAGATGCACTTTCGGCAGAGAGCCCTAAATCCAAAACATGTTTTACCGTTTGAGCATCCTGAGCACTTAGTCGAACCAAACATTCAACTCGACGATCTAGATTGCGATGCATCATGTCGGCCGAACCAATCCAAGTCTCGAGCTCGCCGCCATTGTTGAATTCAAATGCACGGCTATGTTCTAGAAACCGACCAAGCACAGAACGAACTTGGATATTTTCAGACAGTCCAATTACCCCAGGCTTTAAGGCACAGGTACCACGCACCAGGATTTCAACTTGTACGCCAGCCCCTGATGCTCGATATAAGGCGTCGATGATTGACTCGTCAACAATCGCATTACATTTAATTCGAATTCGGGCTTCTCGCCCAGACTTGCCGAACTCAGCTTCACGATTTATTCGCTCAATCAGACCTTCGCGAAGCGCGCCAGGTGCGACCAAGAGTCGGTGATAATCTCCCTGAACTGCGTAGCCAGATAAGTGATTGAACAGACTGGCAACATCTTCGCCAATTTCGGGATCAGTGGTTAGTAGGCCGAAGTCTTCGTACAGGCGCGCTGTCTTTGGATTGTAATTTCCGGTTCCGATATGAATGTAACGCCGCAATTTTCCTGCATCGCTTCGCACAACCATACAAAGTTTGGCATGAGTTTTCAGGCCGACTAATCCATAGACAACATGCACACCGGCTTCTTCAAGTTTGCGGGCCCAGTCAATGTTATTTTGCTCATCAAAGCGAGCTTTGATTTCAACAACTGCTAGGACTTGCTTTCCCATTTCTGCGGCATTGATAAGCGCATCAACAATCGGCGAGTCACCGGAGGTTCGGTACAAAGTCTGCTTGATGGCCAGTACATGCGGATCTTCAGATGCCTGCTCAAGGAATAGTTGCATGCTCGTTGAAAACGAGTCATACGGATGATGCAGTAAGACATCTCGGCTTCGCATCACTTCAAGAACATTTGGTGCGCTAGCCGATTCAACGGCTGACAAAGCAGTGCTGGTATGAGGAACAAAAGGTGGTAATTTAAGGTCACCGCGATCTAGCGATACAAGTTCCATCAATGACTTTAGGTCAAGTGGACCCTCAAGTCTGAATACTTCATCTTCGGTCACACCAAGTTCGCTGATAAGCAAATCAAGCACGTGATCGTCCACTGAATTTTCTACCTCCAGTCTGACTGGGGGTCCGAATCTACGACGCATCAATTCGCGTTCTAGAGCCTGTAGGAGATTCTCGGCATCGTCTTCTTCAACTTCAAGTTCTTCATTTCGGGTAACACGGAATGTGTGCTGTTGCACAATCTCCATTCCAGGAAAAAGCATGTGGGCATGGGCGCCAATTACATCTTCAAGCGGGACGAACCGCTGCTTACCCACTTGCAAAAATCTGGGTAACGAAGGTGGAACTTTCACGCGGGCAAAAAGTTCATTTCGCGTTTCAGGATTGCGAACCAAGATTGCCAGGTTAAGCGACAAACCAGATATGTAAGGGAATGGGTGAGATGGATCGACAGCTAATGGAGTTAACACTGGGAAAACTTGATCGTTAAACAGTTTTGTCAGAGTAGCTTGTTCTTCATCAGCTAACTGCTCCCAGCGCAGTATGTAAATCCCGTTCGAAACCAATGCGGGCAAGACATCGTGCTTGAAAACGTGGGACTGCTCAGTCATTAATTCATGACTACGAGTCAGTACCGATTCATGAACTTCACTCGGCATTTTTCCACTGGCCGACTTAACCGCAATTCCGGTAGCAATACGACGTTTTAATCCCGCTACTCTGACCATGAAAAATTCATCGAGGTTACTTGCAAAAATGGATAAGTACTTGACTCGCTCTAGAAGTGGCAAATTCTGATCTTGCGCAAGTTCTAGTACGCGCTTATTGAAAGCGAGCCAGGATAATTCGCGATCCAAAAACCGGTCCGCGGGAAGGTCATCAGGCAAGCCCTGATTGGAGTCGGCAGTCGGCATAGGTAAAGGTTGGCACATGAAGGTTAACAAGGTCTAATTGGTAACGCTCATAGCGAATTTTCCCTGCAATATGTGACGAAAGGGCTAATTAACTGCCAAGATTTAATCGTGACGAGGCAATTAGTGATCATGGGAAGTGGCGAGACCAGCCCGACTATGGTTACTGCGCACCAGAAAATTCTGCAGTCAGTTGCAAATTCGCCTAATTCAGCAGTTGTCTTGGACACCCCATTTGGCTTCCAAGAAAATGCTGATGATTTAACCGCCAAGATTCTTGATTACTTCAGCACTTCAGTGGGCCGTGAGATTGCGGTTGTTTCTTATCGATCAGTTACAGAGTCTGCCGACAAGAATGCCCGCGCGGTAAGTGCACTGCGAGAAGCCGAGTGGCTATTCGCTGGCCCAGGCAGTCCAACTTATGCTTTGCGAACTTGGCAAGATTCTGGATTAGCTGAACATGTAAGTGCAGTTCTTAATCGAGGAGCGGCGATTTTTGCTTCCGCTGCGGCACTGACCTTGGGTTCTCATACTGTTCCAGTTTATGAAATTTACAAAGTGGGAGAACAACCACATTGGCTAACAGGTCTTAATATCTTGGAGCAGCACACTGGATTCAAGGCTGCAGTTATCCCGCACTTTGATAATGCTGAAGGTGGAAATCACGACACCCGCTATTGCTACCTTGGTGAAAATCGTCTGCGTGCGTTGGAAGCACAATTACCAGCGGATGTATTCATAATCGGAGTTGATGAACACACCGCTATTAGTTTTGATTTGGATGAAAAGGTTGCATCCGTATTTGGTCGAGGAACGCTTACATTACGAAAAGGTACCTCGGTAACTACCTATCCATCTGGCACAAGAGTTGCATTTGATGATATCGCTAGGGCAGTAGCTGTGGAGCGAAAGAGCATCAAAATTGAACAAAATTCTGATGCAGATATTTTGCAGGCCCGTGAATCTTTAGCTAATGGAGCTATCGACTTGGCGGTAACCCAAATTCTGCAGGCTGACCGAATGGACCGTGACACTTCATTACGAACAGAGGTGCACTCGTTAATTGTGAAACTTGGTGAATTGGCGGCAACTCCAAAAATAGACTTGCATGCCTTACTAGCGCCATCCGTAGAACTTCTCCTTGAGTTACGAAAGCAGGCGCGTGTCGATGGCCGCTGGGATCAAGCCGACTTGATTAGGGACGCACTCGTGAGTCAAGGTATCTCCTTGAAGGATTCCCCGGAGACCACAATCTGGGAGTTGACAGATTGATGAGTGCTGGCCCTATTGCACTGGTTGGCTCTGGAGAATATTTGCCCGTAATGCAATCAGTTGAAGCTTCACTTTTAATTGGTCGCAGCCCAAAGTATGTTCAAATTCCTACCGCCGCAGCGCCTGAGGGTGAAAAGTCTGTGCAGTACTGGGTGAACTTGGGAATTGAGCAGGCTCAGCGAATCGGGGTAGAAGCTGTGCCAGTCATAGTGCAATCCAGACTTGATGCTGACTCGGTTGAATTAGCCAGAAAAATCGATGATGCGGGGCTGATTTATCTATCTGGTGGCAACCCGTCTTTTTTGGCTAACACATTGCGCGACACATTAGTTTGGCGCGCAATCGAGTCTGCTTGGAAATCTGGCGCCGCCCTCGCTGGTTGCAGTGCTGGTGCCATGGCGCTTGCCGATCACATACCTGGCCTACGCTTAACTGCGCATGCTCCTACAAAAGGTTTAGGTACTTTGCCACATATTCGAGTGCTGCCACATTTTGATCGAATGTTTGCACACGTGCCAGACTTTTTTGCCCGATTTATGAATGTTCCAGATGGTGTCACCGTGGTGGGAATTGATGAAGACACAGCGATTGTTGGTGGACCATTTGAATGGGAAGTTCAAGGCAGACAATCTGCTTGGTTATTTGTCGAAGGCCACCGAGTTGAGTTCCCTTCGGGAACCAAATTGATTACCGAGTAAATTACTTGCTAGCTTTCACGAAACATAATGTCAGTATCCCAATGCGTGAATCCTACGGATTCGTAAAGGCCAATTGCTTGCTGATTTGAAGACTCAACATAGAGCATGGCCGCCGGAAGTCCTTGATCGCGTAAATATGCCAATCCGCGGGCGGTTAGCGCTTTACCCAGACCCAGGTTCTGAAAGCTAGGCAGCACACCCAAAACATAAAGTTCACCCATTTCCGGATGGTGATGGTCGCCATGTTTGTGACCACCATGAATCTTGGTCCAATTAAAGCCAACGATTTCATCAGCAGAGTTAGTTGCGATGAAAAATCCAGCTGGATCGAACCAGGCTTCTCGCATCCGAATGGCCAGGTCTTCTGCAGTCCAATTTCCTTGATCTGGGTGATTGCGGAAAGCTGCCTGGTTAGCCACAAGCCACTGTGCTTCATCTTGGCCCACGATGAAAGTTCGAATTATGAAATTTGTCGGTGAAGATACATCGGGGATGTCTGCAAAGAGTGAGCGTCGCATTTGCCATAGTTCGCGAATTTTTCGGTATCCCAACGTGCGCGCGAGTAGATGAGCAGTTGTGTTTATGCCATGTGCCCATAGGCGGATTGGTTGGCCGTCTGTTAGTTCTTCGGCTGCCTTAACTAACGCAGTGCCTAATCCCTTGCCTCGAGCATTTGGTTCCACGGCAACCTCAACAGCAGGTCCAGAAACGGTGTCGGTTACATCAAGGTGTAAGTAACCGACTAAATTTCCGTTCCGATCTCTTGCCAGTAACTGGATTGCATCGTCATCTCCACCGTGATGTAAGTGAATAAGGACATGTTCTCCTAAAGGCGACATACCATCTTCAATTGCCACAGCGGCTATCAATGTTTTTACTTCAGCAACTTCATTATGAGTTAGAGCGCTGTGTTGCGTGATGACGAAGTCCATAGCACGCGTCAATTTCAAACTAGCGAGTCTTCGGTTGCTTCAGAATTTCCTGCAACAAATCGATAGCCAACATTTCGTACTGTGCCAATCAATGATTCGTTTTCCACTCCGAGCTTTGCGCGTAGCCGTCTGATGTGAACATCAACAGTACGAGTGCCTCCGAAGTAGTCGTAGCCCCAAACTTCCTGAAGCAGCTGCGATCGGGAAAATACCCGACCTGGATGCTGCGCCAAATACTTCAATAATTCAAATTCTTTGTAGGTTAGGTCCAAAATCCGGCCACGAAGTTTGGCAGAGTATGCAGTTTCGTCAATCACTAGCTCGCCAGCGTGAATTTCAGCCTGCGTTGCTTGCGGGTTCTCAATAGCAACTCGTCCCACTGCTAATCGGATTCGAGTCTCAATTTCTGCTGGACCAGCAGTATCAAGAATGACATCTGATATTCCCCAGTCTGAAGCGATTGCTGCTAGGCCACCCTCGGTGGAAATCACCATAACTGGTGATGCGTTTCCAGTCGCCTCCATCAAACGACAAAGACTTCTAGCTGCTGGGAGATCAGTTCTAGCGTCAACCAAAATCAGATCGCATGGAGGCGCGGATAGCAGTGCTGTTGGCTCAGGGGTCATGGTCTTGACATGATGGCTGAGCAACTCAAGACCCGGCAGAACCGAGACGGATGGCGTAACAACACGGGTCAATAACAAAATGGTTGCCATGTCTTGCCCGCCTGACTTTTTCGGTTAACAATGAGTGTAACTGTAGGCATGAGTGGGCTGCATTTCGGGTAATTCAGTTTCCAGAAAGAGCCTCAATAGTTGCTAGAACTTCCTGCTTCTTGGGTACTCCAACCGCTTTTCCTACAATTCGCCCTTTGCCATCAACTACGAGTGTCGTTGGCGTGCGCGTGACATGAAGCCGCCGCACCAAATCGAGATGTGACTCGGCATCAATTTCAATGTGGCCAATACCTTCGGCATTCTGTATCAGGCTGCCAAGTAAAAGTTTGGTGGCCCGACATGGTTGACAGAAAGCGCTCGAGAATTGAATGAATGTTGCCCGCTGTCCTAGTGGTTTGCCCAAATCAGACTCGGAAATTTGCAGATCTCGAATGGTTTTCCTAATGTGTCCAGATCTAAAGTGCATAACTATTCCAATGACTGTTGATACTGCAAGCGTGATTACTGCTAGCTTCAGGCCAGTATCCATTTGGTACCCCTAGGGAAGAAAGTCTCAGACGACTAGGTTAATGGAAGAAGCACACATGTTTTTCTGCAAATGGTTTGCAATAGCACAAATTTGATTTCGCAGAGATCGAAACCTCGCTTAGAGTAAAAGGGTGCCACATAGCCCATTGCTAACCAAACGTCGCGTCGTTGACTTTGGTCTTTTGAGTTCCGCTATGTGTAGTTGCTCTTAATTCGCAGCCGGTTTTGGCTGCTTCCAGCCGAAAATCTAGCAAAGGAATTAAATGAGCAAGCAAATCGATCCACGTGGCCCAAGGTTCGGGGCAGTCATCACAACTGCAGTTGTTGCGATGGCACTTATTACTCTGCCCACCACAACTTCGGTAGTTTTACTCGGCGTTCAGCTGGTGGCACATGGGCTCGGAGCTTTTGTCGGATTGTCGGCTCAGCCTTACGGTGTTATTTATCGCAAGTTCGTCCAGCCACGCTTAGCAAAACCAACTGAGCTTGAAGACGAGGCACCGCCAAAGTTTGCCCAGTTAGTTGGATTTACCTTTGCATTAGCAGCTCTTGTCGCGATAGGGCTAGACCAGCAAGTCCTAGCGCAAGTGATTGTGGTGCTACATCTTGCAGCCTCATTTTTAAATGGAGCATTCAATTTCTGCCTCGGATGCCAAATGTATTTAATTGGCAAACGAGTCTTTTCAAACTAAGTAACAAGATACAAGGAGAAAATAATGGCACGCAACGAAGTTCTCGTTGATACCGAATGGGCTGTTGCCCACATTGACGACCCAAAAATTGTTTTCGTCGAGGTTGATGAAGACACCGCTGCATATGAAGCGAATCACATCCGTGGCGCAGTCGGCCTAAATTGGCGGACCGAATTGCAAGATGGTTTGCGTCGCGACATCATTGGCAAGGAATCGCTTGAAGCTCTGCTATCAGCAAAAGGTATTTCAAACGATGACACCATAGTGCTCTATGGCGGTAATAACAATTGGTTTGCCGCTTATGCCTACTGGTACCTGAAGCTTTATGGACATCAGGACGTGCGTTTGCTTGACGGAGGTCGCAAGAAGTGGGAACTTGAAGGTCGCGAATTAGTTAGTGAAGCAACCGTTCGTCCGGTAACTAATTATGTAGCTACAGATCAGGATCGTTCATTGCGCTCGTTCCGCGATGACGTGCTAAATGCGATTGGCACCAAGAATTTGGTCGATGTTCGCTCACCAGATGAGTATGCGGGTCGCCTTTTAGCCCCAGCACACCTACCACAAGAGACCTCTCAGGTAGCAGGACACGTTCCTACGGCGGTAAACATCCCATGGAGTAAGGCTGCGAACGAAGATGGCACCTTCAAGTCCGATGATGAGTTGAAGGCGCTATACGAAGGTGCTGGCGTTGACCTAAATAAGGACACCATTGCCTATTGCCGAATTGGTGAGCGCTCTTCACATACCTGGTTTGTACTGCGCGAATTACTTGGTATTGAGAATGTGACAAACTATGACGGTTCATGGACCGAATACGGTTCACTTGTTGGCGTCCCAGTAGCGCTTGGCGACGCACCAGGAAAAGCATGAGCTCCTGTGGCGCCGTAGTCGGCGGCGTTTCTCTCGACCATGTAGATGTGACAAAGCAAGCGGTTATTCAAGGAGTAATCAGTACAACGACTGGACCGGTTGCCACTGGCTATGCACGGCTAAATGATCGTAATGGAGATTTTGTTGCTGAAGTTCCCCTTTCAGCGCGGGGCGAATTCAGATTTTTCGCCGCTCCTGGTCTTTGGACAGTAGTTGCACTCGTGCCAGGCGGTACATCTAGAACAGAAGTAAAAGCTGAACTAGGTCAGATTGCCGATTTAGACATCACGATTTAACCATTAAGTAGCCAGATGCGCCCACAACCAATGCGTTGTGGGCGCATCGTTTGTTGTCCACTAATCTTGAGTAGTTGCAGCTGATACGCAAAATTATTTAAGGTCAAGGAGAATCCATGCCAGCCATAGTGCTTGTGGGTGCCCAGTGGGGCGATGAAGGCAAGGGTAAAGCAACTGACTTACTAGGCGGTCGTGTTGACTATGTAGTGCGCTACCAAGGCGGCAACAATGCTGGCCACACCGTTGTCATTGGCGACAAGAAATTTGCCTTACATTTACTCCCTAGCGGGATCCTCACACCAGAAGTTATTCCAGTAATTGGTAACGGTGTAGTTATTGATGCCGGTGTTCTATTTCAGGAAATTGAAGGACTTGAATCGCAAGGTGTGGATACTTCACGCTTAGTTATTAGTGCGAATGCACACTTAATTACTTCATATCATGTGACCCTAGATAAGGTAACAGAACGCTTCCTCGGAAAGTCCAAAATCGGTACTACTGGTCGAGGGATAGGTCCAACTTATTCAGACAAAATTGCACGTCTAGGTCTTCGGGTACAGGACCTATTCGATGAAAAAATCTTGCGCGAAAAAATTGAAGGCTCTCTTATGAGCAAAAACCAAGTTCTGGTGAAAGTGTTTAATCGGCGTGCCATTGCAGTTGATGAAGTTGCTGAGGAATTACTGGGATACGCAGAGCGACTTCGTCCTTACATCGCAGACACTGCGCTGCTACTGAATAATGCTCTCGACCAAGACAAAGTTGTGCTACTCGAGGGCGGACAAGGAACCCTACTTGATGTGGACCATGGTACCTATCCGTTCGTCACTTCGAGTAATCCGACCTCAGGAGGTGCATGCGCAGGATCAGGAATTGGTCCAACCAAAATAACGGGCGTCATCGGAATTTTGAAGGCGTACACAACTCGAGTTGGTTCAGGTCCGTTCCCAACAGAACTTCTAGATGAAGACGGTGAGCGCTTGCGCACAATTGGTGGCGAGCGCGGAGTTACAACTGGCCGGGCACGTCGTTGTGGCTGGTTTGATGCGCCCATCGCTCGCTACGCAACTCGGATTAATGGACTAACCGATATCTTTTTAACCAAACTTGATGTGCTCACAGGCTTTGATCAGATTCCGGTCTGTGTGGCCTACGACATTGATGGCACGCGAAGTGACGAGCTCCCAATGACGCAGACAGAGTTCCATCACGCTAAACCTATTTATGAAATGCTGCCAGGGTGGACCGAAGATATCAGTGGTGCTCAGTCGCTTGAAGATCTACCAGCTAATGCTCGAAGTTATGTGAAATTTCTTGAAGAGATCAGCGGAACACAAATAAGCGCTATCGGAGTTGGTCAAGATCGTAATGCCACCATTGCACTGCGCGATTTGATTCGTTAATCATATAGATCTGAGTTCCCTGAATTTGCACAGGGATGATTCGCTTTTTCGCCGCTAATACTGTTCGCCTCTAGCGGACAACTTTCCGATAAAACCCTAAAAATGTGGGAACACTATTGCTAAGCATTCGCAAGATGCCCAAGTCCGCAGGTATGAGTCACGCTTGCGGTCTAACATTAAGTCAAGAGTTATTGCAGGAGGAGTTGCACATGTTTGAGCGGTTTACCGATAGAGCCCGCCGTGTAGTTGTATTAGCGCAAGAAGAAGCGCGGATGCTCAACCACAATTACATTGGCACCGAACACATCCTTCTGGGTCTTATCCACGAAGGTGAAGGCGTCGCTGCTAAAGCCCTTGAGGGTATGGACATCTCACTTGAAGCAGTCCGAGCTCAGGTTGAGGAGATTATTGGTCAGGGCCAGCAAGCCCCCAGCGGACACATTCCCTTTACTCCACGTGCAAAGAAAGTTCTAGAGCTCTCTTTGCGTGAGGCACTGCAACTTGGCCACAACTATATTGGCACCGAGCACATCTTGCTTGGCTTGATTCGCGAAGGCGAAGGAGTTGCGGCGCAGGTGCTGGTAAAGCTTGGAGCGGATTTAAATCGAGTGCGCCAGCAGGTGATTCAGCTACTATCTGGATACCAAGGTGAGAAGAATCAAGGTGCGGGCTCTGGTCAAGGCGAAGGTACTCCTTCTACGTCTTTGGTTCTCGATCAATTTGGTCGCAACTTAACTCAGGCTGCACGCGATGGACAATTAGATCCAGTGATCGGTCGCGCCCAAGAAATTGAACGCGTGATGCAAGTGCTCTCGCGTCGAACAAAAAATAATCCAGTGCTAATTGGTGAGCCTGGTGTTGGCAAGACTGCTGTTGTTGAGGGACTTGCGCAAAACATCGTTAAGGGAGATGTTCCCGAAACCTTAAAAGATAAGCAGTTGTACTCGCTTGACCTTGGTGCGCTTGTTGCCGGATCACGTTACCGTGGCGACTTTGAAGAACGTTTAAAGAAAGTCTTGAAAGAAATTCGCACTCGCGGTGACATCATTATTTTTATTGATGAAATGCACACTTTGGTCGGTGCCGGAGCTGCTGAAGGCGCTATTGATGCAGCCAGCATTCTCAAGCCGATGCTTGCCCGTGGCGAACTTCAGACCATCGGCGCAACCACTTTGGATGAGTATCGCAAATACATTGAAAAGGATGCCGCACTAGAGCGTAGGTTCCAGCCGATTCAGGTAAACGAACCGAACTTGGCACACACTATTGAAATTCTCAAGGGATTGCGCGATCGGTACGAGAATCATCACCGAGTAACAATTACCGATGCAGCACTTGTGGCAGCAGCAACGCTTGCCGATCGATACATCAGCGATCGTTTCTTGCCTGACAAGGCTATCGACTTAGTTGACGAAGCAGGTGCGCGCCTTCGAATTCGAAGGATGACTGCGCCACCAGAGCTTCGCGAATTTGATGAAAAGATTGCTAATGCTCGATTGCAAAAGGAGTCGGCAATTGACGCCCAGGACTTCGAGCGCGCTGCTTCGCTACGCGATGATGAAAAAAATCTAATCGCAGCCAAAGCTGTTCGAGAAAAGGAATGGAAAGAGGGCGACCTTGATGTGGTTGCTGAGGTTGACGAAGACCTCATTGCCGAGGTGCTAGCAGCTTCAACAGGAATTCCAGTATTCAAGTTAACTGAAGAAGAATCTCAACGCTTGATTCACATGGAAGATGAGCTGCATAAGCGAGTTATCGGACAAGAGCAGGCAATCAAGGCATTGTCACAAGCGATCCGTCGCACCCGAGCTGGACTAAAGGATCCAAAGCGTCCTGGTGGCTCATTTATCTTCGCTGGTCCATCCGGTGTTGGTAAGACTGAACTTTCCAAAACACTCGCTGAGTTCCTATTTGGTGATGAAGATTCACTGATTCAGTTGGACATGTCTGAGTACGCCGAGAAGCATACAGTTTCGCGTCTATTCGGATCGCCTCCAGGCTATGTGGGATACGAGGAAGGTGGCCAGTTAACCGAAAAGGTTCGCCGCAAGCCATTTAGTGTCGTGCTTTTTGATGAAATCGAGAAAGCTCACCCAGACATCTTCAACTCGCTACTTCAAATTCTTGAAGATGGTCGATTGACTGACGCCCAAGGACGGGTTGTTGATTTCAAGAACACCGTAATCATCATGACTACTAACTTGGGTACGCGTGACATCGCCAAGGGAGTCAGCCTGGGCTTTGCCGATAGCGCTGACTCACAGTCTTCGTACGATCGAATGAAAGCCAAGGTCAACGATGAACTCAAGACCCATTTCCGTCCAGAGTTCTTGAACCGCATTGATGATATTGTGGTCTTCCATCAGTTGAGCCAGGATGAAATCATCGAAATCGTTGACCTCATGATTGATCGTTTGGACAACCGTCTGCGCGATAAGGACATGGCAATTGAGTTGACTCCGGCAGCCAAGCAGTTGTTAGCTAAGCGAGGCTATGACCCAGTTCTCGGCGCAAGGCCGCTGCGTCGGACAATTCAACGCGAAATCGAAGATCCGCTATCTGAGAAGATGCTGTTTGGTGACTTAAAGCCAGGCGAAATCGTCATCGTAGATGTTACCGGGTCCGGAGCTGAAGAAGCATTTACTATCCGCGGTGAATTCAAGGGCGAACTCAGCGACGTAGTTATTGATGTTGCTCCGGTGGCTGAAGCCTAAATTACCAAAATTTAACTAACCCCCGAGGCAAACTCCTTGGGGGTTAGTTTTCGGTAGGGCAATTTGCATTGTCCAAGGGCGATTAGTGAAACAAAACTGGAGTCGGGCAGAATTGACCTATGACTTACAAACTTATTTTGGTTCGCCATGGGGAAAGCCAATGGAATGAAAAGAATTTATTCACTGGCTGGGTAGATGTAGATCTAAATGAAAAGGGCCTAACCGAGGCCAATCGGGCTGGTGAATTAATCTCGGAAAGTGGCATCTTGCCAGATGTCCTGCACACTTCACTTCTGCGTCGAGCCATAAAGACCGCAAACATTGCTCTTGATGTTGCTAGTCGCCATTGGATTCCAGTGAGCCGCTCTTGGCGATTGAATGAGCGGCATTATGGTGCATTGCAAGGTAAAGATAAGGCACAAACTTTGGCCGAATACGGCGAAGAACAGTTTATGTTGTGGCGACGCTCGTATGATGTGCCACCACCAGCTATTGCTCAAGATGACGAATATTCCCAAACTCATGATCCACGATATTCAGACATCCCGGCCGATCAACGTCCTGCAACAGAATGTTTGGCAGACGTTGTCCGCAGGATGTTGCCTTACTGGGAATCAAACATTGTTCCAGATTTGAAGCAAGGGAAAACTGTGATGGTAGCAGCTCATGGAAATTCATTGCGGGCGTTAGTTAAACATCTTGATGACATTAGTGATGAAGATATAGCCGGCTTAAATATTCCAACTGGAATCCCATTAGTTTATGAACTCGATGAAAACCTGAAGCCGATTACTGCTGGCGGCACATACCTAGATCCCGAAGCAGCGGCAGTGGCCGCAGCGGCAGTGGCCAATCAGGGCAAGAAGTAGGGCCTAAAAAAGAACGGGTAGCATGATGGCTACCCGTTCTTTTTATTGACCTTTACCTAGCACTCCTTGAAGTAACTTTTCGGTAGGCAGTTACGGCCAAAGACGGGCCAATGATGACCAAGATAACCGCAAGGGCTGGCCAAACAACTTTGCTACCTTGCGGTGCAACATTTATTTGTACTGCTTTCACTGGTGATTGATTGTTGTCTAGGACAGTTCCAGTTCCTGTTGTCGTGCCAGTACCATCGGTTCCAGTTCCTGTTGTCGTGCCAGTACCATCGGTTCCAGTTCCTGTTGTCGTGCCAGTACCATCGGTTCCCGTTCCAGAGCCAGTGAATCCACCTGTTCCACTATTGCCAGCACTATTCGCACCCTCACCCAGCTTTCCAGTAAAGGTTGGGTTTGCACAGTTTTGCGCAGTTGGCTTAGCTGGAATTTTTATGTGTCCAGGAATATGAGTTATCGCATCAAAGACAACCTGAACAAGCACAGGTGGCAGCGGAGCATAACCAAGTACCGCAGCCTTTTGCTGACCTTCACAAGCGAAGTAACGAACGTAAGAAGACAGCACCGCACCCTTATCGTTAGGTAGCCCAGTGTCCTTGTTAGTGACCATGTATGAGTATGACGAAATTGGGTAGGCATTTGCATTGGTGTTGTTGTAAACACCAGTCAAAATCTGGGTGTTATCTGGATTAAGACGGGCAGCCTGAAGTGCGACTGAAACATTTTCTGGAGTCGGTAACACATACTTGCCTGATTTATTTTTAACTGCTGCAACTGGGAAACCTCGCTGCAATGCATAACCAGTTTCTACGTAGCCAATAGCTCCAATACCTGTTGATCGGTTAGCTACGTAGTTAGCGACGCCATCAGATCCCGTCTGGCCAACAAAACCCGTTGCAACTGGATAGTTCGAGGTGCCTGCTGTTGTTGGAATACCGTTGTCATCAGCAAATGGGCTCCAGTAGGCAGATTCTTGCTTTGCCAGGAAAGCAGAGAACTGAGCCGAAGTGCCAGATCCGTCTGAGCGAACTACTGGCGTGATGGCTCGAGAGGGAAGAGCTTTGCCCCCGTTGTCTGCAGCAATTTTCGGATCCGACCAGTTCTTGATTTTGCCAGTAAAAATCTGGGCGATAGTTTCTGGCGATAACTGCAGGCTGGTAATGCGTTTTCCCGTCGCATCAAGCAGGTTATACATGAGCGCGGTTCCACCAGCGACGATTGGGAAATACTGATAAGTCTTCTTCTGCGCCTCAAGTGAAGTTACTTCCGCCTGACCGGCAACGACGCCCGGATCCCCTTCTTTCGAGAATGGGATCTCGGTAACGGCAAAATCAACTTTCCCGGCAATGTATAGCGAGCGACCGGCAGAGGAGCCCGAGCCAGTGAAGTTAACTTTTAAGCCAAGTTTGCTTTTTACATCAGCTCGCCACTGATCGACGGCAATCTGGCTCCAAGTGGAACCGGCGCCTTGAATGGTCGGATTGTCGGCTAGCGCTGCGGTTGCAGTTCCAGTAGCCAATAATGCTGCGACTGAAACTGTCGCAAATTTGCCAAATACCTTCTTCATTATTTATCCGAATCTTCCGTTTACGTAGTCTTCAGTTCGTGGATCTGTTGGGTTGCTAAACATCCGATCAGTTGGACCCGCTTCAACAATGTGCCCAGGCTTATTTTCAGCAGCCAGGAAGAAGGCACATTGTTGTGAAACACGCTGTGCCTGTTGCATATTGTGGGTAACGATAACGATTGTTACGTTCGGTGAAATCTCCGCGATTGTCTCTTCAATACGCCTAGTTGATGTTGGGTCAAGTGCGCTACATGGTTCATCCATCAGGAGCACCTCTGGCTCAACGGCAAGTGAACGTGCGATACACAAGCGCTGCTGCTGTCCACCCGAAAGTCCCCCGCCAGCATCCTTGAGTCGATTAGCAACTTCATTCCAAAGTCCAGCGCGACGCAGTGCCGTCTCAACTATTTCGTCTTTGTTATCCATTTTCATGCCAGCTAATTTCAGCCCCGAAAGTACGTTGTCGTAAATGCTCATGGCTGGGAATGGATTTGGCTTCTGGAAAACCATTCCAACACGGCGCCGAGTATCGGTAGCTCGCAAAGTTGGGTCATAAATGTCATGGCCATCGAGGAGTACTCGGCCAGCTAGTGAGGCACCTGGCACTAGCTCGTGCATGCGGTTTAGTGTGCGCAAAAAGGTTGACTTGCCACAGCCAGAAGGCCCAATTAATGCGGTTACTTCCTTTGGCCGCATAACTAGTGAAACTCGGTCGAGCACTTTGCGTTCACCAAACCAGCAACTTACGTCTTGAGCGACCAAACCGCCACGAATTGAATCATCAAAGCTGAGGGCTTCTTGTGAATTAGTGGATGTTGTCGACATGTCTACCTCCGAGACTTAAGTTGTCGGGAACCGATAATGCGTGCTGCAGTAAAGAGCACTAGGACTAAAACAATTAGGACAAGTGCGCCAGCCCAGGCGCGGGTTTGTTGTTCGGCAAATGGATTTCGAATCAGCGTGTAAACAAAAAGAGGCAACGAAGACTGCGGACCAGCCAGAGGATTTGCGTTCATTGCCGAATTGCCGAACGAGGTCATAATTAGCGGCGCCGTTTCCCCTACTGCTCGGGCAACACCGAGGACTACCGAAGTCACTAGCCCAGCGCGAGCAGTAGGTAAAACTACCGACCAGGTAGTGCGCCATTCGGTGGAGCCCAGAGCTAGCGAAGCCTCACGTAAACCGTCGGGAACTAAGCGCAGTACTTCCTCGGAAGTTCGAGTGATTGATGGCAACATCAAAACTGACAGCGAGAGTGATGCGGCAAAACCGGAGAAGTCGTTGCCAAACTGAATGATCCACACTGAGTAAATGAATAGTCCTGCCACAATTGAGGGGACACCAGACATTGCATCGACAAAGGTTCGAACGGGCCTGCGCATCGGTCCACGAACTTCATTCAGAAATACAGCAGTAAGTACACCAAGTGGAACTGAAATGAGAATCGCGATCCCTACTTGCTGGATAGTTCCGACAATCGCATGCGCTGCGCCACCACCGAGATCTAGCGTGCCGGTGGCCGAAAGGTCTTTAACAAAGAAATCCCGATTCAGTCCTGGCAGGCCTTTTGCCACAATGTAAGTAACGATAAACAGCAGTGGGGCGAGTACGATTGCTGCTCCGGTGGCAACAATTACGGTGAACATCTTGTCTTTGGCCGCTAGTTTGCCTTCGTTCTGTCCGACCACAATTCGGTAAATGACTAGAAAAAGTACGTACCAAATAAAGCCCAAAGCGGGTTTATTTCTAACCGGGGTGAGTTGGTAAATCGCCAGCCAAGTCAGGACGCCAGAGGAGATAATGGCACCTACCATGAGTGTTATGTCATCACGGTGCCAACCGCGTCCAGTTCGCCGCGGTTCAAAGCCGACCTCAGGGCGTTCGCCAGTTACTACAGTCATTAGATTTCAACTCCCGCACCAGAACGAGATTTGGCGACAACTATTGATGCCAAGAAATTCACAATCAAGGTGACTACGAATAAGGCAAGACCGGCAGCCATGAGCGCGGATAGTGAAATGCCCGATGCTTCCCCGAACTTTAGGGCGATAAGGGCAGCTACTGAGTTGGTTCCGGTCTTTAAGATTTCAGAAGAAATAGTAAATGAGGGGCTGATAATTAAGGCCACAGCGATTGTTTCGCCTAGAGCGCGGCCCAGGCCGAGCATTGATCCACCGATTATGCCGCCACGACCAAACGGCAAGACAACTGTTCTTATCATGTCCCAGCGCGTTGACCCAAGTGCTAGGGCAGCCTCACGCTCACCGGGCGGTGCTTGGCTAAAAACTTCACGAACCACCGAAGCCGTGATCGGTAATACCATCAATGAGACCACGAATCCAGCCACAAAGGCAGAGCTGGTAAAAGTCGGCGAATCAACTTTAAAGATGGGAATCCAACTCAAGTTTGTGCTCAGGAATTCGGCAAAGGGAACCAGAACAGGTTGTAAAACGAATAGGCCCCACAGTCCATAAATCAAACTTGGAATTGCAGCGAGCAAGTCTACGAGTGCAGTTAGTGGCTTACGCAACTTTCGCGGAGCAAAGTCGGTCAAAAATAGGCCAATTGCAATGGCCAGGGGAATGGCAATTATCAGAGCGATTACTGCAATAACCACAGTCCAATAAATAACTGCAGCGATACCAAAAGATGCTGGGCTACCTTGAGGTTGCCATAAAGTTTTTGTGAAAAAGCCAGAGCCCATATAGCGCAGAGCATCGCTGGACCTGATTAGGAGAAATGCACCGATAAGAACCAGTAGAACGAGAGTTAATGCACCAGCACTTTTTGCTACTCCTCGGTAAATCCGATCAGCTCGAGTGCGCGAGGCAGCTACAGTGCGGGGTTCTTGCGGTGCGGTTACGTCCGTAGGTTGATCCCAATCAACAAGAGCTGGACCTTTATGCGGACCCGGCTGGTTAGGGCCATCGCTCATTTTCTACTCTCGTTTTCTTAGTTGATTTATTGTCTGAATCTCACCTTACAGGTTAGCTATTAGTAGTTTTATCCCGACAAAGTTAAGGCTGCCTTGACCCTAGGTGAACTCTTGGTGTACAAGGCCTTTTTGACTTGATTTAACCCCGGAATATGCGTGATGCTAGATTTTAATTACTGCATTCTGCTTAGACACAAATGCGCAGCTACGAGTGGAAAGTGAGATAAAAATGCCTGATTTTAGGCGTTTTACTCAGCGGAAATTTATTGCCACTTTCTGCTCGGTGGTATTTGCTTTTTTCTCTGCCTCCTTGGCAGTCGTTCCATCTGCATCTGCTGAATCGCCGCAAGTAAACCTCAGTCCACAAACCGGCCTCCGTGAGGGTCAGGTGGTCACTGTTACCTGGTCAGGGTTTGCCCCCTACCAATTGATTGCCATCCGACAGTGCGTAAATAACGCAACGGAGTCAAGCCAATGCTCAAGTGGTGCCGGTGGTTTAGTCCAAGAGATGAGCAGCGCCAGCGGCTCAGGATTGGCTTATTTTCAAGTGGTGTCTACCGAAGGAACGATTAATACGAGTTTGCCTGGCGCCAATGGAACTTCATGTGGTCCAAGCTCACCGTGTGATGTGGTCCTAACCAATCTCGAGGATCTAGGTAAACCAAATCTAGGGTTCGTTTTCCCGATTACATTTAAGCCCGAGGCAACCAGCTGCCCAACCGAGAATATGAATAACATCACAGGCGGCGGTAGCGGGGCGCTTAGCGCGATTATGCCCAATTGGCAGATAGCTCTCTGTAAAAGCTCAAATCGCGTGACCGTAGATTACCTTGCTACCCGTGGTGATGAAGGCGGTATGCAGGACTTCAATTGTGGGCTGATTGATTTTGCCGTTACTGAGGTCGCGGACGAGCACGGCGGTAAATGTCTAATGACCGACAAGGTGCGTTCGGCGGTTTATGTCCCAATTGCAAATTCGGCATTGGTTTTTGCCTACTCAATGCGTAATCGACTAGATCAACAACGACTTCCCGAAATCAATTTGACAGCAGACATGCTCGCTCACACTATGACCGGTCAGGCGCTTAGTTGGGGTAGCCATGCAGCCACTTCGACTAAAAATGTTGCGATTTATGCATTGAACAACTCTCGGTCACCACGGGTAACTAACGCTAGCGGGGATGGTACTAAAATCACCTTTGCAGCAAATGGAATATTCAATGTCGGCGATTCAGTGATAGTCGAGGATGTAAATCCATCTGGGTATAACAGCGAATATGAAATCACCAGTGTCACAAATGCCGACGATTCGGATCCGACAAAAGGTCAAACTTCATTTACCGTTGATGGCAGTTACAAACGTGCGTATGTCAGTGGCGGCTTGGTAAATCCAACTAACCAGTTGCCAGGCAGTATTTCGGTTTATGGTCGAGCGGATGCGTCTGGCTTGAACTTTTTGATGACGAGGTATTTTCTAGAGAAGGCAGCTGAGGCATTCCATGCCCCGGGGGGTCAATTCAGTGAAGAAGGTTTTCCTGCTCCGTCCCTCTACATGCCACTTGCAAACTCTTTAGACCCCGGTGCATTCAGGTCAAATTCGGATGCAGTTGTTGCTGCAATGCGAGGATCTGATGATCCAACTGGCGGTGTGGGATTCATCGCGCCAATGGATGCGGCAATCGCAAAATTTAGCGGCTTTCCTTCAGTATCAATTGCAAATAGTGACGGTAGTAAATTCATCGCTCCCACGACGGAATCTATTGGACTGGGTATTTCAGAAATGATTACCGATGAAAAAACTGGTGTAGCGTCAGCAAACCTTAACCCTGTGAATCCAAATGCCTACCCCTTAGTATTTACCGTTTATGCAATGGTTCCAACGGAAACTGAAACACAAAAAGCCGCAGATGCGCTAAAGGCGATGTTGGCCCACATCCGCGACAACAGTAAAAGCAGTGATGTGCCAAGTGGATTTGTCGCATTAACTGATGCGCAAAAGCAGCAAATATCTGGTGCAATCGCGAAGATCGCGGGCCCTGAGCCATCCCCATCTGCTACCCCGAGCAGTTCGGCCACGCCAGAACCAAATAATTCAGAGATTCCAGTCATTGACCCGGTGGATACTGATGGCGGAGACGGAACTGGAATCATTTCGATAGACAGCGGGATAACAAATGTCGGCGGAGGCGCTACTGTACTCAAAAAGTTGCCCTCAATTTTTGCTGCTCCATTTGTTCCGCACAATGGTTTAGCCGCAGGAGTTATTCCGGCACTAGTCTTGATTGGGGCGGCAGCTTCTGTAACGAGTTTGGTTCGCAAGCCGAGTGAGAGTTCTGGATAAAATGGATTTAGTTGAAGGTGAAGTAGCCACTAGTAAGCGACGACGTGGCTCATCTCAATTACTCTCGTACATAACCCTCGTGACCGTCGGAGTGTTAGTTGTTGAATTTCTGTTAGCTGTACTTTTGCAACAAAGATCTCAACAACAATTAACCTCTGAGTTCAAATCGGTTGTTGCTACAGCTGCTTCTGCAATCGGGCAATCGGATGTCAGTCCGCTTCCAGATACCGCGCCAGCATACGGATCGCCTGTGGCGCTGTTACAAATTCCGGCAATCGGCCTTACCCAAGTTGTTGTTGAAGGTGTAACAAGTAATTTCACTCAATTGGGTCCTGGTCATGTGCCGGGAACAGTTTTGCCGGGTCAGGCTGGAGAAGCGGTTATTGTCGGCCGACGAACCACGTTTGGCGCTCCTTTCTTTAAGGTGCCTGGACTTAAGCCAGGTACTGAGATTCGAGTAACGACCGTCGAAGGTCCGTCCCTTTATAAGGTGATAGGCCCGAAAGAGGCAGAGGCTGGCTCCGGTTCAAATATCTTGAAATTAGTAACTTCAAGCCCACCGATTTTAGCTTTTAAATCTGAAACAGTGACGGCTGTATTGCAGGCTAAGCCATACCCGGATACACCAAAAAATGCCAGAACGGCACCCAACACCAATCAATTCGCCCTGATGTTGCTCCTGCTCCAAGTGCTAGTTTTAGCACTGATTGCCAGTCGCGGGATTTACCAAAGATTCGGCGCCATGGTCGGCTGGATTCTGATTGCCCCGTTGGTCGCAGGATCCTTGGTTGCCCTGACTTTGGCACTAGACACCCTGCTGCCAGCCGGCATATAATCCTTAATTTTCAAGGGTTTTTCCTGTTTCCATTTGTTTACCTACATTTCAGCAACTTGCTAGATAACAATTACCAAATGGTTGCCTAGCCTCACTTAGATAAGGAGTGCTAGGAGAGGTTCCTGGCATTCTCTGAAAGAGGAAACACATGCGATCAATCGAAAGGTTCAGCAAGAGCATCAAAGTTGCTATTGCTGGAATTAGTCTCGTTGGTGGTCTTCTTGCAACAGCAATTCCTGCTAGTGCGATTACCACCGCCCCTGACCTATCAACAATGGATAAGACCATCGTTGGTTCCGGTTCAGATACCACCTATGACTTAATGATGGCCCTGGACAAGGTGTACAACGCAGCCAACGGTTGCGCCACCATTTGGGCATCATCTTCAAGCCAGCCTCGCAATGGTCAGTGCGATACTTCCGACCAGGCTTCAGGCAATGGCTCTGACAAATCAAGCTTCCCTTGGGTCAATGACAGCCACGCTGTAATCAAAGAGTTGTACCCAGTTGGTTCTGGCGCAGGTCAGACTGAATTGTGTAAGCAAGCTGAGACGAACACTCGTCAAGTTGACTTCGCACGTTCATCAAGTGGTCCAGCCACAAGCACAACTGCAGAAAAATGTTCTGATCTTAAGTACATTGCTTATGCAGAAGATGCGGTAACTTGGTACCACTTCACCAAGAACCCAGATGGTTCAGACACTGCCTCGAGTCGCATTGACTCAATCGACACCGACACCTTGAAGGCAATCTTCCGTGGCGAAGTAACCCTCTGGTCACAGCTAAACGGAAATGCTGGCGTGCTTGATGTTGATGGAAAGCCTTTCGCCACTGCTTCACCAGCAGCTTCAAATGAGGCTAATCCGTTGCCAGCTACCGGTATCGTTCTGTACACAACCCAGTCAAACTCGGGTACTTACAGCTACTGGACCAACTCAGCCCGCACTAACTCAGCAACAAAGATGAGTGCGCCTGCTGCATCTCCAGTTCCTTCCCAGACTGCCCCAGCTATCTACTCAACCGTTCAGGAAAACTTCCCTGCAGCGATCAAGTACGATGGCAACACCAACAACGCGATTTACTTCATGTCAGTTGGTCGTTACAAGCAGACTGCTGGTATCACGGACCAGGAAAATGCTTACTCTTCACGTACTGCAACTGGCAGCAAGAATGCTGGTGGCTATGAAGATGCGCTTGGCAAGATCAACGGAATTGCTCCTACCATTGCAAACATTGCAAAGGGTGCGGACAAGACCAGTGGTTACTTCCCATTCTCACGCGATGTTTACAACGTCACCCGTTACGCCTCTGCTGCAACCAATGCATATGTTGGTCCAAGTGGATTCCTGTGCACAATCACTGACACCACAAAGGACCGCATCAAGCAGGTTGGGTACCGGTCACTGATTGAAAGTGCAATTAAGTCTGAAGGCTTCGCACCACTGCCAGTATCCGCTGGCTCATACTGCCGCGTGCGTAACCCGAACACAGCAGTCACGCCAAATGATGCAACTGCACCTACAGTAACCTTGGCTTCACCATCGCCGAGCGCTAACACTGCCGGTGAGGCCACCTTCACAATCAACTTCAGCGAGCCAGTTCGCATGACTGACGCAAGCAAGTTGACTGTTACTCAGACTGGCAATAGTTCTCTAGTTGTATCTACCACTGCTACAAATAGCAAGGGTGTGGCAGTAAGTGCATTTGATGCCGGTAACACCAATGATTTGGATCCTTATGCAAATAAGGTTGTTTCAAACATCGCTGTTAAGGTAACTGGAATCGCTTACGATGGCGACGGAAGCAAGCCAGTAAGCCTGTCGCTTGCTGCTGGTGCAGCTGCTGACCGTGCAGGTAATTCAACTGCTGCCTTCTCAGCGAGCGTGCTAAGCAACACCCCAGCTGCTGACACAACTGCTCCGGTTATCACCGTAGATGCCGCATCGAAATATGCAACCACTCTTGCCACTGGCATCGGATCTTTCATCCTCAACTTCAGCGAACCAGTTCGCGAAGTTGACTTGAGCAAGTTCCATGTCATTAAGAACGTAGCAAACGTGGCACCGGTTGAAATCCTGAACCAAGCTCCATTAGCTGTCACTTCATGGACGAATTACTCATGCACCACGGTCAAAGAGCCAACTGTATGGGGTCCATGTAACTTCTGGGCGAACAATCAGGTAGACAATCCGAATGGATTATTCGCAGTAACTGCAATGACTGTTCGGGTCAAGGCCTCTGCAATAACCAATGCATCATTAGCAATTGATGCAGGTGCATTTAAAGATGCCGCAGGCAATGCAAGTGCTGCACGCATCATCAAGAAGAACATTAATGCTACGGATTCAGCTGCTTCAGGCACTTGGACCGCAAGTGGTAGTGACTTCGTATCAACATCAGCCAATGCGTCACGTACCCAGTACATCTTCGGCACCTCGGTGACCGTTGTTCTGGGCAAGGATGTCAAGGGCGGAAAGGTTAGCGTGCTAATCGATGGCGTTCAGTATGCCGTAGATCCAACCTTGGTAACAGGGAACAAGATTAGTTGGGACCTAAATGGATCAGGAACTGCAACTGTTGCAGTAACTGGCCTAGCGAATGGTTACCACACTGTTGTTGTCAAGAACCTTGGTAAGTCACCAACTGCTACTGGCACAACTTCAGAACAGAACACCTTCACCAAGGTGACTGTAAAGTCAATTAGCTAATAGCCATAAAGTTGAGGGGGTCCTGGGCAACCAGGGCCCCCTCTTCATTTTGTATTGGGCTCAGGTTCAAGTTCGGAATTCTTGGTCAAAAAACCTAGGGTCAGTAGCCAGCAACTGCGCGGTGATAAACGTTTAGCAAGTTGTCCGTAGTTTGATCCCAGTCAAATTTGGCTGCATGGCCAATCGCCCCCTGGCTTAAATTCGCAGCTAAATAGGGGTTCGACAAAATTCGCAAGATTGCACTTGCCCAATCACTGGGCGCGTGACCGGAAACCAAGATGCCGCTCACCTCGTCAGCAACCGTTGTGAGTAAACCGCCAACTTTGGTAGCAATAACTGGAGCTCCACAGGCTTGTGCCTCGAGAGCTACTAGTCCAAAAGATTCGCTGTAGGAGGGCACGGCACATATGTCGCAGGCTTGGAACCAAGTCACCAATTCTTGGCGATTAAGCGGTGGCACAAACTTAACTAAGCTCGCAATGTTCAACTCGTCGGCGAGCTCCCGTAATGAATTTGGTTGATCCAAGCCAGTGCCTGATGGCCCACCACAAATAGCCACTACCAAATCTGATGCGAAATCGGAGTTATGTTGCACTAATTCTGCAATTGAGCGCAACAGCACATCCGGACCCTTAAGAGGTTGAATACGACCAACGAACAGTATGAGCTTCGCAGATTGGGCAATCCCCAACTTAGTTCGAGCCAATGATTTATCGCCTGGGACAAATTCAGTTAAGTCAACTCCAGGATTTATTACTGCGACCCGCTTTGGATCGGCATGGTAGAGGTCAATGAGTTCCTTAGCCTCTTGGTCTGTATTGGCAACTAAATAATCTGCGATTGCGACAACTTGCTCTTCGCCAATTTCTCGGACGGCAGGTTCAGGGGAATCGCCGCCAGCTAGTGAAGAATTCTTAACTCGAGCCATAGTGTGCATCGTGTGGACTAGAGGCACATTCCAGCGCTCCTTGGCCAGCCATCCGACCTGTCCAGATAACCAGTAATGGCTGTGAATCAAATCGTAAAATCCCAAATCCTTACTAGCTTCGGCCCTGAGCAACCCTGCCGTGATTGCGCACAATTGCGCGGGCAGATCCTCTTTACTGAGCCCTTCAAATGGGCCAGCGGGAATGTGCCTTACCTGAACTCCTGGCGCCAACTGAACAACTTCGGGGTCCGCGGCGGTGGTTGCTCGAGTAAAAATCTCAACTTCAACCCCTCGGCCCGCAATTCGCTTGGCCGTTTCGGCTACATAAACATTCATGCCACCGGCATCGCCAAACCCAGGCTGATGTAGCGGTGAGGTATGAATTGACAAAATTGCAATTCGGTCAAGTTTTTTGCTCATGAAGTATCAGGTCAAATCTAACCAAAATCGCTTGATGGTGTCAGTTAAACCTAGAAAGCGCAGGATCTAGAAGCACTTAGTGGCCGTAAGGTTCGCCCGTAACAATATGTACTAATCGACGAGCAACTGTCACGGCGTGATCGCCAAATCTTTCGTAAAAGCGAGACAGCAGGGTCACATCAATGGCGGCTTCAACACCATGTTCCCAACTATCGGATAGTACTGTCATGAATAGTTCACGATGTAGTTTGTCCAATTCGTCATCGTAGATTGCGATTTGCTCGGCCATACTTGCGTCGTTGTCTTGAATAACCTTGCCCGTTTCCTGCACAATCTTCAAAGCAGATGTGCCCATTTTGCTAAATGTGGCAACCAGTTCAGCTGGAATAGCTGGATTCGGGTATCGAAGCCTCACCTGCTTGGCAATGTGTACCGCAAGATCGCCCATGCGCTCAAGGGAAGTGGCCATTCGAACGGCACTCATGACAGTACGCAATTTACGAGCCACAGGAGCTTGGGTGGAAGTTATGAGGAAGCATTTGTCTTCAATGCCGGCATTTAGCTCATTAAGTGGCTCATCACCACTAATTACCTGTTGAGCTAATGCGAGGTCGCCATTTAGTAGCGCGGAAGTGGCATCAGAGATGGCTCGGCCAACCAGTTCGGTCATTTTTACCAAATCTGCATTTACATCAACTAGGTCAACTGCACTCATTTCCGACATAGTGACAGTGTAGCCAGACTTATTGGGTCACCCGCCGATTTACACTCGTGAACACGAATAAAACTAAAGGGAAATTTTCTCAACCTTTTGGGTTAATAGATAGAAAACTGTGGTGTTGAGAATTTCAAGTAACGGGAAAATCAATCTATCCTTAGAGTGTGTCAACAACATTGTGGTCATTAGCGGTAATCGCTTCTTTGGCCATCGGACTTGGACTTGGTCAGTTCTTTCGACCAAAGTCGGCTGAGGTACAGCCAGTTGAATCAGTCGACCAAGTTTCCGCTCTCGGAAACATTTTAGATGTTATTCCAGATGCTGCCGCGGTAGTCGATCGCGACGGAAATGTATTGGCAGCGAGTACCAATTGCGTAGCCATGGGGTTGATTGTCAGCGACCGGCTAGCACCAATAGAACTTCGTGCGTTGAATCAAGAAGCGCATCGGCTGCAAAAAACAATGGGTAGAGATGTAGTTATCAAGCGCAATCTGACTGGCCTTGGGGAATGGGAAGCTCGTCTTCAAGTTAGCCCTCTCGACTTCAGTAAAGCATTGGTTATCGCTCAGGATCTCAGCGAAGAGCGTCGGCTGAACGAAGTACGCAGAGATTTTGTTGCCAACGTAAGTCACGAACTGAAGACTCCAGTTGGCGCATTATCTTTACTTGCCGAAGCGGTTCAGGCTGCTGACGGCGATACTGAGCGGGCACGAAATTTCGCGGCCCGTATGCAAATTGAAGTGCGGCGCCTAACTGCGATGCTCTCAGACTTGGTCGAACTTTCTCGGGTACAAGATGATGCTCCACTGCAGCACTCAAATCCTGTCTTGGTAGAAACCATTATTAACGAAGCGGTTGATGGCATGAAGATAACGGCAGATCAACGAAAGATCCAGGTTGTTGTTTCCGAAGATGTTGCGGTCGGAAAAATTCTTGGCGATGAGTCCCAATTGGTCGCCGCCTTGCGTAATCTGATTTCGAATGCAATCAAATATTCACCTACCGGCACTCGAGTTGGTATTGGTGCGCGTCGCACGAATGACTCGATTGAGATCTCAGTTACCGATCAAGGTCCCGGAATTTCCGAAGAAAATCAGCTGCGGATTTTTGAACGGTTTTACCGAGTTGATCCAGCTCGTAGTCGCGAAACAGGTGGAACTGGCTTAGGTTTAGCGATTGTGAAGCATGTTTGCGCAAATCATGGTGGCGATTGCTTCGTCTGGTCCCGCGAGGGCGAAGGATCCACATTTACCCTTCGATTTCCGGCATACCTAAACGGGGGCTCACAAAGCCCAGAAGTGAAGGCATCATGACCCTGGTGTTAATCGTTGAAGATGAAGAGTCCTTCCGCGAGGGTTTAGAGTTCATGCTTACGCGTGAGGGATTTGACGTTGCCATCGCTAGCGATGGCACAGCAGGTATCGCCGAATTCGACAAATCTAATCCAGATTTAGTTCTACTGGACTGGATGTTGCCAGGCGCATCAGGAATTGAAGTTTGTAAATACATTCGTTCGAAGTCACTTAGCGTTCCAGTGATTATGTTGACGGCGAAAGATACCGAAGTAGATAAAGTTGTAGGACTTGAATTAGGCGCAGATGACTATGTGACTAAGCCATTCTCAACGCCTGAGCTTCTTGCTCGAATCCGTGCTGTATTGCGTCGCGGTGGTGAAGTTGATGTGCCTAACTCATCCATTCTGGAAAGTGGCCCGATTCGTATCGATGTCGACCGACACACAATCTCAGTAAATGGCGAGAAAGTCTCGATGCCGCTCAAGGAATTTGAGTTACTCGAATATCTCATGCGTAATTCTGGCCGAGTGTTAACTCGGGGACAATTAATGGATCGGGTCTGGGGTTCTGATTACTACGGTGATGGCAAAACTTTGGATGTTCACATCAAGCGGATCCGATCAAAGATAGAACCAGATCCAGCTAATCCGGTTTATCTGACTACAGTTCGTGGCTTAGGCTATCGCTTCGAATCTTAGTTCAAGCACCTCTGCGCAAACCCTAACGGAACGGGATGTGCTCCCCGCCAAGATCACTGAAAATAATGTCTGAATACATTCCGTCATTGTTCTCAACTAGCAAACTCATGGGCACTGGCGCATTGTTTTGGAAATCTAGTTGCACTCGGACAAATGTTCCAGCAGCGACTTCATCGTTAAGTTCGATGGGCAAGATGTTTTGCTTGGGTAGCCCAAACTGCACGGGCTCTTGTGGGCCTAGCGCTATCTCGTAAGGAACCGACTTGCCGGCATCGGTTTCAATTTCCAGGCCAGTCAAGCTATCCGCATCTTCAGCGGTATTAATAATTGTGGCCACTAATACTGCCTTTCCAGAAGTCTTGGCGTCCTTAACGATGATTGCATTTCGCACCTGAATAGCATCTACATCAGCAGACCGGCCATTTCCAGAAACTCTTTGTTTATTGGTGGCCGCATTGAATCCAGCTGCACAAGCTGAGGTTAGAAGTCCAATGACGATTAAAAGTGCTGCCAATTTGAAACCCTTACCAGACACGTTAATCCTCTTCCACTGCGGTGATTTATTAATAAGTCTACTTAACCAACCAGTTCGTCTTTGCCAAGGGATATGCCCTTATTCTCAAAGCCTTTCAGGCTCATCTGATTGCCACTCATTCGTGGTAGAATTTAACTAATTCGTATACAAAAGGACATTCATGCCATACAAAGTTGGTGAAACCGTAGTGTATCCGCACCACGGCGCTGCAGACATCATCGCAAAAGAAAAGCGCATCATTCAAGGCGAGGAGCGCGAATATTTAGTTCTCCAAGTACATCAGAGTGAACTGACTGTGCGAGTGCCTTCGGACAATCTTGATTTAGTTGGAGTCCGTGATGTAACAAGTCCCGAAGGTTTAGAAAGAGTATTTGGGGTATTGCGTCAACCTTATGTTGAAGATCAGTCAAACTGGTCTCGTCGGTTCAAGGCGAACACTGAGAAGCTCTCGTCCGGCGATGTCATCAAAGTCGCCGAAGTGGTTCGTGATCTGTGGCGTCGGTCTCAGAAAAAACCGCTTTCGACCGGTGAAAAAAGTATGCTTGCCCGTGCTCGTTCGCAGCTAATCAGCGAGATTGCCCTGGCACAGCGCACAGATGAAACCGCGGCTGAAGTAACACTTGACGAGGTTTTGGCCTCCTGATGACCAGCGTCGCTGCCAGCCGAGTAGCGGCCCTTATCCCCGCTGCCGGACAAGGCGTGCGATTTGGCGGGGAATTACCAAAAGCCTTTTTTGAATTCGCTGGTTTGTCACTGCTTGCTCGAAGTGCACTCGCGCTATCAACATTTGCTGAAATCATAGTCGCAGCAGTTCCAGAAAATTTCGTAGCTGCTGCTGCGCGTGAATTGGAAAGCGTAGATGCTGAAGTCCACATCGTAGTTGGTGGAGCAACCAGACAAGATTCTGTTGCCGCAGCTTTGCGCATATTGCCAACTGACATTGATCTGGTATTAATTCACGATGCGGCTCGACCGCTAGTTCCACAGTCAGTAATCGGCAACGTCTTGACGGAACTTCGGTCAGGCGCTCAAGCTGTTATTCCCGTTTTGCCAGTTTCTGACACCATTAAACGGGTAGCTAACAATGGCATCGTTTTAGAAACCGTAGATCGAGACTCGCTACGTAGAGTGCAAACACCACAAGGATTTGTCCGCTCAGTCTTAGTGGATGCACTTTCTGAGGCAATACATGTTGCAACGGACGAAGCCGGGTTAGTAGAACACTTTGGCGTTAGTGTGCACACTGTTGCTGGAAGTGAGCTCGCATTCAAAATCACCACTCCTGAAGATGTTTCCTACGGACTATTCTTGCTACAGGAGGCATGATGACACAGTTGCGTGTTGGCTCTGGGGTTGATGTACACCCACTAGAACTTGGCCGTCCTATGTTTCTGGGCGGCCTGCATTGGCCAAATGAAACCAGTGGATGTGCGGGGCATTCAGATGGCGACGTGCTGGCCCACGCAATTTGTGACGCACTCTTATCAGCGGCCGGTCTCGGTGATCTTGGTTCAGTATTTGGCACGGCAGATCCGACCTGGAGCAACGCCTCGGGAACTGCGTTACTGCAGGAGGTTTTTCGCTTAGTGACTGACTCGGGTTGGGTAGTGGTGAACGTAAGTGTGCAGGCGATAGCAAACTCCCCAAAAATTGGCTCTCGCCGAGCTGAGATAGAGCATGCGCTATCAGCAGCACTTGGTGGTGCCGCGGTATCCGCCTCGGGTACAACAACTGACGGACTTGGACTAACTGGGCGAGGCGAAGGTATTGCTGCGCTGGCCACAGCATTATTAGAACGAACAAATTCTTGAGTAATCTTGAACCTGTGCGCTTATATGACACCGCTAGCCGGTCCCTAAGAGAATTCGTACCGCTGAATCCTGGTCAGGTTTCGATGTATGTCTGTGGTGCGACAGTTCAAGCCGCTCCACATGTTGGACATATTAGATCAGGGGTCGCCTTCGACGTACTGGCTCGCTGGTTGCGCTTTAGTGGATACAGCGTGACTTTGGTGCGAAATGTCACAGACATCGACGACAAAATTCTGGCCAAAGCCGAAACTGAAAATCGGCCATGGTGGGCAGTGGCGGCGCATTATGAGCGTGAATTTCAGAACGCTTATGCAATCTTAGGTTGCACGCCACCAACGGTTGAGCCACGAGCAACTGGTCACATCACGCAGATGGTTACTATGATGCAAGAGCTGATTGATCGTGGACATGCATACGCCGCTGATGGCGATGTCTATTTCGATGTGCGCTCATTTGCCGATTATGGCCAATTATCAGGCCAGCGCATTGATGATTTATTGCCAGCCGCAGACTCAGCAACTGATAGTCGCAAGAAAGACCCACGCGACTTTGCCTTATGGAAATCAGCTAAGCCAGGTGAACCATCTTGGCCAACTCCTTGGGGTGACGGCCGGCCAGGCTGGCACCTGGAATGTTCGGCGATGGCGCAGGCATATTTAGGAAGGGCATTCGACATTCACGGCGGCGGGCTTGATTTAGTTTTCCCGCATCATGAAAACGAAGTTGCCCAATCGAAGGCGGCTGGTTCAGATTTTGCAAACTTCTGGTTACACAATGCCTGGGTTACTACATCTGGCGAAAAGATGAGTAAATCACTGGGCAATTCCTTACTAGTGACTGAAGTCGTTAAACGAGTGCGCCCAATTGAACTTCGTTGGTATTTAGCCAGTGCGCACTATCGGAGCAATCTCGAATTTTCTGACGACGCACTACAGGAGTCAGCAGTAGCTTTTGGTCGGATTGAAAACTTTGTGCGCAGGGCAAGTGAAGTTGCCGGTACAGAGAATGTAGGTACCGAGCTACCAACTGAGTTTGTTATTGCCATGAATGAAGACCTAAACGTACCGGCAGCTCTAGCGGTACTTCAAGGAGTTGTGACGCAGGGTAACTCTGCCCTAGCGACCAATAATCGATCGGTCACATCCAGTTCATTGGCCCAGACCCGATTGATGCTCGATGTTTTGGGTGTTGATCCATTGAGTCCGAACTGGTCCAGTGCAACTAGCAGCGATTCGTTGGCTGAAATTGCTAATTCACTTGTTCAACAGCGCATAGCAGCCCGCACTGCAGCTAAGGCAGAAAGAGATTTTGCAACCGCTGATGCAATTCGAGATGAATTGAAAAACATCGGAGTTGTCTTAGAAGATAGCGCCGATGGTGTGCGCTGGAATGTGGAGCGATGATGGCCGGCAATTCCAAGCGCAAAGGTGCAATTCGTAAAAGTGGCAAGGGGCCATTAGTTGGCTCCGGTGGTAGAGGCAAACAGCGCTTAGAAGGTCGCGGCCCAACTCCAAAAGCCGAAGAGCGGACAAAGCATCCGGCCGCTAAACGCAAGCGCGCCGCTGAAAAATCAGCTATCAAAGGTGGGCGTGCAGCAGCGAGTAAGCGAGTTAGTCGCCCTAAAGATCGTGATGGAATCGAATGGGTGGCTGGGCGTAACTCGGTCCTCGAATGTTTGCGAGCCGAAATTCCGGCTTCAGCATTGTATGTTCAGCAGTACGTAGAAACTGATGATCGCTTAAAAGAGATTTTGTTACTCGCAAATCAACAAGGTATGAGTTTGCTTGAATCACCGAGAGGTGAACTAGACCGCATGACAGATGGTGCAGTACATCAAGGTGTAGCCCTAAGAATACCTGCTTATGCTTACGCTGACCCACAGGACATCTATGATGATGCCATCGCCAACAAATTTCAACCGTTCATTGTTGCACTTGATGGTGTTACTGATCCGCGTAATCTTGGCGCGGTTATTCGTAGCGCAGCAGCATTTGGCGCAGACGGGGTTGTGGTCCCAGAACGCCGGGCAGCGGGGATGACTGCATCGGCGTGGAAAACATCAGCGGGCGCGGCGTCGCGTGTGCCAGTAGCTCGAGCAACGAACTTAACCCGCACGCTGACTGCCTATCGGAAAGCAGGTTGCACAATCATTGGCCTAGATGCTGATGGCGACCTCGAGTTAAGTGAGTTTTCAGCCAGTATTGCCACCGGACCAATAGTGCTAGTGGTTGGTGGCGAAGCCACTGGCATGTCACGCCTAGTGCGCGATACTTGCGACAACATCATCTCAATCCCGATGTTTGATGAAACCGAGTCACTAAATGCGGGCGTAGCCGCTGGCATTGCCCTTTATGAAATCGCTAGGTTACGCCGCCCATAAATATTAGGTAATAAAAAAGTCCGAGCAACTGCTCGGACTTTTTTATTTAGAAATTTAGTAAATGTAGCTCAAGCCAGTTGACACGCTGAATGCATGAACATTTTCTGGGTTCAAAGCAATGCGTACGGTCTCGCCACGCTGAGTGGTGATGCGTCCGTCTGCGCGAACTGTGATCATCTTGGTTTCGCCATTAGCATCCTTTACCTCACCGTAAATGTAAGCATCAGCGCCAAGTAGTTCAACAAGATCGACCAGCATCTCAAAGCCATCGTTGCTTAGGTGTAGATCTTCTGGACGAAGACCAAGAGTCAAAGTCGATGAACCTTCAGAGGCAGCTTTACCCAATACATCTTGGGAAAGTGGAACATGGTGTCCGTTTAGATCTACGCCACCATTTGTGATTGCTACATCAATCAAGTTCATCGCAGGAGAGCCAATGAATCCGGCAACAAACGCATTGCGTGGTTTGTCGTATAGATTCTGCGGAGTGTCAACCTGCTGCAAGAGACCGTCTTTCATAACAGCAACGCGATCACCCATGGTCATAGCTTCGGTCTGATCGTGAGTCACATAAACAGTGGTCACACCTAGACGACGCTGCAATGAGGCGATCTGAGTACGGGTCTGAACGCGAAGTTTTGCGTCCAAGTTTGAAAGCGGTTCGTCCATCAAGAACACCTGAGGGTTACGCACGATCGCGCGACCCATGGCAACGCGCTGACGCTGACCGCCAGAAAGTGCCTTTGGCTTGCGCTCTAGGTATGGGGTTAGGTCAAGAATCTTTGCAGCTTCGGCTACACGGCTGGCAATCTCACCTTTGTTGACACCAGCAATCTTGAGACCAAAGCCCATGTTTTCGGCAACGGTCATGTGTGGGTACAGCGCATAGTTCTGGAACACCATCGCGATGTCGCGATCTTTCGGCGCCACGTTGGTAACATCACGGTCACCAATCCAAATACGACCTTCATCGATTTCTTCTAGACCAGCAAGCATGCGAAGTGATGTGGTTTTACCGCAACCTGATGGACCAACGAGAACTAGGAATTCGCCATCAGCGATTTCAAGTTCAAGTTTGTCCACGGCAGGAACGGTGCCACCGGGGTAAATGCGAGTTGCTAGGTCAAAGCGGACAGTCGCCATTATGTTTCTCCTTCACCGACAGGTACGTGTCGGACGATCCGTTGTAAAGGTCTGTAGTAGTTAACTACAGCCGTTGCTGTGAGCAACCCCTTAAGTCTGCCATGAATTTGTCGGTTGGCATAGTGCTTTCCGGCCGAATTATTCGACCCCAATTTTGGGATTTCGGGACAAATTTTCTAGACTGTGGGGGCGTGGTTTTCATAGCCAGACTTTGATGACCCGATGCCGGCGTGGCGCAATTGGTAGCGCACCTGTCTTGTAAACAGGGGGTTAGGGGTTCAAGTCCCCTCGCTGGCCCCAGGTAAAAGTAATGAGCGACATACCGCAGCAAAACTTTGGGGTAACTGCAAGTTCGTCAGGGTCTACCAATAACATTGAAGAGTGATTGATCCAGCTCGCGTAGCATCTTCCGATGAAGCTAGTTCTTTATCGGAACGCGACCAACGCATTCTTGAATTTGAACGCCAATGGTGGAAGTTTGCTGGCGCCAAAGAGCAGGCAATCCGCGAACAGTTCGACATGTCGGCTACTCGCTACTACCAAGTTCTAAACTCACTCCTTGATCAGCCCGCAGCTATGGCTTTTGATCCGATGTTAGTAAAGCGCCTGCAGCGCATGCGTGCTTCTCGTCAGCGAGCACGGTCAGCACGTCGCCTCGGCATTGAACTTTCCTGAGGCTTAAGTTGTCCGCTGGGCAGTCCTTTAACCATCGAGTAACTAGACCACTTTTAGTCATGCTTATTACCGTGAGCATTCTTGCCGGCGCTGGGCTAACTCTAACTAAACTGCGGCCAAGCTCCACCGCCTCGGCATCGACTAAGCCGAGTCCATTCGCCTCCGCAAGTTTGCGACTTGGCGTTAATGTATTAAATGGCACGACCACAGTTGGGTTGGCCAGTCAAGTTAGCAATGTTTTAGCTAGCCGAGGCTGGCAGATTAATCAGATCGGCAACTGGCCTGGCGAGCAATTACAGCAAACAACCGTTTATTACCCAGCAGGCTTCGCCGAACTTGCCGATTCACTTGCAATTGAAACTGGCGGAGCTGCAGTTCTGGCTCCAAGCAATTTGAGTCAAGATAATCTCACCTTGGTTTTAACCAAGTAGGTTGCTTCATCAAATTTCGTTATGAATGTGAACAATTTTCTTAAAATCGACAATTTTGGCGTTTTGAATCCAAATTTGTGCAATAGAGTTGGTTTTGGTCGACCGCAAGCGCAAGGCAGTTAGAGAGCAAGACTCGAAGACACAGATTCGCGAGCAAGCTGCGAACTCTCACTTTGGTGGGCAGGGAGCAAGGCCCGGACTAACAAACGTTAGTTCGCCCCCAAAAGAAAGAGATGCCATGTTAGGCACTGTTAAGTGGTTCAATCAGGAAAAGGGCTACGGCTTCGTTGAAGTTGATGGCACCGACCGCGACGTCTTCGTTCATTACTCAGCAATTGAGGGTGACGGATTCAAGACGCTCGAACAGGACCAGCGAGTTGAGTTCGAAATTGGCGAAGGACCAAAGGGTCCACAGGCAGAACACGTCCGCCCGGTTTCAGCTTAATTTTTAGCGAATAAAGGGCCTCAGTTTAATCTGGGGCCCTTTATTTATGCCCAGATTCTCGCCCCGATTTGCACTCTAGGGGTCAGAGTGCCAACAATAGGATTAGCACTCGGTAGCCCCGAGTGATAATAAACCGGGAGCTCAAGCTCCAAAACCGTTTGGCACAAAAGGAATCACACATGTCAAAGATGATCGCTTTCGATGAGGAAGCCCGTCGCGCACTTGAGCGTGGAATGAACACACTTGCTGACGCAGTTCGCGTCACACTTGGCCCAAAGGGTCGAAATGTTGTGCTCGAGAAAAAATGGGGCGCTCCGACCATCACCAATGATGGCGTTTCTATTGCAAAAGAAATCGAACTAGAAGATCCATACGAGAAAATTGGCGCTGAACTCGTTAAAGAAGTCGCCAAGAAGACCGATGATGTAGCAGGTGACGGAACTACTACTGCAACCGTCCTTGCTCAGGCGCTAGTGCGTGAAGGATTGCGTAACGTTGCGGCCGGTGCAAATCCGATGGTGTTAAAGCGCGGTATTGAAAAGGCAGTTGCTGCCATCAGTGCCGAACTTCTAGCAATGGCACAAAAAGTCGATTCAAAAGAACAGATTGCTGCAACAGCATCTATCTCAGCTGCAGATCCACAAATCGGACAAATGATTGCCGAGGCTATGGACAAAGTCGGCAAAGAAGGTGTTATTACCGTTGAAGAGAGCAACACTTTTGGATTGGAACTAGAACTTACTGAAGGTATGCGCTTTGACAAGGGCTACATCTCGCCCTACTTCGTAACTGATCCAGAGCGTATGGAGGCAGTACTTGAGGACCCATACATTTTGATTGCTAACTCAAAAATTTCATCAGTGAAAGATCTTGTTCCTGTCTTGGAAAAGGTAATGCAGAGTGGCAAACCACTTGCCATCATCGCTGAAGATGTCGAAGGCGAAGCCCTTGCGACTCTAGTTGTGAACAAGATTCGCGGAAACTTCCGTTCCGTTGCAGTGAAAGCACCAGGCTTTGGCGATCGCCGTAAAGCAATGTTGCAAGACATTGCAATTTTGACTGGCGCTCAAGTAATCAGCGAAGAGGTTGGCCTCAAACTGGAAAATACGGACATTGAATTGTTGGGCAAGGCTCGCAAGGTTGTTGTAACCAAGGACGAAACCACAATCGTTGAAGGTTCTGGCGATGCAGATCAGATTGCTGGTCGAGTAACTCAGATCCGCAATGAAATTGAAAAGACCGACAGTGATTACGACCGCGAGAAATTGCAAGAACGCCTCGCAAAGCTTGCTGGTGGCGTTGCAGTCATCAAAGCGGGAGCCGCAACTGAAGTTGAGCTAAAAGAGCGCAAGCACCGCATCGAAGATGCAGTCCGTAATGCCAAAGCTGCAGTAGAAGAAGGCATCGTTGCCGGGGGCGGTGTTGCACTTCTTCAAGCATCTGAAAAGGCATTCAAATCTTTAGTTGTTGAGGGCGAAGAAGCTGTTGGTGCAAATATCGTCAAGGTCGCTGTTGAAGCGCCGCTAAAGCAGATTGCTACCAACGCAGGTCTTGAAGGCGGCGTTGTTGCTGAAAAGGTCCGCAATCTTGAATCAGGATTTGGCCTTAATGCGGCAACTGGCGAATATGTGGACCTAATTAAGGCCGGCATCATTGATCCAGCGAAAGTAACTCGAAGTGCATTGCAGAATGCATCTTCTATTGCTGCGCTGTTCCTAACCACCGAAGCAGTAATTGCGGACAAGCCAGAGAAGGCTGCTCCAGCAATGCCAGGTGGCGGCGACATGGACTTCTAAAGTTCAAAACTTTTTTGGCCCCTGCATCTTTGGATGTGGGGGCCAATTTTTGATTGGAGCATCTAGTGACCGATGAGTCAAAGAATTAACTTAAATAATACGCAAATGGGGCCACTGGTTGCATAGGGTGAGAATAACGATTACCCGAAGGACACTGCCTAATGAAGAAGATACTAATAATTGCCACCGCAGTCTCGTTACTGAGTGGGTGCGCGCTTAGTTCTACTTACACAATCAGCAGTTCAGGGACAGTGTCGGGCACAACCACTTTTGGCGTACCCAAGTCGGCGCTACGAAATGTAAGTACCGTTGAGCAGTGGGCTCAAGTGCTTACTAGCAACAATTTTCCAAGCCCCAGTCCAGATGACTCAGCTTCTCCGTCGCCAGCACCGAGTGCCAGTTGCGCGCCTGGTGAAGATCGCGAACTAGGTCAGTGGCTTTACACCTGTGATTTGTCAGGAGACATCACGATACTCGGTGAGGCATCATCCATTACTGATTCAGGGAATCTGCTCTTTGATCGCGAAGCTAACCAGTTAGTAATTACCCAGACATCTACTTCTGGTTCCGAAGACATCGACAATCCATTTTCGCTAACTGGCGTCTCGCTGATGTTCACAACCACCACAATCAAACTGCCGGGAACAGTCGGCGAGGTTACTGGCAGCGCTAGAAAAATCGATGAAAATACCGTTGAGTTTACAGCTGACGAAAATCAGAAAAGTAATTCAACGGCAACCATTACATTGAGCGGCATCAGTAGTACGGCAACTAGTCTGGATTTGACGACTAAACCATCATCACTTTTTGATGGCTCGGTGGAAGTTCAACTAATTGCTACTTTGGGTTCGCCAGCAGAAGGCTTAGTTGAATTTTTTGACGGAAGCACAAGTCTTGGCCTAGCTGACCAAGGCGCTGAGGGTGTCTTCACGCTAATCGCGTCCGGGCAGACAACTGGCGCTCACACTTATAAGGCAGTTTTCCGGCCAAAGAATTGGTGGAGCCTGGATAAGTCGAAGGATGAAACGTCCGTTAACTTCAAAACCTTTAAATTTTCGGGTTATCCAAGTATTTCTGGAATAGGCAAAGTCGGGTCAAAACTAAGCATTGCTAATTTCAATCCTTCGCCGACTTCGGCAAAGATCGCGTATCAGTGGCTTCGAAATAACAAAGCGATACCTGGCGGCACAAAGAGCGCCTACAAGTTGTCTGCGGCAGATTACAAGAAGTACATTTCGGTGCGCATTGTCGTTACCAAATCAACCTACTTGCCGCTCACTGTTATCACGAATCCGATAGCGGTAACTAAGCGCTAATGATTGAGGCAAGACTTGGGCAGGAAAATTACCGCTCACGGTTTATCTCGCATTGCTTTTGACCGAGTTTTTGCTGAGCTGCGCAACCCAAGGAGAATTAGCCCCAGCCCTATTACAGTAAGCATTGAGAGCCCCCACCAGTAACTGGGCAGAATTAAATTCGCAATAAATAATGGCGAAATGGCGATACCAGCGCAAATCATTCCTAATGCCAGAGCGATTATCCCTGCTTGCATGATTCGATCTCCGCGCATAGACCAATTTTAGGCATGTTTGCTGCATTTTGGCGGATGAACAATCTCCCTTACGCTTAGGTAAGTGTTGTGGGCAACCTAACATAAGGAATTGATCAAGGAGCAAGACCATGCCAACTGGCAAAGTGAAGTTTTACGACAGTGAAAAGGGCTACGGCTTTTTGCAAACAGATGAAGGTGATGAAGTATTTCTTCATGCCTCCGCGCTTCCAGCTGGGGTCCTTTCGCTCAAGAATGGAACGCGCGTTGAGTTTGGTGTTGCAGAGGGTCGTAAAGGACTTCAAGCACTTTCGCTAAGAGTTCTAGAAGAGCCGCCAAGCATTGCTAAATCTGGCCGCAAGGGTGCGGAAGATATGGCAATCGTGTTAGAAGATGTCATCAAACTTCTTGATTCATTTGCAAACAGTCTGCGTCGTGGCCGCTACCCAGATGATCGCCAGAGCCAGAAAGCCGCAGCCGTATTGCGCGCTGTTGCCGATCAAATTGATGTTTAAGTCAGATTAACTTTTATTGTGAAAATTTCAGCGTTAGCCAAAAACTCAGGCGCACTAGCTTTAGCTGCGCTCAGCGAGGCTGTGCCAGCAAGTGAACTTGGCAAATCACTTGATGTGAGTTTGCAAGATACCGGCGAACAAGATTTTGCTGTCGCAATCCATACCTTCGAATGTTTGGCTCCTGGATATCCTGGTTGGTACTGGGCAGTTTCAGTTATTGCAATAAGTGATCAAGATTACGGAACAGTTAGTGAAATTAATTTGCTACCTGGTCCAGATGCGCTAGTTCCTCCTGCTTGGCATCCATGGGCTGAGCGGGTTCAAGCTGGTGACTTAGGAGTTGGTGATTTACTCCCGGCACCAGCTAATGATCCCCGACTCACGGCTGGCTTCACTGGCTTAGCTGAACTCGAGTCTGAATTAGCCGAGCTACACCCCATGCAATGGGAACTTGGACTAGGTCGCGAAAAAATCCTGAGCGAGCTCGGACTCGAACAAGCGGTTAATCGCTGGATGAGTGGCCAAACTGGCCCAAGAAGTTTGATGGCTAAGTCGGCACCTGCCGATTGCAGCACTTGTGGATTCTTAATTCCGGTTGGCGGATCACTTGGTCAGGCGTTTGGAATGTGCGGCAATGAATATGGCGCAGCTGATGGTCGTGTTGTTGCCATGAACTTTGGTTGTGGGGCGCATTCTGCTGTTGAGGTTACTCAAAATTCTCCGGTGCCAGTCGTTGACTTAGCGGTCGATGACTTTGCCGATGAGATTGAGCCGGTTGACCCGTCGCCGGGTGTAGATCTGTCCGAGCAGACCGAGGACGACGCCAGCTAAGCAGATCCATTTTGCATCTGAATATCCGCGCGAAGTCAGATGTTCATTGAAGAGTAAGCAAACAAACAAACCTATGGCCCAAATCATCGTGCCGATAGTTACTTCGCGAATTCCATCAACCGCAATAGGTTGAAGCTCGGGTGCAGTGCTGTGCTTTTCAGATTCCATGTGGCAAAGCGTACTACCTTAAAAACCGGCCATACCAAATCGGCATTATGCTTTTAGATATGAGCCCAAATATTCGCAGGTTTGTAACTATTGCCGTGCTTATCGGAATGTTTTTGGCGGTAGTCGTTTCAGCCTTTTTAGGAAGTTAGTCTCCTGCGAGCTGGCCCACTACGTAGTCAATACTTTTCAGAAGCTGACGAACATCGCTTGGTTCTACTGCTGGAAAAACTGAAATTCGTAATTGGTTTCGGCCGAGTTTACGGTATGGCTCAACATCCACAATTCCATTCGCCCGCAGATTTTTTGCGATTATTGTTGCGTCTATCGACTCATCAAAGTCAATTGTGGCAACAACTTTCGATCGCTTAGTTGGATCAGATACATATGGTGTTGCAATGTTACTTGCTGCGGCCCAATTGTAAATAGCATCAGAAGATTCAGTTGATCTGGCAATACACCAGTTAAGTCCGCCATTTGCGTTAAACCAATCCACCTGCTCAGCCATCATAAAGATAGTTGCCAGCGCTGGAGTGTTGTAGGTCTGGTCGAGTCGACTATTTTCAATCGCAGTCATCAGATCAAGGAACGCAGGAATGTAACGACCGCTTGCTTTAATTTCTTCGGCTCTAGCAATCGCTTTAGGAGACATAAGTGCGATGAACAGCCCACCATCAGAACCAAAACATTTTTGTGGCGAGAAGTAGTAGACATCTACCTCTGCCAAATCAACCGCGAGGCCGCCTGCCCCTGAAGTCGCGTCGATAATTACGAGGGCATCTTCATCCGCACCAACTGGACGCACTGGGGTCACTGCCACACCAGTGGAAGTTTCATTGTGTGGGCTGCAATAAGCATCAATGCCAGGTTCAGCTATGAATGATGGCGCATCGCCGGGCTCGCCTTTTAGAACAGTAGGTTCCCCCAGAAATGGGGCACTCTTTGCTGAACTAGCAAACTTTGAACCAAACTCCCCAAATGACAAGAATTGGGCACGATCTCGAATGAGGCCAAAAACTGCCACTTCCCAGAATGCCGTTGAGCCACCATTGCCAATTACGACCTCGTAACCCTGTGGCAAATTGAACAGTTCTGCAACACCGGCGCGCAGGCGAGCGACCTCATTCTTCACCGGCTTTTGCCGGTGAGAAGTACCCAAATATGACCGAGAAACCTTAGATAGAGCGGATATTTGCTCTTCACGCACTTTTGACGGCCCAGCGCCAAAGCGCCCGTCTTTGGGTAAAAAGTCAACAGGAATAGTAATTTCAAGATTTTCAGCCATGTGACAAGTGTAAAAGATGGAAATTTTCTCGCACTTTCAGGGAGTGTCTCGCAAGAAGTAACGCACAAGCAAAATCCAAGATTGCTACAAATTCCTGAATCCTGTTACCTAAAAGCATAGTTTTAGTGGGATAATGTCCTCTAGACAAGGCGAATTTAGGGGTTCTAATGCATTCTCGGATTGTAAAGATTCTGCTAGCAGCGACAATTGCTGTGACGGGCATGGCAATACCAGCCAAGGCAGCAGGTGCGACAGTTGCTGGAAAAGTGACATTTGCCAAAGAACTTTTTGTTAGCGCCACATTGCAACTTGAGCAGTACGACGCAGACCAGGATAAGTTCACCCAGGTAGCAACTGCAACCATTGCACCTTCGCCTGCTCCTACTTCGACTAGTGCGCCTTACAAATTTGAAAATGTTGAAGACGGTACTTATCGGATTTCCAACCCCTTAACCCTTGCCGAGGTCCCGACTGCAAAATTAGGTGTTTCCACTTCTAAAACCTTTTCCGTTCTAGACGGCAAATTGCTAGTAGAGGATAAGGCTGCGCTAACCATTCCCGATTTCAAACTTTCCGCAATTGGAAAGTTTGCCGTCAAAGCAATGGATTCAAAAACTAATCAACCTATTGCAGATGCGATAATCACTTTGACCGGTCAGTTCAATGGGGCAGATGCAACCTTCGATTCATTCATCGCACCAAATAAGGACGGGCTTGCAACTTTTCCGATTCCTGCGATCGGAAGCTACAGCCTCAAGATTGTAGATCCAGCTGGCCTACATCAGGATTTGCTTGTTGAGAAGTCATTCACTTCGCTCACAACAAATTTGGCAAACCCAACTCCTTACACGCCACTTGCCGGTGGAATTTTGTCGGTGACTGTATCTTCAAGGTTTGGCAAGGCTGCAAACGCAGTAGTTCACCTTTTGAATTCCGATGAAGAAATTGGACTGGCCACTGCCGATAGTGAAGGTGTAGCGGTAATTAAGGGCATAGCGCCTGGGGATTACACAATGTGGGTTGGTGGCCCGTTGGGTAGCGTGCTTCGTGATTCTGATCCGAAGGCCGTAACAATCAATGAGGGTGAGACAACAAGCACTACTCAGGTGCTAGTAAGTGGACTAACCATTTCCGGCACCGTGACTGCGGCCACCGATAAGGTGAGCAGTGCCCCAGTAGCGGATGTGCGAATTGAAGTCGCTGCAGTTGATGCCGATGGAAATGAAACCCCTGTATCACCGGCACAAACAGGTACTGATGGAAAGTACTCAACAAACGGATTGAGCGCTGGAACTTACAACCTGTACTTCTATGACGAATCAAGTGACTGGCAAGACTACCGCCTTTCTAACTCAATTCTCGGTGTCGTCGTTGGGACTACTAACGTTACGCAGCAGAATGTAGCTTTGCCCAGCGCAGCAGTTGTAACTGGCAAAGTAACTAGTAGCGAAGGCAGTGCCGTTGCTTACACCACAGTTGAATTGATTAGCGCATACGGCGATACCGTTACTAGCACCTCTACAGACGATAAAGGACAGTACCGAATCACTCGAGTCGGTGCCGGAAAATATTCATTAAAATTCACTAACGAAAATTACCGAACAGCATATTCAGATGACTTCACGGCGGCGGTGAACAAGCTAAGCACCCAGGACATGGTTCTTTATTCTGGATCTGGAATTTCTGGCAAGGTAATTACGACAAAATCTGGCCAAGGAATAGACGGTGTTCGCGTTTCGGCCTACTCAGCTTCTGGCTCAGGCTTAATTGCTGTCAGTTCAACGATCACCCAGGCTGACGGAACCTACATCTTCAGCGGCCTGCCGGCCGGCTCCTATCGGATCAAATACGACGGATCAACTGCAAATCCGCCAACTAGCAATTTCTGGCAACTAAGCACTGGTGCCAACGGAAAATCATTTGGCCAAGCAGCTGATGTAATCACTCGACCCGGCTTGGTCACAACAAATGTTAATCCGGCGCCCGTAACACCATGGGCACTTGTAACCGGAAATGTTAGAGGCAAGGTGCTGGATGAAAATGGCGAGCAGGTAGTTGCTGGCTTGGAAAATGCCACGGTGACTTTGGTAAGTACCGATGGCCTAATCGCTCAGACTGCTGAAACAGATCCCGATGGCAATTTCGAAATTTCAGTTCCCGATGGCATTTATGGCGTCAAGATTGCTGCCACCGGCTACACAACGGGATACCTCGGCTCAACTAATGGCCTGCCGACACTAATCAAGAATTTCGCAGACGCAGTAAAGGTCACGATTGAGGATGGCCTGGCCAAAGATGTTGGCTCAGTTGATGTATCTGCCTCTGGCGGAACCGTAAAAGTTACAGTAACGGATGAGGCGCAGGAGCCAGTTTCTGACGGTGTCTTAGTGGCCTATGACAGCCAAGGGAATTCTGTTGCCTTTACCGACCAATGTGATGAAAATGGCACCTTTAGCTTAAGTGGACTGCGTGGCAATCACACTTTTAGTTTCGAGGCACCAGGACAGTATGCAAAACGCTTTGTTGGCGGCACCACGAAACTCTCTGATGCCGGCACAACCGTCGTCCCAGTTGCTGATGGCAAGTCTTACAGTTACAAGTTGAGTACCGTTAATCTGCCGAACTTAAACCTAAAGTTGGTTGTTGATTCAGGAACCAACGCCGCTCTTTACACTGACGATGTAACTGTAGAGGTTTACACCTTAAAATCTGGCGCTTGGTCGATAAACGACGATCTGACTACATCTGCTGGTGATGGCACCGTGTCGTTAGGTGTTTCAAATGGTGGCGCCTATCGTATTCGGGTTGTCACCGACGCTCCGGAATTTGCGCCCATTTGGCTTGGTTCTGTGCCATTCGCTACCACGGTTAAAGATGCATCGACGATAACGATCCCGACAACCGGCAAAGCGCCTACTCTAGACAATGTCGTACTTAATGTCAGAACTGGTGGAATTCGAGGGGCAGTTAGCGACAGCTTTGCTGGCCAGGTGGCAAATGCCCAAATTCAACTTCTTGATACTGATGGCAATATCTTGCAGACAGCAACTTCTCGTGAGGACGGCATTTATAACATCTACCGTGTAGCACCAGGAACCTATACTCTGAAATTTATCGCTGAACGACTAGCAATTAAGTATGCCAATAATGTAAAGGTGCAAAGTGGCCAGACGGCCTCTGTGCCAATGACACTTAATTCTGCTTCTGGTGTTACCGGCCTAATGCTTGCTGAAGATGGCTCACCTGTTGTTGGCGCGACAGTTTCGATATTTGCGGCAGGCGGCTCGGGAGTAACTCCAATCAACTCAGTTCAGACTCAAGATGACGGTGCTTACAACCTAATTGGTCTTCCAGCTGGTTCGTACAAAATCCGATTTGATGGCACAACAGCAGATGTGCCGACCGATTCCTTCTGGTACGGAGAACAGGCAAATGTTGAAACCTTTAAGTCTGGGGCTACGGTCACGACAAAACTTGGCGAGTACCTGAAAAACATAGATTCGCGACCAACTAAGTCATGGGCGCTCATTAAGGGAACGATCCTTGACAGTGCTAGCGCTGTGTCTGGCGCAGCAATTTCTTTGGTTACCGTTTCTTTGGCTACTTTGACCGGCAAGGTTATCGCCACCGACCTCACTGATGAGAATGGCAATTTTGCTCTGTATGCGCCAGATGGCTCATATCAAATTCAGGTTCAGGCAACTGGATTCGCTAGCGGTTTTATTGATGCCACTGAAGGTGGTGATGTAACACTTTCTGCCTCGGCAGTTGGCGCTGCTGTCGTATCAGTCAATGACCATGTGGCCGTGATTGAAGGTGGACTAAAGGCGGATGATTTAACCCTAGACCTTTCAGGTACAGGTGGTACAGCCACGATTACCGTTAAAGACGATAACTCCAAGACAATTACTGATGGTGCTGTAACTGCCTATGATTCAGCCGGCAATATTGCTGGCTATGACGACAAGCCACAGTCTGGCACTTTCACGATTTCTGGCTTGAGCGGTTCCTACCGCTTGAGTTACGAGCAAGATGGTGTCTTTGCTAAGACTTTCTACGGTGGAACTTCTGACATCAGCGATCCTAAAACCCAACCAGTCACGGTAAGTAAGACCCAAAAGCCATCGGTGACAATCAATGTGAAAGCTTTGCCAAAGCTCACCGTCAACGTTGTAACCGGCTCAACTCCAGCATCCGCTTTCAAGCAACCGATAATGGTAGAGATTTACTCGCTAGTTGACGGTACCTGGACCCTAAACGATGGATTGTCCCGAGAAACATCGGAGGGCACCATTTCATTTGGTGTTTCAAAAGGCGATCAGTACCGAATCAGGGTTGTTCCGAACTCTGAGTTGCTGACGCCAGTTTGGGTTGGTTCAGCACGGTTAGCAAAGTCGGTTAATTTTGCCTCAACAATCACTATCCCTGCAACTGGCTCTGCACCTGCGCTGGGCAATGTGGTTATGAACTCTGTGGCTGGTGTGATTCAAGGAAGCGTTTTGGATCAGGATGCCGCTGGCATTGCAAATGCCTCAGTTTCACTGATTGACAATTCTGGGTCTGTGGTTGATTCAACAACTTCTCGAGCAGATGGCAGCTATCGTTTCAGTCAAGAAGTGCCTGGTGTTTACACAATCAAGATTATGGCAGATGGATACGCAATAAAGTATTTAAAGTCGCAGTCGGTCGTTGCCGATACGATAACGCCGATTTCTACTCAGTTAACTCCAGCTACTGGCATCTCTGGTCGAGTGCTACTTGATGGCCAATTGCGTAGCCCAGTTGTTGGCGGGTCTGTTTCTGTCTATTCGGCAACGGGAACTGGAAATGTTGCACTGCAGACTGTGCAGACGGATGCAGATGGTAACTACAACTTTGTTGGCCTGCCAGCTGGCAGTTACAAACTCTATTTTGATAACAGCATTGCCGAAGTCCCTGCCGACTCATTTTGGTATGGCGGCGGCGAAGAAAATGCCGGAACTTTCCGTGTGGGCCAGTCAGTCACCGCAACACTTGGCAGTTATGCCTCGGGAATTGATCCTGCTCCAGCAAGTGCATGGACCCTATTCACTGGCAATGTCCATGATGGACAATGGTCGGTCGTTGGCGGTTCGGTGTCGTTAGTTTCGGTTAGTTTGATTTCCCTGGCTGGCAATGCCTTGCTGACTGGCGTCACGGACGAGCGGGGTAACTTCGCAATCTATGCACCAGATGGCGCTTACCGCATCAAGGTTGCCGCGCCAGGATATTCGATCGGTTATGTGGATGCTTCTGAAGTGGGTACCCCCGTTTTGACGGCCTCAGCTGCAACTGCCGCGGTACTTTTTATCTCCGCGGGCAACCTTTCATTTGATAGTGGCCTGACCGAAACCGCGTTATCGCTCGACCTTGGCGCTAATGGTGGAAAGGTAACCGTCTCTATTAAAGATGACCTGGGTCAGGCAGTTACTGAAGGGCTTGTTAGTGCATATGACAAGACTGGAAAGATCGTTGCCCAGGATAGTTCAAGTGTCGGCGGAGTATTTAGTCTCTCGGGCCTACTTGGCTATTACCGAATCAGTTACCAACTAGATGGTGTTTTTGCTGAAACCTTCTTCGGCGATACTACTTCTTTAGGCGCAACCGGCACTAAGACCGTGACAGTAACTGACGGATCAAGTATCACTGCTGCAATAAAGGTAAAGTCCTTGCCAAAACTTACTGTGAACATTAACGGTGGGTCTTCTGCCTACAAGCAGCCAACCTTGGTAGAGGTTTATACCCAAGAAGATGGGCAATGGGTCCTAGATCAAGGACTAACTCAAGAAACTTCTGACGGAGCACTCACATTTGGTGTGATCAATTCCAGCCAGTATCGAATTAGGTTAGTCCCAGCTAACCCAGCGCTAGCCCCTGTGTGGCTAGGTGCAAATTCGTCGGCGCTAACTGTGAATTTAGCTAAATCAATTTTGATTCCGGCTGCTGGCGCAGTTACTCCGGTAACTGGCGTAGTTAATGTTTCCGCAGCAACTTTAAGTGGCCAGGTAGCAGATAGCTTCCAAACCTTGATGGCTGGAGTTACTGTTGACCTGCTCGCTTCAAACGGGGATGTAGTTGCGCAAACTACGACCCTTGAAGATGGAACCTACACATTCATTCAGCTAATTCCAGGTTCGTACAAACTTAAGTTCTCGCTAGAGCGATTCGCTGATAAATCAGCGTCGGTAAATCTGACTGCTGGTCAATCGGCAACACAAGACGCAGTTCTTGACTCTGCATCGGGTATCTCTGGCCGAGTTCTAGGATCAGGTCTGCAACAGTCATTGCAGATTGTTGGCTTCAATCGCCGAGGCTTGGATGTTGTTACGCCAACTGACCTGCCGGTTGCTGGAGCAGTTGTTGGTTTGTACCTTGCTTCTGGCAATGGACTCACGCCGGTTAGAACAGAAATCACTGATGAGGATGGTTACTTCAACTTCTCTGGATTGGTTCCTGGCTCGTACCGGATGCGAATTGACGGCACTGTTGCCGCCAAACCGGCCGAGCGCACTTGGTATGCAAGCGGCGAGATTAATGCATCATCATTTGCAACAGCAACCACTATTGAAGCAAAGCGTGGTGAATTGGTCACAGATATTGATCCAGCACCATTGAAGTTCTGGACTGTATTCGATGGCCTGCTAAAGGCAGGGTTGTCTACAATTTCTGGGGCAACCGTGACGCTGACCTCAACATCAGGTGGTGGCTCTTTCGCTGGTCAGACTGATGCGGATGGCTTCTTCTCAGTATTTGCACCAGATGGCGCTTACCTCGTTCAGATTTCTGCTCCTGGTTACCCAAGTGGTTTCATTAGCGACACAGAAACAGGAGTAATCCTCGATTCAATTGCTGCAAATGCAACCATCTTGAACATTGCTAATGGTTCTGCAGCATTCACCACGAGTCTTGACTTAATGAACGATCCATTAGATTTGGCCTCTATTGGTGGCTCACTTCAAGTTCAGGTCGTTGATGGCAACACCGTATTAACGGAAGGTACCGTCACTGTATACAACCGAGCTGGAGCTGTAGTGGCCTACACTGATGTGGCAACTGGCGGTACATTCAATATTGATGGCCTTCGCGGTGATTACAAGGTGAGTTATGAACTACCAGGTAGCTACGCTTTGACATTTATCGGAGGCACAAAGTCGGTTTCCGATCCAGCCACCGTATTGGTTAAAGTTCGTGACAAAGCGGTTACTGCTGCAAAACTCACCGCTGTGGCCTTGCCAAAATTTACGGTTAATGTGAAATCTGGTTCTTCCGCTTATACACAGCCTGCGACCATTAATGTATACAAACAAGAAGGCAAGTCTTGGAGTATCCAGCCAGACTTAGGTGGTTCCACCTTCACCGGAAGTTACACTTTCGGCGCAGTCCGCGGTGAGAGTTATCGCGTACAGGTTGTTCCAGATGATTTGAACACTTCCGTCGGTTGGGTGGGCAACGCAAACGCACTATCTGTGGCTGACGCAACTTCATACACCGTCCCCGCAACTGGAGCAGCACCAACTATGCCTGCCGTGGTACTAAATTCCGCAGTGCAGGTAACAGTTCCTGTCAAGAATGGTAGGCCCGTTGCTCTCGAGAATGTAGTTGTACATCTCAAGGTAAAGGTAAATGCTCAGGGTGAAGGGCCAGAAGTTGACTCACAGGTGTTAGGAACACTAGAGGCTGATGCCTGGGGATCTGTTACCTTCAATCGAGTTCCAGTTAGCCTTTTCCCAATAAGCGTTACCGGTACCAGCGGTAATTCTGCAGAAGAGTCATGGACTTGGAATGCAGCAGCGCCGACTGGCAATGTAGAAACTAATCAACTCGAGTTCAACGAAGTTGCTATTTTGGCTGCCTTAACTGGATCGATTAAAACCCTTGATGGGGTTGCAATTGCTGGCCAAACAGTAACCTTGTTAACTGATGAAGGTGACGAGTATGCATCAACGGATACCGATAGCGAAGGTAAGTATTCATTTACTGACCTACCACTTGGTGTCCACTTCACAGTAAACAGTGAGCCAGAATCTGGCTTCTTGGTTGTTGATGGCGATGCAGACTTCACTGGCCGCAGTGGTGACAAATTGGAAATTAACTTTATACAGCACTACTCAGTCCAATTTGGTGGCGTAGTCCTTGATGCGGATGGAAACCCACGAGCCGAAGCTCTGGTGAACATCTATCGGGTAGCGGGCACCAAACTTGATGTAAATTCCGACGATGTATTGAGCGTTTACACGGATGCCGAAGGAAAATGGACATTTGATGGCGCCGAATTCAATGCTGAAGTGGGTAATTACGCATTCTTCGCCGATGGCTTGGATAGTGACTTCACGCCAGCATATCTAGGCAATGACAAGTGTGTGACCAGTGATAATCTGCCAGATCCTAAGTCTGGCTGCGCAGTTGCTAAGCCCGCCGACGCTTTGGTAGTTAATACCAGTAAAGATGTTCAGTCCCTGACAAACATTACGCTAGTACTCGGTGCAACTGATAACTCGGCACCAACCGGCGTGAAAATCAGCAAGTCACCAACAGCAACTACCTTGGTCACGCCAACATGGCAGTGGACCGGCAATGATGGCATTGACGGCAAGGCACTGAGTTCGCAGGTCGTGATTGCTTCGGCAGCGTATGGAAAGGCGATGGGCCCTTGGTCCGCTCCGATTGATGTAACTGGAACCAGTTATAGCATCATGGGTGTCCGTGGTACGACCTACTGCTTTGCCGTAAGCATGCTTGATAAGTCAGGAAATGCATCGGCATATACTGCACCATCATGTTCCACAGTCGCTATGGATGATACGGCCATGAAACCAGCGAAAACAAAGCTCTGGTCACAAGTTGCCGTAAAGGGATCGTTCCTTGGCAAGGTCACAATGGCTAAGAAGAACTCAAAGAATGCGGTACTAAATGTCACGAAGGCTGCCGCAGGTAAATCTTTGTGCATCTACTACGCAACTGGGCCTAAGTTTGGCTCGTTTACGGTCACTGTTAATGGCAAGAAGCTCGGCAAGCCGATTGCGACCGCGGGCAAAGCAGGTCAGATTAAGTCAATTTGCTTTACCACGGCAATTAAGGCCAACTCCAAGATTGCGATTAATGTTGCGAAGGCCGGAAATGGTGTTCAGATTGATGGCTATGCGATTACCGTAGCAAAGCCCGCACCGCCAACACCACCAGTTACCAATCTAAAAGTTAAGTAACTTAGGGCGATAGGCGGGTTATTTGCCAGGCATCAGCTTGGTCGAGTAACCCGCCTTCACTTTTACGCACAAACTTGATGCGGTCATGTAGGCGCGATCGACGACCTTGCCAGAATTCAATAGCGAAAACTTGGATTAGGTATCCGCCCCAATGATTTGGCAGTGGAACATTTGCACCTTCTGGGAACTTTTCCTCTAGTTGCGCCATATCTGCTTCAAGTACTTCGCGACCTGAAATTTCAGCAGACTGCATACTGATGTGTGCACCGAGTTTAGATTTATGTGGCCTAGTTGAGAAATACGCTTCTGAAATCTCTCGACTAGCCTTTGTAACCGTTCCTGAAACAATTACCTGTCGGTGTAACGAATACCAGGGAAATAGGGCGCTCACACTGGGGTTGCTGGCGAGATCGTTTGCTTTTTGAGATTGGTAGTTCGTGAAAAAAGTTAATCCTTGATTGTCAAGTCCTTTGAGCAGAACGGTGCGTGAATGAGCGTCGCCAAGGTCGTTAACAGTAGAAAGCACCATGGCATTTGGTTCTGGAATTTTATCGGGCCCAGCATCAACTGCTTCTCGTAGCCACAGATTGAGCTGGTCAAGGGGAGTTGCTTGGAGGCCACTCTCATTCAATTCGAATTTCTCATACGAAACTCGCATTTTGGACAACTCGGGATTCTGATGCTCCATAGGTTAAGTGTCCTGCATTCGGACAAAGAGTACTACTCGAAACTCTGAATGAGCCTCTTTTGATCATTCTCGCGGGGATTGTGTGCGCTCTGAACTTTACCTTTTGGCAACTTCTCGAGGCGGGACAACGCTTCAAGACGTTCGCTTGCATGATCCACAATTGGTTCTGGATAGCCGTGTGCCAAGCCATCAGCAACAAGCCAAGGTTCATGTACTGCTGGACCTGGAATATGCCTTAGTTCAGGAATAAATTTGCGGACATAATCTCCATGGGGATCAAACCTAATTGCCTGCCCGATTGGGTTGAAAACTCGATAATACGGCGATGCATCGGTTCCACACCCAGCAGTCCATTGCCAGCCATGGCTGTTGGAGGCAACATCAAAATCTGTTAGCCATTGAGCAAAATGTTCAGCGCCCAGTGTCCATTCCAGATGTAGATCCTTAATTAGAAATGAAGCTACGACCATTCGAACTCGATTGTGCATCCATCCGGTTGTCCGGAGCTGTCGCATTCCAGCGTCAACTAGTGGGTAGCCTGTGGTGCCAGTAACCCAAGCAGTGAAGCGTTCCTGGGCTTTTTCGCCGGTGTCATATTCCATTGCCTGATAAGCCCGGTTGTAATAGCCAGTATCGGTGTCTGGTCGATTGAAAAGTATGTCGGCATAGAATTCACGCCAAGCTATCTCCTTTCTAAACACTTCATGTCCAGATGAATCTTCTAAGTCGGCTAGCAATGTGCGCGGATGAATTTCACCAAAACGCAGGGCAGCACTGAGCATTGAAGTGCCATCTAGGTCGGGTCGATTTCGGTTATCGGCATAATCAGCCAACGCAGTTTGCTTAAATCGCTCCCAGCGCTTTAAGGCCGCCGCCTCGCCTGCTATCGGATGGTCAAATGCCGATAGCTCTGCTCGCTCAGGAAGTTTGTCCGAGTTAACTGAGGTGCACCAGACTTGGTTTAGGTCAGGATATTCGGCCGGCCGTCGCCAACCGTGCTTTAGCCAATTCTTGTAATACGGCGTGTACACCTTGTAGAAGCTGCCATCATCTTTAGTAATTCGTCCCGGCGCGACGGCGTATGCTGAGCCAGTAAACTTCAACTCACTGCCAACCCCAGATAATTTCCGCGCTATCTCAAGATCTCGAGCTATTGCATTGGGAGTGTGAAGTTCACCAGCGTGTACCACTGAAGCCTTAAGACTCTGAACCAAGTTTGGAATTATCTCTCTAGCGTCCCCGTATTTGATGACCAAATTTCCCGAAAGAGATTCATTTAGACTTGCCAGAGAAGCCACTAGGTAATGCTGTTGAACAGGACTCATAGTGGCCCAGGTTCGAGGCCCAACTATGTATAGGGCAAGAACGTCCTCGCCATCGGCCGCCGAATTGATGGCAGCAAGTAGGGCCGGGTTGTCTGCGAGGCGTAAATCTCGCCGGAACCACATAATTTGGGTCATATTCCAAAGGTATTGGGCATTGCAGTCATGCGCATATTGGGGAGTAAAGCGCCAGCAGTGCCCGTCGGATAAATGTGTCATAAGTCGCACTTTGGCCAAGTCAAAGTGCAAAATCTTCATTAAATCCTTGATTTATCTAGAGTTTTCGCCATTGGGGGATAGCTTGAGCCTTTGCTGCTACCGCTACCTGTCTACTTTTTCGGTAAAATTCAATAAGACTTAAAAAGTCAACGCTGGTAGTTCGCCAAATCTCACCAACTGTCAGCGCCAACAAACCCGTGGTGAGAGTGGGGGACCCAATAAGTAAGTGGTCTTAATTGACCTAGGGGTGAAGTCAGGAAACTGACCGGTTGCTTCTCCAACCGAATCCGACAGCTCACTTCATCGGCGCTAGGAGAACTTTATGTCCAAATCCGGACGACGAGTTAGTGATAAACCGTTTACTTGGTCTGCCAGAAAAGTGCTACTGCCAATCATGTCGGCAATTCTGGTGCTACCTATTGCTAGTTCTCAAGTTCGAGCTGACTCAAGACCGTCACCAAAGCCGAGTCCACACTCTTCGGCAGAGGCTGCAGCAGTAGCAACTTATTTGTCCGATCGGTTGAATAAAACTTCGGCTTCCCGTGCCCGTAAAATGGGTGCGATCACGAAGCAGATATCGGTGGTTAGACACTCGTTAAAGAATGTTCGGGTTGACGCGAAACGCCTATTGAAAATCGCGGCTAAGTACAAAGGCGTTCCGTATCGTTCTGGTGGTACAACTCCGAAGGGCTTTGATTGCTCGGGCTACACCCAGTTTGTATATCGCCAAATTGGAATTGAGCTACCTCGCGTTGCGCAAGATCAGCTGGACTGGTCCAATCGGATTTCGGCCAAAGATGCTAGACCAGGCGATCTCGCCTTCTACCTAACTGGCAACTACGCCTACCACGCAGCAATATATGCAGGTAATGGCATGATTTGGCACTCACCACACCCTGGAACCAGCGTCGTCAAAGTCAAAATTCGCAATCACAAGATGGCCTATGGTCGCATTCCTGCCAGTGCCATAACGCCAGGGCTGCAAATTGAGTTGAAGCGACTCGAAAAACAATTGGGGATTTTGGCAAAATCTCCTGGTCGGTAATCTGACCCTTTTTACCATTACCTGTCGAAATAATTAATCTTTGTGAATTTTTCTACTAACCTTTAGGTACTAATTCGCAACACTTTTAGCAGGGGACGATGCGTAAATTTAGGTTAGTAAATTTGGCATTCATTATTTCAGTTCTCAGTGCAACAGTGATAGGTATTCCGAGCGCTGAATCTGCCGAGCTAGCAACTTTTCAAACCTTGTACTCTGAGAATTTAACTGGATCCTTTACCTTAACCGGAAATTCAAATCAGACTTGTTCAACAAATCTGGGTCCAAATTCAGACTCCTGCTACTTGGCGCGAAATTTTACTGGAGTCGCAAATGAACTAAACAATGATGCACATGTGATGCGAAATACCGAAGTTTCAGTAGCCGCAGTTGATTCGTCAAAAATCTTTAATTCATCTATCAATGAAATTAAAATCCCTGCAAGCTCGCAAATCAAGAAAGCGTATCTATTCTGGTTTGGCACCTTGGAAACTCCGAGTGCACAAGAATTTGGCGTCGCACCATTAGTAGCGAGTAAGGCTAATGAGGTCATTTTGGCCGGGCCTGGAGAAGACTGCACGCCCCTTACTTCTTGCACTGTAACTGGCACTCAGTACACCGAATCGCTTGGCGCTGGTGAGAGCGGCTTTTATGTATCCCATGCCGATGTCACAACCCGAATTAAGCAAAACTATCCCGAATTATGGTCATCTAGTTCTGGGCACAGGAATGCGCAGTTCACTGTAGCGAATGTCCAGGGCGCGCAGGGTTTGGGTACGAGTGCTGGTTGGGCAATTGTTCTAATTTACGAGAGCGCAGCTGAACAATTGCAACATATTGAATTTAAGTCAGGACTGACACTTGTTGCTCCGCGCTCGGCACACAACTTTGAAATAACTGGCTTTGACTCGCCAATTAGCGGTGACATCGAGTCCCTAGTTGGTTTAGTTGGCATCGATGGCGACGCTGGAACTGTAGGTGATTCACTGACTTTGCGAGGAACAAACCCGACGCTCTTAGCAAACTCAATAAATGAAGCAAACAACATAATGAATAGCTCGGTTTCAATTGATGGATTACGAAGCTCATACCTCAGCGGGCAGTCGGTAGGTAAGTCGAAAAATACTTTCGGCGTTGATGTGGATCGATTTACCGTTACGAATGCCATTTCCCACGGTGCTCAATCAGTCCGGCTGACACTTAATTCCGCAGCCGAAAGCTTTTATCTCCCCGCAATAATTTGGGCATCGCCACTGGGTAAGTCCGAGTTGCAATTGAAAAAATATGTTTCAGCAATAACGCAGGGCGGAGCTGGAAGCAATCTGACTGTTACCCAAGGCGATGTTATCGAATACAAAATTGAAATAGCTAACATCGGCACTTCCTCTGCTTCAAAAATTGATTTGTCAGATCTGTTTCCTGCAAACCTCATAAATATTTCCACACCAACAAGCGGTTGCACAGTTTCCTTGAACCTACTTAGTTGCCCAGACTTAGGATCACTATCTCCTGGTCAATCCGCAATCACAATTACTGCGCTGGCTGAAGTCTCATCTGGTTCGGGAACTTTTAGCAACTTTGCTTCAGCGACTTATTCAGGGCATCAAGGATTAACAACAACAATCTCAAACATTGTCACAGTCGAATATGCAGTTCGGTCAGTTGATCTATCGCTAACCTTGAAATTTGCTGATCAAATAGTGCAAGCAGGAAGTGACATCGACTTGCTTGTCAACGTAAATAACCTTGGCCCAATTAGTGATGACTCGATACAAATACGCCTCACATTGCCTACAGGATTGACCAGAAAGTCAGTGCTACCTACTGGATGTGCCCAATCAGGCCGTGTGATTAACTGCGAGTCTGCTGGCTTAGGAATCAAGAGTGGCTCAGGATTGGAGCCTGGAAGCGCCGCTGCATTGGAGTTAACGTTGCGGGCAGATGCAGCAAAGTCTAAATTTCGCGTGACCGGCACAGTAATGACGGGATTGGCAGGCGGTGATACTGACCCAACAAACAATTTTGCCTTTGCCGAAGTTTTGGTTAATCGCCCACCTAATGCAAAATCGATTCGGTTTGAAGTTAGACAAAATTCAAACTGGCAAACGAGAGACTTAGCCGACTATATTTCGGATCCCGATCAGGATTCGCTGCAAATCGAGATGGAAAAGCTCCCAAGTGATGTTGGTCGCCTCTTGCTCTTGGGTACAAACTTAAAGTTCAAGCCTTACCGAAATTGGACTGGAACTACAACTGTTAATTACAAGATTTTTGATGGCAAAGGTAGATCTGCTAAGGCACGAATAGTAATTGTCGTGTTACCAGTAGATTCCACTAGGCCCAAATGTCACAGTTTTATTGCCATGGGCTGCTAGCTTTACTACTCCATGCCGCCCAAGCACTTTGCACCATTTGAGTTAGCTCAAATCTGCTGGACCAATTGAGTACATCCCTTGCTAATCCGGGGTTGGCTACCAGAGCTGGTGGGTCGCCGGCTCTTCGTGGCGCAAGTTCGGGCGTAATTACCTGACCAGTTATCTCGCTGATTATTTCGATTACTTCTTTAACGCTTGTTCCATTTCCGGTACCAAGGTTAATCGCTTGAAATCCTGCACTTCCGTTATCCACCAAGTCCATGGCAGCCACATGTGCTTCAGCCAAATCCTGCACATGCAGGTAATCACGAATACATGTTCCATCGGGCGTTGGGTAGTCGGCGCCAAAGATCTTAGGCTGCTCACCTCGACTTATCGCCTGCATAACAATCGGAATCAAGTTCAGGGCAAAGGTGTCACCAAGTTCATTAGCAGCAGCCCCGGCGACGTTGAAGTAGCGCAGGGAAACCACTTTGAAACCATCTGACTTGGCCAGAGCAGCTGCCATCCATTCGCCAGCAAGTTTGGTTGCCCCATAAGGATTAATTGGATTACATAATTCACTTTCAGAAATTGAAGCATTTAGATCTAACTCTGGTTGTCCATACACTGCTGCACTAGAACTGAAAACAAGATTCTTAACGTTGTGCTGTTGCATTGAGGCGAGCAAATTAGTAAACCCACCAACATTTTCTTCCCAGTAATACAGCGGGCGTTCAACAGATTCACCTACTTGCTTTCTTGCCGCAGTGTGAAGTACGCCAGAAATTTGATAGTCGTTGAAAACCTGCTCTACTGCTTTAGCGTCATTTAAATTCGCCACCACAAGTGGAATGTCGCTAGGAAGTTTAGCTGCGATTCCGGTGCTCAGATCATCGATTACTATTACATCGCGACCACTAGAGATGCTCTGGTGGACAATGTGAGCACCGATATATCCAGCACCGCCTGTTATCAGCCAAGTCATATCTCTATTGTGGCGCTTCTAACAGTGAAATTGCGAATTGTCACCACTGGGCTGGGATATCCAGAAATGGGCAATGCCGGCAGCCTGTCTCACAACAAAATGTGCGTTCCTGTAATTTCGTTACCGTGAAAACAAAAGTGCCATTGGTCGGATCTAGGTAACCTTCTGCACCAGCTCGTACTGCTTCCTCGTGGGCCGCAATAATTGACGCATAGTCGGCGCGCTCCGGAGATAGACGTGTCGGATGCGGCAATGGGATGGTTGACATATTAACTTCACTCACTTTTATTTATTAAGGTCCGATAATTCGAACTTACCCGCAGATTTTGAATTCTGCGAGTTGGAATTGCGACAGATTTTCAGTGGCCCCGAGATGATTCGAACATCCGACACGCGGTTTAGGAAACCGCTGCTCTATCCCCTGAGCTACGGGGCCTACAGGTCTTCTTTGACTACGGATGCGTCTTTTCCTACCTTCATAAAGTCGGCGTAAGCATCGGTAACAGTTTTTGGATCAGCATGCATCATAAGCTGGCCATGATCTAGCCAAATTGCATCATTGCATAAATCGCGAATTGAACTCAGCGCATGCGAGACCAAAATCATGGTACGAGCTGACTCCATCAACTCTTTCATCTTGGCCTGTGCTTTAACTTTGAACCGAGCGTCACCAGCCGAAAGCGCCTCGTCAATCAGCAAGATGTCTGGGTTCATGTGCACAGCAACGCTGAAGGCCAGTCGCTGCGACATACCTGATGAGTAAGTTCGAGTTGGCATGTCAATGAACTTGCCTAGTTCCGCGAACTCAACAATGTCTTTTTGCTTTTCGGCAACTTCAGCACGGGACATGCCGATAGCCAGTCCTGCCAGCAGGATATTCTCGGTGCCAGACAGCTCGGTGTTGAACCCAACACCGAGTGAAAGTAACGTACTCACTTTTCCATGAACTGAAATCTGTCCGGACGTTGGCGGCATGATGCCAGAGATAGCCCGTAGCAGCGTGGATTTGCCAGCGCCATTATGGCCCACGACACCTAATACGGTGCCATGCGGAATTTCAAATGAGACATTTTTCAGCGCTTCAACAGTGTTCACTACACGCTCGCCGCGACCAAAACGGGTCAAAGTAGATTTCAGCGTTGGAGCTTTTTCAAATGTTGTTCGATAAGTCAAGCAAAGATCTGAAACTTTGATGGCAGGCAGAGAAGTTTTCTCTTTGTAAAGTTTGCGCGCGCGTGCTGCTTCACTAGATTCATCAGTTGAATCTAGATCCACATCTGTTTCAACATCAAAGTCGGACAGCGAACTCACGCTCCCTTGACATAAATAACAGGCTGCCAATCAACAAAGTAGCAATGGTCCAACTAGCACCGATTAGCCAGTAATTTAGCGGTGCAATTTCGCCACGCACTAGGGCATCTCCCCAAGCGCCGAACATTGCAAATAATGGGTTCAAATATAGAAAAACACTCAATTTACCTTTTACTGCATCTGCGTAGTACAACACGGGGGTGATGTAAAGCAGAATGCGCGTTAAGTAGGGCAAGAACTGTCGTAAATCTCGGAAGTACACCTGAAGCATGGCCACTAGTGAAGCCACGCCTAGAGCGAAAAAGAAAATCATAATTAGCGCCGGTATAGCCATGAGCTGGCGCCAACTTAGTGGCTGATGAGTGACTAGGTGAAAGATCAAGTAGACCAACATTGATGGCAGGAATCTTCTGAATGCTACTAGCACTGCCGAAAGCGGAAGGATTAGCCGAGGGAACGACTGGCTCGTGACCAACTTGCCAACACTAACTACACTTTTCGCGCCACCATTCATAGATTGGGAAAAGAAATGGTAGACAAAAATGCCCGCGAGTAGGTGGCACAGATAATCTGGCCCCTTATTGCGTCCGCTGGAAACAATGTAGGCAAGGGTGTAGTAAACCATGGCCAGAAATAGAGGGTTAAGGACTAGCCAGACTCGTCCAAAAAAGGTGGCAGCTGATTGCGAGCGCAGTGTGGCTCGAGAGAGTTCAACCGCAAATTCTCGGCGCTGCCACATATCAGTGAAGTAATTTTTTAAGTTCGGCAATCCAGCCCGAAAAGGTTTATGAATTGATACATCGTCAACCATATCGAATTCAGATAAATCGGCGGTTGAGCTCATGCAGATAGCCTACCGCAGGTCATTTTGTGTGCTGTGACAATAATGATTCGTAGGTGTCATGTACGATTTGTGCGTTTCGAGCCCAAGTTCGCTGCTCATGCACCCAGTTGCGCGAAGTTTTTCCAAACTCACGAATCTGTGCTGGATCATCTAGTAACTCGGCTAAGACTCTTGCCAGATCCGCTGCTGAATTTTTTTCAAAAACGCGACCCGTGACTCCGTCTTGCACAATTTCAGTCAGCGCATCAACACTGGAAACAACACAAACCTTTTCCATAGCCATTGCTTCAAAGGGTTTTAGCGGTGAGACCATCTCACAAACGGGAAGAGCCAATCTGGGGAAGGGGGCGATATCGATTAACGAGTAATAACGTTCAACATCTGCATGCGGTACTCTGCCAGTGAAAGTGACAAGTTTCTGAATTCCTAGGTCAGTGACCTGCTTTACCAAGTTCTCATATTCAGCCCCGCCACCAACTATCAATACATGGAAGTCGTCGCGGTTAGCGCCTAGCTGCTTTGCTGCCAGCATAAGCAAATTCAAGCCTTCGTAATCAAGTAATGAGCCGACATACCCAATGACTGTTTTACTGGCAAGGCCCAATGAAGCCTCGAGTTCCAGGTCGCGTTGCCGAGGTAAGAATCGATCCACATCAACACAGTTAGGCAGGATGGTTATTTTCTCGCTATTAACACCACGACGAATTAATTCGGCTTTGAGTGCGTTGGTTAGTGCAAAAACATGTGATGCATCGTTACAGGCTTGTGTTTCCAGCGCAACACTCAATCGGTGTCGAAGCGTAAACTCGTACCCGGGTTCTCGCGAGCGTGCAGTAACTTCCCAGAGTCCGCGCACTTCGTAAACTGAAGGAACATTTACTTGCTTGGCTAAGTGGTTTCCGACAATGCCATTCCAGTTACTTGAGGCTGCGTGGATAACTTGCGGTTTAAGTTCACCAACAAGTTTTGCGGCTCGTGCAGCGTAGGCATTCAAGAAATTTGATACGCCAGATAGAGCACCGAGTTTTTTTCCAAGCCGGTGGTAGGTAACGCCATCTATTACGGAAATCTCTGGAATTTCCTCAGCCCTGGTGTTGGTATGACGATCAAATGGATAGCCAAGTCTGGTTACGCCAGCTACTGACCAACCTTGTGAATTAGTGGATTTGATTATGGCATGAGATCTAGTTGCGTAACCCTGTGAATCCCATGGTAGCGAGTTATGCAGTAGATAAATCGCCGATTTTGCTACTGGTTGATATTTACTTAGGCCGGAAGGGGCCAACTGCAATCCATACTTAACTAGCGGCAAGTTAGAGGTGTTTGGGTAGCCTTCATCAATCACCAAAACACTCTTGAATGATTTGGATTTAAGCATGTTTTTGCGAGCGTGACGCAAAGTGTCTGAGTCACTACTGAGATGAAGCCAAGATAACCAAAGTCGCAATTCATGCTGAAGTTCCTCACGCGGCTCGGATTCGTGTCCAGATATCCAGTTTTCGGGTAGGCCAAAACGGATGGCGGCTATCGATTGCGCTAGATCTTCACTGAGCTGCAGGTTTGCCTGCCGACTTAGCGCAGCAAAATCGTTTACCTCGGAGTTGCTACTAGTTTCGCTCGGCTTACTCAGTTGCTCGGCTGCCAACCATTGCCCTTGTAAATAAATGCTGGGAACATTTTCTTTAAGAAGCTTAAGTTGATTTTGAAAACCAGTAGCTAGTTTCTCGTCAACGATTAGGACCCCATTTGCAGCTGCATGCCAAACCATGCGAACTACCATCTCCAATTGTGCGAGCTTGAGTGGCTTTTGCTCATTGAGTCGAGTTGAGATGGCCTCGTGAAATTTGCTGTACTGCCCCTTCCAGAAAAGGTTGAATACTTCAAATTCCCAACCTTTGCGCTTAGGTGCACTTAATCCAGCGAGCATTCGGTATTTGCGATGTAACCAGCCTTTGGCCCTGGTAGGTAAAAGTTTGCTTTGGCTTAACCCAGCAGACTGACCGAGTTCTAAAACGGAAATAACCTTTTCCCGAGCACTGCCAATGAGTTTTGCTCCTAGACCAGCGCGATCAGACATGCAAATTTCCTCAAGTTAGTTCAGCTTAATTAATTGAAAGTCTACTTGCTGGCTAAAAAGTTCTTGATGCCCTGAGCAATTCGCTCACCAGCATGCCCATCCCAAAGTGGTGGAGTCACGGTGAAAGTGCGGGGGGTTTGCGCCTGCTTGCGCACATGTGCCACCACATTCTCAGTAGTAACGAGCAAGTTCGAGCCACTGGTAATAGTTATTGGTCTTTCCGTATTCGGGCGGAGTGTGTAGCAGGGCACTTTTAGGATGCTGGTTTCCTCCTGCACACCACCTGAATCCGTAACAACACCGGCGCTGTAGCGCATGAGCGAAACGAAGTCCAAATAGCCAAGTGGGTCGATAATGTGCACATCAGGGTGCTGGTCCAGTCCAAGTTCCAAGAGACTTGCTCGTCCACGAGGGTGCAAGGGCAAGTAAATCGGATGGATGTCAGCTAACTCGTGTAAGACCTTGATGATGCGCAATGAAGCATCTCGGTCGTCAACGTTTGATGGACGATGTAACGTGGCGACCAAATATTTCTCAGGCAACTGAAGTTCAGTTAGTCGACTGCCCTTTGCAGTCTTGTCCAAGTTCTTTAGCAAAGTGTCAATCATTGGGTTGCCAACAAACTCAATACGGTCGTCGCTCACGCCTTCGCGCGCTAAGTGGCCGATGGCCTCTGGACTCGTTACGTATAGTCGCTCAGATAATTGATCGGTGACTATGCGATTCACTTCTTCTGGCATCTGCATATCAAAACTGCGAAGTCCGGCTTCTACGTGCGCAAGCGGAATGTGCAATTTGCTAGCAACTAAGGCAGCTGCCACCGTTGAGTTGATGTCTCCATAGACCACAACAAGCTGTGGGGGATTTTCGATAAATTCTTGTTCAAGCAAAACCATAGTTTGTGCTGTTTGGGCAGCGTGGCTGCCAGAGCCAACGCCAAGATTTATGTCGGGATGTGGCAAATCTAGTTCCTCAAAGAAAATCCCAGACATTTTGTCGTCATAATGCTGACCAGTGTGAACCAGTCGCTGGCTTACCCCTAACTTTGCTAAAGCTGCAATTACTGGAGCCGCTTTTGGGAAATTGGGTCGTGCACCGGTGACATGAGTTACTGCATGTGGCATGTGAGTTGGTGCCCTTCGTTAAGTGAGTCGGCTAGTATTTAAAAGTCTAGAGCCTGCAACTAGGAATCCCGTTTAGGTGTCCAGCAAGGACTGGATAAAGTCAGAATCCAAGCAAACAGATTGGTGATGCCCGTGGAAGACTTTGATTCACCGGCAATCGTTTTGCGGGCCGATGAAACTATTCCCGAAGGTAGATTCGCCGAACAGATTCTGCTTTTCCGTCGAAAAAAACGCGCACTTTTGAAACACCTTCCTTGGACCAGAACGCATCGAAATGAAAGAGCGCGGCTTAATCGGTTTATTCTGCGCAACGATATTGCAACTGTCGATCCTGAGAGTGGGAAAACTGCATCAGTTATCGCGCAGGGCTTACTTGAGAATTTTCCTATTGATTCATCAGTTAAAGACATTGAATTCATGCTGGTTCGCCTTTGGCGATTGGGCGATGTAAAACTTGCAGTAAAACTTTTTACTGCATTGAGTCCAAAGAGGCAAAATGGAATTAAGCGGAATAACCACATTCGCCGACTCACTGAAGCAAATGAAGTTTTGCAATCGGGAATTACTTTCTTAGATCGGCCGGATCACAAAAATTACGAACCTATTCCTGGACGAGTCGCATACATTTTGCACAACTCTCTACCTTTTCAAAGCGGTGGCTATGCAACTCGCAGTCACGGTGTAATGTCCGGAATCGCTAGCCACGGCTACGAAGTTTTTGGCATTACTAGACCTGGCTTTCCCCACGATCTGGGCATTCTTCCCGAAGAAGGCGTTGCAGTACCAGCACCCTTGCAAATTGAGTCTGTGCATTACCATCGATTGCCCGAAGTGAGCGTCCCGAGACACACCTATCTGAGTTATGCACGTGAATGGGCTGACCTGTTAGAGCAATGGTGTTTGGAATTTAGACCAGAAATAATCCATGCAGCAAGTTTTGGTCTTAATGGAATTGTTGCCACCGAAGTTGCGCGCCGCCTAAATATTAGAGCGGTATTTGAAGTTCGTGGCTTACATGAACTTCGCGATGAATCATTTACTCAGTACCGACTTGGCAGCGATCAAGACGCATTAGTTCGAGGAATCGAAACTCAGGCAGTAGTGCAGGCGGATTGGGTGTTTGGCATCACTGGCGCATTGATAGAGCGGTCCGTTAAGCGAGGCGCACAGGCAAGTAGAACTTCCCTGTTACCTAATGGCGTGAACGTTGAAAACTTCTCTCAGATGCCTCGCGATGTTGAGCTCGCGGAAAAATTAGGTCTGAGCGACAAAACCATAATTGGATATGTGGGCTCGGTACTTGATTACGAGGGGCTAGATCTTCTGGTGGATGCCGCCGAGGAATTGCAGAAAACTCGGACGGATTTTCAGGTTGTAATCGTCGGATCAGGCCCACATACCCCTGAGCTGGAGAAGCACATTGCAAATTCTCCAGCGCGTGAACTAATTACCCTGGTTGGTCGCGTGGCACACAGTGAGGTCAATTCCTATTACTCAATCATGGATATTTGTCCGCTACCTCGTTTGCCACTGCCTATTTGTGAAGAGGTTTCGCCACTAAAACCGTTCGAAGCTATGGCGATGGGTCGTTGTCTAGTTATGTCTAGCGTTTCCGCAATGGCAGAGATTATTGGCACCGAGGACATCGGAGTCATCTTTGAGAAGGGAAATGTTGGCGACTTGGCGCGAGTGCTTGCTGAATTGATTGACAGTCCAGATACCCGTGACCGACTAGGTCGCAATGCCCGAGCTTGGGTAGTGGAAAATCGAAACTGGCCAGCCATCACCGCTGAGGTTGCTCGGGTCTATCGGGAGTTTGGTGTCCTTGCCTGCCCTGCCTAACTGCAGTTCTATCTAACCCCTACTATTCTTGAGGTTATGTCGGAAAAAGTTGATGTAGTAGTTGTTGGTCTTGGTTATGTAGGGCTTCCGCTGGCTCAGGCGGCGAGTGAGGCAGGACTATCCGTTAAAGGGCTTGATTTAAATCAGGCAGTTCTGGATGGCCTTAATGCTGGTCACTCTCATGTAGATGATTTAAGTGATGCAGATGTGCAGAAAATGCTTGATCGCGGTTTCTTGGCCACAAGCGATGCTTCAGTTGTGGCAAATGCAGATGCAATTGTGGTTTGTGTGCCAACGCCACTTTCTGAAGAAGGCGGCCCAGACCTCGGTGCAGTTATTGGCGCTACAAAGGCCGTGGCTGCCCATCTATCCGCTGGGTCACTCTTTATTTTGGAATCAACTACCTACCCCGGAACTACAGAAGAAGTAGTTCTCCCGTTACTTGAAGCTCATGGACTTAAACTTGGCGACTTTGATTTGGCATTTAGTCCAGAGCGGATAGATCCTGGAAATCCTGTTTATGGAATGACCAATACACCAAAAGTTGTTGGCGGCGTTAATGAGGTTGGCACCAAGCGTGCGGCAGAATTTTATTCACGGTTTGTTGAACAAGTTGTTCCAGCTAAAGGTGCTAAAGAAGCCGAAATGGCCAAGTTACTAGAGAACACATACCGACATGTAAACATTGCGTTGATGAATGAATTAGTTGAGTTCAGCAATCTGTTAAACATCGATTTGTGGGATGCAATTTCATGTGCCTCAACTAAGCCATTTGGTTACCAGGCTTTTTATCCCGGTCCCGGTGTTGGCGGACATTGCATACCTATTGATCCAAATTATTTATCTCACCATGTTAAAACTGTGCTTGGTCGACCATTCCGATTTGTTGAACTTGCTCAAGAAATCAACGCTGGAATGCCTGTGTACGTCCGGCGAAGGGTGCAAGATGCCCTTAATGAAGATGGCAAAGCAGTTAAAGGGTCACGGGTACTCCTACTCGGCGTCACTTACAAGCCAGACATTGCAGACCAGCGCGAAAGTCCGGTTCGTCCGATAGCCCGAGAACTGATGAGCCTGGGTGCCGATGTGGTTTATCACGATCCGTATGTGAGTTCTTGGAATATTGATTCTGAACACGGTGAGCATGAGCACGATCGGATTCTGACTGGAGTTTCCGACTTAAAAGCCGAATTGCCAAAAGCTGACATAGTCGTACTTCTGCAACCACACAAGAGTTACAACTTGGGCGAAATACAGGCCGGCGCAAAAGTTATTCTGGATACTCGCGGCAAACTTTCAGGCGCAAACGTCATCCGCCTTTAAGTTCTAGCTCAAGTTAGGAGCCGTAGGTGATTCGCAAGGACATTCAAGCCTTACGCGCCTACGCAGTTGGCATCGTTGTCATTTATCACGCTGGCTTCTCGATTTTTGGTCACCATCTGGTTCGCTCTGGATTCATAGGTGTTGATATTTTCTTTGTGATTTCCGGCTACCTGATTATTGGAATGATGGTTTCCGAATATGTGAAAACAGGTAGCCTGCATCTACTTAATTTCGTAGCACGACGAGCCCGGCGGCTCATCCCAGCTGCTGCTTTAGTTTTGATATTCACCTTGGTTGCAAGTTGGCTATTCATCCCGGGACTTGAAGGGCAGCGGGCTGCCCTAGATATCCGGGCAGCTTCGTTTTATTTCGCAAATTTGCGATTTGCGGCAATAGCCATGGACTATTGGGCACCTCAGTCGGTCAGCCCAGTCATTCATTTCTGGTCATTAGGCGTCGAAGAACAGTTCTACCTAATGTTCCCCGCGCTGATGGCACTGTTGATAATCCTTCGGCGTAATTTGAAACTTTGGACTCTCGTTTTGGTACTTGCCATTATTTCTGTCGGTTCATATTTACTAATGCAAAGTCACATGTCAGTTGGAAATCAATTCGGATTTTATAGTCCATTAAGTCGGGCTTGGGAATTTGCTCTAGGTGGAATAGTGGCAATTCTGGGCCGTGATTTTCAGCCGCGGAAAATGCAATTTGTACGAATAGCGCGCTTGGTGGCCGTACTTGGCCTGCTTTATTCGGCAGTTGCATTTAGTTCAAAGGTGCTTTGGCCTAGCCCACACACCCTTATTCCAGTGCTCTCAACGATGCTGTTGCTCTGGGTAGGCGGATCTGAAGTTGCGGCGGCGAATCAAGGACCCAAACTGTTTGAATTGGATTTTGTGCAAAGAATAGGAACTTGGTCATACTCGATTTACTTATGGCACTGGCCACTCTTGTTCTTTGCGACTCGCCTCTTGCAGCCAGGGGCGAAAAGTCCTGAAGATCTTAAATTAATTTTTGCGGTACCAGCGGTAGTTCTATCCGTAGTGTTTGCAGCTGCCACATACCGTTGGATTGAAAATCCATTGCGCAATGCTCCGAGTTTAAAAGCCAGCGCGAAGAAGTCGCTAGCTGTTGGATTAGGCCTCTCAGTCCTTGTAGCTGGGTTAGCAACGGTTGCTTATGCAAACCCATCAAGTCGACTGAACTCCCAGCCAATTGCGGATCTAAGTAATGCAAAAAGTGCCACAATCAACAACCCACATTGGGTTAACACAATTATTTCTGCGCACACGCCAAAATTAACTTCCACTGACGGAATAGTGCTAACACCGGGCGAAATAAAATCTGCTAGATCAGATTTTCCCCGAACTTACTCAAATGGCTGCCACACAAGTTCGCCAGATCCTGCATTACCCAAGGGTTGCGTTTTCGGTAGTTCAAAGAGTGGGCGACTTGTTGGCCTGTTTGGAAACTCACACGCCAATCAATACTTTGAAGGCGTGCTTGCAGCCGCAACAGAAAGTGATGCCAAAGTCCTCTCACTAACTCGAAGTGGCTGTAGCGTTGCAGATGTTGATTTCGTTCTTGGCACTAAGTCCTGGGAAGTCTGTAATGCTTGGCGCAAGAACGCCGTAACCGCGATTATCAAAGCTAGACCAACGGTTTTGTTTGTGGCATCAACTCTGAAGACATCAGTAATTGACCCTAAGACTGGAGCAGTTGCGGTCACTCCGGCAAGAGGAAAAGAATTGTATCTCGCTGGATTTAGAAGAATGGTTGCTAACTTTGCTAAAGCTGGGATAAAGGTTGTGGTTATCCGAGATAATCCATTCTTTGACTCAAATGCTCTTGACTGCTTGTCGGCTCGTACTGCTAATGCCTGCACTCAACCACTTGTTCCATTTTTAACGCCAGCGCAGTTTAGTTCTGGCGGAGTTTCAGGAATTTCTAATGTCGTTGGTGTTGATTTAACGCGCACCTACTGCACGAACAAAGTTTGTCCAGCGGTGCGTGACGGGCACATTGTGTGGCGGGATTCGCACCACTTAACGAGCACCTATGCCAACTTACTTACCCCGATTTTCTCAGGAATTATCAAGCACGAAATTGTGCTCAATTAACGATTGCACGACCTTGCCTCGCCGCCATTTTGTGCAGAAGTTAGACTTAAATTATTAGTTTGCTTTGAAGTGGGGAATCATGGCCATAGTCACCGTCAATGTCTCATTAAAGCCCGAAATTTTAGACCCACAGGGCCGTGCCGTGCTTGGTGCACTTGGTCGATTAGGGCTATCTGGTGTTGCTGATGTCCGTCAAGGAAAGCAATTTGTTCTGACAATCGATGGTGAAATCACTGAAGATAAATTGGTTCAAATAAATGAAATTGCCCAAACTTTATTGAGTAATCCAGTCATTGAAGATTTCACTGTGCAGGTTGAGAAATGACCGCAAGGGTAGGCGTTGTAACCTTCCCCGGTTCACTAGATGACCGAGATGCTATTCGTGCAGTAACCATTGCCGGTGCGCAAGCAGTTTCGCTCTGGCATGGCGATCCGAATCTGCACGGTGTTGACGCCGTTGTATTGCCGGGTGGGTTTTCGTATGGAGACTATTTACGGTGTGGCGCAATTGCGCGATTTGCTCCAGTCATGGGAAAAATTATTGATGGGGCGAAGTCAGGTATGCCAGTTCTTGGCATTTGTAACGGATTTCAAATCTTATGCGAATCACACCTATTACCAGGTGCGTTAACGCGCAATGACCATCTTCACTTCATCTGCCGCGATCAAAAATTGAGAATTGAAAATAATGTTTCAACGTGGACTCTTGATTATTCACTTGGGCAAGAAATAGTTGTTCCCCTGAAGAACGGTGAAGGCTCATTCGTTGCCGATGACTACACACTCGATAGTCTCGAATCTAATGGTCAGATTATTGCTCGCTATGTCGATGTGAATCCAAATGGTAGTCGCCGAGACATTGCTGGAATTTCCAATTCTGCTGGAAATGTAGTGGGACTTATGCCACACCCAGAGCATGCGGTAGAAGAATTAACCGGACCGACAACCGATGGACTTGGCTTCTTCACCTCTGTTTTGACGAGTTTGCTTGCTGGCAAGGTGGTGTCAGCATGAGTGTAGACACAGTCTCAGCAGCTAGAGCGACACCCAATCAAGAGCAGCCTTTCAAAGAGCTGGGGCTGAAGCCAGACGAGTACGAGCGCATAATTGAAATTTTGAATCGTCGGCCGACTTCATCTGAGCTAGCGATGTACTCGGTTATGTGGTCTGAGCATTGCAGCTACAAATCCAGTAAAGTACATCTGCGCCAGTTTGGCGCGAAGGCTCCGCATAGTGATGCGCTACTTGTTGGCATTGGTGAGAATGCTGGAGTGGTTGATATTGGCCAAGGTTGGGCCGTGACTTTTAAAGTCGAATCGCATAATCATCCTTCTTACATTGAGCCCTACCAGGGGGCCGCTACCGGTATTGGTGGAATCGTGCGAGACATCATTTCAATGGGAGCCAGACCCGTTGCTGTCATGGATCCACTTCGGTTTGGTGATCCGAAAAATCCTGATACCAGGCGAGTGTTAACCGGAGTTGTTGCCGGTATTGGTGGCTACGGAAATTGTTTGGGGTTGCCAAACATTGGCGGCGAAATAGTTTTTGACCCGAGCTATCAAGGTAATCCACTTGTAAACGCCTTATGCGTTGGCACCATGAAACATGAGGACATTCATCTAGCGGCTGCATCAGGCGTTGGAAATGCAGTCATTCTTTATGGCGCGCGCACAGGTGGCGATGGCATTGGTGGTGTGAGCGTTTTAGCATCCGAAACTTTTGATGCGCAGGGCCCAGCAAAACGACCAAGCGTTCAAGTTGGCGATCCATTCATGGAGAAACTGCTTATCGAGTGCACTCTTGAGGTTTTGCATGCTGGCCTAGTTGAAGGTATTCAGGATCTTGGTGGCGCAGGTATTTCGTGTGCAACGAGTGAACTTGCAAGCAATGGCGAAGGCGGAATGCATGTCTGGCTTGATCGCGTTCTACTACGCGACCATACGCTCTCGCCCGAAGAAATCTTGATGAGTGAATCTCAGGAACGTATGTGTGCTGTTGTACTTCCCGAAAAAGTTGATGACTTCATGGAAGTCTGCAAGAAATGGGATGTTGAAGCGGTTGTCATTGGCGAAGTTAATAACACCGGCCGTCTAACTGTTGACTGGCACGGTGAACAAATTGTTGATGTACCACCGCGGTCAGTAGCGCATGATGGCCCAGTTTACGATCGCCCTTACTCCCGCCCAGAGTGGCTGACAGCCCGTCAAGCTGATGAGCCGACAGCGCAGCGCCTGCAGCGTCCAAGCAGTTTCGGCCAGGTAAAAGAGACTTTACTCAAAATGGTTGGCGCACCAAATTTAGCCGCCAAGAGTTGGGTTACCTCGCAATACGACCGATATGTTCTTGGTAATACTGTCTTGGCTCAACCAGAAGATAGTGGAATGATTCGAGTCGATGAAGCAACTGGACTCGGAGTTGCCGTCTCAACAGACTGCAATGCCCGTTTTGCTGCCTTGGATCCATATCGTGGCGCTCAGTTAGCGTTCGCCGAGTCGTATCGCAATGTCGCAACTACCGGGGCTGTTCCGTTAGCAGTTACCAACTGCTTAAATTTCGGATCTCCAGAAGATCCCGGTGTGATGTGGCAATTTGAACAGGCAGTCACTGGCCTAGCCGATGCGTGTCTGGAGTTAGGAACGCCGGTTACGGGCGGAAATGTTTCTTTCTACAACCAAACTGCCGAAGTTGCGATTCATCCAACTCCAGTGATTGGAGTTCTCGGTGTGATCGACGATGTTACTCGCAGAACTCCCATCGCTTGGCGCGAAGACGGTGAATTAATTTATTTACTCGGCCAAACATTTGACGAGTTAGCCGGCTCTGAATGGGCGCATGAAATTCATGGTCATCTCGGTGGACTGCCACCAGTTTTGGATCTAGCTAATGAGCGAACACTTGCTGAAATTTTGGTTGCAGGCTCACGCGATGGAATGTTAAGTGCTGCTCACGATGTTAGTGATGGCGGTGCCATTCAAGCACTAATTGAGATGGCGCTTCGTGCAGATATCGGTGCCCGAGTTTGGGTTCCTGACCAACTGGATCCGTTCGTCTTTCTTTGGAGCGAATCCGCGACTCGTGCAGTTGTGGTTGTCCCCAGAAGCGAAGAGATGCGGTTCGTAGCCATGTGTGAAGCGCGCAATTTTCCAGCCACCCGTATTGGGGTGGTTGATTCGCAGATTGGCACTGAATCCGGCCTGAGTGGACAGGGCCTACGAATTGAAAATGTTTATGGTGGCGAGGTTGTGGTGTCGCTAGCCGAGCTACGAGAAATAAGCGAAAAAACACTTCCTGCATTATTCGCCTAGTCAGCAAATTTAAAACAGTGAACTCAAATCGCTACCAATTCCACTAGCTTGGATCCGTCCTTTGCTAACTCCATCAGCCCAAACTAATGAACCCGAAATTAAGCTCAACCATGTTTGTGCTGACATTTCGACTACAGCAGGCGGTGTTCCCCTTCGATGTGTGGTGCCGCCCATAATCTGCACCACACAATAAGGGGGTACCCGAACTTCAACTGCCCGCCCTGGATAGGCACGGGCAAGTAACTCGAGTGATCGGCGCACGGCATCAGCCAAAACCGGCCCGTCAGCGTCCGCAGTTAAGGCTCGAGCAACTAATTGGTTGACTTCATCGGAAAACTCCACAGTGCAATTGTGTCAGTTCATAACTTCGGGCACGCCACAAGATGTGTTTCCAATTTCAGCGATAGACTAAAGCAGTGGCAGGCGATGGCAAACTCGGACACGAATTACTGCCTGGTGAAAAAGGACCCCAAGATGCATGTGGCGTCTTTGGTGTGTGGGCACCAGGTGAAGAAGTAGCCAAACTTACCTTCTTCGGACTCTATGCCTTGCAGCATCGCGGTCAAGAATCAGCTGGAATCGCAGTTAGTGATGGCCACAACACAACAGTCTTTAAAGACATGGGTCTGGTATCTCAAGTTTTCACTGAAGCGGCACTCGAATCGCTGCATGGCTATCTGGCTATTGGCCATACGCGCTACAGCACCACAGGCTCAAGTTGTTGGGATAATGCTCAGCCAACTTTTCGCGCAACTGCAACGGGACATCTGGCACTTTCTCATAATGGCAATCTGACGAATACTCATGAGCTTGCGCAACGCCTTAAGGCAATTCAATCCGACTCAGCCGAACTCTTTGCTGACATGGGTCGTGGCGCATCAAGTGACACAGATATTTTGACTGGACTATTAGCAGCCCACCCCGATAACACTCTGGAAGCGGCGGCATTAGACGAATTGCCCAAAGTTAACGGTGCCTTCAGCCTGGTATTCATGGACGACCAAACTTTATACGGTGCTCGCGATCCGCAGGGAATCCGCCCTTTGGTTCTGGGTCGCCTTGAGCGCGGTTGGGTTTTGGCATCAGAGACGGCAGCCTTAGACATTGTGGGTGCGTCTTTTGTACGCGAAATCGAACCAGGCGAATTAATTGCGATAGATGAGCATGGCTTGCGGTCGTCTCGATTTGCCGAAGCAAAACCAAAAGGCTGCCTGTTCGAATATGTATACCTTGCTCGACCTGACACCAGCATTGCTGGTCAACCAGTGCACGCAGTCCGCGTTGAAGTAGGCCGTCGTCTGGCAGCCAAAGATCCAATTGACGCCGATATTGTCATCCCAGTACCGGAGTCGGGAACACCGGCGGCGGTTGGTTATGCGCAGGGAAGTGGAATTCCATTTGCGCAGGGCTTAGTCAAGAACGCTTATGTTGGACGGACATTTATTCAACCTAGTCAGACTATTCGGCAACTGGGAATTCGACTTAAATTGAATCCGCTTCGTGAAGTGATTGAAGGCAAGCGAATCGTCGTAGTAGATGATTCAATAGTTCGCGGCAACACCCAGCGAGCAATCGTCAAGATGCTACGTGAGGCAGGAGCTGCCGAAGTGCATGTCCGAATTTCGAGTCCACCAGTCCAGTGGCCGTGTTTTTATGGAATTGATTTTGCCAGCAAAGCTGAATTAATCGCTAACGGTTTGACTACCGATGAAATTCGACGATCAATTGGCGCTGACACACTTGCCTATGTGGAACTCGATGAACTAGTCAGTGCCACCGGAATTGCAAAAGATCGTTTGTGTCGAGCCTGTTTCGATGGCGAATATCCAGTTGAACTGCCTCCCGAATCAGTTCTGGGTAAGCATTCACTAGAAAGCCTTGAAATTGTTGATGCGCAATTAAGCGCCATTGAGGAAGCGATTCGCCGCCCGTGACCGAACCATTGTCATATGCCAGTGCTGGTGTTGATGTAGAAGCTGGCGAACGAGCTGTTGATTTGATGCGAGCTGCGATAGCCAGAACTGACCGCCCCGAAGTGGTGGGTAACTTTGGTGGATTCGCCGGCTTATTTGATGTCAGTGCCGTTAAGTCCATGGCTAAACCATTGTTGGCCACATCAACCGACGGCGTTGGCACCAAGATTGATGTAGCAGCGCGCATGAATATTCATGACACAGTGGGTATAGACCTAGTTGCAATGGTGGTTGACGATTTGGTCGTCTGCGGTGCCGAGCCATTGTTTATGACTGATTACATCGCTGTGGGCAAGGTAAATCCTGAGCGGGTGGCTGCCATTGTCACCGGCATTGCAACCGGTTGTGAGTTAGCTGGCTGCGCATTAGTTGGTGGTGAAACAGCGGAACACCCTGGACTACTTGGCCCTGATGAATACGACATCGCTGGTGCTGGCACTGGGGTAGTTGATGCTGAAAATCTCTTAGGTGCTCACAAAGTCCAAGTTGGCGATGCAGCAATCGCAATCGAAGCGAGTGGACTTCACTCTAATGGCTTTTCATTAGCTCGACATATCGCTTTCAATCTTGCACATTTAGATGTACACAATCACATATCAGAATTTGGCCGCACCCTAGGTGAAGAGCTACTTGAACCAACACGCATCTACACAAAAGATCTCTTAGCGCTCATAAAGTCAGTGGAGGTACATTCGATCAGTCACATCACTGGTGGCGGTATTTCGGCAAACGTTGCCCGCGTTATGCCACAAAATTTAGCGTTGGAAATTGATCGCAGCACTTGGATGCCGCTGCCAGTTTTCAATTTCCTACAAATGCGTGGAAATCTAGCACAACTTGAAGCTGAGAAAACTTTCAACATGGGAATAGGCATGCTGGCCTTCGTTGCAGTCGCAGACGCGGATAAATCAATCGCGCTATTAGCGCAAAGAGGTTTGGTGGCTTGGCAAGTTGGTTCAGTCCGCGAGCGCACCGCAGAAGATATTTCAGATTCGCTTGCTAAAGGCACAGCTGGTGGGGTCGTTAACTTAGTCGGAAATTACCGAATCTAGTCGTCTTGCGAAGAACTTTCAGATGATTCAGGGGATTCTTCTGACTCATCTTCGTCTTCGTAATACTTGGCGTAAGGATCGTCTACCAATTCTTCCGAGCCAGAGTACGAGTCATCATCTCCACTTGGCACGAGCGCAGATCCGCCCGAAAGTTCAGCCTGCAATGCACTCAGGTCGGTATTTGGCGTGTTGTACTTTAAATCGCGAGCAACTTTTGTTTGCTTAGCTTTGGCTCGGCCGCGCCCCATGGCTCAGCCCCCTTAATCACCGTGAGAACTAACTATTTACTGCAACCTAGGCATAACCTGCTTTTGGCCACTTCATAATTCTAACCGACCCCGAGACAGGGCGGTAATTGTGGGGCAAACAATAGGGGAACGGGCACCCCGCTTTTGCTCAAATACCGTTAGTTACCGTATGCTTTCAGTTCGTGCCTGTCACAAACTGGCACCCTAGCCCCCATCGTCTAGTGGCCTAGGACGCCGCCCTTTCACGGCGGTAACACGGGTTCGAATCCCGTTGGGGGTACGCAAGACCGATAAGTCTTATGACTTAGCGAGCCGCAAGACATCTGCCACAATAGGTAGATGCTTATGGCCCCGTAGCGCAGTTGGTTAGCGCGTCGCCCTGTCACGGCGAAGGTCGCGGGTTCGAGTCCCGTCGGGGTCGCTTGGTATCACTTCGGTGATACCGGTAGGCCAGGTAGCTCAGTTGGTACGAGCGTCCGACTGAAAATCGGAAGGTCGACGGTTCGATCCCGTCCCTGGCCACATTTTAGAACCGTCTAGCCTTTTAGGGGACGGGATCGAACCAATCAGTACTGCTCGTTACGCAAAGCGTTTACGCTTTGCGTAATCCCGTCCCTGGCCACATTTGTGCTACGTCCCTGGCCACATTTGTGCTACGTCCCTGGCCACAGTGATTTAGTCTCGAATTAGTTGTCCGGTTACCACAATGCGCTTGGCAAAAGTATCCAATGGAGTGCAGGTAATTAAAACAATTCGCGAGTCATCTTTCGGTCCGTTTAACACACTGGTATCGGTTGGATCGACGGTGATGTTCGAAATAATTCGATAGTTAAATTTCTTGGATCCTGATTCAACAACTATTCGGTCACCAATCTCAACTCTGTCAAGGTGCCGAAACGGCCCACCAGCACCAACTCGATGAGCTGCTAAGGCGAAGACTCCATTTTCACCAGGACCTGACCAAGAATAGGCTCCTGCCACTCCAGTGTTCAAAGTTACCTCGTCGACGCCTCGAGCAATTGGCAAGGTTAGGACCTCAGCTGCAGGAATTGTCAGCAGACCAATCACCTTTCCTATTGGCGATTCAGACGAGGTAGGTGCAATTTGCGGCGCAGGAAAAGTCGGCAGAGCAGAGACCTGTTTGTCATTTACCAACGATGAGTTGCTGCTTTTTTGGATGCCAGAAATTAGCAGGTAGCCAAAAAGCAAGCTCGCCAGAATCACTACAACTTCAATCAGCCGCCGGTTCATTATGAAACTGAGTCAGGCCTAATTTTGAAATGGGGAAGTGATTGCGCTCCACAAGGTAGCCCAAAGCGACATTGGGTGTTTGGACCCACCAGTATTTGGCAATTCGCCACCTCGCGAATATGCAATTTCTGGGTCATAAGATTCGCTTGGGTCAGGAGTTGGCTCTGGATCAGGGTCAAGAGTGAAAGTATTAGTCGCCACGCAAGTCATATTTAGCGCCGTAGACGTAAATTGACCTGAATCATCTATAACTACATCATTGCCAGCGGTGTCAGTGCAGGTCCAAGTTGGACTTCCGCCGGTAGTGACATTCCATTGACCATCGGTGGAGATCGGAACATCGGATTCACCCAAAGTGATAACGGTTCCTTCTGGAATTGTGGTCAAGGTAATCGCTTCAGTCGCGCTGTTCACCTCATTTGTTGTGACCACTCCTTCAGAAATTTCGCCATTTAACTCGGCAGTTAGAGTGAAAGTACCAACCTCGCCAAGGCTGATTTTTGAAACCGTGATGTCTGCCAGATTTGTTAGCTTCCAGACATAGGTGCAAGTTATTTCAGTTGTACCGACCGAGGTAGGGTCGAGTTCAAGCGACACATTTGATTCGGAAATGGAATGTGATGCACCACCAGTGCAATCTAACGAGTCAAGTTCCCAAGTCGAAGTGTCGGTATTAGTTGGTGCAGCACCAGTGATTTCATAGGTGCCAAATGCAAGACCAGATTGCTGACTAGTTTGAGCTCCGCCGTCACCCCAAACAATGTTGGTAAGCGTGTCTGAACGCTCACTTCGAGTTAAGCCGTTTATCGTCACAAAGCTAGCATCGGCTGATATCGAGCCACTACCACCAATGATTTTATTAACTATGTTTATCTTGGCATCAGGCGAAAAGTTATTCACCACAATACAACTAGTGTCACTGCCGGAAAGTGTGATTGAAGCGCCAGTAAGTACATCTCCCGTGCTAGTAACTTCAGCGCCAGTGCTGTCAACGCAAGTGATACTCGGAGTGTCCCACGTTCCACCTGGAGTACTTGGCCGTGATGTCTCGGTGATGGTGTAGGTACCTGGTGCCAGACCAGCCTGTTCCGTGACCAATGCTTCCTCGCCTTGTTCGGAAACTGCGGTGTTGCCGGAATATTTACTTGTGCCGCCTTGGCTTAAGTCAAAGCCGAAAGTGCCCACCGCACCGGTAGCGACTTTGTAGACAGTCAGTTTTGATTTCGGCTTAGATTCATTGGTAAATGTGCAAGTAACAGTATCTGCGATTCCGAGTGTGATTGAGGCAGATCTAGTGACCAAATTGGTGTCAACAGTAGACAAACCATTTGATGAATTACATGCCAAGCCAGTGAGTTCAAATGGCTCTTTGGGTGAGTCTTCGAGAACATTCCAAGTTTCGCCTGCAGCCCGAATGAAGCTCTGCGATCCACCTGCATTTAGGCTAAACGCGCCGCCAGGAGTGAAGCTCAAGTCACCGCTGAAGCCGAATGAAACTCCTGATCCACCTTTTGGAACAACTTTGCGAACAATGATGGTGCCACTCTTTTCAGTGGTGTCTACGTAATAGGCGTAACAAAACATGTGTCGTGAACCACCTGAAGTGCCTAGCCATTCGATGTTGTCAGCGTTGGCATTGTCAATCGCGCACCGCAAGGTACCGAACGCGATGCTGCTGTTGCCATTAAGTGGTGAACCTGGAACGCCACCTTGTACCCACGAAGACCGGTTTGCCAGTCCTGTTATCTGCGCGGGCGTTAAATTAAAAGTGATTGCGCCTGAGATTGTCCGACCGGTGTCATTGCCAAAAGCATCAAGCTCTGGCACAGAGGACACTGTTGTTGCCCACTGGTAAGGACTTCGCACCTTTGATAGCGCACCGAATGTTCCAGAATCTTTGCCATTCGTTCCTTGCGCCATGCCAAAAGTCCAATTGCTAAGTGGAGTACAGGCAGACTGCCCACTTGCTGGATTGTCTTCGACTTCTGGTCGTACCGCACCGGCATACGGCGCACTTGCGTAGAGACTATTTATCCCAACATTCTGCAGCGACTCCATAATGTTGTTTCGCGCCTTATTTGCCATGATGTCAGAGTATGTCGGACATAACCTAGCGGCTAGGGTCACTTTGTAGTTCTGCTCTTCAGGAGTATCTCCGGCAAACCAAAGTTGATATGTTGGAAAGCCAATTAGTTTTTTGAATTGCAAGCGCAAGGTTTTTATTGCTGAATTAGGTCTAACCCAAGCTGAGGCCCCATCCGTGTCACTGCCATTTCCTTTGATTACTCCTGTTGTTAAATCCCAAGTTGGCAAATCGTTCGATACTCCAGCACAAGCAGTAGGTCGGGGCGCTGTGTTGTTGCAGTAATTAAATGGAGTGACATTCCAAGCACCAACATTTACGGGATTTCCGGATGCGTCAGTAGCCGAGATTGTTACCTGATCTGCATCGATATCGCCCAATGAGAAAGACCATCCGCTAGTCGGCGTAGTGTTATTAAAAGTGAATGTTGTAACTGAATCAGCGCCACCAGTTGCAGTCCCCATCGAGATGTAGCCAGAGCCGCGTGAGGTTCCGTATTCAGCACCAGGCAAAGTTCCTGAATTTAGCCAAGCACTGGCACCCGATGAGACAGAAAGACCAGTTGCGGTTGTGGTGAAGTTTGCTGATGGGCTGGTGAAGCCACCGACATTTAGGTTCAAGGTGCCATTTGGTCGGGCAATCGTCCAATTCCCCCAGGTGCCAGTTCCACCCGCGGCTTTTGCTGGAGTACTTGGAACTGCTACAACTAGAACTGAAAGTATTAGGGCAAAAAGCACCCCGCAGACCATCAGACTGCGGATATTTTTACTGGCCAGGTAGTTAATTCTTAGCGAAGTCATTTTCTGAGTTTACCCCCGAAAAATGAGAGCCATTCCTCAGATTTACCCCATTTCCAACAGGTTTTAGTGGTTTTTTACCCTTTTTCCAATTATTTTGCTCATTTCACTTGACGGACCCTAACTACAAGCGTGTAATTTAGGGAATTGCAAGGCGTTTTGGCTGCAAAAGCCCGCCGTAGTTAGGAGAAGCTAGTGAGCGAATTGCTTTGGCTCCCATTAGCAGAATCAGAAGAACTCTCTTGGCAAGAACGAGCCCTTTGTGCTCAGACTGACCCAGAAGCATTCTTCCCCGAAAAAGGTGGATCAACTCGCGACGCAAAGCGCGTATGTTCATCCTGTGAAGTAAAAGCGGAATGTCTGGAATATGCCCTGGCCAATGACGAGAGATTCGGCATCTGGGGTGGCCTATCCGAACGTGAGCGCCGACGGCTAAAACGGGCTCAAGTCGGATAGCGACTATCCGCGCAAGGCTGGCCCCTCATAAGTTGGGTCAATCTGTTGGGGTGGCTTGCCCAATAGCAAGCCGAGTAATTCTGCTAGAACATCTTTAATTATTCGAAATTGACGACTACGACTAGCACTCCTTAATTCAATGGCTCGTTGGTAAAGCACAACTACATTCGGATTTCCACGTTCAATCCGTCCGAGTGGCACGGTGCCCGAACTCAAAACAATCTCGCGGATGCCCGGTACTTGCTCGACCTTTACCGTGATCCGGTTTAAGTCTTCGCCTAAAACCTCATCCAAATCTGAAAGAGCAGCCGAAATCTGAGCCTGGAACTTCTTATCAGGCCCAATTCGTTTTGGTACCGAATGTGGCCAAATTGGACCAACAACTCCTCGACCATGCAGGTCTCGACGAATCCGTCGGCGCGAGTCATTGGCCATAAATACAGCATAGGTGGGCTAAGGTTCCCAATGTGGGAACGAGACGCTGCACAAAACCTTCCTGCACTGCAGTTGCAACTTGGACGTTAACTTACGTCTACAGCGATTCCACTGCAGTGCTCGGTCCACTTGCCACTTTTCGCGAACCGCACTGTTACGACTTATGCGACGAACACAGCATTCGCCTGACTGCCCCTCGCGGTTGGGAAGTAGTTCGCTTAGAACTTGATCCGCAAGCGCTAAAACCTGCACCAGATGATTTAGAGGCGCTGGCCAATGCAGTTCGGGAAATTGGACAGGTAGCACTATCAGATTCAGTTGAAGAAGTCGCCCGCCGTGGACACCTGCGAGTGCTGCGAAACGTTGAAAATCAAGAAGATAATTCGTAACTATTGGGTCTAGTCGACTTTTGACCGCAGTTACCCGCGAGTAAAAATAACTGTCTTCTACCCCTAAACTTGGTTGAGTGAGAGACCTGTCAGCCTTGATTAAGGCATATGATGTCCGCGGTGTTGTGCCAGACCAATGGGGACCAGATTTAGCCCGTGAAGTTGGCATAGCTTTTGTTGAAATTTTAGGCATTCGGGTCAGCGATGGTGGCGCTGGCAAAGTTGTTGTTGGTCACGATATGCGACCAACTGGTCCAGAACTTGTCAATGCATTCATTCAAGGCGTTACCTCTGCTGGTGTCGACGTGATCAACATCGGCCTTTGCTCGACCGATGGACTTTATTTTGCATCTGGTCGATTAGCTCTTCCGGGCGCAATGTTCACAGCTAGTCACAACCCTGCCGAGTACAACGGAATAAAAATGTGCCGAGCTGGCGCAGCACCTGTGGGTCAAGATTCCGGCCTTGCCGACATACGCAAGATGCTCGAAAGCGAATCATTTCCAACCTATTCTGGGCCGACTGGATCCGCTACCGAACAGGACTTGTTGAGTGAATATGCCTCTCACCTTCGCAATCTAGTTCCCTTGGAGAACATCAGACCGCTCTCTGTTGTTATTGATACCGGAAATGGCATGGGTGGGTTCACAGTTCCTGCTGTGCTTGGCGGCCAATTACTTCCTCCACTTCCTCTTCAGATTGATGAAATGTATTTTGCTCTTGATGGGACTTTCCCAAACCATGAGGCGAATCCGATTGATCCAGAAAATCTGCGAGATCTACAGAAGCGGGTTCTTGAATTGGGTGCCGATCTTGGCCTTGCCTTTGATGGCGATGCAGATCGCTGTTTTGTTGTCGACGAAAAGGGAGACATTGTCGACCCCTCAACTTTGACTTCCTTGATTGCCACTCGTGAGTTAGCGAAAAATCCTGGTAGCACAATTATTCACAATTTAATTACCTCGAAAGCTGTTCCAGAAATTGTTCTGGAAAACGGTGGCAAGCCAGTACGTACTAGAGTGGGCCACTCATTCATTAAAGCAACGATGGCTGAGACCGATGCAGTATTCGGCGGCGAACATTCTGGGCATTTTTACTTCCGTGATTTTTGGAAAGCAGATTCTGGAATGTTAGCTGCAATGCATGCGCTGGCAGCCTTAGGCGAGACGCAGCCAGGAACTACGCTGAGTCAGTTACTGGCTCCATTCAGTCGTTATGCCTCAAGCGGCGAAATCAATACAACGGTCTCGGACGCTCAATTGGTAATCTCAAAAATTCGTGAAGTCTTTACAGCTCGAGGCGCTAGTTTTGACACCCTAGATGGACTTACTGTCACAGGAAATAACTGGTGGTTCAATGTCCGCGCTAGCAATACTGAACCCCTTTTGCGATTAAATGTTGAGGGTAATGATTCAGCCACGATGGAATCAATTCGCGATGAAGTCCTAGCCTTAATGAAAGCTGATTATTAACGTGCTTATCGATGAAACAAATTTGAACAGCCAGGATTACTTGGCGAAAGTGGATCAAAGTGCAATGCTCGAATGTGTTGCCAGTTCGGGCGCTCAAGTTCGTCAAGCCCTCGACTTAATCAACCGAGATGCCTTGGCTCAGATATCGCAAGATGGTAAGCCTCGAGGCCTGCTGGTTGCTGGGATGGGAGGCTCTGGCGTTTCGGGCGATGTGCTCAGCGCAGTGGCTGGCGAAGGTACGCCAGTACCAATTTTGATTGAGCGTACCCACGATCTTCCCGGCTGGGTTTCACCAATCGACTTGGTAATAGCAGTCTCCTGTTCGGGCACAACTGAAGAAACTTTGTCAGTGGCGCAACAGGCAAGTCGCCGTGGTGCCCGACTCGTCACAATTGGCGCTAACAACAGTCCGCTAGCAGCAATTAGTGAGCAGACGGCAGGTGCTGTTCATATCGGTATTGATGCGCAAGGGCGAATGCCACGCGCATCGCTGTGGACGATAGCGACCCCGCTTTTACTCGTAGCAAATGCTTTAGAACTCACGAACATTTCCGAAGATGAATTTAATCGCGCAGCTGACTTGATGGATGCACTTAGTGTCTCGTGCGGTCCACAAGTTGAAGTTTTTGAGAACCCAGCAAAATTGCTGGGAGTTGCTTTGGCTGAATCGCTGCCAATGGTGTGGGGAACTGGTGCAATTGGCAGATCAGCTGCTGGCCGATTTATGGCACAACTTGCTGAGAATGCAAAACTGCCAGCCGCTTACGGCGCATTGCCCGAAGTTGGCCACAATCAAATCGTCACTTTTGATGGAGCACTAGCGGGTCAAGCATCGCTCGCGGATATTTTTACTGACCCCCACATTGACGGTAGCCCACGAAACCTCCACTTAGTGCTTCTGCGCGACAGCACGGAGCATGAAGCAATCGCACGGCGCATTGATTTGGTTACAGAAATCACAGCTAAGCGGTCAATCCCCATTACCGAGATTGTTGCCCAAGGCGAACACCGCCTATCTCGCATTGCCTCGCTGATACTGCCAACGGATTGGGCGAGCGTTTATGCCGCAATTGCTATGGGGATAGACCCGTCGCCAATTGAGCCGATCAATGAATTAAAGGCTGGGCTACAGTAACTCAATCACCGGGGTTTAATTGTGCTCCAGCTGATGATTCGTGGCACAATAGGAAAACCGCCTACTAGCGAAGCCTCGTGTTGTTTGCCGGCAATTAATCCACCCACGAGGAGTGTTAAATGACTCTTGCCCCTAACGACTTCAAAGTAGCTGATCTATCGTTAGCCGAGTTTGGCCGAAATGAAATTCGATTGGCTGAAAATGAGATGCCAGGCTTAATGGCAATGCGCGAAGAATTTGGAAAGACTAAGCCGCTAACCGGTGCTCGAATCATGGGGTCTTTGCACATGACGATTCAAACAGCCGTGTTAATTGAGACCTTGGTCGAATTAGGTGCAGATGTTCGCTGGGTTTCTTGCAATATTTTTTCAACACAGGATCATGCCGCTGCCGCAGTAGTAGTTGGGCCAACAGGCAGTGTAGATGCACCAAATGGCGTTCCAGTTTTTGCCTGGAAAGGCGAAACCCTCGAAGAGTACTGGTGGTGCACCGAGCAGGCACTGATTTGGCCGGGACATGAAGGTCCGAACATGATTTTGGACGATGGCGGAGATGCCACATTGCTGGTCCATAAGGGCGCGGAATATGAAGCAGCGAATTTTGTACCAGATCCGGCTACTGCTGAATCGGAAGAGTTCGGCGTGATTCTTTCACTCCTACAGCGCTCGCTAGCAGAGGATAAGACTCGGTGGACAAGAGTAGCTGCAGATATTCAGGGAGTAACCGAAGAGACCACCACTGGTGTTCATCGGCTTTATGAGATGTTTGCTGACGGCAAGTTGAAATTCCCGGCAATCAACGTGAACGATTCCGTTACCAAAAGTAAGTTCGATAACAAATACGGCACGCGACACAGCTTGATAGATGGCATTAATCGCGCAACTGACACATTAATCGGTGGCAAGGTTGCGGTCGTCTGTGGTTACGGAGATGTTGGTAAAGGATCGGCCGAGTCACTTCGCGGACAGGGTGCTCGGGTTATCATCACTGAAATTGATCCAATTTGTGCGCTGCAAGCAGCAATGGACGGCTATCAGGTTCTAACTATTGAAGACGTGCTAGGGACTGCCGACATTTTCATCACTGCAACAGGTAACCGGGATGTAATTACGGTCGAGATGATGAGTCAAATGAAACATCAAGCGATAGTTGGAAACATTGGCCATTTTGACAATGAAATTGATATGGCAGGTCTGGCCAAATTCCCAGGCATTACTCGCAGAAATATTAAGCCGCAGGTAGACGAATGGATCTTCCCAGACGGACACTCAATCATTGTGCTAAGCGAGGGACGACTTCTTAACCTCGGCAACGCTACTGGCCATCCATCTTTTGTCATGAGTAACTCATTCACAAATCAGGTCTTGGCACAAATTGAACTTTTCACTAAAGGTGATGAGTATGAACTCGGTGTCCATGTGTTGCCAAAGCATCTGGATGAGAAAGTAGCTCGGCTACATCTTGATGCACTAGGTGTTCGTTTGACTGAACTAACCAAGCCACAAGCTGATTATTTAGGTGTAGATGTAAATGGCCCATTTAAGTCAGAACAATACCGTTATTAGGATTTAAGATTTCTGATTCATTTCCTCAGGCACAGCAACCAGAAGTCCCACCTGCGGTTGTGGAGGATGGCCTGCTCTTTCCGGGGGCGAGCGACTTGTACCGTGCGCAAGTATTGCGAGGCGTAAAACTCAAGTACCCGAATTGGGGGCTCGGCGACTTTGCTGGAACCTTGGTTGCCGCTGTTGTAGTAAGTGCCTTTGCAAGTGTCATCATGGTTGTTGGTCGAGTAGACCCGAAACATGGTTGGCCACTGATTCTCACACTAACTTTGCCTTGGCTGCCTATGGTTTTATATCCATTCGTTAGCTCCAAATACAAAGGCAATGGACTTCGGGCTGACTTCGGTTTGACACTGTCAAAAGCGAAACTGCGGCTTTCCTTGCTTGCAGGCGCGGTTTGCTTGGGCGTGACTCTACTTGTTGGATTAGTAACGACAAGAATTTTCGGTCCGATAAATTCACTCGCGGGTGAGATCGGTAGTAAAGAACACGGATTGGTCAGAGTGGTCTTTGCCCTACTCGTATTGTTTGGCGCGCCAATTGTTGAAGAAATTGTCTTTCGTGGACTACTGCTAGGCTCCTTGCTTAAACGCGAAATGGCATCGGGCTTTGCCGTTTTGGTTTCGGCGGGAACTTTTGCGCTATTTCATTTTGAGCCAAAACGCTTACTAATTTTGTTTGCTGCAGGTTTAATTTTAGGCGAGTTGCGCCGACGTTCAGGAAGCACCGCTGTCTGTGCAGTAGCGCACATGGTTAACAACGCACCCGGGGCAGTAGCGCTAATGTTTGGCTTCTTGAATTAGCCCAGCCTCAATACAGCAAGGTAGGCTTACCTAAGTGAGTGCTCCTCGAGTTGGCATTGTTGGCGGTGGACAGCTAGCCCGCATGATGCAACCAGCCGCCATAAATTTGGACATAAAACTTAGAGTGCTGTGTTCTAGCCCAACGGAATCTGCGGCTCAGGTAATCCCCGACTCGGTTTTCGGTAGCCATGACGATGTTTCTGCAGTTCTGGAATTTGCGCGGGACTGTGATGTAATCACTTTTGATCACGAACACGTACCGCCAGTTGTCCTGGATGCCTTGGTTGCCAGTGGAGCAAATCTGCAACCGAATCCCCAGGCACTGAAATTTGCCCAGGATAAGTTAATAATGCGGGCGGCCCTGAGCGAAGCTGGAATTTCCTGCCCGCTTTGGGCGCACATCAAAGATGTTGCAGGACTCCAAGACTTTGTGCAGCAAGCAGGCTGGCCAATTATTTTGAAATCCGCAAAGGGCGGTTATGACGGCAAAGGCGTTTGGTTTGTCGAGAATGAAATAGAAGCTCTGTCAGTAATGGCCGACATTCATGCACACAACCAGGAAGTATTAGCTGAACAATGTGTGGACTTTGTCCAAGAACTCGCAGCCCAGGTGGCTCGCAGTCCACATGGGCAAAGCGTGGCGTATCCGATTGTTAAATCTACACAGACGGATGGCATATGTCATGAAGTTATCGCCCCTTGTCCCGAACTAACCGATGCGCGTGCCGTTGCGGCCCAAGAGTTGGCGCTAAAGATTGCAGCGTTACTGGATGTAACTGGGATGCTAGCAGTGGAACTATTTGATACCGGTACTGAGTTACTGGTTAACGAACTTGCCATGCGTCCGCACAACTCTGGGCACTGGTCAATGGATGGCGCAGTAACTAGCCAATTTGAAAACCATCTGAGAGCGGTGCTTAATTGGCCTCTGGGCTCGCCTGCGGCAATCGCACCCCACACAGTTATGGTTAATCTCTTGGGCAAAGATCTTGATAATTTACAATCTGCCTATCGACATGTCATGGCCCGCGACCCAAACATAAAGATTCATTTGTATGGAAAATCGGTAAAGCCTGGACGAAAAATTGGACATGTGAACTCGGTAGGTGACAATCTAGAGGACTTAAAGCAACGTGCCTGGCACGCAGCCGACTATCTAACTGGAGTTATAGATGAGTGAGCAACCGCTAGTTGGTGTAATCATGGGCAGTGACTCTGACTGGGATGTAATGGAACCAGCCGTTAGTGCACTTGCCGAATTAGGTGTCCAGGCAAAAGCCCAGGTCGTATCAGCACATCGCATGCCTGAAGAAATGGTCGAGTATGCAAAGTCTGCTAAAGAAAACGGGCTGCGAGTTATCATCGCAGGAGCTGGTGGCGCGGCACACTTGCCTGGAATGGTTGCATCCCTCACCACTTTGCCGGTAATTGGCGTACCAGTTCCGTTGCAACAATTGGAGGGTCTCGATTCACTACTTTCAATCGTGCAAATGCCAGCTGGGGTCCCAGTTGCGACGGTCGGTATCGGAAATGCCAAAAATGCTGGCTTGCTAGCGGCTCGGATTATTGCCAGTGGCTCTGACTCCATCGCTACTGAGGTCGCACTAAAATTAGAAAAGTTTCAAGATGAACTGAGACAATTAGCCACTGATAAAGGCGAAGAACTTATCGCTCGAATTACGAGCCAGGTTTACCCAAAAAGCTAATCTTCCAACCAGCTGCAGTCCACTTTTCTCGATCAAGCATGTTTCGACCGTCAATGATTACTCGGTCAGCGACTAGATTGCCCAAACTGTCTGGATCTAGTTCTCGATACTCTTTCCATTCTGTTAAATGGATCAAAATTTGTGCGCCTACAACTGCCTCAGCAATTGACTCTTCGCAATGCAAATCGGGATGGACACGTCGCACAACAGGCAAGGCGATTGGATCATGAACGGTTACCGCAGCACCCTGAATAGCCAATTCACGAGCCACAGATAACGCTGGGGAATCTCTAATATCGTCGCTATCTGGTTTAAAGGCGGCACCAAGGATTACTACTTTCGCCCCAGAGAGATTGCCGCCCACCAATTCTGCAGCGCGATTCACCACTAATTCGCGCCGCATCTGGTTTACTCGTCCCACATTTGCCAAGAATTCAAACTGTTCGGATAGGCCAAGTTCAATGGCACGAGCGTGCAGAGCCTTTATGTCTTTTGGTAGACAGCCGCCACCAAAACCAACACCTGCGTTTAAGAATCTGCGACCAATCCGAGTGTCATGTCCAATTGCATCAGCGAGCTGTGTGATGTCAGCTCCGGCCGCATCGCAAAGGTCTGCAAAAGAGTTAATAAACGAAATCTTGGTCGCGAGAAAAGAGTTGGCTGCTACCTTCACTAGTTCGGCGGTTGCGTAGTCTGTCGTGATAAATGGAGTTCCTTCTGCAATTGAGGCCGCGTAAACCTCTCGCAACTTTGTCTCATCTTTTGATTCGGTAATTCCAATGACAATTCGATCTGGATGCAAAGTATCTTGAACCGCAAAGCCTTCGCGCAAGAACTCAGGGTTCCAAGCTAGATGCGCCTGCTGGCCAATTGGCGCGTTTGCTGTCAGGTAATCCGCCAGTCGTTGGGCGGTCCCGACTGGAACAGTTGATTTACCAACAACCAGACAAGCCCGGTCGAGGTGGACGGCCAGCGAGGCAATTGCACCATTTACTTGTGAGAGGTCAGCTGCATCTGAATCTTTAGACTTTGGCGTGCCTACGCACAAAAAATGAACATCGGCAGCCTGTGCCACCTCTGCCCAATCTGTTGTAAAAGTTAAGTTGCCCGAGGCTAATGCTTGATTAAGCAGTTCCTGCAGTTCCGGCTCATGAAATGGAACTACGCCTGAATTAAGCGATGCGATTTTTTCCGGATCAACATCTAGTGCGATTACTTTGTGGCCAAGGCTGGCCATGCATGCAGCATGGGTAACACCTAAGTATCCAGTTCCGATAACCGAGAGATTGGTCATGCCCACAACCTTATCGGACACGCTAATCTTGGTTTATGCGAACCTTGCCTAATCTAGCCGTGATTATGCCGGTTTTGAACGAGGAAAACCATATCTTATCTGCGGTAAATGCGATTTTGACTCAAGAATATGCAGGTAGGTTAAAGCTGGTTTTAGCCCTTGGTCCTTCTACCGATAGAACTAATGAAGTTGTTGCCGAAATTCAAAAATTGGACCCAAGAATATTGGTTGTGCCGAATCCGTCTGGACGTACGCCAGATGCACTCAACGCAGCGATTGCCGCAACCGATGAATCAATCATTGCAAGAGTAGATGCCCACAGCGAGCTTTCGGAAGGTTATCTAGCCAACGCAGTTGAAACATTGTTACGCACTGGAGCGGACAATGTAGGCGGGATCATGGCAGCAGAAGGTAAAACCCTTTTTGAGCGAGCCGTAGCTACGGCAATGACTAGCAAACTAGGTGTTGGAGCAGCAGCTTTCCATGTCGGTGGCAATGAAGGCCCAGCAGACACAGTTTACTTAGGCGTTTTTCTAAGATCGGCACTCGAACGAGTAGGTGGATACGATCCAAGTTTCACTAGAGCCCAAGATTGGGAAATGAATTATCGAATTCGCAAATCTGGTGGAAAAGTCTGGTTTACGCCAACTCTAAAAGTCACTTACCGTCCGCGTTCGACTGTCCGCGCGCTGGCCAAACAGTATTTTCAATATGGACAGTGGCGACGCAAAGTTATGCGCGAACATCCCGATACCGTCAAAACCTTTTCAGCATTTCGCTACTTTGCCCCACCACTGGCCGTAACTTTAATTTCCTTAGGACTAGTAATCGCAGTAGTTGGATTTGCTTGCGCAACATCCCATCTGACCTTCTGGGGACTGCTACCTTTGACTACATATCTAATTTCGATATTGGCAGCGAGCCTCTTTCTGGCCAGGAAATCCGGCAAGGCAGCGCTCTATCTGCCACTGGCACTTCCAGTTATGCACTTTTCTTGGGGAATTGGATTTCTGAAATCGACAAAAAACTAAACCTGAATTATTTGGTGCGGTTATTTCCAGCAGAACAAGTTTGAGTACCTGCATCAATTCCGCCGTTATTGCCGTTATTTGCATCAGTTACGGCTAGGACAACTTTTCGGGCATTGGTCCAGTTTGCCCCGACAAAAAGTTGTACTCGCTTATCTAGCGAATCATCTTTGACTAGGACTTTGGTTCGTGCTGAGTAGCCCAAAGTGCGGGCACTCTGAAAGAAGTCCTTGTTGTACTTAACTCTGGTTTTCGCAAATTTGTTAGGAGCGTTAGAGATTTGACCAATGATGAAACCTTGAGCTCGAAGTTGGTTTGCCGCCTTTGTGGCCAGTCCAGTTTTGCTAGTGGCATTAAATACATCAACGATGATGCTCTCTGGTGGAGTAATCAGATCAGAACTGGCACTTGGAGTTGGTGCTGGAGATTTACTGACACTCGCAGATGCACTGGGCGACGGCTTCACCGGTGGCCAAGGTCGATCATTTCTGATTGCTTTCCAGAGCTGATCTGTCTTTTTTGTCCAACCAACATTGCCACCACTTATGAATTCGAACGGAGTAGCTACCAGTTTGATATTTTTTGGTGATAATCCGGTTAGTGATAGTCCGAATCTTTCTAGGTTGCGTACATTTGCGAAATCCGCACTAGTCGTAAGCGATTGGGTAACAGTATTTGCCGTTGAATAAAGCAGAGACGGGTTTCGCAGAATCCCCTTTTTTTCAACGCTGCGAATCATCGAACTAACAAATTCTTGCTGTCGAGTAATTCTTCCAATGTCGCTACCATCACCGAGAGATTCACGCGCTCGGACAAACTTTAAAGCTTGTTCGCCATTTAAATTGCTAAATCCAGCCGGAAGATTAAGCCCAGAACCGCCAACACCCTTGATAATCGGATCATAAACAGGAGTGGTGAAGCAAACCTCAACACCACCAAGAGAGTTAACCACCGTTTTAAATGCATTGAAGTCGACAACTATGAAGTTGTTAATACGAATGCCAGTTAGTGATTCAACTGTTTTAATCGTGCAAACTGGTCCACCCACCGAAAAGGCAGCATTGAACTTGGTTGTCCACGGTCCCACATAACCACCACTAGGGGTCTTGCACTTCGGAATTGTCACATAGGAATCACGTGGAATTGAAACAACCAGAGCACTCCTTCGTCCTTCATAAATGTGCACTAACAAGGTGGTGTCAGATCGCTGCCCAGCAACGTAACCATATCCCTGATTACCCTTGCCGGTTCGAGAGTCGGAGCCCATAATCAGAAGATTCGTTGCACTCGTATCAGTCTGAATTGGTGCAATCGGTCGATTAGTACTGTTATCTAGTTCAGAAGTATCAATTTTCTGGATGTTCTTCCCCAAATTATTAATGGCAGTGATAGCGCCTGCGCTTACTGCCGAGAGAAACAGAATCGACGCTGCGGCCACAGCAGTGAACCGGCGTGACCAGAGGTGTGAATGTACTTTCTTCACACTTCGTCTGCCACGTTTGGACACCACTTAACTCCTTGTATCAAATCCAGCACGAATCTGGAAAGACCTTTATCTAATGATGCTACGCGATACCTCAGGTATCCCAAAAATTTTTGTGACTATTGCTCAAACCACAATTAAAATCAACAGGGTAACCCCGATTTTTAGCGATATTGGTGCAGACTTTAGATATGCTTCCCCGCAAAATTACCTGGCTAGTAGGCACTGCCATATTTTTTGCTATTTCCGCTTTTGACTTTTCCCGAGCTTCGGTATTTGGGTTTTCCCCAGCTAATTCGAATCTTTCAATTCAGGAGTTGAGCCTGAAATCGGAAAACATTCGGCTATCGGGAAAATTCGTGATACAGCAGGTCTTGGTCAAAGCTAAAACTAAACCCTTCTCTTTGATCGGTGCTACCTGGACTGGCAAATTGCCCCAGAATATGCAGATTCAGGTAAAGGTGCATGAGCCATCGGGATGGACGACTTGGCTGCCGTTGGAATATCACGAAGATCATGGACCTAATCAAGCTGAAGTTCCGTCAGGCAGGGTGCGCAGTGGGACTGATCCACTAGTTACGGCCGTTAGTGATGGCATCCTTATCCGAACTATAGGTACTGACCCACAATTGCCAAGCGATTTTGCAATCTCACTGATTCATTCGCCCATCAGTCCAAGAGATAGAAATACATTTCTAGGTGCGCGAGCAGGAGGGTTTGACCGGCAGGGTCTGGGCGCTGTCACTACAAAATCTGGAGCCATAGTCAATAGACCTGAGATTATTACTCGGGCACAGTGGGGCGCTGATGAGAGCTGGCGAGACCCAACTCCGCAAATTGGTGAAAAAATAATCGCTGGTTTTCTCCACCATACTGCCACCACAAATAGTTATGACCCTGCTGATGGACCTGGACAAATGCGGGATTTATATGCCTACTTTATTAAAGTCCGAAAGTACTCAGATATTGCATACAACTTTCTAGTTGATCGCTACGGAGTTATTTATGAAGGCCGAGCGGGTTGCCCAGTTTCGGCATCACCAACATGCGATGGGCCGAGTAAGCCAGTAACTGGTGCGCACACCGCAGGAATGAATCGAAATACTTTTGCGATATCAGTTATGGGAAACTTTGAGACAAGCAAGCTCGATAGTCAAGCTGCAGAACCAATGCTGAATTCAATCGCTGCTCTGATGGCGTGGAAAATTGCTCCATACAATTTAGATCCGGCAGAAATTGCGAAAATTCACTCCTCTGACACCACTGGGCTTTCTAAATTTCCAAGCGGCACAATCGCCAATGTCCCAGTAATTTCTGGTCACCGCGATGTTGGGAAAACTGTTTGTCCAGGGAAGTACCTTTATCCGTATCTGCCAGAGATTCGGCGTCGAATTTCTGGACTGTTGATGGGAAAAATTCAAAATTTAGTGGTTAGCCCGCTTCTACAGCTGGCATCGGAAGAATCCCCGATAACCGTAACTGCGAAAATCCCAATCGCCGCCCTGTGGAATGTCACGGTAATCTCAGCCGAATCCGGTGAGGTGGTATTTACTGATTCTGGCACCCAAAAAAATAATGCTGATTTTGTGTATCACTGGAATGCAGCAAGTTCAACAGAAAAGGAATTTCCTCCAGGCGTTTATGCGCTTTCGGTAAGTGCAACCATTGGACAGAAGCAATTGCCAACTGAGACCACCATGATCACATTGGGTAGCATTCCGAGTCAATTGACGGGAGTGCGGGTTAAACGTACTTCTAAAAATGCTGTTGCTGTTAGTTGGGATGCAACAGAAGCCGCAGTACCGCGAGCCTATGCAATTCTTTATCGAACCTCAGCAACATTGGGCAAAACTTGGAGTACCTGGAAGTCGCTATCAATAGATACTGTTTCCAAAACTTTTACCAGCCGAGCCGTTAATAAGAAGATCTACATTGAGATAAAACAGGTGAATTTAATGGGGGAGTCACGAGTAAAGAGGATATCTTTCATTTCCAAATCCTGATGTGGCTGTGCTTATTGTGTTGTGCGACACTTGACTCATGACAGAAGCAATCCTGCTGGTGGGTGGTCAGGGCACCCGGTTACGACCGCTTACGATTTCAACGCCCAAACCGATGTTGCCAGTAGCAGGTTTTCCTTGCACTGAACATCAGATTGCCAGAGCGCGAGAAGCAGGAATAACACGCATAATTTTGGGCACCAGTTATCGGGCGGAGGTTTTCGAACAATACTTTAACCATGGCCAAGCCCATGGAGTCGAGTTAGTTTATGCCGTTGAAGATGAACCGTTGGGTACTGGTGGCGCGATTCGAAATGCTGCTAAACATTTGACCTCGCTACCAGATGAACCTGTCGTGGTATTCAATGGTGATGTGCTTACTGGTTTGGATATTGCCGGTCTCATAGAAAAATGGCGAGCTGACAATGCAGACGTGGCCCTCTATTTAACAAAAGTTCCTGATCCACGAGCGTACGGACTGGTACCTACTGATGAATCTGGAAAAGTATTAGAGTTTCGCGAAAAGCCAACTACGCCTGAAGAAATAGTTACTGATCAGATAAACGCTGGTTGCTACGTATTCAGGCGCAGTGTCATTGATTCAATTCCTGACGGCAGACCAGTTTCAGTAGAGCGTGAAACATTTCCGAATCTACTTGAAAGCGGCGCGAAGGTGATTGGCGTAGTTGATTCAGGTTATTGGCTAGATCTAGGTACCCCTCTTGCCTTTGCCCAAGGATCTGCTGACTTGGTCTTAGGAAATGCCCCTTCTCCCTTGGTCGCTGGCAAAACTGGACACTCATTTGTGGATCCGAGTGCCTCGGTATCACCTTTGGCGAAATTGTCAGGCGGAACCTATGTTGGCCCAAATGCCATAGTTCGTGATCATGCAGTTGTGGACGGTTGTGTGATTTTCCCAAACGCCATTATTGGCAGAGCCACCAAAATAACCAACTCAATAATTGGCTCCGGTGCAGTTGTGGGCGAAAGTTCCACAGTCACTGATTCAGTTTTAGCCGAGACGGTAACTGTAGGCTCTAGCTGCTCACTTGAGTCAGGCGCCCGAATTTTTCCTGGTGAAGATGTGGCAGATGGCTCGATAGTAACCGCGTGGGTTGATTAATCTTCAGACTTTTTTTCGTCAAGATCGGCCAAGTATTGCTCAAGCGCCGCAGCTAATTCGTCACCACTTATTAAGTTTCCCTCTGGTGTAGCTGTCAGTTCACGCCTGCTCTGCATTACATCGTCATGCTGCTGTTCAAGCGATTCTACGACTTCTCGGTTTTCAGCAACTGCGGATACCTGCTGATTGATTTGTTCATCAATTTCTATGGCTGACTGTCGTAAGTCATCACGAGGAATGACAAGTCCTGTATTCAGGGCAATTTGATCGATTAGCGCAATCGCGGCTTTCGGATAATCGCTATTTGCTAGGTAGTGCGGCACATGGGCGGCATAACCAACCGCAGGTAGCTTTTGTTGACCCAAGTTCAATTCAATCAGACCCGACATACTCCCTGGGATTTCGACTTGGCCAACCCAAGGCTGATGAAGCCCAAGTAATTCAGGATCACTTGAATGAGCAGTAATTTCAACTGGCCGGGTGTGTGGAGCTGGCCAAGGGATGGCATGTATTCCGACAGTCAATCGAACTCCGTATTTTCGGATTAGTTCGATAATACTTCGCACGACACTCTGCCAACCTAAATCTGGTTCAACGCCGTGCAGCAGTAAAAACTTTTGCCCCTCAGCATCGGTTACTTCACTTAGAGTCAAGTGCGGGAGATCCATTGACTCGTAGTGGTCTGAGTCGAAAAGTGTGCGAGGCCGGCGAGCCCGATAGTCGTAAAGGCCATCAATGTGGAAATAGGCAACTGGTCGGTTCTCAAGGTTTTCTAGAATGTGTTTAATCGCCAGCCGGCCACCGGAACCGGCATCCATAAAACCAGTAAGTCCGTGGACTAAAACAATTCCCGAAGCAACACCATCATCAAACTCGTGAGCAGGTGGAACTACAAGTGTGTACAAGTCGCCAGGTGGATACACGGTGGCCTCTCTCAAGTAGCTTTACTTCTATTCTTAACCTTATTTCCACAATTCACATTCCCAAACTTTACGGGCGAAATCGCTTCTGGTATTCACATCGGCTAAAGTAAGGGGATGCCAGCAATGGCAGTGGGCCTCTAGCTCAGTTGGTAGAGCAACGGACTTTTAATCCGTGGGTCGACGGTTCGAGCCCGTCGGGGCCTACTTTTTGGGCTACCTCGGCAAACTGCTTATGTCGACAAAGCAGAGTACAGTTATTAAGTAAATACGGTTTACTGTAGGGGTCGATATCAAAAATCAAATCAGTGCAAATTGCCACAGATTGGCCGTTTGGCTCAGTGGCGTTAGCGCCGGAATTTTGATCTTGGGCACACTGTGGCATCAAGCGCAGATGGTCAGGTACTCAGCAGTAAGTGAAACGGTTAGTTCATTATCCGCCCTTAGTGTTCCCAATCGAGAATCAATGACGGCCATCACAATATTAGGTGCGCTTGGGCTTATCTCAATAGCGGTCACTTTGAATCATTGCGGATTCACTGGCCGTATCTTTTTGGCTATTGCGGGTATCGGCATGCTTGGTGTGGCGCTCTTTCCAGTACCGGGAATTAATGCCAATTCCGCTCCACACACATTTTTTGCGGCAGTATTCCTGATTGCAATGTGTCTTTGGCCAGCAGCGGCACATTTTGGACGCGACTCACATTTGTGGGCACTGACAATCCGACAAACTTTAAAGAGCGTAATTCCGATGGCGCTGTTGGGTATCTGTTTTTGGTTTAACTGGTTGGTATCGACCCCAATTATGGGATTAGTTGAGCGTATTTTTCTATTCTCACAATTTGGATTCCTGACTACATTGATCTGGCGCTCTCGAGTGATATTGGCAAAACTGGGGTGTCAGCAGAAATGCGCGATAAGTACCCAAACTCAAGAAAAAATAGGTGCTTCGGTCTAGAGATTGCCGATCAAGCTATGCCAAAGCACTCTGATTGTATTTACTTTGACAATTTTTCCGAAGCTCTGCGAGTACAGTAATTAATGCGGCTCATCTAGGCTGACTTTCGCTCTTGGAGGCGGTAATGGTCAATACCAGTCCTGGCTATGCAATTACTGTGCGTGTCGATTTGTTGCCAGATGCATCTGCAACTTCAGGATTGACTCAAGCAATTATCAGTGAAGGTGCTGCGTTGACTGCCTTAGATGTTGTTGACTCTAATCATCAAGTGCTAACAGTCGATGTGACTTGCAATACTCGAGACTCTGAGCACGCAAAGGCGGTCACTCAAGCTATTTCGCTATTGCCAGATGCGCAGGTGCGTAAAGTAAGCGATCGAACTTTCTTACTTCATCTCGGCGGCAAACTCGAGGTGCGCCCCAAAGTGCCGCTTAAGACTCGTGATGACCTATCCCGGGCTTACACTCCGGGTGTTGCTCGGGTTTGTTTGGCAATCGCTGAGGATCCAACTGATGCCCGTCGCCTGACCATCAAGCGCAATACGGTTGCCGTAGTTACCGATGGATCGGCAGTCTTAGGTCTTGGCAATATAGGCGCATTAGCTGCGATGCCCGTAATGGAAGGTAAAGCCGCGCTTTTTAAGCGTTTCGCCAATATTGATGCTTGGCCAGTTTGTCTGGACACCCAAGATGTTGATGAAATTGTTCGAACCGTCCAAATTATCGCGCCTGCGTATGGGGGGATTAATTTGGAAGACATTTCTGCGCCAAGATGTTTTGAAATTGAACAGAGATTGCGCGAACTTCTAGATATTCCTGTTTTCCATGACGATCAACATGGCACATCAATTGTTGTACTGGCTGCACTTACGAATGCGTTGAAGTTAGTAGAGAAGTCCATTTCTGACCTGCGCATCGTTATTTCTGGTGCAGGTGCTGCTGGTACCGCAATTGCACAGTTGCTAGTTGCCAGTGGCGCTCGCAATATTGTGGCTTATGACAGCAAGGGTGCTATTTACTTGGGCCGGCCAGACAGCGAACGAACTAGTAAATGGATGCTTGAGAACACAAATGAATCAGGCATTTCAGGAAGTTTGGCGGATGGCCTAGTTGGTGCCGATGTCTTTATTGGCGTAAGTGCGCCAAACTTATTGACCGAGCAAGACATAAGTACAATGGCCGATAAGTCGATTGTTTTTGCGCTTTCGAATCCTGATCCTGAAATAGACCCAATCCTGGCTAGTAAGCACGCGGCAATTGTGGCAACTGGTCGAAGTGATTACCCGAATCAGATAAATAATGTGTTAGCTTTCCCAGGCATTTTTAGAGGACTTCTTGATTCTGGTGCTAGTCAGATTTCAGAAGAGATTTTGGTTGCGGCAGCAAAGGCAATTGCGAGTTGTGTAACAGATGCACAACTAAATAGTAGTTTTATCGTTCCTAGTGTTTTCGATTCAAATGTAGCGCCGGCTGTTGCAGCGGCGGTTCAATCTGTGGCAAAACGAAGTTAATTATTTGACAATCAAAAGGCCAAGGGCCCAGGTAATACACATAGCTAGACCGAACAGGCATTGCACTAGAGCTGCCAACCCTAAAGATTTTAAGGTTTTGCCCGTCACACGTAGCGCCCGATGAAACTCTTTACTATCAATTAAGTGGCGCAGAAACACACCAATTACAAAGCCAAGTGGCAGTCCAACTACGGGCACTAGAAAGAAGCCCGCGATAGCGAAAATTGATGCCAGTGAAAAAGTCCACTTCGGATTCTGCGCACCCGTCGTATTTTTTGTGGGCAGGTAAATAGAAATTCCAATACCGAGGATAAAAAACACAGTCATCCCGGTAAACAATGCCCAGTGGACGCGGTCAGGCCCATCCAAAATTGTCCAGGTTAGCCCAGCAACCCAGATAAGTGTTATGCCAGGAAAAACAGGAATTATGGTGCCGATGAGCCCAACTGCCATGACTAAGCCAATTAGCACTTGGCCTATCGGGCTCATGAGTTCCCCCGAACTTTTGGCTGGGCAGCCTTACTAGCTCGATCCTTTATCGCCTCACCAATTCCCGTTGCATCAGGCAGCACCAAATAGATGTTAACTAATTTGAGTTCATCGCCATAACGCATAGATTGATATAAACAAGATGCAAAATCGCTTGCAGTTTCTGGGCTTGCCAAGCGCACTAAACCTTCTGGAGTAGGAATCTGTGCTAGTGCAATAAACCCAGATTTTGGCAGGTAGTTATCTGCATGCGAACTTGCCACAATCTTTACCTCGGCCGATGGAGCATAATGCGAATCTAATGCTCCAGAGACTCGGGGAGTATTTCCAGGTTCGAGTACTACATTTTTACCGGTTAGTGTTTCAATAATTTCACCGGTAATTGCGCCAGGTCGCAAGATGACAGGCTGCTCGCCCGTTGCCAAAACAATGGTCGATTCAATGCCTACAGAACATGACCCGCCATCTAAAACCGCATCGCCATTTTCTGCAAGGTAGCTACCTAAGTCAGAAACAACGTGTTGGGCATTAGTGGGGGAGACCTGTCCGAACAGGTTTGCACTTGGTGCGACCAATCCCAAAATCCCTCTTTCGCGAAGTTTTCTCAACAAGTCAAGTGTTAGTGGATGGTTCGGCACCCGAACAGCAACTGTGTCTTGTCCCCCCGTTATCTGGTCCGAGGCTAACTCACTGCGATTAGCAACCAGAGTTAATGGTCCTGGCCAGCAAGTCTGAGCTAACTTCTCTGCCCAGTCGGGCAATGATTGAACCCACTTAAGTGCAGCAGGTAGATCTGCAACATGCACAATCAGCGGATGATTAAGTGGCCTTCTCTTGGCGGCAAATATGCGGGCGACAGCTTTACTATTGCTGGCATCTGCCGCTAATCCGTAAACAGTTTCGGTGGGAATTGCGCATAAATTTCCGCCAGCAAGTAGTGTTACTGCCGCTTCAGGATCAGCAATGATTACCGACATAGTCGGTTAGCCCCACCAAAATGCAAGCGCAATTGCAAAATACAAAACTAATAGAGCGATACCCTCAAACCAGGTGTAATCACCGTCAACCACGATGATAGTTGTGGTTAACGTAGCCATGAAGAGCACCGCAAGCAATAGTGGACTTAGGACCAAAGTAAACGCTCCAGCGCCAACCAATGGTGCGGCCAATGCAACAATTGGCGCGACAGTCATCGCAACTTGAACTGGTGATTGCAGGATTACCTGCAGCGCGTAGTCTGCCTGACCTTTAGCGGCAAGACGGATACCAACGACATTTTCAACAGCGTTACCTGCGATAGCAACAATGATTAGGCCAGCAAAAGCCTCGCTAATGTTTAGCGCAGTAATTGCGGGACTTAAGGCAGAGACAAACCATTCAGAAACAAATGCGGCGCCAACGCCGGTTAAAGCCAGCATCCCGATTGCTAAACCAAGTGGCCACTGGCCATGTACATGCGCCTCACTTTTGGCAGCGAGTGCGGCATCAGATCCTGAAACTACATTGTCGGGATTATCTTTGCGCAAGGTATCCGGCAGCGAGCTGGCAAATAAAATTAAGAGCAAAATTGAGACGCCAATAGTAATTCCACGTTCGTGGTTAGCCGCAGGCGTATCAAGTGCATGTGTCAGAGTCGGAATCGCCAGAGCAAAGACGCTGAGCATCAGCAAAATCGCTAACTGCCTACTTGCGGTCTGACTGAAAAATTGTCGGCCATTCTTCAGCCCACCGACGAAAAATGCAGCGCCGAGGATAAGCAGCACATTTGCCAATATTGATCCAACAATGGTGGCTTGGGCAACCGTGTACAAACCTGCCTTAAGGCTGAATAGGACTACGAATAGTTCAGGGACATTCCCGAGAAAAGATTGCAAGAGACCAGTTGGTCCTGGTCCCAACCGATCCCCAAGTGCTTCTACACTTCGACCAACCAAACTAGCCATCATGGCCAGTGCAATGGCAGCAACAACAAAGGATAAAATCTGATTCCCACCAGAACTATGCAATATTCCGGCAGCAATAGTTGAGGCGATTGTGATTACGATTAGTCTGCGATCACGGTGCGAAAGTACCCCCATTGGCTGCTCGGATTTAGCAAGTACCGGAGTTACAGATTGGTTTGCGCTTCTACGACCACGCCGTGACTCATTTCCAGTTGGTTCATCACTCATGATGTGAAGTCTAGCGAATCAGTCCCAAATCTAGAGTTGCGTGACAGATGCAAATTTTTGTTGTTCCAGTTTGCTCAGAATCTTTGAGCGCAAAACTTGAGCACGATCACTAAAAGCCTTTTGCATTTTTGTGAACTCTTTCCGACCAGCAGCGGTCTCGATTTTTATCGGCGCAACGCCTAAGTCCGCTAAGTCGTACGGAGCACCTCGCATATCTAGAGTGCGGATCTCTCTAGCTAGGCGAAAACACTGCCGAACAAGACTGGAACCTACTACCGGAGCCCAGCGCATAGAGATTTTGTAAAGGTCCATATTTGCATGGAGGCAACCTGGCTGCTCTACAGTGTTTTGATCAGCGCGAGTTAATTGAAGTGGGTTCATAGGTCGAGCCTGTTCGGTAAAGAATCGGAAGGCATCAAAATGCGTGCATCGAAGGCCAATCTCATCAATCGTTTTTGCCACTTGTGCCTGACTAATCCGCAAATTCCAATCATTGTGTCGGTATTCGGTTTGACCAAGAACCATCGCCCATTCGTGTAAACCAAAACATCCAGTTCGAGCACTTCGCTTAAGTGTGCTCTTCAGAAGGTCAATATCTTTGGAAATTGCCTCCGCCTTTTCGAGCAGCCACTGCGCCCTAACCTGCACAACATCAGTAACTTCGTAAACAGTTAAATCAAATGAATTTGTGCAATCGTCGCGCACCTCAAGCTGGAATTCCGTGCCAGGATGCCAAAGCGAAAGTTTATTGACACTTATGGGGTAGTACTCGAACATGAAGTCATCGACCGGATGCTTCTGTCCAAGTGAGCGACGGTTTAGTCTCGGGAAGGTCCACTGGGCAACAACTTCGCGGTGATGATCTTGGGCGACTAGCCAAGTATCGGCACCAATGTATGGCATGTCGACTCCCGGTTGGCTTATTTCCTGTAAGTGTTACAGCATATAGGAGTGAGTGCCAATGAATCAGCCCAATCAGAATTCTCGGAATATGAGATCGATGCATCCACGGACAAAACTAAATTGCGCAAGGTGTTAGCCGATTTGGCGCTGACACCAGAGCAAACAAGTGATGACCTGACACCAACTATTTCGCGAGATAGTGAACTTCTTGAGGAAGTTCCGCCACATCACGCTTAGTTACAATGGCAAAGTTACGAAGGTGAAGGTAGCGGCCTGGCCAAAGTTTGCCAAACTTGCTATTTGATTTGGGCGAACAGCAAGCGCAATGCCACGAGCAGGCTTTCCTAGGCCAGCCAAGTTAGCTGGCCCACCTGATAGAACCAGCGCTCTCGAAAGAACTTTTTTAGCCAAAGATGCATTTACCTTCACATACACATCGACGCGTGACCCACATTCAAGTTCTACCCCTGTTGAATTGGCAGGCAATGTTACTTTGACTGCGTTTGGAAACTTCGGGTCAAAAGTTTGACGAGCACTTAGCAACGAAAGATTTAAAGGTTGGCCAGCATCAAGATTAGTTACTGTCCATTTACCAATGATCTGAGTGCTTTCGGTAACTGCGCCGGGCCAGATGTAATTGACACGGATTGATTCGACATCTGCTGCTGAAATCATTTCGCCAGCGGCAATTTTCTTATTAATTACAACAAGGCGCTCACTGGCATTAAAGACAATTAACTTGAGCATTACAAGTATTGACACACTTATCAAGATGGCCGCAAGCCAACGGCGATACAAAATTACGATCGGTGGAAAATTCGGTAAATTCATTGGTACACGATAAACGCTTTTCGACTAGTGGCTAATTAGATTTCCACAGCTTCTAGGCCAACGGATCCGCTGCTAACTATGTCGAGTTTCAACTTCGAAGATTCGCTTTGGGGTAACTATTAAGTCAACGGATTGATCAAGGGCATCATGCGGAATTGCATCCAGAACTTCTTCGTCGAAAACTAGAGCTACGCGCTTGGGCCCGCCGAGGGCATATTGCTCAACAGCTGCTAACGTGCGGTCAAAATAGCCTGCCCCTCGGCCGAGTCGGTTTCCGTCCCGGTCTACGCATAGCGCGGGAATAATTATCGCCGTTAATGATTCGGTTTCGCATAGCGCATGCTCTGGCTCTAAGACCCCAAACTTATTTTTAATCATTGGTGGCTTATTCAGTCCCCATCGCAATTTCGAATCCGCTGTCAATTTAGGAACGTAGACCGTTTTCCCATTTGCTGAAATGGCGTCGATTAGGCCACCAGTGGGTGGCTCATTAGTCATGGATAAGTAGCAGCCAACGGCTGTTCCTGGAAGAAGTGAATCCCAGTCAATTTGGGCGAACTTCTGGTCCGCTTGAATCAATTCTGCCGCAGAGCGTTTAGTTCTAAGTTGATCCACCTGAGACCGCAGTTGCCGTTTCTCTTCTGTTACCACACTTCTACTGTAGGTTGTTACGCGTTTTAGCGAGCAATCAACACCGCTGCCAATAGATGGAATAAAGTCAGGGTATGACAAAAATAAATTTGGTTACCAAGGCAGTTATGCCAGTAGCTGGATTAGGGACAAGATTTCTACCTGCAACCAAAGCAACACCGAAAGAAATGTTGCCAGTTGTAGATAAGCCGGCAATTCAATATGTAGTTGAAGAAGCGGTGGCCGCAGGATTATCTGACCTACTTTTTATCACGGGTCGTAACAAAACCTCACTTGAAGACCATTTTGATCGCGCACCGTATCTTGAGCAGAAATTAGCTGAGCGAGGTACGACTGAAATGAATCGGCGAATCGCCGAATTAGCAGAAATGGCAGCAATCCATTATGTGCGTCAAGGTGAACCACTCGGACTTGGCCACGCAGTAAATGTGGCTAAAGGGCATATCGGCAACGAACCATTTGCGGTGATGCTAGGTGATGATTTAATTGACGCGCGAGATCCAATCTTGCCGAAGATGTTGGAAGTATTGGAACAGTTTGGTGGAAGTGTGCTCTGCTTGATGGAAGTAAATCCATCGGATATTCACCTTTATGGCTGCGCTGCAGTTGTTGAAACTGAAGTGCCGGATGTAGTCAGGGTTACTGGATTAGTTGAAAAGCCAAAGCCTGGTCAAGCGCCAAGTAATTATGCGGTTATTGGCAGGTACATTTTGCAACCAGCTGTTTTCCCAATACTTGACACATTAGCTGCTGGAGCAGGTGGCGAAATTCAACTAACAGACGCCTTGGCTCAACTCATTGATCAGCCAATAGATTCTGGTGGCGGGGTACACGGTGTTGTATTCCGCGGGCGCCGCTATGACACTGGGGACAAACTTTCGTATTTGAAGAGCATTTTTTCCTTAGCCCTTGAGCGGGATGATTTTGGACCAGAACTGCGAAATTGGATTAAAGATCATCTAGCTGGCGAAATCTGATGCGTTCAGCGCCGGAACATCTGGAAACGGTTCTTTCTGGGGTCAGCGCTCTAGAGCCACTAGAAGTTGGTCTGCTCGGTAGCGTTGGTTTGGTGCTCGCCCAAGATGTGGCAATTGCAGATGAAGAGTCTGAGTACAAGCTACTCAATAAAGGAACTCAAATTGCCCCCAGACATGTTGCTCTGCTAGCCGCAGCGGGACTTGGAAGAGTATTGGTCCATCCAATGCCTCGAGTAGTTGTATTGACGGTAGGTGCTGATCTAAGTGACCCCGGTTCGCAGGATGGGCGAACTCCAGACATAAATGGAGTTGCTCTCACGAGTGCAGCCACTGCATCTGGCGCTATGACTTTTAAAGTCGGACCCTTGCCAAGTAACGAGGAAATTTTGCGAAGTGCGTTAGAAGACCAATTGGTTCGGGCTGACGTCATACTCACGGCCTGCGGTATGTCGGCCGACGACTATGAGCTACTCACATCAGTACTTAATAGCATCGGTCGGATGGAGTTCGTTAAAGTCTCAATGCAACCAGGGGGCGCTCAGGGATTCGGGAGCATTGGGCCTGACGCAACACCAGTCTTCGTACTGCCCGGAAACCCCGTAGGGGCCTTGCTATCTTTTGATGTCTTTGTCCGCCCATTGATTCGAGCCATGATGGGGCAAACTTCTCTTCACCACCGCGTTATTGAAGCAACTTTAGAAACGGAAATCCGCAGCAGTCTTGCAGATACGCACTACATCCGCGCTCAGGTCGTCACTTCTGGCGGAACGGCTAAAGTTCGATCGCTAGAGGCAGACGAATCACATCCGCTTGCTGGATTGGGAACTGCTGATGCGCTAATCATTGTTCCGAGTGGAATTGAGCAAGTAGGTGCTGGTGAAAAAGTTGCAGTAATGCTCCTTGACCCACAGGCCAATCAATGACCACTGCCTGGCCAGTTCGACTACGACATGAAGACCTGATTTTGCGCCCACTTCGATTGAGAGATTATCGCGCATGGCGCTTGGTCCGGTCCCGAAATCAAGATTGGCTGCGCCGTTGGGAAGCCACTTCGCCCTACCCTGAACTTGAGCAAGCCCCCTCCTTTTCGCAAAGCACTCGTAGTCAATTACGAGGTGCTAAGGCAGGCCAAGGATTGCCATTTGTCCTTATTTATCAGGGCGAATTCGTCGGGCAGATAAATGTTTCGTCAATATCTCAAGGCTCACTCTGGTCCTGTCACATCGGATATTGGATTGACGAAAGAGTCGCTAACCGTGGCCTGATGACAACTGCAGTCGCCCTGGTTTCTCACTACCTATTCACAGAGCGATCGATTCATCGAATCGAGATTGCAATTCGTCCCGAGAATGCACCCAGTAATCGCCTTGTGCAAAAACTCGGGTTTCAACTAGAGGGAATTCGTAAGTCCTTCATTCATATTGATGGCGCTTGGCGCGACCATAATGTCTACGTAATGTTTCAGGATGAAATTTCCGACGCCTTGCTTCGTCAAATCAATCTGATTTGAATTTGAGCGACACACAACATAAATCCCAAAGATTCAATACTTTTCCGCGTACGGTATTGAGTCATGACGGGCTTGCTTTATGTGATTGTGATCGTAATGTGGGCCGCAGTGTTATTTCCAATTTTCTTGAAAAAACACGATCAAGCTCAATTGCAGAAATCAGTCGGAATTAAGCGGCAACTAACCGGATTGCGCTGGCAGCAAAGAGTTGCTCCTACCGCTCGGCAGCAGGCATTTATCCGAAGGCGCAGAGTATTAATGTGCTTGCTAACTGTAACCATTTTGAGCCTATTGGCCGGGCTTTCTGGAATATTTTCGCTACTTTGGTCATCTGTGCCGGTTGCTTTTCTACTCCTTTTCGTATTCGCAGCCATTAAGAATGGCCACAAAATCGCCGCAATTTCTGATGTCCCCGTTCCAACCATGGTTGCCCCAATCAGCGCAATCCGACAGAATCAGGAAACACTCGCTCTGAAGTTGGAAGAGCCCAATGCAGTTACCGAGCAGAGTGCCACTTGGCAACCAGTGGAACCGCCAATGCCATCCTATGTTCGAGCAGAACGTGCGACTTCCGTTCCTCGCGCACTTGATTCGCAAAAGCCATGGACAGGTCAAGACATGGTGGAGCACGCTACTCGCTTGCGTCAACAACATGCCGAGCGAATTAAAGAAGCGCAAAAGCGCCTTGAAGAAGCTAGGGCTCTTTCGATGGAGAAAGCTAGACGGGCTGCACTATCTGTTAGACCCGGTGAAACTCCTCAAGATCAAACTCGAGCAGTTAACGAATAAGGTAAATCCGCTAGCACGTTTGTGCTAGGGAATAAAAGTGTTTGAACTCTTGTCCCAAGTCAGTAGATGCTTAAACCAGCACGTTAACCAAGATTCCAAGGGATGATTTAGTTATGAGTAGTCGCACTGTGGAGCTCGGAATTGGGGGCATGACTTGTGCATCCTGTGCCAGTCGAGTAGAGCGGGCTTTAACTGAACTTCCTGGCGTGCAGGCTGCAGTCAACTACGCAACAGGGGAAGCAACAGCGCAAGTTCCAAGCTCAGTGACTAACGACCAGTTGGTGGCTGCGGTAGAAGGAACCGGTTATTCGGTATCGCTTTCTGGTAAAGCAGCAGAACTATTTGAGTTCAGTGATTTCCGTTTCAGGTTTTGGGTAAGCGCTTCAATTGCAGTTCCCATCATGTTGGTATCGATGATTCCGAACCTTCAATTTCACAATTGGCCAATAGCAACCGCCATTCTTGCCCTGCCGGCAGTAACTTGGGCTGCTTGGCCATTACATCGCGCTGCAATATTGAATGCTAAGCACAGAGCAGTCACAATGGATTCCCTAGTAAGTCTTGGCATTTTAGTTTCATTCGGTTGGTCAACTTACAATTTGTTGACATACGACCGAAAGATGCATACTTCGAAATCGATTTTGCAGATGCTCTTTTCAAATGATCCAAATGGCACCTATTTTGAGGTCGCTTGCTCCATAACGACACTAGTGCTGCTTGGGAAAGTTTTAGAATTGTCGGCGCGCGCCAAATCTACTGCAGCCTTAACACAATTAGCTGCATTGAATCCAACAACCGCAACTGTCGTTCAGGGTCCATTTAATGTCGTTAAGCCACTTGCCGAAGTAATTGTGGGCGACTTAGTCTTCGTTCCTGCAGGTGCACAGATACCTGTTGATGCACAGGTTGAATCCGGCACAGGACATGTGGATTCTTCGCTAATCACTGGTGAAGTTCAACCAATATCTGTGCAATCAGGTGATTCAGTAATAGGTGGAACTGCGCTGGTCGATGGCGCACTTTTCATCAGGGTGAGCGCGACCGGTCAAGATACGGTTCTCTCTGCAATTTCTAGACTCGTGCACCAGGCTCAAACCGGCAAAGCACAGGTAACAAAGTTAGTTGATAAAGTGTCAGCAATTTTTATCCCAGTCGTATTTGCACTTGCCCTTCTTGCCACACTCTTTTGGCAGGTTCTAAATCATGACTTGAGCAAGTCAATAGCGGTCGGAATTAGTGTTCTGGTAATAGCCTGTCCCTGCGCTCTTGGATTGGCTACACCAACTGCGATCCTTGTTGGTACGGGACGTGCTGCCCAACTTGGAATTTTATTCCGCGGCCCTCGAGCGCTCGAGACTAGCGAAAAGATCACCGAGATTTTTTTGGATAAAACTGGAACGTTAACGCTTGGCCGTCTTAGTTCCAATCGATGGAAGACGACTATAGACGAATTACTGTTCTGGCAGATTGTTGGCTCACTTGAGCAAAATGCGCTTCATCCGGTGGCCCAGAGTTTATGTGAAACCGCACTGAGTTTCGCGGGCGATATTCCCGTTGCTAAAAATGTGCGAACTTTTGCCGGAAAGGGAGTGCAGGGCGAAGTTCTTGGTGTCCCTTGTGCAATCGGCTCGGTTGACTGGCTGGGCCTTCCAGAAGGTCTGTTGGCACATGAAGCACAGGAATATTCGGCGCAATTATTAAACAGTGTTGTTGTGTACCAAGATGCGGTAGCAATCGGAATTATTGGCTTGTCTGAACTAATTGCACCAGAGTCACAGGCTGCAATCAGTGCACTTCGAAACCTGAATATAACTCCCGTGGTGATTTCAGGTGACAGTGTAGACCGGGTATCGCGAGTAGCTAGTGATTTAGGAATTCCTGAATTTCATGCACAAGTGCAACCAAATGAAAAACTTAATTACATAAAAAGTGCTACCGATGCCGGCGAAATCGTTGCAATGGTAGGTGATGGAGTAAACGATGCCGCAGCGCTAGCGGCAGCTCATCTAAGTATTGCCATGGGTGACGGTACTGAAGTGGCTGCGAGCGCAGCCGATGTGGTTCTGCTGCGGTCAAATATGCAAGCAGCTCTTGACGCAATAAAACTTGCGCGAGCAACAATGCGAACAATCAAATCAAATTTGGCATGGGCTTTTGCATACAATATCGCGGCAATCCCGCTCGCGATGTCTGGCTACTTGAATCCGATGCTTGCCGCTGCTGCCATGGCATTTTCAAGCGTTTTTGTTGTTTCGAACAGTTTAAGACTGCGAAAATTTCAGCCGCAATCTTAGATCCAACCTTTAAACCACATCTTGCTAATCCATTCACTGTATGGAATTGATTGAGCGACAAATAGTGGCCAGAAATAGTAGGTCAAAATGCCAACTATTAATAAGGATGCGATGGCAAATCCACCCCAGCCGTCCTGAGTCTGATCTTTAAAATGCATAAAACCTCTGGCTCTTGTGATCCGAACATATCCAAATCTTCGATCAAGCAATTGCAAACATAGGACTAAAGCCATGATGGTAAATGGTAGGTAGACCACGGAATAGAACTGGAAAGTTGTTCGGTAGGCAAATGGCAGCCAGGGCACCCATCCAGCGGCGAATCCAATCAAGATTGGCAAAGCACCTCGATGTTGCCGACGAATGGCAAACACAATAATTGCAATTAGGGCAATTGCGCCACCCCACCAAATCAGTTGATTTCCCAGCGGAATAACTTCTTGGGAACAGGATGTTGCGCCGCATGTAGGTTTACTCTCATAAAAGAAACTTGTTGGTCTAGCCAAGATTGGCCAACCCCAAGGATTCGCCCGATAGTTATGGGCTTGTCGCAGACCAGTATGAAAATTCAGCATTTCATCGTGGTAGTGCCAGAGACTGCGCAACGCACTCGGAATGAATTTAAATGAGCTTTCCTGAGTAGCCCAATTCCTGTCCCACGCATTATCTGACCGGAACCAGCCAATCCAACTAAAGATGTAGATGACTACGACACTTACGGGAATTAGGGCCGTTCCCAGCAAATCACTTTTTGCCCACCCACGAATTCGGTCCTTAAATCTATATTCGTCTCGCCGAGCTATGTCCCAACTAACCATCAGCAGTAGAAAAGCAGCAGTGAAATACAAACCACTCCATTTTGTTGCACATGACAAGCCCAGCATCAAGGCAAATCCACCACGCGCATAGTATGCCTGCCTCATATTTTCAGATCCACGATCTCGCAATTCACGATCAACGATCAAAAAGCCAAAGGCACAAACAACAAAAAATGTAAGAATGGTGTCGAGCAGTGCCGTACGACTCATAGCAATGTGTAAGCCGTCTAATGCCAAGAAGAGACCGGCCAAAGTTCCGGCAACGTTTGAATTAAGCAGACGCCTGGTAACCCGAGCAGTGACAAGTACGGTTGCAATTGCCAGAACTGCAACCATAATTCGCCAGCCAAAAGGGGTCATGCCAAATAGATGTTCACCGAGCGCAATTAGCCACTTGCCAACTGGCGGATGGACCACAAACGCTGGATCGTCAATAAATATGTTTACTGGTCCCTTGCCTGCGTTTTGCATAATGACGGGCTCTGGAGAGGGAATTGTTGCTCGTTCGTAGCCGTAGTAGAGCAAGGACAAAGAATCTTTAGCGTAATAAGTTTCATCGAATACTAAAGATTTGGGAATACCTAATCTTGGAATTCGAAGGGCCGCCGCCAGAATTGTGGCAAGGATCGGACCTAGCCAACCTAGCCAGCCACCAACCAATTCTCCTGATCGTTCCAAAGAGTATGGCGTAGCCTTAGCAGTACGCGCAGCAGCGCTAGCTTGACCCTGCTTCTTGTTTGATGAATTGTTTACTGCGGGATGTGATTTACGCTTTGTTGCCATAGCAATAAAGTTACAGGGTACATGGCGCAATAGGGAGCGAAGGTATCGTGTCTGGAACACTTTTTCTGGCAGCCACTCCAATTGGTAATCCTGGTGATGCCACCTCAAGGTTGGTCGAAATCCTGCAAACGGCAGACATAGTTGCTGCCGAAGATTCACGACGTGCTGTTCGTTTATTGCGAGACCTGCGGATCAGCGCACCAGGAAAAATTGTTTCTTTTTATGATGCTGTAGAAGAAGCCAAATCAGCCGAGCTCGTTGCAGCAGTAAAACAGGGTCAAACGGTGCTTGTTATTTCTGATGCGGGCATGCCAACAGTAAGCGACCCAGGCTTTCGCCTCATGCAACATGCAATTAACGCAGGAATTCAAATACAAGTGCTACCCGGCCCGTCGGCTGTACTAGCCGCCTTAGCAGTAAGTGGATTGCCAACAGACCGGTTTGCTTTCGAAGGTTTTCTAAACCGTAAGGCTGGTGCACGGGATCGAGACCTTCAAGATCTGAAACATGAAACCAGAACCATGGTGTTCTTTGAAGCACCACATCGACTCTCGGAAACAATATCTGCAATGGCGGTGCACTTTGGCGCCGACCGCCAGGGGGTAATCTGTCGCGAACTGACAAAAACTTATGAAGAAGTAGTTCGAGGAACCTTAGCTCAATTAAAGCAGTGGTGCCAGAGGGAGATTCTTGGTGAAATTACTTTGGTAGTTTCTGGCTCGCCTGAATTAGCTGAAACTACTAGTGCTGACTGGATCAAACTCGTTAGTCAGCGGACTCAATTAGGAGTATCGATTCGCGATGCAGTAGCTGATGTCGCATCCGAACTTAATGTGCCCAAAAGAGATGTCTACGAAGCGGTAATTCAACATCAAAAAACAACCGATTAAGCTGCCAGTAAAACGGCTCTAGACTAATGGGTATGTCAGAAGCATTGGGTAAAGCATTTTATTTGACTACCCCTATTTACTACGTAAATGATGCACCTCACATCGGACACGCTTACACAACCGTTGCAGCGGATTTTGTAACTCGTTGGCACCGGTTAGCTGGAGAGTCGGTTTGGTTTTTGACTGGAACTGACGAGCATGGACAAAAGGTCCTGCGCACTGCCGAGGCAAATAATGTCCCGCCGCAACAGTGGGCCGATCAACTAGTAGCGAATGCTTGGCATCCTGTCCTTGACGTAATCGATGTGAAGAATGACGACTTCATCCGCACAACAGAATCACGTCACATAGAGCGGGTGCAGCGCTTCTTGACCCAACTTAAAGCTGCAGGACACATAGTTGAGGGGTCGTATGAAGGCCCATACTGTGTCGGCTGTGAAGAATTCAAACTTCCTGGTGATTTAGAAGAAAGTGAAACTGGTGAACTAGTTTGTCCAATTCATGGCAAGCCAGTTGAGCAGGTTAGTGAAACTAATTGGTTTTTCACACTTTCAAAATTCAATGAAAAATTGATTGCACATTATGAAGCGAATCCGCAAGCAATCCGGCCCGAATCTGCCTACAACGAGGTCATGTCGTTTTTACGTTCAGGCTTACAGGACTTGTCGATTTCTCGATCGACATTTGATTGGGGCATTCAAGTTCCTTGGGATGAAAACCAAGTTGTTTACGTGTGGTTTGATGCTCTTTTGAATTATGCAACTGCGGTGGGACTAGGCGATGCACCAGATTCGGCCGGCGGAAAGAAATTCTCGCGTACTTGGCCAGCCGATGTTCATTTGGTAGGTAAAGATATTCTGCGTTTCCATGCTGTAATTTGGCCAGCCATGTTGCTGGCTGCGAATCTAGATCTTCCTAAGTGTGTTTATGCTCACGGCTGGCTGTTGGTCGGCGGTGAAAAAATGAGCAAGAGCAAGCTCACCGGAATTTCTCCACAAAGTATTGTCAATTTAGTAGGGTCTGATGCTTTCCGTTACTACTTCATGCGGGCCATTATTTTCGGCCAAGATGGTTCATTCTCCTGGGAAGATTTAGTCGCTCGCTACACTGCTGAGCTAGCTAATGGTTTAGGTAACCTAGCTAGTCGAGTACAGGCCATGGTTGGTAAGTACTGCGAGGGCAATTTACCGGCTCCTGGACCGTTAACTGATGATGATTTGGTGATCCAGAACCTTTTGGAAGTTACGGCGATGAGTGCTGATAAAGCAGTGCGTAATTTTGATTTTCAGACGGCAATCGTCGGTGTCAAAGAGTTCATTGATGCAGTCAATCTTTATGTGACCGAACAGCAGCCATGGGTAATCGCTAAAGATCCAGCACAAACTGAGCGGTTGCACACGATCTTGTATGTTATCTGCGAATCTCTGCGAGCAGTGGCAACTTTGTACGCTCCACTAATGCCAAAAGCAATGGCACAACTTTGGCAAGACATTGGCGCTGTTGAATCTGGCCTAGATGAATCACTGCTTACTGCGGGTATTTGGGGGCAATTAAAGCCAGGGGTTGTGATAACCAAGGGTGAATCGCTATTCCCAAGAATTGAAGAACCAGAGAATATCTAAGGTTGGCGCAGGGCCTGTTTGATAATTCGAGCAAAAACTTTGCCACCAGTTTTAGTCAAGTGCACCCCATCTGGCGTGAAGTAGTTGCTGTGCCCCTTTGAAGCTAATCGCCAACTTGCTAGTCGGACATTCGGATACTTCTCAATGAGTGAATAAATCATTTTGTTTGTTTGCTTCATCCAAACTCTAGGTACCTGAACGTCAACCACTACAACGCGCTTTCGGTCTCGAAGTTGATTAAGTATCGGAGCGAGGTTTTCTCGAGTGACTAATCCATTTGTTCCCATATGGATGACGACAAAGTTGGAAAGTCTGCCTTGTGATCGGCGAAGTGAAATGCGTTGGGCAATTTCCCATGGCTGGCGCCCGACTGCTGCATCAATTGAAATACTATTGAGCGAATCCTGTAGTGCTGATCTGCCACTTAGCACAACCGAGTCGCCAAAAACCACCACTCGTCCATGTTTTATTGGCATAGCAGTAGAAGGCGGACGTGCCGGCCCGGATCTAGATGGGGCTGGAGATGGCGTAGCAGTTGGATCAATGTCTACCGAAGTAATACCGTTAAAAACTGGATCGTTAGCGGCGGTAGGCATTGGTTGCTTACCGACAATTACAAAACAAAAAATGAAACTGATGCATAACGTTATGAAAAATCCAGCCCGAAGTATTGATGGCCTTGGAATTCCCAAAGATTTCCACCGGATCCATGTCTTTTTGATGGCACCATTTCTAATGGGAACTTCCAAATAGCGATATGAGAGAGCGCTGATAATTGTTACCAAGGTAATTCGCAGAGCAAATACTGCTGGCTCGGGCCAACTGATGTCGATGCCCGGTCTAAGTAGCAGGAAAACTGGCCAGTGCCATAGATAAATTCCATATGAGCGACGCCCAATCCAGCGCAGGATGGAAAAGTCAATGATTCTTCCCCAGATTAAGTCTTTGTGGATGCAAGCAGTTATCAATCCTGCAGTTAGCGCAGAAACAACGAGAAAGCCACTACGGAATAAAGATTCATTCAATTCATCGACGAAGAATATGTAGTAGGCCAACCCAATAATCGCGCCAACTGCAATCACATTGAGAGCAGTTTTCTTATCTGGAGTTAACTTTGCCGCAAGCTTCTCTGGCTTAATCAAAGTTGCCAACGCGCTGCCGAGTAATAACCCCATTGCGTGGGTATCAGAGCCGAAATACAAACGACTTGGATCATGTGGAATTGGATAGCCATCATTTATTGCCAACCAGCGCATCCATGCCGTGCTCGCAACCGCGCCACTAACTGCCAGCAAAAAAATCGCAGATCGGTAATGATTTTTTAGCCAACGCACCTTTACAGACAGGATTATTATGAGCGGCCAGATTACGTAGTACTGTTCTTCAATTGAAAGTGACCATAGATGTCCCAGAAGTGGTGGCCTCGAAATATTGACGAAATAGGACTGGTTAAAGAAGAGGTATGACCAGTTCAACACCGAGGTCAAGGCCCATGGTAAATCTCTTCGCACGCCATACCCGGAATCGGGCGCCCAAAGTGCAGCGGCGACTACCGCAAAGATCAAGACGCAAATAAGTGCTGGCATGAGGCGCCGTAGGCGCCTTAGGTAAAAATTGGCCCGGTCAATATGGTGCGTTCTATCTGCTTCGTCGAGCAACAGTGAGGTGATCAAAAATCCAGAAAGTACAAAGAAGATGTCTACGCCGAGAAAACCGCCTGGAATCTGCCAAATACCTGCGTGGTACAAAACCACCAGAAGTACGGCAATACCACGTAGCCCATCTAGCCCACTAAATCGTAACCGCACTTAATCCTGCCTGCACTTAAGTTCACTGTTGGTTTTGCTAAGGCTAACTTAAACGCCCGCTAGCCTTAGATTGTGGATGTACTTATCTCGGTTGAGCCATTGGTTTCGCCAGTAGTTGATACGCATTGCCATATGGATGTCCAATATGACGATGAGCATGTTTTACCTAGCGTGACCGAGGCACTAGCTAGCGCAAATGCCGCTGGTGTGGCAAAAGTAATTCAGGTTGGCTGTGACCTAGCGAGTTCCATTTGGGCTGCCGATATTGCGGCCTCCTATCCTGATGTTTGGGCAACTGTGGCGTTACATCCAAATGCAGCTGCCCATGACCCCACATTGCAAGACTCACTTGCCGAAATAGCCACTCTGGCAAAGTTGCCACAAGTTAGAGCTATTGGTGAGACTGGGCTTGACTATTTCCGAACTGGGCCTGAAGGCATTGCTGCCCAAGAGGAGTCATTTCGTGAACACATTGAGATCGCCAAAGCAGTAGGAAAGCCGGTTGTAATCCATGACCGGGATGCGCACGATGACGTAGTTCGAATTCTGGATGAACAGGGGGCGCCGGCAACTGTTGTTTTTCACTGCTTTTCGGGCGGGGTAGAACTAGCCAAGATTTGTGCGGAACGTGGCTGGTACACCTCATTTAGTGGCACAGTCACTTTCAAAAACGCCCCCCACCTTCGCGAAGCCGCAGCCCTTATGCCGGTTGACCTGTTGCTGGTTGAGACGGATTCTCCGTTTTTAACCCCCACGCCCTATCGCGGCCGACCTAATTCTTCGGCGCTAATTCCCCTGACTGTGCGGGCAATTTCGGCGACCAGAGGCGAGTCGGAGCAAGAAATTTGTCAGGCACTTTTTTCAAATGCCGCAAGGGTTTTTGGCCCATTTTAGGGATTTTCGACTTGCTTTTGCCCCCCTAGTTTGGGCTACGGTAGAGGAGTACTTCCTCAAACGAGTGATTTGTTGCCTACGCCTTGGAGACCTGTATGAGTTCACGCGGACGTCGCCGCGCCCCAGCTCGTCATGCCAAGCCCAGGTCGATTTCGAGTCTTATTGGGCCTTTAACAGTTGTTGCAGTTTTAGTTTTGGGTGGATCAGCTGCTACTGGAACAACAGGATTTGCTAATGCAAATTCCGGCTCAGAGACCGCCGCGAGTAAAAGTGTTTCAGGGGTAACTCGGATATTGCCAAACACTCCTGGGGCAATCAGGACCACTCGAACCGTAACTGCTGTCAAGAAAGTTGCGGTCACCAGCAAAATTATCCATTCTGCTGAAGTAGAACGCGGCACCAAACTGCTTCGCAGTAAAGGTACTAAGGGGACGGTGAAATATGTTTACCAGGTTCGAGTCCTGCAGGGTAAGCAGATTGCTAAGACTCTAGTTTCCAAAAAAGTTCTGAACAAAGGCAAGCCCGCGGTCTACATCGTTGGCACCGGTAAGCCAGTTGCTCTAACACTCGATGCCAAGGCAGCGGCAGCTGGTACGGGCACACCCGAGGGCAATATGAAGTTTGCTCAGGTGTACATCGCTAAAAAATATGATTGGAATCAGACCCAGTACGGCTGCCTCGTTTCACTTTGGGACAGGGAAAGCCACTGGCGCCACACTGCACGAAACCGTGGAAGTGGCGCATATGGAATTCCACAGGCAATGCCAGGCGACAAGATGTCCAAGTTTGGCGCTGATTGGCAGACCAATCCAATTACGCAGATCAAGTGGGGCGCTAATTACATTGAGAAGCGCTACAACACTCCATGTGGAGCTCTGGAGCATTCCAATTCAACTGGTTGGTACTAATCGGGCGTAATGTCAGATAACCTTCTTGGTGCTGCTCAAATTCGCAAACTCGCAAGCGAACTAGATTTAATTCCGACCAAAAAATTAGGTCAAAATTTTGTCATCGATCCAAATACGGTTCGCCGCATTGTTGATTTGGCTCAAATTGATAGCAACGATGTTGTCGTTGAAATCGGACCAGGTTTAGGCTCGCTCACTCTTGGACTACTGGAGTCAGCTAAATCAGTGATTGCTGTCGAGATTGACGCTAGGTTGGCCGACCAACTATCAAGGACAGTTGCAGGAATTAATCCAGAGTTGCTACCTAAATTGACAGTAGTTAATCAGGATGCATTACAAGTTAGCGAACTTCCAAGTTTGGCTACCAAACTCGTGGCAAATTTGCCGTACAACATTTCGGTACCTGTAATCCTGCATTTTCTGGATAAATTTCCAGATCTTTCGCAGATTTTTGTGATGGTGCAAGCAGAAGTCGGTGAACGATTAGCTGCCGCTGCCGGCTCAAAAGTCTATGGAGTGCCAAGTGTTAAGGCGAGGTATTACGCAGAAGCGAAACTTGTAGCAAACATCAGTCGCCAAATTTTCTGGCCCGTTCCGAATGTTGATTCGGTATTGGTCCGGCTAGTACGCCACGAAAATTCGGGCACTGCCATAAGCAAGACCGAGTTATTCCCCATCATTGATGGCGCATTTAGTCAGCGACGCAAGACGCTTCGATCTGCACTTAGCAACCACTTTGGCGGCACTGAGCAAGTCGAGCGAGTGTTGAGATTAGCAAACATCGACCCCAAACTTCGAGGTGAGCAACTTGATTATTCAGGTTTTTTGGCAATTGCGATGGCTGCTCGCGAAGTAAAGTGACGTTGTGGCTAAATCTGTAACAGTTCGAGTACCGGGCAAAGTAAATATTTATTTGGGAGTGGGACCCAAAGAGTTCAGCGGATACCACCAACTAGCAACAATTTTTCAGTCAGTAAACATTTATGACGAAGTGACGGCCACCCAAGCCGATGAGTTTTCGATAGTCGCCGAGGGTCCATTTGCAGATCAAATTCCTACCGATTCTTCAAATCTAGTCTGGTCAGCTGCCAAATTAATCGCTGCTGCTTGTGGTGAAGATCCAAATGTTCGGATAACAATCAATAAAACAATTCCAGTTGCTGCAGGTATGGCTGGTGGTAGCGCTGATGCAGCAGCAACCTTGCTTGCTTGCGACGCACTCTGGCAGGTTGGAATTAGTCGCGACCAGTTAGATGCAATGGCGCGTGAACTAGGTTCAGACGTGCCGTTTATGTTGCATGGCGGATGTGCGATTGGCACTAATCGAGGCGATGTACTTGCGCCGGTAATGACCCGCGGAACATTCCATTGGGTTTTCGGGACTTTCAAGCAAGGTCTTGCTACTTCTGCAGTTTACGAAAGAACGGACAACTTGCGAGGTACAAATTTTAGTGAACTTCCCAAGGTTCCAGCGGAGGTGTTAGCCGCAATTACTCAAGGGGACAGTGTCGCATTAGGTCCGCTGTTAAAAAATGATTTGCAGATTGCCGCGTTGACCATGAAACCGAGTTTGGCTGCAGCGTTAGATTTTGGCTTAGATTATGCAGCACTTGGTGCAGTAGTGTCCGGCAGTGGCCCGACCTGTGCTTTCTTGGTTGAGGACGAGAAAGCGGCTATAGATCTGGCAGTAGCGCTATCAAGCTCTGGGCTTGTTGATCAATGCATCAGAGCGCATGGCCCAGTTCATGGCGCTCGAATAGTCACTAATCATTAGCAATGCACGATTCTTATCCAGCCTAAGCGCTTAGAATCTTCTTTGTGACCACCGATGAAGTAGATCAGTTAATTGCAGCTTGGCGCCGAGAACGACCTGATCTCGATGTTCATCCATTGGAAGTTTTATCCCGAGTAACAAGGCTTGCTCGCCACCTAGATATTGCTCGGCGCGAGTCTTTTGCCCTGCATGATCTTGAACCTGGTGAATTTGATGTCCTTGCTGCTCTGCGCAGATCTGGTCGGCCATACGCACTAACACCTTCGCAACTGGTAACGGCCACATTGGTCACAAGTGGAACCATGACCAATCGAATCGATCGACTTGTTGAGAAAGATTTTGTTCACCGCGGTCCAGATCCATCCGATGGTCGTGGCGTTTTGGTCGCACTCACAAGTACTGGCCGAGGCAAAGTGGATCTGGCGCTGCAGGACTTACTTAAGCGCGAACAAGAGTTGCTTAAGGATGTGTCTAATGAAGAGTTCTCTGAACTAGTAAGTGCGCTGCGAAAGATCGTTTCGCCACTCGATAATCACTTAGCGCATCCCGAAGTGGATTAACGGCGAGATATCAGGCGTGGAGCGCGCTGCAAATCACTGGCACCGTTCCAAACTAAATTGACTAGATGGGCAATCACTTCGTCCTTCTTTGCGCCACCAACGTCAAGCCACCATTGCCCAGTAAGTGCGACCATGCCAACGAACATGTGTGCATACATTGGCGCCATTCGCTTCGGGAATCCTCGATTGGCAAACTCTTTTCCAAGGCGTGCTTCAACCTGAGATGCTACATCGGAAAGCAAACTCGCAAAGTTGCCAGTAGCTGTCGCCACTGGTGAGTTTCGGACCAAAATTCTAAATCCATCAGTGTGGGTTTCGATGTAATCAAAAAGGGCAAAAGATGCTTGCTCTAGTAACACTCTAGGATGCTCAGCAGTTAGAGCCTGTGTGATTGAGCCAAGGAGGTAATTCATTTCCCGATCAACCACTACTGCGTAAAGTCCATCTTTTGAACCGAAGTGTTCGTAGACTACGGGCTTGGAGACTTTGGCAGTAAGGGCAATCTCCTCGATGGTTACTGCCTCAAAACCCTTCTCAGCAAATAGTGCTCGCCCGACTTCAATCAGCTGAGCTCGACGTTCGTGTCCGGTCATTCGCACACGATCAGCATCGACTAAGCGAGGCCGAGCAGACTCCAGTGGGTCATCTTCGTGGTCAATTGTGACTGCCATGTACTGATTAAACCTGCTTTTTCCGGACGGAACGTACTCACTCAAGGCTAGCGTAGGAAATCAAACGCTAATGTTCACTGCCAAAATCTAGGCAGAGTTTGGGAAAAGCAGGTGAAGAGCCTAAGATTTCTAGGGACTTTCCCGGTTCGTCTAACGGCAGGACAAGTGCCTTTGGAGCACTGAATAGAGGTTCGAGTCCTCTACCGGGAGCCATTTCTTAAGTAGGGTTGTATCTGTGTCAAACAGCAATGAGCCCAATCCGATCCAAGTAGCCATAATTTTGGCTGCTGGCCAAGGCACGAGAATGCGGTCTGCAAAATCTAAAGTGCTGCATTCTGTTCTAGGTCTACCAATCATCGATCATGTAATAAATACCGTTGAACAAGTCGGGGCAAAACACAAAGTTGTAGTCGTGGGACATCAGCGCGAGGCAGTCACTGAACATCTAGCGACTTACTCTGGGCTACAAATAGCTGTCCAAGAAACGCAAAACGGAACGGGACATGCCGTCGCCGTGGCATTGGCAAGTTTGCCCGACTCACTGCAGGGCTCGGTACTTGTCTTAGCCGGCGATGCTCCACTGGTTACCCAAGAAGATATCCAGCGCTTAGCGATTGCTAAGCAGAGCTCTGCGGTAGCAATTCTGTCGGCTGAACTCACTGTGCCCGATGGTTACGGGCGCATAGTTCGCGATGCTACTGGCGAAGTACTGAAAATTGTTGAACATCGTGATGCTTCAGATGAGGAGTTGCTGATAACTGAAGTTAATTCGGGAATTTATTGCTTTGACCTAGAGCAATTACGAAATGCAATCGACAGTATTGGTAGCAACAATTCCCAAGGTGAGATTTATCTAACCGATGCGATCGAGATTATTAAGCACCTGGGACATCCTGTCCAGGCAGTGCTTACGAGTAGTGAGAACATTCTTGGCATCAACGATCGCAAACAGCTTGCCGAGGTGACAGACATTCTTCGCCATCGCATTTTGGACAAATGGATGCTTGCTGGCGTCACCATGGAAGATCCGGCCACAACTTGGATAGAAACTACCGTTTGCCTGGATCAAGATGTCACACTGTTGCCTAATGTGCGGCTTGTTGGCCACACTTCTGTGCAAAGTGGAGCGGTAATCGGCCCAGACTGCACATTGGAAGACACAAGAGTTTTGCCCCGGGCCAAAGTTATCAAAGCGACAACCATTGATTCCATTATTGGCGAAGCCGCACAGGTCGGTCCCTATGCATACTTACGGCCGGGGACGGTTTTAGGCACAGGTGCAAAAGCTGGTGGGTTTGTCGAGATGAAAAATGCTCAGTTAGGTGATCAAGCGAAAGTCCCACACTTGTCTTATGTTGGCGATGCCGAGATCGGCGAGGGGACAAACATCGGAGCTGCCACAATTTTTGTGAATTATGACGGAGTGCAAAAACATAAGACGGTAGTTGGAAAGCACGTTCGAATCGGCAGTGACACCATGCTGATAGCTCCCGTAATCATTGGTGATGGTGCTTACACTGCCGCTGGCTCGGTAATTACCGAAGATGTCCCTGCAGGTGCAATTGGTGTTGGGCGGTCTCGACAACGCAATATTTTGGATTGGGTGCTAAGGCGCCGACCCGGTAGTGAGTCCGCTAAGGCGGCAGTGGCAGACTCAGGTAATAACAGTTCATCCGTGGAAGGGTAATAAACATGACCGGAATCACCCAGAGCAATGCAAAGCGAATGGTTCTTCTGGCAGGTCGGTCACATCCTGAACTTGCTCAAGCAGTAGCGAACGAACTCGGCGTTGAACTGGTGCCGACTCGGGCTTACAACTTTGCTAACGGTGAAATCTTTGTGCGATTCGAAGAATCAATCCGCGGCTGTGATGCATTTGTATTGCAGACCCACACTGCGCCGGTGAATGAATGGATCATGGAACAGTTGCTAATGGTCGATGCCCTAAAACGTGCTTCAGCAAAACGCATTACCGTTGTCGCTCCTTTCTATGGTTACGCAAGGCAAGATAAAAAACATGCTGGACGCGAGCCAATCTCAGCCCGCTTGATGGCAGATCTCTTTTCGGCAGCTGGCGCTGATCGCTTAATGAGTGTTGACTTGCACACAGCTCAAATTCAAGGATTTTTTGACGGCCCAGTGGATCACCTTTTTGCGTTACCAATTTTGGCTGCGCACATTGGTCGCACAGTTGACCGTAACAAAATCACAGTCGTTTCGCCTGATGCAGGTCGAGTTCGGGTCGCTGAAAGATGGACTGACATCTTAGATTCGCCATTGGCAATAATTCACAAGCGTCGCGACCCTGACGTGCCAAACGAAGCCAAGGTATTAGAAGTAGTCGGTGATGTTGAAGGCCGCATATGTGTCGTCGTCGATGACATGATTGATACCGGTGGCACAATCGTCAAAGCTTCCGAGGCACTTTTTGAAAACGGTGCGGCCGACGTTATCGTCACAGCAACACACGGCATCCTTTCGTCGCCGGCAGCCGAGCGACTACAGAATTCTCGAATTAAAGAGGTTGTTGTTACTGACACTTTGCCGATCGCGCCAGAGAAACAATTCCCAGGGCTGACAGTTCTGCCTATTGCGCCACTGTTGGGCCGGGCGATTCGCGAAGTCTTTGATGAAGGCTCGGTTGCTGGTCTTTTCGACCATGTTGGCGTCTAAAATTCGGTTAGTTTGACCGGATCTCTCTTTTACCTTTAATCTTGAGTTGCTCCTCGGCGAGGGCTTCGCATTCTGCGACAGCCGTTATCGACGAAGGTCTCCTGCGGAGCATTTCCGCGACCTAAGTAGAGGAGTTCTAAATGTCATTAGTCGCAAATATCCGCACAGATTTCGGCAAGGGTGCCGCGCGCAAACTTCGTCGCGAAGGGCAGACCCCAGCTGTTATTTACGGCCACGGAACTGCTCCGGTGCACGTTAGCCTTGATTCACACGAATTCACTCTTGCACTTCGCAAGAAGGGCACGTCTATCGAGATCGTTCTTAACGGCAAAACCGAGACGGTAGCACCTCGAGATATCCAAATCGAACCAGTTCGTCGCTATGTCGAACATGTTGACTTGGTGCTGGTAACCGCCGCCGAAGCTGCTTCAATCGCCCGCGCTGCCGCCGAAGCTAGCGAGGCTGCTGAGGCTGCCGCACTAGCTGCCGCCGAAGCTGCTGCCGCCAAAGCTGCCGCTCGAGCTGCCCGTCAGGAAGATGAAGCTGCTCCTAGTGGTGAGAGCGTTGAGGCACCAGTAGAGGCGCAAGAGTCAGCGCAATAGTCCGTGGCAAACACATGGCTTGTAGTGGGACTCGGAAATCCGGGTCCCACTTACGCGTTAAATCGACACAATATTGGTGCTCGAGTGATCGAAGCCTTGGCAAGCGAAGCAAACGCGAAGTTAAGTAAACATAAGCGAACTCAGGCCTTAGTTGCTGAACTGAAGATTGCTGCGAATCAGCTTATTGTTGCGCAACCGACTTCATTCATGAACGAATCTGGCGGTCCAACAAAAGCCTTAGCAAATTTCTACAAAGTCAGTCCTGAACACTTGATTGTGCTGCACGACGAATTAGACATTGAGCTAGGAGCAATTCGAATTAAATTCGCGGGTGGGGACAATGGTCACAATGGGCTTAAGTCAATCCGTAAGTCATTAGGAACTGGTGATTGGTACCGAGTGCGACTGGGAATCGGGCGACCGCCTGGTCAGCAAGATCCAGCAGATTTTGTCTTGCGTAACTTTGCTTCCAGTGAACAAGCTATTGTTCAAGATTTAATTGCCCGTGGATCAGATGCAGTTATTCAGCTAGTGACCACGAGTCTTGAAGAGACGCAGAATCGTTTCAACTCATGAACGATCACAACTTAGCTAGAAAACTCGCTACTGAGGCTGGCAAAATCTTGCTATCAGTGCGGGGTAAAATTTCTCCATTAACTCCCGGCCAGATGCCAGATTACGATGTTGCCGAACTCGGCAGTCGGGGCGATAAGTTAGCAAATGAGTACCTCCTAAGCCAACTAAATCTACTTAGACCTGATGATGTAGTGCTGAGCGAAGAAGGAATAGATCCGAGTGCTCGACATGGCGCAGAGCGTGTTTGGATCATTGATCCACTTGATGGGACCTCAAGTTTCTCTCGAGGGTATCCAGGCTTTGCCGTTCACGTAGCTCTATGGGAAGCGCAGTCAACCGCTCCTTCGCAAATAGCGGCCGCAGCAGTATGTGTGCCAATGATTTCGGCAACTTATTCGACTGCCGATCGAGTTATTTTTGAACCAGCATTTGATTCAGGAGTGCATAGCAATTTGCATATGCAAGCTGTTGACTGGGCGTTGTCTGCTGCCGATGGAATTCGAATAGTTACTTCGCCAACCAATCCTCCAGATCGACTCTCAGATATCTGCACACAACTGAGCAAAGATTTTTCACAAGAGGCAGTTATTGAAAAGCGTGGTTCCGTCGGGGCAAAGTTAGCGCACATAATTGCAGGCAAGGCTGACATCTATGTAAACACCTCCGGCTTTAACGAGTGGGACATCGCGGCACCGTTAGCAGTTGCTAGACATTATTGCCTCGCAGCCTCTTTACCAGATGGTGGCGACTTTGCTTTCAACCAGGAAGACGTCACGGTTCCAGGAGCCATTATCTGTCGCCAAAAATACTTCTCATCAGTCTTGAAGGCACTGACAGATAGCCAATGACCTTCCCTAAAATTTCTAAGAGCTTAACCGAGGCAGATTTTTATCGAAAAATTTTTGAATCACTCGAATCTGGTGATGAGGCCACGGTCAGTGCCCCCAGTAGTGCATCGCCGCACGTGATAGCCGCGCTGGCCATCAGTGGCAAGCAAATTCTGGTGGTAACTCCCAGCGAGCGATCAGCTCAGGAAATCTGCCAGTGCTTAGCGGACTTTATTACTCAAGATGCCATTGCATTTTTCCCAGCATGGGAAACGCTGCCGCATGAGCGGCTAAGTCCTAGTAGCGAAACAGTGGGTCGTCGAATTTCAATTCTTCAACGACTAACCAATCCAGGTGAGGCAACACCGATTCAGGTATTGGTAATGTCGGTTCGCTCGTTTATTGCACCGATAATGACCGAACTTACTTCGCTCCCACCGCTGAAATTGGTAAAAGGAGATGAAATTTCCATTGCTGACCTCGGTAGAAAGTTAACTGAGCTGGGCTTTGAGCGAGTCGAAATTATTGATCGGCGTGGTCAATTCGCGGTTCGGGGCGGAATTGTTGACATATTCCTGCCAACAGAGGACCATCCAAAACGTATTGAGTTTTGGGCAGACACGATCGATGACCTACGAGAATTTTCGGTAGCAGACCAACGTTCGCTGCCTGGGGTAGTTGATTCGTTAAATATCACCGCTTGCCGAGAACTACTGCTTACCCAAAGTGTTCGGCAGAGGGCAACAGAACTTATCGACTCATTGCCAAACTTCGCTCCCATGTTAGAGAAAATTTCAGAGGGCATTTGGGTCGAAGGTATGGAAAGTTTAACTGCACACCTAGTTTCAGACCTTAAATTAGTTAGTGAACTTTTGCCAGGCTCGTGGCTTGGTGTCGAAGTACAACCGGAGCGCATAATCGCTCGAGTCGATGAAATTGTCAGCACCAGTGCGGAATTTTTAGCAGCTGCCTGGCATAACGCAGCAGATGGCAATGCTGTACCCTTGGCGCAGACTGAGACCGGTTTGCGCGATTACCAAGAGGCTAAGTTAGTTAATCCACAATTCAACTGGTGTGCCATTTCCAACTTGAGCGCACCAGATTCAATCGCTACGAATTTAGTAGTGCCATCGGAATATCGAGGCAACATGAACAAACTTGTTGCAGACGTTCGTTCTTGGTGGGCAAAGAACTTAAGCGTCGTCATCGTTATGAATGGCGCAGGAACTGCGAATCGACTAGTTGCAACGCTCTCTGAGCTAGACATCGCAGCGCGGCTAGCAACAGAGCTCAAGTTTGAGCCTCGAGTCGTAGAGGTAATAGTTGGCCACCAACTCCAAGGCTTTATCTCTGAGGACGCCAAATTAGCGGTGGTAACCGAATTCGACATTTTTGGAACACGTGAGTCCAATCGAGGTAGTCGCAGTATGCCCGCTCGGCGCAGGACGACTATTGATCCACTAACCCTGCAAACTGGTGATTATGTAGTTCATGATCAACATGGCGTTGGCAAATATGTTGAATTAGTTTCTCGAAGTGTCCAAGGCGCAACTCGCGAGTATCTAGTAATTGAGTATGCAGCTAGTAAGCGTGGTCAGCCCGCGGACCGATTATTTGTGCCCATTGATCAACTTGAGCATGTAACTAGATACATCGGTGGCGAAGCCCCCAGTTTGAATAAATTAGGTGGCGGAGATTGGGCAGCCACAAAATCGCGTGCCCGGAAAGCTGTTCGCCAAATAGCCGCTGAACTCATCCGCCTGTACGCGGCTCGTATGGCCAGCAAGGGTTTTGCTTTTAGTCCAGACAGTCCCTGGCAGCGGGAACTTGAAGACGCATTTGATTTTGTCGAAACCCCAGACCAACTTTCGACCATTAACGACGTGAAAGCCGATATGGAACGTGAGACGCCAATGGACCGAGTAATTTGCGGTGATGTTGGCTATGGCAAGACTGAAATTGCTGTTAGAGCTGCTTTTAAGGCAGTGCAGGACGCAAAGCAAGTTGCGATTGTGGTGCCAACAACCTTGTTAGTGCAACAACACTTTGAAACTTTCTCTAGGCGATATGCGCAGTTTCCGATCTCAATTGCACCACTATCGCGCTTTCAAAGTGAATCTCAAATTAAGAAAAATTTGGCCGGCATCTCTGACGGATCCGTAGATGTAGTAATTGGTACCCACAGATTATTCAGCTCTGATGTCCGCTTCAAAGATCTTGGCCTAGTCATTGTCGATGAAGAGCAAAGATTTGGTGTCGAGCACAAAGAACATCTGAAGGCGCTTAGAACAAATGTGGACATGCTGACCATGTCAGCAACGCCAATTCCTCGAACTTTAGAAATGGCAGTAACGGGAATTCGAGAACTGTCCACTATTCAAACCCCGCCCGAAGACCGATTGCCGGTATTAACTTCTGTTGGTCCGTACGACGACAAGTACATCGCTGCTGCGATTCATCGAGAGCTGCTCCGAGATGGTCAGGTCTACTATGTTCATAATCGGGTAGCCAGTATTAATCGGGTTGCAGTCAAGTTGGCCCAACTAGTCCCTGACGCTCGCATTGCCGTTGCGCATGGGCAAATGAACGAGCATGAACTAGAGCGGGTAATTGTTGATTTCTGGGAACACAAATTTGACGTGCTAGTCAGCACAACCATTATTGAAAGCGGACTAGACATCCCTAATGCCAACACTTTGATTGTGGATCGAGCTGACACTTTTGGTTTGGCACAACTTCATCAGCTGCGCGGAAGAGTTGGAAGAAGTCGAGAGCGTGGTTACGCTTACTTTCTCTACCAGCCAGATCGCCCACTTTCTCAGACTGCACATGATCGACTGGCAACTATTGCGGCTCATACTGATCTAGGTGCTGGAATGGCAGTTGCAATGAAGGACTTGGAAATTCGAGGAGCGGGCAATTTACTTGGTGGCGAACAAAGCGGACACGTTGCTGAAGTGGGTTTTGATTTATATGTCCGATTAGTCGGTGAGGCAGTCGCTGAAGTTCGTGATGGCGAATCTGCTGAATCAGAATCAGTCATCCGAATTGAGCTCCCAATTGAAGCACACATTCCCCACACTTATGTGCCACAAGAGCGATTACGCCTAGAGGCATATCAAAGATTGTCGGACGCGCGCACAACTGAGGCAGTGACTGAACTTGAGCATGAACTTGCTGATCGGTATGGGCCTTTGCCTGGCGAGGTTTACCGGCTTTTAGAGATTGCCCGCCTTCGAGTGCTGTTGCACGGCCTGGGCATCAGCGACTTAATTGCCGCTGGAACTGCCCTGAAAATCTTCCCCGCAGAACTGTCGGAGTCGAAGCAGATGCGACTTAACAGACTCTACCCAGGCAGTCGAATACAGCCAGCAACGCGTACGATTGTCCTACAGTTGCCTCAATCTAAAAAACTTGGCAGCAGTGCAAGTGGCATTGCGGGCGAGGATTTGGTTGACTGGGTGAGCAACGCAATAAATACTTTATTTGGAACTGCAAGTTGAGGAATGGTGTCGTGGGCAAACTCGCAAAACTAAGTGTGCTGGTAGGAATTCTGCTGCTAATTGCTGGCTGCTCCGACAAGGCTAATCAGACTGGCTCTGCTGCAACAATCGGTAACAGAGTAATAAAGCAGAAAATTGTAAATGAACAACTCGCTGAGATACTTAATGACCTGCCGGAAAACAGTTCTCAACAACCGGCTCCAGATGCTGGCACTATTGGACAGCTAGTCGTTAGTAGGTTAGTGATCTCTGATTTAGTTAACGAGGCTCTAGTTAAGTTAGATACAAAAGTTACTGATGCGGAAGTGATTTCTCTGCGAGATCAAATATTTTTGCAGTACGGACAGGATGCAGTTATCCAGCAATTGGCTACGACCCAAGGTGTGCCAAAGAGTCAGATTGATAGCTTTTTCAAAACGATTCTCGGCCAAGGTTATGTTGGGTCTGCCCTTGCACCGAAAGGCACCCAAAAACAGCGAAGTGTGGCAGCAGCAAACTACTTGACTCAGCTAGCAGCATCTGAGGGAGTAAATGTCTCCCCAAGATATGGCACTTGGGATCCACAGCAAATGCAGGCTATGGGTCTAGACAACTCCTTATCGTTCTCGCTATCCACCACACAGTAATTTATGTCTGAATCCGTAACTCGTCTTGTCGCGGTGATGGATCAACTTCGATCACCAGGTGGCTGCCCGTGGGATGCTGAACAGACACATGAGTCACTTGCTCGGTACTTATTAGAAGAAACTTACGAAGTACTAGAGGCAATGGACCATGGTGACACGGCGGCATTGCGTGAAGAACTTGGCGATTTATTGTTGCAAGTGGTTTTTCATGCGCGAATAGCTCAAGAACAGGATGCGAATTTCACGTTAGATGCCATAGCCGATGGCGTTGTTAACAAATTGGTTCGACGGCATCCACATGTTTTTTCTGACCTGCAGGTTACTTCGCAGGAAGAGCTAGAGGAAAATTGGGCGCAGATTAAGCGCGCAGAAAAACAGCGCGAATCAGTTATTGATGGCGTTCCCAAAGCGCTGCCTGCACTTCAGTTAGCAACACAGTTGCTTTATCGATCAAGAAAACTCGACATCGAATTCGAAGATACGCACTTAACCGACTCGATAGCGCAGTTGATTGGCGAGGTTAATCAGACCACAATCTCCGAGTTGCTAGTTTCTGTTGTGCAACTAGCGAGAACTCAAGACTTGGATCCGGAATCTTGCCTTCGTGCTGCGATGGCGGATTACCGAGCGTTGGTGAGCAAGTCTGAGGGACTGACACAATAACTACCCATTTCTCAAGGGATTTTACGAGTAAGTCGTTTTGAAGGTAAAGATTAACCATGCACTAGGCTATTAGTTGTGCAATGAGGCACGCCAAGAGTCGTTCGCCTCAACAATCGAATCTGACAGAAATATGGAGTAGACCCGTGTCCAGTATTGCCGACGTACGCGCCCGTGAAATCCTTGATTCTCGTGGAAATCCAACCGTAGAGGTTGAAGTTATTCTGGACAACGAAGCCACCGGTCGTGCCGCTGTCCCATCTGGTGCTTCAACCGGCGCCTTTGAGGCAGTTGAACTTCGTGATGGCGAATCTCGCTATCTGGGCAAAGGTGTTATCAAAGCTGTGGAAGCTGTCGAAGACAAAATCATGCCAGAGATCCTGGGTCTGGATGCAAGTGATCAGCGACTGATTGACCAAGTCATGATTGAACTTGATGGGACCGCAAATAAAGCTAACTTAGGCGCAAATGCCATCCTTGGCGTTTCGTTAGCAGTTGCAAAGGCCGCTGCTTCCTCGGCTGGTTTACCTTTGTACCGATATGTTGGCGGACCAAATGCGCACGTTCTGCCAGTGCCTATGATGAATATCATCAACGGTGGTGCACACGCCGATAGTGATGTCGACATTCAAGAATTCATGATTGCGCCAATTGGCGCCGAGACATTTGGTGAAGCACTTCGCATGGGTGCTGAGGTATATCACGCCCTCAAAGGAGTGCTCAAGTCAAAGGGACTTTCAACTGGGCTCGGCGATGAAGGTGGCTTCGCACCGAATCTGCCAAGTAACCGTGCTGCCCTAGAGTTAATCGTTGAAGCGATTGGCAAGGCTGGCTTCAAAGTTGGCGATGAAATAGCCCTTGCGCTCGATGTTGCAGCCAATGAATTATTCAAAGATGGCAATTATGTCGTTGAAGGCAAAACTATGTCATCTCAAGAAATGATTGATTACTACACCGGCCTAGTGACTGACTTCCCAATTGTGTCCATCGAGGATCCACTTGCTGAAGATGAATGGTCCGCTTGGCAACAAATTACGGCAGCTCTTGGCGAGCGTGTGCAGATTGTTGGAGACGACCTTTTTGTTACGAATACTGAGCGTTTAATCCGCGGAATTAATGAAAGTTCTGCATCAGCGCTTCTGGTTAAGGTAAATCAGATTGGATCGCTCACCGAAACAGCAGAAGCTGTTGAGATGGCGCATCGTGCAGGCTTCCGCTCGATGATGAGCCATCGATCTGGTGAAACTGAAGACACCACCATCGCCGACTTGGCAGTGGCCTTTAATTGTGGCCAGATTAAGAGTGGCGCTCCAGCGCGAACCGACCGAGTAGCCAAATACAACCAGCTTCTTCGCATCGAGGAAGATTTGGATGATGCGGCACGTTATGCCGGACGCGGTGCGTTCCCACGTTTCAAGGGCTAGTCACGGCAAACTAGGTAAGTGACTTCCTCACCGAAATTTAATTTGCGTACTTTTGTAGTCTTAGGCGCATTAGTCATTATTGTCATGAGTGTGGCTGTTCCGCTACGTTCTCTGGTGAAAGAAAAGCGAGATATTTCGGTACTTAAGTCACAAATTGCAGATAAGCAAAAGACGATTGCACAGCTCCAAGCCGATGCCAAGCTACTCGATGACCAAAATTATTTAAAGTCATTGGCACGCACTCGATTGAACTATGTATTTCCTGGCGAAATCGGACTGGTAGTTATTGACCAAGGTACTTCAACTGCCCTCGAAACAGTGCCGGGCGCATTGGTGCCAAATGACACTTCATCTTGGTACAGCAAGCTGTGGCGAAGCACTCAACTTGCTGACAAACCGCGTTCGCATAACGACCCACTTGTCATTCGTGACAAAGCCCAACAGAAGTAGCGCAAGTGCTATCCAACAAAGATCAGAAGGTAATTGAGGCTCAATTAGACCGACCGATTCGCGGAGGACTAGAGGTAGCTAGTCGCTGCGGCTGCGGAATGCCAAATGTCGTTCTTACCTCTCCACTACTCGAAGACGGAACACCATTTCCAACTACTTTCTACCTGACCTGCCCACGGTTAAATAGCGCAATAGGCACCTTAGAGGCAAACGGTGTCATGCGCGACCTCCAAGCGGAATTGGAAACAAATCCAGAATTAGCTGAACAATATTTGAAAGCGCACGAAAGTTATCTAGCAGTCAGAGAAACGCTAGGAGATGTCCCGCAAATTTCTGGAATAAGCGCAGGTGGAATGCCCAATCGGGTCAAGTGCCTACATGTACTGGCGGCCCACTCACTAGCTGCTGGTCCAGGCGTCAATCCGCTCGGAGATCGGGTTCTCGAGCTTGTCGGTGATTGGCGGTCATCAGGAACTTGTGCAAAGGAACTTGAATGCGAGTAGCAGCGATCGACTGTGGCACAAACTCAATCAGATTGCTGATTGCCGATATTGTTGCTGGCAAGTTGAGTGATGTCCTTCGGACAATGATCATTGTTCGCCTTGGGGAAGGTGTTGATCAAACTCATGAATTTTCGCAAGCGGCATTGACCCGCACATTTTCGGCTGTTGATGTTTACGCGCAGTTAATCTTTGAACATAAACCGGATCTGATTCGTTTCGTCGCCACTAGTGCCTCGCGAGATGTCTCAAATAGGGCAGATTTTTTTGCGGGTGTGAAGAGTCGCCTGGGCCTAGAGCCAACTGTAATTTCTGGCGATGAGGAGGCTCGTTTATCATTCCTCGGAGCAACAAAGGGTTTAGCCAGCTCAGCATCGACCCTCGAACCACCGTATTTAGTTATCGACATTGGCGGCGGCAGCACTGAATTTGTCATTGGTAATACCGAACCCCTTCGAGCAATCAGCATGGACATTGGCTGCGTTCGAATGACTGAACGACACCTAACGCAGGATCCACCTACAGCTGAAGAGGTAGCGGCAGCAACCCTTGATATTGATGCGGCAATTGCCAGCGCAGATCAGCAGGTACACCTTTCAACCGCAAAAACTTTAATTGGAGTGGCAGGATCTGTGACAACGGTTGCGGCCTTGGCTCTTGAGCTTGCAGAATATGATTCAACGAAAATTCATGGCTCACGAGTATCTGCTACCAAGGTTCATGAAATCACTTCCAATCTGTTAAGGATGACCCGAAGTGATCGCGCCAGATTGGGTGCGATGCATGAGGGCAGAGTTGATGTAATCGGTGGTGGCTCGTTGGTTCTTGATCGCATCATGCAGGCCACTGGATTGCCAGAAGTCATAGTCTCTGAACACGACATCTTGGATGGCATCGCTTATGACTTAGTTGCCGATTGATGTAAATCGTCCCCCAGTTAGGCGAAACACCTTGGCTCGTGTCAGGATTAGATGCTCGCCCCCGTAGCCCAATCGGTTAGAGGCACACGACTTAAAATCGTGCCAGTGTGGGTTCAAGTCCCACCGGGGGTACAGTCAGGAGGCATTTGATGAACGCTGAGCATTTGTTTTTGAAATCTGATATTCATGGCCCTTGGGCACCCGAGTTTGAAAAAATTTATTTCGGTATGGGCTGCTTCTGGGGAGCAGAGAAAAAACTCTGGGCAGTTCCAGGCGTCAAAGTTACCGCAGTTGGTTATATGGGCGGAACTGCATCGGATCCAACTTATCCTCAGGTTTGTACGGGCGAAACTGGCCACGCAGAGATTGTTTTGGTTGTTTACGATCCTGCAGAGGTTGATTTTTATGAACTCATGAAAGTCTTTTGGGAGAACCATGACCCGACCCAAGGCAACCGCCAGGGCAACGACATTGGCACTCAGTACCGCTCAGCAATTTACTGGACCACCGATGCACAGCGAGACTTCGTTTTAAAAACTAAAGCTGCTTACCGAGAAGTATTATCCTTGGCGGGTCTGCCTGAGATAACAACTGAGATTTCCGCTGCCGAGGGAAAAATATTTTGGTACGCCGAGGAATATCACCAGCAGTACTTAATCAAGAATCCGAACGGCTATGATTGCCACGCTAACACCGGCTATGCCTTGCCAAGTCAGGATTTAATCGAGTTGTAGTTTGACTCAGTTTGTTCAGGCTTGATGCGAGTTTCGCGAGTTCGAATTGACATGTAGAAGGCAAACAGTGAAGCTGCTGCGGCAGTGGCAAAGGGAACAAAGTAGCCACCAGAAGAATCTTTTAAGTATCCAGCCACTAGCGGACCCATAATTACCCCAAAATCACCAACCATTTGAAATAGTCCAATAACTTGGCCACCTTTTCGATCTTTAACCATATCGCCCACAATCGCTGATGGAGCTGCTCCCAAATATGCGGCGGATATTCCGAAGAGCAACATGCTCAAGTAAAGTGCCGCCAGAGATTCACCGGTTGCTAACACCACTAAGGCAGTGGTCAAAATTGTTGAACCTAGTATCAATGCCGGCTTTCGCCCCCTTGTGTCAATGAAACGACCAGAAGTGGGCAGAAGCACCGCTTGCATCACACTTGAAATTAGGAAGCTAATGCTTGCTGTTTTGGTATCGCGGTTCAAAGCTTCAGTGACAAAGAGTGGGATCAAAGAAATTCGCAAGCTGAAGCTTGTCAGACTGGTAATTAGATTTACCGTTAGTGCCGCGCGATACGGATGTTCCCGCAATGCCTGCCTTACCGGCATCACTTCAACTTGATCGATCCTTTCCTCGGCTGATGTCACTTCAGAACGTGGCAATTTGTCCAAAGTGCTTAACGCCGTGATAACGGCAGCCAGCAGCGTAGCTGAGTAAACAAAAAATGGTGCGCGGATACTAAAGTGCACGACTATTCCGCCCACAGCTGGTCCGGCTAGCCCGCCAAATAAGAATCCACTTTGATACAAACTTGTGGCGCGACCACGACTTTCACTGTCGACTTTGTGCAAAAGCAGTGACATCGCGGCGACAGTAAACATGGCAGAGCCAGTTCCACCAATGGCTCGCAAAATTAAGAGTTGCGGATAGGTTTGGGCACTCCCGGCTAATGCGCTGGAAACCGAGACGATACTTAGGCCTACGCCCAGAACCCAGCGCTCACCGAATTTATTGACCAGCCAACCACTCGGCGAAGCGCTTACAAAGCGCATTAAGGCAAACAAACTAATGACCGCGCTGGCCGCAAATGCAGAAACCCCGAAGGATTCAGCAAATACTGGCAAAACGGGGGCAACAATGCCGTAGCCAAGTGCAACGCAGAAGGAAATTGCTGTTACTACAGCAACTTCCCGAGGTAGCCCACGGAATTGCCGAGTAATCACAAAGTTCATTTTGATGCTGTTGCGCCTATCGGTTTAATGACACATTAAACCCTAGCCGAAGTAGGCAATTGTGCTAGTTTAAATTTAAATCATCAATGAAATGTGAGTAATTTTGACACTGGCAATTGAAGTCTCGGGACTTAAAAAGAACTTTGGCGAAGTGCAGGCGCTGCGCGGAATTGATTTCACAGTTGAGCAAGGAACTATTGTTGGCCTACTCGGGCCAAACGGTTCAGGCAAAACGACAACTGTTCGAATTTTGGCAACTTTGCTTAAGGCTGACGGTGGCTCAGCAAAAGTTAGTGGCTTTGATGTGGCAACAAATTCGGATGCAGTAAAAGAAACCATTGGTCTTACTGGACAATATGCGGCTGTAGACGAGTACCTCACTGGTCGTGAAAATTTGCAACTCTTTGGCCAGCTGTTTCACCTTTCTAAAAAGCAGGCAAGTGAACGCGCCGATGAGCTGTTACAGCGATTCGATTTAGCAGATGCGGCCGATCGCGGAATTAAGGGCTACTCAGGCGGTATGCGTCGTCGCCTTGATTTGGCAGCCAGCCTAATTGGTCGGCCCGAAGTTTTATTTTTGGATGAACCAACAACTGGTTTAGATCCCCGTAGTCGACTTGGTATGTGGGAAGTCATCGAATCACTTGTTGCTGGCGGTACGACAGTTTTGTTAACAACCCAATATCTAGAAGAAGCTGACCAATTGGCATCACGGAGTGTGGTTTTAGATCATGGCTCTGTTATCGCGCAGGGAACTTCTGATGAACTGAAGTCACAAGTCGGCGGCGACAGGGTAGAACTAGTAGTTGACTCACCAGATCAGACTGAATCAGCAAAACAGGCACTAGCACCAATTGCCTCAGGAGAAATAAATTTGAATGTGCAAGAGCATAAAGTTATCGTGCCAACTTCAGGTGGTTCGCGAGCCGTTGTCGAGGCAGTCCGGTTACTAGACGAAGCGAAAATAGCGATAGCAGATATTTCGTTACGTCGTCCGACATTAGACGATGTCTTTCTAAGTTTGACTGGCCGAGTTGCCCAAGATGAAGTAAGCGATTCCGGATTAGCATCCAAAAAATCAAGAAAAGGAAGTCGTCGATGAACACCATCAGTACATCTACAAAGTTTCGACCAAAATTCGGCTGGCTTTTCTATGACACCTTAGCCGTGGCTCGTCGGCACGTAATCAAAATCACTCGCGTACCTGAGTCACTATTCTTCGCACTTATCCAGCCAGTGATGTTTGTTTTGTTGTTCGCCTTTGTGTTCGGTGGCGCTATCAATCTTGGTTCATCGGGCGGTGCCTTGGCATATCGCGAATATTTGATTCCAGGTATTTTTGCGCAGACCGTGATGTTTGCTGTTGGTGGCATAACAGTCGGCATTACAGAGGATGCAAATCGCGGAATTATGGATCGCTTCCGGTCATTACCCATGCGCCCAGGTGCGGTGTTGGGTGGACATACGCTTGCTTCACTTATTCAAAATGCACTAGTTCTGGTAGTACTTTCAACCACTGGCTTATTTGTTGGTTGGAGAATCCATAGTTCCGCCTCAGATGCGATTTTGGGCTATCTACTTCTAGCAACATTTGCTTATGCAATGACTTGGGTAGGTGCATGGATTGGCTTGCATATGCCCAGTCCAGAGGTAGCTGGAACTGCTGGTCTGGCCTGGATTTTTCCACTTACCTTTGGCTCAAATGTATTTACGCCGATTGCCACGATGCCGACTTGGCTGCAACCGATTGCACTTTGGAATCCAGTGTCTTGTTTGGCGTTAGCCTGTCGCCAGTTATTTGGAAATCCGATTCCATTTCCAGGCAACAGTTTCCCGGAACAGCATGCTGTTGAACTTTCCTTCGGCTACGCCTTCTTGATTCTAGCGATTTTTGCACCACTTGCCGTTCGTGCGTTTAAAACTCGAAACGTCGGTGGCCTGAAAGCCTAACCTCGATAAACTTCAGCGCTGACGATCTTTATGTTTAACCTTTTACCGTTTGGCGTCTCGTAAGAAATCTCAGCGCCGACCTCTTGACCAAGCACTGCTGAACCCAGTGGGCTGGTAGGCGAGTAGACATCAATATCGGTATGGGCTGCTTCTTCACGGGAGCCCAGTAAAAAGGTCTCGGTATCAGCAAAATCGGTGAACTCAACCGTGACAATCATGAGTTGAGACACGATTCCTTCTACAACATCTGGAGTGCCAACCATCGCGTTCTTTAGCATTGTAGTCAAGTCTCGAATTCGAGCTTCGTTCTTGCCCTGCTCTTCACGCGCGGCGTGGTAGCCGCCGTTTTCTTTGAGGTCGCCTTCTTCACGCGCAGCGGCAATTCGATTTTTGATCTCTTCACGCAATGGACCACTACGGTCTTCGAGTTCAGCTTTCAGCCGATCAAATGCTTCTTGCGTTAACCAGGTTTCGTTCATCTGAACAGATTACAAGTTTTCAGGGGGTTGGGGCTATTCCTGGCCAGGGCTGATCGGGTATCTGCAAGCCAGGAGGGAAATTTGCTGGCGGTACGCGTAAATTCTGAGTGGGTCCACACCCCAAAACTTCGGCCAGAACTGCCTTGCCGTTTGTCCGCAATTCGTAAGTAACAATTTCCTGATCATTCTGACCAGCAATTTCAACGATGGCATATCCCACATCAGTCTTTGCGCGATCCTGGGCTCGGATTGCGCAATAAATGGTTTTGCCAGTCGGCCGCTGTATTTTCCAGTTGATCTGAACTGCACCTTTTGTGACCGTGAAAGTTGTCAACTCTCCGGCAATACTGGGTTTTACCGAACGGTAATTGGTGTAAATGACCAATCCCAGCAATGAAGCAACTAGCAACAAAATAGTCACGTATGCCCACCAAGCAGATTTGTGCACCCCATAGCGCTTCTGCAGATGGGGTGGTAAGTCAACATGGTTACTCATGGTAAGACCACAATAAGCGGTGTAAGAGAATAGAGACATGTCAGCATCAATAAATTTAATGCCCGCTCCAGAAGAGCCATTGCGGTTATTGGCGGTCCATGCGCATCCCGATGACGAAGCGAGTAAAGGCGCAGCAACAGTGGCCATGTATGTGGCGCAAGGTGTTGAAGTACTAGTCGCTACCTGCACTGGCGGTGAACGAGGAGACATTCTCAATCCAAGCTATGAGCTTGGCGACCGTGATTTAGGTGAAGTACGAAGGCTCGAGATGCAGCGCTCGGCGGAAATTCTTGGAGTGAGCCATCGCTGGTTAGGTTTTATTGATTCTGGCTTTCCGGATGGAGACCCAAAACCGCCTGTGCCAGCAGATAGCTTCGCTGCCCAGCCTCTGTCAGTTGCCGCCGCTCCACTCGTTGAATTAGTTCGGGAATTTCGGCCGCATGTCATGACAACCTATGACGAAAATGGCGGCTACCCGCATCCAGACCACATCAGAACCCATGAGGTCGCAATGTTCGCGTACGAGCAGGCAGCAAGTGCAGAATATGCCTCATCTAGGCCGGCTTGGTCAGTCGCGAAGATTTATTACCATCACACATTTACCCAAACGCGAATTCGAACATTGCACGAGGCGTGTCTAGCCGTTGGTCTTGAGTCACCTTATGTTCAGTGGCTTGACCGTTACACCGAACCAGATCTGAGCTGGCAACGTGTAACAACTCGTATTCCAGTTTCCGATTATTTTGAAATTCGAGATTTGGCGCTGTTGGCACATGAAACTCAGATTGACCCAAACGGTACTTGGTTTGGTGTCCCACTTGAAATCCAAAGGGACTTCTGGCCAACTGAGGAATATGAACTAGCTGCCCACCGACTAGATTTACCAGTATCTGATTCAGTCGAAACAGATTTATTTCATGGACTTCGGAGTTAATTATGTTGTTGGCAAAATTCATCTACCTGACCGGTTCCATTCCTAAACCCAGTCCATCTGACTTTGATACCTCGCGAGTACAACCAGGTTCTTGGTATCCAGTAGTACTTACCTCATTAATCGTCGGCTTGGTGTTATTACTGCTTAGTTTGAATCGGCACTTAAAGCGCATAAACTTCGAAAACTCTGACGACTAGTGCGCAGGTATGTCACACCGCAACTACTGGCAATCCATTTCGTTGGCTTGCTAATTTTTGGCTCGTGTCTGCTTCTAAGCAATTGGCAGTGGCAGCGTGCACACATTCCGCGTAAAGCTATTAATCCAAGTCAAGTAGTTGAGTATTCGAAACTCAGTAAGCAAAAAGATTATCTACCGCCGTCCTCAGTAGGTCAGCGCACCAAAGCGACTGGGGTCTGGGAATCACAAAATCAGATTTTGTTGACTCAACGTCCACGGGATGGCCGCTTACTCGTTGATTCCGCAGCCATTAACCGAGCCAGACTCGGTAGCTGGGTAGTTGATTTTTTAGATCTCGGTGATGGTTCCAGCGTTGCCGTAGTACGTGGTTGGCTCAGCGCCGGCGAAAGTGTCACCAATTCAACTGGTAAGCAGACTGTCTATGGAGTTGTGCAGCCAGCTGAAGACGCTCCCTACGAGCAGCCAATTTCTGTCAAGGAATTACTCACTACCAAAAAGCTACTTATGAATACTGCGTCAAATGTTCGAGATGGCTTTATCGTGCAGACAGATGTCCAGCCACCACTCTTGCCGGTGACACCTACCCGAGGTGCATTTACCAGCCATGGACTACGAATCTTGAACGTGTTTTACACATTCAACTGGCTCTTTTTTGCATTTTTAGTGCTGGCGATTTGGCGGCGCGTAATTTTAGATGAAGTGTCTAGCGCGACAGTGATTGCACAATCTAGCAAACTTGATACATGACCAAGGCAGTATCTCGAAACAGTTGGCTCTTTTATAAGTACATGGCGTTCACTGTTGGCGTTGCATTATTGACCGCAACCATCGCGTTCATTGTCAAAAAAACCATTAACCCAGAAATCGCAGATGCCAGTTGGTATGTGCATCTATGGATGGCACATGGCTACTTGTACATGATCTATTTAGTTGCAACTTTTAATCTGTCCTTGAAGCGCAATTGGAACTTATTCAAAATGCTGTTAGTAATGCTGGCGGGTACCGTGCCATTAATGTCTTTCATTGCTGAAGCACGATTAGCAAAGGAAAGTTAAGCGCCTTCTAGGGCTGATGTATCGGAACCGTCTTCGGGCGGCCTGCGCGTTGACTAGGTCGCAATCTAATCCCTGCTTGATATAGTGCCTCAACTAACTCTCTTGAGGTAACTTCGCGTGCGCCTTGGGCAATTGCCAACTCACGCATGTGGTCAGGCAGATCCACATGATCACCCTGGAATCCTTTACTTGGGACACCCAATTGATGAGCAAAGGCCTTTAGTTCTTCTATCGAAGTGTCGCTAACCATGTGGCACCACATCCAATCGCGCCAACGCCAAAGCGCGCTGTCAATGAGTATTGCCATGGTGCAATTATGCCGTAGCAATGAGCTAGCGAACAGAGAAACTTCTTGGTTCGCTGAAGGTAACACCAAGAGTTGGATTGCTCGCCCTAACCCTAAATGCAATTAGCCCCTTTTGTCGGCCAACCTTGGCGATGAATTTGTACTTTCCAAGCTCATCTGTCGTGGTCTTGGCAATCCGGATCCATTCACCTGTATCCCGTTTGCGATAAAGGTAAACCGTAATGTCTTTCATCGCTGGTGTTAATTGCCCCGTTAGCAAAGTAGCTGAACCCAGCTTCTTATACTTCCCATTACCCAAAATTGATATTGATGCACTAAGTGTGATGTCTGTACTGAAAGTGCGTATAGTGCTGACCGAATTCTTGGCTAAGACCCGTAACTTATGAGTTCCGGCCCGTACTGTCGGGTAGGCGAGTGTCCATGAGCCCGCAATGTCTGTTTTGGTGGTAGCCACTGGAACCCACTTTCCAGCAGTTAAGTCGGAAAGCACAACAGTTACGCCCATCTGCACCGGTTTTATATTTCCAGCAATAGTTAAAGTGTCGCCCGGCAGCCCCGAGACTGGTGGCCAAGTCTGGACATTGAGAATCTGAAGTACATCAGGGGAGTTGTCCAAGGCACCGGTCACTCTACGAGAACTAGCTGCGATACTTCGCACATAAGTCGACTTCAATTCAAAGATGCTGCGCAAGCCAGACGGGCTAATGTTTGGCGCGGCTGGGTTGAGCATATTTGGAATCGAACTAATCACAAGCACTCGACCAGCTGAATCAACAACTGTTAACTCACTGACCGCACCGCTCTGGTAATGATCGGAAACTGTGAAAGTTGCTACATCTTTAACGTTGATTCCTGCTGCCCGCAATTTGCCAACTAAAGCTGATTGAGTAATTGAAGTTCGCCACTTGGCATTTGGGTTTGAAGTTGCCTTAGACCAATGATCATCAACCTTTGTGAGCCACGGATAGCCGCTAGTGCCCCACGCTTCCCTGATTGGCTGGGTAAATCCGCCTGTAGACGAAGAAAAGAAAGTTTCAATAACTTGCCCTTGATAAAGCGCTACTTGATTTGTCGTTGCCTTAACCGCATTAACCCAATTTTGTCCGGCTGTTGCATACTCTTTCGCGAAGCCGACAAAATTTTGATCAACAGTCGTTGCATAAATTTGGCATGCGCACTGCGTCCGATAAGGTGCAACTTGTTTGGCTTGGTACTTCATATAGGCATATGAGCGCCCGGCTATTGCCTGAGATTCAAGCGCCGCTGGTAGCCATGATGATGGCATCTCGCCAAGTCCGAACAAATATTCATCAGTTAGTCGAAGCGTATTAGTAATGTTCAGTGTCCCGCCTTTAAACGGAGTCACTGTCAGATATCCATATTTATACCTTTGTTGACAGCTATTTATGGCACATTGGCCGCCAAGATTTTCAACGGCCACCGCGCTATTACTGGACGAAGATACATTTGCCACAGTAGACGTTTTACTGCCGACAATCTGCTTACCCCAAGTTACTTTGGCCGTATCTGAAACAATGTTTTGTCCCTTTGCGTCTTTGTAAATTCCATTCGGTCCATAAGCAGCAACTTGATTGTTGATAACACCGAATGTGACTGCGGAATTATTCGGCACCTCAATCTTTTGTCCCGAAAGCGTAATAGTTAAACCACGACCTTTGCCGCCAACACTTTCGCCACGAATTGAGATAAACCTTCGTGAGTCTGGAATCCGATCCTGCAATAACCCAACAATTAAATTGCTAGGCATCGGCTTAGGGCTTACCGATGCGCCAGGGAAATAATGTTCAATGATTTCGGCGGAAGTGGCACCTTCCTTAGCCATTCCTTGGGCGCCGTACTGACTCAGCCCTATTCCATGGCCAAATCCTGAGCCGTATAGCGTGAAAGAAGCTGGAACCATTGGGGCACTGGCACTCGGACTTGGGCTTGCTGAAGGAGAACTGGTTGCTGCTCCGGTCACGACCAACCTTCGTACGCAGGCTTCGGCGGTACTGTTAGCCAAAACTGAAGTAAGCGCAAGCAACAGCGCAATCAGTGGGCGAAACCTAGACATTTTTCCTCAAGCAGGTTTGGGGAAGAACTGCTTCTTCCTGAAAGTAACACATTTTTACCCTAAGTTTGGGCTACCAAATCCTGATGTTCCATAAATTATTAGTTACCCAATACCGGTACTCGGAAGTTGGGCAGGTGACCTACGATATGAGGAAGGAACCTTTGGCAGCAATAAGCCGCCAGTTCAATTCCTTCATCCCGAGTCAAAAGGACATCAAGTGAAACTAGTTGACAAGATTCTTCGCGCTGGCGAAGGAAAAATGATTCGCACACTTGAATCCATCGCAAAACAGGTTAACGCTATTGAGGACCACATAAGCGCTTTGTCTGACGATCAACTGCGTGCCATGACCGGTGAACTCAAACAGCGACACGCGCAGGGTGAATCTCTAGACGACTTAATGCCCGAAGCATTTGCCGTAGTTCGCGAAGCCGCAAAACGTACTTTAGGTCAGCGTCATTACGATGTGCAGTTGATGGGTGGCGCCGCTCTACACCTTGGCAATATCGCGGAAATGCGAACTGGTGAAGGTAAGACCTTGGTCTCTACTTTGCCCGCATACTTAAATGCACTCTCGGGCAAGGGCGTGCACATTGTTACCGTCAACGACTATTTGGCAGAGCGCGACTCCCAGTGGATGGGTCGCGTTCATCGCTTTTTAGGTCTCAGCGTGGGTTGTATTTTGGCAGACATGAGTCCGCCGGATCGTCGGATAGCTTATGCCGCGGACATTACTTATGGCACAAACAATGAGTTTGGTTTTGATTACCTGCGCGACAACATGTCTTGGGATTCGGAATCAAGAGTCCAACGCGGCTACAACTTTGCGGTTGTTGATGAAGTCGACTCGATTCTGATTGATGAGGCTAGGACGCCACTGATTATTAGCGGACCAGCAGATCTACCTACAAAGTGGTACGGAGATTTTGCTCGACTCGTTCCACGACTTGTCCGGGACCAGGACTATGAAGTCGATGAAAAGAAGCGCACTGTTGGCATTTTGGATTCGGGTGTTTCTAAAGTGGAAAACTGGCTGGGGATCGACAACCTCTATGAATCAGCAAATACTCCGTTGGTTGGCTACTTAAACAATGCCTTAAAGGCAGAAAATCTATTTAAACGTGATCGTGACTATGTAGTCATGCAAGGCGAAGTCATGATTGTGGATGAGCACACTGGCCGTATTTTGTCGGGACGTCGCTACAACGAGGGAATGCACCAAGCGATTGAAGCTAAAGAAGGTGTTGAAATTCAAAATGAAAATCAAACCTTAGCCACAATCACCTTGCAGAATTATTTCCGAATGTACGAGAAGCTCGGGGGTATGACTGGTACTGCGATGACCGAAGCCGCAGAGTTTAATCAGATTTACAAACTAAATGTGTTGCCCATCCCAACCAATAAGCCGATGCTGCGTATTGATCAGCCAGATTTGGTCTACCGAAGTGAACAGGCAAAGTACCAAGCGGTTATTGATGACATCGTTGAACGCAACAAAGCAGGACAGCCAGTCCTGGTTGGCACCACCAGCGTGGAAAAGAGTGAATTAATCTCAGGACTACTAACCCGAGTCGGCATCAAACATGAGGTCTTGAATGCAAAGCAACACGCTCGAGAAGCCGCTATCGTGGCCGAAGCCGGCCGCAAAGGTGCAGTTACTGTTGCGACAAACATGGCTGGTCGTGGTACCGACATTATTTTGGGCGGTAATCCAGAATTTCGTGCGGCCATGGCACTGGAAAGACAAGGCTTAAGCCCAGTAGAAAATCCTGAAGAGTACGAAGCTGCTTGGCCAGCGGCACTTTCCAGCGCAAAAGCGGCAACGGAAACTGAGCATGATGAGGTTGTTGCTGCTGGGGGCCTTTATGTTTTAGGCACCGAACGTCATGAATCTCGACGCATTGATAATCAGTTGCGCGGACGTTCCGGTCGCCAAGGAGATCCTGGCGAGAGTCGCTTCTACTTATCCCTTGAAGATGACCTGATGCGCTTATTCCAGGGCGAGCGAGTAAACGGATTCTTGCAGCGATTCAATGTGCCCGATGATGTGCCAATTGAAGCCAGCATGGTAACCAAAGCAATCCTTTCCGCACAGACCCAATTTGAAGCGCAGAACTTCGAGATTAGAAAGAATGTTTTGAAGTACGACGAGGTGCTAAACCTGCAACGCAAGGTGGTCTATGCCGAACGTGCACAGTTGCTTGATGGTGATGACGTGCAAGATCAAATTGCTACTTTCGTTGACGAAACCATTTCGGCCTACATACGAGAAGCAACGGCCGAAGGGTATCCCGAAGAGTGGGATCTGGAAACGCTATGGACCGCCCTGGGCACCTTGTACCCAATCAGCATTTCAATAGAGGACTTGATTGCTAAGTCTGGTGGCGATGCATCAGCGTTGGATACCGAATACATCTTGGAAACAGTGCTCGAAGATGCGCAGTCAGCTTATGAAAAACGCGAAGCACAGTTAGGTCTTGAGGTAATGCGGCAACTTGAACGCAATGTAGTGCTTAGCGTGCTTGATCGAAAGTGGCGTGAACATCTCTACGAGATGGACTACCTACAAGAAGGAATCGGACTTCGAGCTATGGCTCAGCGCGATCCGCTTGTGGAATACCAGCGCGAAGGTTACGACTTGTTTGTGGCCATGATGGACAGCATCAAGGAAGAGACAGTGGGATTTGTATTTAATGCTGATGTTGATGTGCAGTTTGAAGACGATGACAGCGAAGAGCCAGTCACGCTGATTAAAGGAGCCGAACCGCAGGCACCGAGTCGTCCACTAACTTACTCAGCACCAAGCGAGACCGGAGATGTCGTTGCTAAAGCTGCGCCAGGATCAGACGCCTTTGCAAATGTTGGTCGCAATGACGAATGTCCATGTGGATCTGGGCGCAAGTTCAAGAAGTGCCACGGAAATCCAGCAAAT